>Ga0157376_10000002_pt1:0-525000 | contig 684532 bp, 611 predicted proteins | sample M45metaG_FD_121801 | JGI IMG/M metagenome (GOLD analysis project Ga0157376, IMG submission 121801) | Miscanthus rhizosphere microbial communities from Kellogg Biological Station, Michigan, USA - M4-5 metaG | ecosystem: Host-associated > Plants > Roots > Rhizosphere > Soil | place... | reverse complement strand
ATTAAACCACATGCTCCACCGCTTGTGCGGGCCCCCGTCAATTCCTTTGAGTTTCAGCCTTGCGACCGTACTCCCCAGGCGGAGTGCTTAATGTGTTGACTTCGGCACAGCAGGGGTCGATACCCGCTACACCAAGCACTCATCGTTTACGGCGTGGACTACCGGGGTATCTAATCCCGTTTGCTCCCCACGCTTTCGCGCATCAGCGTCAGTACCGGTCCAGTGAGCCGCCTTCGCCACTGGTGTTCCTCCCAATATCTACGCATTTCACCGCTACACTGGGAATTCCACTCACCTCTCCCGGTCTCAAGCGAAGCAGTTTGGACGGCCGTTCCTCGGTTAAGCCGAGGGATTTCACCATCCACTTGCCAAGCCGCCTACGCGCCCTTTACGCCCAATAATTCCGAATAACGCTTGCCCCCTCTGTATTACCGCGGCTGCTGGCACAGAGTTAGCCGGGGCTTCCTCTGCAGGTACAATCAAGTTCCCGACGTATGAGGTCGAGTCCCTTTTTCCCTGCTGACAGGAGTTTACAATCCAAGGACCTTCATCCTCCACGCGGCGTTGCTGCGTCAGGCGTTAGCCCATTGCGCAAAATTCCCCACTGCTGCCTCCCGTAGGAGTCTGGACCGTGTCTCAGTTCCAGTGTGGCCGATCACCCTCTCAGGCCGGCTACCGATCGTCGCCTTGGTAGGCCATTACCCTACCAACTAGCTAATCGGACGCGGACTCCTCCTATGGCGAGAGATCTTGCGACCCCCCTTTGACCTCACGGTCATATGCGGTATTAGCCCGAGTTTCCCCGGGTTATCCCCCACCTCAGGGCAGATAATCCACGCGTTACTCACCCGTTCGCCGCTCGACTGGGTATTGCTACCCGCCTCGCTCGACTTGCATGTGTAAAGCACGCCGCCAGCGTTCATTCTGAGCCAGGATCAAACTCTCCAGTTAACTTGCAGCAACCGGCACGGCTCGCGCCGCGGGTTGCAAACTGTAAGCTTGAGTCTGACATCAGTCTTTACGACTGACTGTTATTCGGTTGCGATTCGCACAAGGCGAACCGCACGTTTCATTTGAAGTCCACAATTGTGAACCTCGAAAGGAATCACGTTGTCTTTGTTGCTATCCTATTCAGTTGTCAAGGAACCGACGTCCGCGAAAGGGCGGCAATCCTGCCAGACCCTCACGTCCGTGTCAAGCGGCTCAGCTTCATCCCGTGAAGCCGATCCGTCTGACGCGGACACGCTTACCACTCTCGAATTGCTGCTGGAAAAGATCTGCGGGCTCGAACTGCCTTCGCCGCTTGCAGGGACCGGGGAGTGTACGTCCCCGCCACCTCTTTGTCAACTACCGCAAGCTCGGTTATCAACTCGGTGACGCCGTTGACTATTCCGTGCCGCGGGATCGTCGACAACCTGTCCGCCCCCACCGCTATTCCAGCCTCGCTTTCGCTGCACAACCTGCTGTGCAGATTCGAGTTATGGCCTGTTTTCCAAAGATCCCGTACCGCTCAGGGACCAGCCGTAACGACCCTACCCCAGGTCCTATTCCACCGATTTCGGCGCCCGTCACTCGTTCTACGCCCTCCCTCCGCCGCCTCTCCTCGGAATCGTTCTTGCTTCCCGGAGACCTCAACAGGTTTCCGGAGACCAAATGACCGTTTCGACACTGACCGCCGTTCGTGAATCGGCGATGTCTGGACACAATCACGCCGTCCAGTTTTACGAGAGCGAAGACTTCCTGCGCGACACCGTCGCCGACTTCATCGGCAACGGCCTCGTGGCCGGCGAGCCGGTCATCGTCATCGCCACCCAGGATCATCGCGACGCCTTTGCCGCAGCGCTCGCTTCACGCGGACTCGACCTTAAAGAAGCGGCCTCGAGCGGCGACTTGGTCATGCTCGACGCCCGCGAGACGCTCACAACCTTCATGGCTGGATCGATGCCCCATCCCGAACGCTTCATCGACAGCGTTGGCGGAGTCATCGGCAAGACCGCCCGCGGCCGCCAGCAGTGTCGCGCGTACGGCGAGATGGTCGACGTTCTGTGGCGCGACGGCAATCCCGAAGGCGCCATCCGTCTCGAGGAGCTGTGGAACGACCTCGCGGCCCACTACACCTTTAATCTGCTCTGCGCCTATCCGATGGGTAACTTTTACTCCGAGAGCCACGCCGCGCAATTCGAGCACGTCTGCCGAACGCATTCGCATGTCTTTCCGGCCGAATCGTTTTCCGCGACGAGCAACGACGCGAAGGCTCTGGCGCGCGAAGTAGCCCTCCTGCAGCAACAGGCGCGCGCACTGACCTCGGAGATCGAGCACCGCAAGGAGCTGGAGAAAGCGCTGCGCGAGGCGCTGGTCACACAGCGCAGAGCGGAACAGGAGAAGGATCGCCTGCAGCAGGAGGCGAGCCGGATGAAGGATCAGTTCCTGGCGACCCTCTCCCACGAACTGCGCACGCCGCTCACGGCAATCCTGGGGTGGTCGCGCATGCTGACGCTCGGCGGACTCGATGCCGACACGATGCGCACTGCCTGCGGCACGATCGAGCGGGCGGCACGCACGCAAGCCGCGCTGATCGACGATCTCCTCGACCTCTCCAAAGTCGTTACCGGAAAGCTGTCACTTCGCAACGAGCCGGTCGAACTGACCAGCGTCATCGCCGGCGCGCTGGAAACCGTGCGCCTCGCTGCCGATACCAAGGCCATTCGTCTCGACGTGGCCCCGATGTCGGAACGGGCCGTCGTCGCGGGCGACCCGACCCGGATGCAGCAGATCATCTGGAATCTGCTGTCGAACGCGATCAAGTTTTCCGATCCCGGCGGGAGCGTCCTCGTGGCGCTGGAACGGCGCCACGATTCCGCGCGCGTCATCATTCGCGACGAAGGCCGCGGCATCGCGCCGGAGTTCCTTCCGCACGTTTTCGATCCCTTCCGCCAGGCCGACGGCGCGATCACACGCGAGCACGGCGGCCTCGGGCTCGGGCTGGCGATCGTGAAGTACCTCGCGGAACTGCACGGCGGATCGGTGACTGCCACCAGCGCCGGCGAAGGACACGGCTCGACGTTCGTCGTGACGTTGCCGCTGGCAATGCAACGGTCGACTAACGCCGAGCCGGCGACCGCAGACGACGTCGCGAATATCAGCGGCATCGCGATCCTCGTGATCGACGACGACAGCGACACGCGCGATCTCGTCACGGCGATGTTGCGCCGTGCCGGCGGCACGGTCGTCGCCGCGGAGTCAGTCGCGAGCGCGCTCAGCACGCTCGGCGTCATCACGCCCGACGTCATCGTCAGCGATCTCGAGTCCGGCGACGGCGCCGCGTTGTTGCGCACGCTGGCCGCGGATCAGCGCCGATGCCGGATTCCCGTCATCGCGCTCACCGAGGATCCGGAAGGCAGCGCAGGATTCAGCGCCTCGGTCCGGAAGCCGATCGATCCGCAGCAGTTCGTCCGCGCCGTGGCCGAAGCCAGCCTTCGCGCCTGATGCGCTACGCGCTGCGCACCGTCGCTTCGTGCAGCACCAGGTCGAGCGCCTTTTCCTGGCTGAGCGACATCCGCAACGCCTCGTAGCCTCCATCGTGACGCAGGCGGTGCTTGACCTCGGCGAAATCGCGGTCGGCTTCCTTTGCCGCGCGGCGAATCTCGGCGTCGACTTCGACGTCGCTGACGATGAGGTTCTCTTTCTTCGCGATTTGCTCGAGGATCAGCGCCCGCTTCACGCGCTTCACCGCCTCGGGGCGAAACTCTTCCTGCATCTTGCGCCAGTCGATCTCGGCTTTTTCGATGTCGACGCCCTGCGACGCCAGGAAGCGCGCGTAGTTCTGCAGCGATTTGCCGAGCTCTTCTTCGACCAGCGTCTCCGGCACTTCGAAATCGTGCGCGCCGAGGAGGATCTCGCCGATCTGGTTCTGCTTGAGCCGCCTCGCCTCCATTTCGCGATGCTTGCGGATGTCGGCGGCGATCGCCTCACGCATCTGGTCGACCGTTTCCCATCCGCCCGTGCTCTGCGCGAATTCGTCGGAGACCTCGGGCTTCTCCTGAACGCGGATCTCTTTCAACGTGACGTCGTGCTTGATGGTGCGGCCGCGGAACTGCTCGTTCTGCGCGTCCTCGGGATAAGTTTTCTCGAAGGACGCCGACTCGCCCGGCTTCTTGCCGCGAAGCGCTTCGTGCAACTCGGGGAGCGGAGTCTCTTCGCCGAGGCGGAAGTGGCCGCCGCGGGTGTCGGGCTCGATTCCGTCGCCGGACGTCGTCATCTCGATCATGGCGAAATCGCCCTCTTCGAGACCGCGGTCGTCGACAGGACGATACGCGCTGGCCTGATCGCGAAGACGCTCGATCATGCTGCCGATGTCGGTCTCCGCCACGTCGATCTTCGGATCGTCGATGGACAGGCCGCGATACTCGCCGAGCTCGAACTTTGGTTTCACTTCGAATTCGGCTTTGTATTTGACCGGCGCACCGACGACGAACGCGTCCATGTGCTGCAGATGCGGCTCGCCGACGATCTCGACGTCCTTGCCGGCGATCGCCTCCTGGAACGTGCGCGGCAGCAACCGCTCCATCACCTGCTCCTGGATCTCTTTGGCGAAGCGGGTGCGCACGATTCCGGTCGGCACTTTGCCCGGACGAAATCCGGGGATGCTGGCCTGCCTGCTGAAGTCCGCCGTGACGCGCTGCGCCTCGGACGAAATCAGATCGGCCGGGATTTCTACTTCGACAATCTTCTTGACCGGGGAGACATCTTCATAATTCAGAAGCATTCGCTGACGACCTTCGGATGGATTTTCGGCTGGATTGGTGCGAAAGGCGGGACTCGAACCCGCACGGCTTTGGGCCACTGGATCCTAAGTCCAGCGCGTCTGCCAGTTCCGCCACTTTCGCCCGAATGCAAAAAGGACCGAGCGCGCGCCCAGTCCTCGTCATCGTACTTGATTTGGTGCCCCCACTAGGACTCGAACCTAGAACCAACAGATTAAGAGTCTGCTGCTCTACCAATTGAGCTATGGAGGCTCGGGACTCCCGCTAACTGCTCGCGCCGATCATCTATTTCTCCGGCGCGAGCCGCGCATTCTAGGGAGGTGGCGCTAGTGCGTCAAGGCGACGAGATCAGAACGTCCGTACGTGGGCGATGGAACTCCGCGTGCCGGTCGGAAGAATGAGAGCAGACGACCCGGACGGGCTCAGAATCACGATCGAGTTTCGACCCGCCTCGAGCAGGGCGATTCGATGGGCGATCGAAGCCTGCCCGCGTGTCGTGAACCCGATCGTGCGCCTTCCGTGATCTCGGAAATCGACAGCAACATCACCGCTGGGGAGCGGCAACACGTTCGGGTCGTCCCCTTCTCCTCCGATCGTGTTCGGAGACAGAACCGCCGCGGAATGGAGCTCCGCACCGCGGCCAGGCCCGGCAGCGGGGATCTGGAACGCCGGCCAGTGACCGTAACCGCCGTGAACCCACAGCGTTGAGGTCGCCGCCTGCCACGCAACGGCCGAGCCACCGTAAGGTGAAGTCAACACAGCTTTAACTGGATCGTTCCCGTTCTGAATGATGTAAGTCAGCCCATGGACAGATACGGCGAGAACGGGATGCGATGGGATTGAAGAGATTACGACGACGCTCATGCCTTCGGCGTTGTAACCCGGCTCCAGTGAGCCGCTCAGCTTCACGGTAAGCTTCGATCGAAGCAGCAGGGCACCGCTGCCCGAGGATCCGGCGAAGATTTCCACCTCGTCATTTTGCCGAGCCACCGCCGCACCCCATACTTGACCATCGTCGCTCATCGCGACGACGGCATTGTCATGAACGAATCCGAATGGCAGACGCACAGCGTCCCACATCGTGACAACACCGCTGTCGGTTAACCGGATCAGCCGGTACGTGTACTCAGATAAGAGGCTGCCTCCGACAAAAAACAGATTTGATGTGGCCGCAGGGCCGATGCGCTGAATCTTATTGATCGCGAAGCCGTCGATCTGTATCTCGCGAATGACGTTGCCATCCCTGGTCTGGACGATGCGCGAATGCAAGGGATGAGTGCTGCTGAAACAAATCGTTGCAGTGGCTGCGTCATCGAGCGACGCGGCACCGATCCACTCGCCCGTTTTCGGCGCCAGCTTCCACGTCGTCACGGCCGCGGTGGCAGACGCCGCGATCAGAGTCGTTACGAAAACCCAACCGGCGGCTCGCATCAGCATCCTCCGTCGTCAAAAAATTGCGGTCCAGGCGGGTTGTCCACGTATTGGAAGAACTCGCGCATCGAGTCCGGCGAATAAGAGCCATCCAGGCTAAATGAAATGTGTAAATGGTCACCCGGAGATCCGATGATGTGGCCGGTATGATCAACCTGACCTAACTGTGTGTAGCCGGCGTAGACGTGCTGCCCGATTCGTAAGGACGAGCTAAACGACTCCATGTGACAGTAGCTCGCAGCGCTGCCGTCCGTATGGCTGATTTTGACGTGATAACCGCAGCTGTCACCCGTGTCGCCGATAAGCGACACAGTACCGTTTTTGAAGGGGTAGATTGGATCAAACTCATTTGCCGTAATGTCCACCCCGTTATGGTCCCGTAGCGTATTCGGGCCGCCGGGAGGGCTGACGCGCTCGTACGTCGTGAAGTTCAAGGAACAAGGATCATTCGTTCCCACAACCGCGTGCCAGTCATCAATGATGCCGTTCATGTTGCCGTCGTACTCGCTTCCTCCTGGGACAGGCCCTTCGTCCGGCGGAGTTAGAATGTTGCCACCGCCACCCGGAAGCGAAATGCATTGCCAAGCACCATACGGGTGCCACCAACAGGTTGTTTCACCACCGACGGAAACGCATTCACTGTAGTAGGCGGTGTACATCCAGCAGGCCATCGCTGCATGAGCCGTAGTGGCTCCGAAGAAAAAGACCGCCGCAAGCAGGCTGAAGGTCACCTTTGTTCGCAACGTTGCCTCCCTTGTTTCTAGAAGGCATTATGTAATGTCAAACATCCCGATGTCAACCCAGATGGCCGATCGGCAGCACCGTGTGGTCAACAAACGCTCGTCACAGCTCGGCGCGAAATTGTTCGAGCGCGGTTTTGCGGAGGTAGATCGTTTTGCCTTCCGACCGCAAGAAGTCCTGCTTCATCAGCTCGTTGATGAGGCGCGAAACTGTCTCGCGCGACGTTCCGATCATGTTGGCGATGGCTTGATGCGTGGGCCGCGTTACGGCCACGTAATCGTTGGCCAGCGGCTTGTCGCTCTGTTTCGCCAGGTCGAGGAAAAAGCGCGCAAGCCGGCCGTAGCCGTCCATCGTGGCCAGCGACTCGATGCGGCTCGAGGCCTCGCGCAGACGTTTCGACAACGTCGGACGCCGCCAGCGTGGCGCTCGGAAGATGCGGCGTGAAAATGCTGCGCACCGCGCGTTCCTGATACATCCAACCGCGTTCGAACGCGAGCCGCGCATTTTAGGCAACGGTGTGGATGCGGTCAAGGACGCGCCGGCAGCATCGCCTTGCCTTTGCGCAGGTAATCCCACGCCGAGAAGAGCGTGGTCACGACCGCGATGCGGAAAAGGATTTCCAGGAACGGGAGAAGGCTCGGGCCGAACGCGTTTGCGGCGATGGCGATGCCGAGGGTGACGGCTTGGACGACGGTCGAGATCTTGCCAGCCCAGGACGGCGGGAAATGCGTCAGTTGCACGCGCGTATAAAGCAGGTAAATGACGGTGATGATGAAGAAATCGCGGATGAAGACCGTGAACGTCAGCCAGACCGGGATTCCGGCGACCGGCAAACCGTCGCGCAGCGTGTAGAAAAGATAGCCGCAGACCATCATCGTCTTGTCCGCGGCAGGATCGAGAATCGCGCCGAGGCGCGAGCGCTGATTGAAGCTCCGCGCGATCACGCCGTCCAGAAAATCGGTTGCCGCCGCTCCCACAAAGATGAAGAACGCGATCCGATATTCGCCGCGAAACGATGCGTAGATGAAAACAGGGACGGCGAACAGGCGCAGGAGGGTGAGCGCGTTTGGAATCGTCAACATCAAGGTGCGCAGGTTACGCGAACGCCAATTCGTGCGCCAACGTTGAAGGAGCCTTGGGCCGCCAACGCCGCCGGCCGTGCCGGCTACAGCTCCGCGCGGAACTGGTCGAGCGCCGATTTGCGGAGGTAGATCGTTTTCCCCTCGGACAGCAGCAGGTTCTGCTTCATCAGATCGTGGATCAGCCGCGACACCGTCTCGCGCGACGTCCCGATCATGTTGGCGATGGCCTGATGCGTCGGCCGGATCACGGCGATGTAATCGTTGTCGAGCACTTTCCCACTCTGCCGCGCCAGGTCGAGGAAGAAGCGCGCAAGCCGGCCGTAGACGTCCATCGTCGCCAGTGACTCGATCCGGTTCGATGCATGCCGCAAACGTTTCGAGAGCTCGCCGAGCACCTTCTGCGTGATCCCAAAGTTTTCGCTCAGAATGTGCAGAAAGTCGCTGCGCCAGATCGACACCACCTCGAGCGGTTCGATGGCGATGACCGTGGCCGAGCGCGGCTCGTTGTCGAAAAGCGCCATCTCGCCGAAGAAATCGCCCGCGGCCAGGATCGAGAGGATGATCTCCTTCCCCTCGGGCGAGATCATCGTCACCTTCACCTGACCCTCGCGGATCAGGTAGAAAACGTCGCCGATCTCGTCCGCGTGAAAGACGGCGTCATCCTTCGCGTAGCGGCGCGTCTTGGCGACGGCGGCGATCGACGCGAGCTCGCGCTCATCCAGCTCCGCGAAGAGCGTGAACTTCCGGTAGAACGATGATGGGAGCACTGGTTGCGCGATTTTAGCAGCAAAGCCCGGTGCTACACTCCGCCGCGAAGTCCCCAACAAGCGTGGCCATCAAACGGATCATCCCGATCTCTTCCGGCAAAGGCGGGGTCGGCAAGACGACCTTCGCCATCAACTTCTCGCTTGCCCTCTCGCGTCACGGCCGCACCGTGCTCGTCGATCTCGACACCGGCACCTCGGCCATCCGCAACGCCATCGACGTCCCGATCGAGAAGGACCTCTACCACTTTTTTCGCAAGGGCGAGTCGCTCAACAACTGCGTCACGCATCTCAACGACAAGCTCGATCCGAAGCGCGAGTTCCGCAATTTCGGATTCGTGGCCGGGCCACTGCACCTCATCGACGAGATCACGAATTTCGGCGCCGCGAACAAGGCGCGCCTGATCGAAGCGATCAACGGGCTGGATGCGGATTACGTCATCCTCGACATGCGCGCCGGCCTCGACTCGAACGTCATCGACTTCCTGCCGTTCTCGAACTCGGGCGTGCTGATCTTCACGCCGCATCTTCCCAGCGCCACGCTGGCGGCCTCGGACATTGTCAAGGCGATCCTCTTCCGCAAGCTGCGGCTGATCTTCAGCAAGGAGTCGCCGTTTTTCTCTACGGTGGATGGAAAACTTGACTTCTGGCGGCTGATCAATGAGCTCATCGATCAGGTGGAGGACGTCTACGATTCGTCCGTCGGCAACCTCGATGCGTTCGCCGACGATCTCGCGGGCAACCTCGGCGATCATCCGATCACCCGGACCGTGCAGCAGACGCTCGACGAGTTCCGCGTCCACTACGTCCTCAATCTTTTCAATGGCGTCGACGATTCGTTCCAGACCGCGGTGAAGCCGTTCATCGAGAACCTGACCGCGAACGTTTCCGCGCGCTGCGGCGTCACGAACCTCGGCTGGATCACGCGCAGCGACGCCATCCACCGCGCGAACTGCAACAAGATTCCGGCGCTGCTGCTCCCGGCGGAAGAGAAGAAAGCGGCGAAGAGCAATCGCGTCGCGCAGGAGCTCGACGATCTGCGCGCGATGGCCATCGGCATCGATCAACCTCGGCGCAAAAGTGCCAAGCAACAGAAGTCGTCCGCATCGATGGACCCCGCCGATCACCTTTCCAACCAGCTCAACGTCCTCCGCTCGATGTTCGACCAAAAGAAGGACGACGACTTCCACGCGAACTTCGATTACGCCTCGCAGCGCGCGCTGTTCACGATGAAGAACCGCCGCCCAAGCGAGTTCGGAGACGTCCGCATCTACACGCCGACGGAAATGCTGAACACGATTTTCGCGAAATCGAACGTGCCGACCGCCGTCGATTGGGGTGAGCTGGAACTTTGACGTTAGCCAGTCTTGCGCGTCTCATCCGTGACCCGTTCCTGCAGCCAAAGGTTCAGGAGAGTTTCAGCCGAGACTCCGTGAGCAGACGCCATCTCGCGTAGCCTTTCAGCTAGAAAACGATCGACCGGAAAATAGAGCGTCGAAGACTTCACGTCCAGTTCAAACTCAACGGGAGAAGTCTGCTCCCAGTGGTCGGCAAGGCTATGCGTGTCCCAGTATTCGCCAAGTTCTTGATACGACTGGCTGCCCGACAACGACGATTTATTTTCGGCCATAGAGTCTCTTTTCAGAATCATCCATGTCTCGCGCCGAGATGATCAGCGCGCGACCGTCCCGTTTGTAGATAAAGAACACGATCAGGTAACGGCCTTCATCCGTTTGGCCGAACGCAGCATACATATTCTCACCGGCCACGTGCCCCTTCTCGACGAAGCGGTACCGAGGCCCCCTGCAAAGACCGCCTCCACTTCTTCGGGCGTTGCATCGTGTTTCCAGAGCACCTTCTCTACGTATTGCTCAAGCCACATGAAGCCTGTAATTCGCAACGCAACGCTCCTCGCTCATTGTCAGAGATGTTACCGCTTGACGATTGCTCGTGTGACCTCCCCGACATCCAATTCCGCTAGACTGCGCCGCCATGAAGAAAGCGCTCGCCCTTTTCTTACTCGTCGCGACCTCCGTTTTCGCCGCTGACACGCCCGATCCGACGATGCAGAACCGAATCCGGCAGGAAGGGTTCCGCAACTCGAAGGTCATGGAGACCGCCGAGGAGCTGATGGACTTCGTCGGACCGCGCCTGACCGGATCGCCGAACATGAAACGCGCCAACGAATGGACGCGCGACAAGCTCACCGAGTTCGGCCTCACCAACGCGCATCTCGAGAGCTGGGGCCCGTTTGGCCGCGGTTGGTCGTACGAAGAATGCACCGTGCGCATGACCACTCCCGACGTCGCGCAGCTCTGGGCGCTGCCGCGCGCGTGGACACCCGGAACGAATGGCGTCATCTCCGGCAAACCGATTCGCGTGAAGATCGAGACGGTCGAAGACATCGAAAAATACCGCGGCAAACTCGCGGGGAAAATCGTTCTCAACGGCGACGCGCGCGAGCTCAAGCCGCACGATCAAGCCCAGTTCAACCGCTACACCGAGAAGCAGCTAAGCGACATCGAAAACTACGAGCTGCCCGGAAAACCGCGCTTCACGCGCGAGGACATCGTCAAGCGCAACGCCTTCCGCAAAGCGCTCACGAAGTTCCTGGCCGAGGAAAAGCCGCTCGTGATGATCGACTCCGATAGCGCCGACTTCGGCAACTTCCACGTGCAGGGCGCGGGCACGCAGCGCGACGGCGAGAGTTATCCGGTGCCGTCGATCGTCATGTCGACCGAGCACTACAACCGCCTGGCGCGCCTCGTCGACCTGAAGAAAGACGTCACGCTCGAAGTCAACGTCAAGACGACGTACTACGACGCCGACAAGAACGCGTACAACACGATCGCCGAGATCCCCGGCACCGACAAGAAGGGCGAGATCGTCATGCTCGGTGGCCACCTCGATTCATGGCACGGCGGGACTGGCGCGACCGACAACGGTGCGGGCACGGTCGTGGCGATGGAAGCGGTGCGCATCCTGAAGGCGATCGGCATCGCGCCGAAGCGCACTATCCGCATCGCGCTCTGGAGCGGCGAAGAGGAAGGCCTCCTCGGATCGCGCGCGTACGTCTCCGAACATTTCGCCTCGCGTCCCGAGCCGACCGCCGCGGAACGCGATGTCCCAGCCGCCATGCGAGGCAATGCCGGACCGCTGACGATGAAGCCGGAATGGCAAAAACTCTCCGCTTACTTCAACCTCGACAACGGCACCGGCAAGATTCGCGGCATCTACGCGCAGGAGAATTACGCCGTCGCGCCGATCTTCCAGTCGTGGATCGAGCCGTTGAAAGATCTCGGCGTCACGACCGTCACCGAGCGCAATACGGGCAGCACCGACCACGTGTCATTCGACGGCGTCGGACTTCCCGGCTTTCAGTTCATCCAGGACGAAGTCGAGTACGAGCAGCGCACGCATCACACGAACTATGACGTCTACGACCGCCTGCAGCGCGACGATCTGATGCAGGCCGCGGTGGTCATGGCCACGTTCGTGTGGGAAGCGGCCAATCGTCCGGAGTTGATGCCGCGGAAGCCGCTGGCGAAGAGCGATCTGCCGGCTGCGGCGGCGCACTAGAAGCTTTCAACCACAAAGACACAAAGGACACGAAGAACTTCTTTGTGTTCTTTGTGCCTTTGTGGTGAAAGCCTTACCGCCAGAAATAGCGCGCGCGAATCACCGTCCACGCGATGCGCAACGTGTCGCCGAGCGGCTTGTAGTGGCTCGTCGACTGGCCGTCGACAAATCCGAGGTCGATGGGGATGGTGATGACCTTGAAGCCGCGGCAGCCGGCCTGCACGATCACTTCGCTTTCCATGTCGAAGCCGTCGCTGCGCAGGCGGATCGCGCCGAGCAGCCGCGTCGAGTAGAGCCGGAAACCGCTCTGCGAATCGGTCACGTTCGTCTTCGCCGCGTACGCGATGCAGCGCGCCGAAAAACGGTTTGCGAATCGGCGGCGCGGCAGCATCTCGCCGAAGAGATGCGCACGTCCGCCGATGATGAGATCCGCGCCGGTTTCGGCATACGCGGCCAGAAACTTCGGAATCTCGCGCGGCAGATGCTGGCCGTCCGCATCGAGCGTGATGACCGCATCGAATCCGTGCTCGATCGCGTACGCGAATCCCGTCTTGAGTGCGGCGCCTTTGCCACGATTGACGGGATGACTCACAACCTGCGCTCCCGCCGCGCGCGCGATCTCCGCCGTTCGATCCGCGGAGCCGTCGTCGATCACGACAACATCCTCATTGACCGCTTTGCAGTCGCGAATGACCGCCGCAATGCTCTCCTCGGCATTCAGCGCCGGAATGAGCGCGAACGCTTTCATGCGCGCTCCTTCGAGATCACCGCGCAGACGATGCCGCCACCGGCCGAGATCGAGTTGACGAGGATGTTGCGCAGTTTCGCGGGCCGCAATTCACGAACCGGCACGAATCGCATCTCCGGATCGGCTTCGCCGAAACCAAACGACGCATGCAGTGTTTGATCGCGCATCGCCAGCAACGCCGCTGCGAACTGCAGTCCACCTCCCGCCGCGTACTCGCCAAAATATCCCTTTGTCGCAACGACCGGAACGTCATCGCCAAACATCCGTTGAATCGCGCGAATCTCCAATCGATCGCCGCGCTTCGTTCCATTCGCCGAGGCGTAGATCGCATCAACGTCGGAAACGGCGATGCCCGCGTCATCGATCGCGGCCTGCATCGCCGCGACGACCTGCGCGTCGTCCGTTCCCCAATCGGAGATCGAGGCCGTGGTATCGCGGGCGATACCAAATCCCGCGATCCATCCGTACGGCTCGCGCGCCGGCTCGGCCTCGGCCACAAAAATCGCGCTCCCTTCGCCGATCGACATGCCGTTGCGACGCCGGTCAAACGGCCGCACCGCCTCGGGCAACTCGCCCTCGGCATGCGCAAGCGCGCCAACGCGGTCAAGAACGGCGAAGACCATCTCGTTGACCTCTTCCACGCCGCCGATGATCGCCGACGGAACGGTTCCTTTCACGATCTGTCCACTCGCGAACATCGCCGCCGCGAGGAGCGACGACTCGCGCTGCGTGATGGTGACATTGAAGCCGCGCAGATCATGCTCGATCGCAATGTGCGAGCCAGGCGCGTTCGCCACCGACTCCGCGAAAAGCTGCGGCGGCGCCAGTGCGGCCCCCTTGGCAACGTACTCCTGCATGTAGTCGACCGAGGTCTGCACGGGCCCGAAGGCAGTGCCGAGAGCGACGCCGGCATCGTTGGGCAACGGCACGCCAGCATCATCGATCGCGAGCCGCGTCGCGGAAACGGCGTAACGCGAGAGCGTATTCATCCGCCGCAGCTTCATGGCGGGGATGTAGTCGCGCGCTTTGAAATCGTTCACCAGCGCTGCGTTATGCGCCGAAAGTCCCTCGGTGTCGAATCGTTCAACCGGCGCGACAGCGCTCGTTCCCGCGTCGAGCAACGAACGAAATGATTCGATGCCGATTGCGCCCGGCGCAACGATTCCGATGCCCGTGATGGCAACCCTACTCATGCCGCTACTTTACGATGCCGACCGGAAAAGCAACGACACGTTCGAGCCGCCAAAGCCGAAAGTATTCGACAGCACGTTCGACATCGCCATCGGCCGCGGCGTGTGCGGAATGTAGTCGAGCGTGCAATCGCCGGCGGGCGTATCGAGGCGCAGCGTCGGCGGCGCGAGCTGGTGCTGGAGCGCGAGAACGCTGATCACCGCTTCGACGCCGCCGGACGCACCGAGCGTGTGGCCAAAGTACGACTTGCTCGACGACACCGGAACCGCATCGCCGACCGCGGCCACGATCGCTTTCGTCTCGGCGGAGTCATTGAGCAGCGTGCCGGTACCGTGGGCGTTGATGTAGTCAACCTGTTGACCATCGTTCGCCTCAGCCAGCGCGCCGCGCATGGCCGCCTGCGCGCCGCGGCCGTCTTCATGCGGCGCAGTCGGATGATGCGCATCGCACGTTGCGCCGTAACCGCAGAGCTCCGCGAGGATCGTCGCGCCGCGGGCCAGCGCGTCGCCCCATCGCTCGATGACGAGATACGCAGCGCCTTCGCCGAGCGTGATGCCTTTGCGTCCCGCGGAGAAAGGAGCGCATGGATTCTCGTCGACAGCCTGCAGGACATTGAAGCCGCTGTAGGTGAGCCGGCAGAGCGCGTCGCTGCCGCCGGCGATGGCGACGTCGGCGTGATGCGAGCGGAGAAGATCGCCCGCCATTCCGATCGCTGCGCCGGCCGACGCGCACGCCGTCGCGTTCGACAACACGCCGCCGCCGAGGTTCAGCGCGCGCGCCACGGCATCGGAGGGACCGGACGTCGGCTGCTGCAACACGCGCGAAACAGGCACGCGGCTGCGTCCGCGCACGAGCCGGTCGAAGTAGAAACTCTCCCCTTCGAGGAGGCCGCCGGTCGACGTGCCGGTGGAGACGATGGCGCGTTCGCGTGCAAGCGGCGACGTCGAACCGTCGTTGGCCTGTTCGATCGCTTCATTCGCCGCGATCACCGCCAGCAGATCGCTGCGCGACATCCGCTTGGTTGTCCGTCGATCGACCAGATCATCGATCTCGCCGACTTCCGCGGCAACGTCGGTCGGAAACGTCTCGCCGGGAAACTTCGACAACTTTCCGATCCCCGCGCGCGACTCGACGATCGATCGCCAAACTTCCGATCGGTTCCGCCCGATCGAGCAGATGATCCCAACGCCGGTGACGGCGAGGCGGATGGAGGTGTTGGATTTACGCATCGGGACTGGCCAGATAAAACCTGCCCCGAATCACTTCTACTCCATCGATCGCGCCGCTGCCGCTGAAGCGAAACGTGCCGCCGAAATTCGCATCGAGCGTGACCACGAATCGGATCACATCGCCCGCCTCGATCGCGCGGTCGACTTCACATCCGTCGATGCCGGTCAGGAACGCCTGGGAAGTAAACGCCAATCCGCCGCCGAGCTGCGCCATCGCCTCGACCGCCATCACATTCGGCGGCATCAGATCGTCGGCCGTGCAGACGTAGAGGCCCTCGATGGTCTTGTCGTCGATGCGTGTGGCGGCGGACGCCGCGCGAAACGGAATCTGATGCGGAAGGCTGGCCAGCCAGCTCACACCGGCGCCTGTTGCTGATCGGCAAGGCGGTGCTTCACGAAATCGGCCAGCGATGCCACCGAGTGGAAGTTGTCGCGCGCGGCCGATTCGTTCTTCACCTTGATGCCGAACTCCGTCTCCAGCATCACCACGATCTCGAGCGCATCGATCGAATCGAGGCCGAGGCCGCCGGCGAACAAGGGGTCGTCGTCCTTGATGTCGTCGGGCGTCATGTCTTCGAACTTCAGCCGCTCGATGAGCAGCTCTTTCAGTTTTCGTCTCAGGTCATTCATGGGCTGCGGCATTTTCACACACTTGCCGGGCCCGGCAACTCTTCCCAGCGAATCGGCGCCGCGATCCGGCCGGACATCTTCTGCATGCGCACGAAAAAGAAAAACAGCGCGAGCTTCAGCCGGTTCTGCTTTTCGAAGATGTTGCCGGCCAGGATGCCGGTGATGACCGGGATCAGACCGAAGTCGGTCTTCGGCTGCAGGAAGACTTCCAGGAACTCGCGGCGATAGAAGTTGTCGATGAAGCGGAAGTACTTGTTCATCGCGCTCTCGAATGAGCGGTCGTAGCGCCGCAAAAGGCGCATGCTGCCTTTGCGCAGCCGCTGTTCGATGGCATCCGCGGCGAGGTCTGCCGACTTCATGGCCATGAAAACGCCGGTGGAGAAAATCGGATCGAGAAATCCGGCGGCATCGCCGATGAGCGCGAAGTTTTTCCCGCTCCGGCGTTTCACGCTGAAGGAGAAATCGCGGCGGACATACACCTGCGTGATGCGATCCTCTTTCTTCACCCGCTCCGCCAGATACGGCGCGCCTGCAATGGTCTGATCCAACAACTCCTCGGCACTCAGCCCGCAACTCTTCAGATGATCGCGCGAGACGACGAGACCGACGCTCATCGTGTCCGCGCTGACCGGAATCAGCCAGAACCACGCGTCGCGCAGGACCACGATCATCGTATTGCCCGCGTCGCGGCCCTCGGGACGCGGAACGTTTTTGTAGTGCGCGAAGATGGCGACCTTCTTCAACTCCTCGACGTCTTCCTTGCCGCCGATCCGGTTGCCGAGGAAGGCGCCGTGGCCACTGGCATCGACGACGAAGCGCGCTTCGATCCGCTCTCCATTCGACGTCGTGACGGTTGCCCGCTTCGGATCCGCAAGATCGACCGCGGTCACTGCCGTTTCCTCGCGCACATCGACGCCATTCGCCGCCGCATTGCGTAGCAGCAGCTCATCGAACTCGGCGCGCTTGACCTGAAACGAGGAGTGATACGCCTCCGGCAGATTCTCGATGAACCGAAAGGTGTACCCGAGCGCTCCATCCGCGGTGACGAACCCCGCGCCGTATTTCGGAGTAAACGATCCCTTCGTCATTGGCACCGTGACGCCGAGGCGTTCGAAGAGATCGTTGTTGTACGGCAGCAGCGACTCGCCGACCTGAAACCGCGGAAAGCGCTCGCGTTCGAGCAGCGTGACGGCGAAGCCTTTTCTTGCGAGAAGTGTGGCCGCCGTCGAACCGGCCGGCCCACCGCCGATGATGAGGACGTCGATCATGAGCGAGCGATGCTAACGCGGTTGGCCGTCGAGTTGATTTCTAACCGCTCCCATGCCCTCTGCATCACAACGTCTTGATTGACGAATCACGTGGATTCTGTTCCGCTCTTTCGCGCTGAGCCACTCCGATCGAAGAGTTGCTGTTGTGACAATCGCTCCCGCTGGACTATGCGGGGCCGCGCCATTTCAGGCGTTTTCTCTCGTTCAAAGGAAGTTCCGGAACGTCCCCTAAAGGCACCGTGGAGCTCGCGGACCGCATCTCCCAGTTCCGCGAACCGATGATGGTAATGACGTACCATTGTCGCAACCAGTTGCAAAGTCAGCGTTACAGCCTCAATGACTGCGAGTCCGACTACACCCAAGGCGATGACCAGGGTTGGAGCGACTAACAGCGGATCATGTTTGAGTGCCGCCGTTACCCACTCGACAATCGCAGAAAAAACTTCCGCGCCCATACGCCGCCCTTTGACCTCCGTAAGGCTTTGCCTTCATTCAGTACAGGCGTGCCAATCACTAACGCAGACTGATCAATATACGTCTCCACTCCCTGTAGATCAAGCACAAGATCATGTGCACATGCTAAGTGTCAATGACGCCATGAATAGAATTAAGCGTTTCAACGAAGCACCTCATTGACCTTCCCATATGGCGCCTCTATCCTCCCTCCCCCACGCTCATGCTCGAACATTTCCTCGCACTTGCTGCTGATGCACCCCAAGCGGCTGCGCTGATCGATGGCGCAACGGGAGGCGTGACCTCGCGGGGCCAACTCGCCACGCGAATCGACGAGATGGCGGCGCGTTTCGACGGCTTTCGCGCGAACGATGTCATCGCGATCCAGCTACCGAACTCCGTCGATTTCATCGCCGCCTTCGGCGCGATTTTGAAGCTGAAGCTCGTTGCCATTCTCATCGATCGCGATGCAACGGAAACGGAAGTCGGCAACATACTCACCCACTTCAATGCCCGAGGCCTGGTCCATCGAAGCGGCGTGTCGAAACGTTCGGCTGCTCCTCCGAACCTTCCAGAGAATGCGCGGCTGATCAAGTTGACCTCCGGATCGACCGGCATGCCGAAAGGCATCGTCGCGACGGAAGAGAACCTCATCGCGGATGCCGTAAACATCTGCGCGACGATGGACATCCGCCCCGACGACGTCAACCTCGGCGCGATTCCGATGTCGCATTCGTACGGGTTCTCGAATCTCGTATCGCCGCTCTTCGTTCAGGGAACGGCGGTGGTGATCTCGAACGATTACCTGCCACAGTCGGTGGTGACTCTCTGCAATCGTTTCTCGTGCACGGTGGCGCCGCTGATTCCGATGGTCTTCGATCATCTGATTACTGCCGGAGCGGGTAACTTCGAAACCGTGCGGACCTTTCTCTCCGCCGGCGCGCCGCTGCCGCCGTCCGTCTCGCGCAAGTTCCGCGAGCGATTCGGAATCCCGATCCACACGTTTTACGGTTGCAGCGAATGCGGCGGAATCACCTACGACCGCGAGGGCGCAGGCGTGGAACGCGGCACCGTCGGACGGGCCATGCAAAATGTGACCCTGACCTCCAAACGCGGGCGCCTCGCCGTCCGCGGCGACAACGTCGCCCTCGGCTACCTTCACGACGCGAACACGTTCCAACCGTTCGCTGATCGAGTCTTCATCACCGATGATCTCGTCGATGTTCGCGACGACGGCGAGATCGTCATCACCGGCCGCGCCAGCGAATTGATCAACACCGCCGGCAAGAAGGTGAACCCGCGCGAAGTCGAACAGGTACTGCTGCAGATCGACGGCGTGCGCGAGGCGAAGGTCTACGGCGAGCCGGCCGGCGCGCGCGGCGACGTCGTCGCTGCAGCAGTCGTGGCCAGCCCCGACGTGACACGCGAATCGATCCGCACGTTTTGCCTCGCGCACCTGTCGCCGCACAAGGTCCCGCGTATCGTGAAGCTGATCGAATCGATTCCGGTGGATGAGCGGGGAAAGGTCAAACGCGCGGCACTGGCGGCGCTGTAAGTCTTGCGACGCGCTCACTCCTGATCAGGCTCTACCCGTCCGAGTGCTTCGTCGGTTGCCAATTCCAGTTCCCCGAGCTCGTCGTGCGTTAATAGCCGAATACGGTCGCGAAGGCACTCCTTGGGAACGGCTCGCATCTGAAATGCGAGCGCTACAGATGTCTCAGGCAGCCCATCCTCGGTTGGTTCGATCATGGCCGTTCCGGCGAGCCGTGCACGATCGAGATTCGTAGTCAGCGGAACGACGAGGACCGATTGCAATGCTCGCGTAAGGACGTCACTTTGCCAAATGATCACAGGCCGGCGGCCGGTCTGCTCAAGTGGTCGGTAGGCTCCCAAATCTGCCCACCAGATCTCCCCACGCCTCAACTCCGATCCTCATGACGAAGCGCCGTTTCCCAATCATCAAGCCCTTGCTCTGTCAGAGATTGCTCTTCCGGAACCGCCTTCGATAAACGAGCAAGATCCCAGCGCGACTGGTCGGGGCGGCGAACTACGACGATTCCGACTCTTTCGCCCTGGCGCAAGGGTAGATGGCGCATGGGACGGAGAACGCCGTCATTGAACTCCGCTTCGATCACTTCCATTCGCCAACGGTAGCACGGCAGGACATCGACCTGCTTCACGTCGCACGAAAACCGTCTGACGTCGCGACGACATTGGCAAAACCGCCATCGCGCATCGCGTCGTGCACATCATCGCTAAGCCGCAACCCGATCACATCCACCCGCTGCGGATGTCCGATCTGCGATAAGAGATGCTCCAAATCATCGGTCGGGCGAAACACCGTCACACTGATATGCGGCCATTCGGTTGCGCGATTCATTGCCTCCGCGACGGCGCTCCGGTTCGCCGCGCTCTCCACGATCCACACCGGCGTCCGCATCGCCAGCGCCGCGAGGCGATCGCCGAAATCGGCATCGAAGACGATGGCCACGCGCCGGCTCATCCGCGTGCTTCGGCGCCCTCGGCTGGAGTTGGAGTTGCGGCGGTGCGGCGGCGGAACGGACGCCGCAACTGCAGCCGCACGTTGTCCGCCTCGGCGAACATCCACAGCTTCACGCCGCGCAGGAACATGTGCACCGGCGAGAGGTTGAGGTTGAAGTACGCCTTGATCCGCCGCCCGTTGTTGCGCGCGCCCGCCTCGCCCGCGGCGCGCCGCGCCAGCGCAATCGACTTGAAACGGCGGTGGTAGAACTTGATGAAGTGGTAACTGAAGAAGGCCGGCTTCGGCCCGAGGACCGGCATCCACAGAAACTTTTTCGCGAAGCGATACGCCGGGATGACCACGAAGATGTAGTAGTGCGCGGTGTCGAGGATCATGGCCGCCGTCAGCAGGTCGGCCTCGCCCATGTAGTAGTACTTGTCCTTGTAAATCGAGCGGAAGAACCGGGCGTACGAACGCGCGAACGCTTCGTTGTGCTCGACGATGCGCGCGGCGACGTCCTCACCCTTCGCGTCCATTCCGACGATCTCCGCCGTCGCCTCGGCGGTGAATGACGCGTGATCAAGTCCCGGCGAGTAGTACGGATCGAGGAACGCCGCGGCATCGCCGAGCAGCGCCCAGCCCTTGCCCATGTACTGCTTCGAAACGTAGGGAAGGTGGGAGTAGAAACGGAGATCGTCGAGCCGCGGCGAGGCGACGTCCAGCAACTCCGCCAAGGCCGGAATCGCTTTCAGGAAGGCGATGAAATCCGCCGCGCGGTCTTTGCTGTGATGCAGATCGACGAGCCGCTTGTCGAACACGACGCCGATCGACGTCTCGCCGTTGCCGAGCAGGATGACCCAGATCCAGTAACCGAATCCCGTGTAGTGATTCGTGGCCAGCCGCCGCGAGCTGATGTTGCGCGCCGCGAGATCGCCGGAACGCGCTGCGATGTCGTCGATGTGCCGCACGCCGTTCCAGCGGCACCAGATCGCGGCAATAGGGTGCTCGTCGTTGCGTTCGATGAGATTCAGGCGCCGGCCGAGGAAGTTCACGCGACCCGTGGCGTCGAGCAGCCAGCGGCAGCGAAGTTCGCGAACCTCGTCGCTGATCTCGATGGTCAACTTGTTGTCGAAGTCGTTCAGCTCGACGTCACGCGCTTTCGCGGGACGCAGCAACTCCGCGCCTTCGTCGACAGCGGTCTTGAGCAGGTACTCGTCGAGCGCGTCGCGGCGAAGTTGAAACGCCGGCACCGCGCTGCGCAGGAATCCGCCGCCTTCCGTGGCGTTCGCGTGGCCGGTTACCTTGTCGTTCGTGAACCAGTAGCGCAGTCCCTCTTTCGGCAACTGCTCGGCCTCGAGGTGATGCCACATCGCCAGACGGCGCGTCAGAAACATGGCCGACATCTCGGTCGTGGCCTCACCGACTTTCGCGTCGAACGCCTCCGATTTCTCGACGATGAGCACGCGCAGTTGCGGATAATCGCGGCGCAGCAAAATCGCCGTCGACGCGCCGCTGAAGGCGCCGCCGAGGATGATCACGTCGTAGCGATCCGACTGCATGGCGCGATCGTAGCACTCACCTTTCGAGTAGGATTCCGCGCCCTATGACCTGGTTCCATCACTTCTTCCTGACCTGGATGCAGTTCATCCTTGATTGGGGCTACCTCGGCATCTTCATCATGATGGCGTTCGAATCGACGGCACTGCCGATTCCCGCCGAAATCGTCATGCCGCCCGCCGCGTACTGGGCGTCGCAAGGCCACTTCAATCTGGCGATGGTGATCGTGGCAGCGACGGCCGGTTCTTGGGCAGGTTCCGCTGCCAGCTACTGGATCGCCTACAAACTCGGACGTCCGCTCGTGAGCCGTTACGGCCGCTTCGTGTTGATGTCGCCATCGAAAATCGAAGCTGCCGATCACTGGTTCGAAACTTACGGCTCGGGCGGGATTTTCGTGGCGCGCCTACTCCCCGGAATCCGCCACGTGATTTCGATCCCCGCAGGCCTCTTTCGGATGCCCTTCGCCCGCTTCTCACTCATGACGATCCTCGGCGCGGGCCTCTTCAACGGCGCGCTGGCGTGGTTCGGGATGAAAGTCCTCGGCGACCAACCCGCGCTAATGAAAGACCCCGACGCGCTGCGCCACGCGCTCTCATCAAAGTCGATGTGGCTGGTCGGCTTCGGCGTCGCCGTGGCGATCCTCTACGCAATCATGGTCTGGATGCAGAAGCGCGCCGCTACGCGAGCTTCAAACCAGCGCGCGTGAAGTGACGAAAATCGGCGTCGTAGGTGATGAGTGGGATGTCGTGATCGATGCAGGATTGCGCGATGAGGACGTCGGCGAGTTTGGCTTTGAAGCCTGCACGCAGCGTGTTCGCGCGCAGGTCGCCGCTCCGAACCCAATACCCCGCCCTCAGCTCCAACATCCGCATTTCAGAAATCGCAACGGCGTGAGATGGCGACAGCGCTGGATCGCTGAGAATTTCGGCGATGACAACCGGCGGCAAGAGGAGATCGTCTTCATCAATGGCCGTCGCTACCCGACTGACGTCAAACCCTCGCGTGCCATCCAGGTAACGTCTGAACGAGCTGGTGTCAGCGGCGATCAATCATCATCCTTGCGTAACTCTTCGAGAGAGATGGACCACTTGATCTTTCCGCGTAGCTTCTCCATGTTGCGAAACACGCCCTCTTCTTTTGCCTGCTGCAAATCCGCCAACATCCGCTGGCGGGATTCAGCCTTGGCCTCGGAACTCAACTGCTTCGCAAAATAGCGGCTCCAAGCTTCATCGGATTCGGTCGGTGCCATGTCTGCATTCTCCTACTTCCCCACCTTCCGCACAAAATCGACGATGCCGACCAAAAACTCCGGGGCGAGGCGAAGATCAGGGTTGCTGTAGGAGGCGATCTGTTTGTCGCGGTCGGCGGGGACTTCCTTGAGGACGTGATTCATCCCCTCGATGATGATCAGCTTTGCCTTTGGATTCGCGGCGGCGAGGCGCTTGGCGTCGTCGATGGTGACCTGGATATCGGTCGTTCCCTGAACGATGAGCACCGGAACCGTCAGCGCGGCGATCCACTTGGCGGGGTCGTAGCGAAACCAGGAGATCAGGTAGGACTGCACGCTCGGGCGATAGATCGCGTCGAGCTCCGGCGGCGGATTCTCCGTCCTCTTGCCGGCTTCGAGATTTTTGAGGATGGCCTCGCTCTGCGCTGCGAGTCCGGGAGGAAGTTTGCCGGCCAGTTGCGTGCGCAGGACGTCGGCAGCGGAGCGGCCGGCGCCGGAGATCGAGATGAAGCCGTCCGCGTTGCAGCGCTTCGCGGCCAGCATGCCGATGAGCGAGCCTTCGCTATGGCCGGCGATGATGACGGCGGAGAAGCGCTTGTCCTTGCGGAGCTGCTCGCACCACGCCATCGCGTCGTCCACGTACGTGTCCAGACTGAGGTCCGCTTCTGCCACCATCGCGCCGGCGCTCTCACCGACGCCGCGCTTGTCGTAGCGCAGCGAGGCGATGCCGTTCGAGGCCAGCCCTTCCGCCAGCATCAACAGCGAGTTGTTCTTGCCTTTCGCGGCCGGCGAATTGCCGTCGCGGTCCGTGGCGCCGGAACCCGAGAGCAGCAGCACCACCGGCATCGGCTTGCTCATGTCCTTGGGAAGCAGCAGCGTGCTGTGAAGCGTCTTGTCGGCGGGCGCGGCGGCGACCTTCGGCGGTTCCTGTGCAACTACCGACGAAGCGATGAGAGCGAGAACGAGGGCGTAGCGCATGTGCCGATTATCCTTACATTTGTCATCCCGCTCTCATGACTTTCGACACGGGGCGGATCGCCGCGCGCGGCCTACATTGGCGGCATGAATCCACTACAAATCGAGAACGTCGTGAAGACGTTCGCATCCCGCCGCGCGCTCGACGGCGCGTCGCTCGAGCTGCGGCCCTCCGAGGTCCTCGGGCTGCTCGGTCCGAACGGCGCGGGGAAATCGACGCTCGTGCGCACCATCATGGGACGCGTACAGCCCGACAGCGGCTCCGTCACGATCTTCGGCAAACCGGCGCCGGCCGGCGATACGAACGCGCGAGCCGAGGTGGGCGTAGTGCCGCAGGAGATCGCGTTGTATCCGAATCTCTCGTCGCACGAGAACCTCACCGTCTTCGGCCGTTACCTCGGGCTCGGCGGCAAAGCGCTCGATGACGCCATGACGCGCTCTCTCGACTGGGCCGCGCTTTCGGACCGCAAATCGGAGCCGGTCAAATCGTTTTCCGGCGGCATGAAGCGGCGGCTCAACATGGCGGTCGGCGTGCTGCATCGGCCGCGCGTGCTGCTGCTCGATGAACCGACTGTCGGCGTCGATCCGCAGTCGCGCGAGCGCATCTATCAGATGATCGAATCGCTTCGCGCCGACGGCGTTTCGATCATCTACACAACGCACTACATGGAAGAGGCCGAGCGCCTCTGCGACCGCATCGCCGTCATCGACTCCGGCCGCGTCATCGCCACCGGCACGAAGGATGAGCTGGTGCGGAACACCATCGGCACCAAGCGCGAAGTCGTCGTCGAATTCGCCGACGGATCGCGGGTCACGCACCTCATCGACGACGCCGCGGAAATGTTGCGCGTCATGCGCGACGCGGAAACGCAGGGCAGCGCGGTGCGCGACCTGACCATGAAGTCACCCTCGCTCGAAAAAGTGTTCCTGCACCTCACCGGAAAGGGTCTACGCGAATGATCGCCTCTGTCGTCCGAGCCGGATGGCTCAACCTCCGCCGCGACCGCGCGGCCCTCATGCTCAGCTTCATCGTTCCGATCGTCTTCTTCTCGATCTTCGCGGGCATCTTCGGCGCGCAGAAATCGAAGACGCCGAAGACGACGGTCGTCATCGCCGACCTCGATCGCAGCGACAGCTCGCGGCGCCTCATCGACGCACTGAAACGCGAATCAGCGCTCGACGTCGTCACCACTCCGAAAAAGAGCACGACGCCGTTCGATGCGCAAAGCGCCGAAGCGACCGTTCGCGCAGGCGACGCCCCGGTCGCGCTGGTGATTCCAAAAGGGTTTGGCACGACGAAGATTCAATTCGCCGGCGGTAGCAACGGTCCTGCGTTCAAGCTCCTCGCCGACTCCGCCGATCCGATCGCGGACCAGGTCGTCGGCGGGCTGCTGCAGAAGAACATGATGATGTCGATGCCCGAGATGATGATGGACGCGGGCGTCACCGAGGTCGATCGCTGGAGCGGCGGGTTGACGGCGCAGCAGAAAGCGAACCTCGATCAGAACATGAAGAGCTATCGGACGTTCAGCGCGAAGCCGACGGCCACGCGATCGACGGATTCGCTCATCAAAATCGAAAAGACCGACGTCATCGGCCAGAACAAATCGAACGTCGTGGCGGCGCTGTACGCGGCGGGCATCGGCGTCATGTTCCTGCTCTTCACTGCAAGCAACGCCGGCGGCGCGCTGCTCGAAGAAAACGAAAGCGGCACGCTCGACCGCATCCTCACCACGCGCCTCACGCTGACCCAACTCCTCCTCGGCAAGCTCGCCTATCTCTGGACGCTCGGTTTCGTGCAGATCTGCGTGATGTTCATCTGGGGCGCGATCGCGTTTCGTTTGCAGCTCGCGCAGCACATCGGCGGCTTCCTGATCATGGCCCTCACGACGTCCCTCGCCACCTCGGCATTCGGACTCCTGCTCGCCTCCGTCTGCCGCACGCGCGCACAACTCGGCGCAATGTCGACGCTGGTGGTGCTGTCGCTCTCCGCGATCGGCGGCTCGATGTTCCCGCGCTTCCTGATGCCGGCCGGCCTGCAGAAAGCGGGACTCGTGCTCTTCAACTCCTGGGCGCTGGAAGGATTCACGAACGTCTTCTGGCGCGAGCTTCCGCTGTCATCGCTCGCGCTTCCCGCCGCTGTGCTGGTGGGATGGGGAATCGTCTTCTTCCTCGTCGCGCGCCAACTGACGAAGCGGTGGGAGATCGCGTGATCTGGCACATACAATGCGCACCGTGCCTGCGCTGAAGAACCGCGACCACTATCCCGTCCTCGTCATCGGCACCGGCATCGCCGGGCTTACCGCGTCGTTTTGCCTGGCCGGCGCGGGGATCAAAGTCCTCCTCGTCACCAAGGCCGCCGATCCGAAGGACTGCAACACTTTCTGGGCACAGGGCGGGATCATTTACGAGGGAGAAGGCGACACGCCCGCCAAGCTGATCGAGGACATCATCGCCGCCGGTGCCGGCCTTTCGAACGAAGAGGCCGTGCGCTTTCTCGCGGTCGAAGGGCCGCGCGTCGTCAAGGAGCTGCTGCTCGATGAAATGCACGTCCCCTTCTCCGTCAGCGAAGAGGGCGAGCTCGATCTGACGCAGGAAGGCGCGCACTCGCTGCCGCGCATCATCCACTCCGGCGACGCCACCGGCCGCGCCATCGAGACGTCGCTTCTCAACCGCGTCAAGAACGAGCCGAACATCACGCTCGTCACGGAGATGACCGCGATCGATCTGTTGACCACGCAGCATCATCCGACCGACATCCAGGTCCGCTACCGGCTCACGAACGAATGCGCGGGCGCGTATCTGCTCGACAACCGGACGAACGAGGTCTTCACGATCTTCAGCGACTTCACCATTCTCGCCACCGGCGGCATCGGACAGATCTATCTGCACACAACGAACACGCGAAACGCGATTGGCGACGGCGTAGTTATGGCGCAGCGCGCCGGCGCGCGCGTGATGAACGCCGAGTACGTGCAGTTCCATCCGACCGCGCTTGCGGACAAGAAGGCCAATCACTATCTGATTTCCGAGGCGTTGCGGGGTGAAGGCGCGCGATTGAAGAATCAGAAGGGCGAGTACTTCATGGAAAAGTATTCGCCGGTGCTGAAGGATCTCGCGCCGCGCGACGTCGTAGCCCGTGCCATCGTCGAGGAGATGACGACGAACAAGGACGAATTCGTCTACCTCGACCTCGCCAACTTCTACCACGGTCACGAACCGATCGCCGAGCGCTTCCCGAACATCCGCAAAGCCTGCGCGGACATCGGCGTCGACATCGAGCGCGATCCGATTCCGGTCGTTCCAGCCGCTCACTATTTCTGCGGCGGCATCCTCGCCAACAACGTCGGCGAGACGACGCTGACGCGACTCTACGCGATCGGCGAAACGTCCTGCACCGGCCTGCACGGCGGCAACCGTCTCGCGTCGACATCGCTCCTCGAAGGACTGACTTGGGGATATTTCGCCGCGGTTTCCATCCGCGAAAAATACGAGTCGTCGACTACCCCCGTCGAATCCGCCACCGGTCCCGTCCCCCGCCGTGCCCGCCTCGGCGACGCGCCTGCGATACGCCGTTCGTACGGTACGCGCCGTCCCGGCATCGGATCGATCGACGACGCTCTCCTGCTCTCGATCCCCGACTGGCGTCCGCCCGGCCACGAGAACATGGAAGACCCCGCGCTGATCCTCCAGGACTGGACAACGATCCAGCACACGATGTGGAACTATGTCGGCATCGTGCGCACGTACGAGCGCCTCAAGCGCGCCGTGGCCGACATGCGCGAGCTCGGCAGCCGCCTCACGAAGTACTACCACGAGTCGACGATCAGCAAGGCCATCCTGGAGCTTTTCCACGGCCAGCAGATGGCCATGATCGTGGCGAATTCAGCGCTGCGGAATCCGGTGTCGCGCGGCGCGCATTTCCGGCGCGATTGAGTTGGAACGAATCCGACTGCGATGCCGTTTTCGTAGCTCGCACAAGGAGACCTCATGAGCACAATCCTCAAGAAATGGCTGCCGATCGCCGCCGCAACCATCATTCTCACTGGTGTTTACACGGTCGTGACGCAGCACGCCGTCGTCGCCGCGCCCGGAAATCCGCAGGTTCACAGCAAAGGAGACAGGATGGCCAACTACGTCAAACCGTCCGACGCGGAGCTGAAGAAGAAGCTCACGCCGATGCAGTACGAGGTCACGCAGCACGAAGGCACCGAGCCGCCGTTCCGCAATGAGTACGCCGACAATCACGCCGCCGGCATCTACGTCGACATCGTGAGCGGCGAGCCGCTTTTCAGTTCGCTCGACAAGTTCGAATCCGGCACCGGCTGGCCGAGCTTCACCCGTCCACTCGAGCCGGCGAACGTCGTGACGAAGACGGACCGCAAGTTCTTCATGTCGCGCACCGAGGTCCGTTCCAAGCACGCCGACTCACACCTCGGGCACGTCTTCGACGACGGTCCCGCTCCGACCGGCCAGCGCTACTGCATGAACTCAGCATCATTACGCTTTATACCGGTGGAGAAACTCGAAGCCGAGGGCTACGGCGAGTACCTGCACCTGTTCAAGAAGGACGCACACAAATGACGGAGACCGCCACACACGCCGGCGGCTGTTTCTGGGGCGTCGAAGAGCTCGTTCGCAAACTCCCCGGCGTGGTCGACACGACTGTCGGCTACGCCGGCGGCACGCTCGACAACCCGCGCTACGAGGACGTGAAGAAGGGCCGCACCGGCCACGCCGAGTCGCTGCAGATCGTTTTCGATCCGTCGAAGATTTCGTACGACGACATCCTCGACTTTTTCTTCAGACTCCACGATCCGACGACCGCAAATCGCCAAGGCAACGACATCGGCACCCAATACCGCTCCGCGATTTTCTACCACGACGACGCCCAGCGCGACGCCGCGCAACGCGCGATCCAGCGCGCGCAGCCAAAGTGGCCGCGTCCGATCGTGACGGAGGTCGTCCCGTTCACGAATTTCTACGAAGCCGAGGACTTCCACCAGGACTACCTGCAGCGAAATCCGCACGGGTACACGTGCCACTACTTGCGGTAGGCGTTAGCTTGCTCGATCCTCGAAAAAAACGGCTACCGCTGCCTTGCTGGTTTTCCCTTCAGCTACGCTCATGACGAGGTCGATAAGTTCGTTCTCGCCGGCGTGAACTTCAATTTGGTTCGCGTCGAGGAATGTGAGCGCGGCCGAGAGTGCCGTGCGTTTGTTGCCGTCGACGAAGGGATGGTTGCGGCAAATGCCATGAAGGTACGCGGCTGCCATCTCGAAGATCGTTTCATGAAGGAACACGCCTCCGAAGGTTGCTTCGACGTTCCCCATTGCCGACAAGAGAAGGCTGACGTCGCGGATCCCCGGCGCACCTCCGAACAGACGGAGTTGTTCTTCATGCGCGACGAGCACTTCGTCGAGGGTTAGGAAAAGAAGACTCACTGCTCACTGAGACGACGAAACACACCGGCGTATTTTTGATTGATCTTGTCGAGAGATTTTCTGAATTTGCGCTCACGCGCGGGATCGCGCCTGGGTGTCATTACGAGAACCTGGCCGTTTGTCGACAACTCGACTTCGGCGTTTTCATCGAGTCCTAGTTCATCGAGCAGCGGCTTGTCCAGAACCAGAGCGACGCTGTTGCCAGTACGAGTAAGTTTCTTCAGCATGGTCCGTACATCGTACATGCTTCGTACGTACGACGCAAGCTACCGTACCGAGGCGGTTGCTGATGCGCCGATGGCGAGCGTGTTGCGATCCTGCACGAAGGCGGTCGCGGAGACGTTGCGCCAGGCGACAGCGAGCGGAATGGTGTTTCGGCCCGGAGTCACGCGAACGAGTTTTCGCACGATTGCATCATTCGTGATCGTGCGGCCGGCGTTTTCGCCGTGCTCGATTTTCGTGGTGACGCCGTCTTCGACGATCGCGAGCATGAGGTCGTCGTTTGCGGCGACATTCGCGTGGATGTTGGCGATCAGCGAATTGCCTTCGCGTCGAGCGGTGAGCGCGATTTCGGTGCGCGATTTTTCGCTCGAGGCTTTTTCCAACGCTGCGTTGAGCGCGGAACGATTGGAGCCGACGAACTCGCGCGAGCCGTTGACGACTGCCTGCGGCGTGTAGGCGGAGGAGAGGTGCATCGTGCGCGCGTAGCGAGCCTGGCGCTGCGTCCACTCGGCGGAGGAGAAGGGATCGCGCCAGCCGAGGGAGTCCCAGTAATCGACGTGGAAGGCCAGCGGAATGACGCGTCCGCGCAGCGCGGGATCGCTGGCGATGTCGTGGATCAAGGCGTCGGCGGGAGGACAGCTCGAACATCCCTGCGACGTGAAAAGCTCGACGACGACCGGACTCGGACCCAACTTCGGCGGCGCGCCGTGCATGGTCAGCGTGAGCGCAGCGAGGATGGTGATGGCAGCGATGACGAGTGCGAGCCGCGGACGAAACATCGCACGAGTCTACGCCGCCCTCTGCCGCGGCGCCTCACGCGAAATCGTGACGTTTCGCTTCGGGCCGCGGCCACTCTGGACCATCGCCACGCCGCCGAGGATTACGGCCATCGCGATGATCGAAACCCAGGTCAGTTGCTCGTGCAGCACGAGCCAGCCGAGGATCACGGCCACGACCGGGTTGACGTAGGCGTAGAGCGACATGTTCGTCGAGCGCAGGTGGCGCGCGGCGTAGGTGTACGACGTGTACGCCAAGACAGAACCGAAGAGCGAGAGGTATGCGAGCGCGGCGAACGTGCGCGGCGTGGAATGGAAGTGCGGGATCTCGCCGAGTCCGACGCCGGCCAGCGTGACGACGAAGCCGCCGGCCAGCATCTGCAGCGCGGAGGACATCAGCGGCGGAATCGACGCCAGCGCGTACTTGCCGCGGATCGTGCCGTATTGCCAGGCGATGGAGCCGAGCTGGATGACGAGCGCTCCGATGACGAAGCGGCGATCGAAGGCGCTGCCGGCGCCGCGCGGCGTGACGAGCATGGCCACGCCGGTGAAGCCGATCAGCAGACCGATGGCGGCACGCCGCGCGATGCGCTCGCCGGAGCGGCGCATCAGCTCGAGCAGCGTGGCCCAGAACGGCGCGGTGCCGACGAAGAGCGCCGCGAAACCGCTCGGCACCCACTGCTCGGCCCAGACCACGGTCAAGTTTCCGATGGCCACCATGAGCACGCCGCACAACACGACATCGCCGAGCACGCGCCGGCTCTTCGGAATCGCGTCGCCGTGCAATTTGGCGATGATGAAGAGGACGATGCCGGCGAAGAGGTAGCGCGCGCCGGTAAGCAGGAACGGCGTCATCGTCGTCACGGCGATGCGGATGGCGAGGTAGGTCGTTCCCCATACGATGCAGACGACGGCGAACGCGGCGTAGGAGAGGGCGCGATCGTGCTTCATTTTCCCCCCAACGTGATGCCGCCGACTTTCTCGCAATGCGTCTGCATGACGATGGTGGTGCGCGTGGCCAGCGACAGCGGCGGCGCAGTCAGCCTTGATACGAGCGCGTTGAGCGAGGTGATGGAATCGGTGCGAACCTTGATGAGGAAGCAGTCGTCGCCTGCGACCGTGTGTGCTTCGACGACTTCGTCGCTCTTCAGGATCGTCTGGAACGCTTTCAGCCGTTTCGCGTCGAGTGTCTCCCCGCGTGCGGCGATGAATGCCGTGACGGCGCGGCCGAGCGCGGACGGCTCGACAACCGCGGTGATGCCGCGGATGACGCCTTCGCGTTCGAGACGGGCGATGCGATCGGCGACGGCGGGTCGCGACAAGCCGACTGCATCGGCGACCTGCTGCGCGGGAGCGCGGCCGTCGCGAAGGAGATGCGTCAGGATTTTGAGATCGAGAGCATCCAGATCGGCAGCCATGACGGGATATTACTCCCGTTTCGTAGGCCAGTCCAGTGATCTACTTACGATTCGGTAACAACTACCGCGCCTGCGCGAGCGGCGCGAAGGCCGCGGGCATGTCCTTGCGGACGATGCTCTTGCGCGGGTAGGCGTACTCGATGCGCTGCGTGGCGGCGGTGCGGAGCTCGCGCTGGAGGTATTCGATCTTCACCGGGCCGGCGGGATCATTCAGGAGCCGGCGCAGGGCCCAGCGGCGGAGGACGATGGAGCGCAGCTTCATCCCGGCGGCGCGGATCGAGAAGCGAATCGAGTCGCGGTCGTCCGAGCAGACCCGCACCGCGTCTGCTTCCAGCGTCCCCACAATCTCCTCGGCCAGTCTCGTTTCGTCCGTCGTTTTGATGGCGCTGCTCATTGGTTCCTCCGTTGGTGTTGCATGTATAGACGCCGTAACCTCGCGAAAGTTTCTAACAGCGACGCGAAATCTTTGTGAACGGACGATGCGAGAATCGTTCGGTGCGCGTAACGTTCTCGCCTCTCCGCACCGCCGCCGACGCCTATCCGAACGAGACCGTGCTCGATGCCGCCCGCCGCGCGGAGGCGCCGATCGCCAACTCCTGCGGCAGTGTCGGCGTATGCGCACGCTGCTGCGTCCGCGTCATCGCCGGCGCGGAAAATCTCGGTGCGCCGACGATGATCGAGTTACGCATGTCGGCGCAACGTGGATTTGCAGCGGACGAGCGCCTTGCCTGTCAGGCGGTCGTGACGGGCGATGTTGAAGTCACGACAAGCTACTGGTGATTCCTCATCAATTACTCATCATCGTCGCTCGCTGCAGCCGTAGCCCTTCCCCACGAATCGTTACCGGGCAGTTCGAAATAGAACGGCTGACGCGTGTGCGGATGATTGCCGATCTCGTTCATGGTCATGGCGTCGAAGATGCGGCCGTTCGCGATCGTGTAGCGGATCGATTCCGAATTGCGGATGTCGTCGAGCGGATTCGCGTCGAGCACGAGCAGGTCGGCGAGCTTGCCCGGTTCGAGCGAGCCGACGTCTTTGTCCATGCCGATGTAGTGCGCGCCGTTCAGCGTCGCGGCGCGGATGGCCTGCAGCGGCGTCATGCCGCCCTGAACGAACATCCAGAGCTCCCAATGCGCGCCGAGGCCTTCGCGCTGGCCGTGGGCGCCGAGTTGAACGGAGACGCCGGCATCGTTGAGTTTCTTCGCCAGCGCGGCGTTGCTGAAGTGGTTCCATTCGTCGTCGGGTGCGAGGGTGCGGCGGCGCGCGCGCGAATCGACCACGCGGCGCGGGACGAAATTCAGCAGGCGCTTGTCTTCCCACACGTTCGTCTTCGCGTACCAGTAGTTCTCGCCCCATAGTCCGCCGTAGCCGACGATCAGCGTCGGCGTGTAGCCGCTGTGCGATTTCGACCAGAGCTGCGTCACGTCGTCGTACGCCTTGGCCACGGGGATGGAGTGCTCGACGCCGGTATGGCCGTCGACGACCATGGTCATGTTGTGCTCGAAGAGCGATCCGCCCTCGGGCACGACCATCATTCCGGTTTCACGCGCGGCTTCGATCACCTGCTGGCGCTGATCGCGGCGCGGCTGGTTGTAACTCTTCACGCTGATCGCGCCGATCGCTTTCATGCGACGGAGGTGAAAAAGCGCGTCGTCGAGATTGGCGATGTCCGCTTTGAACGGAGCCTTGGCGCCGTAGAGGATCGTGCCGGTTGAGAAAATGTGCGGCCCGAGGATTTCGCCGGCGCGCTGCATCTCGGCCGAGGTGAAAATTTCGGATGAGTTGTTGGACGGATCGTGCAGCGTGGTCACGCCGAACGCCAGCGCGGCGTAGTTGATCCAGCTTTGCTGCGGAATGATCTCGTCGGCACCCATCGAACCGTGCCAGTGCACGTCGACGATGCCGGGCATGATGGTCTTGCCGGCGACGTCGATGACTTTCGCGTCGGACGGAACGGCGGTGCTCGCGCGCGGACCGACGGCGGTGATGCGATTGCGGTCGATGACGACCGTGCCGTCGTCGATGACGTCGTCGCCGTGCATGGTGATGATGCGGGCGCCGGTGAGGGCGAGCTTGCCGGTCGGGACGTCGGACGGCTGCGAGAAGCTGATGTTGATGCCCTTCGCGGGTGCATCGGGCAGTTTCTCCGGCGCGCCGGCGATGAAGGCAAACGAGTCTTTGAGATCGCGCGAGAAAAGCTCGGGGCCGAGGGCCCAATAGAGGCGTGAAGCGTCGCCGGCCCAATGCAGGTACTCGCCCGCTTCCTTCGTCACTTTCGCGACCGGGATCGACTTCGTGTCGGGACCGATGTCGATGGTCTTGCCGGTGCGGATGAACGGCGCGATGTAGGCGTTGAACTTCTCGCGAAACGCAACCCACTTTTCGTCGGGCGAGAGCGCGTATTCGGTGGCGAAGGCGGAGAGGAGATGGGCGCGCTCGTCGGTGCGATCCAGCCCGATCGAATGCAGGCCGCGCTTGTCTTCGTCCTCAAAGGTCATGAAGAAGACGCGGTCGTTCGACGCACCGAACTGCGGCGAGGCGCCTTTCTTCGTGATCAGTTTCGATGCGCCGCCGGCCGCTGGAACGACGTAGATGCCGGTCTCGCGCGACCAGAGCGCGGAACGGAGATAGCCGTCGCTGGTGGTGCGGTAGACGACTTTCGATCCGTCCGGCGAAAACGCCGGCTCGAGATAGTGGCCGGGCTTGTCGGTGATGACGCGCCCTTCGCCGCCGAGCGCCGGTGCGATGCGGATCGTGCCGAGGGTCTGATCATTCCACGTCGTGTAGACGATCGACTTTCCGTCGCGCGACCAGGCCGGATAGAACTCGAAGTGGTCGGTCTGCTTCGTCAGGCGATGCGGCGTGCCGGTGGGCAGATCGCGGATGTAGAGATAGCCGAGCGCGCCGTAGAGGACCTGCTTGCCATTCGGCGAGACGGTGCTCCAGCGCAGCATCTTGACGGGATAACTCGACGGCGCGACTTCGATCGGAACGCGCAGCGCTTCCTGGATGCGGCGCGATGCGTGAACGTGAAACGGGATCGGAGTCACGGCCTTCGACGCGACTTCGATCCGGCTGATGTGGCCTCCGGCCCAGAAGACGATCGACTTGTTGTCGGGCGTCCACGCCATCGTCGGATAGAGGCCGTGGATGGCCCACGTCTCCTGCATGTCGCGATCGAGGCCGTCGTAAATCGGCGTCTCTTTGCCCGACTCGAGGTCGAGGATGAAGAGCGTCGATTTGTAGCGGACGCGCCGGATGAACGCTAGCGACTTGCCGTCCGGCGACGGCGTCGGCCTCACCGATCCGCCAGGCCCCGTCACAAACGCCTCGGTCTCACCCGTTTGCCGATCCAGGCGTTGAATCACGTAGATCTGCGTGTTCGGATCTTTGTTGTACTGATAGATCGCGCCCGGCGTGGTGTCGTCGCTGTAGTAGAGGTAGCGGCCGTCAGGCGAGAGCGCGGGCTCGCCGGTGTCTTTCTGATCGGTGCGCTTCTTCGTGAGCTGCAATCCCTCGCCGCCGCTGCGGTGGTAAAGCCATACTTCGCCGGCGCCGAGGGAACGCTCGGCGGTGAAGTGCTTGCGCGCGACGAGGTACTCGGAGTCGGGCGACCAATACGGCTCGTTAAGCAGGCGGAACGTTTCCTTCGTCACCTGCTGCGGCTTCGAGCCGTCGCGGTTCATGATCCAGATGTTGTCGCCGCCGGCGCGGTCGCTGGTGAAGGCGATCCACTTTCCATTCGGCGAGTAGCGCGGCTGCATGTCCCACGCGATGCCGGTGGTGAGCGCCTTCGCCTCGCCGCCACTCATCGGAATGGTGTAGATGTCGCCGAGGAGATCGAAGGCGATCTCGTTGCCGTCAGGGCTGACGTCGAGCGAGAGCCACGTCCCTTCGGTGACGTCGATCGGGACGTCGTACTGCGGTCCGGGCGGGTTGTTCACGTCCCACTTCTTGTCTTCCTTTTTCTCGGCCGCACCTTCGGCGGTGATCGGATTCGGCGACGGCTGCGATGCCGACGGCGGCGGCGCATCCTTCTTCTGCGAGTCCTGTTTCTGCTGTTCCTGCGAAGCGGGCCGCGGCTCCTGCTCGGCCTTCTCCGGCTTCTTCGGCTCGGCCTTCTTTTCGGTTGGAGGAGCCGGCGGCGTCTGCGCCGGAACGGCGGAGATGACGATCAATGAAGCAAGGAAGGAGAAGAGGATGCGTTTCATCAGATCCTTTCGTCGAGGAACATGCAGTCGCCGTAGCTGTAGAAGAAGTAGCGGTGAGCGATGGCTTCGGAGTAGGCGCGGCGGATGGTGCCGATCCCCGCGAAGGCGGAGACTAGCATCAGCAGTGTGGACTCGGGCAGGTGGAAGTTGGTCAACAACTTGTCAACTGCGCGGAACTGAAAACCGGGCGTGATGAAGATGTTGGTTTCCGCGTCGCCGGGTTGAAATCGCCCATCGCCGGCGCGAATCGCGCTTTCGAGTGTGCGCACCGAGGTCGTGCCGACGGCGACGATCGTTCTGCGATCTTCCAACGCGCGATTGAGACGCGATGCGGCGTCTTCGCTGATTTCGTAGCGCTCGGAATCCATCTGATGCTGCGCGATGTCGTCGACTTTCACCGGCTTGAACGTGCCGATGCCGACGTGCAGCGTGATTCGGACGATGTCGACGCCGCGCGCTGCGATCCTCTCCAGAATCTCGCGCGTGAAATGCAGCCCGGCGGTCGGCGCGGCGATGGCGCCCCGTTCGGCGGCGTAGACGGTCTGGTACGCCTCGCGGTCTTCATCGCGCGGAGTTTCGCGCGCGATGTACGGCGGCAGCGGCGGAATCCCGATCCTCTCGATCTCCTCGGTATCACCTTCGAAGGCAATGGTGACGGTGCCTTCGTCCTTCTTCAGCACCTTCGCGCGCAGTTGGTCGCTGAAAATCAGCTCATCGCCAACCTTCACGCGTTTGGCCGGTTTGCACCACGCTTCCCAAACACCGTCCGCGGTTTGGCGCGTGAGCAGGATTTCGATCGGGCGCGACATCCCCGCCTTCGGCTTCGCGAACAGCCGCGCCGGAATCACGCGCGTGTCATTGATGACGAGAACGTCGCCAGCGTCCAGCCGCTCCGGAAAATTCGCGAACGAGTCGTGCTCGATACGGTCCTGATGCACGACCATCATCCGCGACCGCCCCCGCTCGCGCGGCTCCTGCGCGATCAACTCCGGCGGCAGGTCGTAGGCGAAGTCGGTACGCAGCATCGGCTCGAATCTTATCTGCGTACGCAGATAGAATCCGCGACGTGCCGAAGGCCCGCGTCATTACCTGCTCCGATGCTGCATCGCGCGGGGAGCGTGTCGATAAATCCGGGCCGGCGGTGCGCGAGATTCTCGCGGCGGATTATGACGTCGATGCGGTGATCGTCGTCTCCGACGACGTCGATGCGATCGCCGAGGCGATCGAGGCGGCGACCGGCGACGGCGTGAGGCTCGTCGTCACGACTGGCGGCACGGGAATCGCGGCGCGCGATGTGACCCCCGAGGCCACCTTGCGGGTTTGCGAGAAAGTCATTCCGGGGTTCGGGGAAGTCATGCGCGCGGCGTCGCTGGCGAAGACGGCCATGGCCCCGTTGTCGCGCGCCATGGCAGCCACACGCGGGACGGCACTCATATTGAATTTGCCGGGGAGCGAGCGCGGCGCGCGGGAGAATCTGCAGGCTGTCCTGCACCTCATCCCGCATGCGCTGCAACTCCTCGAAGGGAAAACAGAACATTGACGATCGTCCGGCCCGGACTGGAAGTACTTCTCGATGATCCCCGCCCCATCGCGGGAAAAAACATCGGCCTCGTAACGAATCAGAGTGCGGTGACAAGCGATCTGCGCCACGTCGTCGACCTGCTGCATCGCGGCCGCGGATGGAAACTGACCACGCTCTTCGGTCCCGAGCACGGAATCTGGGGCGAGGCACAGGACATGGCTCACGTCGATCATTCCACCGATCCGATGACCGGGCTGACCGTGTATTCGCTGTACGGTGCGAGCGAAAACGATCTCGCGCCGCGGCGCGAGCTGCTGAAAAATCTCGACGCGCTCGTCATCGACCTGCAGGACATCGGCTCGCGCTACTACACCTTCATCTACACGATGGCGCTTTGCATGCGCACCGCTGCCGAGGCGGGCGTGCAGGTGATCGTGCTCGACCGTCCCAATCCGATCGACGGCGTGCATCTCGAAGGCAACATCCGCGAGGAAAAGTTTTCAAGTTTCGTGGGGATGTTCCCGCTGCCTACGCGGCACGCGATGACGGCCGGCGAGCTGGCGCAATACTTCAACAAAGTCTTTCAGCTCAACTGCGATCTGATCGTGATTCCGATGCGCGGCTGGCGGCGGTCGATGTGGTGGGGCGATACGGGGCTGCCGTGGGTGATCCCGTCGCCGAACATGCCGACGGTTTCCACGGCCACGGTTTATCCCGGCATGTGCCTGATCGAGGGAACGAACCTGAGCGAGGGACGCGGGACGACGCATCCGTTCGAGCTGTTCGGCGCGCCGTGGCTTGATCCATTCAAATTAGCCGAGAAGTTGAATGCGATCGGGTTGCCGGGCATCCGGTTCCGTCCCCACTACTTTCTGCCGACGTTTCAGAAGCACGCGGGCAAGGTCTGCGGCGGTGTGGAGCTGCACGTGACCAATCGCGCGGAGTTCGAGCCGTATCGCACGGGCTTGTGGTGCGTGAAAGTCGCGCGCGATTTGAATCCGGAGAAGTTCGACTGGCGGCGCGAGACATACGAATTCGTCTCCGACCGTCTGGCCATCGATCTCCTGGCCGGCAGCGCGCGCTACCGCGAGCTCGTCGAAGGCGGCGGCAACATCGACGAGTGGGTGGCGACGTGGGAAGAGCCGCTGCGCGAGTTCGCGAAGATGCGCGAAGAGTTTCTTCTCTATCGCGCTAGCGACGCGGACTGAAGACTTCGTCGCTCAACGGCACGTTGAAAACGATCGAATCGACGACGACTGTCGACGTGCCGAGGTTGTCTTCGATGGTCCAGCGGAACGGGACCATTTCGCCGTCGATGTTGCGGTAGTCGTCGAACGCGATCGTCTCTCCCTCTTTTTCGCGGCCGGTGACGAGCGCGGTCTTTCGCGAGACGAGGAGGCGCGTATCGCCGAGGTCGAGAATCCAGGTGTCGTTGTCGCCGGCGCGGATGCTCATCGACTTGCAGAGGCTCTTGATCGCCAGGAGTTGTGCGTATTGGCAGCGGTCGCGCGCGTTTGCGGCGTCATCGTTGACGGCATCCTGGCCGAAGGTGGTCTCCTGGCCGCCGCGAGTGCCGTCAAAGTAGATGCGCAGCCGTCCGATGTCGCGATTAGCCGCGGTCCAGAGTTCGACTTCGTTATGCAGATCGGGCGATTTCGATTGGATGGTGAGATCGGCGAAGACGCCCTGGTTGTCGTACGACTTTCGCGCGTGAATCGCGGCCGAGGTGTGACCGCGGAGCGCGGCCTCTCCGCCGGCGGCGTCGATCATGCGGGCGAGGATTGTGTCGACCGAGGGGATATCCACAACGGCCGGCGCGACCACCGGTTTCGGTGCAACCGCTGCTGCCGGTTTCGGCGGAGCATTTCGTCCGAGGAGCAGCGGGTAGAGGAGCGGGCCGGCGCCGCTGCCGACTTTCGTCATCGCATTCGGCGACGTGTTGGCGAGAAAGACGAAGCCGAGGTGCTTTTCGGGGATGAAGCTGACGATGGCGCTGATGCCCTCGGAGCCGCCGTTGTGCTCGACGACGCGCAGTCCGTTCCAGTGGTAGACCGCCCACCCGAGCGCGTACGAAGTGGTCGGAGTGACGGCGATCAGCGGCGTGGTCAGCTCGCGAAACATCGCTGGCGAGATGAATTCGCGTCCGTCAATGCGGCCGTCGCCGGTGAGCATGCGCAGCCATTGCGTCATGTCGTGCGCGCTGGAGGCGATCGCTCCGGCGGGCGCGAGCGCGGTCAGACTCTTCGGCGCGGGAACGGCGCGATACGACTTGTCGAAGACGTAGCCGGTCGCGTGGTCGGGCGACTTCAGCATGTCCGTGATGATCGATACGCTCGACGTCATCGCCAGCGGCTTGAAAATATCGTCAGCGATGACTTCCTCCCAGGTCGCGTGATTCACGCGACCTGCGATCTCGCCGGCGGCGACGAACATCGCGTTCGAGTACTGGAACTTCGTCCGGAACGGCACGGCCGGTTTCGCCGACGTCGCGGCGCGAACGTACTCCTCGCGCGTGAGCACGCCCGGTTCGGCGGCGAGATCGGCGTAGGCCTTGAGGCCGGTGCGGTGGCTGAGCATGTCGCGAATGGTGATCTTCGCGTCGGCTTCCGGATCGGCGAGTTTCAGATACGGCAGGAACTTGCGCGGATGATCATCGAGCGAGAGCAGGCCGCGGTCGGCGCTGCGGGCGATCGCAATCGACGTGAATGCTTTCGTGCACGAACCGATCGGGAAGAGTGTGTCGGGCGTGACCGGGAGGTCGTGCTCGACGTCGCGCACGCCCATCGGCTGCATGTAGATGATGCGATCGTCGCGCACGATGGCCAGCACGGCTCCCGGGATGTGCTGGCTGCGCATCTGCTCCTCGACGATGCGCCGGATTTCAGCGGACGTTGCGGGCTTCAGCGATGTCGCGCAGCGTGAAAACAGAGAGAAAGCGAGGAGAGCGAGAAGGAAGCGCCGGAGCATCCGCCGTCTTACGAATCGCAGCCACAGTTGTTTAGAGTGGTGGCGTGCCCGCGCTCGACATTCTTTACGAAGACGACGCGCTCCTCTTCGTCAACAAACCGGCGGGCATCGTCGTGCAGCGCGGCTATGACGCGGATGAGCCGGTGCTGCTGGAGACGGCGATGCAGTACATGCAGCCGCTCTTTCTGATGCAGCGGCTCGACCGCGGCACGAGCGGCGTGATGTTTTTCTCGAAGCTCGCTTCGATCAACGCCAACCTCACGCGGCAGTTCGAGCAGAAGCGCATCCGCAAGCGTTACGTCGCCATCTGCGAAGGCGAGCTTGGCGAGCGGCAGATCATCGACGCGCCGCTCATCCGCATCGGACCGATTTCGTTCGGCGTCGGCGACGGCGGCAAGCGCGCCGTCACCATCGTCACGCCGCTGCGCGCCACGCCGCGCGGCTCGCTGGTGGCCATCGATCTCATGACCGGACGCACGCATCAGATTCGCGTCCATCTGGCAGCGATCGGGCATCCGCTGGCCGGCGACTGGCTGTACGGGCAGCGCAATGAAACTCGCCCGATGCTGCACGCACGGGAGCTTTCGATGACGCATCCGCTGAGAAATGAGCCACTTCGCGTCGCCGCGCCGGTCCCGGACGACTTCGCCAGCGTCGCGGCCGAACGCGGCATCGTGTCCCGGAGCGAGGACATCATGACCCTTTGTGAGTCCAGCTAAGTCATTGAATCTGTTAGAATAATGACCCGCACGACCCCGTTATCCGATGCACTGGAGATCACCATGAGACTCTCGATGAAGTTCGCAGCCCTGCTCCTGTTCGTTCCGCTGGTCGCGTCCGCGCAGTTCCGCGACCTCGACACGGCGATGTCGAATCTGAAGCGCGGATTCAGCAGCGGCGACCCGCAAGCCATCGTCGCAGGCATGGCCTCGGGGGACAGGGTGATGCTGCAGTTCCCCGGCCTCATCGATCAAAGCGATTTCTTCGGCCGCGATCAGGCCGCGTACCTGCTCGACGGTCTGTTCAACAAGGTCAAGCCGACCGCGTTCGAAGAGCAGAAGGCCGTGAAGAGCACCGCCGAGCAGCAGTACCACATCACCGGCACCTGGACGATTCAGAACGCCGGCAAGGCGGAGACGCGCGAGCTGTACATCACCCTGAAGCAGAAGGGCGACAGCTGGTCGGTGGTTTCGATCCGGTCGGCGGGAAAGTAAGCTCAAAGTTGTGCGGCTAAACGTCTCACGGGTAGCCAACACGACCGCCGCGCGCGCCGCGGCGGTCTTTCTTTTGCTCGCCGGCCTGACCTGGCTGACCGTGCAGCTCTTCGTCGCGCAGATGAGCCGCGACTTCGATTCGAAGTCGGCGCGCCACCTCGGGTACGAAGTCGAGAACATCCGCGGCGACATCGCACGCACCGAGTCGCGTCTCGACGCCGCGGTGGAACGCGTGGCGGCGAAAGTGACGGCGAATCCGGCCGCGACGCGCGCGGCGATGTTCGCGATGCTGCGCGGCGAGTTGAACGGCATTCGCCAGGGCATTCGCATCGTCGCGCCGAATGGTGACGCCATCGCCTGGTGGGGCGAAGACCTTCGCACGCCCGGCGCGACCAGCTACGAATTCGACGCCACGAATCTCTACATCGTCCGATCGCGGCCGCTGCCGAATCCGGCCGTTTCGGTGCAGGCGTTCGAGCGCGTTCCCAATCAGCCGAAGTTGCCCGGCCTCTTCGATCTCGACGACGACGACTGGATGAGCGGGACGCGATTTCACGCCGGCGCACTGCGGCAGGAGCGAGGCTCGCTTCGCTTCATCCTCGAGCGGCGTCCGTCGGCGACGCTCTGGATCGATCTGATTCCGCGTCCGCGCGCCGAGGTCGTCGATGCGGCGAGAACGATCGGGAACGACGTCGCGGCCGTGTTGCTGGCGATGGGCGTACTGGCGCTGTTGGCCGCGTTTCGAACAACCGAATGGGGTGCCCATCCGCTCACAACCGTCGTCCTCGTCATCGCCGCGCGCATGGCTCTCCTGCCGATCCACGTCGATCAGGATCCGTGGCAGATTTTCCGATTCGATCTTTTCGCGTCGCGAATGCTCGGGCCGTTCAGCCGATCACCGTTCGATCTGCTCGCCAGCGCGGCGGCGATTCTGGCCATCGTCATCGCGCTGACGAAAGTTCGCGGCCGTTCGATGGCCATGCAGATCGCGCGCACGGTCGTCGCGCTGGCTGCCGCCGGCGGCTACATGCTCCTCGTGCGGAACCTCGTCGACAACACGCGCATCTCCACGGTTCCCGATCACATCGTCCCTGTTTCCGCCGCGCAGGGAGTTCTCCTCGCCGCGCTGCTGCTGTTCGGCTTCGCGCTGATCCAGATCACGCGCCATGAGTCGTCGCGCATCGCCACGCTCATCGGCATTCTCATCATCTCCATCCCGGTCATCGTTACCGCGATCAACCTCGGCTACACGCCGAAACGCGCGTTCCTCTGGATCGCCGCGGGCATCGCGCTCTCGCTGCTTCTGCACGCGCTGACGGAGAACTTCACGCTGCGCGGGCTCGGCAGTGCGCTGCTGCTGGTGATGATCGTCTACATGCCGCTGAGCCTTTTCGAGCGATCGAGCGCGCGGCATTTCATCGCCGACACGTACGCGCCGCTGGTGGTCGGCGAAGCGGGACAGCTTCGCGCGATGATCGAAGACACGCTGCACAACGAGTTCTCGACGACGGAGCTGAGCGCGATGCTTCCGGACGATTACCGGAAGATGAACCTCGAGGATCTCGCCTATGCGCTCTGGCTGCACAGCGATCTCTCGAAATGGCGCGTGCCGGCGGTCATCACCGTGCACGACATCTTCGATCATCCGTTGAGCCGTTTCGGCGTCGGCCTGCCGCAGTTCAGCGAGCGCGGGCGCGAACCGGGCGGCGAAGTATTGCAGATCGGCAGCGTGACGCGCGTGCTGCTGCACCACGACTTCGACCTCACCATCGGCGGGATTCCGGTGGCCGAGGGGAGCGTGCATGTCGTCAATCCGGCGGACCCGGGAGCGACGACGTTTGCCGACGTCTACCGCGACTTTTTCGAGCCGTCGTTCGATGCCACAGTCACCGGCCTGCGCGCGCAACGCGAGATCGTCGTTTACGACCGCGACGGCAACCCGCACGGCACGACGACCGTGCGATTGCCACAAAGTCCCACATCGTATTTCGCCGCGCTGAAGCCGGGTACGGGCGTCTGGATCGAGCAAAACGAAGGCGTCGGCTCGGCGGTGTACGTGCGCCGCACCGAGGACGCGCTGTACGGGTTTCCGCTGCAGGTGCCGACGCGCGGAACGCAGGTGCGCCGCGCCGGCGGCGTGGCGGTGTGGGCGATCGCGTTCGTGCTCGTCGTGATCGTGATCCGCTCCCTGCCGGTCATCGCTTCCGTGGTCCGGCATGCGCCGCGCAACCTCGACTTCCGCACGCGCACGTCGCTGTATCTGACGGCGGTCGTGGTCCTGCCGCTGATCGTTTTCGTGCTCTTCGTCCGCGCCTATCTCGCCAACCGGCTCGAGGCGGAGTATTTCGACCGAGGACAGACCGCGCTGAATGCGGCGGAACGCGTGATCGAGGATTACCTGGCGTCGACGACGTCGACAGCGCATCCGGAGCAGGTGCTCGATGACGACGTCCTGAGCTGGCTGGCGCGCGTGATCGGGCACGATCTGCATCTGTACCGCGACGACAAGTTGATCGCCTCCAGCCGGCGCGATCTCTTCGCCGCGCGCGTCGAGTCGCAGCGTCTTCCGGGCGACGTTTACGCGAACATCGTCCTCGGCGGACAGCAGCTCGCCATCCGCAACTCCGGCGCGGCGCAGTTCATCGAGCTCTACTCGCCGATCAATCTCGTGCGCGGCCAGAACTACACGATGGCGCTGCCGCTGATCGTGCAGGGACGCCAGATCGAGGCGCAGGTGAACGATCTCGCCACGACCATCTACATGCTGCTGATCTTCATCATCCTCGCGGCGATCTTCGTTGCGTACGTGGCCGCGCGCAGCGTGACGCAACCGGTGCAGGCGCTGGTGGCGGGCTCGCGCGCGGTTGCACGCGGCGATTTCGACATCGATCTCCGCGTCCCTCCCGATCCCGACCTCGGCCTGCTCGTGACGACGTTCCGCGACATGGCGCGCTCGATTCGCCGGCAGCAGAACGACCTTCGCCACGAGCGCGACCGGCTGCAGACGCTGCTCGAAAACATCAACGCGGCCGTGGTCGTGCTCGACGGCACGATGCAGGTGTCGGGTACGAACGCCGGCGCGCGCAGGCTGTTCGGCGAACAGATCGAGTTTCACGACGAGGTTCGCGACTTCCTGGCCACGCATCAACGCGGCCGCGCGGAAGCGAAGGAAATCGAACTCAATGTCGACGGCAACGCACGCACGTTCCGCGTCTCCGTCGTCCCGCTGCCCGGCAGCGACGAAGAGATGCTGATCGCCGAGGACGTCACGGAGATCCTGCGCTCGAACCGGCTGGAGGCGTGGGGCGAGATGGCGCGGCAGGTCGCGCACGAGATCAAGAACCCGCTGACGCCGATCCAGCTCACCGCCGAACATCTGCGTGCGGTGGCGTCAAACAACGATCCAAATCTGGCGAAGGTCGTCGACGCGGCGGTCGAAAACATCCTTCGCCAAGTGGTTACGCTCCGCGAGACGTCGAAGGAGTTCAGCGACTACGCGTCGCTGCGCACCGTGCAGCGCAAGCCGCTGAAGCTGCGCCATTTGCTTGAGGAGATCGCGTCGAGCTACGCCGAAAGCGGCGAACGCGGCATCACGTTTCACACCGACATCGCGCCGTCCACTCCCGAAACATTCTCCGGCGACGCGCGCCTGCTCCGCGGCGCGATCGCGAACCTGATCGAGAACGCGTTCCAGGCCGCGCCCGGCGGGGAGGTGCGGTTGGCCAGCTACGGCGTCGATTCGAAGGTCGTCGTCTCCGTCGACGACAACGGCCCCGGCGTCGCGCCCGAAGTGTTGTCGAAAATCTTCGACCCCTACTTCTCTACCAAATCCTCCGGCACCGGCCTCGGGCTGGCCATCACGCGCAAAGCGGTCGAAGAACACGGCGGCTCCGTGCACGCCGAGAATCTCAATCCCGGCTTCCGCATATCATTGGAGCTCCCGGTTCGCTGACATGATGGAAGTCTCCGACGCCCTCCCCGGCTCCGACCTGATCAAACAAGGCCTGCGCGATCTTGCCGCGGGCACGGAGTCGATCGAATCGCTGCTGGTCCTCGTCGGCGCCCCACGCCTGCGGCGTATTGGCTTGGACGTTCCCGACGACGACAGTCCGCAGTTTCCGGAGGATCGGCTCTACGCGAAGTTGGCGGAAGAAGATTCGGACGCTGCGCACTCGCGCTACAACGCGCTGATCCGAAGGTTGGTGAGCTTCGAACAAGCGGCGGAATGCCTCGTATCCTCCGCTCTACAATAGCCGCCGCATGGCGCAGGCGCTTCCGGTCATCCTCATCGTGGCGGCGTATCTGATCGGATCGATTCCGTTCAGTTTTCTCGTCGTGAAGTTTGTGGCGGGGGCGGACATTCGCCATCACGGCAGCCGCAACGTCGGGGCGACGAACGTGGCGCGGAACTTCGGGAAAGCGCCGGGGATCGTCGCGCTGCTGCTCGATATTGCGAAGGGTTATGCGGCCGTGGCGTTGGCGCGATGGATCGTCGGCCGCCCTGACTGGCCGTATGTCGCTGATGCCGCGCACGCCGCTCCGCTGTATTCGATGTCGATGTGGATCGCGCTCGCGGCACTCATCGCCGTGCTCGCGCACATGTACCCCGTCTGGCTGCGCTTCCATGGCGGAAAAGGCGTCGCGACGGCGGCGGGTGCGTTTCTGGCGCTTGATCCCGTTGCCATCGCCGCGGCAATGATCGTGTTCCTGATCGTCATCCTCGCGACGCGGTTCGTATCGCTCGCTTCGATCCTCAGCGCGGCATCGGTTCCGGTTTTTCTGCGCTTTCTCGTCCACGCGCCGTTCTGGACGATCATCATCAGCACCGTGATCGCGGTGGCCATCATCCTCAAACACCACTCCAACATCGCCCGGCTGGCGCAGGGGTCGGAGCGGCGGATCGGCGAGCGCAAAGAGCGATGAAGATTTCGATCATCGGCGCGGGCTCGTTCGGCACGGCCATGGCTGCGGTGGCGTCGAGCTGCGGCAATGACGTCGTGTTGTGGGCGCACGATCCGAATGTCGCCGCGGAGATCGAGTCCACCCGCCGCAATCCCATCTACCTTCCGAGCGTGGCGCTGGACGGACGCGTGCGTGCCACGAGCTCGCTGGCCGAGGCTGCCGAGTTCAGCGACGTGCTGTTCATGATCGTGCCGAGCCATCACTACCGTGCCGTGCTGGCCGACATCCGTCCGTATCTACGCGGCGACGTCGCCATCGTCAGCGGGACGAAGGGGATCGAGAACGACACATTGCAGCGCATGTCCGAGGTCACCGCGCAGGAGTTGGGCGGCGGCTTGCGGGCGTTCGCCGTGCTCTCCGGGCCAACGTTTGCGCTAGAGGCGGCCCGCGGCGATCCGACGGCAGCCGTCGTCGCGTCGGTCGATCAGCAGCTCGCGGAACAGGTACAGCGCGCGATGTCGTCACCGACGTTTCGCGTCTACAACTCGTTCGACGTCGCCGGCGTCGAGCTGGCGGGCGCGCTGAAGAACGTCATCGCCATCGCTGCCGGCGTCATCGAAGGCCTCGGCCTCGGCTCGAACACGACGGCCGCGCTGATCACTCGCGGATTGCACGAGATGACCAAGCTGGGAGTCGCCCTCGGCGGACGGATTGAAACTCTGGCCGGTTTGGCGGGGATGGGCGATCTGGTCCTGACGTGCACCGGATCGCTGTCGCGCAACCGCAGCGTCGGGGTGGCCCTCGGACGCGGCAAGCCGCTCGCGGAAATCCTCGCCGAGGCCAGATCGGTGGCCGAGGGCGTGCGGACGTCGAAGGCGGCGAAGGAGCTGGCGGAGCGTCACGGAATCGACATGCCGATCACGGCTGAGATGTATCGCGTCCTGCACGAAGGGGAGTCGCCGCAGGCTGCATTGCAGAGGCTGATGACGCGATCGCTGAAGTCCGAAGTGACGCGATAAAGGCCTTCGTATCAGCGACTTACACCGCGTAACAAGTGGCTTTCGCCTTGCACTTATTCAGAGGTAGGAGGCCGACATGCTGCACTTTCTGAAAAAGCTTTTGATGTTCCGCGTGGGGCAGAAAACGACACGCGGCGTCGCGCGCTCGATCGGACTCGGCAAGATCGCCACGATCGTCGGTCTGATCGGTGGTTACAAGCACATGCGCAAACACGCCTGAATGTCTGAGTGCGGCGGCAAACCGCCGCACTCGATTACAGCGGCGGTTTCTGCTGCGTCGTCATCTCCGCGGGAGACAGCGGCTTCGCAGTCTGAATCGTTCCGGATTCCAGCGCCGGAGGATCCATGTAGACGCCTTCGGCCGTGTCGCCCTCGGCTCGCGCGGCCGCGAGGCCGGCCGAGGCTTTCTTCTGCGCCGCGATCTTGCGGGCCTGATCCGCGGCGGCTGCGGTTTCGGCGCGGGCGCGGCGCTGCTCAATGGCGATCTGATCCATGGTCGGAGCCGCCGACGGGTGGTTCGGCGGAAGCTGGGCCTGCGCCTCGGCAGTCGTCGTTGTGAAGTGCCCACCGGAACGCACCAGGGTCTCGTTCGTAATCACCTGTCCCGGTTTCTTGTTCAGGCGATTGGTCGCCTTCGCGGCGTGAACCAGCGGCGAATCGACGACAGACGTGCGCGGCGCCGATATGAGCGTCTCCGCGTGCGTCGAGGGCGCGGGCGTCGTGGTCTGTGGATCGCCCGCGTACAGCGAAAGCGCGGCGAGCGCAAGGCAACTGCAGATGGCAATCGGTTTCATTCAGGACCTCCGTGTTTAGAGTTCAATGTTACGCTTCGGCGGCCAAATTTCATGATCGCCCCGAATCTTGCAACTTGCGGGTCTGAATGACACCCGAGCTACTGCTCCAAAAGTTCGGATATCTGGCTGTCTTCGTCGGGACTTTCCTCGAAGGAGAGACGATCCTGGTCATGGCCGGCTTCTTTGCCGAGCGCGGCTATTTGAAGCTCCCGCTCGTCATCGCCACGGCCTGCGGCGGCGCTTACGTCGGCCACGTGTTCTGGTTCTTTCTGGGCCGGACGCAGGGCGTGAAGCTGCTCGACAGGTTCCCGAAGATGAAGCGCCACTTCGGCAAGGGCATCCGCCTCTTCGAGCGCTACGGCGCGCCGGCGATCTTCATCACCCAGTGGCTCTATGGGTTGCGCATCACTTGCGCAGTGATCATCGGCATCTCAAAAGTGTCGACGATCAAGTTCCTGATCTACGAGGCGCTGACGTGCATCGTATGGGCGATCATCATCGGCACCGCGGGCTACTACTTCGGCCGCGCCGTCGAACGCGTCCTCGGACGTGCCGCGCACATCGAGAAGTACGGCCTGATCGTGCTGCTCGTCGCCGGCGTCGGCTTCTGGCTGTACCACCGCTGGAAAGAGAAGCGCGAAGAAACCGAAGCCGCACCGCCTCCTTAGGCCGCGTGCGACCGCGCGAAACGATCCTTCATCGACGCCCCGATCAGCCAGGCCGCGCACAGGCCGACCATCACCACCGAGATCCATTTTCCATAGACGCCGACTGGCGAGTACGGCTCAGTGGCGTTGTGAATGGCCTCGCTCCACCTGCCGAGCACTTCCGCCTCGGAGAATTCGTGGATCGAGTAGAAGAGGATCTGGATCGTGAAGAGCAGCAGGAAGAGTCCCGTTACTTGGAAGAATCGCTTGACGTCGATCCGGTGGCCGTAGTGCGCCCAGGCCCACGACATCGCGGCCGCGGCGGCGATGCCGAGGAGCGAGCCGAGGATGAAGCGGCCGTTGCGAACCTGGATGAGCATCAACGCCGTTTCCATCCCCTCGCGCGTGACCATGAGCGCCGTGAAGAAGAAGACGCCGGCCACAGCCATCAATCGCGACGCGGGTGAGGAGTAAACGTCCAGCCGCCGTTCCATGTCGCCCTTCATCTTCGGCGCGGTGCGCCAGACATGAACGACGAACGAGGCTACGAGTACCGCGGCGACGAGTCCGAGGACGCCTTCCCAGAACGACTGATTGACGCGCATCAGCCACCAGCCGAGCGCGAAGCTGGCGATGATCGAGGCCACGATGCCGGCGTAGACGGCGGGACGAAGCCAGTCGCGTCCGGTCTTGCGGAGGAAGGCGAAGATGATGGCGACGCTGAGAAAGGCTTCGAAGCCTTCACGAAAAACGATGATGAGAGCGGGAATCATAGGTTGGTCATTTGCGGAGCTTCATCGCGCCCTCGCCGATCGTCATGACGCGATCGGGTGAGGCCGGCTGCTCCCCTTTCCGGTGGCAGGAATCGCAAATCCCGAGGATCTGCAGGTTGTGAAACGTGGGAGTGAATTTCTTGCGCGCGCAGATTTCGAGCTGGCGCTGTTCGAGCTCGGGATCGTTGAATTCGATGACGGACCCGCAGGCGGTGCAGACGAGATGATCGTGGTGCGAATCCCCTCGTACGTGCTCGTAGTGGTAATGCTCCTCGCCGAGGTGGACGCGGCGGACGAGGCCCGACTTCACGAGCAGTTCGAGCGTCCGGTAAACCGTGGCCCGCGAGATCTTGACGCTCTTCTGCTTCATCTTGAAGAGCAGCTCGTCGGCCTCGAAGTGGTAGTGCGTCGAAAAGATCTCGCGCACGAGCGAGGTGCGCTCCTGCGTCAGCTTCTGCCCCTGGCGGGCCAGAAAGTCCTGGAATCGGGTGATCTCTCGTTCGATGGCGGGCATAGATGCTGAGACTCAGTCTCAGTGGCGGGTAACAGTCTATGGGCCGGGATATTTCGTGTCAATCGGTCCGAGCGCTGGCGTCCTCGGAGGCGGCTGTCGCCGTAGCCGGCGTGAGAACCGTAGCCCACGGTTTTAACCCCGAACCGCCGCGAGGGGTGCGAGCAGCTTCATCGCGAGCACCCCTCGAACGAAAGTCGAGAATGAAGTGTGCCGCGTCAGCGGCACTGGATGGAGTGTCACATGTTTCCAGTGCCGCTGACGCGGCACGGCTCGTGGGGAGCGCATCATTTTCGAGGGGTATTCGCTTCGCTCTCACCCCTCGCTACCTTCTGAAGCCGCTCCGCGGCACGATCCTTAGGCCAGATCGTGCACTCAAGCCTCGCGCACTGTGATCATCCGCACGGCGTCGACGACGTCGCTCTTCGAAAGCGGCTTGAGCATCACGTCGGCGACGCCGGCTTTCTGAAACGCCGTGTCGAGTTGGATCAGCGTGTCCTCGGTCATCAGGACGATCGGGACGGGGCGGAGGCGTTCGTCGCGCTGGACGATGCGCACGAAGCCGAGGCCGTCGGCGGCCAGCTCTTCGCCGGCTTCGGGCGGGAGATCGAATCCGCCGCGGATTTTGGCGTCGAGAAAAATCATGGCGGGCGTCTGTTCGAAGGCGAGATTGACGGCCTCGCGCGCGTTGCTCGTGGCCAGCACGCGATACCCCTCGGCCTGCAACACGCCGGTGAGGAACGACAGCGCCTCGAGGTCGTGCTCGATGACCAGCACCGTGATGCGCTTCGACGCGCTGCGGGTCATGCTCGCCGCCTTCATCATGCCGTCGATGCGGTCCAGCAAGTCGTGTGCGCTGCGCGGACGGTCGGCCACGTTCTTCTCCAGCATCGACGCCACCAGCTCGCGCGTCGCCGGCGAAATGTCGAGCGATTCGTCGATCGGCTCGGGCGACGCGCTGAGGTGCGCTTTCAGCACTTCGTTGATCGACAGCGCGCGGTACGGCAGCACGCCGGTGAGCATGCGATAGAGCATGACGCCGCACGAATAGAGATCGGACGCCGGCACGACCGGCTCGCAGCGGAGTTGCTCGGGCGCCATGTAGTCGGGCGTGCCGGCCAGTTCCTTGCGCACGAGATCCTGCGACGTGGCGATGCCGAAGTCGGTGATGAAAGCCATGCGGTCTTTGTTGAGCAGGATGTTTTCGGGCTTGATGTCGCGATGCACGATGCCGAGGTCGTGTGCGGCGCGAAGACCGCGCAACACCTGACGCATGATCGTCAGCGCCGAGTGCTCATCGAAATGCGGACGGCGCGTGAGGTGCTTGAGGAGATTGTCCGCGTCGATGTACTCCATCGAAATGAATGGATAGCCCTCCGCGAATCCGAGGTCGAAGCTCTGCACGACGTTGCGATGGCGGATGCGCCGCGCGAGTTTCAGTTCGTTCTTGAAGCGCTCGAAGGCATCGGGATCTTCGTGGATCGGCAGCGACAGCACCTTGAGCGCAATCACTTCGTCGATCGATTCGTCGACCGCGGAACAGACGTAGCCCATCGCGCCGGAGCCGAGGAAGCGCTGGATGCGATAGCGGCGCGCGAAAACGGATCCGGGCGCGAGCATCGACTCGACCGCCTTCGTGTCGGGACGCGTCTTCTTCCGCACCGACTTGATCAGCGTGGCCTCGCCCTGCGCCTCAGCGGCCACGAAGGTCGGAAACGTTTTCTCGCGCTCGACGCCTTCGCTGCTGACGAGCGTCGCCGCGGTCAGATCGGGATCATCGCCTTGCAGCAAGCGGTCGGCGGGATCGCGCCGTCCGCACTGGCTGCAGAAGCGGTCGATCGGACGCACTCCCGCGCCGCAGCCGAGGCAGGCTAGGTCGTAGCCCGGCTCCGAAACCAGGTCAGCCATCGATCTCCGCCGAAACGACGACGTTCGGAGCGAGCTTGGCCAGCGTCGGGATCGACGAGCGCTGCCAGGTCACGTTGCGGTCGTACTGCAGCACGAGCCGATAGCCGTTGCTGTGCGATTTGCAGCGCGTGATCCAGCGAACCAGCGTCAGGATTCCGGAGCTGTTCATGAAATTGAGATCGCGGACGTCGAGCTCGACGGCTTTCAGATTCTGCCGCAGCGCTTCTTCGTCGATCAGCGTCCAGTACGGATTGAGCACGTCGCCCGGATCGCGCATCTCGACGGCGCCGGACATGGCCACGCGCAGCGTGTCGCCGTCGAGTAGCGGCAGGATGGTCAACGTGTCCACCTTGAGCGGCGGGATGAAACCGCGTTCGCTGCTCATGCCGCCTCCAGTTTGAAGATGGCGTGGATGGAGACTTCGCCGCCGTCGTTGACTTCGAGGCGCAACCGCGCGCCTGCTTCGAAGAGAATCCGGATCAGCCCGAGCCTGCTTTGCCCCTCCGTCATCGCCGCCTCTTCCATCTTTTTCAAGTACACCGCCTCGGGCTGGCCGGACTGAATGAGCGCGAGCTCGCGGCGGAGCGTGTTGATGTGATGCGGCTCCGCTTTGTTTTTCACGCAGACGTCGACTTCGTTGTCGGCCTTGGCGATGGAGATCTTGAGGTAGCCCTCTTCCTCCGACGCGTACTTCACCGCATTTTCGAGCAGCTCGGAGGCGGCCATCGAAATCTGCTCGGCGCGCTCTTTGTCGGACAGGCCGATCATGAAGAAGCTGGCCACGAACCGCCGCACGCAACTGATGTACGTCCAGCGAGGTCCGAAGCGCATCTCCACGTAATCGGAGGAAAGCCGTTCCGTGATCATCTCAGCTCCTTTTGACCGCCATCAGGCTGACGTCATCTTTCGGCGTTCCAGCCCACTGCCATGCCGCGGCCGCGATCGTGGTGACGATCGTCGCGGCCGGTTTGTCGTGATGTTTTTTCAGATCGTTCGTCAACCGTTCCATGTCGTAGCACTCGCCGGCGGCGTTGCGCGACTCGGTGACGCCGTCGGTGTGCAGCAGTGCGACGTCGCCGCGGTTGAGCGTGATGCTGCGATCCGTCGTGAGGTGCTCGACGTCGTCGCTGATGCCGAGCCAGACACCGTCGGTCGGTAATCGTTCGATCGTGCCGTTCTCCGATCGATAGATCAACAGGTCGGTGTGCGCGCCGGCGTAGACGATGCGACCATCGTCCTCGATGCGCGCCACGACCATTGTCATGAACTTCTCCTGCCCGAGGCGCTTGAGGTTGTAGAACATGGCCCGGTTGAGAAGGGAAACGAATTTCGCCGGCGATTTGTAGTGGCCGTTCTGTTCGCAAAGCATGGTGAACATCGATTGGGCCATCATCATGATCAGGCCCGACGTGACGCCGTGGCCGGTGACGTCGCCGACGCCGATCCATGCGCCGCCGTTCGTCCTTCTGAATTCGTAAAAATCACCGCCGACCTCCTCGGCCGGCAGCATGACCGCGGAGATGTCGTAGCCCGGCAACTCGAACGTGCGCGGCAGCACCGAGGTCTGGATCGAGCGCGCCAGCGCCATCTCCTGATCGTGTTTCGCCAGGATCTCCGCATCGCGCGCGCGGATTTCGCCGAGCATTTCGTTGAAGCCGTCGATGAGCAGGCCGATCTCGTCGTCCGCTTCCTTCTCGACGCGCAGCGTGTAGTCCTTCTCGCGCGAGACGCGCTTCTCCGCGCGCAGCAGGCGATGAATGGGGCGCGTGATGGTGCGCTGAAAAAGTCCCGACAAAAGCAACGCCAGAAACGCCGCGGCGATGTAGATGCCGCCGGCGATCTGCAGCGTCCGCGCGCGGCGGACAGTCATCTCGCTCAGATCGGAGCGGACCGTGAGCGTACCGACGCGCGCGCCGCTGAAGAGGATCGGCAGCGCCACGCCGATGTGCTGCGCGTCGATCCACGTGCCGTCCGGCGGCTGCGGCCCCGGCTTGTCGCCGCGGCTCGCGCGCGCATATGTCGCGAAGAGCGCGCCCTTGCTGTCGTAAATCGCCGCGCCGGTGATCTGCGGCTGCGCGCGCAACGCTGCCAGCGTGGCCTCCGCCTGCCGATGGTCATTGAACGCGACGGACGACGAGGCGTTCTCGCCGAGAATGCCGGCCAGAGTATCGAGGTCGCGACGCACTTCGTCGCGAAACGTAGCGCGGTCGTACCAGGTCAGCGCGCCGACGGTCAGCAGCAGCGCCGCCAGACTCGTCAGCATGAACCCGGTCATCAACTTGCTGCGGATCGAGAGATCGCGGAAACGCGCCATGTTGGATGTGGCGGTAGTTTAGCGGTATCGAGCAGCTGCACGAACCGCCGCGTAGCGGCATCAGAAGGTAGCGAGGGGTGCGAGCAGCTTCATCGCGAGCACCCCTCGAACGGGAGTCGAGAATGAAATGTGCCGCGTCAGCGGCACTGGATGGAGTGTCACATTTTCCAGTGCCCAGGGGTGTCGCTTCGCTCAACCCCTGGCTACCTTCTGAAGCCGCTCCGCGGCGATCACTCCAGCGCAGCGTGCGCGAAACTTCCGATGACGGCCGGCTTGATGTGCCAGATGTCGCGCGCGTATTCGGCGATCGTGCGGTCGGAGGAGAACTTCCCCATCCGCGCGATGTTCAGCAGCGACTTGCGATTCCACTGGACGCGGTCCAGCCACGCTTCGTCGACGCGATTTTGCGTTTCGATGTACGGCGACAGATCCGCGAGATGGACGTACTCGTCGCGCGCGCTGAGAAGCTTGGCGACGATCGGGCGGAAGAGATCCTTGTCGCCTCGCGAAAAATGGCCGGCGGCGATCGTGTCGACCACGCGCCGGATGCCGCGGCTCGCGCCGAGGTAGTGCTCGGGGACGTAGCCGGTTTTGAGCAGCGACGTCACCTCCTCGGCGCGGAGGCCGAAGATGAAGATGTTCTCCTCGCCTACTTCGTCGCGAATCTCGATGTTCGCGCCGTCGAGCGTGCCGATCGTGAGCGCGCCGTTGAGGGCCAGCTTCATGTTGCCGGTGCCTGAGGCTTCTTTCCCCGCCGTCGAAATCTGCTCGCTCAACTCCGCGGCCGGCATGATGGCCTCGGCTAACGTCACGCGATAGTCAGGAAGAAAAACGACGCGCAGCCAGTCGCGCGTGCGCGGATCGGCGTTCACGACCTCGCCGACCGCGTGGATCAGTTTGATGATCAGCTTGGCCATGAAGTAGCCCGGCGCAGCCTTGCCGGCGAAGTAGAACGTGCGCGGCGCGAGCGGCTCCTGTTGATCCTCGACGATCTGCCAGTAGCGATCGATGACGTGCAGGATGTTGAGCAGTTGCCGCTTGTACTCGTGCATCCGCTTGACCTGCACGTCGAACATCGAATTCGGATCGACCACGATGCCGGTCAGCTCCTTCGTTAGTTGCGCGAGCGCGAGCTTGTTGCGGCTCTTGACCATCTCCAGGCGCTCGAGCAGACCGGCGTCGTCGACGAACAACTCCAGGCGGCGGAGCTCATCGAGATTGCGAATCCAGCCGTTGCCGATGGCGCGCGTGATGAGCGACGCCAGCGGACGATTCGCGTGCAGCAGCCAGCGCCGCGGCGTCACGCCGTTCGTCTTGTTGTTGAAGCGCTCCGGATAGAGCTTGTGAAACTCCGGCGCGAGCGTCGTCTTCACCAGCTCCGAGTGCAGCGCGGCGACGCCGTTGATCGAATGGCTGCCGGCCATGGCCAGGTTACCCATGCGCACGTTGCGGCGATCGCCGTCATCGAAGAGCGAAACGCGCTGTTGCATGGCCAAGTCGCCCGGAAACCGTCTCTCGACCTCGGCCAATAGTCTCCGATTGATCTCCTGCATGATCTGCAGGTGGCGCGGAAGTAATCGTTCGAGCAGATCGAACGGCCATTTCTCCAGCGCCTCCGGCAGCAGCGTGTGATTCGTGTAGCCGCACGCCGCCACCGTCGTCGCCCACGCCTGTTCCCACGGCTGCGCGTAATCATCGATGAACAGCCGCATCAGCTCGACGACTGTCAGCGCAGGATGCGTGTCGTTCATCTGGATCGCGACTTTTTCCGCGAACTCTTCGAACGAGTCGTGCGTTTCGAGGTAACGCTTGACGATGTCGCGCACGGAACAGGCGACGAGGAAGTACTCCTGCAGCAGCCGCAGCTCGCGCCCTCGGTCGACCGAGTCCGAGGGATAGAGGATCTTGGAAATGGCCTCGGTGTTGATCTTGTGCTGCACCGCGGCGATGTAGTCGCCGGAGTTGAAGATGCCGATGTCGAATTCGTCCGACGATCTCGCCGTGAAGAGACGCAGCACGTTGACCGTGTCGCCGCCGTAGCCGGCGATCGGCATGTCGTACGGCACGCCGACGATCACTTTGAAATCGACCCACGACGGCTTGTAGACGCCGCTGATCGTCGTATGCGCGATCGCACCGTAGACCGGGACGACAATGGCCTCGTCCGGCCGTTCGATGAGCCACGGCGAGCCGCCTTCATCGAGCCAGTGGTCGGGCTTCTCGTGCTGATAGCCGTTAACGAACGTCTGCCGGAAAAGTCCGAACTCGTAGTTGATGCCGTAGCCGAATCCGGGCATGTTCTGCGACGCGAGCGAGTCGAGAAAACAGGCCGCGAGGCGTCCGAGACCGCCGTTGCCGAGGGCCGCATCGTGTTCGAGCGACTCGAGCTCGTCGAGGTCGACGCCGAGCTCCGCGATGATCGCCTTGGCCTCGTCGTACAGCTCGAGGTTCGTCAGATTGTTGCCGAGGGCGCGGCCCATGAGGAACTCCATGGAGAGGTAGTAGAGCCGCTTGGAATCCTGATCGCGATAGCGCCGCTCGGTCTCGCGCATCGCGTCGAGCATCGGACGGCGCACGGCGATCGAAAACGCATGCAGCCGCTCGCGCATCGACGCTTCTCCCCACACGCGCCCGCGGGCGAATCGCAGAAATTCTTCGATGCCTTCGCGCAGATGCACGAAGCGGCGGGAGATGTTGCTGTCGGATGCCGAGGAGACGGGACGCATTGAGGGGATTCTATGGGAGTGGGGAGTTAGCGATCAGCCTCATCGACCACAGCCAAGAGCAAACGCGATCGCGGCGCAGACCTGTTCGAGACGGCGGGAGTCGAGGCTGACAACGAGTCGCCCGAGGCCGGCCTTTGGGACAGTCACGATGTTATGGAGGTTGATCGCACACGCATCCTTCATCCCATCGTCTGGGCCGAGCATGACTTCGGAGGCCACACCTCGAATCGTAGATGTGAGCGGCGCGATCGTGACGCGCGAAAGACTGTCAATGATTGAGTCGCGGGTTAGAACCAACACCGGACGCTGCTTGTCGGGTTTCGGAAATCGGAACAGGCGGATGTCCCCGCGCGCTATTTTTCCGGCCACGATGCCACCTTGTCCCAAGCGGCGAACTCCGCCGGATCGTCGGGAGTTTTCTCGTATGCCTCGCGCTCGCGACGCTCAAGATCCTCCACGCGTAACCGCCGCAAGTGTTCGCGGAGCGCGTCGCGAATCAAGGAAGAACGGTTCACCTTGAGCTTGCGAGCCGCGCGATCGGCAGAATGAAGCAAATCCTCTTCCAGGACGACTTGTATCGTGCTCATATGTGGAGCGTACTCCACAGTCGACTCCACATCAACCCTGGATCGTCGGCGCCACCGTCGGCTGCGTCGTCGTCACTACGCTCGGTTGCGCGTTCGGCGCCGCCTGAGGCTGCGACTCCACGGCCGCGTGCGGCTGCGTGCGCGTCACGGCCTTGTTGCCGAGGTAGGCGGCGTGGCTGATACCCATCAGGGCGATCAGGTTTTCCGGCAGTTGCGGGATCAACACGTCGCCGATCGACTTCATGTTCGTGAACATCGCGTCGGCCGTGCCGAGGAAGACGACCGCCGAAACGATTGTGAAGAAGAACATTTGCACCTTCGACAGATCGGTCGTGTGCGCGTCGGCCAGCTCGTCGCCCTTAAACATATCTCCGACCTGCGCGTCGCTGATGTCCTTGTTCTTGTACATCACGCCCTGCGCGGCGGTGAAGTTGCCGTCTTCGTCGTTCAGATTCGCTTGCGCTTCGGCGACCGCGGTCGGCGGCGTCCGCTTGCCGGCCTTGTTCGCGTTCACGATCGACGTCCCGACCGCCGATCCGTAGCTGATGCCCATGAGCATCAGGAGATCGGGGCGGAGCAGGTCCTTCGCGTCGACCAGCGACATCCCCTGCCACGCGCGGCCGAGGAGGATCGTGGCGTAGTCGGCGAGGATGAGCACCGTCCAGAGCACGGCCTGGAAACGCGAGAGACTCATCACGTTGCGCTCGTTGATGAGGATGCCCCAGAAGCGCTGCGTCACGCTGACGCCGACCGCGATCATGAGCGCGGTGAGCGCGAAAACTTCGACCCAGAGAACGACGAGCGCGTTGTGCACGGCGAAACGCGGCGCGATCGCGACAATAGCTACGCAGACGAGAATCGACAAAGCAGATGACGATTTCATGGGAGCCCCTTTTTGGCTGAAGTGCCGAAAAGGTTACTACCGGCGAGCGATCACCGCAATCGAGACGTCATCCTCGGGAGGCCGGCCGCCGGTGAAGAGGTTCCATTCGCCGACCAGCGTTTCGACGAGCGTCGATGACGATGCGGAAGGATTCCAGCCGACGATCGTCTCGACGTAGGCGTCGCCGAATTCCTTCTCGCTCGCGTTGCGCGCCTCGGTCAGGCCATCCGAGTGGAACAGCAGCCGCTCGCCGCGTTCGAGCGAGCCGTGCAACTCCTCCCACTTCATCCCAGGCTTGACGCCGAGCGGATACGAGCCGCTGCCGATGCGGTCGATGACCTTGCCGCCCGCGATCTTCGCGATCTGCGGATGGCCGGCCACCGTGGCGATGAACGTGCCGTCGCGCTCGAGCAGGAAGTAGCAAGCGGAGAAAAACGAGCGCGGACCTCCGGTGCGGCAGAGGATGCGATTTAGCGAGCTGATGATCGCGCCCGGCGACGGATCGACGTCGAGCTGCGTCCGCCACGCCGCGTGCGCGACTGCCATTACCAATCCCGCCGCCATGCCGTGGCCCGAGGCGTCGCCGAAGAGAACCGCCACGCGTCCATCGGGAAGCGGAACGAAGTCGTAGATGTCGCCGCCGACGGTATTGGCGATGCGGTTGTACGACGCGATCTCGTACTCATTCGTCTGCGGCGGCGACTTCGGAATCAGATCGGCCTGCAGATCGCGCGCGAGCTCGAGCTCATCGCGAAACTTGATCTTGTCGATCAGTTCCATGGCCAGCAGCACGACCATGATCATGAACGTCGCCGTCACTTGCACCGCGGGCCAGAACTGCGAGCCGTGAGGGCGATACTCGGAGAGCAGCGACGCAAGCGAGATGAAAAAGCCGATGAATCCGATCAGGAAAAAGAGGCGGCGATGCGGCGCGAGGAGGCGCGCCAGGCCGAGCAGGAGCGCGCTTTGCGTGCGCACCACGCGGCGCAGACGGCGCGGATCGTTGTCGATCTTCGACTGGTAGTCGGCGATCAACATCTTCCGCGTCTCGGGCCACTCGAGCGCGTAAAGGTCCGTCACGTCCTTCGTCTTGAGCGAAGAAATCGTGTCTTTCCCGAGCTCGACCCAGTCGTGCAGTTCGGCCACAGGCGGATTGTACGGAGAAGTGGCAGCCGGGTTCCGGCGCGGTAAACTGCGGCGATGCGTCGGTCGGTGCGGTACCTGGTGCCAGCGCTGCTCGTCTCGCTCGGCGTGAGTGCGCAGGAACTTCCGTTCCGCCACTTCACGCCCAACGATCAGGTCAATCCGCTCTCCTCAGCCAGCGTCCAGAAGGTGACGCAGGACCACCTCGGCTACATCTGGTTCGCCTTCTACGCGTCGGGCCTCACGCGCTACGACGGCCATTCGATGGAGGAGTACGGCATCGAGGACGGCCTGCGCGATCTGACTTTGCGCGAAGTGGCCGAGGATGGGACGCATCATCTGTGGGCGGGGTCGGAATCGGGGCTGGTGGTTTCCGAAAAGCCGCTCGATGCGTACGAGCCGGGCAAGCGCGTGAAGTTCGTCAACGTCGTCGGCGGCGAGCGCCTGCCGCAAATGCGCGCGCGGCGAAACTGCCTCGTCACCGGCATGGATGGCTGGATCTGGGCGGGCGTGCAGGACGTGCTCGTCCGCTACCGTTTTCATGGCGACGCGCTCGAACGCGGCACCATCGACACGCTGCCGCTGACTGCCGGCATCTCCAGCATGCTCATGCGCCGCGACGGCTCCGTGCTCGTGGCGCTGAACTCCGGAACGATTCTGCAATTCGATCGCGACGGAAAGTTTCACGGGCCTCTGGCCGGGCCGCCGGCGTGTATCGACAGCGCACTGATGGAGGAGCGCACCGGCGCGCTGTGGGGCGGATGCACGAACGGCCAGGTCTGGCGCGGACAGGGCGATCGCTACCAGATCGTCAATCACGATCTCAGCGAGCGCATCGTGTCGATCATCGAGACGTCGCGTGACGAGCTGTGGATCGCCAGCCTCGGCTCGGGCGCGGTGCGCCTCGACGAAAAGAATTTCGCCGACCGCCTCATCGTCAATCGATCGAGCGATCTCCTCGGCGACACGCTCTGGTCGCTCTTCGAGGATCGCGAAGGCAATCTCTGGCTCGCGCAGAACGGCGGCGTGTCGCGGCTTCGCAAGGACTACCGCGCGTTCGAGGCGCTGACCGGACGCTCGCATTCCGGCGAGCAGCCGGCGCTGCCCGATCCGAGCGCATTTTCGGTGCTGCCGCGGGAAACGAATGGGAAGGGCGCGTGGTCGAACCTGATGTTCGTCGGCACCGGCGGCGGCATCGCGGCGTTTGCACCCGATCGAACGCGGACGGTGCTGCGCGTCGCCGACGGGCTGCTGAGCAACTCCGTGTACTCGCTGGCGCGCGATGCCAAAGGCAGAATCTGGATCGGAACCGTGGGCGGAGTGAATTGCCTTTCAACCGCGAACGATGCGCCGCCGATGATGGCGGCATCGACGCGCAAGAACATCACGCTCGGCGGCATCACCGGCGTCAACACGTCGTATCCGGTCGATACGACGTATCTCGTGCAGCCTTTCACGGTGCGCGGCGCAGAGACGATCTGGCTGGCCGGTATTCATGGCCTCAACTGCCTCGCAGCCGGACAGTGGTACCTCTTCGGAACGCAGGCGGGACTTCCGCCCGCCGGCGCGAGCGCGGTTGCGGTCGATGACCGCGGCTACGTCTGGGCCGGCACGCCGGACAGCGGATTGCTTCGCAGCATCGCTCCGTTCGATCCCGCCGCGCTGCGGCCCGGCGAGGCCGGCAAGTTCTTCGCGCCGGCGTGGTCGCACGCCACTGGCGCGCGCACCGATTCCGTCCGCACGCTGCTGTGGGCCGGCGGGAAGCTGTGGAGCGGGACCGCGGACGGCCTGGCCATCCTCGACACGCAGCCGCTCCACACCGTGGCTACGCTGCCCGACGCCGCGCTGGGCGGCAGCATGGTGGCGGGAATGATGCCGTCACCCGGCGGGCAGTCGGTCTGGGTGAGCCAGAACTCCGGACTCGCGGAAGTCGATCTGCGGGATTTTCACGTCCGCACGCGCGTCTCGAAGGCGGATGGACTGATCGACGACGAAGCGTGGGCCTACGATCCGCTGGCCATCGGCGATGACGGCCGCGTCTACTTCGCCACCCCGCGCGGCCTGTCGATTTTCAATCCGTCGCTGCGCGAGCCGAATGCCGAACCTCCGATCGTGCGCTTTCGCGACGTCGCATTTTCCGAAGATCGTCGAGGCGACAACGAGATCTCGATCGCTTACGCCGCGCTGACGTTCAGCGACGAATCGCGCGTCGTGTATCGCACGAAGCTCTTTGGCTACGACAACGGCTGGTCGCCGGCGAAGCCTGACGCCAAGATCCGCTACACCAATCTTCCCGCGTATCTCTTCCCGAAGTCGTACCGCTTCGCCGTGACGGCGCGCAACAGCGACGGCGTCTGGTCGCTGCCGCAGCTCTACGAATTCTCGGTGAAGCCGGCCTTGTGGCTGCGCTGGTGGGCGTTGATCGCCTACGTCGCGCTGATCGTGGCCATGGCCAGCCTGGCCAATCGCCTGCGCGTGCGCCGCCTGAGCCGCCGCAACCGCGAGCTCGAAGATACGGTCTCCGCGCGCACGCACGAGCTCGAAGCGCTCGACAAGATGGTCGAGATCATCAACCGCGAGCTCGTCCTCGAAAACGTCTTCCGCAGTCTGCTCGAGCAGGGGATGAAGCTTTTCCCGCAGGCTGACGCCGCGGCGTTCATTCAGTTTGATCACGAGCGGCACCGCACGGAAGTCGTGGCGGAGATCGGCTACGAGCTCGAATCGTTCGAAGGGATCCACATGACGCCGGAGGAAGCGACGCGCCGCTATTCGGAACGCGCGGAGCTGCTGGAAGAGGGCGTCTATCTCATCAAGGGCGATGTGTTTCACGAGCTGGCCGGCAACGAGCAGGTGAAGCATTTCCGCGTTCCGAAGTCGATGCTGGCCATGGAGGTCTCGCTCGGCGGCCGCATCGAAGGATTCCTGATCTTCGACAACTTCACCGATCCCGACGCCTTCGGCCGCAACGATCTGCGCAAGCTCGCGCGCGTCCGCGAGCACGCCATCTCCGCCATTTCCAAAGCGCGAATCCTGCGCGAGCTGCAACTCAAGAACCGTGAGGCGGAAGAGGCCAATCAGGCCAAGAGCCGCTTCCTCGCGAACATGAGCCACGAATTACGGACGCCGATGAACGCGATCATCGGCTTCTCCGAAATCCTGATTGAACGCCTCGAAGCGCAGATCGACGCGAAGTCGATCACCTTCATTCGCTCCATCCTCAGCTCGGGCAGGCACCTGCTGGAGATCATCAACGACATCCTCGATCTGTCGAAGGTCGAAGCCGGCAAGATGGAGCTGCTGCCGGAGACGTTTCCGGTGCGCAGCGCGATCGAGAGCGTCTGCCAGGTGATGCGCGGGATGTCGGCGCGCAAGGCGATCACGTTTTCGGTCGAGATCGAGCCGGGCGTGACGGCCATCGAGACCGATCAGGCCAAGTTCAAGCAGATCCTCTACAACCTGCTGTCGAACGCGGTGAAGTTTTCGCCGGCCGATTCGACCGTGATCATTCACGCGCGCCGCATCCATTCGATCGACGAGCGGCCGGAGTCGCTGCGCGTCGACGTCATCGATCACGGCATCGGAATCGCGGCGGAAAATCTGGCGGTGATCTTCGAGGAGTTCCGCCAGGTCGACGGCACCCTTAATCGCCAATACGGCGGCACCGGGCTAGGGCTCTCCCTCGTGCGCAAGTTCGTGGAGCTGCAGGGCGGCACGCTCACCGTGGCCAGCGAGGTCGGGAAAGGAAGCACGTTCACCTTCACGCTGCCGATTCATTTCGCCGGCACGACCATTCCCAGCCCGATCATCAACGCCGACGGCACGGTGATCCCGCCCGGCGAGCGCGTGCTGGTCGTCGAGGACGAAGACCTCGCCTATTCGACGCTCGCCACGTACCTGCAGGCGGCGGCGTATGTTCCGATCCGCGCGCGCAACGCGGACGAGGCGCTGCGCCTGGCGCGCACGATCAAGCCGGTGGCCATCACGCTGGACGTCGTCCTCCCCGGCGCGCAGGGGTGGGACGTGCTGCGCGCGCTGAAAGCCGACCCGGCCACCGCCAGTCTGCCGGTAATCATCGTGTCGATGATCGACAACCGCGAGCTCGGCCTCGCCTTCGGCGCCGACGACTATTTCGTCAAGCCGGTCGACTGGACGCGGCTGATGCGCCGTCTGCGCGAGATCACCGTGCGCACCGCCGCACCGAAACGTCCGCGCCTGCTTCTCATCGACGACGACGTCAGCATTCACGACATGCTCGAAGCAGAGCTGACGAAGCAGGGCTACCAGCTCGAGAAAGCGTTCTCCGGTGCGGAAGGACTCGAGCGCGCCGAGGCCGGCGCGCCGGACGTGATCATCCTCGACCTGGCCATGCCCGGCATGAGCGGCTTCGAAGTGGCCACGCTGCTCAAACAGAGCGACGCCACCGCGCGCATCCCCATCCTCGCCTTCACCGCGAAGGAGCTGACGACGTCCGAGCGCGAGCAGTTGCGCAGCGGTTTCAGCGCCGTCGTGGCGAAGGGCGCATCGGCCGGCGCGCGCCTGATCCACGCCATCCACGCGCTCGATGCGCGCGCGGCGACGGCGTGACGAGTCTCCATCTGCGAGACATCTGCGTCATCTGCGGATGAGGTCTTCCAGAAACTTGCGCGTTTCCGCGGTGGGATAGAGCACGTTGCCGTTCGCGTCCGCCACGCGAAATTCGGCGATGTAGTCGTCGTAGCCGGGATAGTCGGCGACGAGGCGGTCGTGCATGCCGGGCAGCGAGTCGTCGTTAAAGTACGCTCCGTAGCGGTCGCGCATGGCGTAGCTGAGGACCGCGCCGAGGTCCTGGTAGATCAGGATGCAGCGCCGAAACTCGTTTCGCTGCGGGCCGAGCGGCATCACCTCGACCAGGAACTTTGCCACGGCCAGCGCGCCGTCGAAACGGCGCGAATCGCTCGCGGCGTTGGCATCGTGCAGCGCGGTCAGCACGATGCCGGGGACGATCGGCGGGATGCGCCGCGGCAGCGGCCTGTCCACGCGCGCGGGTACCGCAAAGAGCAAAGGAATGATGCAGAACGCGGCGGACGTCAAATCCACTGCGGTCCGGTACCGCTACTTGCTGGCGATGGGCCGGTGCGAACTTTCCGCGCCGAGGGCACGGGCGGTCTCGATCAGCTCCTGAATCGTGGTCTGGTCTTTTCCGGCCGCCTGCAGCATGTAGATGCGGATGGCGCTGCCGACGGGGATGAGCGTGTTGGCCGGATCGGCGTAGAACTTCTCGAGGCCGGAGACCAACTCGAAGCCGGACATCTTGCCCGCGGTCGAGCTCTGGCGCTCGGTGCGCGCGGCCAGGCTGGCGCAGGCCGAATTCGCGCCGGCGGCGACGTCGATCTTGTTCAGCGCGTCGAGGTATCCCTGCGAGTAGCCGATGGACCAGAACAGCTTCTCGGTGCTGCTCAGGCGCAGGAACTCTTCGCCGTTCGCGGGCGGCGTGATCTCGGGCGTCGTCGCTCGATCGGCGGCATTGGCAACGATCGCGGACAGCATCAGGGCGATAGCAACGGCTAGTTTTTTCATTGGCAGCCTTTCGAAGACGCTCGCGGATTTTTGGACAGCTTATGAAATCGGGTTCGGGCGATTCTACCAAAGGGAAGTCGCGGAACGGCAAGAGATTGCGTCTCTCACTCGATCGCGCCCTCGATCTTCGCGCGATACCGCGCCACATCGGGTGTCATCGAGACGTGCGGCAGCGCGGCGGCCAGCTCGCGTTTGGCATCGCCGTAGTGTCCCGTTTCGTACAACGCGACCGCGTAGTAGTAGTGGTATCCCTCTTCGCCATGGCCGATCGCGCCCGCGCGCGCGAATGCTTTGGCCGCTCCCCCGAAGTCGCGCACGCGATACAACCCCTCGGCCACACGAAGTCCGGCATCGTGCGAGAGCGACGGCGTACTCGAAAGCGCGTCGTAGATCGAACGGGCGCGGTCGACGTCGCCGCTATCGATCGCACGCTGCGCGTCGGCGAGACTGGCCGCGACGTCGCTGACTTTAGGATCGGGTTTTGGAGCTGGCGCGATAGGTTGCGGAGTCGGAACGACAGGTTGCGGCACCGGAACGACGGGTTGCGGGACTGGCGCCGGCGCCTTCGGCTGCGGAACCGGCGCTGGGAGCGCGGGCATCTTGCCCGCCGGTTCGGTCGCGCGACGCGTGCCGTCAGCAGCGGGCGGGACGCCCGCGTTCCCAGGAGCATCCGGTCCGCCGTCGCGCGGCGCGGTCACGGCGACGTTCGGACGCTTCGTCGGCGTCGGTACTACATTCACCGCCGGCTTCGCCGCCACGGTCACGCCGAGGCGCGTCGCCTCTTCCGGCGTCAGCACATTCGCGGCGACGGCCTCGAGCTCGGCGCGAATCTCGTCCGGCAGTTTGAGCGTGCGATACCGCGGCTGCACCTTCTCGGCGGTCACGATCCGCATCAGCGAATCGCGCGCATCGTTGTCGCGCCCGAGGCGGTGCGCGGCGATGCAGGCGTAGCTCTGCGCAGTCTCGAATTGATCGACCTTCTCGACGAATCCAAATGCCGCGCTGCGCAGCTCCGTGAATGCCGCCGCATACTCCGCGGCCGCGAAATGAGTCATCCCGCGCTGAAAAAGACGCTGATAGAAATCGTCATCCGACGCGGATAGAACCGCGGCGGCGGACAGCAGCAACCAGCACAACAGCAGCACTTTGCGCAGGACGCATCCCTCCTGAGGCACACACGAGCTATGGCTCTCGCCGGTGATGCGGGAGAACATCACGCGGCGCATCATTCATTCTGTTGGGGAGCCTTGGACGGCCCGAGATTGTGCCACACTTCAGTCTCAGCCGGCCCCGGAATCGCGATAGCATCCGTGTCAATCGTGTCAAAGAACGTGATTATCGTCGGCGGCGGTCTGGCCGGCCTTTCCGCGGCTGTCTACCTCGCGCGTGCGGGCCGCACCGTCACGATTTTCGAGCGCCGCCGCTACCTCGGCGGACGCGCCGTCACGCATCTCCGCCACGGCTATCGCTTCAACCTCGGGCCGCACGCGTTCTACCGCAACGGCCACGGCTGGAACGTCCTGCGCGAGCTCGGCATCCCCGTCCGCGGCGGCATCCCCAAACCGCGCGGCATCGCCATGCTCGGAAACGATCGCTACAAACTCCCCAGCAATCCGTGGTCGCTGCTCACGACCTCGCTCCTCGGCATCAAAGGAAAAGCGAAGCTGGCGATGTTGATGCTGCGCATCTGGCGTATCGATCCGAAACCGTTCGCCTCGATGACCGTCCGCGAATGGATCGATGCAAATGCCACGGACGAGCGCCTGCGGACAGTGATGGAGGCGATGTTCCGCCTCGCGACCTACAGCGATCGTCCCGATCTGCAGAGTGCGAGCGCTGCGCTGGCGCATCTGCGGCTCGCTCTCCGCGGCGTCGTCTATGTCGACGAAGGGTGGCAGAAGATCGTCGACTCGCTGCACAGCGCCGCCGTCGCCGCGGGCGTGAATTTCGTGACCAGCTCGCGCGTGGTCAGCGTCGATCACGACACCGCCGTGCGCGGCGTGGAGCTGGGCGGACTGGAAGTCGACGTCCGCAACGACACGATGTCGCTGGCGATGCCTGACATGTCCGATCCCGACAAGGGGACGCGCATTCCGGCGGAAACGGTCATCCTCGCCGTCGATCCGAACACCGCACGCGAGCTCGCTCCCGATCTCGACTGGCCGGCGACGACCGCCGTGACTGCATCGTGTCTCGACGTCGCGCTCTCCAAACTTCCCCAGCCGCACAATCTCTTCGCCCTCGGCATCGACACGCCGCTCTACTACTCCGTCCATTCGCGATGGGCGCAACTCACGCCCAAAGGTGGCGCGCTGCTTCACGCCGCGAAATACGGCGAAGGGACGGAAGCCGAACTGGAAGCGCTCGTCGACGAGATGCAGCCGGGCTGGCGCGACCTCGTCGTGCATCGCCGCTTCCTCCCCGCGATGACGGTGTCAAACGCGCTCGTGCAACCGGACGGCAAGGCTCCGCGCCCGCGTGCAACGACGTCCGTCTCCGGCCTCTACATCGCCGGCGACTGGGTCGACGAAGGCGGCATCCTCTCCGACGCCGCCTTCGCCAGCGCCCGCGCCGCCGCGAAGGCGATTTTGGCAGCGGGGTAGGTTCGCGTGGCCCTCACCAGCACAGACAGGAGTGTCTGTGCCACACCGCCGCGGAGCGGCTTCAGAAGGTAGCCAGGGGTTGAGCGAAGCGACACCCCTGGGCACTGGAAAATGTGACACTCCATCGAGTGCCGCTGACGCGGCACATTTCATTTTCGACCCTCGTTTTCGAGGGGTTGCTCGCGATGAAGCTGCTCGCACCCCTCGCTATCCTCTGAAGCCGCTCCGCGGCGGTGAAGCTTACTTCTCCAGCCGGATATCCCCACCCGAACTGCGTAGAACGAGCTTCGGTCCGCCGCCGTACAACTTGCCGTTGAGCGACGAATCGTCCTGCTTGCCGAGGACGGTGACCGGGACGTCGGAGTCGACGTCGCCGCCGCTCGTGTGCGCATCGATGTCGAGGCCTACGTTCGCGGCGACGTGAACGGTGATTCCGCCGCCGGAGGTCGAGAGCCTGGAGTCGCCGCGCGGCTGGCGCGAAAGACGCGCCTTGATCGAGCCGCCCGAGGTCGAGGCGTCGATCACGCCGCCGGCGTCGCCAATCTCGATCGAGCCGCCGGACGTGTGCGCCTTCAAGTCGCCCTGCGCGCGGCCGATGTCGATCGAGCCGCCCGAGGTTTTTGCGTTCAACGCGCCGGTGGTGTTGTCGACTTTGATGTCGCCGCCGGAGGTGGAAAGCATCGCATTGCCCTGCGAGCCGGCCATCGAAACGTCGCCGCCCGAAGTGTGCGCGTCGACCGCGCCGGCGATGTGTCCGAGGGAAACGTCGCCGCCGGACGTGCTGACCTTCGCCTGGCCGTTGAGATCGGAGACGGTGATATCGCCGCCCGAGGTCTTCAGATCGACGTTGTACTGCGACGGAACGCTGACGACGAAGCGCACTTCGAGCTCGTTGTTCCAGTTCCAGTGGAACCAGGAATTCGGCTGGTCGTACTTCGCGCGGATGCGCACGTTGTTGCCTTCCGGCGTGAAGGTGACGTCGAGATCTTTGAAGAGATCGTTCGCCTTCGACTGGCTGGACGTCTTCGCGCGGCGGATGACGTCGACGCCGACGTTGCTCCCGCCGGACGTGACCTTGATGTCGCCGATGTCGGTGTCGATGATGATCGTGCCGCCGGGATGAACGTTGAAGTTGCGGTGAATCGGGCTCTCGATCGCGGCATGGGCGGCAGAGATCGACGCCAACCCAAGCACGGCCGCGAGCGCTGCAGTGCGAATGCGCCTCATGGTGTGCCTCCTGTGCGAAGTAAGTACGCCGGGCAGACCGAAAGGTTAGCAGCCGTAGCGCCGCCGGCTCGGCGGCTGGACCGCCAGCGGCTCGCTGGCGCGTAGACTCCCGCGATGCTGACCGTCCTCGCCGCCGTTCTCATGCTCACCATCCCGCCGTCCACGCGCATTCTCGCCCTCGGCGATTCCTACACCATCGGAGAAAGCGTCGCCGTCGCCGACCGCTGGCCGAATCAACTCCAGCGTGCGCTGCAGCAGCGCGGCTTGTACGTGGCCGATCCCGAGATCATCGCCAAAACCGGATGGACGACGGACGAGCTCTCGTCCGCGCTCGACAAATGGATGCCTCGCGATTCGTATTCGCTCGTAACGCTGTTGATCGGCGTCAACAACCAGTACCGCGGCCGCGACGCAGAGCAGTATCGGAAAGAGTTCGCCGCGCTCCTGCAGCGCGCCATCGGCTTCGCGGGCGGCAACGCGAAACGCGTAGTCGTCGTCTCGATTCCGGACTGGGGCGTCACGCCGTTCGCTGCGGGTCGCGACCGCAGGAAGATCGCCGCGGAGATCGATCGCTTCAACGCCATCAACGCCGAGGAGACGAGGCGCGCCGGAGCGAGATACGTCGACATCACGCCGATCTCGCGCAAGAACCCGACGCTCGTCGCGCCGGACGGACTTCATCCGTCGGCGGCGATGTACGCGCAGTGGGTGACGGTCATTTTGCCGCAGGCGGAGGCGGCGTTGCAGGGGCATTGACCACGATCGAATCGAACTTTGTATTCGCCGTCGGCATCCCCTGCGCCATGCCGGCCTCGGCGAACGGAAACAGCAGCCCGCCCACGCGGCGGAAGTCGCTGTAGTCGACGACGAATTCGAGCGCTCCTGCCTTTCCGGTGGAGCGCAGGATGTGGGACGTCTTTTCATCGATGTTGACGGTCAGCGCCAGCGTTTCCGACAGCGGGATCTCGATGGAACGGATGCCGTCCTTCGTGCCGAGATCTTTGAGCGTGGCGCGTTTGGTCGCGAGGAGCATAGGCAACTCGAGCCGCGCAGCTTGCAACTTCATCGCGTCGAGGTTGCCGCCGGTAACCTCGGTTCCATTGCGGGTTCCGTGATCGCCGTCGACGATTCTCACTTCGGTATTCGTCGGATAGACGATCTCGACGTTCAGCTTGCCCGGCCCCGACCACGTCCGCGTCAGCTTGCCGTCGCCCTTGCGCATCATCGGCACGACCGTGCCCGTCTCGCGCAGCGACGTCACCTTCGCCCACGCCGTCTTGCCGCCGTACTCCTTCATCACATTCGAAACGACGTCGTCGAGCGATTGCGCGTGCGCGGACGCGGCGACGAGAAGGGCGGCAAGGATCGTGAGTTTTCGCATGTGCGGATTGTGCCACGTGGAATTGACTCGCGGCGCGCCGATGTATACGGTCGCGCGCCATGACCACCGAAGCCCCACCGAAGCCGCGCGACTTCATCCGCGAGATCGTCGAGGAGGATCTCGCCGCCGGCAGGACCGCGCGCGTGATCACCCGCTTCCCGCCCGAGCCGAATGGACACCTCCATATCGGCCACGCCAAATCGATCTGCCTCAACTTCGGCGTGGCCGGCGAGTACGGCGGGCAGTGCAATCTCCGTTTCGACGATACGAACCCGACGAAGGAAGAAATCGAATTCGTCGAGGCCATCGAGCACGACATCGCCTGGCTCGGCTTCTCGTGGAACGGAAATCTCTTTCACGCCTCGGACTACTTCGACCGGCTGTACGCGTGGGCCGAGGAGCTGATTCGCGCGGGCAAGGCTTACGTCGATAGCTCGTCGCCGGACGAGATGCGCGCCATGCGCGGCACGCTGACAGAAGCGGGGACGGAGTCGTCGTATCGAAGCCGCAGCGTCGATGAAAATCTCGATCTCTTCCGGCGCATGAAAGCGGGCGAATTCCCCGACGGCGCGCAGGTGCTGCGGGCGAAGATCGACATGGCCTCGCCGAACATCAACATGCGCGATCCGGTGCTCTATCGAATTCGCCACGCCACGCACCATCGCACCGGCGACGCGTGGTGCATCTATCCGATGTACGACTACGCGCATCCGCTGTCGGACGCGATCGAGCACATCACGCACTCGCTCTGCACGATGGAGTACGAGGATCACCGACCGCTTTACGACTGGCTGATCGAGAACGTCTCCGTGCCGTCGCGGCCGCGCCAGTACGAATTCGCGCGGCTCAATCTCAACTACACGGTGATGTCGAAGCGCAAACTGCTGCGCCTCGTCGAAGAAAAACACGTCAACGGATGGGACGATCCGCGCATGCCGACCATCGCCGGCCTGCGACGCCGCGGCTTCACGCCCGCGTCCATCCGCAACTTCTGCGAACGCGTCGGCGTGGCCAAGCGCGAGAACATGATCGACGCGGGCCTGCTCGAGTTCTCCGTCCGCGAAGATCTCAACACGACCGCGCCGCGCGTGATGGGCGTTCTCGATCCGCTGCGCGTCGTGATCGACAACTATCCGGACAATGAAACCGAATGGTTCGAAACGGGATCGCGCAAGGTTCCGTTTGCGAAGACGATTTTCATCGAGCGCGACGACTTCATGGAAGAGCCGCCGCCGAAGTACTTCCGCCTCTCGCCCGGCCGCGAAGTGCGCCTCCGCTCGGCCTACTTCATCACCTGCACCAGTGTGGTGAAAGATGGTGCAAACAACATCATCGAGCTGCACGCGACCTACGATCCGGCCACGCGCGGCGGCGACTCGCCCGACGGCCGCAAGCCGAAAGCGACGCTGCACTGGGTCGCCACCGATCACGCCATCGACTGCGAAGTCCGGCTCTACGATCGCCTCTTCAAATCGGAGAACCCCGAGGAGAGCGGCAACTTTCTGGACGATTTGAATCCGTCGTCGCTTCAAATCGTCCCGCGCGCGAAACTCGAACCGTCCATCCGCGGTGCCGCCCCGTTCACCCACTACCAGTTCGAACGCCTCGGCTACTTCTCCGTCGATCCCGATTCGACCGAAGACACGCTCGTCTTCAACCGCACGGTAACGTTGAAGGATGCGTGGGCAAAGGTGAAGTAAAAGCGTTTGAACCACAGAGACACAGAGGGCACAGAGAGTTTTTTCTACAGCAGCAAATGCATCGCGCCGGCGTAGAGGATGCTGCCGGCGAGGACGCCGAGGATTGCTTGACGCGCGGGCAATCGCGTTCCGTACGGCGCGGGCGCGAGGATGCGCTGCAGTGCGATCAGCAGCGTCCCGAGGACGCAAAAGCCGATCGCCGACCAAACGTAGGCCGGCAGTTGGATCGGCGCGACGCTAGGTCCCACGATCCACGTCAGCGCGATGATGGCCGCGCCGAAAAGGATGATTGCGAACGTCACTGCGTACAGCTCACGGCCCGACATCTTTACAGCCGGTGCTTCTGTATCGAATGGCGTCATCGCGCATCCTCCGGCGCGGGGCTATGCACTGAAAGTGCCTACCGAACCTCATCGCCCTTCCGCACGTATGATTCCGGCATGAAGCTCCGTTTCCTCCTCATCGTTTTTCTGATCAGCCTTGCCTGTAAGCGGACCGCGGAATCGCAGACCGTCGACGCCCGCCAGCCGCGACAGGAGCGCGCGCCGATTCCGGCCAGCGTAGGCGCCTCGCGCCGCACGCCGATCGTCACCGTCGCGCACGACGTCGGGCCGGCGGTCGTCAACATCCAGACCGAGTCGACCATCCGCCGGCGCGAAGTCGATCCCTTCTTCGATCCCTTCGGCGTCTTCGGCGGACGCGACCGCAGCTACACCTCGCAATCCCTCGGCTCCGGCTTCGTCTGGTCGAGCGAAGGGATCATCGTCACCAACAACCACGTCGTCGAAGGGGCGTCGCGGATCACCGTCAACTTCAGCGACGGCACGCAGGTGCCGGCCAAACTCATCGGCGTTGATCCCGACAGTGACGTAGCCGTCCTGCGCGTCGACGCGAAAAATCTGCTGGCCGCGCCGATCGGGACCTCGTCCGATCTGCTCATTGGCGAGACGGTCATCGCCGTTGGCAATCCGTTCGGCCTCAGCGGCACGGTCACCACCGGCGTCGTCTCCGCCCTCGGACGATCGGTTCCGTCGAAGGAAGCCGGCCGCACCTTCACCGATTTCATCCAGACCGACGCCTCGATCAATCCCGGCAACTCCGGCGGTCCGCTGCTCAACATCGAGGGTCGCGTCATCGGCATCAACACGATGATCTACGCGAACGCGCAGGGCATCGGCTTCGCCATTCCCGTCGATCGCGCGAAGAAAGTGATTCAGGACATCCTTCGCTACGGACAGGTGCACAGCGCGTGGATCGGCGCCGTCACCGCGACGATTACGCCCGAGGAAGCGCGGCGGACCGGATTGCACGCATCGCGTGGAGCGCTCGTGGCGCGCGTCATCCCAGGCTCGCCGGCGCAAGCGGCCGGACTGAAAGCGGGCGACATCATCACCGCGGTCGCGGGACGTCCCGTCGATTCGCGCGAAGCCTTCTCGACCTACACCGCCACCGTTCCGTCGGGCCAGCCGCTTCCGCTGACGGTCTCGCGCGACGGCGCCACGCAATCGATCTCCGTTCGCCCCTCCGACGCTCCTCGCGACCTCGGGCTGCGCATTCTCTGGGAGATCGCCGGCCTGCGCGTCATCGACCAGAGCGGCACCGTCGTCATCGACGAGGTCGCGCGCGGCTCACGCAGCGAAAACATCGGCCTGGCGCCCGGCGACGTCATCGTCGGCGTCAACGGGACGGAGGTCGGGTCGGTGAAGGATCTGAATTCGGCGCTCACGCAATCCGCGGAGCGATCATCCGTTGTGTTGCAGGTCGCACGCGGACGCTACATTTACAGTTTGACGTTCCCGATGGGAACGTGAAAGCGTTGAACCACAGAGGCACAGAGAGCACAGAGGGATCTCTCTGTGTCCTCTGTGTCTCTGTGGTTCAAAACAACGCCATCTGCGGCGGCAGTGCCTTCGGTGGCGGCATCGCGATCGGGCGGCTGCGCTTGGTGCCGAGGAGGATCCAGAGGTGGCGGCGGATCCATTCCTTCGACTCGCGGTGGTAGCGGAACTTGCGCTCTTCTTTGTGGAAGCGGCGGTTGTGGGCGGCGCCGAGGACGTGGTGCAGGTACTCGTGGAAGATCACCGACTGGATGAAAAACGCCGGGACTCCGGGCGCATTCAGCAGCGGATGGATGCGGATCTCGGTGGTGATGTGGTTGTACGAGCCGAGGCGGATCGAGCGGCGTTTCTTGCGCGTGATCTGCTGGCCCCAGCGCACCGGCAGCGGCGGATATTTGTAGAAATACGTGCGATGGACCTCGTCCGCGAGCGAAGCCAGGCGGTAATCGCGCTGATCGGCGTTGCCGAGCGGGAGCGGACGCGTCTCCATTGCGAGTCATTGTGCGGAGGCCACGCCCGCTTCGCAAGAGGAAACTAATCGCTGTCGCCGCGGCCGGTGGCGTGCTGCATCACGCTGGCGACGTTCTGCATCGCAGCGGACGTGATCATGGCCGTGCCGGCTGCGATGACCTCGTCGCCCTTGCGCATGCCCAGCCAGACGCCGACGCCGGCGCCGAGAACCATCGCGGCGATCGGGAAGGTGCGGATGTGCTCGCGCCATGACTCCGGCAACAGGTTCTCGATCTCTTCGAACAGCGCTTCCGGGCCGTTGTCCGCCAGCGCGTTGCCCAGCTGCGAGGCCTTCTCGCGGATCGGAAAGTCGTAGTCCATCCCGGCAGCAGCGCGTTCGTGATCGTCTCGTGTGGTTGCCATTGATTTACTCCTTAGTCATCGTCGTCGCGGCGGAGCAGCAGTCCGACCAGGAAGCCAACGCCGACCGAGATCAGCAGCGCCTTTCCGGGATTCGAACGGACGTAGCTGCGGACCTGATCGGTGATCGCGCCGAAGTCGACGTCCTCCATCTTCTCTTTCGCGCGGTTGTACTGGCTGCGCGTAAAGTCCGACGCCGCCGAATATTTTTCGTTGACGAAATCCTTGGCCTTCCCGAAGCGCGAGCCGGCATCGCCGCCGCCTGCACCTTCGCCGGTTGCGCCGCTGATTCCGGGTCCACCGCTGGTCGTTTCTTCCATGACGTTCTCCTTCGACGCGCAGCCTATCAGAGGCGCGCGCTTCGAATTGCAGCGTTCGTGCCGCGCGTACAATCGCGCGCCATGCGCATCCGCCTCGAGCACGTGACACACGCGTATGCGGGAAGCGACGAATCGGCGGCCGTGCAGGTGCTCGACGACGTCTCGCTCGACATCGCCTCGGGCGATTTCGCGGTGCTGATGGGCGCATCGGGCAGCGGCAAGTCGACGCTGCTGAATCTGATCGGCGCCGTCGACCGGCCGGTGTCAGGAACGCTGATGCTCGACGACGTCGACACTTCCGCCCTCGACGAATCGCGCCTGACGAAACTGCGCCGAACGTCGATCGGCTACATCTTCCAGTTCTTCAACCTCATCCCGACGTTGAATGTCTTCGAGAACGTCGCCTTCCCGCTGTCGCTGGCCAAGATGCCGCGGACGGAGGTCAAAGCACGCGTGGCCGAGGTGCTGGAGGAGGTCGGACTCGGACATCGCGCGGCGCATTTTCCGAACGAGCTCTCCGGCGGAGAGATGCAGCGCGTAGCCATCGCCCGCGCCGTCATCCACCGCCCGCCGTTGATTCTGGCCGACGAGCCGACCGGCAATCTCGATTCAAAAAACGGCGAGATGATCCTCGACCTCATCCGCCGCATCCACGACTCGCGACGCCCGACGATCGTGATGGCGACGCACTCCGAGCGCGCCGCGGCGTACGGCGATTACGTCGTGGAGGTAGCGGATGGGCGGCTCAGTGTCTCGTAGCTGCCAAGCATCCGCAGCACAGACAAGAGTGTCTGTGCCACACGGCTTCGCCGTAAATACAAGAAGTCTGACCCACAGCTCGCTACCCAATGTGGCACAGACACTCTTGTCTGTGCTCTGCCGATGCTCGCCCGACGATGGGGCAAGAACGTGATCCTCAAAGCCCTCGTAATCCGCCCCATCGTCCGCGAGGTCATGCGAACGATCCTGACCATCCTCGGCATCGCCGTCGGAGTCGCGGTCGTCGTCGCCATCGCCCTGTCCAACCAGAGCGCGTTACGAGCCTTCCAGGAGTCCGTCGACGCCGTCGCCGGACGCGCCAACTACATGATCGTGTCGGACGTCGGACTGAACGAAGACGTTCTGCTGAAGCTGCAACCCTTTTGGCCGAAAGGTGTCCGCTTCGCGCCGGTCATCGACGTCGAAGGGATGGCCGAGCCGTGGCAGCAGCCGATTCGCCTCCTCGCCGTCGACCTCCTCTCCGATCTCCACTTCCGCGACTACCGCTACGCCAGCGTAGTCACCAGCGACGACAAATCGGCCGCGACCTACCTCAGCATCCTGCGCGACGATTCCGTCGTCCTCCCCGCCACGTTCGCCCGCGAGCACGGATTGAAACTCGGCTCGCCGCTGACGCTGAACATCAAAGGCATCCGCCGCACGATGATCGTGCGCGGCCTTCTCGAAGCGAGCGGACCGGCCACCGCATTCAACGGCGCCATCGCCATCGCCGACATCGCCGCCGCGCAATCGAGCTTCGGTTTCGAAGGACGCCTGACGCGCATCGATCTGATCGTCCCGAACGATGCGATCAAAAACGACATCCAACGAATCCTTCCGTCCGGCGCGCGCATCGAACGTCCTGCCCGGCGCAACGAACGCGTCGAGAAAATGCTGCGCGCCTTCCGCGTCAACCTCTTCGCGCTGGCCGGCGTGGCGCTGCTGGTCGGCATGTTTCTCGTCTACAACACCGTGCTGATCTCGATCCTCCGCCGCCGCAAAGACGTCGGCGTCCTCAAAACCCTCGGCACATCCGCGACGCAAATCTTCGGCGCGTTTCTCATCGAAGGCTTCGTCTTCGGCGCCGTCGGCTCGCTCGCCGGCATCGACCTCGGCCGCGGCCTGGCCTGGCTGATCCTTCGCGAAATCGGCCGCACCATCAACGCGCTCTACGTCAGCTCGACCCCCGAGGCGATCGTGATGACGCCGGGGATCATCGCGGCGGGAGTAGCGGTGGGGACGATCCTTTCGCTGCTCTCGGCGATCCAGCCGTCGATCGAAGCATCGCAAGTGCGGCCGACGCTGCTGCTGTCCGGCGCTCAGAAGGCCGCGCGAAAAACGCGAACGATCTCGATGATCGCCATCGCCGTCACCTGCTTCGTCATCGCAGCGTTGCTCTCGAGACTCCCTGCATGGAACGGAATCGCCGTGGCCGGATACATCGCCGTCCTATTCGTCGTGGCCGGCTTCTCCGCGCTCGCGCCGATGATCGTAACCGGCGTCTCGAACCTGCTGCGCGTGCCGTACCGCGCCATGTTCGGCGTCGTCGGCGAGCTGGCCTCGGCATCGATCCCCGCGTCTCTGCGCCGCACATCCATCGCCTCGGCCGCGCTCTCGCTGGCCATCGGCATGATGGTGGCCGTGGCGCTGATGGTGGGCAGCTTCCGCGAAACCGTGCGCGTCTGGGTCGACCAGACCGTCAGCTCCGACCTCTGGCTCCGTCCCGCGAAAGGCCTCTCGAACGCGGACGCCGCGGCCTTTCCGAACGCGATCTCCGCGGACCTGGAAAAAGTTCCCTTCATCGCCGCCTTCGACCGCGCCAGCGGACGCGGCGTCGCATACGGCGATGCCGTAGTCACCGTCGCCAGCGGCGACTTCGACGTTGCCGCGCGATTCGGCGACCTGCCGATGATCGCGCCGCGGAAGTCGTCCGAGGGACTGCGAAACGCGATCGCGAAAGGGGGCGTGGTCGTTTCGGAAAGCTTCGCGCTGAAATACAACCTGGCAACCGGCGACGACGTGACACTGACGACGCTGGCCGGCCCGCGCCACTTTCCCATCACCGGCGTCTACCGCGACTACTCCAACGACCGCGGCGTCCTGGCCATGGACCGCGCGCTGTACGTCCGCTCCTACGGCGACGACAGCATCACCACGGTCGTCATCTACCTGAAGCGCGGCATTAACCGCGACGCTGCGCGACGCCAACTCGAAACGATGTTCGGCCCGAAGTACCACGCCTTCGCCGTCACCAACGGCGAGATCCGCGGCGAAGTGATGAAGATTTTCGACCAGACCTTCCTCATCACCTACGCCCTCCTCGCCGTAGCCATCGTCGTGGCCGTCCTCGGCGTGATCAACACCCTGGCCGCCCTGATCCTCGAACGCAAACGCGAGCTGGCCCTCCTCCGCGTCCTCGGCATGTCCATCGCCGAAGTCCGCCGCATGCTCGTCCTCGAATCCTCGGTCCTCGGCCTCACCTCGACGGCTGCCGGCTTAGCGATGGGCTACGTCCTCTCCTGGATCCTCATCTACGTAATCAACAAACAATCCTTCGGCTGGACGATCGCCTTCCACACGCCAGTGCGATTGATCGCGGCATCACTGGCGGTGACGTTCATCGCATCACTATTGGCGGGACTTGTTCCGTCACGTTTAGCACGACGGATTGATCTGGCGAGTGCGATGAAGGCGGAGTGACGCAAATGCGACCTGGCCCTTTTCCAAGTCCTTGGCATGTCCATCCGAAGTCCGTCGCATGTTCGTCCTCGTACTCTCCGTCCCGGTCTCACCTTGACCGCATGCCTGGCCATGAGCGGATTCTGCTCACGTAATCTACCAACGTCCTTTGGCTGGATAATCGTTCACATGGCGATGCGCTGATGGCTGCGTAGCTCGGATGACATTCGTCGTGTTACCGTTGGCGCGACTCTCCCGTCGGTTTTAGTCCAACGATAGACCTGGCAAACACCAGGAAGGCGGAGTAATATCTCGCTACCCTTTATGCTATTCAAGGTAAGCTTCGTGCGAGTGAACTCGCGGCTGATATACCTTTTGGTAATAGCTATACTTGCGACCGTCGTGGTCTCGCAAGAAAAGGTCCGCAAGGGCCACGACCCTTCGGATCCGCCTCCGTCAGCGCCGCCATATCTAGGCAACGCCGGCAGTACATTGCCACCATCGATGACTGACTCGGATACCGTTCTTTCGCGACGACTAGATGCCTTCGACACAGGCGCTCCGTTTCATAAAAATGCTGATCAATTCTGTGAAGTGATCGTCGCCGCCATCCACGAGCGCGAAGCACATGGGGCGAAAATATCCCGGATTGTTGTACGAGGGTACGCTGACGGCACGCCCAACTTTGGCATTCGACAATACTCAGCTTTGCAGTTTCCGCCCGCCTGTCGCCGGGCCTTAAGCATCCCGATCTATGATCCTGAGCTCGCCGCGGCGCGAGGATGCGTTGTAATGGAAATGCTCACCGCCAGAATCGGCGCTGCTGCTTCGGCAGCGGTGGTTTGGAAACCTGAAAAAGTCGACCTGAAGGATGGGCAAGACAGTTCTCCGCTCGCAAGACGGGTCGAGGTGGAGGTCCAGTTTTCACGATGACCCGACCAGAGTCCAGAGATCGCGTTGCTGTCGTTTATATGCCTATCCTTATCGTACTCCTCACCGCTGCGTTGGGCACAGGGGTCGGGTGGGTCCTCCAGAATAGAGCATTCAAACGCAATGAGCTCTTTCGTGTTCGTTTGGATCGATTGATGTGGCTTCACAATCAAACCGTTGAGGCGCTCCACGACGTCGACGTTGCCCAGCGCCAAATTCGTTCCGATGAGGAACTTGTTTACGAGCAGCTTCGCAACAACCCAAACGATCACGATGGCGTGATACGTTTCTATCGTGGCCAAAAACTCATGCAACCCAGTCTCATCACTTTGAAAAACTCGAAGATCAGGTTGGACTCGCTAAGTGTGGATTCTCAGGCGTTAAGTGGCAATAATAAGGCATCCGACGCCATTGCGGCATACGGCGTCGAAAGTGACCAATTCATCGCGTGTGTCGAGAGTGACATTCGCTATACAAGGTCGTGCACGACTGAGCATCCGAAGCTTGTTGAAATGATGAGGGCGGTCGTGTCGGCCCATGGAAAACTCATTGACGATTTTGTCGCGACATATCCCTAGCTGTTGCGTTCTGGACGTTGTTCTTATCCAGGCGACTGACTGGTGGATGTGATCCAAGGGACGTGAGCACGGAAAACGAACGTCCGCGGGCGTCATCCCCTCGCGCTCGAACGCTCGAGGGAGCGCGGTAACCGCGGCGCCCTCCGACGCGAGCCACGCCGTATCACTGTCACGAAGTACTGGTGTATCGCCGCGGAAACGAAGCATTCTGATCGTACGCGGCGCGATGAAGGCGGAGTAGCTATCCACTAATCAGGAGCAGGATGGACGGGTGATGCGCACGTGGACGATCATCGGCGTTGGCGATGTGCATCGCAGTTTCAAGTGGTACCAGTCGCTGCTTGGCTTGCCGGTCACGGCGCCAGCCCATGACTATTTCGGCCAAATCGTCGACTCGGACGGAACCGTCCTGCTCTGCCTTCATTCGTGGGGCGAGCATGACCATCCGTCGCTGACGAGCCCCGAGCGCGCGCAGCCGGGCAACGGGCTGCTCCTGTTTTTCCGCGTCGATGATTTCGACCTGGCGCTGCCACGCGCACGCGCGCTCGTCGACCGCTTCGAAGAGGAGCCGCATGTGAATCCGAGCACGGGAACGAAGGAGTTCTCGCTTCGCGATCCGGACGGGTACTACGTTACGATCAGCGCGCTCTCTGCCGCGTGACCAATTCGCTCGCGTGGATAACGATGATAACGATCGCTGACGTCATTTTCCCGGCCTTTTACACGCCGTATGTCGCTCAGATTTTCTTTCCGCTTTCGGCCATCATGGCGCTCTGCGCAGAGGTCATTTTCTATGGATGGTGGTCCAAAGACGCAAGCGTGGGCCGCATCATTCTCATGGTCATCGTGGTCAACGCCGTTTCGTCGGCCGTGGGGATGGTCGTGGCGTTCTATTTACCGACCGGCTACAACCCGGCCTTTCGGTCAGGCGGACACGGCCCCTGGAGTAGTCCAGGATGGGGTGCGCTTGCCGCCGTGGCGTGGGTCGTAGCGTTTATCGTCAGCGTTTTCATCGAGTGGCCTCTGGTCGTGCTGTTCCGGCGCGTGCTCCCCATTCCTCGCGCGTTTCTCGCGGTGCTGTTTGCCAATGCAAGCAGCTATGTCGTACTCCTCATCGTCATGTTCATGTCCGTACAAGCGTCACGAGGTTAAACATAGCCGCGAAGTAGGTGTACGGTATCCGAATGGCACAAGCAGAGATCTCCGGCATTTCGCCGTTCTTCATCGTGCGGGATCTGGCGCCGGCGCTTTCGTTCTATCGCGACAAGCTCGGATTCGACGTCGTCTTTCAGGCGCCGCCGGACGATCCGTTTTTCGGGATCGTGCGCCGGGGCGGCGCGATGCTCATGCTCAAGGCCGTCGACGTCGAGCCGCGTCCGAATTCGAAGCATCATCGCGAGGCTCGCTGGGATGCGTATGTTTCCGTCCCCGATCCTGATGCCCTAGCGGCCGAGTATTCGTCGCGCGGCGTGGAGTTTTCCGAGCCGCTGAAAGACACGCACGACGGATTGCGCGGCTTCGAGCTCAGGGACGCCGACGGCTACGTCTTGTTCTTCGGCCGTACGCGATAGATCACCACAAAGACACAAAGAGAATCCCTCTGTGTCCTTTGTGTCTTTGTGGTGAAAAACTACTCCTCCACGAATCGGTAGCTGTTCGACGTCAACCTCCGTTCAAAACGATCATCGCGGCCATTGTCGCGGTCTTCTGATCCTTTCCCCACGGCGAACCGACGGACTTGCCGAGGATTGCCACTCTGTCATCGAGCGTCAGCCCTTTCTCCGGGATCGCGACAACGTTCAGGTCACATGCCTTCGCGGCCGCAATCAGCGCCGCGGGAAAGAGGACTCCCTCGGCTTTGTGCATGCGCACGTGCACCGAGAGAATCTGCTCGATCGTCCAATCGGGCATCGGCGTTCCGATGAGCACCGCGCATCCGGCGATTTCGTGACCGGCCGAGCGTTGAACGAACGCGCGCATTTCGCGCTTCGCGATTCGATGCGCGGCGTCGATGCCGCGCTGCACGAGGAGTCGCGCCTCGGCAGCCGGCAAATCCTCGGCGGCGTGGTACGGCTGCTTCGCCCACGTCTCATCGACAAGCTCGATGCGACGGCGGTCGATGACGACGAAATCGCCATTCGACGAACCGATGACCACGAGCGCGGCCCAGCCGGAGTGCGCCTTGAAGCCGGCCGCGATTCGCATTTACATCCCGTTCGACGGTTGTTCGGGCTTCACCTCGCCCAGGAACGGCGAATGCGTGATTCGCGGCACGTCGGCGGGCAGAATGACGAAGGTGCCGGCGAGGAGATCGCCCAGACGTTGGTGCGACTTCGAAAAGTTCGCGATCAATCCAGCGGGCAGTGCGCCGAAAAGGATCGGATTGACCTCGACGATGCGGGTAATCGTGCGCAGGAAAACCGCCGCCAGCGACGGCTTGCCGCCTTCGTCGCTGACGACCACCAGGCCGTGCAAGAACTTTCCAACCGTGCGCGCAAAAACGGCTTCCATGACGAAGTAGTAGGCCAGTGAAACCAACGCGCACACCGCGAGCATCGCTGCCGTTTCCCTGGGTTTGAAGACCGCTCCCACAATGCCGATGGCGAGAAACAGGACGATGAAATCTGTCCCCGTCGCCTTCATTCGCCTGACGACGATCTTGCCGTCATAAGACTCGGCCACTTCCCGCGCGGTCATATCGTGTACTCGCTCTCCACCCAGTCGCCTACGGATGCAGAGCGGCGTGGATCAGCGACGCCAGGCGCGTGCCCGCCTGCTCCAGACGCAACTCGACGTCGTCCGCAAACTCATCCTGATACTCCTTCGTCAGCACGCGGCCCTGGGTTGATAACGCCTCGCAGGCTCCATCGCAGCTGGTGCGCTTGCAGTACTTGAGGTCGGGAAGCGTCGTGATGTCATACGACTCCTGCGCCCAATGCAGCGGCTTCGTGGCCAGCCAGGCCGTTCTCTGCGCGTTCGTAATCGTGGCGTGCAGCGTGTCGGCAAACGCGAGCACGTCGGCGTTCTGAAGATCCTTGCGAATGATGCCGCTGTCCCAGACCGAGTGCAGGTTCAGAGTGGCGTCGGGCTTGTTGGGGATTTGCGGGACGGGATAGAAGCCGCCGGTTACCGGCTGGACCAGGTTTCCGCCCTGGTCCTTCTCGAAGCTCACGTGCAGCGGCTGATGGATGTCGCCAACCCAGTGCCCGAGGAAGATGAGCGCCTCGGCGCGATCCTGATCGGTCGTTTTCGCCGTCAGGTCATGAGCATGCGTTTCGATCGCGAAGACGACGCAGTCGTTGTGGCATGCACTCGCCGGAATCTTCTTCACGGAGCGGTCGACGTTGAGGAAGTGCCAATTGTTGAACGGCTCGAAGTGAAGCCACGGGCTGGCGGTATCGTTTTTCTTTCTCGCATCGACTGCTTTGGAACGCGCGACGTCGGGAAAAATGCAGGCGTCGGGGTATCCGTTGATCTCGAGATCCGAATCCGGCGGCGTCTTGTACGCCTTCGTCAGGCGCTCGACTTCCTGCTGATCCTCTTTCGACAGCGATTGGAAAGCGATCCGGCAGACGATGCGGTGCCCTTCCCGCCCCCACGCGAAGACGTTGGACGCACAAACGGTGATCAGAAAAAAGACGGCCAGAGCTCTGCGCATGAGCGCCTCCCAAATTGGACTTGATGACAGCGGAATGTGTTCAGGAGTTTAACTCGCCGATCGTGTACTCGCTCTGCACCAATCCGCCTCCGAACGTTTTCGTGGCCACGTGCGTGAGAGGGACGTCGTGCGACAGCGGGCCGAAGAGCGGGATGCCGCTGCCGAGGAGGACGGGGATGCGGGTGATGATCAGGCGCTGGATCAGGCCCGCTTCAAGGAAGCGCTGGATGGTGATGCCGCCGTCGACGTAGACGTGATTGATGCCGCGCTCGTCCAGACGCGCCGCGATTTCCTTCGGATCGCCGGACATGAAGTCGCAGTTCGCGCCTTCAGGCGCCTTCAGTTGCTGCGTGCTGAGCACGACCACCGGCTTCTTGCCGTAAGCCCAGCCGCCGAAGCCGAGGACGGTTTCGAAGGTCTTGCGGCCGATGACGATGGCGTCGACGGAGGCGATGAACTCGTCGTAGCCGTGCGGCTCGGGATTCTCGGGCAGCCAGTCGATCGCGCCGTCTTCGCGGGCGATGAATCCGTCGAGGCTCGTGGCGATGAAGACCGAGGCCTTCATGACTTCGTGTCAGCGATCCACGCGAATATGAATCCGATGAGGCAGCCGACGCCGAGGCCGCCGAAGAAGTCGGCGGTGTCGACCGGGATACCCACCTGCGGCACGAACCGCCCAGCCGCTGCGACGAGCAGCGCGACGATCGCAAGGATCAGTAGCAAGGTCGTTCTTCGGCCCATGTTTTAAGACTCCACGGCGCGGAAGGCCAGGAACCACGGCTCTCTGCGTCCGAACTTCGTCGCCAGCGCGGTGCCGATTCCGAAGACCGAGGTCAGCGACCAGACGATCAGGCCGACGATCGGGATGAGGCGGATCGCGCCGAGGATAAGGACTCCGATGACGACCATGGCCAGATCGCCGCGCAGCCATTTGCGGCCGGCCAGTTGGTCGCGCGTGCGTGAGCCGGCGATCAGCGTGCCGACGGCGTGAAAGACCGCCACCATGCCGTAAATCTTGGTCAGAATCGCAAACACGCCGAGCGCGAAAAGCAGCGGCACGCCGACGTGGTACGGGATGAGGTAATTCAGGACGATCGCCGTCAGCGCGAAGCTGGTCAACGCCACGAGGCCGAGGGCGAAGCAGTGCAGGGCGCTGGCGCGCATCTCGACCGACGAGTAGCGGATTTCGCGGCCGCTGAGCAGCGTCAGGGCGACCGCGGCGATCATCCACGCCACGAGCAGCGCGGCGGAGACCGCCGTTTTCTGCAGCATCGTGGTCGCATCCGCGAACCCCTGCGGAGTATGAACGTCTGCTTCGAACGGAGCGGCAACCATCGCCGTGACCATCGATGCGGCGACGACGGTCAGCGGCAGAAACAGCCGCAGCATCCTACGCATCGATCCCCCTCGGCGCGCGCCGCAGCAGAGCGATGAGCAGTCCATTTACGACGATGAAGGCCAACGCGAACGCGACCTGCCAACCGAGCGAAGCGGCACGCAACGAGTTCGCGGCGCGGTTCAACTGCGTGCGGATCGCTTCCATCGACGTCAACGATCCTTCGACGACGTGCAGCGGAGACATGCCTGCGGCATCGAGCAGCGCAAGCGCGACGATGACCACGACCGCGGAGGTGCCGAGGACGAGCGGCCAGGCGCGATGCGAAGAACCTTCCCAAGGCGCCAGCGGCAGCGCATTCAAATCGATCGACGGTGCCTCGACGTCCGCCTTCTCCGCCAGCGCCATCGCCTCGGCATTGCACTTCGCGCACGTCCGCAGATGCGCGGCATTCGCCTCGGGATCTTCGAGATATCGCTGGCAGTCGTCTTTGTTCATAGGGGTTCCACGAATCCTTCGAGCTCGACCTTCAGCAGGTTGCGGGCCCGAAAGAGTTTGTTCTTCACAGTGCCGAGGGGCAGCTTCTTCATCGAAGCGATCTCCTCGTAGGATAGCTCCGCGAAGTGCCGGAGTTGAATCAGCTCGCGATAATCGGACGGAAGATTCTTCACCGCCGAGTCGATGGCGTCGGCGAGCTGCTTGTTGTTCATGGCGCGATACGGCGACACGCCCGTGTCGGCGAACTCACGCTCTTTGCTGTCGTCGTCGCCCGCCTTCGGCGCGATGGAGACCTCGTTCACCGTCTTCTTGCGCAGGGCATCGATCGCGCTGTTCTGCGCGATGCGGAAGAGCCACGTCGAGAACTGGTATTTCGGGTCGTAACGATCGAGGGCGACGTAAACCTTCACGAAGATTTCCTGGGCAAGATCGTGAGCATCTTCATAGCGATGCGTGATCCGATACACATAGTTGATGATGCGCTTTTCGTAGCGCTTCACCAGTTCTGTGAATCGGTCTCGGTCGCCCTCGAGGATACGCGCCACCAGGGTGCGGTCGTCGAGCTGCTCACGTTCAGCCATGCGTGGTTACGGTTTCCGCGGTCGAAAGTTCTTGGATGATACCCTGCCGAGCCGGACGCGCCGGATGATCGAGATTCGCAACCTGGTCAAGCGCTACGGCGATTTCACGGCCGTGGACGATGTGTCGCTCGACGTGGCCCGCGGCGAGATCTTCGGCTTCCTCGGCCCGAACGGCGCCGGCAAGACGACCACGATCCGCATCCTGGCCGGACTGTCGCTGCCGACCTCAGGCATGGTTCGCATCAACGGCCTCGACGTGACGACGGACGGCGTGCGCGTGAAAGCAACGACCGGCTACATCCCCGACCGGCCGTACCTGTACGAAAAACTGACCGGCCGCGAGCTCCTGCAGTTCGTGACGAATCTCTACGGCCGCGAATGGCGCGATTGCGAAGCGCGCGGAATGGAGATGCTTGCGTACTTCGGAATCGCCGATTGGGCGGACGCGCGCATCGAGAATCTGTCGCACGGGATGAAGCAGAAGCTGGTGATCGCCTCGGCACTCGTTCACGATCCGGAGCTTCTGATCATCGACGAGCCGATGGTCGGCCTCGACGCGCTCGCGCAGAAGCAGGTCAAACTACTGTTTCGCCGGCTGGCCGAGGAGAAGAAGACGGTGTTCCTGACGACGCATACGCTGTCGGTCGCGGAAGCGGTATGCGATCGAATCGCGATCATCAATCACGGCCGAATCGTCGCCAGCGGCACGACCGCAGAATTGAAAAGCGAGCGGGAACTGGAGGATGTGTTTCTGGAGCTGACGTATGCGGACGCGTAAAGGCTTTTTCACCACAGAGGCACAGAGAGCACAGAGTTCTCTGTGTCCTCTGTGTCTCTGTGGTGAGAAGCTTTTATGAGCGGCGAGTCCATCGCGTCATTACGCGCGCGCCTTCGCAAGCTCGTCGCGAATCCGCGCGACATTGACGTGCTCCTCGCGGATATCACCGGCCGCACGCCCGCGTGGCTGTTCGCGCATGGCGAGGAGCGCATCGATCCGGCGCCGGTCGAGGCGCTCGTGCAGAGGCGGATCGACGGCGAGCCGCTGCAGTACATCCGCGGCAAGGCGGAGTTTTTCGGGCGCGAATTCTTCGTCGACGATCGCGTGCTCATTCCGCGTCCGGAGACGGAACTGCTCGTCGAAGCGGCCATCGACCGCGCGCCGAAAGGAGCGCGCGTGCTCGACGTCGGATCGGGCAGCGGATGTATCGCCATCACACTCGAGCGCGAGCGGCAGGATCTCGACGTCACGTCAATCGACGTTTCCGTCGCCGCCCTCGCGGTCGCGAAACGCAATGCGCGGATGCATGAATCGAACGTGCGTTTCGCCGCGTCCGATGCGTTCGATGCGATCCGCGGTCAGTTCGACGTCATCGTCGCCAATCCGCCGTACATCCCGCGCGCGGATTACGAGAATCTCGATACCGAGGTCCGCGATCACGAGCCGCAACTCGCGCTCACGCCAGGACCGCGCGGAACGGAGATGATCGAGCGCATCCTCGGCGCGCGGCGTGCGGAGACAGTCATGCTCGAGATCGGATTCGGCCAGCTCGCGGACGTTCGCGACGTCGCGGACGGCTACGAAATCGTCGAAGTCATCAACGATCTCGCCGGCATCGAACGGATCGTGATCCTCAGGCGATCAGCATGATCAGGCCGGCGATGAAACACGCGACGCCGATGACGATGCCGCCGAGGTAGCCCCACCCTTTGAACGGCAGCACGCGCAGGAACATCAATTTGAACGGCGTCAGATCGCGGTTGCTCAACCCCCAGACGCGAAGGTAGTACGAGCCCGGCGCGGGCACGACAAAACGCCAGAGCGGAACGCCGTTCGGGCCGCGGGTGCGATTCGGCGGACGGTAGCCGGCGACTTCGGTGCCGCTCGCGGCCTGCAGGGTGTAGCGAAGGCCGAGGAAGACGAAGGTGAACTGTCCGCCGGTATCGCCGCGGAGCATGTAGGGACCGGCGGCGTCGAGGGTCACCCACTGCCCTTCCGCCAGCGGTACGGTCACGGCGACCGGCCATTCGTTGAGCGGAACGAGCATGGCGATGAAGACGGCGAACGTCGTCACGCCGGACGCGATCAGAACTGCGCCGATGGCTGTAATTGCGTCGCCGCTCATCGGCCGTCAATCGTAACGGATCGTCGTATCATCCGCGCCATGGCTGCCAACGACCGTTGCCTCTTCTGCCGCATCATCAGCGGCGAAATCCCGGCGAAGAAAGTGTTCGAAGACGACGTCGCCATCGCCTTCAACGACATCAACCCGCAGGCGCCGACGCACGTGCTGGTCATCCCGCGCACGCACATCTCAACGCTCGACGACCTCGATGAACATGAGGCGAACATCATCGGCATGACCATCGTGCGCGCGTCGCAAATTGCCCGGAACCTGCAGTTGAATGCCGACGGCTATCGGCTGGTGGTCAATCACGGCGAAGCAGCGGGCCAGACCGTCTTCCACATCCACTTCCATTTGCTCGGTGGCCGCAACTTCGGGTGGCCGCCTGGGTAAAAGCGTTTAACCACAGAGGCACAGAGGGGATCTCTCTGTGTCCTCTGTGTCTCTGTGGTGATAAGCCTTTTACGCCGAGGGCGGAACACGGAACCGCGTCCCGCTGAACGTGATCGAGCGCGCTGATTTTCTGCGCGCGGCTTTGCGGCGCGTCAGGAAATCTTCCTTCGCCTCGGTCAACGTACTCGGAACGTACGTCGCGCCCGCGGCCAGCGTTTTGGCGCGATCGCCGGCGAAGGCGGAGCCGCCGGCCACGATCATCAGGTCGGGGAAGCTGGCCGCCAGCAGTTGCAGCAGACCGTGGCCGGCCTGCAGGTGATCGGGATTCGTACACGAGACGAAGACCGCCTCCGGCATCACCTCGCTGAGGAATGACAGCAGCTCGGCGTCAGGCAGGTCGGTGAAGTAATCGATGGAGAAGCCTTCCTCGCGCAGCAGTTGCGTCAGCATCAGAGTGCCGAGGGAGAGGCGCTCGCCGGCGACGGAAACTGCAACGATGTGGCGCTCCGTGTCGGGGACGCCGGCGTTGCGATCGCCGTAACGGATGATCAATTCGCGGATCACGTCCTTGATGAAGTGATCGTTCGCCGGCGTGATGCGCTTGCGGTCCAGCTCCTCCTGCGCGAAGGTCAGCGTCGGGATGAAGAGGTCGGAGAACATCTCCTCCATCGTGTCGGTCTCCGCGTGACGGTCGGCGATGGCGATGGCGCCGGTGCGGTCGCGCAACAGCAATCGGTTGTAGAAACTGAGATATCCCTCCAGCGGATCCTCGGCGCCGAACATGATCGAGAAAATGCGCAGCGCCGGGATGAATTCGCCGCCGACGGTGAGGCAGACGGAGATCGGCGTCGCCAGCAGCAGGCCGACCGGTCCCCACAGCCATCCCCAGAAAATCGCCGAGACCAGCAGCGCGATCGGCGAAACGCCGACGCGATGTCCGACCACGATCGGCTCGACGAATCCGCCGATGAGCTGGTCGGTCAGGATGAACAGGCCCATCACGGCAAGTGGCACATACCAGTTCGGAAAGACAGCGATGGAAAGAAACGTCGGCAGCGCCGCGCTCAGCACCGCGCCGACGTACGGCACGAAGCGGAAGAGCCCCGCCATGACGCCCCAAAGCGGCGCGTGCGGAACTTTCAAAAGGAAAAGTCCGAACCAGATCAGCACGCCGAATCCGACGTTGAGCAACGCGATGGTGAGCAGGTAGCGGCTGATGCGGTCCGACGTTTCGCCGATGGCCTGCGTCGTGACGGTGAGATGCGCGCGGCCGGCCAGCCGCAGCATCTTGTCGCGCATCTGTTCTCGATCCTGCAAGAGGAAAAAGACCAGCACGACCACGAGGAACGCCGCGGCGACCAGTTCCACCGTCGGCGCGAACGTTTTGTATTTGTTGGCGAAATTCGCGCGGTCCGGGATGACGCGCACCTTGAGATCGGCTTTCTCTTGTTTGTCGGCCGTGGCGTTGCTGACGCGCTCCAGCGTCCTTTCGACCAGCGCGAACGTGCCGCCCTTGGTCCGTTTCAGAAAGCCGAGCTGCTTTTCAATTTTTCCGCTCGTGGCCGCATCAGCGAACTCTTTGGCCACGTCGTTGAACTGTTGGTACAGCCACCACCCGCCGAAACCGAGTCCCGTCACGATGAGGCCGAGGGAGATGACGATCGCGCCGGTGCGGCGAAGCGGCGTGCGCTCGAGCAGGGAGACGATTGGCGTCAGCAGGAACGCGAACAGAATCGCCAGCGCGATCGGAACGCAGACCGGTTTGGCGAGATACAGAATGGCGATTACGACGACGGTGATGAAGAGGATGCGCGACTGCGACTGTCCCCGCCGGTCCTGCGTGGCGCGCTTGTCCGAGAACGTAGTCACCGTCTCCGGACGGCGCATGGAGATGGTCTTGTTGAAATCGTCGGTATCTTCGTCGTCGTAGCGGGGCACGTTATTCGGCAGTTTACTCTGCGCTGTTGAACGCTTCACCCTGCGCGTAGACGCAGGGTCTCCGGTGATACCGCGCGATCGTCTATTTGAAACATGAATCGTGCGATAACACCGGGTCCACTCGCACGATTGGCGCCAGAGTAAAAAGCAGCGCGGCCGAACCGGAGACCCTGCGTCTACGCGCAGGGTGAACTACCCTGCTACTTCTTCCACCGCAGAACCGGCTGCCGCGCCGCCCTCGCCTCATCCAACCTTCGCACCGGCGTCGTGTGCGGCGCGCTGCGGACCAGTTCCGGGCGCTCTTCGCATTCGCGGGCGATGGCGATCATGGCGTCGCAGAAGGCGTCCAGCTCTTCCTTCGGCTCGCTTTCGGTCGGCTCGATCATGAGCGCGCCGGCCACGATCAGCGGGAAGTAGATCGTCGGCGGGTGGAAGCCGTAGTCCATCAGCCGCTTGGCTATGTCGAGCGTGTGCACGTCCTTCGGCGTCTGCAGCTTGTCGCTGAAGACCACCTCGTGTAGCGACGGCGCGTCGTACGGCAGGTGATACGAGCCGCGCAACCTCGCGCGGATGTAGTTCGCGTTCAGCACCGCGATCTGGGCGATGCGGCGCAGGCCGTCCGGACCCATCGAGCGCATGTAGGTCAGCGCGCGGACGAGCACGTTGAAGTTGCCGTTGAACGCGCGCACGCGGCCGATCGAATCGGGATGGCCGTGATCGAGGTAATACGTCCCATCCTCGCGCTGCTCGACCGTCGGCGTCGGCAGGAACGGGACGAGCTTTTCCGAAACACCGACCGGACCCGCGCCCGGACCGCCGCCGCCGTGCGGCGTCGAAAACGTCTTGTGCAGGTTCGAGTGGATGACGTCGATGCCCATGTCCCCCGGACGGGCGATGCCAACGAACGAGTTGAGGTTCGCGCCGTCGCAATAAAGATATGCGCCTTTATCGTGCAGGATTTCCGCGAACTTTTTAATATCACTTTCGAAGACGCCCAGGGTGTTCGGCACGGTGATCATCAGCGCCGCCACATCGTCGGTCACCGCCGCCGCGAGCGTATCGATGTCCACCGTCCCTCGGCTGTTCGATTTCAGCTCCTTGATCTCGTAGCCGGCGAAGGCCGCCGAGGCTGGGTTCGTGCCGTGCGCGGAATCGGGGATGAGAATGTACTTGCGCGCGTTCCCCGACTTCGCCAGCGCCTTGTGCACCATCAGGATGCCTGTCAGCTCGCCGTGCGCGCCGGCCACCGGCTGCAGCGTCACGCGCGGCATGCCGAAGATCTCCATCAGCGTCCGCTCGATGTGCCACAGCAGCGCGAGGTTCCCCTGCACCTGGTGATCTGGCTGCAGCGGATGCGACAGCGCGAAGCCCGGCGTGCGCGCGATCTCCTCGTTCAGCCGCGGGTTGTGCTTCATCGTGCACGAACCGAGCGGATAGAGGCCGGCGTCGATCGATACATTCAGTTTCGACAGCCGCGTGAAATGACGGATGACGTCGACCTCGGACACTTCGACTTCGTCCGCGATCTCCTCGCGCATCAGCGACGACGGCAACTCCGTCGCCTCCGGAACATCAAGAGCCGGAAGGCGATAGCCGCGCCGTCCGCGTTTCGAGTGCTCGAAGATGAGTTGCGTGGTCATCGCCGCTCCCTCGAAATCGCCGCGCTCAACACCGCGACGAACTGGTCGAGATTTTCGCGCGTGTGGAGCTCGGTGACGGCGACAAGGAACTCGTTGGCATGACCTTCATAGAACTGCCCCAGCGGTATGCCGCCGAGGATTTTCTGGTGCTCGAGATCGGCAAGGATTTCCGCGGCAGGGAACGGCGTGCGCACGACGAATTCGTTGTAGACCGGACCGCTGAAGGGCAGAATCACCGATCCGATTTTCTGCAGTTCGCTGCGCAGATACGCGGCCTTGCTCAGGCACTGCTGCCCGACTTCGCGCAGCCCCTCCTTGCCCATCAGCGAGAGGTACATGTTCGCGGCCAGCGCGATCAGCGCCTCGTTCGTGCAGATGTTCGAGGTCGCTTTGCCCCTGCGGATATGTTGCTCACGCGTGGCGAGGGTGAGCACGTAGGCGCGCTTGCCGTCGACGTCGACCGTCTCGCCGACGAGGCGTCCCGGCATGTGCCGTTTCAGCGCATCCTTGATCACCATGAAGCCGACGAACGGACCGCCGTACTGCGTCGGAACGCCCCACGCCTGACCTTCGCCGACGGCGATGTCGAATCCGTGCGCGCCCGGCGGAGTGAGGATGCCGAGGGATGTGGCCTCGGCGATGACGGCGATCTTCACCGCGCCCGCGGCATCGGCAATCTGCGCGATCGCGTCGTAGTCTTCGATGACGCCGAGGAAATTCGGCGACTGCACGGCCACGGCAAAAACATCGCTCGTGCACGCTGCGCGAAGCGCTTCCGCATCGACGCGGCCATCGTTCGTCCAGCCAACTTCCACGATCTCGTAGCCGAGGTTCTGGACGTACGTGCGAACGGTCTCGGTGTACTGCGGATGCACCGACTTCGCGATCACGACTTTCTTCCGATTGCGCACAACGCGCTCGGCGAGAAGCACGGCTTCGCAGAGTCCCGTCGAGCCGTCGTACAGCGACGCGTTGGCGACGTCGAGTCCCGTCAGCAAACACTGGTGCGTCTGATACTCGAAGATCGACTGCAGCGTTCCCTGCGAGACCTCGGGTTGATACGGCGTGTACGAAGTCAGAAACTCCGCGCGCAGCAGAAGCTGATCGATGCACGCCGGCTGGTAGTGCAGATACGCGCCGCCGCCGAGGAACGAAACGTGATCGACGGCGGTCAGGTTCTTCGCCGCCAGCGCGCGAAACCAGCGCCGCGACTCGACCTCCGACCACGGCCCGGGGATGTTCAGCAGTTCGGTGAGTTTGACGTCAGCGGGAATCGTCTCGAAGAGAGTGTCGATCGAATCGATGCCGATGACATCGAGCATCTCGCGCACATCCTGCGAGGCGTTGGAGATGTAGCGGTGTTGATCGGTAAGGGGATCGGGTAGGGACATTACTGATTAGTGCGCCGACTCCTTCTCAACGTACTCCTCGTACTCCTCGGCGGTCATCATTTCGTCGACCTCCTCGGGCGTGCTGAGGCGCATCTTCATCATCCAGCCGTCACCGTACGGATCGGTGTTGACCAGCTCCGGCTTGTCGTTGAGCGCTTCGTTGACTTCGACGACTTCGCCGGAGACCGGCGAGAAAAGCTCGGAGACGGCTTTGACCGATTCGATGCTGCCGAATTCGTCGCCCTGCTCCAGCTCCGTGCCGACCTGCGGCAGCTCGACGAAGACGACGTCGCCGAGCTCTTTCTGCGCGTAATCGGTGATGCCGATGACCACCACGTCGCCTTCGGCCTCGGGATGGACGTACTCGTGGCTCTTGGCGTACCTGCTGTCTTCAGGTGTCATGGGTTGCTCCTTCGTCACTTCGCGCGCTTGTAAAAGGGCGTGGGGACCACGCGCGCCCGCGTCTCTTTTCCACGGATGAGGACCATGAATTCGGTGCCGGGCGCCGTTTTGTCGAGCGGAAGATATGCGAGACCGAGCGCTTTTTTCAATGTCGGCGAATGAGTGCCGCTGGTGACGACGCCAATCTCCTCGCTGCCGTCGACCACCGGATAGCCGTGACGGCCGATCCCGCGGTCGACCATCTCGAATCCGACGAGCTTGCGGCGCGGCCCTTCGCTCTTCTCGCGCTGCAGGACGTCGCGGCCGAAAAAGTCGCCCTTGTCGACCTTCACGATCCATCCGAGGTCGGCTTCGAGCGGCGTGGTGGTCTCGTCGATGTCGTTGCCGTAGAGCGCCATCTTCGCTTCGAGGCGCAACGTGTCGCGCGCGCCGAGGCCGCACGGCTTCGCGCCGGCATCGAGCAGTTTGCGCATGATTCGCGGCCCTTCCGACGGCGCGACGTAGATCTCGAAGCCATCCTCACCGGTGTAGCCGGTGCGCGAAACGATGGCCGGAACGCCGTCGACGTTGCCCGAACCAAAGTGGTAATACTTCATCGCGCCGAGCGCGACGTCGGTCATCGGCTGCAGCAATCGCTCCGCCTCGGGACCCTGCAGCGCGAGCTGCGCGTAGTCGGCGCTGACGTTGCGCACTTCGACGTCCATCCCTTTCGCGGCGTCGGCAATCCACTCGTAATCCTTGTCAGTGTTCGACGCGTTGACGACGATGAAGAAGTCGTCCGGCGAGTTCTGGTAGATGAGGATGTCGTCGACGAATCCCGCGGTCGGATAGAGCAGCCCGTTGTACTGCGCCCGCCCGTTTTGCAGCTTCGAAACGTCGTTGCACGTGGCAGTCTGCAACAACCGCAGCGCGTCCGGCCCTTTGACCGTCAGCTCGCCCATGTGCGAGACGTCGAACAGCCCGACATGCTCGCGGACCGCGGCGTGTTCCTCGAGGATCCCGGCAAACTGCACCGGCAACTCCCACCCGCCGAAGTCGACCATCTTCCCGCCGAGGTCGTGCTCGACGCCGTTCAAGGGAGTCTTTTTCAAGTTCGCAGCGTCGTCGCTCATTCACGGCCTCCGGGAAGGGACGGAACCTAGCACGCGCTGTGCCGCAGGTGCAACGCGGCTTGACATCATTCCATCGATTTGTTGGTTTACAGATGCCGGTAGATGACTTACCTTTCCCCGGAGGTGATCATGACGGCGAACAAAGGACAAAGCTCGCTGGCAGCCGAGCTTGCAACTTTTGCTGAACATCGCGATGAGCTTCTGGGACGCGCGAAGGGCAAGTTCGTCCTCATCAAAGGTTCGGACGTGGTTGATGTGTTCGAAGACCGCACCGATGCCGTCGTGCGCGGGTATCGAGAGTTTGGTAATCATCCCTTCCTGGTCAAGAAGGTCACCGAGTTCGAAACGCCTCTGAACTTCACGTCGTTGCGCGTCGGCGAGTAGAGCAACATGCCGTCGTTTACCGGCACGGTCCCTAACCTGGTTGATGTAGGGCCGCTCATCGAGATTCTCGTTAGCCCTTCGCGAGCGTTCGTCGATACCGTCCTCTCGTCAGACCCTGGAGCACGCGTCGCCTCCCCTATTCGGGCAACGGCCCTGATCGACACCGGCGCCTCGGGAACTGTGGCCAATCCAAGGATAATTTCTGCCCTTGGCCTTCGTGCGGTAGGCAGCGTTCCGATCCATACACCGTCCACGACGCAACCGCTTGATTGTGACCAGTTTTATGTGGATATAAGCTTCCCCGATGCTGTCTCGTTCGCAAACGCGCTCGTGATCTGCGCTCCACTGGGCATGCAGAACATCGACTGTCTTATCGGGCGAGACCTTCTTCAGAACGCTGTCCTTACCTACATCGGCTACATCAATCAGTTCACGATCAGTTTCTGAACCTGCGATCGACTCTTTCGCGCGTATCATCCTCACCGGGAGCGCGGGCGTGACGAACGAAATCGGAGACTTTCTCGACTATCTCACCTACGAGCGGAACGTCTCCGTCAACACGATCACGGCGTATCGCGATGACCTCGAATCGTTCGTCGGGTTTCTCTGCAACGACTACTTCACGCTCGGACGCGATCAGCTCGATCTGAAGCGCGTCGATCACCTCGCGGTTCGCTCGTATCTCGCGCACCTCGCGCGCCGCAAGCTCGCGCGCGCGTCGGCGGCGCGTCATCTGTCGGCGATGCGATCGTTCTTCAAATACCTGATGCGCGAAGGAGTGGTCGAGGCGAATCCAGCTCGCAACGTTGCCACACCGAAACGCGAGAAACATCTGCCGTCCGTTCTTCAACCCTCGGACGTCGTGCTCCTGCTTGATCAAGCCGATACGTCGACGCCGCTCGGGATCCGCGACCGCGCGTATTTAGAGCTCCTCTACGCCTCGGGATTGCGCATCAGCGAGCTGGTTGGGATCAATATCGACGACGTCGAGCTTCGCGCGCGGCTGGTGAAGGTGCGCGGCAAGGGATCGAAGGAGCGCATCGTGCCTTTCGGGTCGAAAGCGGAGGAGTCGATCCGCGCATGGCTGGCCGTTCGCGGTACGTTCGTCACGGACGCCGATGAAACTGCGCTCTTCGTCAACTATCGCGGCCAGAGGATCACGACGCGCAGCGTGCGGCGCCTCTTCGATGGCTACGTGCGCAAGGCCTCGCTGCGCGCCGGCGTTTCGCCGCATACGATGCGCCACTCGTTCGCGACGCACCTGCTCAACGCCGGCGCCGACCTCCGCGGCATCCAGGAGCTCCTCGGCCACGTCTCGCTCTCGACGACGCAAAAGTACACGCACCTCAACGACTGGCAGTTAATCGCCGTGTACAAAAAGGCGCATCCGAAAGCGTGACCGCGGCGGCATAGACTCTGAATTCATGAATCGCCTCGCCAACGAAACCTCTCCCTACCTTCTCCAGCATGCGCACAACCCGGTCGATTGGTATCCGTGGGGCGAGGAGGCGTTCGCGAAGGCGCGTGCCGAGGATCGGCCGGTGTTTTTGTCGATCGGGTATTCGGCGTGTCACTGGTGCCACGTCATGGAGCGCGAGTCGTTCGAGAACGATGCGATCGCGGCGGTTCTGAACGAGCACTTCGTCTCGATCAAAGTCGATCGCGAGGAGCGGCCGGACGTCGATTCGATCTACATGGAAGCGGTGCAGATGATGACCGGGCATGGCGGCTGGCCGATGTCGATGTTCCTGACGCCGGCCGGCGCGCCGTTCTACGCGGGAACGTACTTTCCGCCGGACGACCGTCACGGCATGCCGGGATTCCGGCGTGTGCTCGAGCACGTCGCGCACACGTATCGCGAGCGCCGCGGCGACGTCGACGCGGCCTCGGCGGAAGTGGTCCGCGGCATCAGCACGGTCAAGTTTCAGGGCGGCGGGACGCTGGAACACGATGCGCTCGATCGCGCCGCCGCGCGCATCGCGCAGAGCTACGATCCGGTCAACGGCGGTTTCGGGAACGCGCCGAAGTTTCCGCCGTCGATGACGCTCGACTTTCTGATGCAGGTCGCTTGGCGCACGAACGACCGAACCCTCGACGACATTATCGTCAACACATTGACCAAAATGGCGCGCGGCGGGATGTACGACCAGGTCGGCGGCGGCTTTCATCGCTACTCGACCGACGCGCGCTGGCTGGCGCCGCACTTCGAGAAGATGCTGTACGACAACGCGCTGCTGGCGCGGCTCTACACGCGCGCCTGGCAGTGGAAGAAGGACCCGTTCTTCGCGCGCATCGCGCACGAAATCCTCGGTTACGTCCAGCGAGAGATGACGTCGCCCGACGGCGCGTTTTATTCGACGCAGGACGCCGACAGCGAAGGGGAAGAAGGCAAGTTCTACGTCTGGTCACGCGCCGAGGTCCTGTCGATTCTGGGCGAGGACGAGGGGCGGATTTTCTGCGCGCTGTACGAGGTCAGCGACCACGGAAACTGGGAAGAGCACAACATCCTCAACGTTCCCCGCGATCCGGAGTCGGTCGCCGCGGACCTCGGCATTACGCTCGATCAGCTCAGCGACGTCGCCGCGCGTGGCAAGTGCAAGCTGTACGGCGTGCGGTCGCAGCGCGTGTGGCCGGCGCGCGATGAAAAAATCCTCGCCGGCTGGAACGGCTGGATGCTCGCGGCGTTCGCCGAGACGGCGGTTGCGTTCGATCGCGACAGCTATCGAGACGTCGTCCGCCGCAATGCGGACTTTCTGCTGACGCGCATCGTCGACGGCCGGCTGATGCGCACTCCGAAGATCGCCGGACTGCTGGAGGATTACAGCGGCGTCGCGTGGGGGCTCGCGCTCGCGTGCGAGGCGACGCACGAACGCCGTTATCTCGATGCGTCGCGGCAATTGGCGGATCAGATCATCGAGCGATTCGGCGACGACGCGAACGGCGGATTCTTCGACACTCCGATCGACCACGAAACGCTGATCACGCGTCCGAAGGATCTGTTCGACAACGCCACGCCGTCCGGCAACTCCGTCGCCGCCGACGTCCTTCTGCGCCTGGCGTTGTTGTTTGGCGAGGAGCGATATGCCGAGGCGGCGACGAAAACAATCGCGGCAATCGCTCCGCTGGCGGAGCGCTATCCGTCCGGGTTCGGATTGCTCCTCGGCGTCGCCGAGTGGCGCGCTGGACAACCGAAGGAGATCGCGATCACGGGTTCGGGAGATGGATTCCGCGCCCTCCGCAAGGTCGTGGGCGAGGAGTACATCCCGCATCGCGTGCTCGTCGCGGGCGAAGGATCGAACGATCTGCCGCTGATGCGGAACCGCCCATCCGATCGCGTGCTCGCGTACGTCTGCGAGGCCTACATGTGCGCGGAGCCGACCGCGGATCCGGAACGGTTGCGGGAGTTGTTGACGCTGTCGTCTTGAACCGCCAGCTGCTTCATCTTCTCAGGCATCGCGAGCCTCACCAGCACAGACAGGAGTGTCTGTGCCACATTCATCCTGCCGCACCTGCAGGATGCGGATGCAGGCGAGAGCGGTGTGGCACAGACTCTTGTCTGTGCTTTGGCCAGGTGCAGCGGCTGCCATTGTTAACCGGCACCGCTCTTCACCAGGCGTCAGAATGGCAAAATGCCCCCATGCAGCCGTGGCCGCTTGCCAAACGGATCCTCTTCCGCTTCGCGGTCGCGTTCTTTCTGCTCATCAACTTCCCGTTTCCGTTCGACTTCATCCCGTCGGAAGCGCTGACTCCGATCTTTCAGAAGATCTCCGACGCGCCAGTGCATCTGGCAGCAAGAGTGCTGCATGTAAACGTCGACGTCCGCCCGAACGGAAGCGGCGACACGACTTACAACTACGTCAATCTCCTCTGCGTCTTCGTCATCGCCATCCTCCTCACGATCGTCTGGAGCATCCTCGACCGGCGCCGGCTTCGTTACGACAAGGGATGGATCGTCTTTCGCGCGTATCTCCGCTTCGTGCTGGCGACAGCGATGATCAGCTACGGCGTTGCCAAGGTCTTTCCATCGCAATTTCCGGCACCGACGCTCGACCGCCTCATGCAGCGCTTCGGCGACGCATCGCCGATGGGACTTCTCTGGACCTTCATGGGCGCGTCGGTGGCATACAACGTCTTTTCCGGCTCGGCGGAGATGCTCGGCGGCCTTCTGTTGACGATGCGGCGGACAGCGCTCCTCGGGGCGCTGGTGTCGGCGGGCGCGATGGCCAACATCGTCATGCTGAACTTCGCGTACGACGTGCCGGTGAAGCTCTACTCGTCGCAACTGCTGCTGGAAGCGATCGTCATCGCGCTGCCCGACGTTCCGCGGCTGGTCGACTTTTTCTTCCGGCATCGCGCGATTGCTCCGGCGCCGCTGCCGCGCCTCACGCAATCGCGCGCGCTCGAAATTGCCGGAATCGTTCTGCGCACGCTCGCCGTCGCGGCCTTTCTGATCGTGGCGATTCGGGAAGTGCGCGAAAACATGCAACGGTTCGGACCGGAAAGCCGTTCACCTCTCTATGGCATCTGGCGTGTCGACGATTTCCAGATCAACGGACAGGCGATTCCGCCAGCAGCCGATGCCGCGCGCTGGCGGCGCGTCATTTTCGAGCTGCGCCCGATGATGTCGGTGCAGCTCATGGACGACGTGCGCGTGCGGCTGAGCGCGAAGCTGGATGAGAAAAACCGGTCGCTGGCCGTGTCCCGCCGCAACGAGCCGGCGTGGGATGGACGCCTCACCTATCAGCGCACCACTCCCGACGCACTAACGATCGACGGCACCCTCGGCGGTAAGAACGTGCACGCGCTCTGTCATCGCGAGCCGATCCCGAAGTTCCTGCTGACCACGCGCGGATTTCACTGGATCAACGAATTCCCGTTCAATCGTTGATCAGCGAGTCGCTCCGAACATCACCACGATCGACTTTCCCGCGCCGCGGCGCATGGTCATGCCGTCGATGATGGCGATGCCGCAGTCTTCAAAATGCGGCGAGAGGATGTTGGCGCGATGGCCGGGTGACTCCATCCATCCTTCCACGAGCAGCTCCGTCGTATCGAAACCGGTGGCGAGGTTTTCGCCGGCGTAGTGGAACGTGTAGCCGTTCGGCGCCATCCACGTGAACGGCGAGCGGCCGTCGGGCGACTCGTGCGCCCAGTAGCCCCGATCCTCCATGTCGCGCATGCGGTCGCCGGCGGCGGCATCGAGCCGGGCGTCCTCGCGAAGCGGGGGGAGGTGATGCTCCGCGCGGTACTCATTCATGGCCGCGACGACCGACGCTCGCGTGATGTCCGAAGCGAACGCCGGCGTCGTGGCCAGAAGAAGAATCAGGAGCAGGGAGCGTTTCATGAACGATTATTTTGCCGCAGCGGCGAGCATTTGAGGAGTCGTAGCCGGCTGATTGACCAGATCGGTGTATTCGAAGAGCGGCGTCGACAGATAGCGCTCGCCGGTGTCGGGAAGGACGACCACGACGCGCTTGCCGGCGCCGAGCTCTTTCGCGATCTCGATCGCGGCCCAGCAGATCGCGCCCGACGAGATGCCGACGAAGATCCCTTCCTCTTTCGACAGCCGCCGCGCCGTGGCCTGCGCGTCTTCCCACGTCACGTCGACGATGCGGTCGATGACGTTCGCGTCGTAGATCGCCGGGACCAGTCCCGCGCCAATACCCTGCAGCTTGTGCGGGTTGTGCGTGCCGCCTTTCAGCACCTGCGATTCGACCGGTTCGACGGCGACGATGAGCGCGTTCGGCTTCTCTTTCTTGAACACCTGCCCGACGCCCGTCACCGTTCCGCCCGTGCCGACGCCGGCCACGACCGCATCGACGTTGCCGCCGGTGTCGGTCAGGATTTCCTGCGCCGTCGTCTCGCGATGGATTTTCGTGTTGGCCGGATTGTCGAACTGTTTCGACAGCCACGCCCCTTTGTTGTTCGCCGCATACTCCTCGGCCACGCGCTGCGCTTCCTTGATGCCTTTCGGACCGGGCGTGAGAATCAGTTCCGCGCCGAGGGCCTGGGCGAGCTTGCGGCGCTCGACCGACATCGTGTCGGGCATCACCAGCGTGCATTTGTAGCCCTTGGCCGCGGCCACGAAGGCCAGGCCGATGCCGGTGTTGCCGCTGGTCGCTTCGACGACGGTGTCGCCCGGCTTGATCTCGCCGGCTTTCTCCGCCTCATTCATCATCGAGATGGCCAGGCGGTCTTTGACCGACGAGAGCGGGTTGAACGATTCGAGTTTGGCGACAACTTCGGCCGCGCCTTCCGGGACGATGCGATTGAGCCGCACCAGCGGCGTACGCCCGATCAGCTCCGTGATGTTGTTGTAGATCTTGCCGTGCATTTCTCCTCCTAAAGCAAAAGACCCGAGCGGTACGCCCGGGTCTCATTCGATCCAAAGTGGCTGTAGCTGCGCGCCTACGTTCGCTCGAACGGACCTTTGTGGCGGCAGCAACAGGTGGTGTGTGTCATGTGAGCGGTGACGCTAAAACGGTTCGGGATGAAAGTCAAACGTGGGGCACACAGTGCCTGCGCATTTTGCGCAAGTTGTGAGAAATGCAACACCGCGTTAGCGGCTACAAGCAGGTAGCGAGGGGTGCGAGCAGCTTCATCGCGAGCACCCCTCGACCGAGAGTCGCGAACGAAATTGTGCCGCGTCAGCGGCACTGGATGGAGTGTCACATTTTTCCAGTGCCGCTGACGCGGCACGAATCGAGGGCGTGATCCGTTTTCGAGGGGTGTTCACTTCGCTCTCACCCCTCGCTATCCTCTGGAGCCGCTCCGCGGCAGGTAACGTCAGGCGGCGTTGCTCGCTTCGCCGAGGTAGCGGTATCCGATTTTGGCGACGGCGACGATGACGGCGGCGTCGGTGCCGACGGCCTTTTGCAGTTTGCGGCGCAGCCGCGTCACATGCGTGTCGACGGTGCGGCTGTTGAGATTGAGATCGACGCGATAGTTCCAGACGCGCGACAGCAACTCGTCGCGCGGCACGACGCGCTCCTTATTGCGGAAGAGGTACATGAGCAGGTCGAACTCTTTCGGCGAGAGCTTCAGCTTCTGGTCCTTCGCCGAGGCCTCGCGGGTGGACGGATCGAGCTTGATGAGCGTGTCTTCGCAGACCGTCTTCGTCGTCAGCGACGTCGCGTCACTCCGGCGCATCACGGCGTCGATGCGCGCGAAGAGCTCCTGCAGTCCGAACGGCTTGGTGATGTAGTCGTCCGCGCCGCCGCGCAGGCCGCGCACCTTGTCGGTCTCCTGTCCGCGGGCGGTGAGAAGGATGACCGGGATCTTCGAGAACTTGCGGATGTGATCGAGGACTTCGAAGCCGCTCTTCTTCGGCAGCATGAGGTCGAGGAGCACGAGGTCGGGCGACTCGGCGTGGAACATGCGCACCGCTTCTTCGCCGTCGCCGGCCAGCACGGTCTCGTAGTTCTCCATGCGCAGATTGATTTCCAGCCCCTGCCGAAATCCTGCTTCGTCTTCAACGATCAGTATTTTCGTCATCGCAATCTCCGGTGCTGTTTGTACGGCTCTAATGCAGCGAGAGTTTCTAAAGCGTCTGCGGGGTGAGCTGCGCCAGGGATGTGGTGATGTGGGATTGCGGCCGCGGGAAGAGCAGCCGGAACGTCGATCCGCTGCCCGGTTTCGATTCGACTTCGATGGTGCCGCCGTGCGAGGCGACGATCTGCTGCACGAGCGTGAGGCCAAGTCCGGCGCCGCGGCGGGTCTGCGTGTCGGAGAACTGCGCGCGGTAATACGGCTCGAAGATGTGCGCGAGGTCGCTGGCGTCGATCCCGATCCCGCGGTCTTTCACCTCGATGACCACCGAGGTTTCTGTTTGCCGCAGGATGACGTCGATCAGTTTGTTCTCGTCGCCGGAGTACTTGATGGCGTTGTCGATCAGGTTCAGCACGGCGCGCGAGACGGCGTCGCGATCCCACGACTGCTCGTCGACGCTGTCGGTGAGATGCAGCTTGACGTCGAATCCGCGGCTGCGAATCCACGACTCGTACGTAGCCACGAGCGAGGTGAGAAGGTCGCGCGGATGAACGGGCGTAAACGCCAGCGCCTTGGCGCTGCTGTTCTGCATGCGCGCGACGTCGAGCACGTTTTCGACAAGATGCGAGAGGTGCAGCACCTCGCGCAGGATCGAGTCTTCGATTTCGATACGCTGTTTCTCGGGCAACCGCGCGCCGCGCTTCAGAGTCTCCGCGCCGAGGCGGATCATCGACAGCGGCGTGCGCAGCTCGTGCGAGACGTTCGCCACCAGAGCGCCGCGCAGCTTCATCGTGTCGGCTTCGTGCGCGAGGCCGCGCATGGCCAGGTACGCGCCCAGGCCGAGGAGCAGGAGCGCGAAGGCGCTGAGCATGATGCTGATCAGTCGCGCGTTTTCCCAACCTGTCGTTCCGTAGCCGATCTCGACGAACCCGCGGATGGCGTACGACGATAGCGGCGCGTTCAACGGTGCGATGAAGGCGTAGCCGTTGCCGGTTTTCACGGCGCCGGGTGCCGCAGGGTTCTCGATGAGAGAAACCTGCGCCTCCTGCTTGAGTCCTTGGGCCTGCACGAGCGGCTGACGCGCCAGCGCGGGATAGACGCGGGCCAGCAGCAGCGCCGGATCGTACGTGTAGCGGACGATGCCTTTGGGCGAGTAGAACTCGCGCGTCAGCTGTGCGCCGGCGTGCGCCCTTCTCGGCAGCTCGCTGGCGTAGATCGCGCTCGAAGGATCGGCGTCAGGAAGGTAGAGCGCGGAGATGATCCAGTCGTTGTCGCGGATCCATTTCTGCAGCTCGGCCGGCGACGGCGCGTGTCTCTCCACCGCCTGCCACTCCTCGGACGCCCGCCCCTGCTCGCTGCCGACGGCGGCATCGATGCGGCTGGCGCTGATCTGCGCGGCGTAGCCGGCGTACTGCATGGCCAGCGTGTCGACGCCGCGCTCGGTGCGCTCGGAAAGGACGTACGAACGCCAGGCCAGAACGCCGAGTCCGAGGGCGACGATCAGGAATGGGACGAGGATCGAGGAGACGTGGTCGGGCCGGTCACCCGATCGCGGGCTTGATTTCCACTTCGCGAGGAAGTCTCGGACCATTCGTCGTCACTGTTGCGGCGCCGCTGCGGTGGCGTTGGTGATTCCGTGCCCCTGGAAAAGGTGTTGCGCCACCATCCGGTCGATCTGCGCCTTTGTGTACGGCTCGAGCCGCACGTCGATTTTTTTGTAAGCCCCCTGGCGCAGAACCATGACCCAGAGGACGCCGGTCGCTTTCGCGCTGTAGAGGATCTGCTTGAAATCCTTGATGTTCGCTTCGATCGTCGAATGGCCGTTGACCGACATCAGGCGGTCGCCGGGCCGAAGGTCGGCGCGCGCGGCCGGACCGTCTTCGATGACCGCCTTGATGATGATGCCCGGCTCCAGTTCCTTGATTTCAGCGCCGAGGTAACGCCGTCCGCTGGAGAGCTGGCGGATGGCCTTCTCGCATTCGCTCGCCGGAGCGGTGCACATCTTCCGATCGTCCGCATGAGCCGCGGAGATGAAAAGAAGCGCTGCAAGAGAGAGATGGGAAAGTCGAACGATCATTTTTTGGGAAGCGAGGTCCTTGGCCGGCGCTCAATCTAATCTGCTATCGGCGCGGTCTTGATTACAAATCAGAAAATGTAGAATGAATTCCCTGTAATACAAGAGGTTAGCGGGACTTGGCCGGCGCGAAACGAAGGGTGCCGAACACCGCCGTGACGTGGAAGTCGGGCGGCGTGTTCAGCGTCGCCTGCCAGGCGCTGAAGTCGTCGCCATTCGCGGCACTCCGATCGATGCGGAAGAAGTTGCCGCGCCACTCGTCGCCTTCGTCCGGACGTTTTTTCAGCGCGTCGAACGGGATACGGATGACGGCCTGCATGCGCGTTCCGTCGTCCCTCCGCAGCGCCGCGAAGAGACCGTCGCACGTCCATCCGAGATCGGTGGTCATCGTGGAGCGGACGCCGTCGGGTGAGTCGATGCGGGCATCGAACGTCGTCCCGAGCGGATTGACCTCGATCTCAAAGTACGGGGTCAGCCCTTCGGGAGCGAGGAAGATTTCGACGACGTCCTCCTGCCACAGCGGCTCGTCGTGTTCGAGATACGTGGCGACGATCTCGTCGTCGTCCGCGTCGAAAAGAATCGTGAGGAAATCATCGTCGTAGTACGCGGTGATGTTCGTCGCAAGCCGCGGGACGCCGCCGTCGGTAGCGCGTTTCAGCGCAACCGGCGCACACCCCTCCGGCACCGCCCACGGCTCTTCGATCGAAAACTCACTCCTCGGCACATCGAGCACTGAGACCGGCACACCGGAATGATACGGTGCGCGCGGCGCGGCATCACGCGTGCAATGCCGGTGAGGCCCGATGATGGTGGATCTGGAACTGGATGACCTGAAACGCGAGTTTCTCGCCGAAGCGGACGAGAAGGTGCGCGAGATTCAGGCGAAGCTCGACGGCGAGCAGTCGCCGGAAGCACTGCAACGATTGACGTACCTCGCGCATCAACTGAAAGGCTCCGGCGGCAGCTACGGCTTTCAGCGCATCTCCACCGATGCCGCGGAGCTGGAGTCCGCCGTCGAGTCGCTGTCGGCGGAAGGACCGCGTCCCGGCATCGACGACCGCATCCAGCAGCACGCCTTCAACCTGCGCGCGGAAGTGGACAAGCGCATGCGCGAGTTCGCGGTGACGGCGACAACGTAGGCAGCGTTAAAAACCTAAGACACTGCACCTTGCCAAAGCACAGACAGGAGTGTCTGTGCCACACCGGCGCCGCCGGTAAAGCTGGTTATGTGGCACAGACCACACTTGTCCAAATTAGGTTTTCTCGAATCTAATTTGGACAGCATCCGATCGCTGCAGCGGGAGACCTCGGTGTGTGATCTGCGCAAAACGCGGCTTCCAGGCCCGATTTCCAGCACTTTCGAACCCGTGGGCGGTGAATGCGGAAGCGCTTCTAATTGGGACAGCACCTGATTGAGACGAAGAGGGTCGTTTCCGGCGCTTTCGAAAGCTTCTTGTCTTTTCAACGACTTACGACAAAATTTGGGCCTAGGTCTAGCTAATTTGGACAAGTGTGGGCACAGACACTCTTGTCTGGGCTGGTGAGGCTCGGAAGGTTTACGGCGATTGCGCTACGCCGCGTCCGTGCCCTTCGCGCGCGGCGCACGACTCGGCTCCGCCGCCTGCACCTGGTTGCGGCCGTTCTTCTTGGCTCGATACAGCGCTTTGTCCGCCGCCACGATCAACTCCTTCGCCGAGTGGATGCGCGCGTGCGGCACGGTGGCCACGCCGATGCTGACCGTGGCCGGGATCGCGCCCGCATGCGTCTGCACCGGTGACGCTTCGATGCTCGCGCGGATCTGCTCGGCGAAGGTGAGCGCATCCTCGAGCATCGTCTCCGGCAGCATCAACGCGAATTCTTCCCCGCCGTAGCGCGCTGCAAGATCGGTCGTACGGATCGATTTCTGGAAGATCGACGAGATCGCCTTAAGCACCTCGTCACCGATCGCATGCCCGTACGTGTCGTTGACCTTCTTGAAAAAATCGAGATCGACGATGACGAACGAGAGCGGCCGCTGATACCGCACCGACTCTTCGAACGCGCGCGCCAGTTCGTCCTGCAGGTGGCGGTGGTTGTAGAGCTTCGTGAGTCCATCCGTAATCGAGAGCAACTCCAGTCGATGATTCGTCTCGAGCAGCTCTTTCTGCAGGTCGACGATCCGTTTCGCGGCCCGGATGCGCGCCATCAGCTCGGGATACTGGAACGGCTTGGTGATGTAGTCGTCCGCGCCGAGGTCGAGGCCCTGGATCTTGTCCTCCTGGTCGTCCTCGCCGGTGAGCATGATGATGTAGCGATTGCGCAGCTCGGGATCGGACTTGAGCTGATGGCAGAGATCGACGCCATCCATGTCGGGCAGGCGGCGATCGAGGATGGCCAGATCCCACGCGACCTGCGGCAGTTGCTGCCGCGCCTCCTCCCCCATCCCGAATTCGATGCTCTCGTACCCGCTGCGCTTGAGCAGCAGCCGCACAAGCCGGCGAATGGCCGGATCGTCATCGACGACAGCAACCTGAAACGGCTGAGGATCGGACATTGAGCGAGCGTAGCCGCAAACGCAATGCCAGGCCGGCACGGCCGGCGGCGTTGGTTGCCTCCGGCTCCGCCACGGTTGCGGTTATGAATTCGCAGACCGTTCGATTCGCATGGAGATATCCAACGCGATAACCGAATGCGTCAACGCACCGATCGAGATCCGATCAACGCCGGTCTCAGCGAACTCGCGCACGTTGTCGATGGTGATTCCGCCCGATGCCTCCAACGGCACCGCTCCGGCGACGTGTTCGACGGCCGCACGCATCTCCGCAGTGCTCATGTTGTCGAGCAGGATGAAGTCGGGCCGCAGGGCCAGCGCTTCGTCCAGCTCCGCGCGGTTGCGCACCTCGACCATGATCTTCTCCGGCATCCCCTTCGAACGAATCCGGTCAACCGCCGCGGTGATCGAGCCGGCGCGATCGACATGGTTGTTCTTGATGAGGAACATGTCGTACAGCCCGATGCGATGGTTCCGTCCGCCTCCGCAGCGCACCGCGTATTTGTCCAGCGCGCGCAGCCCCGGCGCGGTCTTGCGTGTGTCGTAGATCCCCGCCTTCGTCCCGCGCACGGCATCGACGTAGCGCCGCGTGGTCGTAGCGATGCCCGACGCGCGCTGCATGAAGTTGAGCGCCGTCCGCTCCCCCGCCAGCAGCCCCACCACGCTCCCCCTCACTTCGGCCACCACCTCACCGGCAGCGACGTCATCGCCATCTTTCTTCTTCGCCACGAACGACGCCGAAGAATCGATGGCCGCGAACGTCCGTTCCGCGAATGCCAATCCCGCCAGCACGCCCGACGCCTTCATCAGAAATCGCGCCGATCCTCGATCGCTGGACTCAAAGATGGCCTCGCTGGTGATGTCCGGCAGGTCTTCGTCGAGCGCGCGGCGGACGATGAGATCGATCTCACGTTGAAAATCGGCGGAAGTCATACAGGAATGCTGCCATGCATCGCGGCGTTTTCAAAAGCTCGATCGTTGACAATTTGGGGGCGTACCGGCTTCGACGGGGACACGTCGGGGTCATGGTTGCATGCCGAGCTGATTACCTCGCAAATCTGATCAAAACTGAGTAGCTGCGAACAACAGCGAACTCGCCCTCGCGGCCTAAAAACCCGTGAGCGTCCGCCCGATGGTTGCTCACGCCGTCGGGTCCGGATGTCATGAATGTGAGCTAAGCGTCCGCGCACCGTCTCGGCGCAGACGTCGAAAACCTCAGAGGCTGGTCCACATCCGTTCCCCGCTCTCCGGGCAGAATGAGGACGAGACTAAAAAGGAGAGCTAAGCATGTAGTAGCCAGACTTCACTGCTCTCGGACGCGGGTTCAACTCCCGCCGCCTCCACCAAACGATTTGCCGATCCGAGGTACGCTCGTAGCGGCGCATCGTGGGCTGCAGTGACACTGTTGAAGGACATTCTGGAAGATATCTGCCAGGCGCCAATCGGCGAACCCGACTTTCGAGGGCCCTTGCCCGTCTCACGTGCCGTGATCGATGTAGCTCTCGATCGATTTCTGACCGCGCTGGAGCGGCAACGAAGCCTTCAGTACTGCCTTCGGCTGTGGAGCCAATTTATTCGGGTTCGCAACGGCCTACGCTGCGTAGCGTGCTACGGAACCTTCGGTCTCTCGGCTCATCACATCATTCGGAAAAGCTTTATCCCAATGATGCAGCTAGAGCCCGGGAACGGCATCACTCTATGTCGTTCTTGTCATCGTGAACCGCACGAAGCGTTCAACAGGCGTCCCGACCTCACCCTCCCGATGGATTCCGAGGGCGGCGACAATATCGATCTCGCGGCGGCCTTCTTCAGCGCCCTCTGCGAGGATGGCAAGAAGCGCGAGCTTCTCTGCGACGAGTACTACTTCGTGAGTGATCCTGCGTTGTGCACGTTCAAACGTTTCCAGTGCATCGACCTGGACTTGGAATTCCCTGGATACCGGGTTGAGCAGGCATACTTGATCTGGCGTCAAACCTCACGGGCAATGCTTCGCTGCCTCGTGGAGGCAAACGGCGTGACGCTGTCTCCTGACCTCATTCAGACCGGCCCGTTCACTGTCATTAGCACTGACTCCGAGTAACGTCTTTTGTTCAGCCGGCGGCGTGCGTCACGCGCGGCCAATTGACCATGATGTTCCACGAAGCGCGAGGCGCCGATGTCACGCCAGCGACCGCGACGTAGCGGCTCGTACTACCTGGCGGCGGACACCACTAATACCAAGCTTCGTATTCTGACGAAGTGGTCGAGCGGCCCGCGCTTTTGGTCTTATTGCACGTCTCGCAGAGCAGCTGGATGTTAGAAACGTCGTTCATGCCGCCACGGGCGAGCGGCACGATGTGATCGTAGTTTTCGTCAGTTTGGATGTTGATGGTACCGGTCAAGTTGCAGTGGCAGAGAACACAGATGCCGCGATCACGAAAAAACACGGCGTTTTTCACCCAGGCTGGAAGGCCAACACGCCGCAACACACCGGGCGACGCGAAGTAGTTGCCGACTTCGCTATCGAGGTAAGCCGGATCCATCTCGGAAATAACGATATTCGCGATGTTTTCGTTGAACTTCGCGAGAAATGCGCGATTCATGAAAAGGTGGTAGAAGACCTCTGCTGAAAGGCGCTCCAGCAACTGCTCGTACGCCTCAGAAAGCGTGAGTTCCGTGAAGTAATCTGATGCATCCTCGGGCGTCGCTGTGACGATCATGCGCGAGCTCGTCGCCTCCAGCCATTGACCGAACGACTGATAGTCCAAGCCGTAGAGATCCATGGCCTGTTCTACCCACAGTTTTGACGAACCCGCAGCCGACCTGGACTCAAATTCGCTGTCGAGCTCCTCATCGAGCGCTCCGTGGATAACGAATGCAGCGAAGTCGTGGAGTCTGCTCGTTTTGGGAAACGGCTGGACAAAATTTACATCTAGGTCATCTCCCCAGAATCCCTCAAGATTTCGAAGGTAAGAAAAGGGATCCAGGCCGACACCTTGCACGATATTCAGAAAATAGTAGGTCCCGAAGAAGCGCATGTCGATGAATTTACGCTGCATGCACGCCTCCTCAAATCATCAGTAGGCACACCATAACCCACTACCGTCCGCACGACCCCTAACTACAGCGGACTTGGCTGTGTTGATTTTGTCTCCGCATGACGGGTTCAACTCCCGCCCGCCTCACCAATCTCGTGCTCACCTCAACATCGGCCTTCTTAGGCAACGTCGCCATATGGATACCTCGGCTGAACTCGCTCTCTGAAACGTGTAGCGGCGCGTGCGAGCTTGAGGTCGAGCCAATCAGTCACCTTAGATGCGGCAGCCACATGACCTTGCTCGCTACGACGATGCCAATCCCCATTGCGATCGTCAGGGCGAAAAGGCTGGCGGCCATCGCGAAACGGGCAGACGAGCTGGCACGCTCGGTTGCGCGGAGGTAGAGCTCAAGGATGGCGAGGGGCAGGAGGTAGTTGGCGAAGGACCAGATGGTCAGGAAGGGGCCGGTGAAGGTTTTGGGGTTGAAGCCGGCGGGGCCGCGGTTGATGACGAGCCAGAGCATCATGCCGACGCGGAAGAACCAGACGCCGTTGACGGCCATGAAGAGGCGGAGGGTCCAGCGGCGGTGCGTTTGGAAGTCGCGGGCGATGGCGTGGCGCACGGCGAGGACGGCGAAGATCATGATCAGGACGGCGTCGAGGCTGACGCCGACGTTTTGCGGGAAATCGCCGGCCGTTCCGCGGATCCAGACCATGTAGAGGGCGGCGATGGTGGCGATGAAGAGGGCCACGACGTATACGCGGCCGTTCCATCGGTGAAAGGTTGGGGCGCGGCGGCGGAGCTGCGGGATCAGTTGGAGCGGTCCGCCGATCAGGATGACCACCGCCAGGAAGAGATGGATGGCCATCGCTGCGTTTCCGAGCGCGGCGGGACCGTGGCCGTGAGCGATGCGGTCGTGCCACGCCGTCCAGTCGCCTCGCAGTGCGGAGCCGCCGTAGAGCGCGGCGATGTAGTACGCGAACATCCATTGGCCGGCGACGGCCACTACGAACCATAGCCGCGCCGCGATGCTCAGTGTCTTTTTCGCGCTGATCGAGGGAGAGACACTTCTGGTCAATACGATCGTGCTCATGACGACTCCTTACTGCGCAAGCGGCTCGATCGGATGCCGATGCTGAACCTCTCGATAGGCATTGGGAAAACGCACGCGGATCAGCCAGAAAATCGTCAGGAGGACGATGATCAGGACCGGAACCTGCGGGAGATGCGTGGCGCGGACTTCCTTTGTGAAGATCGTGGCGCGGAGGCCGGACTTCTTCATGACCGGATCGCCGGCGGTGCCGAGGAAGAAGGAGCCGGCGGCGACGAAGAGGGCGAAGCCCATGCGCCAGAGATGGCGCACGAGGCGCTGCACGCCGGCCACGCCGCCGCGGATGAGCATGCGGATGTCGCCGGCGGCGGAGAGGAGCGCGATCGCCGCGAAGACGCTGTAGCCGATGACGGAACCTTTGTCGTGTGCGCGCAGCGCGAATGTGAGGGCGGTGATTCCTGCCCCTAGCGCGACCAGCATGAAGAGGAGCTCCAGCCGTCCGTTCTGTTTCGGCTTGCGCATCACGACAAGAGCGGCCGTGGCGACGAGATAAAAGGTGAGCGTCCCCGCGAAGACATTGAAGGGTTGCGATTTCCTCAGTGCGATATAGGCGCCGGCGGCGGCCATGAACAGCATCGAGATGGCGAAGACGTCGCCGGAGCGGCGATGCAGCCACGAGCCTTTTCTGACGACCAAGGCCGTGAAGCCGGTCAGGACTGCGATGAGGCCGCCGGCGATATGAACGATGAGCATCGGTGTGTAGGTCATGATTACCTTCGATCAGATTGGTTCACGATAGCGGCGCATGCGGATCGTGGCGGCGAGACAGAGCACCGCAAACACGAGACCGATCCACAGTGACGGCGTACTGAAGAAATTGCCCGGAGTAAGCGCCGCCAGCGGGTCCAGATGAGGTGCTCCCTTCACGGGGACGATAAATGCCTTACTGAACCACCCACCGATGCGATTTCCCAGGAATGTGAAGAACGATGCGCTGTTGATGGCGATCTTTGTGAAGACGCCGATGGCCAGAAAGGGCATCACAGCCCATAAGAACGTGGCGCGCTTCGCCCAACCGGACACCAGCAGCAGCCAGCAATAGACCGGCGCATGCCAGAGCGCAATGGTGATGAGAGCGTACAGCAGTGCAATCGATAATTGGATGAACTTCAGGTTTTGATAGAGCGCGGCGAGCAGTGCCGGGCTCCCAAGCAGGACGACGGTGTTCACGATCAGAATGATCAGTTGTGTAATCAGGATCAACGCGTAACAGAAGAGCGGCAGAACCACGAGAGGAATTGCCGCCTTGGCCAGCACTGTAGTGCGGTCGGACACCGGTAGCGATTTCCAGAACAGAATGCTGCGGTCGCGGCGTTCGCCGTGCAGTGCGTCGAGGCAATAGAAAAAACCGACCAGAAACGCAGTCACGAGAATCAGACCAGCGGTCGTGTCGTACGGCATTGCCACCACGCCGTGCAGTTTTCCGGGATCGCTCATCGCCAGGCGCATGCGATGCGGCAACGTAAAGGCGCTAACGAAGAAACCGAAGAGCATGATGCACGCGGTGACGACAGGCGCTGCATAGATGGAACGGTTCTCCCAGATTTCGCGGCGAATGGACCAATACATCGGCCGTGTCGGCGACGAGAGTTGCGGCGCAGGCGCATCCACAAGAGGCTCGGCCGTCATTGATCGACTCCGTGATTGCCCATTACGGCCACGAATAAATCGGCGATGCCCGGCGTGCGCAGATCGCCGAGCGCGGCCAGCTCGTCGCGGTTCGCGTGATCGAACAACAGAATGCTGCGGCCGAACACTTGTCGCTCGCGCATCGGTTTGAATGCGCGCGCGGCGGCCAGGTTCTCCGGGCGCACCATCAATTCCACATAGCGCGACTCGAACTCCTCCATCCCGCACTCCATGACGATGCGTCCCTGATCGATGAACATGACGTCGGTCAGGACGTCCTGAATCTCGTCGACCTGGTGCGTCGTGACGACGATGGTGCGGCTGCGGTCGAAGTAATCGTTCAGCAGCGAGTCGTAGAACTGTTTTCTATAGAGAATATCCAGACCGAGGGTCGGCTCATCCAGCACGAGCAGCTTCGCGTCGATGGCCATCACCAGCGCGAGATGGAGCTGCGTGACCATCCCTTTCGACAATTCGCGGACTTTGCTGGTGCGCTTGATGTTCGTCTTCGCCAGAAACCCTTCGGCCTTCGCGCGATCGAACCGCGGATGGACGCCGGCCACGTACTCGAGCGCCTGCGAAACGCGCATCCCGCGCGGCATCACGGCGACGTCGGCGATGAATGAGACGTCGCGCATCAGCTCATCGCGCTGGCTCCAGGGATCGCGCCCGAGGACTTTCAGCTCGCCTTGATACGGGGTGAGGCCGAGGATGGCGTGGAGGGCCGTGCTCTTGCCGGCGCCGTTGGGACCGATGATGCCGAGGATGCGGCCCTCTTCCACGTGGAGATCGACGCCGTCCAGTGCGACCGTGGCGCCAAACGCTTTGCGGAGGCCGTGTGCTTCTATGCAGGCCATGTCAACGCTCCTCCTTCTTGCCGCCGTCCAGCAGATCTTCCGGCGTCAACCCGAGCCGTCGAATGGTCGCGTGGACCCTCGGCCAGTGTTCGGCCAGAAACTTCTCGCGCTCGGCCTTCAGCAGCAGCTCGCGCGCGCCGGTATTGATGTACATCCCGCGGCCGCGCTTTTTCTCGACGAGCTGCTCGTCGACCAGCTCCTGGTAAGCCTTCAGGACGGTGATCGGATTGAGCCGGTACTCGGCGGCGACGTTGCGCACGGACGGCAACGGATCGCCTTCGTTCAGAACGCCGTCGAGGATGAGGGCGACGACACGATCGCGAAGCTGGCGGTAGATAGGCTGACTGTCGTTCCATTCACGTTCCATTCAGTTGCTCGGCTGAGGTGATGTAGTTAACTACAACACCTAATCAGATGCAAGGGCTTTCTACGGGTGAGTGACTGGAGGGTTTCAGGGCCGGCCCAACTTTGATGTCGAATGTGCGTCCTACGGAACATCGATGATGAGACGAATGCCTTTTCTCGTACTGTTGCTGGTGGCCACATCCCTCGCGGCGCAGACCGCCGATCCGCTCATCGGCCTCTGGTCGAGCGAATCGCACTTTGGACCGCAGTTGCGCGGCGAGTTACGAGTGGCGCGGAACGGGACGCGGTGGACGGCCTCGATCGCCGATGCAAAGACTTCATTTACCGTCGATGGTGATGAAGTCCGGTTTGCATTCGGGAAGCGCGGGGAGTTTCGCGGACGGATGGAGACGAACAGCATCAACGGTTTCTGGCTGCAGCCGGAGGGCGTCACAGCGTCGGCGCCGAACGCGTCGGGGGCGAGCCAGGCCTTCGCGTCGCCCGTCGTTTTGCGGCGGACGGCGAACGGCATCTGGCGAGGTGACGTCCATACGTTGGAAGAGACGTTCACGCTTTACCTGCGCGTTTTCGCCAACCCGGATGGGTCACTGCTCGGCGCGTTTCGAAATCCGGAGCAGGGCTCGAACGGCGGCGCGATGCAGTTCAAGGTCGCGCGTGACGGCGACGTCGCCGTCTTCAGCGCAGGCGATACGCGGCTGACCGCGAAGCTGGTGAATGATCGGCTGCAGATGTTCTGGCCGGATATGAATCGCGTCGTCGAATTGACGCGACGTGCGCCGGCCGAGGCGGCGGGATATTTTCCGGGGCCTCCGGGCGAAAAGTACACGTATCGAAAGCCGCCGGCGATCGGCGACGGATGGACAACCGCGCGCGCCTCGGACGTCGGCGTGGACGAAGAGGTGCTCACGAAGCTGATCCAGCGCCTGATCGATGCCGATCCCTCCATTCGCCGCGCGCCGCTCATGCACTCGATCCTCGTCGCGCACAAAGGGAAGCTGGTGCTCGAGGAGTACTTCTTCGGTTTCGATCGCAACGAGCCGCATGATCTTCGATCCGCGGGAAAAACCTTCGCCTCGGTGATGCTAGGGGCGGCGATGCACGATGGCGTAAAGATCGCGCCGGAAACGCCGGTCTATTCACTGCTGGCCGCGAAGGGGCCGTTTGCGAATCCCGATCCGCGCAAGGCGCAGATCACGCTCGCGCATCTCCTCACGCACACCTCGGGGCTGGCGTGCGACGACAACGATCCCGCATCGCCCGGCAACGAGGGGACGATGCAGATGCAGACGCAGCAGCGCGACTGGTGGAAGTACACGCTCGACCTGCCGATGGCGCACGATCCCGGCACGCGCTACGCGTATTGCTCGGCCAACATCAATCTCGCCGGCGCCGCGCTCACCACCGCCACGCGCACCTGGCTGCCGGAGTTGTTCGAACGCACCGTCGCGCGTCCGCTGCAGTTCGGACCGCACTACTGGAACCTGATGCCGACCGGTGAGGGCTACCTCGGCGGCGGCGCGTACCTGCTTCCGCGCGATTTCCTCAAGGTCGGACAGGCCTACCTCGACGGCGGAGTCTGGAATGGACATCGGATCGTCGACAAATCGTGGATCGCGACGTCGACCGCGCCGCACATGCACATCAGCCCCGCCACGACCGGCATCGATCCGAAAGATTTCGGCAACTTCTATGGCGAGGGCGATGACGGCTACGCATGGCACCTCTCCGATCTGAAGTACGGCGACCGCACCTATCACTGCTACGCCGCCAGCGGCAACGGTGGACAACTTCTGATCGTGGTTCCGGACGCCGATCTGACCGTCGTCTTCACCGCCGGCAATTACGGTCAGGGCGGTATCTGGAATCGTTTCCGCGACCAGATCGTGCCGAATGACATCATCGCGGCGATCCGGAAGTAGCTGCTATCATCCGCAGCGGATTCGCCTCTGAAACTCACCGCCGATATCTGATTTCGTCTCCCACCTCCTGCCGCTGACGCCGGGACCGTTTGACGTGTGTCCCCGCGAACGATGGAGACGAAATGAGCACCAACGACTGGTTCGAAGATTTTTTTCACGGCCTCGCGGTCGATTTCTGGGTTGCGGTTGCGCCGTCGGCGGATGGCGATCTGCCGTTTCTGGAGAAGGCATTCGGCGCGCCGGGCGGAGCGATTCTCGACGTCGCATGCGGCGCGGGGCGGCACAGCATTCCGCTGGCGCGGCGGGGGTACGACGTCACCGGCGTCGATCTTTCGACGACGTTTCTCGATGAGGCGCGGCGGCGTTCGGATGCCGAGGAGTTGTCGATCGAATGGCATCGCGGCGATATGCGCGAGCTTCCGTGGCGCGATCGTTTCCATGGCGCGCTTTGTTTCGGCAACAGCTTCGGCTACTGCGATCGCGACGGGACGCGCGCGTTCGTTCGCACGCTTGCGGCGTCGCTGAAGCCGGGCGCCGCGTTCGTGCTGGAAACCGGCGCGAGCGCGGAGTCGCTCCTGCCCGCGCTGCAGACGCGGCGCTGGATGGAAGTTGGCGACATTCTCTTTTTCTCGACCGCCACGTACGACGCCTCGGCCAGCCGCCTCGACGTCGACTACTCGTTCGTGCGCGGATCCGTTCGCGAGTCGGCCACGGCGCATACGTGGATTTACACGGTCGCGGAGTTGCGCGAATTGTTCGGGAGCGCGGGACTCATCGTCGAACAACTCTGCTCATCACCAGCGGGCGATCCGTTCCGCCTCGGCGATCCGCGGCTCTTGCTCGTGACGAGAAAGGAAGGATGATGCGACGGACCGCTACGCCGCGGCGCAGAGTGCGCGGACGGATTCGAGTGCGGCCGCCACCTGGCGTTCGCGCTTCTCGATTTTCTTGCAGCGGCCGATCACGTCTTCGATCAGCGCCCAGGTCACGTTCGATGGCTGATAGCGGTCGGGATTCGATTCGGAGACGTGGCGGCCGAGCGCGCCGAGGGCGGTGTGGAATGGAAGCGGGGTGGCGGGCGCGCCATGCGAGAGCTCATCGATGTAGCGCGCCACGAGCAGACCGACGGCGGACGACTCGACGTAGCCTTCGACGCCGGTGATCTGGCCGGCGAAGAAAATGCGGTCGTCCTTCTTCGTCTGAAACGTCGCGCGCAGGTGCCGCGGTCCGTTGATGAAGGTGTTGCGATGCATCGAGCCGAAGCGCGCGAAGACGGCGTTCTCCAGGCCGGGGATCATGGCGAGGACGCGCTTCTGCTCCGGCACTTTCATCTTCGTCTGGAAGCCGACGATGTTGAAGTAGTCATCGGAGAGATCTTCCTTGCGCAGTTGCACGACCGCGTGCGGACGCTCGCCGGTGACCGGATGTTCGAGTCCGACCGGCTTGAGCGGCCCGAAGCGAAGCGTGTCGATGCCGCGCGAGGCGATCTCCTCGACCGGCAGGCAACCTTCAAAGTGCGCGGCCTTTTCGAAATCGTGCGGCGCGAAGATTTCGGCCGACAGCAGCGCGGACACGAACTCCTCGTACTGAGGTTGCGTCATCGGCGCGTTGAGGTAATCCGTCGCTGACCCCTTTCCGTAGCGCGATTTCCAGTACAGCTTCGACATCTCCAGCGAATCGGCGGCGAGAATCGGCGCGATGGCATCGTAGAAGTAGAGACCATCGCGTCCCAGGAACTCATCGATGGAATCGAAGAGCGGTTGCGAAGTGAGCGGACCGGTGGCGACGACCAGAAAGTCATAATCACCGCGATCGAGCGACGTTACCTCATCGCGATGCAGCGTGATGTTCGGCTGGCTCACGATTTCCGATGTCACCGACGCCGCGAAACGATCGCGATCGACCGCGAATGCATCGCCCGCCGGAACACGCGCGTCCGTACCGCAGCGGATGACCAGCGAGTCGAGCATCGCCATCTCCGCCTTCAGCAAACCGACGGCATTTGTGATCGCGGATGATCGGAACGAATTCGAGCAAACCAGTTCCGCGAGATTCGACGTCTGATGCGCCGCGGTCGATTTCACCGGCCGCATTTCGAAGAGATCGACGTGATGTCCGCGGCGGGCCAGGCCGAATGCGCATTCGGATCCGGCCAGGCCGGCGCCGATGATCTTGATGCGCGACACGGTCAATTCGACGGTTCGTTCGAATTCGAGGAGAAGACCGAGGCGCCGTCGATGCGGATCTCGCCGAACTTCTGCTCGAAAATCGAGATGTTCTGGGCCAGCGCCTCGAGCAGTTGCTTGGCGTGCAGCGGCGTCATGATCACACGGCTGTAGACCTTCACGTCCTGCCGGCCGGGAACGATGCGCCCGAGGTCGATCACGAACTCGCTCGGCGAATGAATGATGTTCGCGAAGTTGATGTACTCCCCCTGCGCGACGGCGTCGTCCAGGGTGATGCGGATGGTGGGCTGTACTTGCTCGTCCATGGCGCGACGATACCGCGACGGGAAGGGTGAAATTCCCCGATGTTTGTATGATCGCCGCGGTGACACGCCGGCGCTGGTTGGTCCTTCTGACGCTTCTGATCGTCTTGACGGCGGCGCGTGTGGCCACGACGTATCGCGTCTTCAGCCAGACGAACGATGAGCCGTTTCACCTGGCCGGCGGCTACGACTTTCTCCTGACAGGGCGGCAACTGTCGGATCCGCAGCATCCGCCGCTGGCCCGCGTCTTCTTCGCGCTTCCGTTTCTGCGGACGCCGCCGCCGGCCACGACGGACGGCCTTGCGCGCGGTAACGCGCTCCTCCTGCGCGATGACCGCTACACGCAGAACCTCGGCCGCGCGCGCATCGGCAATCTCATTTTTCTGGTGATCGGGATCGCCGCAGTGGCGCTCTGGGCGCGCGATCTCATCTCGCCGGTGGCAGGCCTCGTCGCGGCACTTCTCTTCGCATCGACTCCGGCGGTTCTCGCGCACGCCGGCCTGGCTACGACCGACATGGCCGTCGCGGCGATGATCCCTGCTGCGCTTTACGCGCTGACGCGTTTCCTCGATCGTCCCTCACCGCCGCGCATGATCATCCTCGGCATCTTCATCGCGCTCGGGCTGCTGTCGAAGTATTCGTTCATCGTCTACTTCCCCGTCGCAGCGTTCGTGCTGATCGTCGTTCGGCGCCGGTTTCCGATTCTGAAGCTGGTGGCCGCTTGCGCGATCGCGGCGTTGCTGGTCTGGGCGACATTTCGCTTCACGTTCACAACATTGCAGACCGCCGATCCGCGTGCCGCCGACATGTGCGCGGAAGTCTTCCACGCGCCGAGCCTGGCCAACGTTCGTCTTCCTGCGCCCGACTACATCAACGGATTCATCGAAGTGGCGCGCCACGATCGCCGCGGACATCGCGCCTTCCTCCTCGGCGAAATGAAAGACGGCCGCGGATGGTGGTACTACTTTCCGGTCGCGCTCTTTTTCAAAACGCCCATCCCGTTCCTTGTTCTTTTCATGACGGGCATTGCGATCCTCATCGCCCGAAGAAAATTCGAAGTTCCGCTGATCGCGATGGTGATCCTGGCCGTGGCGATGACGGGCCACATCAACATCGGCATCCGCCACCTGCTGCCGATTTACGCGCCGCTCGCCATCGCCGCCGCGTCCGCCGTCGTCGAACTGAAACGTTTTCTGCCGATTTCAATCGCGCTCATCGGCTGGCTCGTCATCGGAGTCGGAATCGCGCATCCCGACTACATCCCGTGGTTCAACGCCTTCGCCGGATCGCACCCCGAGCAAATCCTGAACGACAGCAACCTCGATTGGGGCCAGGACGTCCTCCGCCTGGCCCGCACCGCGCGGACGCTGAAGATCGCTCACCTGACCACATCCCTCGCCACCACCGCCGACCTCGATCGCATCGGACTTCCGCCGCACACCAACCTCGAAGCGATGTCCGACGTCCACGGCTCCCTCGCCATCAGCGAAATGATGCTCGCGCAGGGATACGCCTACAGCCCCGCCGTCCACGACTGGCTGACTCGGCTCGTCGGCGGCAAACCCTACCAGCGCGTCGGGAAATCGATCCGGCTTTACAAGCTGCCGTAACGACGCCCTGCTTGCATTGAAACGATTCGCGCCTGTGGATCACTACAGTGCAGAGGCAACGGGTCATGAATCGATTGAGGCATGCCATTATCCGTCAGTGGGTGTTTGTTTTCTCGATGCTGCTCGCCTGCCCGACGATCGCTGTTGCGCAGAGTCAGGACATATGGACGCTGTGGCAACAAAAAACCATCGCAAAAATCGATGCGGCAACAGGTGTCTGGGCACAGTTCGGGACGGGGATGATCGATCCCGCGCGGCCTTCTGATCCTCCGGGAACCGACTGGACAACGATCGCCGAGACACCGGATGAAACGCTTTATCTGTTTCGACGAACTCCGGTTACCGACGGCGAGGTTTTCCTTTATTCGGTTTCGGCCAATAACATCCTCGTCAGCAGCGGCAATATCACGAATCTTCAGCTGGTCGGATCGACAGGGCTGTGTGGCAATATCGACGGTCTCACCGCGGGACCGGATGGTAATCTCTATTTTTCGGCGTACAAAGCCGGGAAGTTCATTAAGGGAACCGGCGGCCAGGTAGATCAATGCCTCTTCAACCTACCGGCGAATAACGGCCTTTATCGCTATCGCCTCGCGACGAATATCGTGGAGTACGTCGGCACATTTGCCGGCGATCTCGGTCCCGGCCAGAAGAATTCCTTCTATACGGACCTGGCATTTGATGCTCTGCCGCTTCCGAATGGCGGCGATCTCATCGGTGAGGGCATCGACTCGACCGGAACGCATGGCTTGTACACGATTCCGCGCAGCATTGTTCTGACCGGGACGAATCAGGTATTCCCGTACACGCCTTGGAGCGCGGTGGCTCTTACGGTAGAGCGGATGGACGGCGTCGCATTCGATCCGACCAACGGAGATCTCTTCCTCTCTGGCGATGCGCAAGGTGTGTATCGCGTAACGCGCACCGGCGCGAACCCTGTGGTGATCAGCACTACGAAGCCGGTTCTGGGATGGGACCTCGCAAATCATGTTCGCGGCTGTTCTGACACGCGCCCGATCCGTATCCTCTGCGTTCCGGGCAAGCCGGGTGATTACCTCTTCACATTCGAGATCACAAATCACTCCGGCAAGCCGATGTCATCCGTGTCGATCGCCGATCCGTTGCCGGCGACGATCACTCCGCATACGCAGGCACTTACTCCACCGTTGGCGGACAACGCCAGCACGCTGATCACGGTGACGATCCATGGCGCGACGGCCGGACAAGTCCTTTGCATGAAAGGTGTGATGCTCGACAAGCAATGTCCGGGCTGCTGTAAGTTTCAGGTATGCGTGAAGATTCCTGACTGCAAATGTCTTCAAGTCGTGAAGGATGAAGATCCGAAGTGCACGGACAATCCGAACGGGTCATTCACGTACACGTTCGAGTTACAGAATCTCTCGTCGCAGACGCTCGGCGCTCTATTTATTCATGCGCCGACAGGTGTGACGATCACGCCGGACTATTTCGCGCTAGTACCACCAGTCGCCGCGAACGGCGGCGTGGATGTTCCGCATACGATTACGGTGACGGGCGGGACGCCTGGCAAACAGATCTGCTTCGACATTTCTGTTCTCGATGCCGATCTAAACGAATGTTGCACGAAGAAAATCTGCCTTGACGTGCCGCACTGTGAGCGTCCGAATCCGAACCGCACGCCAGTACAGGGCGAACCGCCGGATGGCGTAACGCCGCCGTAAGGTCTAGACGTGTGAACGATCGGGATTGGGGTTGTTGGGGCAGGTGGAATTTCAATCCGCGGCCACCTGAACCCCATTTTCGCGCTGTCATTACTCCTCTCTAGGCTCGTGACTTCGTTTTCGACTTGCCTACACTTATGTGGGGACGTTACGCCGCCGGCTCGTCCTCGAGCGTGAGCGCGCCGAAGAGTGGCTTGCCGCCGAGGGCGACATGGAAGGCGTAAACGGCCGCCGCGAGCAGTAGCAACGCGGTGACGAAGGCGCTGCCCGGCGGAACAGCCGACAGGACATAGTGCGTGGTCAGCAGCGCCACGACTGCCAGAACGCCGACGCGGCGCAGGACGAGGATAGCGAAGGTTCCGGCCACGGCGGCCATCGCGAAGTCGACCATGCCCAGCTCGCGGGTGAAGATCAGGGCGTTCGCAACAACAACGAGCACGACCGCGGCCGTATCGCTGCGCGTGACCGCGCGAAGGAAGAGGAGGAGTGTCAGCCAGCCGAACGAGAAGAGCACGGCGTACGAGGCCTGCGCCGGAAACGCGTATGCGGTGGGCCATGCGGCGTTGGCCGTTTGCGTCGTCAGCGGGTCAAGCGGCGGAATGAGGCCGCGTAATACAGCCAGTGCGGCGATGGCGCGCGTGACGGCAAACGCTGCCGTGCCGATGGCGAGGCCGATGAGCACCTCGGCGCCGACCCGAGGATCGCGCATCCGGCCGCCGGTGAGCCTCATCCAGCCGATGAGCATCTTCGGCCATCGCCGCCGAACGTATGGCTCGACCGCCACGTAGGCGAGCCACAAGAAGAAGCCGTTGTAGAGGGCGCCTGAGACGATCGCGATCATGATCACGTATTCGGCGTTAGCGACGGCGACGTGATGCGCGATCAGCAGCCGGCCGGCTCCATAGAGCATCCCCCCGATGGCCGCCACGCGCGCGGCTCCGCGCCGGTCGGTGCGCCCGCGCGAGTGATTGTGCCAGGCCCACAGCGCAGCGCAGATCGGGCCGAGCGCCCCGAGAATCGCCCAGGCCGTCGTGACCACGGACATCGGTGATCGTGGTGTCGAATCTCCCCACGGCTCGATGACGGCGAAGCCGATCGGACGCCCGCGGAGACTGGCCGCTTCGACGCGAACGGCCACATCGGGACGCTCGCTGTACGCGCCGCTCCACGCGTAACGTCGATCGCCGTCGGCGTCGGGACGCCACCGCGGCACGACCGGCGTGAAGCGCGCCATATCCAGCCCGGCCTCGCGAAAGGCGGGACCCCAGTCAGCGAGCGCCGGCAGTGCCTCGCTGAACTGCGGCGGGATTCGCGTGAAGCGGCGCAGCCGTCCTTCGTGGTCGAGAACGACCACCGTGTCGCCCTCCTCAAGGCGCGGCGGATCGTTCATCGAGATGATGTGCGGATTGGCCTTGGCGATCAGCGGTTGTGGACTGTCGCGATAGAAGAACAGCATTGGCGACGGCGGTGCGGTGCTCAGCACGCTCCAGCCCTTCCCATGCTGCACCAACCAGTTCCTGTACGCGTCGTTGCGCATCAGGGCCGCCGCGGAATCAACGCCCTTTTCGTAGCCGAAGGCGCGGATCACGTCACGGGCGCGGTCGGTGAGCGCCTCGCGCGATTTGATGCCGTGAACGAACCTGGTGATCGACGCGGAGTCAGACACCCAGGTACCCAAGGCGAGCAGGAACACGGAAGCGCCGAGGAGCGTCCAGGCGCGGCCGAGAGGGAGGTCGCCGGTCGCGCCGGCTGCGGCCACCATATGCGGTGATGGCGTCTCGCCTGCGGCGATGGCCGCCTGCAGCGGATCGCCTCCGGGCAGCGCGGCCCAGACCGCATTTGCTGACGGTGGCCGCTGCGCCGGATCTTCCTCGAGGCATCGGAGGATGACGCGCTCGACGGTCCGATCGATGTCGCCGACGATCGACGACGGCCGCGTCTTCGCCGCGGCATGCTGCTTCCGCAACTCGCCGACCGTCACGCCGTCGAAGACACGCCGCCCGGTGAACGCTTCGAAGAGGACCAGGCCGAGCGCATAGATGTCGCTGCGCGCCGTGGTGCCCCGGCCGGTGAGTTGCTCGGGCGCCATGTACGCCGGCGTCCCGCAGATCTCGAATGATGACACCGCATCGCCGGCGATCACGGCCAGGCCGAAGTCGGTAATCCGCGCCGTGCCGCGGCCGTCGATCATGATGTTGGCCGGCTTCAGATCGCGATGAATGACGCCGCCGTGGTGGGCGGCGGCCAGTCCCGCGCACACGTCGCGGGCAATCGCAATGGCTTTGTCGGCCGGAAGACGGCCGATGCGCCGCAGCAGCGACGCCAGATCCTCACCGTCGACGAATTCCATGGCGATGAAGCGATGTCCCTCGGCCTCGACAAGGTCGTACATCCGGCAGACGTTCGGATGGGAGATCTGCCGGCCGATACGCACCTCGTGGAGCAGGCGGTCGAGCGCCGCGGGATCGTTCGCCAGCCGCTCAGGGATGTATTTCAGCGCTACGCGCTGGCCGAGGCGTACGTCGTCGGCGCGATAGACCTCCCCCATCCCGCCCGCCCCGAGCAGCGACACGATCCGGTAGCGCGAGGCCACCATCGTGCCGGGCGTGAAGCGCACCTCGTCCCGAACCCCCCGCGACTGTTGAGGCGCGGCGGGACGCGCGATGGTCGCATCGTCGGTTTCGCCCATTGAGGGCATGCCGTCATGATAGACCTCCATCCCCATCTTTGGTTCTGAAAGGGAGGCCCCGCCCCACACCTCGGGTAGGGATTTCGCGTCCTCCGTCACTCCTATTAATGACATCTCACCCAAAAAACTCAGCTCACGGGGGTCGTCGATGCAGAGGTCCCATCACCCGGCTTTGGTCAGATTCCTGATCCCGCTTCTCGTTGCCTTGATTGCCGGCTGCGCCAGCCAACCCGTGAAACAGAGCTGGGTGGTGGACTACAAGTACGTCGATTTCGATCCGTTCCCCGGGATGAATGTCCAGGGACGAAATGTCACGCTCACGCAAGCGGACATCAATGGACGAGTGATCTGGAATCTATGGTCGGGCGACAACGCCGGGTTCTGGAACTGGCTCTCGCAATACGGCTTCGGTACCGGCGATCTGCTGAAAATGATTGCTTCGCCGCGAAACCGGCGATTTCAGACCTATGGCGTCTTCAACCAGCCAGGGTTCATGCGGCCGGCGCAGCCTGACCAGTTCGGCCTCTACATCGACGTCCCGCGTGAGGCTGGCTCGAAGTACGACATCGACAAGCGCCTCGATCTCCCCACCTACGGCATGTCGAGCGGCGTCATGGGCCTGCGTCTTTTCAGGAACCCGAAGTTCGATCCCGCGAAGTGGGACGCGAAGCGCTACTGGGATGATCCGAACTACTACAAGGACCCCCGGCTGGAGCGGCCTTACCGCGTCGGGATGGCCTGCTCGTTCTGCCATGTCGGGCCGGATCCGGTAAACCCGCCGGCCGATCCGAACGAGGCCGATTTCGGCAACTTCTCCGACTATGTCGGCCAGCACTATCTGAAAATTTATGAGGTGTTCGCCCACGACCTGGGACCCGACAACTTCATCAAACAGATTCTGATGACGAATCCGGCCGGCACCCTCGACACGGCGTTCATCGCCACGGATTATCTGAACAATCCCGGAACGATGAATGCGGTCTACAACCTCCCGCCTCCCGGCCGCGTGGCCGTGGCGGTTCCGGAGAAGATCAGCGGCGGCGCGGCCGATTTGAAGAACCTCGAGTATGCGCCGGGGAGCCGGGACATGGTGGTCACTCCCCGCGTTCTCAAGGACGGCGCCGACTCCGTCGGCCTCCACGGAGCGCTCTCGCGCGTGTACCTGAACATCGGCGAATACTGGGAACAGTGGACGCGCAATTTCAAGCCGCTGGTAGGCATCAAGAAACAGACGCCGATCCGGGTGAAGGACGCGCAGAAGCTGTCGCCCGCCTGGAACTGGAGTGAGAAGGCCGCGCCTGATCTGGCCGCGTACCTGATCAAGTTCGCGAAGCCGCACAAGCTCGCCGATGCTCCGGGCGGCAGCAAGTACCTCACCGCCGATCAGAAGCAGCTCGACCGAGGAAAGCTCACCTTCGCTCGCAACTGCGCGCGCTGTCATTCCAGCAAGCGGCCGCCGCAAGGCATCGATCCGCGGTCGCCCGAGGGACGCTCCTGGTTCGAAAAATCCGTGATGGAGCCCGATTTCCTCGACGGCAATTTCCTCGGCAGTGAAGAGCGGATACCGATTACCGAGGTCAGGACCAACGCCCAGCGCGCGGTCGGCAGCAACGGCATGGCAGGACAGATCTGGGACAACTTCTCCTCCGAGACGTACAAGACGCTGCCGCCCGTCGGCGCGATCGACGTGTGGGACCCCATCGCAAAAACCGACAGCAAATGGACCGTTCCGGGCGGCGGCCGCGGCTACTACCGTCCGGCCTCCCTGGTCAGCCTCTGGAGCGCCGCTCCGTTTCTCCACAACAACGCGGTCGGCAAACATGTGCATGGCGTCTCCGTCGACGAACGGATGGACGCCTTCAACAACGGCATCACCAAAATGCTCTGGCCGGAGCTTCGCGCCGGCGCCGCGGGCAACAAGGACGGCGCAGATGGTCAGTCGACCTCTCTCTGGCTGACGACCGAGGAGAGCTGGCTGAAGGTGCCGGCCTCGTATCTCCAGTCGTGGACTCTGCGGCACCTTCTACGCAAACACCTGGAAACGGATCCCGCGACCGGTGAGAAGTTCTTCGCCTTCGGACCGATTCCGAAAGGAACGCCGGTGAATCTGCTGGCAAACACCAACCTCGAGCTGAACGGCGTGCATAAAGCCGGCGAGCTGGCCAGTCTGCTCATCGAGTCAGTGAAGGTGATGAAGGCCATCAAGAGCGAAGGTCTGACTGGGGATGCAGCCACGCAGCGATGGCTGGCGTCCGACGTGGTGAAGAAACTTTATGCGCTCAATACCTGCCCCGACTTCATCGAAGACAGGGGCCACTACTTCGGTACCGATCTGACCGACGCCGACAAGCGCGCACTGATCGAGTTCCTCAAGACGTTCTGAAGGAGGTTTCCCATCGGCACCCCACAGAATCCCGACTTCGACTACATCGTCATCGGATCCGGCGCCGGCGGCGGGCCGGTGGCGGCTCGCCTCGCGGAGGCCGGCTACAAAGTCGGCCTCATCGAGGCCGGCCAGGCCCCGGAGCAGGACTGGTACAACGTTCCGGTCCTCCACGCCTTCGCCAGCGAACATCCAGATATATCATGGGAGTTTTTCGTCAAGCATTACGAAGACGAAGAACGTTCGAAACGCGATGAGAAGTACTACCCGGACAAAGGCGGTGTCTTCTATCCGCGCGCGGGCACGCTCGGCGGATGCACTCAGCACCACGCCATGATCACGGTGTACCCGCACAACAGCGACTGGCAGTACATCGCCGATCTGACCGGGGATCCGTCGTGGGCACCGGACAAGATGCGGGCTTACTTCGAGAAGCTGGAGCGCTGCACCTACTCGAACGATCCGGCCTCGCGTCATGGTTTCAAGGGATGGCTAAGCACTGCCGGTCTCGATCTCAGCCTCGGACTAGGCGATCCGGCCGTGCTCCAGACGGTGTTGAAAGCGATCAAGACCGCGTGGCTGGAAGGCATGAGCGGGGCGATTCCCGATCTCCCTCAGGATCCGAACGACTGGCGCACGCCGCAGTTCGAGGGGATCGCGTTCGCCCCCCTGTCCACGCTCGAAGGCCGGCGCGCGGGAACGCGCGAGCTGATCAACCGCACACGTGCAAAGTTCCCGCAGAAACTGGTCGTCCTGTCGAGCCGTCTGGCCGCGAAGATTCTGTTCGACGCGAACAAGCGCGCCATCGGCGTGGAGTGCTGGGAGGGAGAGCACCTCTACGCCGCCGATCCGCAGGCCTCCGAAGACAATCCGTACGAGGTCAAGCAGTATTACTGCTCGCGCGAAGTCATCCTCGCCGGCGGTGCATTCAATTCACCCCAGCTTCTCATGCTCTCGGGCATCGGACCGGCGGCGCATCTCCAGCAGTTCGGCATTCCTGTGCTCGCCGACCGTCCCGGAGTAGGAACGAAGCTGGAGGACCGCTACGAAGTTGGCGTCGTCAGCGAGATGAAACAGGACTGGAAGATCATCAAAGACGCTACGTTCGCGCCGCCGCCCACATCGAACGTGACCGGCGATCCCTGCTACGTCCAATGGCAGAACGGAAAGGGCGTCTACACCACGAACGGAGCCTTGCTCGTGGCGATCAAGAAGTCGTCGCCCGACGTTCCCGATCCCGATCTCTTCATGTTCGCCCTGGCCGGCAACTTCCACGGCTATTTCCCCGGTTACTCGAAGGAAGTGGAGCGGACGAAGAACTATCTCACCTGGCTGATCCTGAAAGCACACACGCAAAACCCGGGAGGATACGTTCGCCTCACCTCATCCGATCCTCGCCACCGGCCCGAGATCAACTTCGAATATTTCGATGAACCGGTCACTGCCAAACACGATGTCGACGCCGTTCTGGAAGGCGTCAAGTTCGTCCGCAAGGTCTCGAAGCACAACACGGCCATCAAGCAAGAGGTCATTCCCGGGCCCGAGACAGCAACCGACGACCAGATTCGCGACTTCATCGAGGTCAACGCCTGGGGCCATCACGCCTCGTGCTCGAATCGAATGGGCAAGCCGAGCGATCCCGACGCCGTGGTGGACAGCAATTTCCGCGTCATCGGCGTCGAGAACCTTCGAGTGGTCGATGCTTCCGTGTTCCCACGCATCCCTGGTTTTTTCATCGTGACGCCGATCTACATGATCGCGGAGAAAGCCGCGGACGTGATCCTGGCCGATGCGATGAAAACGCAGGCGGCGAATGCCGTGTGAGGCAAGGAGCTATGAGCATGATTCGATTGCCCATTGAAGGAGCAGTGAATGTCACTGATGCCTCGGAGGTCGATGTTCGCAACGATCGCCACATTCGTGGCCCTGCTGCCGTTCATCGTGCCGTCCGTCGCGCGGGCGCAGACGCCTTGTGAAGACGCACTGCAGCAGGCACAGAAGAGCTACGACCTCGGCTTGTTCGACGACGTCCGCCAGCAGCTCGCTCCCTGCCTCGCAGCCAGGACGTCGAAGCGCACCGCCGTCGCGGTCCACGCGCTCATCGCGCACGCCGATGTGAACAACGATGACGACGTCAACGCCCGAAAAGAAATCTCGATCATCCTTGGCCTTGATCCCTCCTTCGACGCCGGCTCTCCTTCCCGATTCGCCGCGCTCGTAGCCCAGGTCCGCCGCGAGGAGCTCACCACGCAGGTTGCGTCGGTGTCGAAGACCAGCGAGAGCCTTCGGGAGGCGCCGGCCACGGTCATGATCGTCACATCGGACGACATCCAGCGCCGCGGATACCTGGATCTCGAAGAGCTGTTTCAGGACCTCCCCGGCTTTGACGTCACCCGCGGGAACGGCAGCACATACTCGTGGGTCGACCAGCGCGGCTATGTCTCGATCAACAACGACAGGCTCATTTTCCTCGTCGACGGCGTCGAGCAGGGCGACTTGAGCGACAACACGGTCTACATCTCCCGTCAATATCCTCTGAGCAACATCGAACGCGTGGAGATCATCTATGGTCCGGCGTCGACGATGTATGGCGCCAACGCCTACACCGGCGTGATCAGCATCATCACGAAACAGGCGGAAGCGCTGGTCAGCGAACAGAAATCCTTTGGGTTGCGGGGTCAAGCCACCGCCGGCGCGAGCTGGCGCATGTTCGACATGACCGCGGCCGGCCGCAGCCGCGACGGCACGCTGGCATGGTCGCTTGCCGCGGCGATGCAATCGTCGAAAGAGCCGAATTTGTCGAACCTCCCGGCGTGGGACTACACGTACAAAACGATCGACTACAAGAACCTGGACTGGATGCGGCTGAGCGGCACGCAGGCCACGCAGGCAGAGCGCGATGCTCTGTGCGGTAAGTCGCCGTACATCGCGTGCGACAGCGGCGGCATCGGGCTCACGCCCGCCGGCGTGCAGTTGGTACGCGGACTTGATGCCGCGCTGATCAGCGATCACCACCTCGGGTTCGATGATCGGGCAAAGAACTGGGGGATCAACGGGATGCTTCGCCTCTCCGGCCTCACGCTCGGCCTGCAGGCGTGGCGGAGCGAGGAAGGGGCTGCGCCCGATGGATCCGCCAGGAATCTGGGAGGCACCGCCGACTGGACGCCTCGCTTCACGTCCCTCTACCTCAAATACGGCGTGCCGCTCGACCGATTGAAGGTGAACATCTTTTCCCGTTTCCTTCAGACCTCGGTGGAACGATCGCACTCCATCTACCCATGGATTCACGGCTACGCCAACGGTTATCTGACCCTCGCCAGTCTGGTCGCGCCGTGCACGAATCCATACGACATCAAGCCTGTCGATTGTGCGCCGGCGAAGCCGTGGGTTGAGAGCGTGCAGTATGGACTGCAGTCGACGCAGTTCCGCAACGAGATCAACGTCGCGTATGACTCGCCCGGCAAGTGGAACGGAGTAGCGGGCGTCGAGTTGGCGAAGAGCTCGATCCAGGCCACCTTTGCACAAGACACGACCGGACCGGGCTTGCCGTTCACCTACCCATCCAACACGCCCGAACAGATCGAGCACACCGACGAGGCGATTTATGCGCAGGCGTCGTACAAGCCGCAGCCCTCGCTGAAATTTCTCCTGGCGGGGCGCCTGACGCACAACGAGATCAACGACAAACCGGGCGCCACCGGCTTCGGCACATTGTTCACACCGCGGGCGGCGGTGGTCTATTCGGCATTCGCCAACGCACTGACGCTCAAAGCGATCTATGCCGAGGCCTTCAAGGATCCGACCGACCACCAGAAAGTCAACGCAGTATCGGGGACGCTCCGCCCCGAAACGGTTCGCAACATCGAGTTGAGCGCTGCATGGCAGGCGAACAAGGATTTCTCCGTCGAGACCGCGGCCTATCACTCCAAATACGCCGACGTGGTGGACTGCGTGGCCAGCTGCGACCAATTCATCAACGCCGGAGCGGTCGATGTTCGGGGCGCGCAGTTGACCGGCCGCTATCGGCGCGGCCGCTACGAGCTTTCGGGAAACTACACGGAAACGCGGTCCTATGAAATCAGTACGCTCAACGACGAGAACGGGAACCCCATACCAAAACGTCGCATCGCGTACATCGCTCCTCATCGCGCCAACATCGGCGCGGACATCGACTGGTCCGATCGCCTGCGCAGCAGTCTCCGCACCCATTACGTCGCCGCGAGAAACGGCGACGCCGGAACCGCCAGCGCATACGCGACCGCCGACGCCACGCTCACCTACCGTCTCCAATCTCGAAACGCCGCGTTGCAACTGATCCTGCAGAACCTCTTCAACGGCACCTACCTGGCTCCCGCCCCGGTGGCCGGCGTGCCGCAAAAAGGACGCGCGCTCTATCTCAGAGTGATCTACGGCAGTCAGGCGCCGTAGCGCGCTTTCCTTGAGATCATCGACCTCCGCAAGTTTCGCTATGTCAAACCCCTGGTAACAGTTCAGGCATTTGCTTGTTGCCGTTTGTTGGGATGTACGTAACAAACTACTGCCTTCCTTCAGCGTATATCTCTCAGCGTTCCAAACGCGGCAGATCCTGAATCGGACGGGGGACCATTGGACGGAGTAGTCGGGACTCGTGTGTCTGAAGAAGTGCCGGGTGGCTGTACGCGGCCGGTCTTCCGCATTCCGCCGGGAGGTGGAGCGGCGCAGATCGGCAACATCAGGAATCACACCGCGGCCGTGCTGGTGTTCGGGCCGGACGCTTCCGCGGACGAAGTCACGGCGACGCTGGACGGACTGCCGGACACCGTCTGCAGCGCGATCGTTTTCGCGGCGCGCGAATCGCTCGCCGGTTTTCAACTACTCATCGACGACGATCGCCTTTTCTATCTCGCGTGCGGGGAGCTTCCGGCGCGCGAGCTCGACGCGCTGATCGACAGCGCGCTCGGCGAACGCAAGCCGATGGCGACACTCGACCGCTACGTCACCGCTGCCACTCTGCGCCGGATCGCGCTCGTGCAAAGCATCGTCGAGCTCACCAACGCGCTGCGCGCGGCCGCGGCGATCGCGGTCACCGCGGAGCGCACCCGTTGTGTGGTCTTCGACAGCGAGCGCGGAACGCTTTGGGTTCCCGGCGAATCGACGGCCGAGAGTACGGCGGCGGGACTGGCCGGCTTCATTTTCCGGACGGGCCTCTCGGTCTGTGTTCCCCATCTCGACGGCGACGCGCGCTTCGATCGTGATCTCGACAATCCCGAGGGCGATGATGCGGATCGTTTTCTGGCCGTGCCGGTCTGCGCGGGCGGGAGGGTCGTGGCGGTGCTCGCAGCGATGCGTTCCGCCCACGAATTGCCGTTCGAGCCGCTCGACGTCGCGGCGCTGGAAGCGCTCGCCGCACACGCCAGCCCGTACGCGGCGGCGTGGCTGGACGATTCGCGCGACGCGGGCGGTCCGTTCCGCCTTCGCGCATTGCGCGCGGCGGAGCACACGTCGGGCTCCGCATCCGAGCCGCTGCAGCTCGAATCGGTCTGGATGCGCCGCGCGACCTGGCTTTTCTTTGCATCGCTCGTCACGTTGCTCGCCGCGTTCGTCGCGCTGAAAGGGTGGCTCGGATGAGCAAGCGCATTCGCTTCGTGCCGCAGACCGCGGCCGCCGATTGCGGCTCGGCGTGTCTGGCCATGACCCTCGGCCTGTACGGCAAGCAGGTCGCGCTGGAGGATGTGCGGCGCGTGACCGGTCTTTCGCGTCACGGCCTCGACGCGCAGCATCTGGTCGCGGCCGCGGAGCACTTCGGACTACGCGCGCGCGGCGTGCAGTTGCGCGCTCCGGAAGATCTCGCGTTCCTCGATCCCGGCAGCATTCTTCACTGGGAGTTCCGTCATTTCGTCGTCTTCGAGCGCGCCGAGAAAAAGGGCGCGTGGGTGCTCGATCCCGCCAATGGCCGCACCTTCGTATCGCGTGCGGAGCTCGACCGCGCGCTCACCGGCGTGGCGCTGGTCTTCGAGCCGGGACCCGATTTCGAGCGCGGCAGAGGAGACGTTCGCGGCGCATCGCTGCTCGGCCGGTACGTCAAACGCGTGCTGCAACACGACGCGGCGCTCGTGCGCGTCCTCTTGCTCTCGGTTCTGCTGCAACTGTTCTCGCTCGCGGTGCCGGTGCTGACCGGAGTCCTGATCGATCGCGTGCTGCCGAAGGGCGATCACCAGCTCTACTGGATTCTCGCAGCCGGCGCCGCGACGCTCATCGCGTTTTTCGCGCTGGCGAACTTCATCCGCGCGCACATCCTCCTCGCGGTGCGCACGCGTCTCGACGCGCAACTGACAACCGATTTTCTCGAGCACCTCGTGCACCTGCCGTTTTCGTTCTTTCAGCAGCGCTCAACGGGCGACCTGATGATGCGCGTCAACAGCAACGCCACGATTCGCGAGACGCTCACGTCATCGGTCCTTTCCGCGGGATTGGACGGGCTGATGGTGGCGACGTATCTCGTGCTCCTGCTCGTGGTCGACGTGCACCTCGGCCTCGTCGTTGCCGGACTGGCCGTGCTGCGCATGGCCATCCTCGCCGGCGCGATGCGCGGGCGGAAGCGGCTCACCGCGGAGTCGCTGCAAGCGCAAGCGGCGGCGCAGAGTTACGAACTCCAACTGCTCTACGGCATCGAAGTCTTGAAAGCCTGCGGCGCGGAACGGCGTGCGGTCGGCGTCTGGTCGAATCTCTTCGTGCATCAGCTCAACGTCGCGCTGGCGCGCGGGCGGCTCGATGCGCTGGTCAACGCGCTGCTCGACGCGCTCGCGGTGGCGTCGCCGGTGACCGTGCTGCTGTACGGCGGCGCGCGCGTGATGAGCGGCGACCTCACCCTCGGCATGATGCTCGCGCTGGCCGCGCTGGCGGCCGGATTCCTCGCGCCGCTTTCGCAGCTCGTCGGCAATGCCGCGCAGTTCCAGCTGATCGGCAGCTATCTCGAGCGACTCGAGGATGTGCTGGCCGCGCCGATCGAACCGCAGGGACGCGACTTGCCGCGTCCGGAGTCGTTCGCCGGACGTCTATCGCTGCAGGACGTCACGTTCCGCTATGGTCCACTCGTTCCGCCGGCACTCGCGAATGCGTCGTTCGACGTCGAGCCGGGATCGCTGATCGCCATCGTCGGTCCGTCGGGCTCCGGAAAGTCGACGCTCACCGCGATTGCCGCCGGTCTGCTCGAGGCGGAATCGGGAAGCGTCGCGTACGACGGCCGCGCGCTCACCGAGGTTCCGCGCGAGTGGCTGCGCTCGCGGATTGCGTACGTTCCGCAGCACTCGTTTCTGTTCGGGACGACCATCCGCGCCAACATCGCCCTGCAGGATCCGGACGTCGCGTTCGAGCGGATCGTCGAAGCGGCGAAGCTCGCCGAAATTCATGACGAGATCGAAGCGATGCCGATGGGCTACGACACACTCCTCGCCGATTCGGGATCGTCGATCTCCGGCGGACAGCGCCAGCGCATCGCCCTCGCGCGCGCGCTCGTGAACCGTCCAACGATGCTGATCCTCGACGAAGCGACGAGCGCGCTCGACGCCGTCACGGAGCAGAAGATCCAGCGCAATCTCCTCGCATTGCGAGCGACGCGCCTCGTCGCCGCGCACCGTCTGAGCACGATCCGCAACGCGGATCTCATCGTGGTCCTCGATCACGGGCACACCGTCGAAATGGGCACGCACGCTGAGCTGCTGGCCCGCGACGGTCTCTATCGCCAACTGGTTTCCGCGCAACTCGAGGGCGCGGATGAGGTGACCCCGTCAACCCGCGCGCGCATCACGCCTTACATGGGGGTCGAGGCGAGGCTCGCACGCATTAACGCTGTCAGAGGAGACATGTCATGAAGAAGCAGTTCACCAGCAAACTCCACCTGAACAAGGAAACGCTGCGCAACCTCTCCGACCGCGATCTGAAGAGCGCCATCGGCGGCGCGACCTTCAATTGCGTGGAGACGGGCCTTTCGTACTGCGTCACCTGTCCGACCGAGGGGAGCTGTATCTCGTACGGCAGTAGCTGCACGACCGGCAACCCCCGCTGCTGTTGCTGACGCTCACACCCGAGGCGGCCGGGGTGCGCACCCTGGCCGCCTCACTTCCGGAGAATACTTCCATGTGGCAATCGATCGCCAGTGCGGACACGCGCCGCGAATGCTGGAGCACCATCGAAGAAATCGAGCAGGGACTGGCGGGATATCTCGCCAGCGGCGACGGCACGCTCGATGACGTGACCGGCGGCTACGCAGGCGCCGCGTTGTTCTACGGATACCTGCACGCCGCGAGCGGCAACGCGGCCGCGGCCGACCGCGCCTTCGAAGCGCTCGAACGGAGCACGAGCGCGCTCGCCGAGCGGCAGATGCTGCCTGCGCTCTACTCCGGCTTCCTCGGCGTCGGCTGGGTCGTCACGCACCTCACGCGCGATCTGTTCGAAGGTGACGCCGACCTCGCCGGAGAGATCGACGACGCGCTGCGACAGCTCCTGACGAACGTCGAAGACCAACTGACGTTCGAATTGATTTACGGCCTGGCCGGATACGGAACGTATCTCGTCGAGCGCCTTCCCGATCCGGGAGCGGCCGCGATGCTCGACCGCGTCCTCGATCTGCTCGAAGAGTCGCGCGATGCGTCGGGCGTTTGGCACACCGATCCCGGCTGGATGTCGCCGTGGCAACGCGAGCAAATGCCGCGCGGCTGCTACAACCTCGGCGTCGCGCACGGAATCCCGGGCGTGATCGGTTTCGTGGCCGCCGCGAATCGCGAAGGTGTCGTCGATCCGCGTCTGACGCGTTTCGCCGAAGACGCCGTGAAATGGACGCTGGCCCGCAAATGGGATCGCCCGTCCTCGCTCTTTCCGGCGTTCATTCCGGTCGGCGGTGAGCCATATCCGACGCGCACGGCGTGGTGTTACGGAGATCTCGGCGTCGCCGCGATGCTGCTCTCCGCGGCGCAAAGCTTCGATCGCGACGACTGGAAACGCGAGGCGCTGGCGATTGCCCGCGTCGCGGCGCGCCGCTCGCGCGAGGACACACAAGTGAAAGACGCGGGCCTCTGTCATGGCTCGACCGGCATCGCGCATCTCTTCAATCGAATGGCGCAGGCCAGCGGCGACGACGAGCTTTGCGACGCCGCGGAGCGCTGGTATCGCGTCGCCCTCGACATGCGCCGCCCTGGCGAAGGGCTGGCCGGACTCCTGAGCTGGGTCGACGTGATGGAGAACGGAAAGTTCGTCGGCGGAGAGTGGAAAACGGAGCCCGGATTTCTGTCCGGCGTCGCCGGCACCGGCCTGGCCCTGCTCGCCGCCGTCACCGATTTCGAGCCGCTGTGGGATCGCGTACTGCTCGTCGCCATCCCGCCAATCAGCAGCGAAAGCGAGAGCAAGGGAGCCGCGGCATGAGCAAAGACATCGTTCCTTCCGGACTCGTGGTGATGCGCACGCCGCTTCTTCCGATGGAGGAGATCGAGGCCTGGCGCGCGGGACTGCGTACACCGCAAGCGACTGACGACACGCTCGACGAAGCGCTCGCGCACGATCGAGAGCTGCTGCGCGAACGTCTGCGGAAAATCGTCGACAGACCGGAGATCGCGGAAGCGCTCTTCGTCGCGTCGCCCGATCTTTTCGACACGCTGGAGCAATGGAAGCGCGATCCCGAATCGAAGAAAGGAAAGAAGACGGAGCAGGCGCTGGTGCGCTACTTCCTGCGCATGGCGTCGCGTCCGACGCCGTTCGGCCTCTTCTCCGGCTGCACGGCGGGACGCACCGGAGATCACACGCGGCTCGTGCTCGCCGAGCGCAGTTCGTATCGCCGCTACAGCCGGCTGGACATGGATTACCTGTTCGCGTTGTGCGAGCACCTGGTGCGCGATCCCGAGTTTCGCGCGGAGCTGCGCTTCCGGCCGAACTCGAGCCTTTACGAGACCTCGGGACGCCTGCGATTCGCGGAATCGCGCGTGCAGGGACGCGTGCGGACGGTTCACCTCGTGGCCGTCGACGCATTCGATGCGCTGCGCGATACCCTTCGCCGCGCCGCCGATGGTGCGCGTTTGCAGGATCTCGCGGCGGCGCTCGTGGCCAGCGATCCGGATGGCGAGATCACGCCGGAAGACGCCGACGCGTTTCTTCAGGAGCTCGTCGACAACCAGCTTCTGGTGCCCGACTTCGCGTTGCCGGTAACGGGTGAAGAGAGCGCCGCCGGCCTGATCAAACAACTCGATGCCGTGGGCGTCGCCAGCGACGTCCGCACACGTCTGGCGGAGACGAACCGCGCCTTGCACGACATCGATGCGGCCGGCCTCGGCTCTTCGCCGGACGTCTATCGACGGCTCGCTTCTGACCTCGAGCCCCTCGGCGTTCCGGTGTCGCGGCCGTTCCAGGTCGATCTAACGAAGCCATCGCAGGACGTGGTGATCGGCGCCAATGTCATCGACGAGATCGTGCGCGGCATCGAGATCCTGCAACGCTTCTCGCGCCTCCAGCACGAGCGGTCGCTGCAAGACTTCCGCGCTGCGTTCCTCGATCGGTTTGGTGCGGATCGCGAAGTGCCTCTCGTCGACGTGCTCGATGAGGAGAGCGGCATCGGCTTCGAGCGCGCCAGCAGAGCCGGAGCGGAGGCTTCGCCCCTTCTGGCGGGTCTGCCGCTGCAGCGCCTGGGCGAAACGTCAGGCTTCCTGTGGAAGAACGAGGACGCCGCGCTCATGGATCTCGTCGTGCGCGCGCTTGCCGAAGGACGAAGCGAGGTCGAGATCGGCGACGACGACCTTCCGCAGCTGGAAAAATCCGCGCGCCCGCCGATGCCCGAGGCCTTTCACGCCATGGCCGTGCTCTGCGCGAAATCGGCCGAGGCGGTCGAGCGCGGCGAATTTCGCGTACTTCTCTACGGCGGACAGGGTCCATCAGGCGGGCGCATGCTCGGCCGTTTCTGCCACAGCGATGCCGCGATCGACGAGGGCGTGCGGAAACACCTCGCCGACGAGGAAGCGCTTCATCCCGATGCCATCTTCGCGGAGATCGTGCACCTGCCTGCGGGACGCATCGGCAACGTCCTCGCGCGCCCCGTTCTGCGCGGCCACGAGATCGCGTTCCTCGGCCGCTCCGGCGCGCCGCAGGACCGGCAGATTGCCGTTCAGGATCTGATGGTCACTGTGTCAGGCGACCGCGTTCGCCTCCGCTCGCGCAGTCTCGATCGCGAGATCATTCCGCGGATCACTTCCGCGCACAACACGTCGTCCGAGAGCCTCGGCGTCTACCGGTTTCTGGCGGCGATCCAACCTCCCGTCGGCATGCAATGGGATTGGGGAGCGATGGACCTCGCGCCGTTCCTGCCGCGCGTCACCCGCGGCCGGCTGGTCCTGGCGCGCGCACGCTGGCGCGTCACGGCCGCCGAGATCCGTCCGATCGCGGACGCCGTCGGATCGGAGCGTTACCGTCTGGCGAAGCGTCTCCGCGAAACGCGGCGGATGCCGCGCTACCTGAGTCTCGCGGAAGGCGACAACGAGCTGTTCATCGATTTCGAGAACGCGCTCACGCTCGACTCGGTGATCGAGCTCGTACGCAATCGACCCGAAGTGATGATGACGGAGTTCTTTCCTTCGCCGGACGAGCTGTGCGCCGAAGGGCCGGAAGGACGCTTCTTTCACGAGCTGGTCGTGCCGTTCACGCGCCGGGCCGCGGAATCGCCCATGCCGCTCGAATCGCGAACGGCTCCGTCGCTCCTGGTCCGCCGCACGTTTCCGCCGGGATCGGAATGGTTGTTCGCGAAGCTCTACACCGGCACGGCGACGGTGGACCGCATCCTCTGCGAGGACGTCGCGCCGCTGGCGCAGGAAGCCGTTGCCAGCGGCGCCGCGCGGCGATGGTTCTTCATCCGCTACGGCGATCCGTCATGGCACCTGCGCATCCGCTTCCAGGGCGATCCGCGAGTGCTGCGCGAGCGTGTGCAACCGGCGCTCGAATCGATGGCGCAACGCCTCATCGACGACGGCGCCGCATGGAAGCTGCAGTTCGACACTTACGAGCGCGAAGTCGAACGCTACGGCGGCCCCGAAGCCATTGAGCTCGCCGAAGAGATCTTCCACCGCGACAGCGAAGCCATCGCAGCCCTGCTCCCGTCCTGCACCGGCGACGCCGGCGCCGACCTCCGCTGGCAATTGATGCTGGCCGGCATCGACCGCCTCTACACCGACTTCGGCCTCGACCTGCCCACCCGCCTCCGCCTCGCCGAACGCGCCCGCGACGGGTTCACGCAACAGTTCCACTTCGACTCCCTGCGCGACCATCTGTCCACGCGCTTCCGCACACATCGCGCGTCGCTCCAACAACTCCTCGACACACCCATCCCCGCCCTCGACCGCCGATCCGCCGCGATCACCCCCATCGCCCGCGACCTCCTCACCCGCCGCCTGCACACCCCGATCGACGCCATCCTCCCCAGCATCATCCACATGTTCGTAAACCGCCTGGCCCGCTCCGCCGGCCCCGAGCACGAGTTGGTCCTCTACGACTACCTCGTCCAGCTGTACCGGTCGTTAGTTGCGCGGGAAAGGAAGGGAGAGCGCGGGAGGGTGGCGGTGGGGTGAGTGTTTTCCCCTTCCGTAGCAGGCTGTGCTGAAAATAGTCACGCCGCGGAGGTAGGGATTCGTTTTTAGGCTGACACTCCTCTCATACAACCATTAGGGAGGATTCAATGCAGAAAGCTGCCGATTCAGGGAGTTTCTCCATTCCAGGTGCGACGTCGCCGTTCACCGCCGCCGTGACCCCCGATCCGTTCGATGCACGCGACCTGTACTATCGGCCGCGTCTGCAACTCCTCGATGACCGCGTCGATCGCCGCATCGACGCCACCGTCCTCACCCAGGTTGGCTCCTCCTGCACCGGCCACGCGGTCGCGACGATGATCAATACCGTTTTCACGCAAAAGGCCGGAAAGGCGATCGAGGATCGCGTCAGTCCCTACATGCTGTACTACCTCGCGCGGCGCTATGACGAATTCGCTGGCGAGGACGATGCCGGCAGCAGTCTCCGCGGCGTGTTGAAAGGATGGTGGCGCCACGGAGTCGCTCTGGAAAAAGAGTGGCCGGAGCTCGAAACCCATCTCGACTTCGACGACGCGAAGATCGTTGCGTCGTGCAGAAAGCGCCCACTCGGCGCGTATTACCGCGTTGACACGCAGCGCCTAGACGACATGCAGTCGGCGATCACCGAGCTCCATGCGATCGTCGCTTCCGGCATGATTCACAGCAGCTGGCGCACTCCATCTCGCGAAGAAGGTCCGGACGGAAAGCCGAACTTCATCATCAGGAAGAGGCCCGATTCGGTTCCCATCGGCGGCCATGCCTTCGCGCTGGTCGGTTACAACGAAATCGGCTTTCTCGTGCAGAACTCCTGGGGCACTACGTGGGGCAAGGACGGATTCGCAACGCTTCCGTACGAGGACTGGCTCGACTGCGCGTATGACGCGTGGGTGGCGCGGCCGGGAGTGCCGCAAACGCCGTTTCAGGGAGTGGAGCGGCGCGTCTCGGAGCGCGGCACGCTCGGCGTCAGCGCGGCGCCGTCCGCCGAGGTGGTCCGCCAACACGTATTGAACCTCGGCAATGACGGCAAGCTATCGAAAAAGGGGCAGGCGACGAGCAGCCCCGCGCAGCTTCGCGAACTGATCGCGTCGATGCAGGCCGCCCACGCGAAGTGGGGTAGCAGCGACACCGTCATCTACATCCACGGCGGTCTCGTGGCGGAATCGTCGGGACTCAATCAGGTGCGCGAGCAGCACCAGTGGTGGATGAACAACCATGCGTATCCGATCTTCATCGTGTGGGAGTCCGGACCGATCGAGACGTTGCTCGATCAGCTGAGCGACACGATCGGCAAAACGTTGCCGTTCGGCGCGGGGCTGAACTTCGAGGAGGCGGTCGACCGGCTCATCGAGAAGACCGCATCGAGCGCGCTCGCCTTCGCATGGGCGCAGATGAAGCAGAACGCGATGGCGGCATCAGGGCCGCTCGCAACGGTGCCGGCAAACGATACTGACTGGTTCGACGTGCCCGGAGCCAGTCTTCTTCTTCTGCTCCTCAAAGCCGCGGCCGGGATGCGCCTCCACGTGGTCGGTCACAGCGCGGGAGCGGTTTTTGTCAACGGCCTGCTGCCGCGCCTGAAAGCCTACGGGATGCCGGTCGAGTCGCTGACGTTGATGGCCGCGGCTTCGACCGTCGAGTCGTTCGCGACGAACGTCGTCCCGCACCTCGGCTCGCTCGTGAAGCGCTTCACCAACTTTGCCATGAACGACACGCTCGAGCTCAACGACACGTGCGCGAAGATCTACCACAAGTCGCTGCTCTATCTCGTTTCGCGCGGTTTCGAAAAACCGAAGAATCGCGAAGTGCCTCTCGTCGGGATGCAGCGCTTCTTCACGACGCCGATCGACGGACCAACGCTGGCCCAAACGATCGCCGCCCACTCCGGTCAGATTGTCGTCTCGTCGAATCCGATCGCCACCGGCGTTGCCGACGATTTCCTGAGTAATGCCCAGCATCATGGCGACTTCCACGACGATCCCTTCACGATGACGGCCGTTCTCCTCCGCATCGCCGGCCAGCATTCCGTCACCGACAAAGCGCGGCAGACGTATGTCCCCAACTCGCCGGAAATGCCGACCCCGGCGGCGGGAGTGGCAATGAACATCTCCGGCCGACTCCGCAAGCCGGTCAGTCCCGTCGTCGGCACCGCGGAACGCTTCTCAGGTACCGCCGTTTCGAACGCGGCCGAACGCCGCAGCAGACCCCGAAAGGTTGGCAAAAAGCAACAGCCCGCGGCAAAGCCCAAGCAGAAGCGGTCGTGAGTTAGTTGATAGTGAACATCGACTGCTTCCTTATATGGTTAAGGAATCCGCGCGGCAGAATCGTCGATGGGGTTTGGGGGAGGTGTTTTGGTCGGGCAGGGGGGATTTGAACCCCCGACCACCTGAACCCCATTCAGGTACGCTACCAGGCTGCGCTACTGCCCGACTCGGGTTCGCATCCTAACACGGTGACCGAGGGGGTATTCCGCGGCTAGAGGCCGGCGGCCCAGAGGATCAGGTACTTGGTGATCTCGATGTTTTTCGCGGTGGGGGTCACGGCGATTTCTTCGATCTCGCGGGCTTTCGACTGCAAATCCTCGCGGATCACCTGGAGCTCTTTTTCCCAGGCGCGCTGGATCTGGCGGATGCGGGAGAGGTAGTCGTCTTCGCGTACCGAGTGCGATGGCTCGGAGATTGCCGCGGGCTTGCCGCTGGTGATGTTGTAGAGGGCTTGGCCCCAGGCCACGTTGACTTCCGAGGGGCGCTCCATCGGCTGGGTGTCGTCGTTGTCGAGCTCGCGCGTGTCGCGTTCGGAGCGTTCCTTGACCTGATCGATGCGGCGGCGGAAGGTGCCCTCGAGGCGTTCCTGCTCGTTCTCGATGCGGCGCTTCGCTTCTTCGTTGCAGCGGGTCAGGAAATCCGTGCGCGACTCGCCCTGCTGCGAATACATCGCGAACTCCGGATTGTGGAAGACCGTCAGCCGTGCCGTGCCCGCCACGTATTGCCGGAACGCATCCTCGGATTGCAACGCGCCCTGCATCAGCGTCTCCGGTTTGAGCGAGTCGTCGACGTCGTGATTCGGATCGGGGACGGCGCGGATGTCGAGCGACTCCGGATCGATCGGGCGCGCCTCGCTCCATTGCACGGTGCCGTCGCCGGCGCGCACCGGTGCGACGAAGGCTTTGACGGTGGCCACATGCACTCCGCTTCGCGGCTCGTTCTGCGTGACGATCGCTTCGGCGAGCAGATGCGGACGATAGGCGCCGCTGCCTCCAAAGACGTAGAGCTGTTCGAGCGACGGCGAGCTGCGCATCGTGAAGCGAGGACGGCGTAACGGCGCATCGTCGGAGCGTTCGACGGTGAGGCCGTGCGCGACCGGCTGCGCGTCGATGACTTCGCCGGGCACATTCGCCAGCGCGGCACGGACGGCGTCGCGGCGATCGGGCGGCATGAGGAAGACGATGCATCCGCCGCCGCCGGCGCCGCAGACTTTTCCCGCCCACGCGCCGGCACCGATCGCGGCTGCGATCGCCGACTCGATCTCCGGCGTGGAGATGCCGTCGATGAGCGCCTTGCGGTTCTGCCATTCGTGATTGAGGGCCACGCCCGCTGCTTCCATGTCGCCGCTTTCGAGCGCCTTCTCCATCTCGATGGCGCTTTCGGCAATCTTGTCCAGACCCTTGTGGACCTTTTTCTTGCCGTCGATCTGGCGCTTGTAGATGTCCCAGTTGTTCGTGCCGGAGAAATGCGCGACGCCGGTGTAGTGGAGCAGCATGTGATCGGCGAGGCGGTCGACCGGCAGCGCGATCTGGTGGCGGATGACGGCGCCGGGATTGAGATGGATGGCCATCAGGCCGCCGTAGACCGGCGGGTAGTAATCCTGGATTCCGGCCGGAACGCGAATGAGTCGCGTTTCGAGATCGCGGACGAGGGCGATGAGATCGTCGCCCTGCACCGGCTCGCCGGCCAGTTCCGACAGCGCGCGGACGAGCGTGATCGTCAGCGCCGAGGAACCGCCGAGACCGGAACCGCGGGGGGCGTCGGTGCGGGTGGTGATGCGGATGCCGGGAAGGTGAAAGTGCTCGAGGGCGCGATGAATCAGCGCCGCTTTCGGATCGGCGGCCAGCTCGTGGAGCGACGCGTAGCGATGTTCGTAATTCTGATCGGTGAGGTGGATTTCGATGGCGTCATCGCCGGTCTCGGCCACTTCCGATTCGGCGTGGTAGGAAATGGCCACGTTGACCGTGCGCGAGCCGGGATGGAAGAGGTAGAGGGGCCAGAGGTCGAGAGTACCGCCAGCGAGATCGGCGCGCACCGGCGCGCGGACAGTGACCTTTTTCATGATCGGGTTGGGCTGCTTCAGCCTGGACGCCTGACTGCTAGAAGAGTGCCCGCCGTTTTGAGGCGAAGACGGCCAGTTGCTGGGCCGGCGTCGCCAGTTTTGGTCCGAAGCCTTCCACGCTGCTGCGGAACGCCGCCAGCGACGCGCCGCGAAGCGGATCGGGAGTGATCGATTTCAGTTTCAGCGGATCGAGCCATGTGCCGTTGTCGGAGACGCGGTAGTCGAGATGCGGGCCGGTGGCCAGGCCGGTCATGCCGACGTAACCGATGACTTCGCCCTGCACGACGCGCCGGCCCGGCTTGATGCCTTTCGCGAAGCGGGAGAGATGCAGGTACGACGTCTCGATGCGTGACGTGTGGCGGATGCGGATGAAGTTGCCTTCGCCGTGGTTGTAGGCCGCGGCCGCGACGATGCCATCGGCGGTGGTCATCACGGGCGTTCCAGTCGGCGCGCCGTAATCGACGCCGTGATGCGGGCGGAAGTAGTGCAGCAGAGGATGGAAGCGGCTCACGGAGAACTTCGAGGTAATGCGGCTGAACTGCAGCGGCGCGCGGAGGAACTGTTTGCGGAGCGGGCTGCCGTTGCGGGCGTAATAGCCAGAGTGGCCGTCGGCCTCGCAGCGGAACGCTTCGAAGGTCTGGCCGTTGTGCGTGAATCTTGCGGCCATGATCGGTCCGTAGCCGGTGACGTCTGGTCCGGCGAACTTCTTCTTCACGACCAGGCTGAAGGAATCGCCTTTCTGAAGGGCGAAGAAGTCGATGTCCCACTGGAAGACGTCGACGAGCTCCTGGACGAGTTGCGGCGTTTCGCCGGCCCCGCGCAGCGCTTCCCACAGTGACGAATCGATCTCGGCGGAGACGGTCGTATCGATTTCGGTCTGCTGCGCCTGGCGCGGCGTGATGGTGAATCCGGTTGCTTCGCGGACGGCGTCGATCTCGCCCCATCCGGTCACCTTCATCTCGACGCTGTCGACTGTTCCCGCGGCATCGTAGTGGAAACGAAGAAGGTGGCCGGGGCGAAGGCGACGGAGGTCGACGGTCTTGCCGAACTCGTTGTTCAGCGTGGCCGCATCGCTGCGTCCGAGGCCGCCGGCGGTCAGGACGGAGTCGAGGGTGTCGCCTTCGTCGAGCGTCAGGACGACTGAATGTTCGGGGAGCGACGCGGCGGCGGGCGCGGTCAGCTCAGCGTAGCGGAGCGGCGTGATCATCGCGGCGCGGGCCAGCGGCGCCGATGCCGGCCGGGTAACGGCGGCGTCGTTGGTGACTGAGGCGAGGATGAAGGGGATGGCGAGCGGAAGGGCGACGGCGAAATACAGCCGCGGCCGCCTGGCCAGTCGTCGCAGAAATCCCTCGCGTGCGAACTGTCTTCTCATCGATTTGGAACCGGTACCGTGGACGAATCGGCCGGATCGTACCATGTGCTACCCCCTCCCGCCCGGCTGTCGGGTGTCGGCTGTCGGCTCTCGGGGGATTTGCGTTCCCGATAACGCGACGCGGCACCTCTCAGCCACTTCCACTAGACGCGACTAAATTCGTTGAGTTTCAGAGCGCTCCCGACAGCCGAGAGCCGACAGCCAATTGAAACTACTACTGCTTTTCCGCCGGCTCCATCGACAGCACCTGCACCGGCTGCTTCTGCGTGTCGTCCTGAACCGGGCCGGCTTTGTGGTAGGTCACAGGGACCACGAACGTGGCAGCGCCGACCGTCGCCGTCGGCTGGATCGACGTCACCAGCAGCTCGCGGGTCTGCGTCACGGTGCGGTTCATGTGCAACTCCGACGCGGTATTGCCGGCCTGGTTGTTGATCGTCGTCACATTCACGACCTGCTTGAGCGGAAAGCCCTTGATGCCGGTGTTCTCGGCCGTCATCAGGTCGTCGAGGTCCTTGTTTCCGGTGTGGAGCGCGCCGCTGGCGAGGAAGGTGTCGCCGACGTCGCCGAAGGCGTTGGTGGTCCACTTGTCGATCGTCGTCCGCACCGACTGCGTGAGCGGCATCGTGCCGAAGTTCACCGTGATGTCGTAGCTCATCACCATCCGGTAATGCTCTGTGGGGAAGCCGGCGATGCTGACCTGATCGGGCATCTTCGTGACGTCGATCTTCTTGTTGGCGATGGTGATCTTCCGCGAGCCGATGGAGTTGGTCACGCTGGCGGCATTGATCTCGACGAAGGTCTTTTTCGACGGATCGACGAAGGTCATCGTGCGCGAGCCGTTGGTGGCGATCACGTACGTCCCGGCCGGATAGGCGTTGCCGGTCATGAACTCGACGCGGGAGCGGTCGCCGTCGATGATGGCACGGCCGGCGCAATCGGTGGAGGGGATCGTTTCGAGGTCCGACGAGGTCGTCTGGCGGAACTCGTACTGGATGGCGGCGGGGGCGGATGAGGCGGTTACGACGAACAGAAGTAGTGCAATCAGCGGCAAGTTCTTTTTCATCAATAACCTCGGTTTTCACTGAGTATAACCCGCTCCTTCGGAAATACGATTTTGGAAGGAGGCGTTGGGGCAGCCCATGTCGCAGTCCACATTCGTGAGGAAGTTTTTTGTCGCCGCGCTCGGCCTGGCCGCGCTGGCCATGCCCGCCGTCGCCGCGAAGGCGCCGAAAGCCGATTCACTCGATGAGGTGATCCGCAAGGTGCAGTTGGCCCAGGCCAAGACCAACACGCTGCAGGCCGACTTCCGCCAGGAGAAGACGCTGGCGCTGATGGCCAGGCCGGAAATCTCGACCGGCCGTTTCATCTACTCGAAGCCGAATAACGTCCTCTGGACCTACGACGCCCCGAAACGCGTGACGATGCTGATCGCCAACGGGATGCTCACCACCTACTACCCCGACCTGAACAAGGCCGAGCGGATCGAGGTGAAGCGCTACCAGGACCGCATTTTCAAGTACATGGGTGCGAGTGGCGCGATCGAAGAACTGGGCGCCTGGTTCAACTTTACCTTCACCAATACGTCCGACAAGGCGTACTACACGCTCGATCTCGATCCGAAGAGCAAGTCGATCGCGAAGCGCGTCCGCCACATCCGCATCTACATCGACAAGACGTCCTACCTGACCACGCAGTTCGAGTACACGGAAGGCGACGGCGACAAGACGCGCTACGAGTTCACGAACGTGAAGGTCAACGCCCCGGTCGAGCAAAGCCGCTTCACGCTGCAACTCCCGAGCAGCGTGCGCGTCGAGCAGATGAAGCTGCAATAGACTGCGCGGGTCAGCAACATCAGACACGTGATCTTGCCAAAGCACAGACAAGAGTGTCTGTGCCACACTGGCTCTCGCCAGTACAAGCATTCGGCGAGGACGGCAGAATCAATGTGGCACAGACACTCCTGTCTGTGCTGGTGAGGCTCGGGACAGCTGAGAAGTATGCAACGACTCTCCTTCCGGATCCTCGCCACCGACGGCGCCGCGCGGCGCGGCGAAATCGTCACGCGGCACGGGACGATTCAGACGCCGGTGTTCATGCCGGTCGGGACGCTGGCCTCGGTCAAGTCGCTTACCACCGACCAGTTGCAGCAGCTCGGTCCGGAGATCATCCTCAATAACACGTACCACCTGATGCTTCGCCCCGGCGTCGATCTGCTCGAAAAACTCGGCGGTGTTCATCGGTTCATGAACTGGGATCGGGCCGTCCTCTCCGACTCCGGCGGATTCCAGGTCTTCTCGCTGGCGTCGATCCGCAAGGTTCGCGAGGAGGGCGTCGAGTTCCGCAGCCACATCGACGGATCGGCACATTTTCTGTCGCCGGAGACGTCGATTGGCATCCAGCAGCGGATGGGGGTCGACATCGCCATGGCCTTCGATGAGTGTCCCGCGTATGGGCTTGGTCATATCGAGGTTGAGAGGTCGATGGAGTTAACGCACCGGTGGGCGCGACGGTCGCTGGCGGCGCGGACCGGCGAATCCGCACTGTTCGGGATCGTGCAGGGTGGAATCCACCATGACCTTCGAAAACGGAGCGCCGAGGAGATCGGGGCGATTGAGTTTGATGGAGTGGCGATCGGAGGAGTGTCGGTCGGCGAGCCGAAAGAGGAGATGCTCGACGTCATGCGCTTCACGGCGCCGCTGCTTCCCACGGACAAGCCGCGCTACCTGATGGGCGTCGGCACGCCTGAAGATCTGCTCGACGGCGTCGCGGCCGGGATCGATATGTTCGATTGCGTGATGCCCACCCGCAACGCCCGCAACGGCTCCCTCTTCACAAGCCTCGGCAAGGTCGCGATCAAGAACGCGCGCTACGCGGCGGACCAGGGTCCGCTCGATCCCAACTGTTCGTGCATCACCTGCCGCACGGTGTCACGCGCCTTTCTCCGCCACCTGTACGTCACCGGCGAGATCGCGGCCATGGTGTACAACACCATCCACAACGTCTCGTTTTACCTTGACTTGATGCGGGGGATTCGGCAAGCTGTCGCGTCCAACTCTTTGCAGGCTTTTCGCGATGCGTTTCTCTCGCGGGTCGTGAGCGGCGAAGTTGACGCCTGAACGACCGCAAAGAGCTCCCGAAAGCGAACCGAGAAAAGATATGACAGCGATTGCTCTGCTTCAGACTGCCGGCGGCACGTCCGCCTTTCTCATCAACATTCTTCCGATCGCGGCGATCTTCCTCGTTTTCTACTTCCTGGTGATCGCTCCCGCCAACAAGCAGCGGCGCAAAACGGCCGAAATGCTCAGCACGCTGAAAAAGGGTGATCGCGTCCTCACTTCGGGCGGGATTTACGGGACGGTTCAGGGTGTTGAGGCCGAAGTTGTCTACCTGAAGATCGCCGAGAATGTGAAGGTCAAGGTTGCACGTTCAGCGATCACCGGAATCACCACGGGCGATGCGGCGGAGTAACCCGCTCCCTTTTTCCTGGAGGAAACTTGACTAGAGGTTTGCTGTGGAAAGTCATCATTATCCTGGCTGTCCTCGTCGGCTTCGCCGCCGCGATGATACCGACCAACGACAACCCTGAGCCGATCCGCCGCGGCCTCGACCTGAAGGGCGGTACGCACCTGGTCATGCGCGTGAACGTCGGCGACGCCGTCCGCCTCGAGACCGACCAAGGCGCGGAGATGCTGAAGGGTCAGGCGAAGAAGTCGAATCTTCCGATTCCGGCCACGCGCCGCGTCAACGACACGACCTTCATCGCCTCGCTTCCCGCCGATACGCCGACCACCGAGTACGAGAAAATCGCCAAGGATTACCTCGGCTCGTTCGACGTCAGCCGCACGCCCGAAGGCGCGCTTCAGTTCAAGCTGAAGCCGGCCGGGCAGACGGCCCTCGAGCGCGACACGATCGCGCACACGGTCGAGACCATCGACAACCGCGTCAACGCCCTCGGCGTCACCGAGCCGTACATCGCTACCGAAGGCGCGAACCGCATCGTCATCGAGCTTCCCGGCGTCGACGATCCGGCGCGCGTCAAAGACATCATCAAGACCACCGCGCAACTCCAGTTCCGCCTCGTCGAAGGCGAGCCGGGATCGACTCCCGACGCGGCCATGACGAACGTTCCGGCCAACATGAAAACGGAAGTGGACGTCCTCCCCGGCACGCGTGAAGACGCCCTCGGCCGCGCCGCCGGCGTGGAGTACTACGCGGTACGCAAAACGGTTCCGGTCACCGGCACCGATCTGAAGAACGCGCGCGTCACCAAGGGGCAGATGGGGCAGCCGAACGTCGGCTTCTCATGGAATCCCGAAGGCGCGCGCAAGTTCGGCGACCTGACCGGGCAGAACATCAAGCGCCGCCTGGCCATCGTCCTCGACAACAAAGTCGTCTCCGCTCCGGTGATCAACAGCCAGATCAACGAGTCGGGCGTCATCGAAGGCAACTTCACGCCGCAACAGGCCGCCGATCTGGCGCTGGTGCTGCGCAGCGGTTCGCTTCCGGCATCGCTGACGACGCTGGAAGAGCGCACCGTCGGACCGTCGCTCGGCCGCGACTCGATCCGCCAGGGCGTCCTGGCGTCGCTGGTCGGCTTCATCGCACTCATCCTGGCCGTGCTGCTCTTCTACAAGGGCGCGGGCATCAACGCCGTGCTGGCGCTGCTGCTGAACCTGGTCATCCTCCTCGGCATGATGGCGCTCTTCCACGCCACGCTGACGCTGCCCGGAATCGCCGGCATCATCCTCACGCTCGGTATGGCCATCGACTCGAACGTGCTCGTCTTCGAGCGCATCCGCGAGGAGCTGCGCGACGGCAAGATGGTCCGCGCGGCCATCGAGAACGGCTTCTCCCGCGCCTTCGGAACCATCATCGATACGCACATGACCACGATCATCTCGGCGCTCTTCCTCTTCCAGTTCGGAACGGGCCCGATCAAAGGATTCGCCGTCACGCTGCTGATCGGTCTCTTCGCGTCGGTCTTCACCGCGTTCTTCGTCTCGCGCGTGATTTTCGACGTCATGTACAAACCGCAGGATCGCCCGACCGAGATGAGCATCTAAGGAAGGCGAGGAGAATTAGCCATGCAGATTTTCGTCAACTCAAAATACGATTTCGTGAAATGGCGTTTTTACGCCGTTTCCTTCTCCGTCATCTTCATGCTCGTCGGACTCGCGGCGTACCTGAAGCACGGCATCAACTGGGGCATCGACTTCGCCGGCGGCGCCACGATCACGCTGCGGTTCAAAGACGCCGTCCCGATGGACCGCCTTCGCGCCGACCTGGCCGCCGCCTCGATCCAGCAATACGGCAAGGCCGGCGACAACGCCGTCCTGATCCGCCTGCCGGAGCTGAGCAAAGAGACCGACTACGCCGGCCAGGTCGTGGCCAAGATCAATAACGATCTGAACCCGCAGACCACGACCAAGCTCGACATCAACTTCCACGGAAAGGATCGCCTGACGGAGCTTCTCGCTTCCGCGGACCCCGACGCCAAGGGAAGTTCTCCGGCCGCGCGCGATTACTACAAGAACATCGCCCAGAACATCGTCACCCGCCGCTCCGAGCTGGGCGTCTTCACGAACATGAGCCAGGCCACCTCGGCTCCGGGCGTGACGACGCGCATCGCCGGTTTCCTGAACGACAAATGCTTCCTCGGCGCGTTCAACCTGCTCAATCAGGAAACGGTCGGACCGCAGGTCGGCCACGATCTGCAGCAGAAAGCGATCTGGGCGGTCGTCCTCTCGACGCTGGCCATGGGCGTCTACCTCTGGCTCCGCTTCGACCTGATGTTCGGCGCCTCGGCCATCGTCTGCATCATCCACGACGTGCTGATGTCGCTGGCCTTCCTGATGCTGATCAACGGCGAGTTCTCGCTGAACATCGTGGCCGCGCTGCTGCTCATCGTCGGTTTCTCGATCAATGACACGGTCGTCATGTACGACCGCGTCCGCGAGAACCGCCGCAAGCTGAAGACGCGCATGTCTCTCGAAGAGCAGCTCAACCTGGCCATGAACCAGACGTTGTCGCGAACGATCCTGACCTCCGGCTCGGTCGTCATCGTCCTCATCGCCCTGATCCTTCTCGGCGGCAAGGTGATCCACGAATTCGCCTGGATCCTCCTCATCGGCGTCCTGGCCGGCACCTATTCGACGGTCACGATCGTCCCCGCCGTCGCCATCGCCTGGAACAACCTGACCGGCCGCAAACACGACCTCTCCGGCCCCGCCAAAGGCCCGATGCGCGTGGAACCGAAACAGGACGTCCCGCCCGCCCAGCGCAAACGCAAAGCGGGCTAAGCCTCATCACGATCAATGCAAACGCCGCCGATCTTCGGCGGCGTTTTTGTTTTTGGGGCGCTACAACGTGCGCAGCACCGCGCGCACCGGACTCGCGTCGGCGCCCTTAATCCGCAGCGGGAGGGCGATGAGCTCGTACTCGCCTTCTTCGACGCCGGACAACACCAGGCCTTCGAGGATGGCCATGTCGTTGCGGGCGATTGCGTTGTGGGCTTCGAGTGCTTTCGAATCGAAGGGATCGACGGAGGGGGTGTCGATGCCGATGAGGCGGACGCCGTGGTGATAGAGATCGTCGACGAGTTCGGGCGAGAGGCTGGCGAAGTCGTTGTTCCAGCGGCGGTGATCGGGGAACGTGCCGGTGCGGAAGAGGATGCGCGGCGCGCAGAGCGTTTCGATTTTGTCGGCGACGTGGTCGGGCATGATGCGTTCGCCGCGCGCGACGTCGACGTCGACCACGATGCAGCGGCCGAGGTAGAGATCGAGGCGGCGGACGGAGATGTCCTGGCCGTCCGCGACGTAGTGGTTCGGCGCATCCGCATGCGCGCCGACGTGCAGCGAAACGCGCATGTCGCTCAGCGTCAGGTTCGCGCCGGCATTCATATCCGCGTTGATGGTGCGCACGAACGGTGTGTCGCCCGGCCAGACGTTGATGGCGGAGTCGATGACGGGCGAGATGTCGATGAGTGCCATCAGGCGGCTGCGATGATTTTCATCTCGACGGAAATCGGAGTCGGCAGTGAGTCGACGCCGACGGTGGTACGCGTCGGCTGGATTTTGCCCAGCACTTCCGCGTAGACGCGATTGAATCGATCGAAGTCACCCTTCATGTCAGTCAAATAGACAGTCACGTCGAGGATTTTCTCCAGCGAACTGCCGGCGGCTTCGAGAATGGCTTTGACGTTATCGACCGTGGCCCGCGTCTGCGCTTCGATTCCGGCCGGGATTTCATTCGTGACCGGACGCCGCGGACCGATGCCCGACAGAAACAGCAGATCTCCGACGCGGCGCGCGTGCGGATACGGCCCGACCGGCGCGGCAGCGTTGGTGGCCATGATCGGAGCAGCGTTCGGCGCGCGATCCTCGGGCCACTCTTCCTGCGACGACATCTCGCTCGTGCGGCCGACGTCCGGCCCGCCTTCGAGCACGTTGTGCGACTCCAGTCCCGTACCCGACTCGACCGGACCTTCATCGAACTCCTTCTCGAAATCGAGCTCCTTGTTTGGATTCGGCGTCAGCTCGACGATGCCGTTGCCGGTGCCCCAGACCGGCTGGTAGTCCCACACCTTGCCGTCGTACTTGTTGTTCTCGCCGGCCAGGGCGGCCAGCCACCAGATGGCCTTGAAGCCCATGTCGGCGTTGGCTTCGCGTCCGAATTCGCGCGCGACTTGGGCAACGTCCTCGAGCCGCCCTTCGCCGAGCATCTCCAGGATTTTGCGGTTCCACTCATCGTCCTTGGCCGACGAGATGTGATCGTTGGCGATGTCGATTTCGCCGACTTCGTAGCGATTCGAAAGATTCGTGACCACGACCACGATCGTCTTTTTGCCGTAGCGATCGATGGCAGTTCGCGCGGCGCGGCCGAGGGCGCGCGTCTCGTCGCGCTCCGCGTAGATATTGCACGACACCATCGACGCCGGAATGGCATTGTTCGGATTGAGCAGCTTCAACGCGACGACGGTTCCCGTGTCGATCGGGAAGCCGTGATAGTCGACGGTCGCGGTCTGCATGCCGAGGTCCTTGCAGACGGACGCGTAGAGCTTGCCGAACTCCGGATCGATGCGGAACGAGTACGGGATCTCGCCGAACTGGTACCAGTTCTGATCGACGAGCGTCCATTGCGGATTCGGCGCGGTCTGAAAAAGATGTCCGATGACGGAGAACCACTGCGTCGAATACAACAGCATCAGTTCCGCACCGGATCGCTCGATCTCGCGTCCGATGGCTTCGTAACTCTGCTTCAGCGACGCCCATCCGGCGTTGCGGTCCGGCGCGAGCAGGATGTGCGGCTGGCCCGGAACGAGGTAGGCCTTGTGAATCAATCCGCTCACGTCAGTGCACGTACGAGTCGGCGGTGATGGCAACGTTGCGCGACTGAATGATCGACGTCGCCAGCAGCGCGCGGCGGCCGATCTCGTCCCACTGTTCGGTGTTCACGAGATCGGGCACGGCGAGCGACGCGCCGAGGTTGACGGCCATGCAGCCGGCGTCGAGGTAACTCTCGATCGTGTCGAGCGGCACCGGACCGCCGGCAAGCATCGGCACGTCGCGGATCGGACCGCGCAACGTGCGGATGTAATCGGGACCGCCGAGGTAAAGCGCGGGAAACACTTTGACGATGTCGCAGCCCGCTTCCCACGCGCGGATGATCTCCGTCGCGGTGCCGGCGCCGGCGACGCAAAGCAGGTCGTGCTCGTTCGCGTACTCGATGACGCTGACGTCGGTGTGCGGCGAAACGATGATCTGGGCTCCGGCGCGGCGCGCCTGCGCGGCATCGTTCGTACTGCGCGTGGTGCCGGCGGCGATGACCACTCCCATCGGCTCGAACTTCTGCGCGAATCGTTCGATGAGTCCGAACGCCTCGGGTGTTGTCAACGTCACCTCGAGGATTCGTATCCCATTTGCTGCGAACGCCTCGGCCACCGACTCCGCGGCCGCGACGCTGTTCTCGCGCACGACGCCGATGATCTGCTCCATGGCAACTTTTTCGAACAGTTCTTTGCGGGACATGGTGCGAAGGATATCGCGAGTGGTGGATGGCTGTCGGCTGTCGGGAAAGTCAAAAGCAAATCTCTTGTCGAACCCCGACAGCCGACAGCCGACACCCGACAGCCATTCAGGTAAGCTATCGCCCCATCCATGGTCCTCATCAACAAAGCGATCAACGAGGTCACGGTCAAGCTCGTGTACTACGGGCCTGGGCTGTGCGGGAAGACGACGAACCTGGAGAAGATCTACGGCAATCCGAAGCTCGACAACAAGGGCAAGATGATCTCGATGTCGACGGAGACAGACCGCACGCTGTTCTTCGACTTCATGCCGATGGAGTTGGGCACGATCGCCGGCCAGAAGGTTCGCGTGCAGCTCTACACCGTTCCCGGTCAGGTGTTTTACGACGCCACGCGCAAGCTGGTCCTTCGCGGCGCGGACGGCGTGGTGTTCGTGGCCGACTCGCAGTCGTCGATGCGCGATTCGAATCTCGACAGCCTGGAAAATCTGAAAACGAATCTGCGCCTCAACCGCATCGATCCGCAGAAGGTGGCGCTCGTCTATCAATACAACAAGCGCGACCTGCCGAACGTCGATTCGGTCGAGACGATGAACGGTTACCTGAACCCCGACGGCTCGCCCGTCGTCGAAGCGTCGGCCATCACCGGCACCGGCGTGACGGCCACGCTCCGCGCCGCCGTCGCGCGCATCCTCGACAATCTCAAGAACAACGTCGACACGACGCTGCACGAGGAGCCGGAGCTGGAAGCGCCCGACATGTCAGCGAAGTCGGGCGCGACACAGATGTCGGCCGGGACTCCGAAGTTGTCGATGAAGTCGACGCCGAAGTTTGATGCCGAGGAGACGATTACGGTCTCGCCGTTTGAGGTAGAACCGGCCGATGAATCCGTCGAGGATGAGAATCCGTTCGGGGTCATGGTCGCGGACGAGGCACCCGCGGAGGATCCATTCGCCGCCGCCGCGACAGAGATCCACGACGCCGGTGCCGAGCTGCAGTCGTTGCTCGCCTCGGCGCAAGAAGTCGTCCGCTCCCTCGAGCAAGCGCTCGATCGCGCCCGCGCACACGAGGCCGCGTTGCGCGCGAAGATGTAGGTGTGACACCAGCCAATGTGGCACAGACACTCTTGTCTGTGCTGGTGAGGCTCGGGAGATCTGAAACTTCAGCCGCGGAACCTTGCCAAAGCACAGACAGGAGTGTCTGTGCGACATCACTCCCCGTACGGAACGCAGTACGGATCGTCCGTATCGCAGCTTGCGAATTCGAACTGGATGGTTGTGTGCGCGATGCCGTATTCGTGCTCGAGCATCCCGTTCACGCGCGCGAGAAGGTTGCCGGTGGAACGGACCGGTATGTCGCCGACCATCAGGTGACATGACAACGCCGGACGCGATGCGCCGAGGGCCCAGATGTGGAGGTGGTGAACGCCGTCGACGCCATCGAGTGCCGCAATCGCGCGCGTCACGGCCTCGGGATCGATCCCTTCCGGCGTCCCTTCGAGCAGCAGATTGATGGCCTCGCGCAGGATGCCCCAACTGCTCCAGAGAATCAGCACGCCGATGGCGATCGACACGGCCGGATCCCAGAACAGCGCGCCGGTACGGCGGATCAACAGCGCCGCGGCGATGATGCCCGCCGAGGAGATGGCGTCGCCGAGCATGTGCAGGACGGCGCCGCGGATGTTGAGATCGTGACGCCCTTCGCCGCGCAGCCAGAGCGTGATCGCGCCGTTGAGCACGAGCGCCGCGGCGGCGGTGATGAGCATGGCCGTGCTGTTCACCGCCGCCGGCGCGCGCAGCCGCTCGGCCGCTTCGACGAAAACGAAAATCGTGAACGCCACCAGCGTTCCGGCATTGATGAACGCCGCCAGCACACCGGCGCGATGCCATCCGTACGACTTCGCGCTCGTCGCCGGCCGCCGCGCCACACGCACGGCGAAAAGCGCCAGCAGCAGCGCGAGCGCGTCGGTGACGTTGTGCAGCGCATCGCCGATGAGCGCGAGCGAATTCGCGCGAATGCCGGCGACGATTTCGATGACGACGAAAACCGCGGTGGCGATCGAGGCGATCAGGAGCTTTTGCGAAGCGTGACCCGCCCCGTGGTGTGAGTGACCCATAAAAGCGAATGTTGAATGTTCAATGTCGAATGTTCAATGTTGAATGAAGCGGCAAGGTATCTCCACTCATTCAACACTCAACATTCAACATTGAACATTCAACATTTCAGCCTTTCACCTCGTCGACTTCTCCACCTTCTTCGACTTCGCCGCCACTCCCTCGGCCATCGAAACGCGCTGCTCGCGCAGGCGCGCCGCGAGCGCGGCATCGGACAACGCGATGATCTGCGCCGCCAGAACGCCTGCGTTGCGCGCGCCGCCGATGGCCACCGTCGCCACCGGGATTCCTGGCGGCATCTGGACGACTGCATACAAAGCATCGACGCCTTGCAGCGCGCTGCCGCTGAGCGGAACGCCGATGACCGGCTTTGTCGTCAACGACGCGACGACGCCCGGCAGATGCGCGGCCATCCCCGCGCCGGCGATGAAAACGCCCGCGCCATCGCGCTCGGCGTCGCTCACGATCTGCTTCGTCCGCTCCGGACTGCGATGCGCGGACGCGACTTTCATTTCGTACGCGACACCCGCTTCATCGAGTGCCGCACACGCCTGTCCCATGACCTCGGCGTCGGAATCGCTTCCCATGATGATGCAAACCCACATGGCGGCGAATCTTAGCAGGCGGGAACTTCGGCTTCGCCGTTTGCGGCCGTCTTGCTGCGCAGGCTCGGCAGCGGCAGACAGCTCCGTACCAGCGCGCTGAGCGCGCCGATGTCGAAAGGCTTCGGCAGAAATGCGCAAATCCCTTTGTCGACCGCGGTGGCAACCTCGGGGGCGCGATTCGCGCTGATGACGATCACCGGAATCTGCCGCAGCGCCGGCTCCAGCTCGCGCGCCTGCAGCACGTCCCAACCGGAAAGGATCGGCATCATCAGGTCGAGCACGACCACGTTCGGCTGTTCCTTGCGCATCAGGTCGAGCGCTTCCTTCCCGTTCGGCGCCTCGAAGAAAACGTAGCCGTCGCGTTTGAGCGCCGCCACGATCATCTTGCGGATGCTCGGATCGTCGTCGACGACCAGCACGCAATACGCACGTTTATCGGGAAGTTCTTCGCCAGTCTGGACCACGCGACTTAAGGCATGCACAACAGGTGCCTTTGCGGAATTTCGTCTCTGCGCAAGGCGCTTCTCGGAGGGCCGTGAAAGTCGCTGTGGCCATGTCGGGCGGGGTCGATTCGTCGACCGCCGCGTACATCCTCAAGTCCGCCGGACACGAGGTGGTCGGTCTGTCGATGCAGATGTACGACAACCTCACCAACGCCGATACGACCTACGGCGGATGCTGCACCATCGACGACCTCACCGACGCGCGCCGCGTGGCGTGGAAGCTCGACATCCCGCACTTCACGCTCAACCTCGAGCAGAATTTTCACGAGAAGGTGATCGCGCCGTTCGTGCAGTCGTACCTGAGCGGTCTCACGCCCAGTCCGTGCGTGCTGTGCAACACGCACGTGAAATTCGATCTCTTTCACGAGAAAGCGCGCGCCATCGGCGCGGAGAAAATCGCCACGGGACATTACGCGCGCATCACGCGCGATGCGAATGGCCTCTTCGAGCTGCGCAAGGCGCTGCACCTGGCGAAGGATCAGTCGTACTTTCTCTTCGAGCTGACGCAGGAGCAGCTCAGCGGCGCCCTCTTCCCCCTCGGCGAGATGACGAAGCCCGAGGTAAGGGATGTGGCCGAGGAGGCAGGACTGAATGTGGCGCGCAAGAAGGAGTCGTACGAAATCTGCTTCGTGCCGCAGACCGACAGCTACGCAAAAATCGTGGAGCGCGAAGCCGCCATCACACCCGGCGACGGCGCCGGCGAGATCGTCGACGTCTCCGGCAAGGTGATCGGAACCCACGACGGCTACTACCACTTCACCATCGGCCAGCGCCGCGGCCTCGACATCGGCGGCACGTCCGAGCGGATGTACGTCGTCGACGTGAATCCGTTCACGAAGCGCGTGGTGGTCGGCGAAGCCTCCGATCTCGAGCGCGACGAACTGACCGCCGCGCGCGTGCACTGGATCAGCGGCGTTGTCCCATCCGGACCGATCGAAGTTCAGGCCCGCGTCCGCTCCCGCTCCGCCGACGTTGCCGCAACCGTCACGCCGCTTCCCGACGGACGCGCGCGCGTGCAGTTCGCGCAGAAACTACGCGCAGTCGCGCCAGGTCAGGCGGTCGTGTTTTACGACGGCGATCTGTGTTTGGGCGGTGGGTGGATTACGCGGGGCAACTGATGGATCAGGAAACCCTGGTCGCAAACTACCTGCAATACCTTCGTGCGCATCGGGTACACGACGCGTCATTGAGCAGCGAAGACGAATTTGCAGCGTGGGAGGCCGTCGAAGAATGCATCGATCGAGATCCCGAGCTCGCATGGACAGTTCTAATCGCAGTTCTCGATCGCTGCGATTCTGCGGAACGCTACCTCGTTGGCACCGGTGCACTTGAGACGTTCTTTTTTCATCACGTTGTGGCATTCAGCGAATGTATCGAAGAGCAACTCCGCACCAATCCTGCATTTCTCGATGCGTTCCGCTTCACGTACATGGGTGGCGTACCCCAACCGATTTGGCGCCACTTCAACGACATCCTTGCGGCTCTCGGTGTTCCAGAGCACGAACTGCGCGAGTGGAGCTGGGTCGATACGGACCGGTATCCGGAGGGCTAGAACAGCGTCTGCCCCGCCACGCGCGCCTCCATCGCCAGCAGTTGCCGCTTCACATGCAGTCCTCCGCCGAAGCCGGTGAGCGAGCCGCTGGCGCCGATGACGCGATGGCAGGGGATGACGATCGGGATCGGGTTGGCGCCGTTGGCGGCGCCGACGGCGCGGACGGCGGCGGGTCGTCCGATGCGTTCGGCGATTTTGGAGTACGTCGTGGTCTGGCCGTACGGGATCTTTAGCAGCGCGTTCCAGACGGATTGCTGGAACTCGGTTCCGCGCGGCGCGAGCGGGAGATCGAACGTTTGTCGTTCGCCGGCGAAGTAGGCGCGCAACTGATTGGCGGCTTCGCGAAGGGCGGCAGGATGATGCGTCCAATCGGGTTCGGGCTCAGCGCCAGCGAAGTGGATTTCTACGATCGCGATTTCATCGCCGGCGATGAGGATTTCGCCGATGGGGGTCGGGACGTAGGTGTAGAGCATGTGTGGCACAGACACTCTTGTCTGTGCTTTGGCAAGCGGCACTGGCTGAAGTTGTTGAGCAGTATTGCGCATTGATTTCTCAGGCATCGCGAGCCTCACCAGCACAGACAAGAGTGTCTGTGCCACATGGATCGCTGCATGTAGGTTAGCGCAACGTGAACCACTAGAGGCTTCGCCAGAGGAGCATCGTCGCGTACGCGCGATATGGCCGCCAGGCCTCGGCGCGGGACAGCAGCTCGCGGTCGCTGATCATGCCGGCGGCTTTGCGGATGCCGAGGTCGGTGTGGGGGAAGGCGTCGGGCTCGCGGAGGGCGCGCATGGCGATGTAGTGCGCGGTCCATGGGCCGATGCCGGGGAGTTTCGTCAGACTGGCGATCGATTCGTCGAGCGTGGCGCCGCGTTCGAACGTGACCTCGCCGTGCGCGACGGCCCGCGCCAGACCGCGAATCGTGTTCCAGCGCGTCTGCGGCATGCCGGGATTCGTTCGCGCGCGCATGAGCGACTGCGGCGTCACGCCGTGGCGCGATGCGATGCGCGCCATCAGCGTCGTCGCGCCCGCCACGCTGATCTGCTGGCCGACGATGGCGCGGATGGCCATCTCGAATGCGTCCCATGTTCCCGGAACGCGAATGCCGGGAAACTTGCGCACGAGAGGGCCGAGTACTTTGTCGCGCGCGAAATGCTTCTCGATGGCGGCAATGTCGGCATCGACGTCGAACATCGTGCGCACGCGCGGGCCTTCGGACGCATCGCTCACGATGACGGCATTGTCCGAATGCGTCACGCGCACGCTACCGCGTTCGTACGCGTCATCAGTTACCGTCTCGACGCCGGCGATCGCGCGAGGGCGGAGGAAGTTGAGGATGCCGCTCCAGTCGTACGGAGCGTGGTAGCGCAACTCGATCATCGATCCGCAATCTGGATGATGATGAAAAATCCAGGATCGCGATTCGGCGCATCGTAGTCGGTGCCGCGCTCGACGATCGCGGTGACGTCACGGAACGGCGCGCCGGCGGAACGCGTTTCCTCTCTTCCCCGAAACACCGGTCGCCACCCTTCCGGCATCGGACCGCCATCCGGGATGAATGCGGACGTGAAAAACCATTCCGGAGTGCGCTGCGGGATTCCGGACAGGGCGTCGAAGAACACACCGTCGAGCGTCAGACGAGGCGCGGGACCGGGAGTGAAGCGGATCGTGGCGAAGACCGGCGGGGCCAGCAGCCGGCTCTTCGGCCCATCGGTCAGCCACGGGTCGTGATGGGTTTCATCGAGCCGGTAAAGCTCGTAACTTTCACGCAAGCGCATGGTCGCCGCGCGCGAAGGATCGATGCCGAAGAAGCGGGCAATCTTTATCGCCGACTCGCCGCGCCAGTAGAAGGTCTTCGGATATGCCGACGGCGCTTTCGCCGCCGTGAGCGTCGACGCGACGAGCAGCAGCGTCACGACGATCGCCGCGCGACGCATCACTCCACCGTCACGCTCTTGGCCAGGTTGCGCGGCTGATCGACGTCGCATCCGCGGCGCAGGGCGATGTAGTACGCGAGGAGCTGCGTCGGAATGACGGACAGAATCGGCTGCAGCGGCTCGACGGTCCACGGAATCTCGATCACGTCGTCGGCGAATTTCTTCATCGCCTCGTCGCCTTCGTCGCAGATCACGATCAGCTTGCCGTCGCGCGCTTTCACTTCCTGCAGATTCGACACGACCTTGTCGTACACCGGCGTGTGCGTGGCGATAGCCACGACCGGGAGGTTCTCGTCGATCAGCGCGATCGGTCCATGTTTCATCTCGCCCGCCGGATAGCCCTCGGCGTGGATGTACGAGATCTCCTTGAGCTTGAGTGCCCCTTCGAGCGCGATCGGGTAGTGCACGCCGCGGCCGAGGAAGAGGAAGTCCTGCGACTTCGAATACTTGTGCGCGAGCTCTTCGATGTGCTTCTCCTGTTTGGACAGGATGTCTTCGATCTTGTGCGGGATCACGCGCATCTCGTGCATGGCGTAGCGGCGGTCGTCGAGATCGTCGCCGCGAAGCTGGCGGATGTAGAGCGCGAGCAGGTAGAAGGCGGTGAGCTGCGTGGTGAAGGCTTTCGTCGACGCCACGCCGATCTCCGGACCGGCATTCGTGTAGATCACGCCGTCGGACATGCGCGTGGCCGCGGCGCCGATGACGTTGCAGATGGTGATGAGCTTCGCGCCTTTCTTCTTCGCCTCCTGCATGCCGGCGATCGTGTCGGCGGTCTCGCCCGACTGCGTGACGCCGATGACGAGCGTGCCGTCGTCGATGATCGGATTGCGGTAGCGATACTCGGAACCGTAGTCCACTTCGATCGGAATGCGCGCCGCATCTTCCAGCAGGAACTTGCCGACCAGCCCCGAGTGCCACGATGTCCCGCAGGCGATGATGTGGACCTTCTTGATCTTCGCCCAATCGTCGGACGTGAGCTGCAGGTCGTTGAAGAAAATCTCGCCCGACTCTTCGAACATGCGGCCGGTGAAGGTGTCGCGCACGGCGCGCGGCTGTTCGTGAATCTCCTTGAGCATGTAGTGCCGGTAGCCTTCCTTCTCAGCCATCACGGCATCCCACAGGATCTTCTTCGGCTCGCGCTCGATCTTCTGATCTTTCTGATCGTAAAAGGTGGCGTTCTTCTGATCGACGACGGCGTACTCGCCGTCCTCCAGATAAATGATGTTGCGCGTGTAGGCGAGAAGCGGCGCGACGTCGGAGGCGACGATGTTTTCGTTTTCGCCGAGGCCGACGACGAGGGGCGGTCCCTGCTTGGCGGCGACGATCGTGCCCGGCTCATTGCCGTCGAACATCACCAGCGCGTAATGGCCTTCGAGCTCCTTGAGCGTCTTTCGGACGGCGTCGACGAACTTCGTCCCGTCCTTCATGTTTTCTTCGACGAGATGCGCGACGACCTCGGTGTCCGTCTCGGTCTTGAACTCGTGACCGATCTTCTGGAGTTTCTGTTTGATCGGCAGGAAGTTCTCGATGATGCCGTTGTGGATGACCACGATCTTGCCCGTGCAGTCGCGGTGCGGATGGGCGTTGTTCTCGTTCGGCTTGCCGTGCGTGGCCCAGCGCGTGTGGCCCATGCCGAACGTGCCCTTGAGCGGCGCCGCATCCAGCTTTGCCTCCAGATTCGACAGCTTCCCCTCGGCGCGCACGACTTCGACGCCGTTGCCGTCCACGACGGCGATTCCGGCGCTGTCGTAGCCGCGATATTCGAGTTTTTTCAGTCCGCCGATGAGAACCGGCACCACGTCACGACTGCCGGCGTATCCGATGATTCCGCACATGAGGCTTCCCGTCCGTTAGAATTCCGCGCCGGTGAGAAAACTTGCGGCGCTGTTCCTTTTCGCTGTCGTTGTTGCATGCGGCAAACGCGGCGATCCGCATCCGCCTGTCCCGATCATTCCGAAGGCCACGACCGATCTTCTTGTAGCACAGCGTGGTCCCAAAGTTCTCCTGTCGTGGAGCTACCCGTCGATCACGACGGCCGGCAAGACGATGACGGGTATCCGGCGGGTCGTAGTCTGGCGCTCCGTCGAAGAGCTGCCGGTGTCGCAGCCGCCTCGCGATCCGGGCGACCTCGACCCCACGCGTCCTGCATCCATCCAACTTTTCTCGAAGATTCCGACGCTCGCTCCCGCTCAGTTTCTGAAGCTCCGAAACCGGGTAGACAGCATAGAAGGCGCCAACTTGCCGGCCGCGACGACCGGCGCGCGCCTGACGTACGAGGACACGCCGCCCTTCCACACCACCGACGGACGCCCCGTTCGCGTGACGTACGCGGTCGTGACCGAAGGGGCGACGGCGAATGGCGATCTATCGAATCTGGTGACGATCGTGCCGCTGGAAGTGCCGGTGGCGCCGACGGGGCTCGCAGCAGTGCCACGCCGCGAAGGGGTGATCCTGACCTGGACCGCGCCCGACACGGCCATCAGCGGCGCGAAGAAGCCGCCCATCGCCGGATACGACGTCTATCGATTCCCACACAACCAACCTGCTGACGAATTCGCGACGCCGATCAACACGGCGCCGGTGACGTCGCCGACGTTCACCGACAATCCGCCCTACGGTCCGCACGATTACTTCGTGACCGCACTCGCATCCACCGGTCCGCCGCGCATCGAGAGCGATCCATCCTCGGCCGTTAGTGTCACGTTCAAGGACCTCGTTCCTCCCCCGCCGCCCACGGGCTTGACCGCGCTCGTCGAAACGGCCGGCGTACGCCTGGTCTGGGATCCGGTCGAGGCACCCGACATGGCCGGCTACAAGGTCTACCGCACCGAGGGATCGGGCATCGAGCAACTGCGCCCGGTCGGAACGATTCCGCTGACGCCGATCCAACTGGTTACCGCCACCAACTACCGCGACACGAGCGTCAACCGCGGCATTTCGTACTACTACGAGGTGGTGTCGGTCGATAAGACCGGGAATGAGAGCGCGAGGGCGAAGACGGATTGGGTGCTGGTTCCGAAGACGCCGTAAGAATCCGTTTCACCACAGAGGCACAGAGGACACAGAGATAGCCTCTGTGATCTCTGTGTCTCTGTGGTTCAAATCTTTATGCAGACGTTCTTCGCCTCGGTGAAGAAGTTGAGCGACTCGAAGCCGCCTTCCCTTCCCACTCCGCTTTCCTTCATCCCTCCGAAGGGAACTCGCAGGTCGCGGAGGAGCCAGCAGTTGATCCAGATGGTGCCGGCGTCGAGCGAGGCGGCGACGCGATGGGCGCGTGAGAGGTCGCGCGTCCAGACGGTGGCGGAGAGGCCGTAGCGCGTGGAGTTGGCGAAGGCGACCGCTTCGTCTTCGCCGTCGAAGGGCGTGATCGTGACGACCGGGCCGAAGATCTCTTCCTGGAGGACGCGGCAGTCGCATCCGAGGCCGGTGATGATGGTCGGCTCGACGAAGTAGCCGGGCCGATCGACGCGGCGGCCGCCGGCGACGATCGTTCCGCCTTCCTTCGCGGCCAGATCGATGTAGCCCATCACCTTCTGCAGATGCGCGTCGCTGATGAGGGCGCCGACGTCGGTCGATTCATCGAGCGGATCGCCGATGCGTAGCTTCTTCGCGGCGGCGGCGAAACGCGTCACGAATTCGTCGTGGATGGAGCGCTCGACGAAGATGCGCGATCCGCAGAGGCAGATTTCGCCCTGGTTCCAGAAGCTGGAGCGGATCGACGTAGCGATGGCCTCATCGATGTCGGCGTCGGCGAAGATGAGGTTCGGATTCTTGCCGCCGAGCTCCAGCGACAATTTCTTGAAATGCGGCGCGGCGTTGGCCGCAACCGCCGAGCCGGTGACGGTGCCGCCGGTGAAGGAGATGGCGGCGACGTCGTCGTGGCAGGTCAGCGCGCGGCCGGCCTTGTTGCCGTAGCCGTGCACGATGTTGATGACGCCCGGCGGGATGCCGGCTTCGAGCGACAGCTCGGCCAGGCGGTTCGCGGTCAGCGGCGTCAGTTCACTCGGCTTGGCGACGCAGGTGTTCCCCGCGGCGATGGCGGGCGCGATCTTCCACGAAAGGAGATACAGCGGCAGGTTCCACGGCGAGATCAGACCGACCACGCCGAGCGGCTGGCGCAGCGTGTAGTTGAGCGCCGCGGCGTCCATGACGTGCGCATCGCTGGACTGGTGGAGGATGGCCGTGGCGAAGAAACGGAAGTTGGCTACGGCGCGCGGGATGTCCAGCCGCTTCGCCAACGAAATCGTTTTGCCGTTGTCGATCGATTCGGTGCGCACCAGCTCGTCGAGATTTTTCTCGATCAGATCGGAGAGTTTGAGAAGGAGGTTGCTTCGTTCGGCGGCTGTTCTTCGCGACCAGGCGGGAAACGCTGCTTTGGCCGCGGCGACGGCGTCATCGACGTCGCGTTCGTCGCTATCGGGAATCGCGGCGATGACTTCGGCGGTGGCGGGGTTGACGTCGTCAAAGTAGGCGTCCGAACGCGGCGGGACGAATTTGCCGTTGATGAAATTGGCGATCTGCATGGGGCTGAGAGTTTATCGTCCACTGTCATTCTGAGCCGCCGGAGTTGCGGAGGCGAGGCCGGAGCAGCGAAGGACGGCGAAGAATCCCCGGCTGCTAACCCGGTTGGGCGGCGGAAATTTGACAACCACCGCCCGCCGGGTTATCAGCCGGGGATCCTTCGACCGTCCTGCGCCGCTCCGCGCTTCGCGCTACGCGGCTCCGGCGGCTCAGGATGACAATGCCTTCCAGATCTTTTTCAAATCCGCGATGAACCGCCGCATTTCCTCGTGCCGCGCGTCGTCGCTTGGCGCGCGAAGGATCGATGATGGATGGACCGTCGCCGTCACGAATGGTGCGAGAGGTGAATCGACGAACTGCCCGCGCTGGATCGATACGCGGAACTTCGGGCCGATCACGGCCTGCGCGGCGGTGGAGCCGAGGCAGATGATTGCGCGCGGTTTGATCACGGCCACCTCGGCTTCGAGCCACGGGCGGCAGGCGGTGATCTCTGCGCCGTTCGGCTTCTTGTGGATGCGGCGCTTGCCGCGCGGCTCCCATTTGAAATGCTTGACGACGTTGGTGACGTAAACGGTCTTGCGGTCGATGCCCGCTTCGGCCAGCGCTTTGTCCAGCAGCGCGCCCGCCGGGCCGACGAAAGGGTGTCCGCTCAGGTCTTCCTTATCGCCGGGCTGCTCGCCGACGAACATGACCGTCGACGACGGCTTCCCTTCGCCGAAAACGGTCTGCGTGCCGATCTTCCAGAGGTGGCAGGCCTGGCATCCGGCGGCGACGATCTGCAGCTTCTTCAGCGTGGGGCGCGACGGGATCAGCGGAGCGGCGGTCTCGACATCTCTCACGACTCCGGGGAGAGTGCAATCGATGATCCCACCCAGGTGAACTGCTTGTTGAAATCGACGCCGAGCATTTTGCCGCGCGAGAGGCGGACCAGGTTCTGCGCCAGGATCGGTTTCGCTTCATCGTCGGGCCGCAGGAACATCATGCGGATCTCGATCTTCACGCCGCCGCCGTCGGCAGCCTGCAACGCCGGCTCGTATTCGATTTTTTCCTGCACGCACCAGGCGTGGCGATCGGCCGCAGGAATGGCATCGAGGTCGGCCGCGGTCGGTTCGACGTTGACGCCGCCGCCGGCGAAGGAGAAGAGTGGCTTGAGAACGTAGCGGGCCGTGAAATCGTCTGGAACGCGATCGAGATCGGAAACGAACGTCGCGCGCGGCACGGACGGGTGATCGAGGAACGGCAGCGAATACTTCGACCAGGCCCAATACCAGTTCGGATGCGGCGCCCATTCGACGTCGAGCTCTTCGCGATAGTCGAACGGGATCTCGATTTTCTTCGCGATCAGCTCATCGAAGACGACGCGGTTGTAGATGCGGCGGATGCGCGTGTTGCCGAGGAAGAGCTGCTTGCCGCGCTTGGTGAGCGCGCGCGGATCGACGGCATCGACGCCGGTGAGCAGCTTTGTGGCGGCGAAGTCGGGATACGTTTTCTGCTTCGGTGGATCGATGTCCATCAGGATCACTTCCGCCGGATCGTGGCCGCCGGTGATCGTGCGCTTTGCGAGGTCGATGAACGAATCGCGGTCGAGGCCGGAGAACCAGCACGACCATTCGCGATCGAGGCCGTCCATCGTGCGCATCGTGTCGCGCCAGGCGTCCCGCTGCGCGACCTGCAGGCACGTCAGCGACGGAAAGCCCTGCAACTCGATCAGCTTCGGGACGAGCGTGCCGTTTTCGCGGACGACGGCGAAGTCGACCTGCGTGAAGCTCGGCAGCGCGTCCATGCCCGGCGTGTCCCAGCGCGCGGGGATCGCTTGCTTCATCTGCGCGATGCGCGCGGGATCGGAGAGCTGCGTGACGATTGCCTGCGCCGCGTCGACGATGGAGCGTTTGAAATCGTCGGGCAGAAACAGCGGCGACTCGGCCAGACGAAATTCGAACGTGCAGTCGAGTCGCGACGACAGCTCGCGCACGTACCACTGGTAACGCTCCGGCGTGATCTGCGCGTTGAACAAACCACGAAAGCGCGGATCCATGGTCTTACGCGGTCGCCACTTCGCAGCGTTCGGCGATGAGCGCGCCGAGGTGGTGGCGAATGGGCCCGAGGAGCGAATACTCCGAGGTCAGGCGGCTTTCGCGTTCGAGATGGGCGAAGAGATCGCGCATCGTTTCGACGCGCTCGCGGTACCACGGCTCGGAGACTTCGCCGTGCGCGCGCTTCTCTTCGAGCACGGTCATGATGTGCTCGCGGTCGATGATCTCGGGGTGATGATTGACGCCGAGAATGCGCGGCAGGCCGTCGTCGCGGCGCGCGAATTCGAGCATCGTCACGCCGTCGCTCGATTCGTCCTCGCGGGCGATGATCGTGCCCGAGGAGCGCTCGGCGATCAGATCGAAGAGACGGTTGTCGACGACGCGGAAGTGGCGGCGATCGGGCAGTTGGTTCGCGAAATCGCCGAACCACGGATGCGTGGCAGCGTCGGGCGTCAACACATTCTCCGGCATCCCATTGCTCTTCTCGGCGCGCAATGCGGGGCGCGCGGCGCCAGACCAGCGGCACATCAGGCCGAAGCTGTGGCAGACGCCAAGAAGGGCAGCCGTTGGATGCGCGGCGATGCCGTCGAAGAGGCGGAACAGCGGCGCTTCCCACGCCGGATTCTCGGCAATGCCCTGGCTCTCTTCCCGGATGCCGTCGTTCATGTGCGGATCGAGATGGCCGGGACCGCCGGTGCCGACGTAGAGCCGGAAACGGCCGTTCGGCGATTGCGGGATCTGCAGCGAGCGGCGCACGTCGTATGAGATCACGCGCACCTTTGTGCCCGAAGCGGCGAGCGCGTCGCGATGCGGTTCCGTGGATTCGAGCACGGCATGAACCAGCGAGTCGTGGCCAACGTTCGGCCAGGCGTGGTTCATGTCGAGGATGGCGACGTCGATGCGGTCGCGGTCCGGCGGCGGCTCGGAATCCGTCGCGCGGACGTATTCGAAGAAATCGTAAGTCTGGTGGATGTCGCGTCGTGGCATGTCAGATGACGCCGTGTTCCGTCTCGGCGATGATGTAGTCGACCACCGAGCGAAGGTCCTTCGTCTCTTCGTACTTTTGCAATTGCCGGTCCGCACCGGTGCCGCGCGCGACGATCGTGCGCGCGTAGTACACCGCCTCGCGCGATCCGAGGTCGTCGACGACGTCATCGACGAAGGCGAGCAGCTCCTCCAGCAGCTCGGTGTACGGCACTTCCTCGCCGCGGCTGAAGTCGATCAGCTTGCCTTGGATTCCGAAGCGCGCGGCGCGAGCCTTGTTTTCGTTGAGGAGCATGCGCCGGTAGAGGCGCCACCCCATGTTGCGGCGATACAGCGTCCACAATTTGTAGGTGATGGCCTGAAAGAGCGCGGCGATGCAGATGGTCTCTTCGACGCGCATCGGGACGTCGCAGATGCGGTATTCGAGCGTGGGGAAGAACGGATGCGGACGCATGTCCCACCAGATCTTCTTCGCGTTGTCGATGCTGTTCGTCTTGATCAGGAACTGCACGTACTCCTCGAACTCGCTGTTTGACCGGAAGGAGTCGGGGATGCCGGTACGCGGAAAGCGTTCGAAGACTTTGGCGCGGTAGCTTTTCCAGCCGGTGTTCTGCCCGCACCAGAACGGCGAGTTGACGGACAGCGCGAACACGTGCGGCAGGAAGTAACGGGCCGCGTTCATGACCTGGATGCGCGTCTCGAGATCCTCGATGGCCACGTGCACGTGCAGGCCGAAGATCAGATTCGCGCGCGCGACCATCTGCAGGTCGTAGACGATCTGGTCGTAGCGTTCATTCGACGTGATCGGCACGCTGGCCCAGTGCGAGATCGGATGCGTGCCGGAAGCGGCGATGCGCAAGCCGCTTTCGCGGCAGAGGTTGATGATCTCGCGCCGGAGCCGCGTCACCTCGCGCCGCGCGTGCTCGACGTCGCTGCAGATCGGCGTGCCGACCTCGATGACCGCCTCATGCATCTCGCGCTTGATCTCGTCCTTGAGGCGCTTCTCCCCTTCCGCGAACATCTCCGAGATGTGCGACCGCAGCTCGCGCGTCTCCGGATCGACGACCTGAAACTCCTCCTCGATGCCGAGGGTGAAGGTAGGTTGTGGAGGCATGGGTGGAGGATATCAGCCTGGGAGCGCGGGCGTCCCGCCCGCAGTCGAGCACGAATTTGCCGAGTACGGCGGGCGAGACGCCCGCGTTCCCAGGATCAGATCGCTGTTTCCACGTCCTTGCTGGTATTCAACGTCTGCGGCCATGTGCCGGTCAGCTCGAGCTTTCTTCCGCTGGTGACGATCTCGATCAGCGCTTCGGCCATGTTCGAGACGACCCATTTGAAGTTCTCTTCGCCGACCGAGGCCAGGTCGGCGTCGGGAGCGCAGTTCATGAAATCGATGGCGATGGGGACGCCGTCGCGCACCGCGAATTCGACGGTGTTCATGTCGTAGCCGAGGGCGTCGCATAACGCGATGGCATCGCGGCGGATGCGGGCCTCGAACTCCGGCTCCATCGGCGGCGGATTCTTCACGTAGCGCAGATGGTGCGGCTGCTTCGGGTCGTAATGCATGATGTGCACGCGGCTGCGGCCGAGGACGTAGCAGCGGTAGTAGCGGTCGAACTCGATCGCCTCCTGCGCCATCATGGCCAGGTCGCGGGTCTGGTCATACGCGGCGAAAAACTCCTGCGGGTTGTCGCACTTGTACACGTCTTTCCAGCCGCCGCCGTACGCCGGCTTCATGAAGATGGGGAAGCCGAGGTAGGCGAAGACCTCATCCCAATTCACCCACCTCATGTTGCGGAACGACTTAGCCTCGGTGCTCGGCGGGTAGTCCTTGTGCGGCAGGAGCACGGTCTTCGGCACGGCCACGTTGACGGACTTGGCGACGAGGTTGTCGAAGAACTTGTCGTCGGCCGACCACCAGATCGGGTTGTTGACGATCTGCACGCCCGAGGCCGCGGCGCACTTCAGGTAGGTGCGGTAGAACGGGATCTCGTGGCTGATGCGGTCGAGGATCAAGTCGTACGGAAAGACGCCGTCATCTTTGAGATACGAGATCTCCGCGGGCATGGCTTCGACCTGATCGCCGCCGCGGGAGTTGATGGCGTCGATCAACGCCCAGGGGAAGGTGTCTTCCATGCCGAACACGAGTGCAATTCGTTTTTTACGCATCAGATTCTCCGGGCGGCGGATCGTATAGAATCGCCCGCCCCGCCGCAAACGGAGGAAAAGCGGAATGTTCAATGTTGAATGTTGAATGCTAAATGTTGAATGAAAAACGAAACTGCTTTTCGTCCTCATTTAACATTCAACATTGAACATTCAACATTTTGCCTTTGAGGTAACCCCATGTACACCGAACATGTTCAATGGCACAGCAACGCCCTCGGCCGTCCGATGGAGTTTCTCTGGTACGGCAAGTTCGGCCGCCCGGTGATGCTCTTCCCAACTTCCGCCGGACGCTTCTCCGAGAATGCCGACCGCGGCATCCCCGACTCGCTGGCCGACAAAGTCGACGGCGGCGAGATCCAGCTCGTGCTCGTCGACACGGTGAATGACGAGAGCTGGTACAACCGCGGCGTCCATCCCGCCGTCCGCGCCGCACGCCACGCGCAGTACGACAACTACCTTCGCCATGAGCTGACGCCGTACATGTTCAACCGCGCGCAGCGCGGCGATCTGGCGGTGTACGGCGCGAGTTTCGGCGCGTATCACGCCGCGAATTTCGCGGCGCGCTATCCCGACGTCGTGAGCCGCGCCATCTGCTTCTCCGGCATCTACGACATCCACGCGCAGCTCGACGGCTACTGGGACGAGAACTGCTACTTCCACTGCCCGACCGCGTACATCCCGAACATGGACGGCGAGTGGGTGGGCAAGCTCTCGCGCGTCGACTGGATCATCGCCACTGGCGAATACGACACGATCGTCGATAAGAACCGCGAGTTCTCGTCGATGCTCTGGTCGAAAGGGATCCCCAACCATCTCGAGATCTGGGGCGGCGTCTTCGGCCACGACTGGCCGTGGTGGAAAGAGAACCTGCGCCGGTTTCTCTGATTCAGTGCGGGAAATATCGCCCGCCACCTCAGGCTTGAGACCGTTCTACACGCACGCAGTTTGCAAGCCCGGGAGACCTCATGCGCCAATTCGCGGTAGCTGTCGCCGTCCTAGCCGTTGCTCTTTCCGCTTCAGCGCAATTGATCACCGATTCGCAGTTCCGTGCGGAACGCGCCGACGGAACGGAAGTCGCCTTCCCGTCGCAGTCGGAACCGGCGAGTGGATTCATCGTCGAATTCGTCGCGCCTCCGGTGGCGGCGAATGCCGCGGGAAAGACCGCGATCGACTACAAGGCCACGTTCACGCGCTTCCGCAACGACCTCGCCACGATCCTGAACGCCCAGCGAAGCAGTAAGAGTACGGTGAGCGGCAAGACGGCGGTCGATGCCGATGCCGAGGTCCGGCGCGAGTTCTCCATCGTCTTCAACGGCGTGGCCATCGATGTACCGCGCGAGATCGCGAATCAGCTTCGGATCCTGCCATACGTCAAGCGCGTCGTCTCCGACACGCCGATGCACACGCTGGCGGAGGGCGCCAACATCACGCTCATCAACGCTCCGAAAGTCTGGACGTCCCTCGGGTCGCGCGGCAGCGGCGTGACCGTGGCCATCATCGACACCGGCATCGACTACCGGCATTCCGCGCTCGGCAGCGGCTTCGGACCGGGCTTCAAAGTGAAGGGCGGCTGGGACTTCGTCAACAACGACGCCGATCCGCTCGACGACAACGGTCACGGCACGCACGTCGCCGGCATCGTGGCGGGACAGTCGGATGTCATCACCGGCGTGGCGCCGGACGTGTCGCTCATCGCCTATAAAGTTCTCGGCTCGGCCGGCAGCGGAAGCGAGTCGAATGTGATGGCAGCCATCGAGCGCGCTGCCGATCCGAACCAGGACGGCAACACCGCCGATCACGTCGACGTCGCCAACCTCAGCCTCGGCGGCACGGGCAATCCCGACGATCCCGGTTCCGTGGCCATCGACAACGCCACGGCCGCCGGCGTGACGTTCGCCATCGCCGCCGGAAACAGCGGCAGCAGCTTCCACACGATCTCCAGCCCGGGCACGTCGCGCAACGCGATCACCGTCGGCGCGAGCGATCTCGGCGACACCATCACCTCCTTTTCGTCGCGCGGTCCGAACATGAAGAACCTGGCCGTGAAGCCGGACGTGGTCGCCCCGGGATTGTCGATCCTGTCGTCGTACCTCGGCGATAGTTACGCGACGTTCAGCGGGACATCGATGGCCACGCCGCACGTGGCCGGCGCCGCGGCGCTGCTGAAAGCGCTGCACCACGATTGGACGCCGGCGCAGATCAAGCTGTCGCTGATGAACAACGCCAGTTTCCTGCACCAGGAGATCATGGCCGGCGGCGCGGGACGCATCGACGTTTTCGCGGCGGCCACCGGCACGATCCGTATCGATCCGCCGGCACTCAGTCTCGGCCTGGCGCCGATCGAGTTGACTAACTGGACGGCCTCGCGTTCGCTGCACCTGACGAACAGCGGCACGCAGGCGGTGAGCTTCACGGTCAAGTCGAACGTGATCCTCGGTGAAACGGTGACGCCATCGTCGCCGACGGTGACCGTGCCCGCTGGCGGCGCGGCAGACGTCACGCTGAACTTCGCCATCGACAATCAGAGCACGATGGCCAGCGCGGCCTCGTTCACCGGCGGAGGGCAGATCGTTCTCACGAACTCCGCGTCGCCGTCGGACGTGCACAACATCCAGTTCGCGTTCACCAAGGCGGCGCGGGCCACGGTCACGTTCGACCGCGCTTATCCCGACGCGGCGTGGGTCAACAATTCGCACACGAGCGTCATCAGCGCCGCGCACCTCGACGACAACACGTCCGAGGTGCTGATGATCCCGGGTGTGTGGGACATGCTGATCTACACGCGCGAATTCGATTCGACCGGCGTGGTGACCGGCGTCGATTTCGTCGCACGCGAGGGCATTTCCCTGCAGAAGGACACGACGATCGCGCTGACGGCGGCCGACGTTCCGCACACGGTCACCTTCGCGGGACGCCGCGAGACCGGCGCGCCGCTGACCGGCGGCGGCTACGCCACCAGCGGCCGCATCCTCCTCGGCGGCACGTCCGGAATCACGTCGCTGTCGTTTCCGTGGGCCAGCGTCCACTCGATGCACGTCTCCGATCTGTCGGCCACGAAGTCTCTGCTCTTCTACGAGACGATGCTCGATGTGTCGACAAACAGCTACTACATGATCCAGCACCAGCCGCTGGCCGGCCTGAATGGGGACGTGAACCTGATCACCGGCGGCACCGCGCTCCGAGGTGGCGCGGTGCAGTTGGCCATTCCCGCGGCATCGCGCGGCGACCGGCGTCTATCGGTGAGTGGAACCAGTCTGACCGCCGGCGGCGTTTCGTTGATCAACATCGTCGATGCGCCGATCATCAACGCGCACGTCTTCGTCTCGCCAGACGTCCATCCGAGTTTCTCTTACGGCATCTCCTTCGGCGCCATCACCGACGGCACTACGCAATACAGCACGCCGCTGTTGCGCGTCGTGAATGACAAGCTGGTCGGACTCACCACGCCCGGTCTTCTACCCTGGACTTACAGCGGCTCGACCTACCAATTCGGCCTCGGGCCGCGCTTTGCGGCGTCGCAAATCACCTCCACCGGAAATCTGCGTTTCCTCTGGACGACCGACCTGTTCGGGCCGCTCGGCGAGGTGCGCATCGGAGATCGGCCCGGCACGACCACGCAGTTCGTCGACAGCACCGGCTTCCGGTCGGCGATCGGCGGCTATTCGAATTCTGTCGACGTAAGCGCCAAGGGTCCATTTCACCTCGAGGCAACGAACCAGGGCACGCTGTATCCCGGCGTCAACAAGACGACGACGATCTCGATGGATATCGATTCGACGCGCGCCGACTACATCCCGCCGACGCTGACGACGATGATGATGCTCGATGGCACCGGTACGATCGCGACGCGGCTCGATCCGCACGCCAGCGGTTCGCTGCTCTTCTCCGCCGCCGATTCTTCGCTGAATGGAACGGTGCGGGTCTATCAACAGATCCGGCCCGATGCCACGGCCGTGTCGTACCGCTACAGCGGCGAAACGGCCTGGCGTCCGCTATCCGCAACGCAGTTGACGGAAGACACGCTCAACGGCGCCGGCATCCTCTACCGCGTCGACCTCGCGCCGGTTGCGAATGTCGCCGGCGGATTCGTCGATCTGAAATTCGACCTCGCGGACGTGGCCGGCAACACGACGACCGTCACGCTCGCGCCGGCGTTTTCCATCGGTCCGGAGCTGGGGCCAAGGCGTCGCGCGGAACGGTAGGATTTTGTCATCCTGAGGCCGCCGGAGGCACGGAGCCGAAGGCGAAGATGCCGGAGGACGCCGAAGGAACTCAAACTTCCCAATCTGCCTTGAATCCCCAAGGGTTTCAGCTGAAGTTGCGCATCTTGAGATCCTTCACCGTCCTGCGCCGCTCCGCGCTTCGCGCTACGACGGCTCCGGCGGTTCAGGATGACAGCATCGCGCCAACTTCTTGCAGCGTCGCGCACACGCGCGTGGCCATCGACGCGATCTCGGCGGACGGCCGAACGAGATCGGGGACCATGATCACGTCCATCCCCGCGGCGCACGCGGCGCGGACGCCGGCTTCGGAGTCTTCGAGCACGAGGCAGTCCGCGGGATCGATGCCGAGGCGCTGTGCGGCGAGGAGGAAGAGATCGGGCGCAGGCTTCGCGTGCGAAACCTCATCGCCGAATGCGAGCGCATTGAAGCGCGAGGCGAGGTCGCCGAGGCAGCGAAGCGCGAGGATTCGCGGCGACGAGGTTGCGAGAGCTTTCGGGATGGCGCGCGTTTCCAGCGCGGCAAGCAACTCGATCGCTCCCGGCTTTTGCGCAATCGTTGAGACGCGATCGTGAAAATCGGCGCTCCAGCGAGAATGAAACTCGTCGAGTGGGAAGGCCTCGCCGAAATGCCGGCGAAGAATCAGCTCCGACTCGGCGTTGCCGCGTCCTACGAATCGTTCGTAGAGCACATCATCGATCGGAAAGCCGAGCGACGATGCGGCCGCCTTCCACGTTGCGCGATACAGCGGCTCGCTGTCGAGCAGCAGGCCGTCCATGTCGAAGATGACCGCGCGCGGATTCAAACCCATGCCCGAGGGACGAAAAGGCGCTCATAGAGATTGATCGCGTAGCGGTCGGTCATGCCGGCGATGAAGTCGATCGCCAACCGCTCCACCGGCTCGTCGCGCGAGGTATCGAGAAACTCCTCGGGATGCGCGATGACGTGCTCGAACAGCGCCGTCAGCGTCCGCTGCGCTTTCACGAATTCGCCGCGCACGGTCGGCGTGAGATACATGTTCTGAAACATGTACGTCCGCAACTCTTCCAGCGCTTCGAGCACCTCGGCAGACATCGCGATCTGCTCGTAATCGCAGGCCAGCGTCGAATCGATCACGTCGCGCACCATACGGTCGATGCGGTCGCCGCCCTTGTTGCCGAGGGCCTTGCGAATGTCTTTCGGGATGTCGTTCTCGGTCAGCACGCCCGCGCGGATGCCGTCATCGATGTCGTGATTAACGTAGGCGATGATGTCGGAGATGCGCACGATGTCGCCCTCCAGCGTGAGAGCGCGCGACTTCGGACGGCGCCGCAGTAGCTCGCCCTTCTCGCCCTTCGAATGTTTGAGGATGCCGTCGCGCACTTCGATGGTGAGATTCAATCCCCGCCCGTCGTTCTCGAGCACTTCGACGACGCGCACCGATTGCCGGTAATGATCGAAGCCGCCCTTCACCAGTTTGTTCAACGCCGCTTCGCCCGCATGTCCGAACGCGGAATGCCCGAGGTCGTGACCGAGTCCGATCGCCTCAGTGAGAACTTCGTTGAGGCGCAGCGACTTCGCGATCGTGCGCGCGATCTGCGTCACCTCCAGCACATGCGTCAACCGCGTGCGGTAGTGATCGCCCTCGGGCGCGAGAAAGACCTGCGTCTTGTGCTTCAGCCGCCGAAACGCCTTGCAATGAATGATGCGATCGCGATCGCGCTGATACGACGGCCGGATGTCGTCCTCGCCCTCCTCGCGATCGCGCCCGCGCGTCTCCGCGCTGAGCGCCGCGCGCGCAACGAGCGTGTCGCGCTCGATGTTCTCCAGCATCTCGCGGATGGTCGTCAGAACGGCTTCTCCAGCGACTCCGATTGCGGGGTGAAGAGCGTGGCGCCGTCGGGGGTGATGTACATATCGTCTTCGAGGCGGACGCCGAATTCGCCGGGGATGTAGATGCCGGGCTCGTCGCTGAAGGTCATGCCGGATTGGGCTTTCAGCGACCGCGCCCAGCCGAACATATTGTTTTTCACCAGGTACGGCCATTCGTGGCCGTCCATGCCGATGCCGTGTCCGAGGCGGTGGGAGAAGTATTTGAAGCCGGGGCCGTAGCCGGCGGCGACGATGACGTCGCGGGCGGCGGCATCGATCGATTCGAGCGGGGCGCCGGGCTTCGCCGCTTTCAGCGCGGCGCTCTGCGCGCGCTTCACGATGTCGAAGACCTTGTTCATCTTGTCCGTCGCTTTGCCGAGGACGAACGTGCGCGTGATGTCGGATTGGTAGCCTTCGACGCTGCAGCCGTCGTCGACCATGATGATCGTGCCTTCGCGAATGACCTGGGGCGTCGATGAGCCGTGTGGCAGCGCGGTCCATTGCGCTGTCTGCACGCTCGCTTCGCCGCTAAATCCGACGCGCTTGTACGCCTGCGAAATCAGCTCGGAGACGTCGCGCTGAGTCATGCCCGGCTGCAGCGCTTCGTACACGGCTTTGTAGACCTTGAGCGTGGCCGTGTTCGCGAGCTGCATGAGCGCGAGCTCATGCGCGTCCTTGATCATGCGGCAGCCGGCCGTGATGGCCGTGCCGAGGACCACTTTTGATTGCGGCGCGGCGGCGGCGATGCCTTCGCTCCAGACCAGCTTCGTCGTCTCCTCGATGCCGATGGTCGCAGTGCCGAGGCCGCGATCCTTCAAGCCGTGCGCGACGAGCGCGTACGGACTCTCGTCTTCGTTCCAGGTGCGGACGTCGGCGTGATCGGGTCCGAAAGGGCCGACGGCGATCTGTTCGCGGGCGCGATCCTCTTCGAACGCGGGACAGACGAAGAACGGTTCGCCTTTGACCGGAATGACGCAGGCGAAGAGCCGCTCGCCGCCGCCCCAGCGCATGCCGGCGAAATACACCAGCGACGTGCCGCCGGTGAGGATCAGCGCGCCGATCTTGTGCTCGGCCATGAGCCGCTTCGCCTTCTCGATGCGCGCGCGGCGCTCATCGTTGGTGATCGGCTTAGCCTGATCGCGCATCGACGTCAGCGCGGCGATGGAGGGCGGCAATTTGCCGCCCTCCGCTTGCGCGAAGAGCGATGGCGTGCGCCAGAGCGCGGTGAGAGCTGCGGATGCGCCAATGAATTTGCGGCGGTTCATTGCCGCGATTCTATCGTCCTCCGAAGAACACCGGATCGCCCGACGCGTTGTCGACGATCGAGCCGTAGGCGAACAGGTTTGCCGGTCCGTCGGCGTGTGCGAGGAGCGTCAGCGTGCCCGCGCGCGGGGTGTTGGCGGCGGTGAAGAGCGCGCCGACACCGTACTGCACCTGCGAGCGCGGCGAGAGTCCGATCTGCGTCGTGCCGAGGATGGCGCCGGTGTCGGAGAGCAAGGTCGCCGTCACCGTCAGTTGCGTATCGCCGCCGTTGACGAAGCCGACGTTCGAGCGGAACAAGGAGTCGGAGCGGAGGCCGGGCACGAACGAGTCGTTGCTGAACGACGTCACCGGATCGATCGACTGGCCGTACGTGCCGCCGTTGTCCGTTGTGATGTAGGTGCGGCTGGTGACGATCGGGCCGGATGCCGTCGTCCACGACACCAGGAGCGCGCCGCTGCCGGAGGAAACGCCGAGCGCTTGCGCGACGTCTGCGATGACGACGGTGCGCGACGGCGGAACCGTAACGTTGTGTGATGCGGCGCCGCGGTTGTCCTGACCGGAGGCGAGGTAACGCAGCGACACGTTCATCGTCGTCAGTCCGGGATTGAAGAGCGTGACGTCGCTGCGCCAGAACGTGCCGTTGATGCCCGGCGCGCGGCCGACTGCAGGGATGGTCAGCTCCGAACCGTTCGGCGCGGGGATGGCCTGCACGTAAACGGGATCCTGCGTGCGATTGTCGACGACCGACCCGTACGCACTGACCGCGTTCGGCGTGGCGGAGTCGACGCGCATCGAGAGCGCGCTGAAGGAACGACCGTTCACGGCCGGAAAGAATGTGCTGAGCGACGACTGCTGGAAGTTCTTCTCCGGCACGGTGACGGTGGTCGTGGCCACGACGCTGCCGTTCGCGTCGTACAGCGTCAGGCCGGCGTTGACCGGCAGCGCGGTGCGGTTCACGAGGCCGATGTTCGTGCGGAAATTCGCGTCGGACTCGAGGCCGGTCAGCAGCAGCGTGGAGGTCTGCTCGTCGCCGCTGACGTTCGGCACCGACTGGCCGTACGTTCCGACGGAGCCGGTCGTGAACGTGCGGCTGGTGACGCGGATGGCAGGCGTCGTCGTCGCGCTCGACGCTTCGATTGCGATCGCGCCGGCGCCGTTGGAGAGGCCGAAGAGATCATTCAGCGCGTTAGCAAAAGTGATCGACTGATTCACGCCGAGGAAAAGGCTGCGCGTGAGCACGGGCGCGCCGCCGCCGGGGATGAAGGTGAACTGGCCGCTGGCCGGCTCGCTGCCGCCGTTGAAGAGCGTCAGCTCCGTGCGCCAGACCGAGCCGCCGACGCCGTTGGTTTGCGCCGCCGCGGGAACGAGCGAGCGGTAGGCAGTCGGCGGGAGGATGGTGACGACGTGCGAGGCCGTCGACGATGAGGTTGCGTTGAAAACGGTCAGCGACACGCCGTACGAACCCTGCGTCGCGTAGGCGTGCGTCGGATTCTGTGCGTTTGACGTCGCGCCATCGCCGAAGCTCCACTGCCACGAAGTCGGCGAGCCGATCGATTGATCGGTGAAGGCAACATTCGCGCGGACGGCGGCCGTCGACGGCGCAATCGAGAACGCGGCGGACACCGGCGGCGTCGCCGGCGTGGCGGTCGTGACGGTAACCGAGTGCGAGTTGATCGACTGCAGACCGGTGGACGTCGACACGGTCAGCGTCACGGGGTAGTTGCCGCCGATCGTGTAGCGCTTGACCGGATTCTGCAGCGTCGACGAGGTGCCGTCGCCGAAGTTCCAGAACCACGAGGTGATATTGCCCGAGGAACGATCGGTGAAGGTGATGTTCGTCTGCGTCGTCGGATTCGACGGCGTGAAGCTGAAGTCGGACGCGACGCCGGAGCTGACCGAAACCACGCGCGACGCGAACGACTGTCCATTCGCGGTGAGCTGGATCGTGTACGTGCCGGGCGCGTTGTAGATGTGCGTCGGATTCTGCAGCGTCGACGTACCGCCGTCACCGAAGTTCCACGACCACGAGGTCGCGCCGGTCGACGTATCGGTGCAGACGAACGTCGTCACGCCGGCGACACCGGCCGAGGGGCTGACGTTGAACGACGCGGTGATCGACGTCCCGATCGTGACGCTGGCCGTATTCGAGGCCGCCGATTCGCCGGCGCTGTTGAACGCGACGACATAGAAGCGGAACGTGCCGGCGGCGAGGCTGGAGACGGTCGCGCCGCGGCTGCCGGCGGCGAGGTCGGGCGACAGGCGATTGAACGCGCCGTTGCCGGTGGCGAGATAAACGCGATAGCCGGTCTCGTTCGTGGCGTTGTCGTTCCACTGCAGGTTGGCGTTGGAGCCGGATGGCGTCGCCGTCAGTCCGGTCGGTGCCGCGGGCGTCGTCGCCGGCGGCGGAGGCGTGACCGAGCCGTTCGGATAGAGCCAGCGCGCGGCGACCTGATCGTCGGCGCGCAGCGACGGCCCGAGGCCGGTAACCGAGGGAAACATGAGCGCGGTGTTGTCGGTGCTGTGGCCGAAGCCGAGGGTGTGTCCGAACTCGTGCGCGACGATCTCCGCGAGCGTGTTGCTGGAGATGCCCGCGCTCGGCATGACGCCGTCCTGAATGGTCAGATTCCCCTCGGTGATGATGAAGGCGTGATACGTCTGCGACGTGTGCGCTCCATCGGCGTCGAACGGCCCGGTCCAGTTCATCGAGCCGGAAACGCCGTTGAATCCGCCCTCTCCGACGATGCCGCCGGTGGAGGGATTGAACGTGCCGCTGATCTCCCCCTTCGGATCGTTGAAGAGAATTTCGTTGACGCCGTTCGGACCGGCAAGGCCGCCCAGCGTCGACGTCGTGCCGGAGTAGGCGTAGCTGATTTTCGCGGCGCTGTAGCTGTTCCACGCATTCATCGCCGTCTGGATCTCGTTCACGCCGCCGCCGGTGTATCCCGACTGCGTTCCGTTGCTGAACCACTTGGCGTTTCCGCCGTTGTCGAACGCGGCCCAGCGATAGACGGTCCCTTCCTGGATGAGCGTGAATTCCGGCTTGATGATGCGGCTGCCCATCGCCGAGGCGGTGAGGTCGCGCGCGAGGACGGGGTTTGCGACGCCGTAACTCTTCACGCCGTCGCGGCCGGCCACGCGGTCGGTGACATACGACTCGAACGCGGTGGCGTCGCGCTGAATGTTCTTCGTCTCGAGCGGCTGCAGCGACGCATCGAGCAGTTGCACGTCGCCGGCGCTGTCGTCGCGGATGAGAAAGCGGCGGCCGTTCGCGGCGCGCTGTTCGCTGAACTTGCCGACAAAGAGATCGATGGTCTGGTAATCGCCGCGCGGCGTCGGCGTCAGAAACGCCATGACGCGTTCGCCCGGCTCGTAGACCGGAGATCCGAAAATTTTGGTGATGCGGCCGTCGATCTCGCCGCCGACTTCGCGGATGGTGACGTCGCCGGTCACATCGCCTTTCAGCGTGCGGTCGACGGCGAGCTTCGTCTCCGTCCAGATCCCCTCGCCACGAAGCACAGGCGTGGAGCTGATGACGATTCCTTCGACGATGACCGGCGACTTGCGAATGAGCTGATCGTCACTCGGCAGAACGATGGTGGTCGCCGACGCGGCGAACGCGCAAAGCATCAAGACACACGCCGGCCAGTACACCCTGAAGTGCTTCAGCATTGGATGGATCTCCTAGTGATTGAGGCGGACTACTCCCTGCGTACGCCGGCGTGAATCCGGGAGGGGAGCGGGTCGGGGCATTGGAATGAAGTTATTCGGCCTTAACGCGAGGCCGCGCTGCTACCATTCCAGGGAAAGCCAAATGTTGAATGTTCAATGTTGAATGCTGAATGTTGAATGAAACCGGGGTCGAGGGGCGGCGCCTTCATTCAACATTGAACATTCAACATTGAGGTTTTCTCACGCCCATGCTCCAGCCTGACGCCATGCTCGGTCCCTATCGGATCGTGAGCCTTCTCGGCGAAGGCGGCATGGGAGCCGTCTATCGCGCCAAGGACACGCGCCTCGGACGCGACGTCGCCATCAAGATCCTCACCGCGCTCACGCTCAGCGATCAGGAACGCGTGCAGCGCTTCGAGCAGGAAGCGCGCGCCACCGGGATGCTCAATCATCCCAACCTGCTGACGATCTACGACGTCGGCAACGAAGGCGGGACCGCGTACATCGTCAGCGAGCTGCTCGAAGGCGCGACGCTGCGCGAGCGGCTGGAGCGCGGTCCGCTGCCGCCGCGACGCGCCGTCGACGCAGCCCTGCAGGTCGCGAACGGACTGGCCGCGGCGCACGAGAAGGGGATCATTCATCGCGATCTGAAGCCGGACAACATCTTCCTCACGCGCGACGGCCGCGCCAAGATCCTCGACTTCGGCATCGCCAAACTGAGCGCGAAATCCGACGACGGCGGCGTCTTTCAACAGGCGGCCACGGAGCCGGGTATGGTCCTAGGCACGGTCGGTTACATGTCACCCGAGCAGGTGCGCGGCGAAACGGTCGACACGCGCTCTGACATCTTCGCCTTCGGCGCGATCCTCTACGAGATGCTGACCGGCGTGCGCGCCTTCAAGCGCGGCTCGTCGATCGAGACGCTCAGCGCGATCCTGAAAGAGGATCCGCCTGACATCGCGGACTCGCTGCCGAATGTCCCGCCCGCGCTGGAGCGGCTGACGCGGCGTTGCCTGGAGAAGGATCGCGAGCTCCGTTTCCAATCGGCGCGCGATCTGGCCTTCAACCTCGAAACGATGTCGACGATGTCGACACCCGGCACGCTGTCGAACGTCGCCAATCCGGCGCAATCCGCGACGATGCGCGTGCAGCCCGACGCGCCGCCGCGCACCTCGGCCACCGCGATCCGTCCGGCCACGGCCGCGATGCCGGCCACCATTCGCACCGCCGCGCGGCCGGCGACGATGGCGCAGCCGATGCCGCGCCGCGTGTCGCCGATCCTTCTCACGCTGCTCTTCGTCGTTGCCATCGCCGGCGCGGCGTGGGGCGGATGGTACTTCGCCACGAATCGCATGAAAGCCGAGGCGCCGCCGGAGGTCGTGTTTCATCGGATGACGTTCCGGCGAGGCGAAGTGCGTTCGGCGCGCTTCGGGCCGGACGGCGATTCGATCGTCTACAGCGCGGCGTGGGACGGCAATCCGTCCGAGATTTTCGTCGCCAACCGCCAAAGTCCGGAAGCGCGGCCGCTCGGCGTGAAAGACGCCGACATCCTGGCGATCTCGAAATCGACGGAGCTCGCAGTCCTCCTCCGCCGCGATCGCCTGACCGGCCTCGGCACGCTGGCGCGCGTCCCGCTCGCCGGCGGCACGCCGCGCGAAGTAGCCGAGCAGGTGTTGCAGGCCGACTGGTCGCCCGACGGTGCGAATCTGACCGCGATCGTCGGCGGCAACGGCAGTTTCCGGATCGAGTCGCCGCTCGGCCACGTGCGCTACGAAACAGCGCACGCGTTGCGCGACGTTCGCGTCGCGTCCGACGGCCGCATCGCGTTCGTCGAAACGTACACCGGTAAGAGCGACGTGGCCATCCTCGACACGAAGTCAGCGAAGCCGGTCTCGATCGCGCGCGGCTGGAGCCATGGCGTGAACGGGCTGGCGTGGGCGCCGGGCAATCAGGAAATCTGGATCACCGCCACCGACACCGGCGCGCCGCCGGCGCTGTACGCGGTGAACGTCGATACCGGCGATACGCGCCTCATCAACCGTCTGACAGGGTCGATGCGCCTGTACGACATCGCATCCGCGGGACACGTGCTGCTGTCGAACGGGATGTGGCGCGCGGCGCTGGAAGTGCAGGCGCCGGGCGAGACCGTCGAACGCGATCTTTCGTGGCTGGACTGGTCGAATCTGGCCGACCTCTCGCACGACGGCCGCACAATTCTTTTCAACGAATCGCGCGAAGGCGGAGGCGCCGCCAGCTCGATCTATCTGCGCCGCCTCGACGCGCCGACGCCGGTGCGCATCGCCGACGGCTACGGTGACGCGATCTCTCCCGACGGCAAGTACGTTCTCGGCCACAGCAGCGCGAAGCTGGTCGTCGTCCCCACCGGCAGCGGCGAGTCGCGCGAGCTGAAAATCGACGGCGCCTTCGACAGCGGCGCGGCCTGGCTGCCGGACGGACGCCGTGTCGTGATCGCCGGCGCGCTGCCGAAGAAGGGCTATCAGTTGATGGTCATCGACACGCTCGATGAGTCGGTGAAGCCGATCTCGCCCGAAGGCATCTGGGGCGATGCCTATCGCCCGTTCGCCGTTTCGCCCGACGGTCACTACGCGGCCGGGATGACGAAGCAGCAGACCATCGCGCTCTATCCGATCGACGCCGCCGCGGAGCCGTCGATCGTTCCCGCCATCGAGCCCGGCGAAATCCCGATCGCCTGGTCCGCCGACGGCGCGTCGCTCTTCGTCCACCGGCCGACCGCGTTGCCCGCGCAAGTGACGCGCGTGACGCTCGCCACCGGCGCGCGCGAGCCCTGGAAGCAGTTCTCCCCGACCGATCCCGCCGGCGTCTACAAGATCGCCCCGATCTGCATCACCCCCGACGGCACCGCGTACGCCTACGACGCGCTGCGCATGCTCGGCGATCTCTACGTCGCCGACGGTCTGCGCTGATCACCCACCCGCAAACGCGACCACGATCTCGACCTCGTCGCCATCCTTCAGCTCGACGTCGTTCTCGCCATGCAGCACCAGATCACCATTCACCGCGAAGTTGAACAACTCATCGCGATCGTCGCCGAGATCGAGCCTGGCGATGATGTCGCCGAGGGATGCGGCGTTCATGGTGATTACGTCACCACGTCCTTCGCGCAGCGGCTCGGGGAGGCGGACGGTGATCAACGGGAACCTTCCTTGCGATACGAGATGCCCCAAATCGCGAACAATTCACGGCACGCGTCATCGAAGCGGCCGACGAATTCAATCGTTTGAATCTGCGGCAACACCCAACTCAGATCCTTCGCAGAACAAGCACTGATTCGCAGCGGAATGATGCGCCCATCGAAGCGCGGCTCTTCGACGGCATGGGTCACTTCGCGTTTCACCCAGCGCGAGGCAACTGCCGTCGGCGACAGAATGACGATCATCCAATCGCAGCGCGCCAGTGCAGCACCGATTTCGTCATGCCATTGCGCCGCTCCGCGGATACCGTGCTCGCTGAACCAGGTCGAGAGACCATGGTCGCGAAGTATGGCGACGAGCCGCTTCAGGAAGCGCTTGTCTTTGGCGGAGTGGGACAGGAAGATTTCAACGGGAAGTCTTCGAGCTTTCCGTTTGCGCGAGGCCATCAACTCACGCGGCCGTTTTCAGGAACTTGAGAATCTTCTCAGCGGTGCGCCGCGGATCCTGAGCCTCTTTGATGAAGGGCAGATCACGCAGAATCCACGGATAACGGAACGCTTCCTGTGACGGGGATCGGCGCTCGACGGTAATGACGCGATTTTCAAACCGCGGGGTCGTGATGGCGAACTCGAACGCTTTCTTCAGGTCGGGCGAGCCGCTCGTTTCTTCCGAAAGAACGAGGATCATCGCGTCGGCACGATCGAGCGCGCGGGCACCGGACCGAAGCCAGTTCGTTCCCGGCTCGACGTCGCTGGCATCGAGCCAAGCGTCGATTCCGGCGCGGCGCAGCGAACCGGCGATCTCGGCGGCAAACTCGCGATCGGCGTCGCCGTGGCTAATAAATACGAACATTATGGCCGTCCATCTTACACATTCAGCACTCGCTCCAACTCTTCGCGCCACTCCGGCGTCGGCACGCCTTCCTCGGTCAGATTCGAGATTGCGTAGAAGCGGGAGAGCATTTTGTCGAACTCGCCGCGGTCGATTTTTTCGCCTTTGTAGGGGCCGACGCCGATGGCTTCTTCGAACCAGCGTTTGGGGAGGGTGTCGTCGGCGCGGGTGATGCCGAGTTTGGCGTTGATGAGGCGTTCGACGCCCATCACGTTGAGGCCGATGTGGTCGATTGCCTCATTCGTCAGCTCGATGCCGGTCACGTTCGCTACCTGGTCGGCGAACTCTTCGTAGCCGGGAAGCGACGGTGAGTTGAAGAGCTTCGTGGTGAAACGGCACATGCCGACCGAATCGCCGACCGCGTAGATGTTCTCGCAGCGGCGCACCGCGGTCTCTTTTCCTTCGTAGCTGTTCGGCTCCGCGGAAACCGGACCGCCGTACAGCTCCGCTTTGAAATCGGGCGAGTCGTTGATCTTCGCATTGATCTCGAGCGTGACGCGGTTGCGCAGGTGGTCCATGCCGCGCGTGGCGACGGCGAGGCCGAGGGCGAAGGCTTTCAGGATGCGGGCGTCGTGCGGGTCGCTTTGGGTGAGGCCTTTCACCGCCATCAGGTAGTCGAGCGATTCGCTCGGATACTTACCCGTGGCGACGGCTTGCGATGAATCGGCGATCACGTCGCCGAAACCTTCGCGCTTCGCGGTCATGAAGAGCAGCCGTTCGATCGTCTCGTAATTGCCCCATTCGAGATCGAGCTGCGTTTGCTCGCGCGTGATGATTCCGCGCTGGTAAAGCTCCATCGCCCACGCGATCGCGGAACCGGTCGACGCTGTGTCGAGCCCGAGGTCGTTGCAGATGTTGTTCAGCCGCAGGACTTGCGTCACCTCGGTGATCCCGACGTTCGGGCCGAACTTGCCGAGCGTCACGTATTCGGGGCCGTCGCCTTTGATGTACTTGTCATGACGAACGTTCATGTCGTTCGTCATGTCGTTCAACGGCCGGCAATTCACCGGGCAGGCGAAACAACCCTCCATGCCGGGGCGATACGGATCGATGTTCTCGGCGTCGAGTTTGTCGGTCCAGGTCGTTTCCTGATTGTTCTTCGTCCCCATCGCGCCGAGCATGCGCGACGGCTTGTAGAGAAACGGCGTGCCGCGTTTCTTCAGTGCATTCTTGACGACGGACGTGCCGAGGAGCTTGACGGCGACGTCGCGGTTGCGGAGTTTGTGAGGACGGGCGGTGGCCAGATCGGCGCTGCGTCCCTGGATCAGGACCGCTTTCAGATTCAGTGCGCCCATCTTCGCGCCGGGGCCGCCGCGGGCGTAGATCGCTTTCGGGCCGGCCATGATGCCGGAGCAGAGCACGAGGTTCTCGCCGGCAGTGGTGATCGCGGCGAGGCCGTAGTCCTTCCCTTCCACTCCATTGAAATCGTTGGCGATCTTCGCGCGGAGGTCGATGTTGTCGAGGCCAACGAACGGCGCGGCATCGACGAACTTCGGCTGATCGCCTTCGAAATGCAGCAGCGTCCACTTCGGCGCTTTGCCGTAGAGCACGAGGTGATCGATGCCGTTGAGCTTCATGAACGACGGGAAGTAGTCGCCGGCGTTCGAGTCCATCAGCACGCGCGATTCCGGCGACCACGACGTCACGTTGCCGCGCGACGCCGACGGCACCATCGACGTCAGAATCCCCGTCCCGAAAATCAGCGGCACCTCGGGATGGATCGGCTCGAGCGTTTCGTCGAGCAGGTTGTGCAGCAGGAACATGTTCACGCCGCGTCCGCCGAGGAGCTGCGTCACGACGCGGTGCGGAATCCATGCGCGGCGAACTTCCTGACGCTCCAGATCGACGAAGATCGTCTGACCTTGCGTCGGAAGTTGCTGCTCGGAAGCGAGCCGCGGGAAAAGCGCGTCGATGCGCGCGTGGATGGTCATGGCCGGCGATTGTACAAAACGCATCGCCGGCGACAGATTCCGGGCGCACTCCGTACCAATGCTCATGATTGCCCTCCTGCTCGCAGCCGCCCTCCTGCATCCGCCAGTCCTCGGGCCGCAGATTCTGTCGGCGCCTCAGCCGCCGGCGGCGTCGACGTCGCAACCAGCGGTGAGCGCGGCGCCGGCCGCCGGCGGCGCGACCATCGCCTGGGCCGCGGACGATCACATCTACATCGCGCTGCTGTCTCTCGAGGGCCGCCTCGCGCCACAGCCAACCGAGCTCGCAGCCTCGCAGCCGACGCCACCCTCGATCGTGCCGTTCCGCGGCGGGTATCTCGTGGCGTGGAGCAATCTCGCCCTGCCGGAGCAGGCGGTCCTCGTGAAGCTGTCGCAAGACCTGCGGCCGATCGCAGAAACGCACATGACAGGACGTTCCGCCGAAGTGCGCAGCGACGGCGCATTCGCCTGGATGCTCGTCGATGGCAACGCGTTTCCCGTATCCGACGATGGAGCCGGATTGGCGATCGGCCGCAACATGTTCGCCGCCGACGATCTCGCCGTCGTCGGGAGTGAGATGCCGCCGCGCGTGAGCCACGAGGCACCGTTCTGCGTCGGCCACTTCAACTTCTGCCTTCCGGACCGTTACGCAGTCACGATCGCCTGGAGAAACACGATCCAACAGATTCCGACCGGCACAAATACCTTCCCGGCGTCATTGGCTTTCGATGGCCAAACGCTGCTGTCCGCGTTCTACATCCCGGACGCGTTCGGGTCCCCCAGCGGCGCCGTACGCGTTTTCGCGTTCGGTGCGACATCGCCGATCCCGATCGGGGGTTACATCGATTCGCAACGGCCGCCGCGGCCATCCATTGCGACGGACGGCGAACGCTTCGTGGTCGTCTGGCGCTCGTGGCATCCCAACGATTACGACGTCTCAGGTGCCGTCATCGATCCTGCGACGTTCAAGGTCACGCCGCTCTCGATCGCTGCGAGCTCCGCCGACGAGCGCGAGCCGGGCGTCGCCGCCATCGCGCCGGGGCGATTCCTGATCACCTACACCGTCTCCACCGCCGGCGAACGCCGCTTCGCCGCGCGTTTCCTCGACTTCGGCGAGACGCCGCTCCGGCGCCACGCCACATTCCGATGATTTGACCGGCGTCCCGCTCGCGCGTAGCCTGCGCGCGGGCAAGGTCATGCAGAGAGAGGAGAAGTCGGAGCGCAGCCGGCGGCAGGTGCTCGACGCCGCGCTGCAATTGTTCTCGCATCAGGGATACCGCGCCACCACGGTGCGCGACATTGCCGAGGGCGCCCGCGTCTCGACCGGCAACGTCTATCACCACTTCCCCGACAAAGAAGCGATCTTCCGCTCGCTACTCGACGAGTTCTGGCGCATCACCGAGACGCGCCGCTATCCCTTCACGCGCGCGCTTTCGATCGGAACCTTTCCCGACAACATCGAGCAGCTCGGCCTGGCCGCGCGCGAATCCATCCGCGAATTCAAGCCCTACTTTGCGCTGATCTTCGTCGACGTCATCGAGTTCGAAGGGACGCACATCCGCAAGTTCTACAGCGAGCTTGGCAAGCGCTACGGCGCCTTCGTCGGCGAAGAAGCGCTCGGTGCGATGCGGCAACGCCTCCGCCCCTCGGTCTCCGTCATCGACGCGCTGCTCATCACCGCCCGCGTCTTCTTCAACTACTTCACCATCGAGATCCTCTTCAACGTCCCGGAGCCGTTCGGCAAGGACGCCGCGCACGTCATCAAGGAGCTATCGGACATCGTGCGCAATGGGATATTGATGAATGATCAACGTTAGGAGATTGATTGAAACGTTTCGCACTCCTCATCCTTCTCGCCACGACCGCATTCTCCCAACAGCAGAACGACGCCGATTACACGCGGCAGATCAAGCAGTTCACCACCGGCCCGCAGTTCATCACCGAGATGGTCGATCACCTGCCGGCGTCAGCGAAGGTACCGACGCCGCTGAAGTTCTTCGGCTACATCGCCGGCGCCGAGGGACATCTGACGTACTCGGAAGATGTGAATCGCTACATGCGCGCGCTCGAAGCGGCGTCTCCTCGGGTGAAAGTTTTCTCGATCGGCAAGAGCGAGGAAGGACGCGAGATGATCGCCGTCGCTATCGGTTCCGACGAATCAATCGCCCATCTCGATCGCTATCGCGACATCACCAAACGTCTCGCCGATCCGCGTTCGCTGACCGACGCTGACGCAGAGAAGCTGGTCGCCGACGGCAAGCCGATTTACTACATCACCGGCTCGATCCATTCGCCGGAAACCGGCAGCCCGGAAATGCTGATGGAGCTGGCCTACCGGCTGGCCGTCGAGGACTCGCCGCTCGTCCGCAAGATTCGCGACAACGCCATCGTGCTGATCACGCCGGTCGTCGAAGTCGACGGACGCGATCGCCAGCTCGATCTCTCCCGCTGGCGCGACGCCAATCCGAATCGTCCCGTCCCGCCGCTGGTCTATTGGGGCCACTACGTCGCCCACGACAACAACCGCGACAACCTCGGGCTCGCCCTCGCGCTTAGCCGCAACGTGCTGCATACGTTCTTCGACTTTCATCCGCAGGTTCTCCATGACCTGCACGAGTCGGTGCCGTTCATGTACATCTCCACCGGCACCGGCCCGTACAACCCATCGATCGATCCGCTCGTGGTCGACGAATGGCAGCGCATGGCGTGGCACGAGGTGCAGGAGCTGACCAAACGCGGCCTGCCCGGGGTCTGGACCTACGGTTTCTACGACGGCTGGGCGCCGAATTACATGATGTGGGCCGGGCAGGGACACAACGCCATCGGCCGCTTCTACGAGACGTTCGGCAACCGCTTTCCGATGACCGCCGACCGCGTCGTGCGCGGCCAGAGCGATCGCGCCTGGTTTCGTCCCAATCCGCCGCTGCCGACGGTGAAGTGGTCGCTGCGCAACAACATTAACTATCAGCAGAGCGGAATCCTGCTCGCGCTGTCGGATTTCGCCGACCGCCGCCAGCACTTCCTCGAACAGTTCTATCTGTTGGGTAAACGTTCGATTGCGAAGGCCGCGAACGAAGGTCCCTCGGCATGGGTATTCGACGGCGCGCAGAAGCGGAAGGGGCAGCTCACCGATCTGATGTCGCTGCTCCGCACGCATGGGATTGAGGTGCAGCAGTCCGATGCGCCGTTCAGTGTCGCCGTCGATTGGCCGCCGTCAGCGAAGAAAGACAAGACCGATTTCGCGAAGGGCAGCTTCATCATCCGCATGGATCAGCCGTACTCGCGACTCGCCGACGCCATGCTCGACGTGCAGTACGTCCGCAGCGACGAGAAGGTCTACGACGACACCGGCTGGACCCTCGGATACCTGAAGAACGTCGACTTCAAGCGCGTCGCGAATCCCGACGTGCTGAAGGTGCCGATGCACGCGTGGGCGGCCGCCGCGGCGTTCGCGGCGGGCAACATCATCGAGAACAACGCCGACACCTCGCTGCCGCAACTGGTGTGGGCCAACGGCGCGACGTACTGGCTCGTCGCCGATGAACCGTTCACGGTCGAAACGAAGAAATATGCGTCCGGCACGATCGTCGCCGCATCCGCCGCGCCGTCGACGAAAACACACGAGATCCACCTTCCGCGAGTAGCCATCCTCCACACCTGGCTGCGCACGCAGGACGAAGGATGGTTCCGTCTGGCGCTGGAGTCGCTCCACATTCCGTACAGCTACATCTCCACGCAGGAAGTTGCGCGCACTCCGAATCTGCGCGACAAATTCGACGTCATCCTTTTCGCACCGACCGGCGGCAGCAACTCGTCCGCCGAAATCGTGAACGGACTTCCGCCCGGTCCGACGCTTCCGTGGCGCAAGACCGCGATCACGCCGAATTTAGGAGGGATAGATGAGACCGACGACATGCGTCCGGGTCTAGGCCTGACCGGCGTCGACAGCCTCACGCGCTTCGTCGAAGATGGCGGCCTGCTCATCACCGCGCGCGACACTTCGATCTGGGCCGTGCAGTACGGCCTGGCGCGCTGGGTGCGCGTCATCGAGCCGCAGAAACTGCGCGCGCCCGGCACGATCCTCCTGGCCAGCGTCACCGACAAGAAGAGTCCGATCGCCGCCGGCTACGACGACACGCTCCCGATCTACTACGCCGGCTCGCCGATCTTCCAGGTCGGCTTGACGCCGCCGCCCGCGCCGGAGTCGCGTCCCAGCGGCCGTGGCGGCAAGAACGATCCCGACGTGCCGCAGGGCCGCCCATTCGTGCCGCTGCCGGAACGTCCGAAAGCCGCGCCGGGCGAGGAAGGATTCCAGACACCCGAGGATGCGCCGTGGAATGCGGATTACGCGTTGCCGCGCCCCGAAGATCGCCCGCGCGTGATCGTTTCGTTCGCAAAGGAAGCCGGCAATCTGCTCCTCTCCGGCATGCTCGAAGCGGGCGAAGAGATCGCCGGCAAACCGGTCGTGATCGATGCGCCGCGCGGCAAAGGTCACATCCTCCTCTTCGCCAACAATCCGATGTGGCGCCAGAACACGCAAGGCAGCTACGCGCTCGTAACGAACGCGATCATGAATTGGGATCACCTGCGTTGAGCTGGGACGTCGATCAATACGAGCGCTTCAAAAACGAGCGCGCGCAGCCGTTCCGCGACCTCGCCGCGCTGATCGGGCCGCGCCCGAACATGCGCATCATCGACCTCGGCTGCGGCACCGGCGAGCTGACGCGCGATCTGCACGAGCAATTGGCCGCATCCGAAACGCTCGGCATCGACAGCTCCGAGTCGATGCTGCAGAAAGCATCGCCGTCCGGCACACTGCACTTCCAGCTCGGCGACATCAAATCATTCGTATCCGATTGTCCCTTCGACTTGGTCTTCTCCAACGCCGCGCTGCATTGGATTCCCGATCACGAATGGCTTTTCACGCACTTCATGCTCCTGCTCGCGCCGAACGGCCAGCTCGCCGTGCAGATGCCGGCCAATCACGACCACGCATCACACCGAATCGCCGCCGACGTCGCGGAGGCGTTCGGCATCAAGCCGCGAACCGTCAACATCCTCCCTCCCGAGTCCTACGCCGACCTCCTCCACCGCCTCGGATTCAAACGCCAACACGTCCGCCTCCAGGTCTACGGCCACGTCCTCCCCTCGACGCGCGACGTCGTCGAATGGACGAAAGGCTCCACGCTGACGCCATACCGCGAAGCGCTGTCGCCCGAACGCTACGAAGAGTTCCTCTCCGAATACACCGATCGCCTCGTGGCCGCGCTCGGCGATTCAAGCCCGTACTTCTACACGTTTAAGCGGGTGCTTCTTTGGGCCACGAGGTAGGGATCCGGCGCGCTGCGAACACTCCTCTGTTGTCCGTCTTTCCAGAAAATAGGAGGAGTCAATGTCCAACTCGCATCCGCCGAGGTGGTGGAAACCATTGAAGGATTTCTATGCCTTCATCCTTCCGCTTCGTTTCAACCTCTTCCTTTTAATTGTGCTCGGCTTCGCGCTAATCATTACGGATCAGGGACACGACATCATTGCGCATCTCGCAGAAGACGAGTCGATGTGGCCGGGTTTCTTCTTCGGACTCGCGACGCTTGCGCTGGCACTGCAGGTGTGGTTCTGGTCAAGGCAGTTGCTGTACCTGGATTTGACGTCGCGTGACCTTCGCACGCATCAGTTTCCCTCATGGACCGAGTGGCTGCCACGAGTGCTCGGCGTTCTTGTATTTGTGATCGTCCTGATCGCTATCTTTTTCATCCACACCGAAACGGCAAGCGTTCCTCTGCGCGTGATCGCACTGGAACTGTTGATCGGTGGGCTCGCCGCGGCCTTCCTGGCGTTCACGATCATCCGCCGCCGGATGATGAGCAGCTCAGTGACGGAGACTCGCGGAGCAATCCGCGAGCTCTCAACTGCAGCGAGGGTGCTGTACGTGGTCACACTTCTGCTCGACCTCATTTTCCTCTGTGTGAGTTTCGTAATTCCTCTCATGAACTTCATCGGTGCGCCGTTCATCCTCGTCTTCGCTTTCGCATTGTGGGTGACGTTCGGATTCTTCCTGGTCTGGCTCGGGCACCGTTGGGAAATGCCGCTGTTTACATTCCTGCTGCTGTTCGCGGTCATCATCAGCCCGCTCGCCGACAATCATCGCGTGCGTCTTCTCGACGCTGCACCGATGCCAAGGAAGAATGTCGCCGATACGTTCGACGACTGGATGAAGCGTCTTGCCGCCGAGCCGGGTGGCGCCATGAATGCTCCGGTCTTTATCGTAGCGACTGAAGGTGGCGGCATCCGCGCCGGCTACTGGACCGCCGCGGTTCTCGGTCAGCTTCATGACGCTACGGGTGGCGCTTTTACGCGGCACACCTTCGCGATCAGCGGCGTTTCGGGCGGTTCGGTCGGTGCTGCCGTCTATGTAACGGCTGCCGCCACGAATCCCACCAGAGTCTTTGAAGCCTCAACGAGAGCCCTCGCCTACGATGCCCTGGCTCCGCTGCTGGCCTCGATGACCAGTGCCGACCTGCTGCAGCGATTCATCCCGTTCCCGCTGGTCCGCCGCGATCGCGCCGCGCAACTCGAGATGGGATGGGAGCACGGTTGGGCAAAGGCCAATACTTCGACAGCCAATGCGTTGGAGCAACCGCTTACGTCGCTTTACGCCGGCGACGCCGCAACGCGTTTGCCGTCGCTGTTCATGAACGGCACCAGCGTGGAGAGTGGCGGCCGTTTGATCACCAGCAACTGTCTGCTCACAGGCATTCGCAACGCGGGCGATGTTCTCTCGATCGCCGGTCACGATCTACGAATCAGTACCGCTGCCCACTGCTCGGCGCGTTTCCCCTATGTCTCACCGATTGGCGGGCTCCCGCCGGTCGCCGATCAAAAGTGCAACAACCATGTGGCCGATGGCGGCTACTTCGAGAACTCCGGCTCCGCGACTGCGCTGCAGATTTTCAACGTCATCGCACAGACGAACTCGTTCAAAACCTACCATCCCAGAATTACCTTCATCATCATCGACTACCGGCCAAAGGCGAAGAAGCCGAAGTGCTGCGGCTTCGCTAATGAGATCGTCGGGCCGCCGCGCACTCTGCTCGCGACGCGTGGTGCTCACGCCGTGTTCGCTCTTGGCGAGCTACCCGATCCTCGGATCGACTTCACCCTTCTCCCGACCGTACCGCAGCCACTGGGCTGGATGCTCGCCGATGCCTCGAGCAAGGCGATGGACGCTCAGATCAAGACAGGTCCGAACGCACAGAAGGTCACGATGATCAAGACGTTGTTAGGACAACCATGACGAACTGGCACTACGCTGCAGCCGTCGTTTTACTCATGGCCGCTACCGCGGGCGCAGGATTTCTCATTGCGCGAAACGACACCGGATTCCCGAACACGATTCTCGGCGAACGGCGTCGAAGCGCCATCCTCGAATGGAAGATGCAAGCCGCTGAGGCTGAAGCGATCGTTCTGGACTGGAACGCCAATAAGCCTTCGCTGTCGGTCGCCCGTCGAGGTCTGCTTCTCGACACTCTCCTCTTCATCCCGCTCTATTCGAGCCTTATCGCGATGGCTTGCTTCTGGGCCGCTCATGTCAGCGCGGCCAGCAGCTCTACGCAAACGGTCTTCCTGGCGCTCGGTTGGTGCGGATGGGTCGCGGGTGCATTCGATCTGATCGAAAACGCGGGCATTCTCGCGGAGACGTATGGTCATTACTTCGTCGCCACACCGACGGCTTGCGTGGCTTTGATGAAGTGGGGACTGGCGCTGAGTGCGTCACTAGCCGCAGTCGGCCGACTGCTCGTCGGGCTGATTCTACGTCGCTGACTCTGACGCAATCTGCTACGACACCATCATCACCGGCTGCGCCGCCGCCATCTCGGTCTTGAAGGCGTTGAAGGCGCGGACGGTGTATTGGATCGTTTTGCCGGAGGCGGACGGCTGCGCGGGGCCGGAGAGCTGGCGGTGCGGGCGGGCCGCGCCGGGGCGGCGGGAGCGGAAGATCGTGGTCGGGAAGGGCGACGGCTTGGCGAACTCGATGATCATCTCTTCGATGACCACGTCGGCGCCGCCGAGGTAGCGGAAATCCCATTCGATGCCCTCGCCGACTTTGAGGGTGGTGTCGTTCGGATTGATGGTCAGGTAGATGCGTCCGCCGTTCGATTCGATGTCGATGCGGACGGGAACGGTGCGGACGACGAACTCGGTGAGCTCATGCGATCCGACCAGGCGATCGGACGACGCCGGCGGCGCTGCAACCAGCGACGGCGCCTCGGCGCGCGGCGGCGCGGGGATGAACGACGACGAGCGCGGGCGGTCGCCCTGCGAGAACCACGCGGCGGTGGCCGGTCCGCTGGACGTCACGCGCGGACGCGAACGGCGGCGCTTCTTGTCGTCCGCGGGCGGAACGGCGCGCGCGACGGCGGCGCCGATCGCGGCTCCGGCGGCAACTTTCGCGACCGTCTTCACTGCCGATTTCACTTTCGATTCGGCCGGCTTTTCGGCCTTCTTCGGAGCTGGTTTGGGCGCAGCTTTCGGCGCCGGTTTGGCGGCAGGTTTCGCGGCCTTCTTCGGCGACGGCTTCGGAGCCGCCTTCGCGGCAGCTTTTTTCGCCGGTGCTTTCTTCGGCGCGGCGGCTTTCTTCGCCGCAACCTTCTTCGGCGCCGCCGGCTTCTTCTTGGCCGGAGCGGGCTTGGCAGCCTTCTTTTTCAGAGCCGGTTTCGGCTTTGCGGCAGGTTTTTTCGGGGCCGGTTTCTTGCTGCTTTTCGGGCGCGCTGCTGTCTTCGCGGCTGCCTTTTTTTTCGCACTGGTAGCCGCTTTTTTACCCTGGACCTTCGCCATTCGAACCTGCTCTCCCCGGATGCCCTGAAAATTGGATGGCGCAGTATAGCGACGACCTCATGGTTTGCATAGCACGGTTCGGAGAGCGGATAAACTGGCGTCAATGGCCACGTTTCAGCCGTCGCGCCACAACGAGCGGATGATTCCGGTCGAAGAGGCCCAGGAGCGCGTCCTCGCCGAAGTCGAAGTTCTCGGTACGGAGCAGGTTGCGTTCACCGAGGCGCAGGGGCGCGTGCTGCGCGAAGACGTTCATGCGCGATACGACGTGCCGCATGGCGACAACACGGCGATGGATGGCTACGCCGTCCGCGCGGACGACATCGCCGCCGCGCCGGTGTCGTTGCGCGTCATCGAAAACCTGCCGGCCGGAACGGTGGCCACCAAGCGGCTCGAGCCGGGCACGGCCATCCGCATCATGACCGGCGCGCTGATGCCCGAGGGCGCGGACACGGTCGCACACGTCGAGATCACCGATGCCGGATCCGATGACGTGCAGGTGCTCGAACCGCTGCGCCGAGGAACGAATGTGCGAAAACGCGGCGAGGACATGCACGCGGGCGACGTCGTGCTCGCGGACGGCACGCCGCTTCATGCCGCCGAAATCGGCGTCCTGGCCGGCGTTCAGAAGCCGGTCGTGCGCGTCGGACGCCGGCCGACCGTAGCCATCCTCTCCACCGGCGACGAGATCATCGACGTCGGCGACGCCATGTCGCCCGGCAAGGTCCTCAACTCGAATTCGTATTCGCTGGCCGCGCTGGTGCACGAAGCGGGCGCGATCCCGCGCATGATCGGCATCGTTCCGGACACAAAGGAAGCGACGATTGCCGCGATCGAATCGGCGATCGAATCCGATTTCGTCATCTCGTCCGGCGGCGTGTCGGTCGGCGCCTACGATTTCGTCAAAGACGCGCTCGACGCCCTCGGCGCGGAGACAAAGTTCTGGCAGGTGGCGATGAAACCGGGCAAGCCGGTGGTGCTCTCGCGCGTGCGCGGCCGGCTCTACTTCGGCCTGCCGGGAAATCCGGTGTCGTGCATGGTGTCGTTCCTCCTCTTCATCGCGCCGGCCATCCGCAAAGCGATGGGACAGACGACGAACCTACTGCCGCCGATCGTGATGACTCGGATTTCCGCGTCGCTGAAATCGCGCGGCGACCGCCGCAATTACCTCCGCGTCCGCGTCGTCGCCCGCAACGGCGAGCTCCTCTCGATGCCGATGAGCTCGCAGGGATCGGGCGTCTCGACGTCGATGGTCCAGGCGAACGGGCTGGTGATCGTCGAGACCGGCATCACCGCCGTCGAAGCGGGTTCGATCGTGCCGACCGTGTTGGTCGGGCCGGTGCAGTCCTGATTTTTGAACCACAGAGGCACAGAGGACACTGAGGAATCCTCTCTGTGAACTCTGTGCCTCTGTGGTTCAAAAGCCTTTTCAACGAAGAGGCATCTTTGGCGTACATCCCGCAGCTAGGATGAGTGATATGCGTTCGGTAGGAATCGTTTGCGGTTACGACTTGAATGACGGTCTGCACGACTACGTCAAGTCGGTGGCGCCGCTGATCGAACGCGAGAACCTCGACTTCGTCATCCTCTCCGGCGGGCGCACCTCGCCGCGCTCGCATCATTCCGAGGCGTGGGTGATGGCCGGGCACCTGCGGAAGCTTCTGGCGGGGGCTGAGCTACTGCTGGAAGAGCACGCCATGACCACGCTGGAGAACCTCATCTTCGCGCGCGGACTGGCCGAGCATCACGCCGGCGTCGTGGCGCGCTTCGTCGTCTTCTGCGACCGCGTGCACCGGCGCAAGGTCGCGGCGCTGGCGAAGCTAATCCTGGGGGCGCGCGCCATCGTGCACAGCGTCGATCACGACGTCGCGCATCGCGTCCGGCTGTTCGAGCCGGTGTCGCATGTCATCGAAGCGGTCGTCGCGCACTTTCCGCCGCTGCGCAAGTACCTTCGCGCCGCGGCGATCCGCCTGAAAGGCGTCAGCGGGACGCCGCCGGCGGCTGCGCGGCCGGCGATTGCGGCGGACGATGAGCCGCATCACCGGCGCGCAAACCGGTAATCCAGATCCCGTCATCGTCGGTGACGTGGAGCGTGGCTGAGATCACCGTCCCGTTCGGCGGCAGCGAATCCACCTTCGCGCCGCGGACGATGTAGTCCATCGTCATCGCTTCCATGTATCCGGGGATGGCTTCGTGATCGATGGTCAGCGAATTCTCGGCGGCGTCACGTCCGACGATTTTCCCGTTCAAGGCGTAGAGCTTCTCGCCCGGCACCGACAACGGCTTGTCGGCGTTCGAAATCTTCGCCTTGCCGCAAGCGAGCGCAAGAATCAGCGCGAATGTGAGAGTCTTCATGCGTTGAAACCCGCCACCGCTGCCAAACTCGCCGCCGCCGCCGTCTTCCTGCTGCTCTTCGGCGCCTTCGCGCTTCGCGCCGCGATGCGGCTGGTGAGTACGGCCACGCACTCACTGTTCTTCGGAGTGCTGCTGCTGGTCATGGTGGTCTGGATCTTCTCGAAGCGAAATTAGGCAGCAGGTTGCGCGAAGCCCGTGATCACGTACGAGCCGCTCTTCACGTCCTTCTTGATCTTGATGATGTCGTTCTTCTGCGCATCCTCGAGCAGATCGCTGAACGTGTTGTAGCCGTAGTACTCCTCGTTGAAGGTCGGCTTCTTGCGCTGCATGGTCTGCTTGATCATCGAGCCCCAGAGGATCTCTTTGTTCTCGCGCATCAGCGCCTTGATCGAATCGATCAGGAGCTTGAAGACCTCGCCCTGCTTCTTGTCCTTGAAGTTGACGTTCGGCGCCTTCTGCGTGCCGCGCACGAGGTCCTCGTAGAAGATGAACTCGTCGCAGTTGTCGATCAGCAGATCGCTCGACGAATTCTTCACGCCGACGCCGATCACGTACTTGTCGTTCTCTTTGAGTTTGGACACGAGAGGCGAGAAATCGGAATCACCCGAGGCGACCACGAAGATGTTGATGTGATCCTTCGACCAGGCCATGTCCATGGCGTCAACGACCATGCGGATGTCGGCGGAGTTCTTGCCGGAGTATACGCGGCCGGGAATCTCGATCAGCTCGATGGCGGCCTCGTGCAGCTCGCGCTTGTAGTCGGGGAACTTGTCCCAGTCGGAGTAGGCGCGTTTGACGACGATCTTCCCCTTCTCCAGCAGGCGCTCGAGGAGGAGGGCGACCTCGAATTTTTTGTATTTGGCGTCGGTGACGCCGATGGCGATGTTTTCGAAATCGATGAAAAGGGCGATTTTGCTTTCGTTCATGCTGCTTCTCGATGGCGGCGATCCGACGTTCCCGTCGTCCTCGGCCGCATCGTTGTCGAAGTTAGGTTTGCGGCTCATCGTTGACTGGCTCAGGGATTAGCCCCGGCAGCCTAACACCGAACGGTTACAGCAATTCCCTGGCCGCGGTGTGATCGTCTCAGCCGTCCCGAGCCTCACCAGCACAGACAAGAGTGTCTGTGCCACATCGCTGCGCCATCGATCCCGAGGTGCGTTACCGGCACAGCCGGTGTGGCACAGACACTCCTGTCTGTGCTTTGGCAATGTGCAGCGACTGCGCCTGATAACACCGTTACTTCTTCGCCCCCACAATCCGTTCGATCAACTTCGCGTCGTCGGGAAGCAAACCTGCGTGCGGTAACCGCGGCGTCAGTTCGCGCCAGCCGGGTTCCATGTCGAATGCGCGGGCGAAGAGCGGGAGCGATTCGTCGACGCGTTTCATGTTGACGAGCGCGACGGCGTGCCAGTAGATCATTTCCGCGTAGCGGCTCTGCGGAACTCCGTTAGTCGTCGAGGCGATCTTCTCGGCGGCGCTGTATTCGCGCAGCGCGCCTTCGTTGTCGTTGTGTTCCGTGGCCAGGTCGCCGGCGTTCATGTGGTTGTAGGCGCGCTGCAACGCCACGAGTCGGCGAAGCTCGACCAGCGGCGCCGGATTGTCGTCGACGCGAAGATTGAAGACTTCATCCTGCCAGCGTTTGCCGGTCGACCTGCCGCTGACGACGATCAAGGCCGCCGACTGTTTGCCGCGGATGTCGCCGCCGACCGACTGCGCGGCATCGAGCGCGGCCAGGAGGCGATCGGCGAGATCGCCGGTCGAATCAGAATATGCCTTCGCCATCGCCGGCCAGACCTTGTCGTTCGCCATCAGGTTCGCCTGCGCGGAAAAATCTTTGCCGATCGACAGCATCCCGCCCGCCGTGCCGCAGCCGAGCTGTTTGCCCGCCGCGCCACCGCCCGCCACGCCGCCCGCGGCCTGGATGTCGTGCGCGCCGGTGAACGTGGCCACGTTGCCGTTCGGATCGATCATCGCTACCTGCCGAACCTCGCAGGACGAGTCGGCGCCGAGGAGGCCGCGAAGCGCGTCGGGAGCGGACTTGCCGGTGCGGAGGAGATCGAGTCCGAGCTGGCCGTACGACGGATCGACGAAACTCTGCGTCGCCACGGCGCCGACGCCCGCCTCCGCCCACGGCACGATCTGACCGACAGCGAACCAATGCGACTGCACAGCCACGCCGATCTGTCCCGTCTGAGGATCGCGCGCCACGATCGAAAACGTATTGACCGGACGGTGCTGCGCCAGAACGGGCATCGCGAAAAGGATCACCAGCAGCAGTTTCTTCATGAAAAGGCATTGAACCACAGAGGCACAGAGGTGTTCTCTGTGGTTAAGCGTCATTCGCCGGGCCCACGCCACCGTTCGCCGGTAGCCCGCAGACGAGACGAAGTTCCCTCCGTATCTTGCCGCCATGCAAACACTCGCAACACAGCAGCAGCCGAGACTCAGCGTGAAGTTCGTGATCGGCGTCTTCTTCACGCTCCTCGGCATTCTGCTCACGCTCGACAACCTCGATCTCGCGGACGCCGATCGATTCCTCCCCTACTGGCCGCTGTTCCTCATCGCCGTCGGCCTCATGAAGCTGCAGGATCGCGACGACAGGATCCCGGCCATCTTCGCCATCGCCGCGGGCGCGCTGCTGCTTCTCTTCACCACCGATTGGGTGCGCTTCTCCATCTTCGATTTATGGCCAGTCGCGCTGATCCTGGCGGGGCTGGCCATCCTCGCGCACGCATTCGGTTTTCGTCCCTCGGCGATCGCAGTCGGATCCGATTCGACGATGTTGTGCGTCCTCGGCGTCCGCAAAGAAAAGGTCACGGCGCGCAACTACCGCGGCGGACGAATCATCGCCTTCATGGGTGGATGTGAGCTTGACCTCACGCAGGCGGAAATGGAAAACGATCCCGCGGAGATCGAGATCGTGGCCATCTGGGGCGGCGTCGAAATCAAAGTGCCCGAGGGGTGGGAAGTGATCGGGAACATGCTGCCGATCATGGGCGGCGCGGACATCCGCACCAAAGCCGCGCCGGGCGGACGGAAGCTCGTCGTCAACGGCGTCGTGATCATGGCCGGCGTCGACGTCAAGAGCAAAGCAGCGGAGGCGCTATGAGCAAGAAACATCCACACGACAAAAGCGATCAAATCTTCTGGGGACTTCTCTTCGTTGCCGCGGGAACGATCCTGCTGCTGCAACGCCTCGGCATCTCCGACTTCGGCTGGACGATGCGTCACTTCTGGCCGGTCATCGTCATCGTCATCGGCGCGTCCAAGCTCGTTCATCGCGACACGATCTGGGCCGGTCTCTGGCTGATGTCGGTCGGCGCGTGGCTGCAGATGGTCACGCTGCACGTTTACGGCTTCACCTACCAATCGTCGTGGCCGTTGCTGCTGGTGATCCTCGGCGGCGGAATGATCGTGCGGACGATCGCCGGCGCGATGCAGCGGCGCGATGCCGAAGAAGGAGAGCGCCATGTTTGACGATCGGGACCGCGATGCCGAAAGACGCGAACGTCGGCGACGCGCGCGCGAACGCCGCGACAATCCGTGGGCGCGACTGGTGTGGGGTTGCGCGATTCTCGCCGCCGGCATCATCGGCTGGCTCGATCACACCGGTCAACTCAACGCCTCGGACTACTTCCGCTGGTGGCCGCTGATTCTGATCGCGCTCGGCCTCGCGCATCTGCCCCAACGGCAGTGGGTCTCGACGATCGTGTTGTGCGTGATCGGAATCCTGTTTCTGCCGGAGCTGCCATTTCTGCCGCACATTCACCTCTCGATGATCCTCGGCGTCTGGCCGCTGCTGATCAGCGCCGGCGGCGTGACGCTGATCCGTCAGTCGCTCGGTCCGCAGGCGCAGGGCGCGCGGCGCGACAACTCGTTTCACTCCGTCGCGGTCATGGGCGGCGTCGGGCGCAGCATGGCGTCGAGCGACTTTGTCGGTGGCGACGCCGTCGCGGTCATGGGCGGATGCGAGATCAACCTCGGCAACGCGAAGATTGCGTCCGAGGCCGTGATCGACGTGCTGGCGTTCTGGGGAGGCATCGACATCAAAGTGCCGCGCGGCTGGCGCATCGAAAATCACGTCGTGGCGATTCTCGGCGGTGTCACCGACAAAACTGATGGCAACGCTCCCGCCGGCGCGCCAACGCTCATCCTTCGCGGCAGCGCGATCATGGGCGGCGTCGAAATCAAACATCCGAAGGGAGAGTGAGATGGCCACGACGCGAACTGCATTGAGCCGCGCAGCGCTGGCCCTCTACGGAATGGCGGCGGTGACGCTTGCCGCCACGGCCAGCTCCGCATTCTTCCTCTGGGCGCGGCACGCCTCACCCGGAATGGCCGTGGCCGCGGCGCTGCCGCCGTCGCTGGTCCTGGGCGCGATCGCGCTGGCCTCGCGATTCCTCTGCAACGCATTGCCGCTGCGCAGCGCGTCGCGATCGTCGATCGCCATCGGCCACGCCGGATCCGCCGCCGCAGCCAGCGGCCTGTGGGTGCTGACGTGGAAGTCGTGGGTGCCGGCGCTGAATGCGCAGATCGCCGCGCAGCATCTCGATCCCGACTATTCGCTGCTCTTCGCCCTGGGCGTAATGCTCTACGTCGCCGCCGTCGCCGTGCACTACCTCGTGCTGGAGATCGAAGCGCTGCGCGAGGCGGAAGACGAAGTGCTGCGCTACCGCGTCCTGGCCCGCGAAGCGGAGTTGCGCGCATTCAAGGCGCAAGTCGATCCGCATTTTCTCTTCTACAGTCTCAATGCCGTCGCGTCGATGTGCGGATCGCGTCCGCTGGAAGCGCGCGAGATGGCGCAGCGGCTCGCCGATTTTTTTCGCTTGATCCTCCGCCTCGGCGCGCTCGAGCGCATCACGCTGGCGGAGGAGATCGACCTCGTGCAGCGCTATCTGGCCATTGAAAAGGTGCGTTTCGGCGATCGCCTGACCACGCATATCGACGTCGATGAAGGCGCTGCGGCTTGCATGGTTCCGCCGCTGCTGCTTCAGCCGCTGGTGGAAAATGCAGTCCGCCACGGCGTGGCCTCGATGGTCGAAGGCGGCACGATCGACATCAAGGCCACGCTCGAAGATCACATGCTGCGCATCGTCGTCGACAACCCCGCCGATCCCGACCGCACCGACACGCGCGGCGAAGGCATCGGCATCGAAAACGCGCGCGGCCGCCTCAGCGCCGTCTCCGAGGGGCGGGCCCTGCTGCAGGCCGCCGAGGCGGAAGGGCAGTTCCGCGTGGTGATCGAGTTGCCGCGATGATACGCGTAGTCATCGTCGACGACGAACTCCCCGCGCGCGAACTGCTGCGCGAGTTCTTGGCCGCCGATGAGGACTGCGAGATTGTGGCCGAGTGCGCGAATGGCTTCGAGGCGGTCAAAGCGGTAGCTCAGCACGATCCCGACCTTCTCCTGCTCGACATCCAGATGCCGAAACTCGACGGCTTCGAAGTGCTGGAGCTCCTCGACCGTTCGCCAATCGTCGTCTTCGTCACCGCGCACGACGAGCACGCGCTGCGCGCCTTCGAAGTGCACGCTCTCGACTATTTGCTGAAACCTCTCTCCCAGGAACGCTTCCAACAAGTGATGGAACGCGTCAAACGCGCCGCCGGCCACGATCGACAACCGGTCGCCGGCCTCGCAACATCGCTCCGCGCCAAACCGCTGCAACGGATCGTCGTCCGCGGAGAAGACGGCGCCATCCAGGTCGTCCCCGTCTCCCGACTCGACTACATCGAAGCCGCCGACGACGCCATCCGCATCGCCACCGCGGGCACCAAACTCCGCAAACAACAACCGATCAGCGAAATCGCCGCCCAGCTCGACCCCGACCGCTTCGTCCGCATCCACCGTGCCTACGTCGTCAACCTCGAACGCATCGAGAAGATCGAGCTGTACGCAAAAGACAGCCGTGTAGCGATTCTTCGCGATGGAACGCGGTTGCCGGTTAGTCGCAGCGGATATCAACGGTTGAAGGAGTTGTTGTAGGGCAAGAGATGAATCGAAGACGCGAAGTTACGATCGGCGCCGGTTTCACATCATCCGCTTGGCTGCGTTCGTCGTGCTTTTCAGCCGTCAAACATTCGACGCTCAATGGCAGCTCGATTATCTGCCACTGTGGGCTGCCGACTTGCCATTGTCGCTCGCATATCACTTCCTGCCATTCCCTGTACCTGAGGCGATCATTGGCCCGTTGTGGTGGTTCTGCATTGGTTTCGCTATAACTTCCATGATCAGAGAGAAAAGACGTCACTTCGGCAAAGGCGTGAGTTGAGCATCTGGATGACCTTTGAAACCGTCTATGAAGTATGGGATTACTGGGATGGAATCCGCAGCGGCTTTGCGGATTATCGCGGGATGCCGCATCACTTTGAGGCGGAATGGGATTCCATCGAGGATGACTATCGAGACACCTTCACGCTTCGAAGCGTCGAAGATTCGACCATCGCTCTGGCTCGAGAGCGCAACGAAATCTTCGAGAAATGGCGGTGGGCATTGCACCGAGGGGAAGTGTCGCCAGAGAGCCATCCCGGTGAATCCGATCAGAACCCTCGCTTCGCGGAGTTGACTCGAGTCATCCAGTCGAGGATTGATTCCGCCCCGATCACTGCGTCAGGTATTTCAGCAACCTTCGAAGCGCTGACAACCGAAAGAGAGCGACCTCCCGGGATGGTTCGTGAAGTTCGCGTTGAGTGGTCATCAACTCCGTAACATGTGCTGATCCAAACAGCCGTAGCGCTCGTCATGATCACTCTGTCCGGTTCGGCGCTGGCCGGCACGGTGCGGGCCGCCACCGAGGGGAGCCCCACGGCCGACACGCTCCGGCGGCATATGCGCACCTCGCAAGCGGTGGTCACGGGACGGCTCATCGACGTGCACGTAGAGGAGCGTTATGAGGCGGTCGTTGTCCGCATCACCGATGGGCAGATAGAACAACGCCTGGCGACGGTTCGGTCCGGCTCCGGTGGAATCGCGGTTGAACAGCTGGTTTTCGGCACCCACGCACTTCCCACGATTTCGTGGTCTGACCGAACGGACATCACATATCCCAGACTGAGGTTCGACCAGTTCCAAGGTCGTCTTGGCGTCTGGTTCGTTCACGTGGACCGCTGGGGCGCTTTCGACAGTCGGACTCAGCCTTCTGGGACTTCGATCTGGTCAATCGACTTCTTTACGAGATCGAGCAAACGGAGCGGCTTTCTCCAGACTTGCAGCGTCTCAAGCGTGCGATCGAGTTGAGTAGTCAAGCGTCCGCTGCTCCGCCGACGCAGCGATGATCGATCTCGCTACAACGATCGCAGAAACGCCGTCAGCTGCGCTTTCGCGTTTGCCGTAAGAGCGGTGTAGCGATCCCTGGCGGCGCTCCCTTGTCCGTCGTGCGCGGTGATGGCTTCGTCAAGCGTCGTGGCGCGGCCGTCGTGGAGGTAGCGGGTGACGAATCGAAGACCCCAGAGCGGTTCGGTTCGCATTTCCGCGCCGGTGGAACTGGCCATCTCCAGACCGTCGCCGAGGGCGCCCATGTCGTGAAGGAGAAAATCGGAGTAGGGATGGTAGGTCTGATGATCGAGTGCAGCGATGGCGTTGGATCCGGTGGTGAGCGTGCCGACGTGGCACTCGCTGCATCCGATCGATTCGAAGATCTGCTCGCCGGCGATCGAGTCTGTGGTGGAAGGTCCGCGGTTCGGAGCGGCCAGCAGCATCATGTAGTTCGTGATCGTCTGCGTGTTCACCGTGTCGTTGATACCGGGCGCGGGGTTGAACGCCAGTTCCGCGCAATTGCCTTGCGGGCAATTCTCATTCGGGAAGTCGGGCGTGGTGATGCCCATCTCGTTCAACATTGCATCGCCCGAAAACTGGAACAGAGTCGGCACCTGTGCTTTCCAACCGTAGCGGCCGACAGTCTTCGTGCCGGCGCGAAGGTTGTCGGCCATATTGACGCGGCCCGCCACGCCGTCGCCGCGCGCCGCCTGAAGCGCCGCCAGAGTGACGAACACCGAATCGGGCGTAGCGTCGACCAGGCCGAGGCCGAAAAGAGGAGTGGTGCGGCGATGCACGACGATCGTCGCCTGCGGCGGCACCTGCTCCGGCACGAAGTTGTGCTGCTGTCCCGGCCCATTGCCGACGATGGCGTGATCCTGCAACAGCGAACCGCCGAGCGACGTGAGCGGATCGAAGACGCCGCCGGTGCGGGTGGCGAATCGCGTCACCAATCGCGCGCTGCCGCCGCCGGCCGCCGGACCATTGTGGCAGTCCGAGCACGCTCGCTCGTTGAACACCGGTCCGAGGCCGTTACCGTTGTTCCAGACACGAACGAACTGGCCGCGGCCCGCATTGAAAGAATTGCTCTGCGCCGGCGTAAGGCCGGCGAACGAGTTGCCGGCCGGCTGCGCCACGGTCTGCGTACTGCCCGTGTTCCCATCGACCGCGCGGCGCCTTACCTGCGCGTACGAAACGAGCGCGATGGAGATGGACAAAACGACGATGCTGAAACGCTTCATGTGCTGGCTCCTCGATCAAACGTGACGTCGGATCATTAGAAGCGCTGTGCCACGCCCGCACAGGCATATCGAGGCAAAGAATGCGTCATATCGCCGCGGGAGGCGAGTCAAATCGACGCGGTGTGCTGGGCAATTGTCCCGATCAATGTGGCCCTACAGCGGCGGCAAGGCCGATGTGACCCGAACTGACTGCGATCACTGCTTTGATGGCGCGCCATGTTCCGAGAGAAACTGCCGCAGCGCCTGATTGACGGCAGCGGAGTCACGGAAGACGGCAGCTACATCCGGCTCAAGCAGGACCACGTTCGTGCCTTTCCGGTAGGCCTCGTAGTACTTGCCACGAACGCCACCAGTCAGCTCCATCTCAGGAATGTCGTCTTCTTCGGATTCGCTAGTTTGCAGACTCATACGATCTTCGTTCATACGATGTCACGGCGCGCGCAGTGATGATCCGAACCCGTTCACCGCGGTCGGCATGCGCCAAGATTATCAGCCGACCTGTCGAAGTGTAACCCGTCGTCAGAAACCGGAACTCCCCGATCGAGTGCCGAGGATCGACGAACGTCCGATGGAACGGATCGCCGAAGACCGTTGAGGCCTCCGCGAACGAAACTCCATGTTTCCGTCGATTCGCGCGATCTTTCTCCGGGTCCCATTCAAACTCCACCCAGAGAAGTATCTTCTGCTCGTTTGCTTCGGTGGATCAGTCTCACTGCGCTCAACGGTGATTCCTTGGGCTTCAAGCGCGCGAATCGACGCGGCACGATATCCATGGTCTTGTTTCTCGAACGAGAAACGCTGCCCGACGTCGTCTAAGCCTACGGCCGCGCCGAACTGCGATCGCGCCGTCTCGCCCCAATCCTCATCCGCAGATTGGCAAACTTCGTCTTCTGCTCCGGCGTGAGGACCTTCTCGATCTCCGCATTCGTCGCGTCGAGCTCCTGGCGGACTTGCGGGCGGACGCTCGCCATCGTCGCGTCGATTTTGGCGCGGTGGCGTTCGATGATCTGCTGGACTTGCGTCTTCTGTTGCGGCGAGAGGTCGAGCTCCTTGGTGAGGCGCTCGGCCATGCGGTCGGAAGCGAAGCGGGAGGTGTGGCGGGGGGAAAGGCGTCCCGATTTGATCAGGTAAAGGTGGTCGCCGGCCACGCCGGCCAGGATGCCGGCGATGAACGCGACGACGACGACCGCGACGGCCGCGGTGCGGGTGTTACTCGACACTGAACGTATCCCCTCCGACTGAGATGTCGACTGTTTGTGTGCTCGTCATCGTATCGAGAGATGTGGCTGCGTCGTGCGATTGTTCGGCCCACTGGATGCCGAGAGTTGCCACGAGCGCGAGCGTCGCCAGCGAGGCCACGACCGGGCGGAACCAGCGCGCCAGCACGGGCGCGATGCCGGATTGCGATTCGGCAGCGATCCGTTCGCGGACGCGCGCGGCGATGCGGATGGACATCATCTCATCCGGCTCGTAGCGGAGTTGCCGCGCATCAGTGCGCAGGCGATCGAAGAAGTCGTTGTTGTCAGTCATTGCTGCCTCCGTGCAGGTCGGCCAGTTTTTCTTTCAGTTTGCCTCGGGCGAGCGACAGATGCGAGCGCACCGTCCCTTCGCTCAATCCAGTCATCTTCGCGATTTCGGCGTGCCCGAACTCCTCGACGAGGAAGAGCCGCGCCACGATCCGCTGCATTTCCGGCAGCGACTCGATGCCGCGATCGATCCGTTCCGCCAGCTCATTCGAGATGGCCGGCAGGTCGGCGCGGTCGCCGCGCGCGGCCGGCGCGGAGTCGGTGATCTCCTCGTGCCGGAAGCGCTTGCGATGCTTCATCACGTCCAGGCCGAGGTTCGTGACGATGCGATAGATCCATGGCCCGAACGGTTCGCCGGTTTTGAACCGGCCGATATTCTCGAACGCTTTAACGAACGCCTCCTGCGCCAGATCCTCGGCATCGGCCGCGTTGCGAACGACGCCCCAGGCGATCGAGACCACCCGTTTCATGTACTTCGAGACGAGGTAATCGTATGCACCGGCGTCGCCGGCTTTGACGGCGGCGATTGCTCGCGCCTCGATCGGGTCTTCGTTTGCCGCGCTTCTCGTCCGCGCCTTCCCCACACCGAAAACCAGCCGATCGAAGCCGAGGGAGCCGGAGCCGGCTCCCTCGAACATCGGCAAGGAAGTCATCATCTTCCTACTTATCTACCTGAATCGCCATGCTGTTTCGCCATCCGCTGCTGCAGGAATGCCGAGGCCTTGGCGCGCTGGTCGGGAGTGAGCACGTTGAGTGCCTTCGATGCGGCGACGAGCGCGTTGTGCTTCATCTGGCGCTCGGCGTCGAGCTGTTTGTCGAGCGGAGCCTGCGCGCCGGCGACGTCGTTCGGATTGGCGAGCAGAACCTGCGCGATGGCCTGGCGGCCGCCGCGCATCGACGTCCGAAGCGGTTCATTCTGCGTGCGGAGGTCGGCGAAGATCTGTTTGATGTCGGCGGACTGCTGATCGGAAAGTCCGAGCGCGACCTTGGCGCGCTGCAGACCGAACATCATGCCGCCGTGGCCGTGACGATGTCCGCGCATGTGCTGCGCCATCGCGAACGGCACCGCGGCCAGCACGATGACGAGCGCGGCGGCGGAGAAAATGAGTGTGCGTTTCTTCATGGAAGTCTCCTTGTTTCGACTGGAGGAGTTACGACGGCGGAGGGGGAACGTTGAACGTATAATCCCGGCCAGTCGATCCGCTTCTATGCGTGCCCTTTTCGTTGCTACGGCTCTCATCGCGGCGGGCCTCAGCCCCGCTCTCGCGCAGCCGCTCCTTTGCCCTCCCGTGGCTTCGGCTGCCGGCAAACCGTGCGAAACGTTTCACTTCCACGCTCAGCTGTTCCGGCCGGAGTCGCGCGATTTCATCGAGCTGTACGGCATCAATCAGTTTGCGTCGATGGCCTCGTGCGAACGCGCGCGCGACGCGGCGTTCAAGCGCAACATGAGCGTCGTCGAGTTCATGCACACGCAGCGGCGCGACTGGTGGCAGGCCGACAAATTCGGACCGTGTCATTGCGACATGACCGTGGAAAAAGCCAGTCCGAATTTTCTGTCCGAGGGAGCGCGGACGCAGCAACTGCGCGATGCGGAGGAGGTTCGGCAACGTGTTCGCGAACGGTTGATCGACGCGAAGGCGCCGCCGGATTCGGAGGTGATGCGCAACATCGCGCCGCCGCTGAGCGCGACGCCGCTGATCGGCGGACCGAAGTTCGTATCGATGCCGGCACCGGTCGCTGCGGCGGCGACTGCGAATTCGCCGGACGATCTCCAGATCACGAAGGCGGTCGATACGACGCCGTCGTCCGCGACGTCGCTCGATCTGCCGCTTGTCGATATCCCGCTGCCGGGGATCACTCCGCCGACGGAGGTCGCGACCGCTGCACCTGCGCCCGTGGCTCCCGCGCCGGCAGCAGCTGAGCCACCCAAACCGACACCCGCGCCGTTGCCGCAGCAGACCGTTCAGGTCACGGCGGAACCGGCCACGGTCGTCGCGGATGAACCCGACCTACCTGCGCCCGAGGATGTCGCAGACGCATTCGTCAGCTACGAGTCACAGCGGATCCAGAACGTGCTGAAAGTCAGCGGCGAGGTCGGAGACGAAACGCTCAAGGCCAAGGTGCTCGACGCGTGCACGCAGCGCATCCAGCTTCTGTCGAACCTGCGCTCGATCATCGTCGGCTCGGGCGCGAAGAGCCGCCTCGTGGCCGCGGCCAGCGCCGCGAAAAAGGAGAGCGAACGGGTCGCTGTGGCCGCGAAACTCTTCGGCAGCGACATCCCGCCGCATTGGGCGCCGAAGGATGCCGCGAACGTCATCTTCGACCCCGGCGTCGCCGAACCGGAGCGCGTGCTTCGCGACGCTTCCGCATCCGATGAGCAGAAACGCCACGCGCTCTACGCGCTGCTGGCGACGTCGTCGCCGACGGAACAACAGCAGATGTGGCTCAGCACCGTGATCGAGGGACTGCTGAAATGATCGCTTTCTTTTTCGCTGTGGCGCTCGCGCAGCAAGCGCCCGCACCGACTTCGCCGCCGCCGCCCGCACCGCAACCCGCCGCCGCGACCGCGGCGATGCCGCCGAGCGAGGAGTTCGTCAAGGCGGTCTACTTCGGGAAAAAGTTCGCCGACCGCAAAGACTACGCGGCCGCGTACACGAACTATGCGAAGGCTGATTCGCTGCAGCCGGATGTCCCCGGCGTTCTGTACAACATGGGCGTCCTGCTCGCGCGCGCGGGGCGGTTCTCCGAGGCGCAGGCGAAGGTCGACCGGTACAACCAGTTGTTTCCGAACGGCGCGGAAAAAGCGCTCGTGACCAAGCTGCAGCTCGACCTGGAGTTCGAGCGCGAGCTGCAGAAGAAACGGCAGGCGGACGAGGAGTACACGGGCCTTTTCACCCGCGGCCGTTTTCTCTTCGGCAAGGGGGACCTCGAGGCGGCGCTGAAACTCTTTCAGGACGCCGAGCAGCAACGCCCCAACGATCCCGCCGCTGTCTTCGACCAGGCCGTCGTCTACGAGCACCTCGGCAATCTCGCCAAGGCCTCGGAACGATTCCACCGATACGAGGAGCTGGAGCCCGACGCGAACGCCAAGTCCTCCGCCGACCAGCGCATCCTCGGCATCGAGAGCGAGATGTCGGACATGAAGACGAAGATCGTCTGCCCGTTCTGCGGCTGGCGTCTGCCGATCGGCGCGATCTGGTGTCCGCACTGCTGGCACGGTCCGTATTTGACGTCGCAGTCGCCGTGGAACTCGCGCCCTTGCAACGACGGCGCGACGGCGACGCGCGCGACGTACTACGCCGACAACCGTTTCGCGAAGAATGATTCGCTGCCGTGCCTCTTCCCCGGCTCGATGCTCGAAACGCTCCGCTACACGCCGGCGCGCCAGCATCAGGTTCAGGAGGCGCGCAAAGCGGAAGGATGGACGTACAGCGGCGACGTGATTCAGGGATGGCACGACCGGCAGGGCAACGAGATCCGCTACGTGCAGGGACCCGACTATCTGGAAAAGATCGTCTCGCCGACCGGCGGCGACATGCTGCTCTTCGAGGCCCATCGCGCCGGCGACGTCTGGCTCCTCGATCGTGAAGATCAGATCATCGACGGGCAAAAGTACACGTCTCACTACACGTTCGACATGCACGACCGCATCTCCGGCCAGCAGGTGGGCTACCAGAACGCCGCCGGATGCAACGACGCCATCACGATGACCGCGGTGCCGTCGTACGCGAGCGATCAACTGTCAGCGTTAAAGATCCGCGGCGCCTACACCGGCCCGGCGGTGCAAGGCTCGCCGCGCGCGGAGTGGGAAGCGAACGTGACCTACGCGTACGACCCCAACGCCCGCCTGACGAAAGAAGAGCTGGCGGTGACGTCGATGACGAAGGTCTATCAGGACAAAGCGTACGGCGCCCAGCGCCAGGAAATCGCGACGCTCTATCCCGAAATGCGCATCCGCAAGCCGGTCGAACACCTCCTCGCCACCGGCGACCGCTGCGGCCTCTCCGGCGGCACCATCCTCAGCAATGCCATCGATCTCCGTCCGTTCTACGTTTTCAGCCCCAATCTGGCGATGACGCTCCCGCCGGGGGTGACGCGGGCTTCCGTCACGTTCACATACTAAGCAGGGGGTGAGGCAGGGACGAGGGACGAGGGACGAGCGAAGGCTCTTCCTCGTTGATCGTTCGCCGTTCCGAGCGTTACCAGCCCTCGCCTTCGCCGCGGAGCGGCTTCAGAAGGTAGCGAGGGGTGAGAGCGCAGCGAACACCCCTCGAACGTCGACGTGCTCCACGATTCGTGCCGCGTCAGCGGCACTGGAAAATGTCACACTCCATCTGGTGCCGCTGACGCGGCACACTTCATTCTCGACTCTCGTTTCGAGGGGTGCTCGCGATGAAGCTGCTCGCACCCCTCGCTACCCTCTGAAGCCGCTAAACGCGGCGATCCCACCTTGGGCGACTTCCTCGCCCCTGCCTCGCCTTTCGTCCGCTCATCGCTCGCCGAGCCTCTCTGCCGCATCTACGTCGCCCTCTGCCCCGCCTTCTCATCCCTCGTCCCTGCCTCACCTCCCTCGTCCCTCGTCCCTGCTTTTTTCCGGCCCACCGTTTGCTTACTCACCTCAGCAGTAGCTGCACAAATCCACAATCAAAGTTGGAACCCGTTCGCATGCCCGGAACGCCAGATTCAAAATCACAGAGCGTCGTCGACAAGCTCCTGCAGAGGACCCGGCTGGAGATGCCGGCCATCGGGATGGAATCGGAATTCAACGTCTGGATCGACGAGATCGAAGTCGATCCGCGCGAGTACTGGGGGCATCCGGGAGCGTTCATCGACCGGCTGCTGCTGCCGCGCGAAAAGTCGTCGCTGCAACTGCCGACGGGCGGTGCGGTCTACTTCGACCGAGGAGTGATCGAGGTCGTGACGCCGGTCATCGAGCTGGCGCCGCACTCCACGGCCCGGATGGTGCGCAATCTGTGGGAACAGATCGGGTTCGTCCGCGATCAGTTGACGAAGTGGGAGAAGGCGAACGGACACACCGTCCGGTTGAAGGCGTACAGCAGCCACTACAACATCTCGTACGAAATGCCGAAGCGCGAGCAGAGCGCGAAGCGCAACGAGAAGGCGCTGGCGCTGCTGCTGGCGTACATCCTTCCGGTGCCGGTGATGCTGGTGGCGTCGAACCGGCGCTCGACCGGCGTCGGCGTCCGTCCGCGCGGCGGCAGGATCGAGGTGACCGTCGATTTCACGCCTGATCCCGGCCTGATGGTGGCCGCGGCCACGCTGATCGTCGGCATCGTCCGCGAGGTGATGAGCTGGCCGACGTACGACCTGTCAGTGCTCAGCAAGCTGCCCATCCCGATCGTCGACGGCGTGGTCCCGGGTAAGCACACCACGCGCAAGGGATGGCTGACGAAGGACTTTCACTATCCGAGCAGCCCGTACACCGCGGACGTGAACGCGCGCATCTGGAAGACGCAGTTCGGCGAGACGATCTCGCTGCGCACGATGGCGGCGCGGACGGCGTGGTACTTCCGCCATTCGATTCGCCAGTACTCCGATCCGTTCAGCATGCGGTTGCTCTTCGCGATCCTCTCCGGACGCGCGCCGTCGCTGCTGGAACTCATCGACCGTCCCGCCGCGTACGACGACGTCGGCCACCTCTGCCGCTGGGGCCAGGTCATCCACGAGCTGAAAAACTACGAGTCCGAATTGCGCCTGATGCAGTCGAAACGGCAGGCTTGGGAACGGCAGTCGATCGACGAGTACGTGGTCGACCGCGCCAAGGCGCGTGACATCCATCTCACGGAGATGGAGACGGTCGCCGACGCGAAAGCTCCTGCCCCGCCGCCGCCTGCCCGCCGCCCTGCAGCGCGCGTGAGCGCGAATACGCAGCGGCGTCCATCGAATGGCCGGTCGCGAAGCCGGGCATCGCTGTCGCGGCGGCGCAATGACACGCCCGGAAAACTGCTGCCGCCGCGTCCTTCGCAATATCTCGACCGCCGGGCGACGTCGCTGATGCCGGAGTCGCCGAATCGCGAACGGCGCCGCGCCGCCGATCGCCGCCGGAAAAGCTACAACATCCCCTTCCCCGACCGCCGCCTGACCCGCTCCGCGTACGAGCAGGTCTTCCTCAAGCTCGTCTCCGGCGGCAAACTGCGCGTCGGCGACGATCTCTACAGCCCGATCGGAATGAAGGGGTGGTACCACGCCATCTTCCGCCGCGACTCCGACGGTGCGGAGCGGTTGCTGACGATCGATCAGCTGCTTCAGAAGATGAACGACTGGCAGTAGCTGTCATCCTGAGCCGCCGGAGCGACGTAGGCGAAGCCGGAGTCGCGTAGGACGGCGAAGGATCTCAAGCTTCCCGAACTAAGTTGAATCCCTTGTGATTGAAAAAGCGGCTTCGGCAAAAGCCGCGTAACTAGAGATCCTTCGTCGTCCTCCGGCATCTACGCCTGCGGCTCCGTGCCTCCGGCAGCCTCAGGATGACAAATCACTGATCCCGTCGCCGTTCCAGATCTTCTTTAATCGCCATCCCTGGCGAGCGATTCTCGAGGCGAGGGCGTTCCAGGATGCTGGCCAGCAGGTCGGCAAGGCCCCACGCCAGGAACGTGATCGCAGCGACGGTGAAGAACTGCGACGGCGTGTGCAGGCCGAGGAGGAAAAAGATCGTGGCGGGGACGGCGATCCCCATCACGATGATGCCGACGATCAAGCGAGGCCCTGACATGGGCCGGTATTGTAAGCGGCTCTACTGCGTCGCTCCGACCACGTCGCCCGCGCCATCCACGCGCGCGCCGAGGTCCTGCTGGAAGCTGCGCACGCGCTGCACGTAATTGCGGGTTTCCTTGAACGGCGGCACGCCGTTGAAGCGGCGCACGTTCCCCTCGCCGGCGTTGTATGCCGCGATCGCCTTCTGCTGATCGCCCGAGAAGCGGTCGGTGAGGTAACGGAGGTACTTCGCGCCCGCCTGGATGTTCTGCGCTGGATCGTTCAGATTGCTCGCGCCCAGCCAGCGGCCGGTCTTCGGGACGAGCTGCATCAATCCGACTGCGCCGCGATTCGAGCGCGCCGTCGGAACGAACTTCGACTCCGTATGGACGACCGCAGCCACGAGCTCCGGCGGAAGATCGTTCTTCTTCGCCTCGTCGTAGATGATTCCGCCGAACGGAACTTCCTTCTTGAAGAACTGCTGCTTCACCTGTTCCGCGACGTTGGCGATGGCGGTCGGCGCCTGTGCGACCTGAGCCGGAGCGGCGGTCACAGTCTTGGCGACGTCCTGAACGGCTCCGGTGACGCCGCTGGTGATGCCGCCAGCGACCTGATCCGCGATCTGCTTGGCCGTGGCAAGATCTCCCGAAATCTGGGCGCCCGCATCGGTCTGAGTTGCCGGCTGGACAGGTTGCTCGATCGGCTGCGGCGCACGGCGCGCATTCGCGTCGGCGGACTGGAGCATGTTGCCCATCTTCATCGGGATTCCGATCCCGCCGAGGGCCAGCGAAGCGCCCAAAGCCCAGCCGGCGTACTTGCGGCGAAGGCCGCTGAGCTTTCGCGGCTTGACCTTCTGCACCTCCTGGCGCAGCTGCGATCGATCGAAGCCGTCGAGGAATCGCTCCTGAAAGGGCCTGCTCGTTTTCGGTTCAGTCATCGGCTACCTCCGTCTCCGTAAACAGTTATTGTGCAAGCTAGAAGCCACATGACGTGAATTGAAATAATTGATCTGATTAGAGTTAGCTCTACCGTAGGCTCCGATGGCTCGCGCATTGAATTCGTGCGTTAAGATGGCGAACTGCTGCATGAGTAATCCACTGAATAAGTTGATGTTGGGAGTCGTAGTAGCCGGCGCGTTGGCGCTGGCGCAGCCCGCACGCGCGCAGTCGTACATGTGCGAGGACGCGTTCAAGCTCGACGACGCCACGATGCAGGCCTATCGCTTCGGTCCGGAAGTGCCGCCGCCGCCCGCGCCGGCCCCGGAGGCGGAGGCGAATCCGTTCAAGCTCCGCATCCTGAAGTACGCCTCGCTGGCCATCAGGCATCGCCTCTCCGGCCTGGCCAGCTACTACTCGACGTCGCTCGACGGCACGCTCACCGCGAACGGCGAGCGCTACCACAACAAGCAGATGTCCGCCGCGCACCTCACCCTTCCCCTCGGCTCCTGGGTTGAAGTGACGGCGCGCGCCACCGGCCGCAAGCTGCGCCTGCGCGTGAACGATCGCGGCCCGTACGTGAACAAGTTCGCGATCGATCTCTCCCAGGCCGCCGCCCGCTTCCTCGGCGTCGACGTTGCCGAGGATCGCTTCGTCAGCATCCGCGTCATCGGCCTTCCGGGCGAGGAGCCGCTGCCGCAGGACGTCATCGACGGTCCGAAGGCGCCGGCGGCGGAAGAGACGGCGGCGCTGACGCCGTCCGCGAAGTAGCGGCTACCCCCGCGGAATCGTGAGGCAGACCGTGCTGCCCTGATCGGGCACTGAGTCGACGCTGATCGAGCCGCCGTGGCTCTCGACGATCCGCTTGGCGAGATAGAGCCCGTATCCCGGACCGCCGCCGCGCGATTTGTCGAGCTTGAGGCCGAGGTCGAAGATCTGATTCGTGTAGCGCGGATCGATGCCGATGCCGTTGTCGCGCACGCACAGGCGGTAGCCGTCCGGATCGACATTGCATTCGATGGCAATCGTCCGCTCGCCTTTGGGCCGGTCGTTAAAAAACAGCGCGTTGTGGAAAAGCGCGCCGATCGCTTCACGCATCTTTTCCGGATCGACGTTGACGGTGGGAAGATCGTCGGGGATGTCGATCTTCACGCCGCCTTCTTCGATCTGGTAATTGCACTTGAGGATGACCTCTTCGACGATCTCGCGGAGCGGCGTGGGCCGCGGCACGTTCGGACGCGCCAGCAGCTTGACCAGGTGCGACATCTCGTCGAGCACCTTCTTCATCTGCTGCGCGCTGGAGCGGATGCGGCGAAGAAAGTCCTGCCCTTCCTCATCCAGCTTGTCGGTGTAGTCGCCGAGGAGAAGATCGCTGAAGCCGTCGATGGAGAAGATAGGCGATTTCAGATCGTGCGAGAGCACGCTGAAAAGGCGCGTCAGCTCCTCGATCGTTAGCGACTGAGCGGGCGTGGTTTGCGTCTCCAGCGTAGTAATTTTCAACCTCCGAAAAAGGCGCGGTGGTGCAACTAGCGGGCCTGCGCCTTGCGAAACGCGGCCACGTTGCCGCCGCCGATGATTTCTGTCGCGCCGTCCGCGCGAATGGCCAGCGCGGTTCGCGCCGGAATGCCGATGCCGAGGTGGGTTTCGGGCACGGACATGAGCCGCCGCAGATTCGAGTCGTTGTCGGGATCGAACGCCGTATCGATGACGGTGTTCGCGAGCCATCCGAGTCCTGGCAGCGAGGCCGCGATGCCGTGCATGTCGCGCGCGGCGATGCCGAAGCACGACGCCGCCGCGCCGATGGCCGCGATCACGGTGCCGTTTGCCGCCGCCTCGCGCATGGCCACGTCCGCCGCCGATTCACGCAGGACGGCCAGGAGGTTGTTGGTCACGCCGCCGCCGAGGTAGACCATGCCGGCGGATTGGATCGCGTTCAAATTCTTCTGCCGCCGGCTGTCGCGTCCGCGGTAGATCGGAACGTTGACCGTCTCGACGGTCGCATCGATGTCGTGCAAGTACTTGCCGAAGTGTCCCGCGTACTCCGCCGATCCCGAGGCTGCAGGAATGAATGCGATCGTCCGCCGATCGGCGGGCATGCTGCGCAAGAGAAACTCGTCGATCTCGCGCGTTTCCCCAAACGAAAACTCGCCGCCGCCGATGAGCACGAGGAGTTGCGCGGGAACGGCGAGGTCGACGCGAAGTGCGGTCACGAGCGCATCGTAAGTGAATTCGTCGAACGAACTACAGACTGCGAAAGATTGACGTCCCCGCAAAGACGGCCGCGTCGCCGAGGTCCTCTTCGATTCGCAGCAGTTGGTTGTACTTCGCGATCCGCTCGCTGCGCGACAGCGAGCCGGTCTTGATCTGTCCCGCGTTCGTCGCCACCGCCAGATCGGCGATCGTCGAATCCTCGGTTTCGCCGGAGCGATGCGAAATCACGGACCGATAACCGGCGCGCTTGGCCATCTCGATCGCGTCGAGCGTCTCGGTCAGCGTTCCGATCTGATTGACCTTGATCAGGATCGCGTTGCCGACGCCCTGTGCGATTCCTTTGGAAAGAATGGCGGGATTGGTCACGAAGACGTCGTCGCCCACGAGCTGCGTGTTCGCGCCCATCGCTTTCGTCAGCGCCGTCCAGCCGTCCCAATCGCCCTCGGACATGCCGTCTTCGATCGAGATGATGGGGTACTTCGCGCGGAGCTCCTGGTAGTACGTGACCATCTCCGCGCTGCTCCGTTTCGCGCCTTCGAAGTTGTACGAGCCCTTCTCGAAGAACTCGGATGCGGCGACGTCGAGCCCGAGGAAGATTTGCTCGCCGGCGCGATAGCCGGCTTTTCCGACGGCCGACAAAATCAGATCGAGCGCCTCGGCATTCGATTTCAGATCGGGAGCGAAGCCGCCCTCATCGCCGACTGCCGTCGTCAGCTTGCGGTCGTGCAGGATGTTTTTCAGATGATGGAACGTCTCCGCGCCGGCGCGCAGGGCATCGCTGAACGTCTCGAAGCCGGCCGGGATGATCATGAACTCCTGCACGTCGAGGTTGTTGTCCGCGTGCGCGCCGCCGTTGATGACGTTCATCATCGGAACCGGCAGCGTGCGCGCGCCCGGACCGCCGAGGTATTGAAACAGCGGCAGCCCCGAGGCCTCGGACGCCGCGCGCGCGACCGCCAGCTACACGCCGAGAATCGCATTCGCGCCGAGGTTGCCTTTGTTTTCTGTACCGTCGATCTGCTTCATGAGCAGGTCGATCATGGCCTGCTCACGCGCGTCCATCCCTTCCACTTCCTTGGCGATGATGTCGACGTTGTCGATGGCGTTGCGAACGCCCTTGCCGAGGTAGCGCTTCTTGTCGCCGTCGCGAAGCTCGAGCGCCTCGCGCGAACCGGTCGACGCGCCCGACGGCACGGCCGCACGTCCGAGCGCGCCCGATTCCAGCAGGCAGTCCACTTCGATGGTCGGATTGCCCCGCGAATCGAGGATCTCACGCGCGAAAAGCTCTTCAATCTTGAACATGCGCGCGATTATATGAGCGCTTGCTCGACCACTACCGCACCCTCGCCGCCCCTTCCGAGTTCCGGCAGAAGATCGACCGCTCGGAGTTCCTCGGCATCGCGTTTCCTGTCGAGACTGAGGATGCGTTTTTCGCGGAGCTGGCCGCGCTGACGAAACGGCATTACGACGCGACGCATCTCTGCTGGGCGTTCCGCTTCTTCGCGAACGGAGAGATTCGCGCGCGCAGCGCCGATGCAGGCGAGCCGTCCGGTACCGCGGGCAAACCGATCCTCAGCGCGATCGAAGGCGCGGAGTTGTACGACGTCGCGGTCATCGTCGTCCGCTGGTATGGCGGTGTGAAGCTCGGGACCGGCGGACTCTCGCGCGCGTACCGCGACACGGCTGCCGAGGCGTTGCGCGCCGCGTCGATCGAGGATCGCTATCTCTACCAGCGCTTCCGGATCACCGTTCCCTTCGATCAGCTCGGCGTCGTTTACCGCCTCATCGACGCGCCGCACGTGATCCTCGCCGCCGAGCATTTCGGCGAGACGAACGAGTTCGATTTCGACGTTCGCCTGTCACGCGCCGAAGAGTTTGCGAAGACGCTCATCGAAAAGCGTCTGAGATAGCGCCGCGTTAGCGGCAGAAGAGGGTAGCCAGGGGTGCGAGCGCTTTTTGCGAGCACCCCTGGAAAAGGGGCGGGTATCGGATTTGTGCCGCGTCAGCGGCACTGGAAGCTTTCGCTAATCTCCATTGGTGCGCGCTGTCCGGTGCCGCTGACGCGGCACAACTTCAATGTCATCTCCGAACCAGGGGTGCGAGCAAAAAGCGCTCGCACCCCTGGCTACGCTCTTTGTGCCGCTAACGCGGCGCCGCCGTGGTCGAAGTCGGCGCAAGAACCGCACGCGCCACACCGTTCTCACTCCGCTAGAATCCGCCCACCATGTCGAACGAGATCGATGCCCTGCTTCAGGAAACGCGCAGTTTTCCGCCGTCTGACGACTTCCGCCGCAACGCCAATGCGAACGATGAATCGGTTTACGACGTCGCCGATCGCGAGGCGTATTGGGCGTCGTGGGCGGAGCAGCTCGACTGGCAGACGAAGTGGCACACGGTGCTGGAGTGGAAGGCGCCCTACGCGAAGTGGTTCGTCGGCGGAAAGCTCAACGCCTCGGCCAATTGTCTCGACCGGCATCTCGCCACGCGCGGCGACAAGCAGGCGCTGGTATGGGAGGGCGAACCGGGCGACGTGCGCACGTTCACGTATCGCGAGCTGCATGCCGAGGTTTCGAAATTTGCGAACGTCCTGAAATCGCTCGGCGTCGTCCTCGGCGATCGCGTCGCCATCTACATGCCGCTCGTGCCCGAAGCGGTCATCGCCATGCTCGCGTGCGCGCGCATCGGTGCCGCGCACTCGGTCGTCTTCGGAGGATTTTCGTCCGAGGCGTTGCGCGATCGCATTCAGGACGCCGAGGCCAAGGTGCTCATCACCGCTACGGCCGGATATCGGCGCGGCAATCTCGTTCCGCTCAAGAAACTCGCCGACGCCGCCGCGGATGATTGCCCGTCCATCGAGCATGTCGTCGTCGTGATGCGCCGCTCGGTCACGGAAGAGTTGGACGACACGGTCACGATGAAGCCCGACCGCGATTGCTGGTACCACGAGCTGATGCGCGGCGCTTCCAGTGAATGCATCCCGGAGTGGGTCGATTCGGAACAGATGCTCTACACGCTCTACACGAGCGGCACGACCGGCAAGCCGAAGGGCATCGTCCATACGACGGGCGGCTATCTGACCGAGGCCTACGCGACGTGCAAATGGGTCTTCGATCTCAAAGAGGACGACGTCTATTGGTGCACCGCCGACATCGGCTGGGTCACCGGACATTCGTATGTCGTCTACGGTCCCCTCGCTGCCGGAGCAACTGTTTTTGTTTACGAGGGCGCGCCCGACTGGCCGAAACAGGATCGCTTCTGGTCGGTCATCGAGAAGCACAAGGTCTCGATTTTCTACACCGCGCCGACGGCGATCCGCGCGTTCATGAAGTGGGGGCATCAGCTTCCTGAGGCGCACGATCTCTCATCGCTGCGGCTCCTCGGATCGGTCGGTGAACCGATCAATCCCGAGGCGTGGATGTGGTACCACAAATGGATCGGCGGCGAGCGTTGTCCGATCGTCGACACATGGTGGCAGACCGAGACCGGATCGATCATGATCACGCCGCTGCCCGGCCTCGTCGCGACAAAGCCCGGCTCGGCCACGCGCGCGTTTCCCGGCATCGACGCGAAGATCCTCGACGAAAGCGGCCGCGAGGTGGAGGTCGGCGGCGGCTACCTGGCCATCACCACTCCCTGGCCCTCGATGCTGCGCGGCATCTGGCGCGATCCCGAGCGCTTCGAGAAACAGTACTGGGCGAAGTGGCCGGGCATTTACTTCACCGGCGACGGCGCCAAGCGCGATGAGGACGGCTATTTCTGGCTCCTCGGCCGCGTCGACGACGTCATCAATGTTGCCGGCCACCGCATCGGCACGATGGAGGTGGAGTCGGCGCTCGTCGATCACCAGGCCATCGCTGAAGCGGCGGTCGTCGGCATCAATCACGAAATCAAGGGAACGGCGATTGCGGCATTCGTGATCGTGAAGTCGTCGCGCGCCGAAGAAGCGAAACTCGATCCGGCGAAGTTCGAGAAGGAGCTGAAGGATCACGTGTCGTCGAAGATCGGCGCGATCGCGCGTCCCGAAAAGATCCTCGTCACCGCCGATCTTCCGAAGACGCGCAGCGGCAAGATCATGCGCCGTCTCCTTCGCGACATCGCCGAAGGCCGCGCCCTCGGCGACGTGACGACGCTCGCCGATCCGACGGTGGTAGCGTCACTGAAGGACAAGTACGAGGAAGAGAGCTAACGTCGGATGCCGACCGCGCTCATTACCGGCGGCGCCCGCGGCATCGGACGCGCCGTCGTGGAGCGGCTCGCGCACGACGGCTGGAACGTTGCCTTCACGTATGCGACGTCGACTGATCTCCCGGATGGCTTCGCGCTGCAGGGTGACGTTCGCGACGCGGCGCGCAACGCGGCGATCGTCGACGAAATAATCGCGAAACTCGGCTCGCTCGACGCGCTCGTGAACAACGCCGGCATCCGCCGCGATGCGCTGCTCTACAACATGAGCGATGCCGACTGGCGCGACGTCCTGCAGACGAATCTCGACGGCGCGATGTCGATGACGAAATCCGCGCTGGCGCCGATGATGAAGCAGCGCCGCGGCGCAATCGTGAACGTGGCGTCGCTCAGCGGATTGCACGGCGTAGTCGGTCAGACCAACTACGCCGCCGCGAAAGGCGCGCTGATCGCGATGACGAAATCGCTGGCGCGCGAAGTGGCGCGTAGCGGAATCCGCGTCAACTGCGTCGCCCCGGGCCTGGTCGATACGGACATGATCGCCACGCTCGATGCCGAGGTGAAGAAAGAGATGATCCGCGCCATCCCGATGCGGCGGGCGGTGAAGCCGGCCGAGGTCGCGGCAGCGATCGCGTTCCTGTTGAGCGATGACGCAAGCGCGATCACGGGTCAGGTGATTTGCGTGGACGGCGGCGCATCGGCGTAAAACCGTTGAACCACAGAGGCACAAAGAGCACAAAGAGATTTTCTCTGTGTCCTTTGTGTCTTTGTGGTGAAACGCCTTTCAAACTTGGCGCCCCGCTTGCGATACATCCCTTCAGCATCACAAGAAAGGGAGACCCTAAATGATCAATCCAAAGGTTTTAGCCCGCAATCTCGCACTCGCAGGAGCGCTGCCGCTCCTCGTCGCATCGTCCGCTTTTGCGCAATATGGTAGCTATCCGGGGACATACCGCGCCGCCAGCCGCGGCTATGCCAATCGCACGGTTGAAGGGACGGTTCAATCCGTCTACGTGGGCCGCAATGGAGGCGAACACGTTCGTCTCACGAACGGCATGGACGTTGTCGTCCCGCCGTCGATCACCAGCGACTATCAGAATCGCCGCTACCAGGCTTCGATGCTCGTGCCCGGCGACGTCGTTCGTCTGAACGTCTACAGCCGCGAAGGTGATGGACGCGACGCGCAGGTCCGTTCGATGGAGATCCTCTCGCGCTATGACAACGGCTACGGCCGCAATGGCAACAACGGATACCGCAACGGCTACAACGATCGTCTGATCAGCGGGACCATCGTTTCGTACGACCGCCGCAGCAACCTGGCGATCGTGCAGACGGACAGCGGCCGCACGGTCAACGTCGACGTCAACGTGTACGGTGGCCGCAATCGGTTCCACCGCGGCGACCGCGTGAACATTTCGGGCCGCATGAACCGCGGCACGTTCGTCGCCGACGGCGTCCGCGTTCAGTAATCATTCCTCGTTCGCAACTCGAAACGCCGGAGGGTTCGCGCCTTCCGGCGTTTTGCTTTTGACGCGAAACCTTCACGGTCGCGACACGTTTAGGGAGGGATCATCGTCGCCTGACAAAAACGATGTTCGAAAAGAGGATCGATGAGCTCCGTATCCACCCTGAACCCACCGCCGACCACTGCCACCACCACGAAATCGCTGCGCATCGGCGTCCTGGCGGCCATCGGCACCCTCGACCCGCGCGATTCCGGCGACACCATCACCGGACTGATGCTCGGACAGGTGTTCGAGATGGCGTATTCGATGACTGAGTCCGGCACGCTGGAGCCATGCCTCTTCGCTGAGTTTTTGCGCAAGGATCGCGATGGTGTGCAGCCCGTCTACTCCGCGCCCGTGCGCAAAGGGATCTTTTTTTCTGACGGCACCGAGCTGACGGCGGAGATCGCGGCAGCGTCGCTGGCGAATGCAGGCGCGTTGCGCGGGCGAGCCACCGTTTCCGCGCGAGACGGACGGGTGATTTTCACGATGAGTAGCCCCAGTCCGCGATTCGAGAACGTCCTTTGCCAGTGGAACACCGGCATCGTTCTCGACCGGCAGGGGACGTTCTACGGCACAGGGCCGTATCGGCTGGCTGCGGGGACGACGATGCAGTCGATGCGCGATTCTGGTTTGGCGCGCCTGGAGAAGAATCCGAAGTATCGCGGGAACGTCGTCAGCGATGAGCTGCTTTTCGTCATCTATCCCACCGACATCGACGGCACGCCGAACCGCCTGATCGACGCCGCCAAGCGCGGCGAGATCGATCTCACGCTCAATCTTTCCGTGAACGACATCGTGCGCTACGGAATCAACGGCTATCAGCCGATGATGCAGCCGGGCAACTCGACCGGCATCCTCTTCTTCAACAATGAGCGGCCTGTCTTTCGCGACGTCACCTTGCGGCGCGCCATTCAAAACGCCATCAATCCGATTCCGATCGCAGAGATCTGCTACGAGAAAAATCACTTCGCGTTCCTGGCGGGCGATCTCATTCCGCCGCTCATGGGAAAGGTCAGCGGATCAACCGAGATGCGCGACCGCGAGCTGTTGCGTAAGCACCCCGCGAAACCTGCCAGCCTGACGCTGCTCGTTCCGTGGATTCCCCGGCCGTATCTGCCGAAGCCGATTCCGGCGGCGCAGGAAATCGCGCGGCAGCTCGGCGCGTACGGCATCCAGGTCAAGCTGCTGGAGACGCGCAGCAGCGAGCACTATTTCCGCTCACTGACGGTCGGCGATTACGACCTCTCCATCGGCGGCTGGGTGGCCGACAATCCCGATCCCGCCGAATTTTACGAGTCGTTGCTGTCGTCGGCGCAGGTGTCGACCGGCGGCCAGTACCTGACCAATCAGGCGCGGTGGAAGAGCGCTGAAACCGACGCCGCGCTGGCCGCCTATCGCGCCGACCCTTCGCCCTCGAACCGCAAAGTGATCACGGCCATGATCGAGCGCGAGGCCATCCTCATCCCGCTGATCTACGGAGCGTCGACCGCCATCCGCAGCCGCAAGGTGAAGAACTTCCACATCGCGCCGTCAGGCCACGTCGATTTCGCCGACGTGGAGATGTTCTGAGACGCTACTTTTTTTCTGCGCCGCGATCCAGCGCGTGATCCGCGCGTCGAGAACGTCCAACGGCAGACTGCCGCCGGCCAGTACCTCGTCGTGGAAGCTGCGGATGTCGAATTTTGATCCGAGCTCTTTCGTCGCGCGGGCACGAAGGTCGCGAATCTTGAGCTGTCCCAGCTTGTAGCTGCACGCCTGCGCCGGCCAGGAGATGTAGCGGTCCGTTTCGGATTGGATGGTCGGCTCGTCGACCGCGTGCGACTTGCGCATGTAGTCGACGACCTGATCGCGGCTCCATCCCATGTCGTGGATGCCGGTGTCGACGACGAGGCGCACCGCGCGGAAAAGTTCCGAGCGCAGGCGGCCGTAGTCCGAGCCGGGATCCTGGTAGAAGCCGACCTCTTTCCCGAGTTGCTCCGCATACAGCGCCCATCCCTCGGTGTACGCCGAGTTGCCGCCGTGCTTGCGGAACTCGGGGAGGCCTTTCAAGGTCTGCTGAATGGAGAGCTGCATGTGGTGGCCGGGAATGCCCTCGTGATACGCGACCGCCTCGTCGTTGATGAACGAGCGGCTGGCGAAGTCGGAGACGGCCACCGAAACGCGGCCGGGCCGTTTCCCATCCGGCGTTCCGGTCTGGTAATGCGTGGCCGCGGCCTTCTGGAACTCGGGGATCGCTTCAACGGTCACGGGCGCCGAGGGGATGACGTTGAAAAGCTCAGGGAGCTTCGGCCGCATCTGTTTGATGTAGCGGTCGAAGTCGTCGACGATCGCCTGTGCCGAGGAGGGCTTGTACTTCGGATCGGATTCGATGTGATCGCGGAAAGATGCGAGATCGGCGTAGCCGTTCGCCTTGGCCAGCGCCGTCATCTCGCCGACGATGCGGTCGTACTCGGCGAGCCCGATGCGATGAATCTCTGCCGGCGAAAGGTTGGTCGTCGTCAACCGACGGATCGCCGCCTGATAACGCCGTTTCCCGTCCGGCAGACTCTCGATCGAGAGCGTCGAACGTCCGTGCGGTGCGTAGTCGGTGGCGATGAATGACGCGAACTGCTTGTACGCCGGCAGCACCTCGGTATTCACAGCCGCGGTGATGGCGTCGGCGAGCCGCTTCTTGTCGGCCTCCGAAAAATCGGCCGGCATCTTTTTGATCGGATTCAGAAACGGATCCGCGGCGATGATCCCCGCGCACTGCGCCGGAATCTTCTCCGCCACGAACTTGACGATCACCAGATGATCTTTGACTCCCGCGCGCAGGACGTCCTCGGTCTGCAGCAGCGCATTCGGGATCTGATGGAGCCGCGCGATGTAGTCCTCGTAATGCTTGACCGAATCGAGCGGAACCGCGTTCGGCAGATCGGCCAGCCCCGTGTGAACGCCGCCCTGCGCCGTGACCGGCATCTCGTAATTCTTCAGATCGAAGTCGTCGACGTTCTCCTGCATGTTGCGGAGAAAGAGGTCGTGCGACGTCCGATCCTCTTCGCTGAAGCCGTCGGTCTTAATGGCCTTGATCTTCGCCAGATACTCGACGTTCATGGCGTTGCGCTTCGCAACCGCGGCCAGCGAGTTGTCGCCAAGTTTGTCGTTGTAGCGATAGTCGCCGACGGCCGTAGCCTGCGTCGGATTCAATTTCAGACTGGTCTGCCAGAAATCCTCGAACAGCGCGTTCTGCGCCGCGAGGCGCCTTTCCGGCGAGTCGGCAGGCTTCGTTTGGGCAGTGATGGAGAGGGTGGCGAAGAGTGCGAGAGCGACAAGTTTGCGCATTCGCGGAAGCGTAGCAGACTGCTTTGGAGAAACTCGCCGGCGCGCGTGACGTAGGTTCAAACATGTTCGAAGACATACTTCCAAGGTCCATCGACAATACCTATCGCGGCCAGAAGGTCGCGCTGTGGCTCCTTGGCTTCCTGGTACTCATCAAGTCCGTCATCGGCGTGAACTCCATCTTGAACGGCGCCGATGTCATGACCAGGGCGGACGGAATCGCGCTCAACACTTACCCTGCTGCCGCCGCACAGAACCTCATCGCACTCTGGGCGCTTCTCGGCCTCGGTCACATCGTCATGGCAGTTCTGGGCGTGCTCGTCCTGATTCGGTATCGCGGCATGGCCCCATTGATGTTTGCATTGCTCCTGCTGAGTCACCTCGGCGGAAAACTGATTGGTCAGTTCCACCCGATCGTCAGGACTGGCGCACCGCCGGCGTTCATTGTCAATTTTGTGTTGCTCACGTTGATCGTCGTTGGACTCGCGCTGTCGCTGTGGCGGCGGCGATGAATTACCCCAGGGTCTGTGCCCACTCCACGCGGTTCCGGTTCTCTTTGGCGCGATAGAGCATCGCGTCGGCGGTGGCGATGGCGGCGCTGGTGTTGTAGTCGCTGGTCACGCAGACGCCGAGGCTGATGGTGATGTGGAGGTTGGGAGCGATCGACGAGAGGTCGAGGCGTTCGACGGCGAGGCGGAGGCGTTCGGCGATCTCGTGGGCCTGATCGGCAGTGGCCGAGTGAAGGACGACCAGAAACTCCTCGCCGCCGATGCGTCCGATCTGATCGGTGGCGCGCAATTCGGCGCGGCAGGTGTGGGCGACGCTTCGCAATACGGCGTCGCCGGCGGCGTGACCGAACGTATCGTTGATCCGTTTGAAGCTATCGATGTCCAGAACAATGACGGCCGCGGCGCGCCCCTCGCGTTTCGCGGCGTCGAAGGCGATGTCGGCCAACGCGAGGATGTGGCGGCGGTTGGGGAGGCGCGTCAGCTCGTCGGTCATGGCCATGGCGCGCATGCGGCGCGTGTTGACGACCTGACGCCAGAAAAGGATGGCCATCGCGGCCGCGAGCAGCGCGATCAATGCGCTGACGGCGACCTGCAGTTTGCGGCTGCGTTCCGCCTCGCGGAGCGCGACGGCACGCAAGCCGTTCTCGCGGGCCAGCGCACGATTTTCCCGATCCTTCTTTTCACTGTCGAAGGCGACGCGCAGGCGCGAGGAGAGCTCGTCGTTCCGCATCGCGGCGAGCGTTTGCGCAATTGCGGTATGCCGCGCCTCGGCTTCGTACGCATTGCGCCAGTCGCCGAGCTGTGCGTAGGCGAGCGCCACTTCCTCCGCATTCTTCTCGAGAAAGCGGACGTTCTTTTCCTGCTCGAAATAGCGCCGCGCCGCGTCGAGCTCCGTCAGCGCTTCGCGAAACCGCCCCAGCCGGCGATAGACCATGCCGTGGTACTGCTTCGCGCTGGCCGTCCCTTCCGCGTCGTGCGCCTTCTCATAGAACGCGACCGCCTCATCGAGCAGCGGCAAGGCCTCGGACGCCCGCCCCTGTTTCATCAGCGCCAGTCCGAGCGCGCGCTTCGTGTACGCGACGTCGGACGGGCGCTGGAGCTTTTGAAACATCGCCAGCGCGCGCCGGAAGTGAAGCTCCGCCGCGGCGAAGTCGCCTTTCGTTTCGAACGTGCTGCCGATATTGAAGAGCGTGTCGGCGACGTCGCTCGGCTGGCCATGTTTCTCGTAATCGCCGAGGAGCTGGCGGTAGTACTCGATGGCGCGGTCGTACTGCGCCACGTGCGCATCGGCATAAACATTGGCAATGTTCGAGAGCGCTTCCAGACGTCCCTTCTCGTCGCCGAGCTGCGCGCTGAGGCGATAGGCGTCCTGCAGATTCACCAGCGCGTCCGCCAGCGCCCCGCGCGTGTACTGGAGGTAGCCGAGGTTCTCCACGGTCTCGGCTTCGAGAGCGCGATCCCCGGCCTGACGCGCCAGAGCCACGGCGACGCCATACTCTCGCTCTGCGTCGACGTTCTTCCCCTCGACGATCAGAGCCGTGGCGCGGCAGGCCAGCAACTTTGCGCGAAGGTCGATGTTTCCGGCCTTGTCTGCTGCTGCCAGTCCAATCGTCACGGCCTGATGCGCCGCAGGCGGAGTGTCCGCCCATTTGCACTCGAGCAACTGCACGCGCGCAATGACCACGGGATCTGACGGCTTCTCGCGCTCGACGGAATCGAGCAGTTGACGCGATCGCGGCTTGTCGCTGGCGCGAATTCGCTGCGCTTCGTCGAGGATGCCGTTCAGCCGGGCCGTATCCGCGGCGTCGCGACGCATGACTCCGGCCAGGCACACGAACGTGTACATCGCGAGCCGGCGAAAAGTCATGTGGGGCTAGTGTCTCACGCGCGTCGGGACGTTCACGCGCAACGCGTCGGCGAGAACGTGCGAAAACTTCGTCGCGCCGGACGCGTTCAGATGACCGCCGTCGACAAAATTGCGGCGGTCGTGGATGAATGCGTCGCCCATGAGCGCACTGCCATCGATGTAGCGAACGCCGAAGCGGGCGGCGGCGGATCGAACATCGCGATCGAAACCGGCGGCATCTTCGATCGCCCTCGGAATGGGCGCGAGGGGCAGCCGGACGAATACGACTTCGGTGCCGCGCTTGCGTTGCCGCGCCACAGCCTCCTGCAACTCGGCATACAGCGGCTCGTGCTCTTCGACATATTCGGCCGGTATCCCGATCGGCTGCAGTTCCCGAAAACGCTCCGGTGTGGCTATGCGCGGGACGCCGAAGAATCCGCGGATCCATAAATAGTCCTGCTTCGCCACGGCGTCGGCGTTGTTGATGAACTTCAACAGGTCGCCGTGCATTTGAAAAAGATCGAACCACTGTCCCAGGCTTCGTCTGCGAGCGGGCGAGGCGCCGTGGACGAAGGCATAGGTCATGGTGCGTGCCGCGGCGGCCGGGCCGCGCTCGATGGCGTCCGGCCGGCGGTGGAGCAAGGCGAGCGAATCGCGCGCCGCGCGGAGCGGCATGTTGCCCTGCAGCATGCCGAGCGTCGTAAAGTCCATCGGCGTCACGCCGGCCACGATGAGCGCCGGCCGCTCGTCGAGCAGCTCGAGAATCCTGAACCCGCACAGCATCGACGTTCCGCTCAGGCCGAGGTTGAACGTCGGACCGGCGGTGCGCTCGATCTCATCGCTGCGGATTCCCTCTTCCGTCCGCGACGTGCCGAGCGCGTAGACCGAGTAGTGAACGCCGGCCGCAAGATCGCTGACCAGTGCGTCGATCTTCGGCGACGATGACAATGGCGAGCCGGTATTTAAACGGCGAATGCCGTAGCGCGCTTCGGACGTGCGCACGAGCAGTTCATAGGAGACGCTCAGCGCGCCGATCACGACCGCGAACGACACGGCGGCGACCACGACGAACGTTCGCTCAGAACCGGAAGTAGATGAATTCGTTGGCATCGCCCCAGGTGAAAATCGTCAGAAAGAGCATGACCGCGGCGCTCGCGCCCCATGCCCACGCCGGCAATCGTTTTGGCAGATCGCGGCCCGTCACCAGGAGTCCGACGAGGATGGCCACCGCTCCGAGCGCGAGATAAAACACCACCGGCGAATGGAAGTTCATCGTCAGGCCGGTAGGCAGGAGCATCTGTTCGAGCATCGCCCCCGCTGCGCTGACGGATCGCGCACGAAAAAAAACCCACGCCAGGCAAACGAATTGAAACGTCACGACAGAGACGGCTGCGCGAGTGACGCGTGACTGCCGGATCGTATTCGGGATGCGCTCGACGATCGGTTGCAGAAGATGCTCAGCGCCGAGGTAGGTGGCGTGCAGCAGTCCCCAGACCACGAACGTCCAGTTCGCTCCATGCCACAGTCCGCCCAGGCCCATCACGATGTAGAGATTGCGCAGCGTCATCAGCGTCCCGCGGCGGTTGCCGCCGAGTGGGATGTAGAGATAGTCGCGCAGCCACGTCGAGAGCGAGATGTGCCACCGGCGCCAGAAGTCGCGAAATCCGGTGGCGATGTACGGCATGCGAAAGTTCTCCGGGATCGAAAACCCGAGCAGGCGCGCGGTGCCGATGGCGATGTTCGAATAGCCGGCGAAGTCGAAGTAGATCTGAAACGCGAATGCGTAGACGCCTACCCACAATTCGATCGTGTTGAACGAGCCGAAATCGTTGAAGACGAGATTGGCCAGCGGTGCGATGTTGTCGGCCAGCACCACCTTCTGGAAGAGACCGAGGATGATGAGGTATCCGCCGCGCATCCAGTCGATGGCGTCGTTCTCGCGCCTGGTCTCGAGCTGCGGCACAAACTGTGCGGCACGAAGGATCGGTCCCGCCACGAGCTGCGGAAAAAAGGCGATGAACAGCATGAAATCGATCAGCGATTTCTTCGGCGCGATGCGGCCGCGGTAGACGTCGAGCACGTAGCTGACGCCGTGAAACGTGTAAAACGAGATGCCGACCGGAAGCACGAGCTTTCCGATCCACGCCGGCATCGGAGGCAACGATGTGATGCCGGCGAAATGGGAGATCGAATAGAACGTGCCGAGGAGGAATCCGGCGTACTTCAGAGCCGCGAGTACGCCGAAATTCACCGTACAGCTCAGCGCCACAAGGAGTTTGCGCCTGGCCGGATTTTCCACCGTCCCGAGCGACCTGCCGATCGTGTAGTCGATCAGGCTCGACGCCGCGAGCAGCAGCACGAAGGGTGGATTCCAGCATCCGTAAAAAAAGTAGCTGGCGATCAGCAGCGCGATCTTGCGCCCGCGCCAGCCGGGAATGGCGTAGTAGCCGATGAGAACCGTGGGAAGGAACCACAGATACGAGAAGGAGTTGAACCACATGAGGCGATGCCGGAAGTATAAAGCCGCCGAATGACCCCGAGAATCGAGCCGCTCGTTCATCTATAGTTGTTCATCATCATTTCCGAAGACGACCGGCAGCAGCGGCTGAAAGATTGGTGGTGCGTTCTTCTGCTCGCGGCCATCGTCACCGCGCTTTTTTCGGACGTCCTCTTCCTCGGCAACAACTTCTACGTCCGCGATCTCTTCGTCTACCACTTCCCGATGAAGCACGTCGTCCGCGAGATGGTTTCGCGCGGCGAGTTTCCGTGGTGGAATCCATACTTCGCGTCAGGGCAGCCGATGGCTGCGAATCCCGCTTACGAAATCTTCTACCCGCCGCAGTGGCTGATCTTTCTCGGGCCGTTTACGTTCGGCTTCGCGCTGCACGTTCTAGTGCACGTCTACCTGGCGGCGATCGGAGCGTTTCTGCTCTTCCGGTCGATGGCGCTTCGGCGCGATGCGTCGGTATTCGGCGCGCTGTCGTTCGCGCTGAGCGGCTTTCTCCTAGGCACGGCCACGAATCTGCCGACGTTCTTCGTCTGGAGCTGGGCCGGCTTCGCGGGATGGGCGGCGTTGCGTGTCATTCGCGGCGGATCGATCGCGCTGCCGTCGATCATCTTCGCGATGCCAATCCTCGTCGGCGAGCCGGTGTCGCTGCTGCAGCTTTTCGGATTGATGTTCATCCTGGCCGGGCTGAAATCGGCGCGGCGGCTGGCGATGACCATCGCCAGCGCCGCTCTCATCGCAGCAGTGCAGCTCGTTCCGGCAGTCGACCATGCCCACGACTCCATCCGCAGTCGCGGACTGGCATACGAAGCGGTGGCCGATTTCAGCCTGCCGCCGGCGCGCGCGATCGAGTTCATCTCACCGTTCGCGATTCCTCCGGTGAATGCGGAGGGCAAGCAACGGACGCATTATTTTATGACTCTCTATTGCGGCCTGGCGGCGCTGATCCTCTTCGTCGCAGCTATCGCCACCCGCCAGCGAGGCTGGCTGCTGGTGACCGCGATCGCTCTGGTTTCGTACCTCATGGCCCTCGGCGACAAGACCCCGCTCCTGCGCCTGCTCTACGCGTGCGGAATCCGCTTCATCCGTTATCCGCAAAAGTTCATTGCCATCGGCATCATTACGATGATCGGCTTCGCGACATTTGCCGCGCACCGGCTGCTCGATGGCGATACGAAATTGCGGCGCGCCGTCATCATCGCAGGAGCCGCCATCACCGTCATCGCGCTCTTCACACCGGGCGCCGCAGCCGCAATCATCGCCGCGGCGTGGACGATCGTGCTCTGGCGCGTGGGAACGAATCGCGCCTGGCACCTCATCGTGATCGCGCTCCTTCTCTTCGACCTCGGCATCGTCGCCAACCGCGTCATGCTGCGGCATCCGCGGCGCTTCTTCACGCCGCCGCCCTCGGTGATTGCGTTCGCCCGGCCATTTGATGGCTATGCGGTCTTTCAACGCGGCGAGTGGGCTGTCCCCTACTTCGGTGCCATGTACAACGTCATCTCGCCCGCGCTCAATACGCGCAACGCCCTCCGGCCATATACGCCGGCCGCGTGGGGCATTCGCACCGCGCTCGACATGGACTTCGACGAAACCGATCTGCTCCCGACGCACGACTTGCTCGACTCGATGCAACGCCTCGGCAAATCGGGCTTCGTGCGCTGGAGCGAGCCGTTCATTCAATTGTCGAATGTTCATTACATCATCGACTACAACCCGCACGGCAGCATTCAATCGCCGATCGTCATCCGCCGCGTTCCCAATCAGGGCAGGTATTGGTTCGCGCGGATTCTCGCGCCCATCTCGGACTTCGAACAAGCGATTCGCGGACCGATCGCGAACGGCGTCGCGTTCACCGATCCCGCGTTCACGCCGGCGCCGGCGCCGGCAACGATCACGAACGTCGTCGAGTCGTCGCACGCCGCCGACATCGACGTCGACTCGACGGGCCGCAGCTTCCTGGTAGCCACGATCACGCGCCACAAATACTGGCGCGCAACGATCGACGGTCAGCCGGCTCCGCTGGTTCCGGCAAACATCGCGTATCAGGGTCTCATCGTCCCGGCCGGACGCCATCACATCGCGTTCCGCTATTGGAATCCGATCGTCGTGGTCAGCGGCGTCATCAGTGCGTTGACGCTTTTCGTCGTGCTCGCGTCGCTGTTGTGGAAGCGGAGAGGACACGCAGTCGAAATTCGCCGCGGTACAATTTCCTTCCGCGCATGATGCATTTGCTCGTCGCTCATCCCGGTCACGAACTTCTCCTTCACGGCTGGATTTCCCGGAACAAACCGGCCGTCCACGTGCTGACGGACGGTGCCGCACATTCGTACGGACGCCTTGCCTTGACGGCCGAGTTTTTGCGCGACGCCGGAGCACGCGCGGGCTCGATCTTCGGCCGTCTTTCCGATGCCGAGGCGTACGAGATGCTCCTGGAGCGCAATAACGCGCTGCTCTTCTCGCTCGTCGGCGAGCTCGCGGATGATCTTGAGAGAGATCAGCCTTCGATCATCGTCAGCGACTCCGCCGAAGGCTACAACCCCGTTCACGATCTCTGCCGCCTCATGGCCGGCGCGGCGATCGCGATGGCCGGCGTTCGCACGAAGCAATACGAGTTCGCCGTGGTCAATCATCCGCAGTCGTTCGATCCCGCGGAGATCGTGGTCGAGCTGGATGACGCCGAATACGCCGCCAAGATGGAACGGTCGCGCCGGCAGGCTGGTGCCTTGATCGACATCGACGAGTTGTTGAAGAAGCACGGCGCGGACGCCTATCGTTGGGAAGCTCTTCGCGCCGTCGTCGATTGGACGGCAATCGACGAAAGCGAAACGCCACTCTACGAACGTTTCGGCGAGGAGCGGGTGGTGGCGCATCGCTACACCAAGGTCATCCGGCGGCGCGAACACATGCTTCCGCTGCGCGACGCACTGTGCGCCGAGGTGGAAAAGCGCTCATGCGCGTTCTGATCGCCGGGCATTCGTTCGGCGAGATCGGCGGCGTCCAGCGTTACGAGCGCGACCTGGCGTCGTGGCTGCTCGCAAACGGGCATTCGCCGGTCATCTACGTCACGCAACTCGGCGAGGCAGCACGCCAGCTCGACGCGATGACGATACCCGTTGTCGACGACCTGCGCATGATCACCGGCGCGGTCGACGTCATCCACGGCGACAGCGCCGTCGAGACGATGGCCGCGCTGCTCCACTTCCCGAATACGCCCGCGATCTTCGTCTGCCACGGCTGGGAAAATATGGGTCGCACCACGCCGCGCTTTCCCCGAATCCTTCGCTACGTCGCCGTGGACGACACCTGCGCCGACCGCCTCCTGACGCGCGCCGGCATTCCGCCCGACCGCATCTCGGTGCTGCTCAACGGCATCGACGTCGACGCCTTCGTGCAACGCGAGCCTCTGCCGCCGAAACCGTGCCGCGCCGTCGTCTTCGGCAATCTCGCGCACGAGCTCACATTTCTGCCCGCGATCCGCGAGGCCTGTCGCCGTGCGGAGATCGAGCTCGACGTCGTCAGCGCCGCAGCCGGCACAGCCGTCACGAATCCCGAGTCGATCCTCGGCGGCTACGACCTCGCCTTTGCCAAGGCTAAGTGCGCCATGGAAGCGATGGCTTGCGGACTGGCGGTCATCGTCGTCGGCGAGAGCGGCGTCGGAGGTCTTGTGCGCTCCGACAACTTCGATCGGATGCGCCGTCTCAACTTCGGCATCCGCACGCTGCAGAAGCCGATGACAGCGGAAACGCTGCTTGCGGAGCTCGCGCTGTACGACGCCGACGATGCCCGCGCCGTCTCCGACCGCATTCGCCGCACCGCCTCCTCCGCCGACCTGCACGAGTCGCTCTTATCGACCTATCAGGCCGCGATCGACGAGCACGCCGGCGCAGCCGCCATCGACCCGATTGAAGAGAGCCGCGCCGCCGCCGCATTTCTCCATGACCTCGCCGTCCGCGATCGCCACCGCGAAGGCACGTTGTTCACGCTCGCCAAAGCCTCGCAGCGCGTCCTGCGGATCCCTGTCGTCGGCCCCGCCGCCACCCGGGCACTGCGCTGGCTGATTCGGCGGAACTGACAGATCCTGTTGTTGACGGAGAGCTACTGCACCTAATCCAGGCTGAGGAGCTTGATTGCAGAAGTGAAGACACCCGCCGCTCGTGCTCATTGCATCGCTCGCGAATGCACCTGACTTCACGCTGAAGTCGCTCGACGGACACGCCGTTCATCTCAGCATATGTTTCCCGCGCTGATCTCAAGACATGGGTAGGGAAGTGACCCGGTCGCGCATCTCCTCGACAGGAGCGATCGTGGCGGAAGCGTTCAACTCGACGAAGCTGTGGCGTCATCAACGCGCGGCGGTGACGTTCGTCGCGAAGTACCTCGCCGCGGTGGCTGAATCCGCGACCGTGCCTGCTGCGCTGTTGAGGCTACCGACCGGTGCCGGCAAGACGGGCGTCATGGCCGTGGTGGTGAATTACCTCGACATTGGCGGCAAAGTTCTCGTCATCGCCCCGTCGGAGTACCTCACGAAACAGATCGAGGATCACTTCAACACGCGGTTCTGGTCGGACTCTCACATCCGGCCTCCGCAACCGCCGAAGCTCGCGACCATCTTCGTTCCCACGACTCTCGCCGGGGCGCTGGCCAAGAAAACGGAAGTGTTCGTCTGCACTACGACGACGTTGCAGATGCTGTACGAGGACAGCTCGCGCCGTGGCAGAAAAGCGTGGACGGATGAATACGAAACTCTGAGCAAGGCGGTCCGTCTGGTCATTGTCGATGAAGGACATCGCGAGCCTGCCCGGGAATGGGCCCGCGCCGTTCGCTCACTCCGTCAACCAACGCTGCTCTTCTCCGCCACCCCGTATCGAAACGATTTCCGCTTCTTCAATATCGGAAGCGACAAGCCATTTCGTTTTCACTTTCCGGTCAAATCCGCGATCGATGAAGGGATTATTCGCGATGTCGCATTCCGCTATCCCGCGGAGCCGTTCGGGACGAATGCGCGCGCATTCGCACGGGAGCTCCGCGCATTTCTCGCCACGTTCGAGGCAGAGACGCGCCCGAAAGTGATCGTCCGTTGCGCAGATGAGGCATCGATCCGCGATGTGATGAAGGCGTTGGTCAGTGAAGGAGAGCCTCCGAAAAACGTCATCGGCGTGCATGATCGCTTCGGCGACGAAGATGATCGGTTCTTCTCTGAGGTGCCGCGGAGTCACGATGCGCAGTTCTGGGTCCACCAATTCAAACTGACCGAAGGTCTCGACAACTACCAGTTCCGCGTCATTGCCTTCTTTCAGCCGTTCGGAAATGCTCGCAGCCTGGTCCAGCAGGTCGGCCGCGTTCTTCGGAATCGCAACCGTGTTAAAGGCGAGGAGGCGTTCGTCTTCTCCGACCGCGCCGATGCGCTGGAGGAACGCTGGAACGGCTACCTCGAATTCGAAGCCGCGGGAGAAGACGCCGTACTCAGCCCCGCGGAGATCGTCCGCCGTTACGTGGCGTCGCTGCCGAAGCGGTACTACTTCGATCGGGAGTACCGGCGGCCGGCTCGTCTGGCGGGAGGGACGAACGTCACGGACGACGAGCAGACGACGATCAATGAGGGACTGGAGAAACAAATCCGGCTTTTGCGCACGGCGGAGGTGTTCCGTCTGCCGAAGGCCTTTGACGATGATGACCTTGGTCTCCTCGTCGAGAACAGCATCGATCTTTATGAGGATGAGGACATCGAGACGATCGTGCCGCGCATCGTGGATGAACCAATGTGCCACGCATTCCTGAACTGGAAGATGGGACAGTCCGCCTTACTCGCCGAAGACGGGTTCTTCGAAATCGCGTTGATGCCAGCCGTCTTCTACCGTGCGGACGGGTATCTCTTTCATCAAGGTCCGGTCTCCTTACGCGAGGTTGCCGCAGACGCGGAGCTCACGCCGCTCGAACCGCGCGATCTCGAGCGTCTCCTCGGCGTGAATCTGTCCATCACGCAGTTGTCGCTGACGAACTGCGATCTCAGCAGGACGAGCGTCCGGCGCCGAAGCATCGGGGCGCGTTCCGTGGCAGACATCGCTCCCGGTCTCGCCGATCACTTTCATTTCGTCAGCTCCGCTGCCGGACTCGTTCCGGGCGTCGGCGCAATGAACGTGCGGTATGTTGGGTTCGCCCGTTCGCGCATCAGCGAAGAAGCAGGAAAGCGCGTCGCTCTCGGCTCGTACCGCACGTGGTGCGACGGCATCGCGAGGCAGCTGAACAGCAAGACCCTGCAGCCACCGCAGGTATTGGAGCGATTCGCACAGTCGATTCATCCGCCTGCCAATCCAAGGGCGAAGCACATCCTGATCGACCTCTACGATTTCCTCGCGGAGTTCAAGGCGCGTGACGAGGAAGCCGCCGTGGCGGCGTTCTATCCCGAGCGCTTCGAAGCGACGGCCGCCGAAATTGACGACCATGGGGCGTTCTCGTTCAATATCAGGAACGAACAGATCGACGATGCCAAAGTGAATTACGAGCGGGGCGCGAAACGCTTCGTCATCTCGTCGTTGAAGTTGAATCGGAAATTCACCGCGATCAGTCAGAAACGGGCGCGTAAAAGCGCCGCGGCGTTTCTGTCACAGAAGGCATCGGTGCTGATCATTCTCGAGGACGGCACCCTGTACGCCGACCGGCATTTCTATTCGCCGCGCGTTCCGCTCTGGGGAGCAGGCCGCGTCGAGGCCCTCGGTATCCTCAACAAAGTCGAGCCGCTGAAAGCTGTTCTTACGGAGAAGGGTCCGGTCGAGGACGAAGAGAAAGGCGAGAAGATCCTCATCGACGGTGATACTTGGAGGATGGATTCGATTTTCGGCGTCATCGTCCGGACGGATGACATGTTCAGGCTCGCGCAATGGGATCCCGATTTTCTCATCTGTGACGACATGGGAACGGAGATCGCCGATTTCATCGCCGTCAGTTCCGACCCGCCGAAAATCGCGCTACTGCACGCAAAAGTGGCAAAGGGGCGCACCGCTGCCGCGGATTTCCATGTCCTCAACTCACAGATTGTGAAAAATCTGGAGCTGTTCAATCCCGGCGGAACGATGTTACCGGCCCGTGCCGCGCGTTGGAGCGAAAAATGGCAGGGACAGATTCACCGGATTCACATGCGGAAAAAGAAAACGAAGGTGGGCGGAAAGGCGGCATACGAGTTGATACTCACCCTGCTGCGGAGCGCACGGACGGAGCGCGAGGTGTGGGCCGTTGTTGGACCGGGCATGGGGGTGGGGAGCTACGTTACACAGCTGGGCCGTAAATTGCCGAAATATCCGGCGATTCAACTCGCGTATCTGCTGCAGTCGTGCAATGCGACGGTTTCGTCGGTCGGTGCGCGCTTCCGGCTCTTCGCGCCGCCTTGAGCACTTATCCGTGACGAAGTTTTTTGAGGAGCTCCCTGCAATCCATGTAGAGGTTCAGAACGTGAATCACGAGCGCGACCATCATTGCCACGATCAACATGTAGAGCGTGGCGACACCGTCATATGTCCAGTTGACAGCATGGAAAGCGCTCCAGGATTGGGCCATCGAGCGTGACGCATCCGGAATCAACGCAAGAGCGACGGCCAGTGATGCGACGAGCAACGGGAGCACGCGCCGCCGGATGATTCCATTTAGAGCGTTGATATCGCCTTCCGAGTCCTCGACGTGGTCTTTTACCTTGTACGTATCAAGAGCGCTTTTGATTTCCGGATACCAGAGTGTGTAGAAGAGAGACAGCACGGTCGCGAGCAGCGCTCCGGATGAAAGAAGATCGGCCATGCTATTTCTCCTTCACCTTTGGCGTGACAATGAACACTTCGCATAGCCGTAGATAGGTGGATTTCGGGAATACGTACGTCGACGCGGCGTCTGGTTTCCTGGCGATCACCGGAAGAGTGCCGTCGATCGCGGCGATCCTGCGGTTCAGTTTTTCGACTAGATTCGGACTCGGAATCACCGTCGTCAGCGTTCCGTCGGCGCCCGGCGCGACGCTGGCCACGATCGACTGACAAGTGGCGTCGATCTTGTCGCGCAGGTCGTACTGGAACTTCGACATTACCGAACGTACGAGTGAGCTGCTTTGGGACGCGGTCGTCTGAAAAAGATCCGAGATTTTTTGCTCGTCGGGCAATGAGTTTCCAAATACATGCTGTATCAGCAGAAAAAGCCTGTACTCGCGAATGTCGCTGCCGCGCGTAAATACCTTCTGTCCGAGAAACATTCGGACGTACTCCTCCGCAGCAGCGGAAACATAGGGCGCGAACCGCCCCGAAAGATCTGCGGTCTTGCAATTGAGGGAGCGCGCCAGCTGCTCCATTTCACGATCCGGCAAGTCGAGTTCGATCGCGATCTTGAATTTCATCATCGTCTCCTTCAGACAGGCTTAAGCTTAGTGTGATCATTGTCAGCCATACAATCGAAACGCGCGTCGCCGGAGGTAAGGATCGCTAATGCCAGCCCGTGTAAGGTTCCAGTTATTATAGTAATCCATATTGTCCGTCTTTCCTCCTCTGCGGGGGGGACAATCTTTTTGACAGGTGCGCAGGAACCGGCACCTGGCAGCCAACACAATTTCGCTACTGTGCTCATCGCACCGCCGGAGTCGGAATATTGGGACGCCTTCTTGTGCCCGGGGCCATCCGAATCGGGCCAGGAACATGGCAAGGTCGTTCTTCGGTTCGGTCTTGTCCACCACGATCAACGTTCTCTGGACCCATGTCGATCCGCTGCCCGCGGCCGGATCGTGCGCGGGGCCGGGAGTTTCCCGGCTCCGCATTGCGGCCTATCGCGAGACGGGAACGATAACGACCGCATCTTCGTCAACACCACATGACGGGCGCCGAGGGTGGCGCAGAGGTCTGTCGATTCCAGACAGGTGACCGCGAGGAGCCGATCGAGCGGTTGAGCGCGCAGGCGGCGACTTGCGTCGCGTCGGACGCGGCTCTGACGTTTTTCCACCCGGACTTTGGAATGAGAGCTGAAATCGCGCCTACGCGCGTATTAGCACCCATCGCGACAACTGCGACAGATCACACGGCCGGCGCGATGCGCTCGCGCCGGCCGTTCCAATCGCCGGTCAGTGTGCTGCCGCTGCGACCGGGGCTACAGCCTGGGCCGGGCGGCGGTTGCGCGTCAGGTGCGGGACTACGCCGAGGAGGCGCTCGACGATCATGAGCTGCGCGCGGTGGTGCATCTCGTGCTCCTTCGTCCCCTGGATCATTTCGAAGCGGCTCTTCGGCGGCGCACCGTTCGGCATCGTCACCAGCTCGTCGGCCTGCGACTGCGGGATGCGCTCAACGAAGTCCCCCCACTTCTCGCCATCGGCGCGAAGCAGATCGATGATCTGCGCCTTGGAGTACGGCAGCTTCTCGTGGATGGGTGCTTCCTTCAGAAGCGTACCGAAGAGCTGGAAATCCTCGATCGACGAGATGCGCTCGCTGCCGTGAACGTAGTAGTCAATCTGTGGTGCGGAAGCGATGTGCAGAAGCGTCTCCGCCACGGAACGGCTGTCGGGCGTGACGCGATAGCCATAGCTCTCCTCCGGAATGTCCTCGGCGACGATGATGGTGTTCTTACGCACGGTACGTATGGCGTTTGCCAACTGCTTCGGTCCGTAGGGATTCATGATTCCTTCTCCTTTTCACTTGCGAATTGCAAGCAGTCTTTCACGATCGCTTGCGGATTGCAAGTAGGTTCTGTTACGTTGAAATGAAATGCCCGTGAAGAAGAAGCCGCCTCGGCGCTCGTCGTGCCCCGTCAACGTCTCGCTGGAGATCTTCGGTGACCGCTGGTCGCTGCTGATCATCCGCGACCTCATGCTGCGCAGCTATCGCACGTACAAGGAGTTCCTCTCCTCTGACGAAGGGATCGCCACGAACATCCTGGCCGAGCGCCTGCAGCGCCTCGAGGCCGCCGGAATCATCACCACCAGCCGCGACGCCGAGGACGGACGCAAGGTGGTCTATCGCCTGACGAACAAGGGCATCGACCTCGCCCCTGTCCTGGTGGAGTTGGTCCTCTGGAGCGCACAGCACGAGGAGACTGGCGCTCCTCCCGCTGCGATCCGCAAAATGCGCGCAAAACGCGAGCAGTTTCTCGCCGAGATCCGCAGGAACTGGGAAGAAGGGGGAACCGCGGTAATCATTCCCGGCCCGCCGAAACGATCTTGACCCCATTTTCGTCAACACGACATGCGATGGGCGACTCTCGCGGTTTTCGTGCTCGCGGCAACGGCCGTTGCCGCCGAGACACGCGTCACGCTGACGGGCGTTGAGGGAAACGCGGAAGTCTGCCGATTCCGGGCTGGTGACCGCGAGAAACCGATCGAGCGTTGGTTGAGCGCGCAGGCGGTGACGTGCGTGGCGTCCGACACGCCGCTGATGTTTCCTCCCGGACTGTGGAACGTCTTCGCGCGCGCGAAAAACGCAGTGTCGATCGATCCGATCGTCGTCGATGGCGCCGCACCTCCGGCGAATCTCAATATCGCTCTCGTTCCCGCGGCGACGGTCGTTGTGCAACTTCCGCCGGAAACGACCGGCGTCGTGTACGCGCCGAAGCGCGTCATCGCTTACCCGGCGTCGGAACGGACGACCGTTCCGGCGGGAGAAGAGCTCTGGCTCATTCTCCTATCGAAGGGAGCACCGATCGCGGTTGTCCCGATCGCAGCGGGAGCCGAGCACGTCGATGCTCGCTTCGACGATGCGCCGGCCGTTCTCGGCTGGACGCAAGTCTCCGAGGCCGATCGTGCTGCGCTGAAGACAGCGCGCGGCGTTCAGCAGCCGCACATCGCGATCACCGCGAACGGCAAGGAAGTCGTTGCCGCATCCCAGCCCAGTCCCGACGCCTTGAACGGTGCGTTCGTTCTGTTTCGCGGCCTCTCCGCGGGTGCGGCGGAGCTGAAACTCGATGGCCGCGGCTGGCTTCCATTTCGCCGCGCGATTCGCGTCGCACCGCAATCGGTGACTCTGATGCGTGAACCGATCGCGGCCCGCGCATCGGCGACGATCATGATCAACTGGAGCACGGAAGGCGATCTCGCCGCGCTCGATCGTTCCCTCGGATCGTGCGAGCCGCCGAAGGAGACGCCGCGGCTCGAGCTCACCATCGCCGCATGCCCCGAGCCAAAGCCCGGCAAGCCGCTCGATCCCGAAACGTGTTCCGTCATCCACAAAGAAACGCTTCGCAACGAGTTGAGGTTCGGCTCGGTCCGAGTCGACGACGTTGTACCCGGCACCTACCGCGCGGAACTTCGTTTCGGCCGGCTTCCGCCGATCGACGAGATGATGGATGTCCCGCCACTTCAGCAGCGCCCGATCCCGCTGCAGGCCAGGTACTTCGAGGCCTACGGCAGTCTCACGCACGGCGGTGAACCGCTCCGCGAAGACGCCCGCATCAACTTCCCGAACGACGGCGTCGGATTCGCGCTGCGCGATACCGGCGAGTATCACGCCGTGGTCAAGGAGAGTTTTCCGCTCGATGCGAAGATCGACGTCGCAACCTGGAGCGGCAAGCGCTTCATCGTCCTCGCCGAGCAGGGCATGGACGTCTGGCGTAAGACGCGATTCGACATCGATATCCCCGACAACGAGATCACGGTCACCGTCGCCGATACGTTCACGCAGATGCCGCTGGCCGCGGCGACGCTCAACTACGTCGTGATGTCAAAGCGAATGCCGCGGCGTCCTGTGCTCACGCGCGACGTCGGCCAGGGCGAAGCCGGCGCCGGACGGTTCGTCATCGACGCGGTGCCGCCCGAACGCGAGCTGCATCTGACCGTGAGCTGCCGCGGCTACAAGAAGAAGGAGATCGATCCCTTCTCCATGACGAAGAGCGAGGAAAAGTCCATCGACGTCGCTCTCGTTCCCCTCGGCGGATCGGAAGCGAAAATCATTTCCGCTCGCCCTTTCGAAGCCGGAACGATCTTCTGGTTCAACTCCTCGGGCGTGGAGACGGAGCGCGCCGATCTCGCGCCCGACGGAACGTTCCATTTCGAACGGACGCACTATCGCGACGAGACCATGACCGTCGTCTCGCATTCGCATCCGCTCTGGATTCTGCGCGCCCCGCCCGTCGAAAAAGCGACGCCGCTGCAGGTCCGCTTCCCCGACTCCGCGCCGTCGCGCGACGCCGAGGTCACGATCGACAACGTGCCGCAGCGGATGGTCACGCCGATCGGCGTCGCCATCGGCAACCTGCGCGTTCCCCAACCCGCGCTGGCCCAACATCTCGCCCTTCGCGATACCTCTCCGCTGCTCCGCGGCAGCGGCCCGTTGCTCATCCCGGCGCTGGCGGAGACAGCACCCATCGACATCCTGCGCGGACCTTCGATTCTGCAACGCCCGCAACAACTCCTGGACCCAACCCGCAACTTCGGCACGTCGGCCACGCAACGGCTCGAGGCCGGGAAGACGACGGTGGTATTCGATTCAGTGCCGAGGTAGCGCGCCAACTAAACGACGACGCCGTCCGCGCGCGAGAGCCAGCGCGTCGGCTGGAACGTGGGGATCGGCAGCGGTTCGATCAGCGGGGCGTTATCGCGCCAGAACGAACGGAACTCCTTTTTCTGACCCGTGCGATAGAAGTTCATCAGATAACGGAGATCGCAGGTGGCGAAGTCGGAGAACCACTGGTCGAGATCGAGGACGCCGACGTCGTGCAGGAGTTGGAGGCTGTAGCCGCACGCGGCGCGCTCGTAGCGCTCGATCTCGGCCAGCCGCGATTCCGGCAGATTCGTCTCGACTTTCCTTCCGATCTCGCGATCGGCAGCGCTGAGGTTCCATTGCACGGTGTGCCCAAAGAGATGGGCGAGAATGAAGACCGACTCCTCCGCGCTCAGGTCGTAGTCGACGCGGATCTCGGCGCCGTCCAGATCGCCGGTGAACGGATTCGGAACGTCGGTGATGACCACCGGCAGCTCATACCGGTCTTCGAGATATTTCTCGACGATGTTGAAGACCTCGCGGAACCGATCCTCGCTGATCATCGCACGCATCTTACGCGTGCTTTCGGCGCTCTGTTTCATGCGGCATACTGCCCACATGGACGCCGCGGGAGATGTGCAACGGCGCGCCGAGGAACTCGATCGCTCGAAGTTCTTTGGCGTGCCGATCGACGGCTTCGAGAATGCCGGACGGCAGCAGTTCATCCTGCTGCTGATGAGTGGGTTGACGCCCGCTTCGAAGGTGGTCGATATCGGTTGCGGCGTTCTGCGAGCGGGGTATTGGCTGATTCACTTTCTCGATCCGCATTGCTACTACGGGATCGAGCCGGCAAAGGAAAGGATTGAAGCCGGCCTGACGATTCTGGAGCCCGCGACCCAACAGAGTAAACAACCGCGCTTCGACACGAACGCCGATTTCGATACCGGCGTGTTCGGCGTGGCCTTCGACTTCTTCCTCGCCTATTCGATCTGGACGCACGCCTCGAAGCCGCAGATCGAACGAATGCTCGACGGTTTCCTGAGAGACTCGACGCCGCAAGCGGTCTTCCTGACGTCCGTCATTCCAGCCGGTCTGCGATGGCGCGACTATCGCGGAAAGGCGTGGGTCGGCACCAGCCACGAGTCGGTGACTCCTGGATGTATCGGCCACGATCTGAAATGGATTCGTGCCGAATGCCGGAAGCGCGGCTTGTCTCTGCGCATCCTGGGGCGCGAGCGCGACGGTCAGACCTGGCTTCAGATCTCGCGCGACGCGAAGCGGAACCTGTTGTTTCGCTCGATCTGGATCGAAGGAAAGGTGACGCACGCTGTGCGGCGTCTGGTCGCTCGGCTGACATCCCCCGCCTGAACGCTACAAGTATGTTGCAATGCCGGAAACTGCATTCGTTACGATCCGTATCAAGGGAACCCCATGACCGCGGCGCCTGTGGAAGAGAGCATTGGGCCGTACAAAACCGTCTGCAAGTTGGGCGAAGGGGGCATGGGCCTCGTCTACCTCGCGCACGACGATGAGCTCGACCGCGCCATCGCCATCAAAATCCTCCCCGAGCATCTCGCCGGCGACGACGAGCAACTGGCGCAACTGAAGCAGGAGGCGCGCACCGCTTCGTCGCTCAATCATCCGAACATCATCACCATTTACGAAATCGGCCAGCATCAGAGCAGCGCGTTCATCGCCATGGAGTACATCGATGGCCAGACGCTGCGCGACCTGATGACGGCCGGTCCGGTGCCCGTGCGCAAGACGCTGCAGATCGTGTCGCAGATCGCCGATGGTCTGGCCGCGGCGCACAAGCGCGGACTCGTTCATCGCGATCTCAAGCCGGAAAACATCATGCTGACCAACGAAGGCGGCGTGAAAATCCTCGACTTCGGCCTGGCGCGAAGTTTTGCGTCGGGCACCCTCGGCGTGAGCGACCGCAAGACCGATCCGGGCATGATCGTCGGCACGGTCGGCTACATGTCGCCGGAGCAGGCCAAGGCGGCGAACGTCGACTATCGCTCCGATCAGTTTTCGTTCGGCGCGATTCTGTACGAGATGCTCGCCGCCGCGCCGGCGTTTCAGGGAGCGAGTGCGGTCGAGACGATGTTCATGGTCGTGCGCGACGAGCCGCCTCCGCTCTCGCAGGTCGCGCCGCAGGTGCCGGCACTTCTGCGCTGGATCGTGGAGCGTTGCCTGGCCAAGGATCCGGACGAGCGCTACGCCTCGACGCGCGATCTGGCGCGCGACCTTCAGCATCTGCGCGATCATCTGTCCGAGGCCGGCATCGCGCCGGTGCGCGAAGAGAAGGTGGCCGAGGAAGTCGTCGTCGTTCCTCGGCTTCGTTGGCCTGTGCTTGCCGCGACGGCCATCGCGGCGCTCGTGATCGGCGCGCTGCTCACCGCCTGGTTGCGGCGTCCGGCGCCGCCGACGATCACCTCGGAGCGCTATCTCACCTACTCGGGCAACGACTTCTCGCCGGCCATCTCGCCGGATGGAAAGCTCATCGCCTTCAGCTCGCGCCGCGACGGAACGCAGCGCATCTGGCTCAAGCAGATCGAAGGTGGCAGCGAGGTTGCGCTGAGCCAGGGATCGGACGATTTCCCGCGCTTCTCGCCCGACGGCGCGTCGATCCTCTACGTCCATTTCCTGCCGGACGGATCGTCGTCGCTGTACCGCATCCCCGTCGTCGGCGGCGAAGCGCGCCACATCCTCGACGGCGGAACGAGTGGCGAGTGGTCGCCGGACGGGAAGCTGCTCGCCTTCAGCAAAAACGCGGTCGATGCCACCGGCCACGTATCGAGCATCATTCTTCTGGCGAATGCAAACGGCACCGGCGTGCGGGAGTTGCTGCGATCGGACATCGTGTCGCTTTCGCAGCCGAGGTGGTCGCCGGATCAGAAGCAGATCGCGCTGATCGGTGCGTCGGGCCGCGTCGCGCAAACCATCGTCATCATCAATCCCGACACGAAGGTTGCGCGAACGCTCACGAGTCCGCCGAAGTCGGGCGAGATTTCGGTGCCGGTATGGACGGCCGACAGCCGCTCGCTGATTTACGTCCGCGCAGCTTCGGTGGAGGCTGTGGTCGGATCGACGGCCGACATCGTCCGTCACGATGTGGCCAACGACACGACGCAGGTCATCGGCTGGAGCTCGCACAACGGAACGCTGGTCGATGTGATGGGCAAGGGACAGATGATTCTCGACGTCCGTTCGCCGCGCGACAACCTGCGCGAGATCGATCTCGATCGTCCCGCGAACGCGCCCGCATCGACCGTTCCGGCGGAGCGTTGGCTGACGCGCGGCAACAGCAGCGATCGGCAACCAGTGTATTCGCCCGACGGCAAGTCGATCCTTTTCTCATCGAACCGCAGCGGCAATCTCGACCTCTGGCAGATGAACCTCGGCACCGGCTCCGTCCGCAAGATCACCGACGACGCCGCAGAAGATTGGGACCCGTCCTACACGCCGGACGGAACGAAAATCGTCTGGAGCGCCGGCCGCAGCGGCAACCTCGAAATCTGGATGGCGAATGCCGACGGCAGCGAAGCGCACCAGGTCTCGCACGATGGCGTCGACGCCGAGAATCCGACCGCGACCGCCGACGGCCAATGGATCCTTTACAACTCGTTCAACCAGAAACACCTCGGCATCTGGAAGGTTCATCCCGACGGCACCGGCGCGTCGTCCGTCGTTACTGGCCGCGACGTCGTGCCCGACGTGTCGCCCGACGGCAAGTACGTGGCGTTCCTTTCCGAGGGGCGGACGCCGCGCGCCACGGTGCGCGTGGTGCGCATCGCGGACGGCGCGGCCACGCGCTTCATCGTGCCGGTGCCGGCGCCGCCGCACACGACGGCGATCCTCGGGCGCATGCGCTGGATGCCCGACGGCAAGGCAATCGCATACCTCTACCTCGATGAGCATGGAGTGAACGGCGTGTTCCGTCAGGACTTCATCGCCGATCAGGACACGAGCGCCACGCGCAGGAAACTGGCGGCGTTCGATCCCGAGCGAGCCACGGAGTCGTTCGGCATCTCGCGCGACGGACGAACCATCGCCGTGGCCGGATGGGAGCAGCTCTTCAGCCTCATGTCCATCGACGGCGTTCCCGGCGTGGCCGCGAAGCGCACGGACAAGAAGGAGAATTGAGCCGATGACGGAAAAGAAAGATCTCGACATGTCCCTTCCCGCGCCCGCGTCGTCGGTGGTGATGAAAGCGATCGACGCCACGACGTTCAGCGATATGGAGAGCTTCGTCAAAGATCTGGAAAGCCGACCCATCGAGCGTCTGCTCAAAGACCTCCCCAACCTGGCCAAGCTGCCGCCCGCGAAGGTCTCGCTGGTTTCCTACGTCATCAGCGGAAAATATCGCCAGGCCGACGAAGCAACCCGCGCCACGATCAAAGAAAGCATCCAATCCACTGTGAGCCGAATGGACATCGACGAGCAACGCGACCGCATCGCCCAGATGCTGGAACGGCTCCGGTAAGCTGCCTCCACTCAACTACCAGAAAGAACCCTCATGCAACCATCACTGGACAACGTACAAGAAACGGATTGGCGCGCGGAGATCGCAGCCGTGGAGGAAGAGGCCAACGAGGCATTCCTGAGGCGGGACCTGGAGAAACTCGATCAGCTTTTCTCGGACGACCTGGTCGTCAATTCCCCGATCAACCGGATCAACGACAAGAAAAAGCTCTTCGAGTTGCTCGGCTCCGGTGTGATCGGACACGTCTCCAGCACCTTCGAGCACGAGCTGATCCGGCGAGATGGCGAACTGGTTCTCGTCATGGGCTCCGACCGCGTAAAGAACTCGGCGAGTGAACCGACCCTTCATCGCCGTTTCACCAACATCTGGCGGAAAGAAGACGGCCGCTGGCGGCTCTACATCCGTCACGCCAACGTGATCGCCGGCATAGCCGATCCTCCACAAGCGTAGGGCTGTGCGTCCTCATCGAGAGTTTCGTCGCCGCTGCTCGCTCGCCTTCACGATTTCGTTCATGTCCGAGGTTGGACGGATCTCGAAACTGTTGCCATACGTCAGCGCCGGATGCTGGCTCATGAGCTGGACAGCGTGGTTCATGTCGCGGGCCTCGAGGACGAGAATGCCGCCGAGTTGTTCCTTCGTCTCCGCATACGGACCATCGGTCGTTGCCACTTTGCCGTTCTTCCATGACAGGGTCAGCGCGGTTTCCGCGGGCTGAAGCGCTTCTCCACCAGCCCAGTGTCCGTTGGCGCGTAGATGCTCGTCGTATTCGATGCACGTGTCGAACATGGCGTTTCGCTCGTTCTCCGTCATGCCGTCGAATTTGCTTTTGTCGTAGTAACCAAAACAGAGGTATTTCACGGTCTTCTCCTCATTGACGATGGCGGAACCGGCGCGTTGCGCCGGCTCCTCCATCTCGTCAGTACGCGCGGGATTACTTGCTTTCGCCTTGTTCCGGAGCCGGGAAGAAGAGGAGCTCGCGCACCTCGCCGGGCACATCGCAAACGATGGCGCCCTTGCGCGCCCACGCCAGCGCCTCGTCCATATTGGCGGCTTCCAGAATCCAGAAACCGCCCATGTGCTCCTTCGTCTCCGTGTAAGGCCCGTCGGTGACGACGACCTTGCCGTCGGACTGCTTCCGCACCGTCTTGGCGTCGGCGGGCGGGGCCATACCGCAGGCGAATTTCCTGACGCCGGCTGCGATCATTTCGCGGTTGAGCGCGTGGATCTCTTCCATCATCGCTTCCGTTACGACGGACGGATCGAAGTTGTCGGGCATGTAGTTGCAAACCAGATACTGAGGCATGAGTTCTTCTCCTTTGCCTATAGTCGTCGGGGAGCCCGGAAATCGACAGCCACTCCAACTTTTATTTCAGTTGGCGAATCCGCGCCTGCAGGAACTGCCGCTCCGGCTCCTGTTGGGTCAGCGCCAGAGCTCTCTCGTACGAAGAGCGAGCCTCGGCCGTCCTTCCCAGCCTGCGGTACATCTCGGCGCGGGCGGAGTGCGCCAGGTAGTAATTCGCCAGTTCGCCCTGTTCCAGCACCGCGTCGATCTGCGTCAGGCCCGCCTCCGGACCATCGCGCATGGCAATGGCCACCGCACGATTGAGATGGACCACCGGCGAAGGCTGGATTCGCACCAGCTGGTCGTAACGCGCAACGATCTCTCGCCAGTCGGTCGCAGCGGGCGATCCCGCCTGCGCATGGACGGCCGCGATCGCAGCCTGAATGGTGTACGCACCGAAGCGCCGCGATCTCAACGCTCTCTCCACCAGTTCCACACCCTCGGCGATCTGCTCCCGGTTCCAAAGAGATCGATCCTGATTCTCCAGCAAAATCAGCTCTCCGGTCGGTGAGGTCCTCGCCGCGCGCCGGGATTCCTGCAGCAACATCAGAGCAAGCAGCCCAATCACTTCCGCCTCCGGCTGGAGCTCGGCAAGCAGCCGTCCCAATCGAATGGCCTCGCCGGTCAGCTCGCCCCGCGTGACCTCCGCTCCCGCCGCAGCCGAATACCCCTCGTTGAAAACGAGATAGACGACTTGCAGCACGGCGTCCAGCCGTTCCGGCAACTCCTGCGGCCCCGGCACCTCGTACGGAATCGACGCCTCTCGAATCTTCGCCTTCGCGCGCACGATGCGCTGCGCGAGCGTCGCCGGCGTCACCAGAAACGCGCGCGCAATCTCCTCCGTAGTCAGTCCGCAGACTTCGCGAAGTGTCAGCGCAACCTGTCCCTCCGGCGGCAGCGCGGGATGACAACAGGTGAAGATCAGCCGAAGCCGATCGTCCTCGATCTCATCATCTCCCGCCTCTTCATTCCTGCCGGCGCGCGATTCCAAGTGAGCAACGAGCTCTGTCTGTGCCCCCTCGAACCGCGCGCGCCGCCGGATCACATCGATGGCCTTGAACCGCGCCGTCGAAATCAGCCACGGACGCGGCTTCTCCGGAATCCCCGTCTGAGACCACGATTCCAGAGCCGCCGCGAATGCCTCATGCATCGCCTCCTCGGCCAGATCCAGATCCCCAAGGAGCCGCACCAGCGTCGCCAGAACGCGGCCCGATTCCAACCGGTACAACGTCTCAATGGTCGTGCGGATTTTTTCGGACACAACGGCGTCGTCCACGAAGTTGCAGCCCAGGGAAAGACGAATATCTGGCGCCCTTGCGGAGCGTAGAATTCCGATATTCTAGCTTTGACCACCCTTTTCGACGGCCTGATACGCGAGCGCGACCGCGCGCTTGCTTACGTCTTCGGACGCGACGTCTTCATCTCGTACGCACGAATGGGCAAAGGACGTGGGTACGCCAGTGGCTTGGCGAACGCACTGAAGAGGCTCGACAAACCGCTCAGTGTCTATTTCGATCAGTGGGCAGCCCCAGCGGGTGCCGAACTGCCGCCGACCCTCCTGCTCGCACTGCGCCGGGCCAGTGTGCTGGTGGTGTTGGCGACGGAAGAAGCGTTGCAATCGCCACATGTCACGCGGGAAATTGAAACGTTCGCCAAATTCCCGCGATCGATCGTCTCGGTCGATAACGGTTGCCTGGCGAAAGCACGCGATGAAAAGCGTTGCTGGCCGGCAGTCCTCAACGGCGTGTGGGTTCGTGAGTCGGCATTCGAAGATGGAGTTCCTGCGGCGGACGTCATCAGACACATCGTCGACGTAGTCGGTGACGGCACTCAGCAGCGGCGTTTGCAAAACGTTGCTCGGTGGACGGCAATCGGCTTCGGCCTGGTCGTCCTCGCGGCCGCAGTAGTAACGTTCGGAACTTCGTGGCTGGCGCTGAAAGCGCGTCAAGAAGCAGATTTCCAAACACAGAGATCATTTGCAGCGGCTGCCGCTACGAACAAATCAGATCAACTGCGGAAAGCCGCAGAAGTTCAGAAGAGGACCGCCGAGGCGCAAGCGAACGCAGCCCAAGAGAAAACCAAAAAGGCCGAGGCGCTCAGGAGAGTGGCAGAGGGCCAGAGGAAATCGGCCGACGAGCAGAAACGAATTGCGCAGCAACTCGGTCATGCGCTTATGCTCGCCAACAACGCGTCGGTCATCCTCGGCAAGGAAGGTCCGAACGATCTCGCCGGCGTCGCACGTCTTGCCGCGGAAGCGCTGAAGGAAACCGACCGTCTGCACATTCAATCACTGCAGGTCAATCAAGTCGCGCGGAACATCCTCGATCTCATGCCTGTCGTGCATGATCCGCTGAAAGACCATAAGGTTCAGCACATCCTGGGGACGACGTCGGACGTCACGTCCGTTGCGATCCTTGAAGATCAGCAGATCGTTGTGGTGAATCTCTCGACTGGTAGGTCCGTCGTGCTCACCGAGACTGGCGACTCGGCGCGCGTCGATCAAGTGACGTTCTCCGGCAACGGCTTGCGCTGCACCGCGCGAGTCACGGGAGAGGGCCGTTCCGTCATCCGTGTCTGGGACATCGAGTCCGGTACGCCCGTAGGTCCGCCAGTCGCTACGTCTGGCCCTAAATACAACTTCTGCCTTGATTATACGGGCGACCATATCGGACTTTGGGATGCCCATACCCTGACGATCCTCAATGTCACATCGGGCAGGCCGGAGACTGCTGAACTGAAAGTCGACAAAATCGATGAGCAGTTCGCCTTCAGCCCCATCGAGCCGTTGATCGTCTTCTCTGACGGGAAAAAGCTGCTGTTATGGCGCTGGCAGAGCGAACGCGAGCCTAGCCCCATCGGATCAGAAGAAGACACGGGCTACAGATTTCAGTTCCTCTTTACGCGCAAGGGTGAGCTCGCGGCATCAATCGACCAGATTCGATCCTTCGCGACGATCCCGACACGCTCTGCCCGCCTGACTCTCTGGTCGCTGAGCGGCGGCATGCACCGAAAGTGGCGACAGGAACGCGAACGTACTTTCGGCATGGTTCTGAGCGATGACGATTCTGAGATCGCCGCATGGGACGAACGTTCGATCATTGTCTATCCGGTCGCCAATGGCGCACAGCAGAGATTTATTGGTATGACAGGGACGACGATGGTAGGCGTCTCGGGCGCCTATCTCGCTGCCGCCAATATCAACGACTCAATCAGAGTATTCGATCTCGAGAACATGGGGGAGCTCGATCGCGTCATCAACAAAGTCTGGCCATCCGCGATCCACATTAATGGCAACACGATCACATCCGTAACGCCGGTCGGCCTTCAGCAGTGGGGAGACATCGAGAGTCCGATCACTAGCCTAAATACGTTGATCTACCAGCTTGCGTTCCTGCCAGACGAAGACGTGCTGGTTGTTCTTACGGTGTATCGGACGATCCTGATGTTGAATCCGAACGGGAACCTCGTGACTTCCTGGATTAAGACGACCGGTAAGGAGACGACGATCGCCGCCGCGAGCGGACGTCGGGTGCTGATGGGTGATTTACTCGGAAACGTCACCATCCACACTCCCTTTCGTACTCTTCCACCGTTGAGCCAGCACGACGAAGGCGCAGTGGTTGCACTCGCCGTGAGTCGTTCATCTCGATATGTCGCGGTCGCGACGCATGAAAATGTCTATGTCTGGAGCGACTGGGCAAGTGCACACCCGGATCGAATTCAACTGAAGGACACCCGCAACGTGACGGCGCTCGCCTTCGGCGCAAGCGACGATGAGCTGGTGACTGGATCGGGAGATGGAATTGTGCAGCGAAGAAATTGGCGGACCGGAATCGCGGATGCGCCTATGAAACACGGTAGCAGCGTCGACATCGTGGCAGTCGACCGAAAAGGGACGACCATCGCGTCAGCTGGAGCAGAGCGCGTGGTCAATCTCTGGAACTTGACTACTGGCGCCAAACGCCAACTCCCGCACGAGGAGGTAGTGAATAGCGCTGCATTCGATCCGAGCGGCGAGTACGTCGCAACGGTTTCCCGCGATCACTTCTTTCGCATCTGGCGCGTCGCGGGCAACGAAGTCCCGCAGGTAATTACTCGGATTCAGTGCGAGCGTGGCGATAAGACGGCGTTCAGTGCGAGTGGCAATAGAGTAGCGTACGGCGGGCCGTTGATTTTGACGGCCTGGAAAACCAAGGACCTAATCGCCGCACTATGCCAGCGCGTCGACTGCTCGAAGCCAGCGCCTGAGATTCATTGAGGCATCGATCCGCAGTTGAGCATTCACGATGAGCATTAAATCGGAAGCGACGCGCGCCCATAACATCATCGGCAGTGTTCGCAACACTTCGCTCCGACCCAACCCGACCCGGGTGAGCACTTGCAAAAACACTTTCCCCGAAGGAAGGCAAAAAAGAAGCCGCCCGGTCTGTTCAACCTGAGCGGCTTCAAGGGGGTTATCTGGTAGGCGCTAGCGGACTCGAACCGCTGACCCCCACCGTGTGAAGGTGATGCTCTACCGACTGAGCTAAGCGCCTGTTTGGGGTCTCTTCAACGAAGCTGCAAACCTTCCTATTTCGAGGGAGGGAGCGGCAGCATAATCGGCGGGTGGGGCTGGCGTCAACGGCCTCGGCCACTCCATAATTCGCGCCCGATGACGAAGCGGATGGTGCTCATGCTGGCCGTCGTGATCGCGTTCATCGCGATCATCGGCGGGTTCAAGTACTTTCAGATCAAGAAGGCCATGGCGGGGATGTCGTATCAGCCGCCGCCCGAAGCGGTCACGACCGTCGTGGCGCGGCTGGAGGATTGGAGCTCCACGTTGAAAGCGATCGGCACGGTTGCGGCGATGCAGGGCGTCACGGTCAGCGCCGATCTGCCGGGGGTCGTTGAGCAGATTGCGTTTGACTCCGGGCGGCCGGTGAGCAAGGGACAGGTCCTGGTCGTGCTCGACGCCAAGCAGGAGCGGGCGCAGCTCGCGTCGGCGCAGGCGCAGAGCCAGCTGGATCGGGTCAACCTCGAGCGCATGCGCGGGATGATGGCCGCGAAGATCATTCCGCAGGCGACGTATGACGCCGCGGCGGCAGAAGAGAAGCAGGCCGAGGCGAAGGTGGCGGAGTTGAACGCAACGATCCAGCGCAAGATCATCCGCGCTCCGTTTGACGGCGTTCTCGGACTTCGTGAAATCAACCTCGGGCAGTACCTCGCCGGCGGCGCGCCGATCGTTTCGCTGCAATCGCTGCGGCCGGTGTACGTCAACTTCAGCGTGCCGCAGCAGGAGATGAGTCATCTCAGCATCGGATCGGACATCGAAGTCGACGCCGGCGGCACGCCGGAGAGCGGCAAGGTCACCGCGTTCGGCGCCGTCATCGACGAAGCTACTCGCAACGGACAGGTGCAGGCGTCATTCGCGAATCGCGACGGCAAACTGCGGCCGGGGATGTTCGTCGAAGCGCATTTCGCGCACGGCGCGAAGACTGCCGCGATCACTCTTCCGGTATCGGCCATCAGCTATGCGCCGTTCGGCGACTCCGTCTTCATCGTCGAAGACGTCAAAGGTCCCGATGGCAAGACGTATCGCGGCGTGCGGCAGCAGTTCGTCAAGCTCGGCGAGTCGCGCGGCGATCAGGTGGCGGTGCTCACCGGCGTCAAACCGGGCGAGGAAGTCGTCACCTCGGGCGTCTTCAAGCTGCGGCCCGGCGCGGCGGTGCAGGTCAACAACAGCGTGATGCCGGGCAACAGCCCCAAGCCGCGGCCGGAAGACAGCTAGATGAAATTCACCGATCTCTTCGTCCGCCGGCCGGTTCTGGCGATCGTGGTCAACCTGGTGATCCTCATCGCCGGATTGCAGGCCATCCGCTCGCTCAGCGTGCGCCAGTTTCCGCGCAGCGACATGGCCAACGTCGTCGTGACCACTGCCTACGTCGGCGCGAACGCCGATCTCGTTCGCGGATTCATCACCGCCCCGCTCGAGCGCGTCATCGCCGGCGCGGACGGAATCGACTTCCTCGAGTCGTCCAGCTCGCAGGGCGTCAGCACCATCACCGTTCACCTCAAACTCAACTACGACAACAACGCCGCGCTGACGCAGATCCAGTCGAAGGTCGCGCAGGTGAGGAATCAACTCCCTCCCGAAGCAGAAGCGCCGATCATCGATCTGCAGACGTCGGACAGCCAGTTCGCGGCTGCGTACCTCGGCTTCTCGTCGAAGGATCTCGATCAGAACCAGATCACCGACTACCTCGTGCGCGTCGTGCAGCCGAAGCTGAGCGCCATCAGCGGCGTGCAGCGCGCGGAGATTTTCGGCGACCGCACCTTCGCGATGCGAGTCTGGCTCAAGCCCGACAAGATGGCCGCCCTCGGCATCTCGCCCTCGATGGCGCACGACGCGCTGGCGGCCAACAACTACCTCTCCGCGCTCGGCCGCACCAAGGGCACGATGACCTCGGTCAACCTGGTCGCGAATACCAACCTGCAGACCGTCGACGATTTCAAGCAGCTCGTGGTGAAGGAATCGAACGGCACGGTGGTGCGCCTCGGCGACATCGCCGACGTCGTCATGGGCGCGGAAACGTACGACCAGGAGGTCAGCTTCAACGGCGAGACCGCGGTCTTCATCGGCATCTTCGTTCTGCCCACCGCCAACACGCTCGACGTGATGAAGCGCGTCCGCGAGGCGATGCCGGAGATTCAGGCGCAGTTGCCGGCGGGAATGAAAGCCGGCGTGCCGTACGACTCCTCGGCATACATCCAGGACGCCATCGACGAAGTGCTCAAGACGCTGACCGAGACGCTGATCATCGTCATCATCGTCATCTTCCTTTTCCTCGGATCGTTGCGCGGCGTGATCATCCCGGTCGTGGCGGTGCCGATCTCGCTCATCGGCGCCGTCATGCTGATGCTGATGTTCGGCTTCACCATCAACCTGCTCACGCTGCTGGCCATCGTGCTCTCCGTCGGACTGGTCGTCGACGACGCCATCGTCATGGTGGAGAACATCGAGCGGCATCTGCACATGGGCAAGACGCCGCTGCAGGCAGCCGCCGACGCCGCGCGCGAGCTGGTGGCGCCGATCATCGCCATGACCATCACGCTGGCCGCGGTCTACACGCCGGTTGCGTTGCAGGGCGGGTTGACGGGATCACTCTTCCGCGAATTCGCATTCACGCTTGCGGGCGCGGTGATCATCTCCGGCTTCGTGGCGTTGACGCTGTCGCCGATGATGGGATCGAAACTGCTGCGCGAAGGCGACACGGAGCGCGGCTTCGCCGGATGGATCAACGCCCGCTTCGATCGCCTCCGCGACCGCTACACGCGCGCGCTTGCGGGAACGCTCAACTACCGGCCGGTCGTGTTGACGCTGTGGGTGATCGTAGTCGCGCTCATCTTCCCCTTCTACATGTTTTCGCAGAAGGAGCTGGCGCCGGCGGAGGATCAGAGTTTCCTCTTCGGGATCATCCAGGCGTCGGCGAATTCGACGATCGAGCAGACGAAAATCTTTGCCTCGCAGATCGAGAAGGTCTACCGCTCGTTTCCTGAAACCGAGTCGACGTTCCAGGTCATCTTTCCGACGGGCGGCTTCAGCGGAATGGTGGCCAAACCGTTCAATCAGCGGAAAAAGAACACGTCCCAACTGGTCGTCGAAGCATCCGCGGGCATGGCCAAGATCCCCGGCATTCGCGCCATCGAGATCCTCCCGCCGTCGCTGCCTGGCAATCAGGGCTTCCCGGTCGACATGGCAATCGTCTCCACCGAGGAACCGGCGCGATTGGCGGAGTTTGCGGGGCAGCTCGTGCAGAAGGCGTTCGCCAGCGGTAAGTTCATGTTCGCCGACACCGATCTGAAGTTCGATCAGCCGCAGGCGCGCGTGGTGTTCGATCGCGACAAGCTCCGTTCCGAGGGCGTCGACATGACGCAGGCCGGCCGCGACCTCTCCGTACTCCTCGGCGGCAACTACGTCAATCGTTTCAGCATCCAGGGCCGCAGCTACAAAGTCATCCCGCAGGTGAAGCGCAGCGAGCGCCTCACGCCCGATCAACTGACGCAGATGTACATCACCGGCGCGAACGGCAAGCTCGTTCCGCTGTCGACGTTCGCGACGGTGCAGACGTCGACCGAGCCGCGCGAGTTGAAGCGCTTCCAGCAACTCAACGCGGTGCGCATCCAGGGCGCGATCCCGCCCGGCGTCTCGCTCGACACGGCGCTCAGTTTTCTCGAAGACGAGGCGAAGAAGATCCTGCCGCGCGGATTCACGCTCGACTACGCCGGCGAGTCGCGCCAGTTGCGCACCGAGGGGACGAAGTTTTTGGGAGTGTTCCTGCTGTCGGCGATCCTGATTTACCTCGTGCTGGCCGCGCAGTTCGAGAGCTTCCGCGATCCCTTCATCATTCTGGCCGGCTCCGTTCCGCTGGCACTTTCCGGCTCGCTGCTCTTCTCATTCCTCGGGCTGACGTCGATCAACATCTACAGCCAGGTCGGCCTGATCACGCTGGTCGGACTCGTATCGCGCAACGGCATCCTCATCGTCCAGTTCGCGAATCATCTGCAGCAAACCGGCAAGAACAAACTGGACGCCGTCCTCGAAGCGGCCGGCACGCGCCTCCGTCCGATTCTGATGACCACCGCCGCAACCGTGATGGGCCATCTGCCGCTCGTCTTCGCCCGCGGCCCCGGCGCCGGCGCGAGGAACAGCATCGGCATCATGCTGGTGACCGGCATGATCATCGGCACGATGTTCACGCTTTTCGTCGTGCCGTCGATTTACGTGCTCGTGGCGCGCACACACAAACGGATCGATGCGGTCGAGGACGAAGTCGCGGCCGATCTCGAGCCGGCGACGGCCGGATGACGAATATCCGGAATCTCGCCGCGGTCATCCTCATCGCGATCGTCGCCGCGAGTTGCTCGCAGGAATCCGAGGAAGAATCGGTAGCGCTCCATAAGCTGGCGACGGACGCGGAAACGTTCTTCCAGGCGAGCGACGCCAGTGCCAGTCTTGAAGGCCGTCGTCTCGTGCTCTCGCTGGTGGGCTCGAACGCGGGACGATTATTGCCCGTTTCGGAGCGGCGGTATGCCGCCCACGAGGTCGCGCTTTGGGCGAAACGTAGCTACGTTTACTCGAACAAGATCGATGTGATCTCGGTCGTTTTCGTGGAGCGTTTCTGGCTGCCGTATTACATGACCATACGCCAGCAGTTCGACTTCGCCGTCAAAGGGTTGGAACAGGTTCCGATGCCGTCATCCGAAAAATGAATCGCGCCGTCATCGCCGCGCTTCTTTTCCTCGTTGGAGGAAGTGTCGCTGCGGCGCCGCCTCCGCCCATCCGGCACGTCTTCATCATCGTTCTCGAAAATAAAGGTTTCGATACGACGTTCGGGCCGTCATCGCCGGCGACGTACCTGTCGCAAACGCTCACGGCTCAGGGGCAGCTGCTTCGGAACTACTACGGCATCGGCCACAAGAGCCTTCCCAATTACCTGGCCATGGTGAGCGGGCAGGGACCGAACGGCGTGACGCAAGCCGACTGCCTCGTCTACGTCAACGTTTTCCCCGGCACCCAGACGTCATTCTTCGGCCAGACCCTCGGCCAGGGCTGCGTCTATCCCGCCGCAACCAAAACGATCGCCGATCAGCTCACGGCAAGCGGTTTGACGTGGAAGGCGTACATGCAGGACATCGGCATCGGCACGCCGTGCCGTCGTCCCGTCCTCAATTTCGCCGACGGCACGCTGAGCGCCCGCTTCGGCGATCAGTACGCCGCGCGGCACAATCCATTCATCTATTTTCAGTCGCTGCTCGACTCCGGCGATTGCCTGGCGCACGACGTCGATCTCGAAGAGTTGCGGTCTGATCTCGCCACCGCCGCGACCACGCCCAACTACGCGTTCATCGCTCCGAACCTTTGCGAGGATGGTCACGACGCTCCCTGCGTCGATGGCCGCCCGGGCGGCTTGATCACCGCCGATCTGTTTTTGCGCACGTGGGTACCGCGCATCCTGGCATCGCCGGCCATGGCGGAAAACGGTCTCCTGATCATCACCTTCGACGAAGCCGGCCTCGGCGACGCAAGCGCCTGCTGCAACGAATTGCCGGGACTCAACACGGTCAATCCCGGCGAATCGGGCCCGGGCGGCGGCCGCACCGGCGCGGTGCTGATCTCCCGCTTCATCCAGCCCGGCTCCATCAACGACACTCCCTACAATCACTACGCCCTCCTGCGCAGCATCGAAGACCTCTTCGCCCTCCCCCACCTCGGCTTCGCTGCACAACCGGGTTTGAAAGCATTCGGGACGGACGTCTACAACGCGGGATTGACGCCGGTCCGCGGACGTCCGTCGCGGCCTTAACGGAACGCTGGCGTCCTCGCCGGCTGGACCGGCTGCGTCCTCGCTGCCGAACCGGCAAACCCTCGAATTTTGCTGGTAACGCGCGAGCCTTCCATTCGGCAGCGAGGACGCCAGCGTTCCGGCGCGTATCCTCTCGCACGCTTTGTGCTGCAATACGACGCGTGCGACGAACAGCGAAAACGGCAGTGATCACCATCGGCTCGGCGATCGCTGTCGCCGCGATCGAGAGGATCTTCTTCGCGGCGCCGAAGTGGCGCGGCGCGCCATCCGATCACTTTGATGGCAGCCGGTTTCATAACCGTGAGCGGGGGTGGCAGACCGAGGGGTCGTTTCTGAAGTGGCAGGCAACGCGGGAGGCGGGTGAATGGCCGGAGCATCCGGACGCTACTTACGGGCCGAAGCCGCCGGAGCGCGTTGATGGCGGGCGGCTGCGGGTCACGTTCATCAATCACTCGACGACGCTCCTTCAGATGGACGGCGTCAACATCCTCACCGATCCGGTTTGGTCCGAGCGGGTGTCGCCGGTTTCGTTCGTCGGGCCGCGGCGGCATCGGCCACCCGGGATTCGGTTCGACGATCTGCCGCCGATCGATTTGATCCTCGTCAGCCACAACCACTACGACCACATGGATGTCGCGACGCTACGCAGGATTGACGCTCCGATCGTGACGCCGCTCGGCAATGCGGCGCTGTTGCGGCGTCACGGCATTCACGGCGCCGTCGATCTCGATTGGTGGGAATCGACGAAACACGCGAACGGGATCGAGACCACCGTCGTTCCGGCGCGGCACTTTTCGGCGCGCGCGATCAGCGACCGCGATCGCAATCTCTGGAGCGGGTTTGTCGTCAGCGGCAAGTCCGGGCACGTCTACTTCGCGGGCGATACGGGATGGGGAAATCACTTCGCCGAAATCGGACGCCGCTTCGCGCCGATCCGCGCGGCGCTGCTGCCGATCGGGTCATACATGCCGCGCTGGTTCATGCAGCCGGCGCACATCGATCCGGCCCAGGCCGTCGATGCGCACTTCGCCCTCGGCGCTCAAACCAGCGTGGCCATCCACTTCGGCACTTTCGCGTTGGGCGACGATGGCGAGTACGATCCGGTGCGCGATCTCAATACCGCGCTCGCCGAAAACGGCAATCCGCCGTTTCTCGTACTCGATCAGGGAGAAGGACGCGACCTGCCATGATTCATCGCAGCATCGGAGCGGTTTCGCACGGCATCCTCGACTACGCGCTGGGCATCCTGCTCATCTGCGCGCCATCGTTCGCCGTGTTTGCAGGCACTAAGGCGACGTGGGCGTACATCTTCGGCGGCGTGATGTTGGTGATGGCCATCCTCACGCGTTATCCGCTCGGCATCGTGAAAATCATCGGCCTCAGCGTTCACGGGTTCATCGAGTTGCTGCTCGCCATCTGCCTGATCGCCGCGCCCTGGTACGGCAACTTCACGAGCGGCGTAACGGCGCCGCGCTTCTACGTGGCGTTTGGCCTGCTGATGATCGTCCTCTGGTTCCTCACCGATTTCCGGGGAATGCGAGGCCGTGTTGCAGCCGCGCCAGTTGACGGTCGTGGAGCCAGCCCAACGCCACCGGAGCCAAAAGCGCCGCCACCAGCGCCGTAGCCATATCTTCCTGCGTGTCCCAGACGTCGCCCTGCGTGCCGAGGAACGCATCGCCGGCGCTGCCGGTGGCGACGCTGACGCGCCACTCCAGCAACTCGTAAGCGGCGCTGATGGCGAGACAGATCGAGACGATGATGAAGTAGCGCCAGCCGCGCGTGCGCACGACGTCCCTGCGGATGAGCACCTCGCGCGCGACCATGGCCGGCACGAATCCCTGCGCGAAGTGGCCGATGCGGTCGTAGTGATTGCGCGTGAAGTGAAACGCCGATTTCATCCAGAAACCGAGCGGCACCTCGGCGTACGTGTAGTGCCCTCCAACCATGAGGATGATGGCGTGCAGTGTGAGCAGCGTGAGCACGAGTGGCGTGAGCGGAAAGCGCCGCCGCAGTGCGAAGATCAGCGCGACGCCGATGATGGCGGGGAAGACTTCCAGGATCCAGGTGAAGTAGTCGTGCGGATGAATCAGCGACCAGACGAAGACCGCGAAGAAGAGGATGAGCAGGATGCGGTTCGTCACGAAGGGGAAGTGTACGGCGTCTTTGCATCGACGCCGCGGTAGCGGCTTCAGAAGGTAGCGAGGGGTGAGAGCGAAGCGAACACCCCTCGAAAAGAACGCGTCGCAATTCGTGCCGCGTGAGCGGCACAAGAGCGTTTCGCGCGAGATTTTCAAGTGCCGCTGACGCGGCACAAATCCTCTTCCGAACTCCCTCACGAGGGGTACTCGCTTCGCTCGAACCCCTCGCTACCTTCTGAAAGCCGCTCCGCGGCGATTCGGGCTGGCCATCGAGGTCGCAGACCGGTTCGTTACTTCTTCTTCGACGATTTCTTTGAGCTCTTCTTCGACGACGATTTCTTCGAGCTCGACTTCTTCGACGAAGACTTCTTTGAGGACGATTTCTTCGAAGACTTCTTGGACGATTTCTTCGACGGCACTTTGCCGCCTTCGCGGCGCGCTTCCGACAACCCGATGGCGATGGCCTGTTTGCGGCTCTTCACCTTTTTGCCGGAGCTTCCGCTTTTCAGCGTGCCGTGTTTGCGTTCATGCATCGCCTTCTCGACTTTGTCCTGCGCTTTTTTCCCGTACTTTGCAGCCATGTCTTCCGTCTCCTTTCGTGTGCACAGAAAACGGTGCAAAGCGCGAGCCCGTCAATCGCGATCGACGTACGTGCTGCGCGCAAGAACGTTCGCGCGGCGTTGCGATGGAACTTCGACTTCGATCGTATGCGTGCCGCGCAACTTCGTGTCGGGCTTGCGCACTTCGAGCTCGTAGTGGCCGGCCAGCGTTTTCTGCAAACGCTCCACGGCGATCTTCGGGAAGTGGAAGGTCTTCGCGTAGAAGCCGCCGGTGTCGCCGGCGACTTGGCCAAGTCCGACTTCGAGCGAGTGCGAATCGGCCTGCGTGAAGTCGATGGAGAAAACGCTGGCGCGCGCGGCTTCGAGCGCCTGGCGCGCCGGGACGTACTTCGCTTCCATCGTCACGCCGCTCGGGGTCAGGCGGCCGAGGCCCCAGCCGAAGAGGATGATCGACTTCGGACCCGGGATGGGACGCAGCGCGTTGGCGATGATGATGAGCGCGGCCTCGGGTGACGCCGCTTTGCGCAACTCCGTCGGATCGAGACGCCCGGCCAGCGCCGGCATCGGCACGATGCGCGGCCACGGCGGCTGGCCGGTGAGCAGCGCAGCCTGCATGGCGTCTTTGATGTGATCTCTGTTGTCGGTGAAGTCGAGGTGGAACTTGAGGTGCGAGTCGAAGGAGAAAACGGCGACGCGGTCCTGCGGATCGAGCCAGTCCAGCCAGTCGTCGGCGTTGACGACGGTCTGCATCTGGCCCGCCACGCGCGCGCTGTTGCGGGCGAAATCGGTCTGGTAGAAAAAGATGAGCAGCCGTCCGCGCGGCGCGGGCTGGTCGAGCGAGGTGTTGATGTCGGCGATGCCGGAGTCGATCGCGGCGAGATCGCGCGCAGCGGCGGTCTCCGGAATCCACTCGCTCGATTCGACCACGGCCGGCTTGTCGTCGATGCGCACGCGGAAGTCGGACGCTTTCAGTCCGGTGATCGGATCGCCGTGGTCGTTGGTTACGCGCGTGTCGACGATGATCCGCTCGACGGTGATGCGCTCCTGGACCTGGGCAAAGGCGGACGTCGCGACGAGCAGCAGCGACAGCGCTGTCATCCTGAGGCTGCCGGAGCCACGCAGCGCGAAGCGCTTCGGTGGCGGAGGACGGCGAAGGATCTCAAGCTTCCCAAACTGTGTTGAATCCCGGCGGGTTTCAGCCGGAGTTGCGCATCTTGAGATCCTTCGCCGTCCTGCGGCGTTCCGCGCTTCGCACTCCAACGCATCCGGCAGGCTCAGGATGACAGGCTCGCGCATTCACGCAGATTAACGCGCGGTGACAGGTTTCACGTTGTCGAAACGGTTGCGATCGATGCGGGTGATGTAGGGGTCGATGGCGGCGTACGACGGCTTTTTGGCGACGATGACGGTGATCGTGTTCGTGCCGTTGTGAAGCGGGTGCGCTGCGAGATGGAGAATGTCGTTGGCCGAGGCGACATCGGGGTCGGCAGCGAAGAGGCCGATCTCGATCGACTCGTTGACCGGCAACTCGCGTTCGTCGGCGCGCGATTTGTGAACGTTCACCTGCATCGTCACTTCGAAGCGGCCGTCGGGAAGGCGGCGTGAAGTGGCCGCGGTGAGAGTCAGGTCGTAGAGGATCACGTCGCGCGTCCATTCGTCGACGAGCGCGCGATTTTCCGGCGGGGTCACGGCTTCGATTTCGTGCAGGAGATCGTCGATCTTCGGTTGATGCGCGGGACCGCTTTGCGCGGCGATGAACGAGCGCAGGGCGCGGTTGAGAGTCTCTTCGCCGAGGAACTCTTTGAGGGCGTTCATGACGACGGCGCCTTTGCCGTAGTAGAGGTAAGCCTGATCGGTGACGCGTGTCAGCGGCACTTCCGTTTTCTCGTCGCCGGCGCGGCCGGTTAGGTAGCGACCGAGCTCGAATTGCAGGGAGCGGCGGACCTGGCCGCGGCCGTAACGCTTGTCGAGTACGAGCAGTTCGGAGTATCGCGGCAGCGACTCGATGATCGCGCTGGCGCCTGGGATGACTGCGGGCGTCACGGAGTGGCCCCACCATTGATGGGCCACTTCGTGCGCGGTGCGGCGCGCTACGAGATCGATTTGCGATGGGTCGCGGGCGTCGATCAGAAACGCGCGGCTCTCGCTGAGGAAAACGAGGCCGGGCATGGCCAGTCCGCCGAATCGCGCGTAGGCGGGAGCCTCGGCGATGCGCAATTGCGACTGCGGATACGGGCCGAAACTCGTTTCGAAAATTCGCAGCGAATCGGCAGCGGCGGAGAGAATCCGATCGACGTTATATCGATGCGCGGGGTCGTAATAGACCTCGATCTGCGTTTTCCCCGCGGCCGCGCGCGCGACGGCGTAGCGCGCCGAGGCGAAGATCAGGTTGTTGTGAATCGGCGCGTCGGATTGGTAGTGGAAGAACCGGCGGCCCTTCGCGATGCGGTCGTCGATCAGCCGTCCCGGCGCGAGCGCGATCTGATCGGATGACGTCGAGAGCGTCACGTCGACGTTCGTCCACTCGGCGGAGGCGTCATCGAGAACGCTCTCCTCGCCGGTCGGCGGCGGCAGCCCGCGCTTTTTCCGTTCGATCGGATCGCTGATCTCGTAGCCGCGTCGGTAGCCGAGAATCGGAAAGCAGTGACCGGGCGTGATGAAGGAGCCATTGGCAGTGATCGATGTGTCCGCCGCGGTTGCGGTGAAGCCGCGATGCTCGTAGGTGAGATCGAAGTGCAGCGCGGTGTGCTTGCGCGGCTGCAGCGGCGGTTTGAATCGAACGTCGTACGTGGCGAATTTGTCATTGCGAGCGATCGTCGCCTCGGGAATCGTGAGGTTCGTTACGCGCGAATCGCGTGGGACGGAGATGAGTACGTTGGTGATCGGCGTGGCGCCGTCGTTGACGAGATCGTAGTTGCCAGTTACGCGGTAGCGCCGTTCGTTCGGATAGAGCGCGACGTCGGCGGTGATCGCGGCGATGTGCGGGCGCGGCATCGTCGCGGCGGCGCGGTACGTCGTTTCGTAGCTCGCGCTCCAGTCGAGCGACGCGGCATTCGACGTCCAGCGATTGAGGATGTTCGTGTTGTAGAAAATGAACGCAGCGAGGGCGATGGCGATCGTCGCCAGGATCGCGGCGATTCGTCTGTCCGCGTTTTTTGCGATCGTGCGCAGTACGCCGCCGCTGCGTCGCCAGAGTGCCGAGGCGAGGAGCAGGAACAGCAATCCGATCGCGGTCCAGAGAGCCATGAACCAGACGAATGGCGTGATCGAGGCGACGAAGCCGTTCATCTCCGTGTACTGCAGCGGCGGCGCGCCGGCGAACGTCAGCAGCGGATGTTCGATGCCGAGGGCGCTGCCGGCCTGGATGAGCACTCCGGCCACGAGGACGGCGAAGAGGCCGAAGTACTTCGAAGGGCTCAGCGTCTGGATCAGCACCGCGGCCATGGCGAAGAGCAGCAGTGGAATGGCCAGGATCGCGGCGAAGGCGATCAGCAGAGCCGGATGGAAAGCGTGGAAGCCGCGCGCGAGCTGGATGACGACTCCGGCACCGATGCCGGTGACGATCAGGACGCCGATCATCGCGGAAAGCGCGAGCCATTTCGAAAGGACGAAGACGGCGTTGGAGGCCGGCGTGGCATTGACGATTTCCGCCATCCCCACGCTGCGCTCGCGCCAGATCAGCTCCGCGCTGTAATAGATGATGATGACGGTGGCCACGAGCCCGAGCGGCTGGCGCAGCGTGCCGAGGATCAGCGAGGTGGCCGGGTAGAACGCGGCGCCGTACTCGCCGCCGGCAACGTCCGCGACGATCTCCATCGCCGCAAGGCCGGTCCACAAAATTGTCAGCAGGATGAAGGGGATGCTGCGGAGGACGGAGCGCAGCTCGATGCGGGTGGCGGCGAGGAGCCGGGACTGGGAGCTCAGGCGTCTCGCCCGCATTTTCGTCTCGCGCGGCTTCTGCGGCGGGCGGGACGCCCGCGTTCCCGGGGACTTCGCCAGCACCCGAAACGAGAATCGCTTGTAGACGACGACCCAAACGATCGCCGCGAACGACAGCCAGAGAATCCGGTTGAGAAGAAAGTTTCCGGTCAGCGCGATCAGCCGCGTGTTGCGGAGTGCCGGCGTCCAGTAGCGCGTCTGTTCGAAGAAGGCCGACAGGCCGAATGGATCGAGCAGTGAGGCGCCAGCGGCGCTGCTCGCGCCTTGCGCCGATCCCGCCATCAGCGGCGAGTTCGTGAACGCGGCCGCGGCGAAGTAGAAGACGTAGATCGCCACCGCGCCGACCACGCTGGCCAGCACGCTGCGCGTCAACGTGGCAATGCCGAAGAGCACGACGCCCGCGACCAGCATGCCCGGCAACACGAGCACGAGCAGCGTCCAGAGGTAGGGGATGATCGAAAACGGTCCTACACGCGAGGCGTCGTGCAGCGGCAGAATCGCGGCCAGCATCATCCCGACTGCGGTCGCGCTGAAGACGGTGAATGCCGCCAGGAACGATCCGGCGAAACGGCCGAAGAGGTAGGGGAACTTTTCGACCGAGGTGGAGAAAACGATCTCTTCGAAATGATGTTCGCGGTCGCGCACCACCGAGTTCGCGCAGAAGATGGCGATCGCGAAAACGGCCGCCAAGGACACCATCCCCATCGACTGAGCAATCGAAAACGGCGAGTTGACGTGGACGTTGGCCGGACCGAATCCGGTGGCGGTCAGCGCAAAGCCGAAGCCGGCGAAGAAGAGCGCCGCGGCGATGAACGAAATCTGCCGCGTGTGAAAGCGCCACTCGAAACGGATGATGTCCGTCAGCACGCGCTGTCCCGCAGCACGGAGAAGTAGACGTCTTCGAGATCGGGCGCGACCAGCTCGCAGCCCGAATCCGGCGCCGCATCGGCAAGCATGTGTACGCGCGTCTCGCCGCCGAAAAGATGCGTGGAGATGACGGTGTGCGTGGCGCGATATTCAGGAATGGCCTGCTTCGGCACGGCCTTGCGCCACACGCGTCCGTTGAGATTCGCGATCAGTTCCGCCGGCTTCCCTTCGACGAGAACGCGTCCACCGGCGAGAACGGCCATGCGCGGACAGAGGTCGCTGACGTCTTCGACGATGTGCGTGGAGAGGATGACCACGACGTTCTCGCCGATCTCACTCAGCAGGTTATGAAACCGATTCCGCTCCTCGGGGTCCAGTCCCGCGGTCGGCTCGTCGACGATGACCAGTTTCGGATCGCCGAGGAGCGCCTGCGCGATGCCGAAACGCTGGCGCATGCCGCCGGAGAAGGTGCTGACGGCGCGCTTGCGAACGTCCCAGAGGTTGGTGAGGTTGAGCAGCGACTCGATCTGATCCTTTCGATCGACCACTCCTTTGAGAATGGCGAGGTAGTCGAGCAGTTCGATGGCCGGAATGCGCGGATAGACGCCGAAGGTCTGCGGAAGGTATCCAAGTTTCCCGCGCAGCAAACGCGGATCGGCGCTGACGTTTTCGCCGTCGAACGTGATCGTGCCGGAGTCGGCCTCCTGTAGCGTAGCGATCGTGCGCATGAGCGTCGACTTGCCCGCGCCGTTCGGCCCGAGGAGTCCGAAGAGTCCGCGATCGATGTTGAGCGTGACGTCGTTGAGCGCCTTGACGCCGTTGGGATAGGTCTTGGAAAGATGGGAGATGGCCAGCATGAAAGTTATCTGTACGCGGGTTGGTGTCCGCGGTTTCAGTCTTTGTCATCCTGAGCCGCCGGAGCGACGTAGCGCGAAGCGCTAGATCGCGCAGGACGGCGAAGGATCTCAAGATGCGCAACTCCGGCTGAAACCCGCTGGGATTCAACGCAGCTTGGGGGAAGCTTGAGATCCTTCACCGTCCTACGCCGTCTCCGCCTTCGGCTACGCGGCTCCGGCGGCTCAGGATGACAAACGGATGCGGCGCGGCGTCGCGGTGAGAGACAATCTCCCGATGCGCAAGTTGATCGTCCTCATGTCCTTCCTCCTCGCTGCCACCGCGTCTGCTGCTACGTTCGATGACCTGTTTCTCGATCGGACGATGCGCGTGAATTACTTTCACACCGGCAATCATGGCGAGGAGTTGATCGCGATCGATTCGGTCGTGTCCGATGGTCCGTGGCCGGGCAGCCGCACCCATCTCATCGACACGCTCAACCTCGGCAACTACTACTTCGAGGTCGTCGACCGCGATACGAACCAGGCCATCTACTCGCGCGGATTCGCGTCCGTGTTCGGCGAGTGGCAGACGACGGATGAAGCGCAGCAGCGCGCCGGGACGTTCGCGGAGTCGGTGCGATTTCCGTGGCCGAAGAAGCCGGTCCAGCTCGTGATCAAGAAGCGCGATACGAACGGCGCGTTTCAGCAGCTCTGGTCGACGCTGATCGATCCATCGTCGCGCTTCATGAATCCGTCGGAGCGCAAGCCGGCCGGACGCGTTTGGAACGTGATCGAGAGCGGCGCGCCGTCGGAGAAGGTCGACTTGCTCGTGATCGGCGAGGGCTACACGGAGAGTGAGCTGCCGAAGTTTCACAAGGACGTCGAGCGGATGATCGGGAAATTGTTCGCTACGGAGCCGTTCAAGAGCCGCCGCAAGGACTTCAACGTGCGCGCGCTCGATCTCGTCGAACCGGCCAGCGGCGTTCATCGTCCGCGCACCAATGACAACCGCCGCACGATGACCGGCGTGCAGTACAACATTTTCGATTCGGAGCGCTACGTGCTGACGCTCGACGATCACCGCATGCGCGATGTGGCGTCATCGGCTCCGTACGATTTCCTCGAAATCCTCGTCAACGAAAAGCAGTACGGCGGCGGCGGGATTTTCAACGACCAGGCCACGGCCTGCGTCGACAGCGCGTTCGCGGAGTACGTGTTCGTGCACGAGTTCGGGCATCACTTCGCGGCGCTGGCGGACGAGTACTACACGTCGCCGGTGTCGTATGCGACGAGCGGCAGCAGCGAGCATCCGGAGCCGTGGGAACCGAACGTGACCGCGCTGCACGATCCGGCGAAGGTGAAGTGGCACGATCTGGTCGATCCGTCGACGCCGCTGCCGACTCCGTGGGACAAGGATGCGTTCGAGAAGCACAGCCTGGAGATCCAGAAGGAGCGCGCCCACCTTCGCGCGATCAATGCACCGGAGTCGGAGATGGACAAGCTCTTTACCGCCGAGCGCGCCTGGGAAACCTCATTCCTCGGCGGACAGAAGTTCGCCGGCAAAGTGGGCGCATTCGAAGGCGCCGAGTACGAGCCGCGCGGCCTCTATCGTCCCGAGGTCGATTGCATCATGTTCACGCGCGATGAGGTTGGTTTCTGCCGCGTGTGCAGGAAAGCGATCGAAAGGATCATCGACACGTACTCGCGCTAAACATGCATTGCCGCGGAGCGGCATCAGAAAGTAGCGAGGGGTTGAGCGAAGCGATACCCCTCGTGAGTGAAATGGCAAGTAGATTTCTGCCGCGTCAGCGGCAGTAGAACGATTCGCGCGAAACTTCTAGTGCCGCTGACGCGGCACGAATTCAGGGCGCTTTTCGTTTTCGAGGGGTGTCGCTTCGCTCAACCCCTCGCTATCTTCTGAAGCCGCTCCCGCGGCGGTGAGACCACAGACAAGAGTGTCTGTGCCACATCACTTCCCCATCATCTTCTTGATCCGGCCCACCAGCTCCGTTCCGACCAGCGACTCGGCGGCGTTGAGAACGTTCTGGATCGAGTCGAGGACGTCTTCGCTGCCGCTCCAGTGTTCGCGGAGGATGCTGGCGTCGACGTTGCCGAGGATCTTGTTGAGGACGTAGACGCCGAAGACGAGGTCGTCGAGGTATCCGGCCGGTCCGACCAACGCCTCGGGGATGAGATCGAACGGCATCACGTAGTAGGCGACGGCGCTGCCGAGGAGCACTTTGTCCTTGCCGTTGACGCGCGAGTCGGACGTGAGGCGCCACAGGAGAATGAAGACGTCGGGGACGAGCAGCAGGTAGCTGGCGGTCTTGCCGACCAGCGTTCCCTTGCTTTCCACGTAGCGCTGGATCGTGTTGCGAATGCGGTCGTAGAAGCGCGTGGCGCGGTCGCGCGGGAACTGTTCGTGTTCCGCGGCGTCTGTGATCTCGCGCGCGAAGGCGGCGTCGGTCTCGGCCGCGGCGGCGTCAACTGTTTCTTCCATTGGTTTCCTCCGAAGATGGCGGAAGGTCGGCGCCGCCTCGCCCGAGGGTCACCGCCAGACCGCCGTCGATGATCCAGATTTTCTGGATGTCGGCGTCGATGAATGATGGCAAGAAGCGGTCCAACGAAACGACGAACGTGGCCGGGTCTTCGTAGCGGACGAGATCAGCCGGCAGCCGGTTGCGGACGATGCCGAATAGGAATTGGGGGATGGGCAGCGCGCCGAATGCGGATGCCGAGGCGATCGGGACGCGGACGGTGTGGCCGATGGGCTGAATCTCGCGGATGTCGACGGTGAAGGGAACGCTGATGAACTTGCGGATCGAGCCGGAGATGCGAAGGAGTCCGTTGAAAAACTGCAGCTCCATCCGTTCGATCGGATCGACGCGGAAGGATGCGGCAAGCGCGTTGAGCTTCGCGCCGTCGACGCGGGCTTCGATGGTGTCCCAGGAGATGAAGCGTTGCATTGGTCAACTTAAAGACTTATCACCACAAAGGCACAAAGGACACGAAGAAAATCTGACCACGAGACCGCGTATCATTCGCCCGCCTCATGCCGAAGCGCACTGATATCAAGTCCATTCTCATCATTGGATCCGGCCCCATCGTCATCGGACAGGCGTGCGAATTCGACTACTCCGGCACGCAGGCCTGCAAGGCGTTGAAGGACGAGGGCTACCGCATCATCCTCGTCAATTCGAACCCGGCCACGATCATGACCGATCCGGAGTTCGCGGACCGGACCTACATCGAGCCGCTGACGCCGGAGACGCTGGAGCGGATCATCGAGCGCGAAAAGCCGGACGCGATTCTGCCTACAGTCGGCGGCCAGACCGGCATCAACCTGGCCATGGCGCTGTATGAAAGTGGGGCTCTGTCACGAAACAATGTTGAGCTGATCGGCGCGAATGCGGAGGCCATCAAGACCGCCGAGGACCGCCAGCTTTTCAAAGAAAAGATGGTGGAGATCGGCGTCGAAGTGCCGCGCTCCGCGTACGCAGCGAGCGTCGAGGATGCCGAGGATTTCGCGGCGAATATCGGATATCCGCTGGTGATCCGGCCGTCGTTCACGCTCGGTGGTTCGGGCGGCGGCATCGCGTACAACGTCGAAGAATTGCGCTCCGTCGTCGGCCGCGGACTGGAGCTCTCGCCGGTGCATCGCGTGCTGGTCGAAGAGTCGGTCATCGGGTGGAAAGAGTTCGAGCTCGAGGTGATGCGCGACAAGGCGGACAACGTCATCGTGGTCTGCAGCATCGAGAACCTCGATCCGATGGGCGTGCATACGGGCGACTCGATCACGGTCGCGCCGCAGCAAACGCTGACGAACGTCGAGTACCAGGCCATGCGCGACGAGGCGCAGCGGATCATTCGCGCCATCGGCGTGGAGACGGGCGGATCGAACATCCAGTTCGCGGTAGATCCGAAGAGCGGACGGCGCCTGGCCATCGAGATGAATCCGCGCGTGTCGCGCTCATCGGCGCTGGCGTCGAAGGCCACCGGATTTCCGATCGCGAAGTTCGCGGCGAAGCTGGCCGCCGGCTACACGCTCGACGAGATTCCGAACGACATTACCAAGAAGACGCCGGCGTCGTTCGAGCCGACCATTGATTACGTGGTGGTGAAGATCCCGCGCTTCGCGTTCGAGAAGTTCCGCAAGACGCCCCCGACGCTCGGCCTTTCGATGCAGTCGGTCGGCGAGGCGATGGCAATCGGCCGCACGTTCAACGAGGCGCTGCAGAAGGGATTGCGCTCGCTGGAAATCGGCGTGGCCGGTCTGGAGACGCGCGGCTACGACCGCGACAAGGCGGAGACGCTGCTGCGCACGCCGCAGCCGGAGCGCATCTTCGCCGTCGGCGACGCCCTTCGCGCCGGCATGACGGTCGAAGAAATCCACGCCATCTCGTCGATCGATTGCTGGTTCCTGCGCGAGATCCGCAAGATCATCGAGATGGAGTTGTCATTCCGAGCCGGCGGCGCCCCGGAGGGGCAAAGCGCGGCGAGGAATCCCCGGCTTGACAGGAGGGCGCTCCTCGCGCTCAAACGCGAAGGCTTCTCCGACAAACAGATCGCCGCGCTCACGAACAAGACCGAGACCGACGTCCGCGAAGAGCGTCACGCGGCGGGCGTTCGTCCCGTTTACAAACGCGTCGATACCTGCGCCGCCGAGTTCGAAGCGACCACGCCGTACATGTACTCGACGTATGAAACCGAAAACGAAGCGGAGCCGACCTCGCGCCGCAAGGTCATGATCCTCGGCTCCGGGCCGAATCGAATTGGACAAGGGATCGAGTTCGATACCTGCTGCGTGCACGCGTCGTTTGCACTGCGCGAAATCGGTTTCGAAACGATCATGGTCAACTGCAATCCGGAAACGGTGTCGACCGATTACGACACCTCCGATCGCCTCTACTTCGAGCCGCTCACGCTCGAAGACGTGCTGGAGATCGTCGATCTCGAGAAGCCGGAAGGGGTGATCGTGCAGTTCGGCGGACAGACGCCGCTGAAGCTCGCGAAGTCCCTGTCCGCTGCCGGAGTGCCGATGTGGGGAACGTCGGTGGAGTCGATCGACGTGGCCGAAGATCGCGAGCGCTTCGGCGCGCTGGCGGCGGAGAACGAAATCCTCGTCCCTGAAAACGGCACCGGCATGAACGTCGACGAAGCGCTCGAAGTAGCGCGGCGCATCGGCTTTCCGGTCGTCGTTCGCCCGTCGTACGTTCTCGGCGGACGGGCCATGGCCATCGTTTACGACGAGCCGAATCTGCGCGAATACGTCGGCTACGCGATGGAGGCAGCGCCGGGACATCCGATTCTGATCGACCGTTTTCTCGAGGATGCGATCGAGCTCGATGTCGATGCGATTTCCGACGGCAAGGACGTGGTGATCGCCGGCGTGATGGAGCACATCGAGGAAGCGGGCATCCACTCCGGCGATTCGACGACGGTGATCCCGCCGTACATCATCGGCCTGCGCGAACAGGATCGCGTTCGCCGCCGCACGGTGCAGTTGGCGAAGGCGCTGGGCGTGGTCGGATTGATGAACGTCCAGTATGCGATCTATCACGGCGATCTCTACGTCCTGGAAGTGAATCCGCGCGCCTCGCGAACGGTGCCGTACGTGTCGAAGGCCACCGGCGTTCCCTTCGCGAAGATCGCGGCGAAGGTGATGGCCGGCATGTCGCTGCAGGAGCTCGGCCTGACGTACGAGCCGAAGGTGAAGGACTACTTCGTGAAGGCGCCGGTCTTTCCGTTCGGACGTTTCCCGCGCGAAGACACAGTCCTCGGTCCGGAGATGAAGTCGACCGGCGAGGTGATGGGCTCCGCTCCGACATTTGGCGAGGCCTACGCGAAAGCCCTCCTCGGCGCAGGCATCGATCTTCCGCGTGAAGGGACGGCGTTTCTCTCCGTGAACGATAACGACAAGCGCCCGGTCATCGTGCAGCTGGCGAAGGATCTCGCGCAGCTCGGCTTCCGCGTCATCGCCACGTCGGGCACCCGCGATTACCTGCAGAACAACGGCGTGGAGTCGGGCCTCGCGTTCAAAGTCCACGAGTCGGAGCGCCCGAACATCGTCGACCGCATGATCAACGGCGAGGTCACGCTGATCATCAATACGCCGCTCGGCAAGAAGTCGTTCTACGACGACACGTATATCCGCCGAACGGCGTTGCAACACGGCATCAGCTGTCTGACGACGTTGACCGCCGCAACGGCCGCCGTCGACGGCATCCGCTCGCTCCGCGAAGGGATCAAGACGATCACCACGCTCCAAGAACAGCACGCGCGGTAGGGCTAAAAAAGCGTTTTCACCACGAAGACACAAAGAGCACAAAGGGGTCTCCTTTGTGTCCTTTGTGTCTTTGTGGTGATAAGCCTTTCGCTACTCCTCCGCGAGAATGGTGTGCATCGCCACGCCCACCGTTGCCGACGCGAGAATGAGCAGCGCGAAGAGTACGGTCACCGAGAGCGACGCCGTTGCGTCCGCGCCGCTGGCGCCGAGGAGTACGTGGGTTGGGGAAAAGTGATTGATCCAGAGTTGCAGCGCGGCAGACTTCCACGTCAGCAGTGCCGCCCAGCACGCCGCGATGATCAGGTACGCCGCGATCTGCAGGCGCGTGATCGGCAGCGACGCGCGCTCGACCGCGGTCTTCGATTGCAGCAGCCGCGCTTTCAGCCAGAGCACCGCGGGATCGGGGAGGATGTGTTCCCGTTCGTTGATTCCGGCGAAGCTGGCCATCCACGGCGCGACCTCGGCGGCGGCAGCGCACGATTCGCACGACGCGATGTGCATGCGCAACGATTCCGTCATGGCATCGTTCGTCACCGCGTCGATCACGTTCGGCTCGAAGGGACAATCGGTATTCATCGCGTCACCTCCGGGGCCAGCCCCTTTTTCGTCAGCATCTCGCCGAGGCGTTTGCGCGCGCGGAAGAGCATGACCTTCACGCTCTTCGACTTCACGCCGATCGCTTCCGCGATCTCCTCGTGCGAGTTTCCTTCCACATGCGCCAGCCAGAGCAGCGCGCGCTCCTGCGGCTTCAGTTCCGCAAAAACGCGTGACATGTCGTGGCGAAGATCGCCGCGATCCGGCCTCGCCTCGGCCGGCGTCCACTCGAACGGCCGCTCGCGGTCGCGTTTCGTTTCGCGGAAGTGATCGAAGACCAGGTTCGTCGCGGTCTTGTAGACGTAGCGGCGCAGATGATCCTCGTCCGCGATCGATGGATTGCTGCGCAGAAACTTGAAGAACGTCTTCTGCAGCAGATCGTCGGCCATCGTTGCGTTGCCGGTCATCCGGTAGATGTACGACCAGATACCTCCGGCCGTCTTCCGGTAGAACGCCTCGAACGTTGCCTCATCCATCGGTCTCTCAGGCCGCTGCGGCGCCGCCGTTCCTACGACGGCGCCGAACGGGAATGCGCTCAACATTACGTTAGTAACGGTACCTTCCAGTTGCACGATGGCCTCACGCCTGCGTTTCCGTCGAGTCGCGTCTGCCGATTCCATGGCTCATCACCTCGCGCGGCGACGGCGCGTCATCGCCGATCAGCCCGAACCGTTGCGACAACTTCAACGAGATGAGCGTGGAGATGAAGAAGCCGATGCCGAGTCCGGCGAGGATGAAACCGGGATACATGAAGCCGACGTTGCTGTCCGCGATCCAGATGGCGATGAACGCGGCGCCGAGCAGCATCAGGATCACGCCGCGCGATACGCCCCCGACGATCCTGTCGCGCGCCATGAGCTTCGGCATTTTGTCGATGCCGGTCAGGAACTGCTTGCCGGTATCGGAATTGAGAAAGTCGACGAACTCCGGGGCGTTGCTGAATTTGTCGATGAGGCGCGTCTGCACCTCGGCCTGCAGCGTGGCCTTGCGGTTTTTTGCGTGAACGCTGAGCCAGACGATGGTTGCGATCATCGCGAAGCTGCCCAGCGAGACGAATACGATCATGACGAATACGCCAGTTTCCATTGATGCCTCCAAGTACAAAGTCGGAGCTAATACGGCGGAGGCTGGGGATTGGTTAACGGGTCCCGAGCCTGACCAGCACAGACAAGAGTGTCTCTGCCACACCGGCGCCGCCGGTAGGGCTTGTAGATCAATGGCGCAGCCATGTGGCACAGACACTCCTGTCTGTGCTTTGGCAAGGTGCAGCTCCTGACGTTGTATCCGGCGTCATAGAATTCGCAGCCATGCATGCCACCGTCATCGTCGAGCTCAAGCCGTCCGTCCTCGACCCGCAGGGGAAAGCGATTCAGCATTCGATCAGCACGCTCGGCTTTGAGGGCGTGGAAGATGTGCGCGCCGGAAAGCTGTTCCGGATCACGCTTGCGGACACAGGCCAGCCTCGGGAAGAGATCGAACGTCAGCTCCGGCAGATCTGTGAGCGGCTCCTCGCCAACACGGTCATCGAGAAGTTTTCCTTCACGATCGATGACTAAGTTCGGCGCGATCGCGCTGATCGCGGTCGCGGCTTCGATCAACGCCCAGCCGCTTGCTCCGGTCGCGACCAAGGACCAGAAAATCATCAAGCGATGGGAGCTTCCCGGTGATCCGCATGGCGTCGCGGTCGGCGCCGACGGCACCATTTACGCCGGTCTCGCCAAGCCGCAGGCGGTCGTGGCCATCGATCCGAAGAGCGGCGCGATCAAGAACAAGATCGTTCTCGATTCCGCGGAAATCGCATCGACCAAAGAGCTCGTCACGATGCGCACCAACCGCGCCGGCACGCGGCTCTACATCGCCAACGGCAGCGACGAGAGCGCCACCATCATGTCCATCCCCGACCTCGCCGTCCTTCGCGAGATCACCATGGAAGGGGAAGCGATCCGCGACGCCGTTCCCGATCCGAAGGGCCGTTACCTCTACTTGCTCGGCCGTCACGTTCACGTTTTCGACATCAACGGCGAGAAGGAGCTGCGCACGATCAACATCGACGATCCGATGGCCGTCGCGCCGAGTGCGAACGGGTCGCTGCTCGCCGTCATCGCCACCGAGGATTTCGGCAACGCGAAAGCGACCTCGGCGGCGTTCTTCGACACCACGAATTTCGCCGAGGCCGCGCGCGAGCCGCTGCAGACCGACAAGGTCATCGAAGCCGCGCTCTTCGGCGCCAACGATCAGGCATTGATCGCGCTCAGCCGCGACGCGCTGTTCGAGAAGCCGCTTTCGGTGGCGAAACCGGCGTCGTCGAAACAGATGACGGCCGAGACCAACGGCAAGATGCGCATGGCCATCAACTTCGGCGACCTGACCAGCAGCGAAACGATCTGCCTCCCGGAAGGCAGCGGCGCGCAGATCGCGGCGCTCGCTTCGCCCGAGCTGCTCGTTTTCGCCGAACGCCGTTGCAGCGGCGGCGGCAGCTTCGTCGGCTCCGAGCGGCGCGTGAGCGCGATGTCGCTATACGGCATCGCCGCCTACGCAGTCGCATTCGATCGCAACACACTGATCGTCACCGACCGCGCGGGGTTCCTGACGATTTACAAAGCGCCGCGCCCGGGAGCGAAATAGCGCGGGCGATCTCCGTGCTACCATCGCCGGTCGGTCCTAATAATTTTGCAGTCCGGAGAGTCCATGCACTTCGTTCCTCGCCTTCGTGTCGCCGTTTTTGCGGCGGTGATCAGCCTTTGCGGCAGCGTTTTGTTCGCGTCCGATCCGTGGGATGCGCCGCCATTTGCTTCGGATCCGAAGGAATTGATCGCGGCGGCGGAGAAGGTGCCGAGCGATGCGGGATTCGTCGTCCTGCTCGATGAGGCGCACTACTCGTTCGAGGCGAACGGCAAGTCGCACACGACGCAGCGGCACATGTACCGCGTCATCGACGACTCCGCGGTCGACGGCCTCGGCACGATCGAAGTTCCGTGGGCGCCCTGGTACAACGACCGGCCGACCGTGCAGGCGCGCGTGGTGTCGAAGGATGGAACGGTCCACACGCTCGACGCCAAAGCGATCACCGAGGCGCCGGCGCGCGAGGATCTCGACATCTTCAGCGACAACCGCGTGCTGCGCGCGCCGCTGCCGGGCGTCGCAGTCGGCTCCGTCATCGAATACGTCATCGACTTCAACGGCAACAACCCGATCGGCGACGCGGGCGCGTCCGACATGTTCTTGTTCGGTGGGTATGCTCCGACGCAGCGCTCGCGCATGATCATCGAAGGCCCCGTCTCGCTCGAACCGAAGCTCGTCAACAAAACCGACCTGCAGGCCAAAACCGAGGAGAAGAACGGCCGGCGCATCATGACGTTCGAGAGCGGCCGCATCGAAGGGCGCAAAGACTTCGAAGGCTTCCTGCCGTTCGACGTCGTGCCGCTGCCGTACATCGCCTTCTCCACCGGCTCGTCCTGGCGCAACCTGGCAACGCGCTACAGCGAGATCGTCGACAAACAGATCGCCGGAAACGATCTGAAGAAATTCACGCATGACGCAATCGGCAACGCCACCGACCGGCGCGAGATCATCGCGCGATCGCTGGCCGCGGTCGAAAAGAACGTCCGTTACGCCGGCGTCGAAGTTGGCGAGTCGTCGATCATCCCTCGCCCGCCGCACACGGTCCTCGGCAACAAATACGGCGACTGCAAAGACAAGGCGACGCTGCTCGTGGCCATGCTGCGCGAGTCCGGCATCGCCGCGCACGTCGCGCTGCTGCGCGCCGGAGTCGACTTCGACGTTCATTCCGAACTTCCGGGCATGGGGCGCTTCAATCACGCCATCGTGCGCGTCGACGCCACCGCGAAGGATCCGGCCATGTGGGTCGATCCCACCGACGACTTCGCGCACGCCGGCGACCTGCCGTCGCAGGATCAGGGACGCCTCGCGCTCATCGCCGCAGCCGATACGGCCAGCCTGACGAAGACGCCGGAGACGCCGTCGACCGCCAACAAATATTCGGAGACGCGCATTTACACGCTCCCCGAGGATGGCAAGGCGCACGTCACGGAGATCAGCGAGACGGTGACCGGTTCCGAGGATTCGTTTCAGCGCCATTACTACGCCGAGAGCGATCACACCAAGTACCGCGAGCAGATCGAGACGTACGTGAAGTCGTACTACTCGGCCAAGAAGCTGGAGAAAGTCGAAGCGACCGATCCGCACGATTTGACGAAGCCGTTCCGCGTCACGATCGAGGCGGCGGACGCGGAAACCGGAGTTACGCGCGACGGCGATGCGGCGGTGGCCTTTCATCCCGCCAACCTGCTGAACTGGCTGCCGTATCCGATCCGCAATTACGGCGACGATCACGCCGAGGAATCGCGCAAGAAACGCGTCGGCGAGTTTGTTTTTCCGTCGCCCGGCGTGCGCGAGTGGACGTATCGCATCGTGCCGCCTCCGGGCTTCACCGTGCGCACGCTGCCGCCGAATGAAACGACGAAGCTCGGCACGACCACGCTCACGAAAGAGTTCACCTCGCAGCCGGACGGCGTCGTCCTCGCGGTGTTGCGCTTCGACAGCGGTCCGCGTCGCATCAGCGCATCGGAGTTCGAAGAGACGCGCGCGGCGATGAAGAAAATCTTCGAGACGAAAGCGACCATCATCGGCTTCGATTCCATCGGGCAAGCCAAGCTGAATGCCGGTGACGTCACCGCCGCGCTGGCCGAGTTCCGCAAGCTGGCCGCGCTGCATCCGAAAGAAGCGCAGCATCACATCGAAATCGCCCGCGCGCTTCTCGTCGGCGGCCTCGGCGATGCCGCGCGCGACGAGATCCGCCGCGCCGTAGCCCTCGAGCCCACGAACGCGCGCGCGCAGTCCGGACTCGCGGGCATCCTCGAATACGACCTCCTCGGCCGCTTGCTTCGCAAGGGCTGCGATATCGACGGCGCCCTTGCCGCGCTGCGCAAAGCGAAGGAGCTCGATCCGAAGACTGCCGAGTATCGCGGCGGGCTGGCGAAACTGCTGACGTACGGCACCGACGGTTCCGAGTACGGTCCCGGCGCGAAGCTGGACGAGGCCATCGCCGAGTACCGCGCCATCGCCAAAGACATCGGCGAAAAGGAAGCGAAGCAGTACGACGCCGATCTGATGACGACGCTGGCGCACGCCAATCGCTTCGCCGACATGAAGGATCTCGCCAAAACGATTCAGGACGCGCAGCTTCGCGAGACCGGCCGCATCACGGCCGTCGCGGCCACGGACGGATCCGCCGCCGCGGTGCGGGAGCTGGGCGCATTCGACGCGAACACGCGCCGCCAGTACGCGCAGACGATCGGCCAGATGCTCTTGAATCTGCGCCTCTATCCGCAGGCCACGGAGATGTACGAGGTGTCCACGCAAGGCGCGCAGAACGCGTCGACGGCGCGGCCGTTCATCGAAGCGCTGCGCAAAACGAAGCGGATCGAAGAGCTGCCGCTCGACGAGAAGGATCCGAAGGCCGTCGTGCAGAAGATGATCATGGCCATGGTCCGCAACGACATGCCCACGCTGAAGAAACTCTTCGCCTTCGATCTGAAGCCGGCCGCGGACGAAGAGGACGGCGACGATCCGCTCACCGTGATGCGCGGGCTGACCACCGGCGCGAGCATGCCGCCGGCGGTGATCGGCGATCTTTCGTTCGCGACGCTGCGCGTGCAGAGCGACGGCAACGACAAGAGCGGTTACCGCCTGCGCATCCGCAGCGAGAACGGCGTCAACATGCCGGCGCTGTTCGTCATCAAGCAGAACGGCCAGTACGTGATCCGCGCTTCGACGTCGACGGTCGACACGATCGGCGCGGCGGTGCTCGCATTCGCCGACGCCGGCGATCTCGAGTCGGCGCGCACGTGGCTGAACTGGGTGCGCGAAGACGTCCAGGCCGGCGGCGGCGACGATCCGCTGCGCGGCCTGCCATTCGCCGCGCTCTGGCCGAAAGACAATGCCGCGTCGAACGCGGACGAGATTCGCACCGCCGCGGCATCGCTGATGTTGCGGAAGAGCGAAGAGCGTAGTCTCCCGCTGCTCATCGCGCAGCGCGAGAAGGCCAACGATCACGCGAAGACGTGGATCGACGTCGCGCTCGCGAACGCGTATACGGCGCGCAAGGATTGGAAGAGCGTCGTCCCGATCGCGGAGCGGCTCAACGCTGCCTATCCCGACTCCGACAGCGCCTTCAGCATGCACGTCTTCTCGCTGTCGCTGAGCGGCCGGACTGCGGAAGCCGAGGAGTTGGCGAAGAAGCGGCTGGCCAGGAAGCCGAAGGATGACGAGGCGCTGCGTGCGCTGTCATCGAACGCCGCGAAAGCAAGGGACTACGCCGCCGCCGCGAAATACGCGGAGCAGCTCGTCGACGAGCTCTCGCCGACGCAGAACGATTACAACAACGCGGCCTGGTTCGAGCTGTTCGCCGGCAACGTGACGCATGCGATGGAAAACGCCCGTCGTGCCACCGCCGAGGAGTCGCAGACCTCGGCTGCCGCGCTGCACACGCTGGCCACGCTCTACGCGGAAACCGGCAAGAACATCGAAGCCCGCGACGCGCTCCTGCGCACGCTCGACAAGAGCCGCCGCGATCAACCCGACAGCAGCGACTGGTACGTCCTCGGCCGCATGGCCGAAAACTACGGCGTCCGCGACGCCGCCCTCGCCGCCTACAAACGCGTCGACAAAAAAGAAAACGACGGCGCCTCGGTCTGGGAGCTCGCGCAACGCAGGCTGGCGGCGATGGGGAAGAACTAGATTTCAGCGTCCATCTGCGTCATCGGCCGATGGACGCCGTCGTGGTCGGCGCCGGCACGGTCGTGTACTCGAGCGCGATGGCCGGTGTGCCGACTTCTTTTCCGTTCGACTCGGCGTGGGGATAGATGAAGTAGTTGAGCGGCTCGGCGGTGGGCGGCGTGAGGACGAGGTCGCGGCCCATCGTGAACTGGACGCGGTCGGGATCGAGATTGCCGAAGAGGTACGCGCGCCGCGCCGCGTCGGTGCTCTTCGACGCCTCGGAGGGATCGACGGGGATCCAGCCCTTGCCCTTCACGTAAAACTCCGCCCAGCAGTGATAGCCGGTAACGGTGCCTTTGTCGGACGTCATCGGGAAGCCGATGACGAAGCGCGCCGGAATCCCTTTCGCGCGCGCCATCGACATGAAGAGCGAATGGAAATCGGTGCAGTTGCCGGCCTTGATGTCGCAGGCGCGCTCGGTATCGCCGTGGCCCCATCCGGGAATGGTCTTGTCGTACTTCATCGTGGCCAGCAGGTAGTCGTAGATCGCGTGCGCCTGGGCAATCGTTCCCGTTTTTCCGGCGGTGACTTCGTTGGCCAGTTTCTTCACGCGCGGCGACAGCGTCACGAGCTTGTCCGCTTTCAGCGCGCGGGCGAGCTGCGCTTTTGAGGCGCGTGTCTCCGCCAACTTCGCGGTCGTGACCTCGCTGCGCGTTCCGCGGAAGTGAACTTTGACCATGAAATCGCCGGCCGGCGGATTCGGAACCTTCGTGTATGCGTAGCGGTCGCCGAATGTGCCTTCCGAGGTCTGCATCCATTTGAGAGGCGAATCGATACGGACGTCGCTGATGGTCTGTCCGCCGCGGCTCACCGGCAGCGGAATCCACACCGTCATCGACTTCAGTCCGGCCGGGACGTCTTTGATGGTGGCGACGTAGGTGGCCTGGAACGTTTTGTCCGAGGCGAACAGCGGCAGGGCGGCGGCAGCGAGGAGGAGGAAAAGGAGCTTGCGCATGACGCGGCGCAGTTTACCCGAGGTAAACATTTGCAAGCAGCCTCTTGACAATCGGAGTATTGGACTCCAATGTTTCGTTTCCACGCATCATCAGGAGCCAAGCCATCATTTCCGTAGACCAGCTTCCCGACAGCCGCCGCGCTATCCTGCTCGCCCTCAAGCGGCAGGGGCCATCCACGATCGCACAGCTCGCCTACCAGTTGCAGCTCACGGGCGAAGCGGTGCGGCAGCAGCTTCTGCAGCTCCAGCGCGAGGGATGGATCGAATCGCGCGTGGCTCGCGGCGACGAGCGCGGACGCACCGGACGCCCTGCCACGCGCTACAACCTCACCGAGGCCGGCGATCACCTCTTTCCGAAGAGCTACGACCTGCTCAACGTCGCCGTGATCGACGCCGTGGCCGAGGAGCTCGGGCCCGATGCCGCGGTACGTGTGTTGAAGCGCGTTTGCGACGATCGGGTCGCGGTCGAAGGGAAGACGCTGCAGGGGATGCCGCTTGAGAACAAGGTCGAGGCGCTCAAGGGTCTCTACGCGTCCGCCGATCCGTACATGACCAGCGAGAAGGTCGACGACGGCTTCCTGCTCGTCGAACGCAATTGCCCGTTCTTCAACACTGCGATGCGCCGCCCGGCGCTATGCAGCGTCTCCGTCAATGCGCTCACCCGCCTCCTCGGCGTTCGCGTGGAGCGCGATGAGACCTTCCAGGCCGGCGCCGGCCGCTGCGTCTTCCACATCTACGCGGATGAGCCGATCGACGCGGCGAAGTGGGAGTTCCAGTTGGAGAGCGAGCTGCCGCATCATCCTGCCGAGTAGTTTGTGTGGCACAGACACTCTTGTCTGTGCTTTTGCAAGATGCGGCGACTGAACTTGTAAAGCCTCGCATGAGCATACGCGGCTGATTGCTACATCTTCGCGAGCATCACCAGCACAGACAGGAGTGTCTGTGCCACACCTTCAGTCCGACTCGTCCAGCCGCACCTGCTGCTGCGCCACCTTCTGCAAACTGCCAGCGGGCGAATCGAAGACCGCAACGGCTCGGATCTGAACGGGCGAACGTCCGCTGAAGCTGTTCGGATCGTTGACGTAGGCCGTGGTCAGGAAATCGACCGACTGCACCGAGTGCGGCGCGATGACGGTGTTGAACTGCCGGTTTTTCGCCTGGACGCCGATGCTGCCGCCGCCGAGGCTGTCGAGATCGATGCGGCGCAAGGTGATCGGAACTTCGGCCTGATTCACGATGCGGAATTCGAAGTGCGCCTGAATGCCGGCGGCGACGGTCGGGATGTTCGTCATATCGGTGCGGCCGATGATGGTGATGTCCGGCTGCGGAATGTGTGCGGCGTTCTGCGAGAGCTGATTGCCGCTGGTGCAAGCCGCGGCGATGAGAAGAACGGAAAGGACAACCACTTTACGCATGACATCAATCTCCCATCGTTCCGACATTCTGGACTTCGACCTTCTGGAACTTTTTCCCGCCGGCCTCGAATTCGAGCGACGCGCGAAGTGTGACCGGTCCGTTGGCACCGCCGACGGTGTTCATCTCGACGACCGCCGGCGCCCAGAACGAGACGCGCTTCGTCTCGCCCGGCGCGATCGTTTCGTTGAAGGCTTGCGAGTACGGCCGCAGCGTATACGCGCCGCCACCGATCGACTGCACCGCCACGCGGCGCAGGCTCAAGGGCTCGGTCAGTTTGTTCTTCACCTCGACCGCGAACTGCGCCGACACCGGGCCGGTGTCGTGTTCGGTTCCGACGGCGACGCGGGAGATTGGGTAGATGTTGATGTCCGGCTCGGGACCGGGCGCCGCGGAGTCGGTGGCGCATGCGGCGAGCAGGAGCAGCGCGGTCAGTGTCACAGCGGTACGCATGATTCGTTTCTCCAAAAACAGGACGGGGAGCGTTTCCGCCCCCCGTCAGGTTGTCACAACGAACTGGTGAAGTTGTTTCACTTCACGTAATTCAGCATCTCTTTGGCCGTGGCGGCGTCCTTGCCGTTCGGTTCGAGCTCCAGGTACTTCTGGAGGTTCGTCTTGGCGTCGGCGTTCTTCTGAGTTCTTACATAGATCATGCCGAGCTCGTAGTAAGCCTGCGCGAATTTGTCATTCGCGGCGATGGCGCTCTTGAGGAGCGGTTCCGCTTCGCCGTCCTTGCCGGTGTTGATGAGGCGCGCCGCTTCGTTGAACATCGCGGAGGCATCGGCCGGCAGCTTCTTACGGTACTCGGCGGATTTGACCTTGTCGCCTTTCGCCAGATACGCATCCGCGAGGACGCCGAACATGTCCTGGTTGTCGGTATCGATCTCCAGCGCTTTGTTGGCGCGATCGATGGCCTTGTCGTAATTCTTGGTGCGCATGTACAGCTTGGCCAGCGCTTCGTAGCCGGCGGTCAGATCGGGCTTGGCCGCGACCGCTTCCTCGATCTTGGCGATGGCTTCGGGGAGCTTGTTGTCGTTCGCCAGCGCCGCGCCTTCGTTGTAGGCAAGGACGGCCGGGTTTGATTTCGCGGTAACCGGAACCGTGGCCGCCGGGGCAGCGCCGTTGCCCGGTGCGAGCGTGACGTCGCGCGTAACCATGTCGCCGAGCGAGAGCTTGATCTCCTGCTCGACCGGTGCGTAGCCCGGCGCGCTGAAGGTGAATTTGTAGGGAATCGTGGCGCCGAGCACCATGAAGCGGTACACGCCGTCTTTGTCCGCCTTGTAGTCCTGGTGGACCTTGTGGCCCGACACGGCGTCGATCGTGATCACCGCATTCGGGATCGGCTTGTGAGTGGCGGCATCGGTGATCTTGCCCTGAATCCGGCCTTCACCGATAGCGAATGCGCTGCCGGCCACAGCCATAATCACGAGCACGCTGAGGGCGAATGATTTACGCATCTGAATCTCCTGTCTGGTTGATTGTTCTTCGGAACTTAACGCCTCGTCTCCGAGAGCCATTCCGAGTTATTCAATGCTGAGGTAGGTCTGATCCTTGAGCCCGCGCTCGAACTCCTGGAGCAGCCGCATCCCCTCGTTCGGGCGGACGATATCCTGTTTGATCGCCGCATCGATCTGCGCCTTCATCCGCTTCTCCAGGTCTCCTCGGTCGTACTGCGTCATGGCCAGCACTTCGCCGATCGTGTTCCCGGGGATCTCTTCCTCGATGTAGAAACCGCTCTCCTCGTCGTCGTCGAGAAAGACGTGAACCTCGTTGACGCGGCCGAAGAGATTGTGGATGTCGCCCATGATGTCCTGATAGGCGCCGGTGAGAAAAATGCCGAGGTAGTAGGGAGCGCCGTCGCGAAGCTCGTGGAGCGGAAGCGTTTCGCGCTCATCGTTGCGGTCGATGTACTTCGATACCTTGCCGTCGGAGTCGCAGGTGATGTCGACCAGCGTCGACTCGAGCTGCGGCTTTTCGTTGAGACGGTGAATGGGAACGATCGGAAAGAGCTGTCCGAGGGCCCAGTGGTCGAGCAGCGACTGAAAGACGGAGAAGTTGCAGATGTGCTGGTCGGCCAGCTCGATATTCAGCGTGCGCAGATCCTCGGGGACTTCCTCCGGATCCATGTGCGTGACGATGCTTTGCAGCTTCTCCGCGATCTCCCAGTACAGCGTCTCGATGCGCGCCTTGACGTCGAGCGGCAGCAGGCCGAGCTCGAACATCTGCTGCGACTGCTCCTTGATCTGCTGCAGGTCGTGCCAAGCCTCATTGACGTTGTCGTCGCTGAGGTCGCGGTCGATCTCGAGGATTTCGCGCGTCAGCTTGTGGTCGCTGGCGCGGACCGAGCGCGGTTCGATGGGCGTCTTCTCGATCGCGCCGAAGGCCTGCACGACGAGCACGGAATGATGCGCGACGATAGCGCGGCCGGACTCCGAGACGATGTTCGGATGCGGCACTTTCTCGTCATCGCAGACGTCCATGACGTTGTAGATGATGTCGCTGGCGTACTCCTCGAGCGTGTAGTTCATCGAGGAGTGGAACTCGGAACGGGAGCCGTCGTAGTCGATGGCCAGGCCGCCGCCGACGTCGAGGTATTCGAGCGGATGCCCGAGCTTGTGCAGCTTGGCGTAGTACATGGCCGCCTCGCGCACGGCGCGCTTGATCGTGAGGATGTCCGGAATCTGCGAGCCGATGTGGAAGTGGAGGAGCTTGAACGCCGGCTCCATCTTCGCCTCGCGCAGAATCTCGATCGCTTCGAGGATCTCGGCGGTCGACAGTCCGAACTTGGCGTGCTCGCCGCCGGACGTGGCCCACTTCCCTTTTCCCTTCGACAGCAGACGCACGCGCATCCCGATCCACGGTTCGACGTTCATCTCCGCGGCGATCTTCGTGATGGCGCGCACTTCCGAAAGTTTCTCTGCGATGAGGATGACTTTCTTCCCCAGCTTGCGGCCGAGGAGCGCCATGCGAATGAAGGCGCTGTCTTTGTACCCGTTGCACACCAGCAGCGCTTCGGGATCGTTGTGGATGGCCAGCCCGGCGAACATCTCCGGCTTCGATCCGACTTCGAGCCCGTAATTGAACGGCCGTCCGGCATCGAGAATCTCTTCGACGACTTCGCGAAGCTGGTTGACCTTGATCGGAAAAACGCCGCGATAGCTGCCGCGATATTTGTGTTCGGCGATGGCCTCGTTGAACGCGGAGTTGAGCGTCTGCACGCGATGCCTGAGCAGGTCCTGAAACCGGATCAGCAGCGGAGCGTTGAGACTTAACCCTTGCGCCTCGCGCAACACGTCGATGATCGGAACGGCGATGCCGCCTTCCTGCAGCGGCGCAACGGTGAGATCGCCGGCGGGATTGACGTCGAAGTAGCCGGTTCCCCAGCGATCGATCATGTACAACGACGACGAGTCGTCGACCGTCCACGGCGGCTGTTCTTCGAACTGTTCGGGATGCGCTTCCATCAGGTTGGGAAGGATAGAACAAGGAGCGGCGAAGGGTATTGCGCGATTGTCATGATGACGCGTGATCAACAAGCGCGGGCACTGCTTTCGGCGTTACGACGCTGCGCTGGCTGCGGTGCGAGCGCCGTGTGCGGCTTCCCACTCGTCGGCTTCGGTCGAGAAGAGATTGATGCGCGCCTTCTTGTACTCGCGCGTCGGATAGAGCGCCTGCTTCTCGTCGACGCCGGTGTCGATAGCGATGTCGTTGATGATCGATTCGCACTCGTCGACCGAGCGCCCGTGCACGATCGTGTAGAGGTTGTACGGCCAGTCGTCGTAGACCGGGCGGAGGTAGCAGTGCGAGACGGCTTTGTTCTGCGACATCTTCACGCCGACGGAATCGACGTCATCGCCTTTGACCACCCACACGCCCATCGCGCTCGCGCCGAATCCGGTTTTGCGCGCCTGCACGACCGCGCCGTAGCGGCGGATGTAGCCGCGCTTCAGCAGCGACTTCGCCGCGGCCAGCAGCTCGTCGGCGGCGACGCCGTTCGTGCGCGCCATCGCTTCGAACGGACGCGGCTGAAGCGGAAGATCGCGCTGCAGCAGGCGGACGGACTCGATCTCCACCGCGGTCAACGGCGCAAGCTCATGTTCGCCGTGCGATTCGTCCGCGTCGTTGGTACCTTTGAATTGCTTGAGCGTCGGCAATGGACGGATGGCGTCGCATCCCGCTTCGTCGCCGAGCATTTCCACTGTCTTATCGAGGCCCAGCATCGACGTCGGCGCGACGGCGATGGTGAACCAGAGATTGAAGTCGTTGTTGCGCCGGTAATTCTGCGTCACGCCGGGATGCGCATTGATCGCCGCGGCGGCGTCGTCGATCCGTTCAGGATCGACTTTCGCGGCCACGAGGCACGACCGGTAGCCGAGTGCGCGCGCGTCGAACTGCGCGGCGAGCTGGCGGACGAGACCGTCGCGCTTCAAGCGCTCGATGCGCTTGATGACTTCCTTTTCCGACATGTCGATCGCCTGTCCGATCAGTGCGAACGGCGTTGAAACCAGGGGAATCTCACTTTGCAGGGCACCCAGCAGCTCACGGTCCCGTTGATCGATTTCCTGCATTTGGATCCTCGGCTACGTTGTGGCGTTCGGTGGTGGGGATGCGCCCGATTGTATGAGATCGGACGCCGCTTCACCAGTGTTCAAATGGCGGAATCGGCGAATCATCAGTAGGGATGTGTGGAAATTCATCGCCATCGAGACGCTTGTCTGTCGCACCTTGCACAAGAAGCGTTGCAACCCACTCTCTGTGACGCCTGGCGGCCTCTTCGACCGAGGTCCGATCGATCCCGCAAAAACGTTTCGGAAAGTCGCTCAGCTTCTCCAGCGCCGCGTCGAAAAGGCGCAGACCGCCCGGATAGGTCCCGCGTTTTACATGGTGATATGCGGCGGCAAGCTGGATGAGGCCCTGCAGAAAACGATGGAGGTCTGACTCCGCTTCGAGCCAGATCGTCTCCCACGACTCGTGCGCATCCCAGAACTCGGCCGCGTTGAAATGATCGAGGCCGGCGCGAAAGTACGTCACGAAGTCGGGCTTGCTCAGTCGTCCGACCTCGTGCCGCGCCGCAGCGTTTCGCACATCGCCGTCGTAAAGTCGGCAGTCGTTCCGCTTCCGCCGATGTCGCGCGTGCGATGTTCGGGACCGGAGTCGAGCACCTTCACGATGGCGTCATCGATCCGTTTGGCCGCGCCCATTTCGCCGAGGTGCTGCAGCATGAGGACGGCGGACTTGAGCAACGCCAGCGGATTGGCCTTGTTCTGACCGGCGATGTCGGGCGCGCTGCCGTGGACCGCTTCGAAGACCGCGCCGGCCTCGCCGATGTTCGCGCCGGCCACGACGCCGAGTCCGCCCACGAGTCCGGCCGCGAGATCCGAGACAATGTCGCCGTAGAGATTTTCGAGCAGCAGGATGTCGAACTGCTGCGGGTTCATCACCATCTGCATGCAGAGGTTGTCGACGATCTTGTCGTCCGCTTCGATGTTCGGATACTCCTTGGCCACGTTGCGGAAGCACTGCAGGAAAAGGCCGTCCGACAACTTCATGATGTTGGCCTTGTGCACAGCGGTCACGCGCTTGCGTCCGTGCGTGCGCGCGTACTCGAACGCGAACCTGGCGATGCGTGTGGAAGCCTTCTCGGTGATGATCTTGATCGACTCGACCACGCCCGGGATCACCTCGTGTTCCAGCCCGCTGTACAGATCCTCGGTGTTCTCGCGCACGACGATGATGTCGACGTTTTCGAAGCGCGTGATGATGTTCGGCATCGACTTGACCGGCCGCAGATTCGCGTAGAGGTCGAGCGTTTTGCGAAGGCGGACGTTGATCGAGGAGAAGCCGGTGCCGATCGGCGTCGTGACCTGACCTTTCAGCGCCACCTTGTTGCGGAGAATCGATTCGAGGACGTCGGGAGGCAGCGGATCGCCGAAGCGCGAAATGGCCTCGGCTCCGACGAAGTACTTTTCCCATTCGACGTCGACGCCGGCGCATTCGATGATCGAGACCACCGAGGCGGTGACCTCGGGGCCGATGCCGTCACCGGGGAGCAGCGTGATTTTGTGTTGAGCCATCATGAATCCTTTCCGCTCGCTCACGCGCCTCGGCGACGGAGAAGTCCTTCGGCAGCAGCGACGTCAGCGCGCCGTACTCCGGCAGCTCGTCGATGCAGCGATGGACGCTCTCCAGCGTCGGAGGGATGAAGTCGAGGTACCCCATGCGGCCGCGAACGAGCGGCTGCTTCGAAAACGTTCCGAGAATTTTGAGCGAGCGCTGCAGAAGAGTCTCGAAATAGCGGCGGCGCATCGATCGCCGTTCGCCCTGCGGCAGCTCGGAGCGCGCCGGCAAGCCGTGCACGCGCCACTCCGCATAGTAGTCCACCAGTTCCAGCTCCGTCTCGTCGCCGAGGATGCGGGCCACGCCGCGGTCGCGGAGAAGCGACGCGACGTCGTACGTGTCAGGACCCATTCTCAGATCCTGATAATCGATCAGGTAAAGTTTCTCGTTAAAGATATGAATATTCTGCCCATGATAATCGCGATGACATAGCACGTACGGATGTCGCGAGATGTTATCGGCCAGCTTTCGAAGCAACGGCTGCAGCGCCAGCGTGGCGTCCGGCGACACGTTCATCAGCTTCTCGAGAAAGAACTCCCGCGTCATCTCCAGCTCGTTGAAGAAGAAGTCGCCGGTGAAGGGCGGATTGATGTCGACGGCGCCCGCCTTCTGAAAGTAGACCAGCAGCGTGATCGCCTTCCGGTACCAGCGAATCCCTTCCTCGCGGTCGCGGTGCAGCAGATCGAAGAGCGTCTCCTCGCCGACGTCCTGCTGCAGCATGGCCGTCTCACTGTTGCGGATCAGTCCGGGAAGATAGGCGTGCTTCGACGCCGCGTAATACGCCGACAGCACGCGCGCCAGGTCGCGCCGCACTTCCTCGGGGTACCAGGCCAGCATGCGCGTGCCGCCGTCCGGCAGGCTCACGCGGAAGTAGCGCCGGACGGAGGCGTCGCCGTTCAGCGCCCGCGCCGACCACCCCTCCCCGACACACTCGGTGAGAAACGCCGCGGCGTCGTCGGGGAGGGATACGTCGGTCATCGATTACCGCTGTTGCAAGAACCTGGACCTATTTCGGCGTCGGCCCCTGTTCTTCCGGCTTGGCGTCGCGAATCACGATCTTGTCGATGGTGGTCGGGTTGTTCGGACGATCCGACGCATCACGCGGCGCGCTGACGATTTTGTCGGCCACGTCCATCCCCTTCGTGACCTGTCCGAAGACGGTGTACTGCTTGTCGAGGAACGTCGAATCGCTGGTGACGATGAAGAACTGCGACGAGGCGCTGTTCGGATCGTTGGAACGGGCCATCGACACGATCCCGCGCTTGTGCGAGACCGAGTTGAACTCCGCGGCGACGTTCTTGCCGGAACCGCCCGTGCCCCAGGTCGAAGGCGCGCCGGAGATGGTGTTCGGGTCGCCGCCCTGAATCATGAAGCCCGGGATCACGCGGTGGAACTTCGAGCCGTTGTAGAAGCCCTTCTCGGCAAGGTCGATGAAGTTCTTCACGTGATTCGGAGCAACATCGGGAAAGAAGCGAATGTCGATCTCGCCGGCGCTGGTGTGGATTTCGGCGACTTTGTTCTCGTACTGGCTCATCGGTTTGTTCTCCTCTGCCGCAGCGCTCGACGTCGTGGCCGGCGGTACGGTGGCCTCGGTCGCGGTGGCGCTGCTGGTCGTGTTGGTTTCGGTTGCGGCGGTGGTCTCGTTGTTGGCGGTACTTGCGGGCGTGCACGAGGCGACGGCCACCGCCAGCAGCGCGTAAATGACGTTCTTCAAGAGCAATCCTCCTCGCGTAGTCTCGGGCGCGAATCCTACTACGCCAGGGCTAGTGAGTCTGCGCGGTAGAAAGATTCGACGAAGATGGCGGCTGAGCCTTGGGCGACCAACGCTGCCGGCCGTGCCGGCCTACGGTCTGCGGCGGCCGCGATCGGAGAATTGCGGACGCGAATTGACCGCCGTCCGTCCGTTGCCGCCGGTGGGGCGGGACGGCGCTGACGGACGCGAGCTCGCGTACGTGCTCGGACGCGGCGGACGCGGCGCCGCGTTGCGCACCTGCGGGCGCGACGGCCGCCACGACGTCAGCGGCGGCGCGACCGCTTTGAACGCGCTCGCATCGAATCCTTCGGCCACCTTGCGCGGGATGCCGCGGGAGATGAAGTGCTCCAGGTCGCGAAGGTTGGCGCGGTCGTCGGGCGTGACGAAGCTGATCGCGTCGCCGACCGCTTTCGCGCGGCCGGTGCGGCCGATGCGGTGGACGTAATCCTCAGGCTGCGGCGGAAAGTCGTAGTTGACGACGTGCGAGATGCCTTCGACGTCGATGCCGCGCGCGGCGATGTCGGTGGCCACGAGCACGCGCACCGTCCCGGCCTTGAAGGCCTTCAGCGCGGCGATGCGCTGGCTCTGGCTGCGGTTCGAATGCAGCGTGGCCGTGTTGATTCCGGACGAGGCCAGCTTGCGCGCGATCTTGTCGGCGCCATGTTTGGTGCGCGAGAAGACCAGGACGGAATCAAGATTCGCATCTCGCAGGAGATGGAGCAGCAGCGGCAGCTTGGCCTCTTTCGTCGTCTCGTAGACGAACTGCGTAACCGTCTCGGCGGGATTGGCGCGGCGTCCGACCTGAACAATCTCGGCGTTCACCAGAAATTCGTTCGTCAGCGTCTCGATCTCTTTCGAGAGCGTCGCCGAGAACATCATCGTCTGCCGCTGTTTCGGCAGCGCTTTGACGATGCGGCGCATGGCGGGGAGGAAGCCCATGTCCAGCATGCGGTCGGCTTCGTCGAGCACGGCCACTTCCAGGCCGGAGAAGTCGACGTGGCCCTGGTCCATGAGATCGATGAGGCGGCCGGGCGTGGCGATGACGATTTCGGTTCCGGCGCGGAGAGCCTGAATCTGCGGCCGCTCGCCGACGCCGCCGTAAACGGTGGCGATGCGCAGATGGAGATGCCGCGCGTACTTGCGCACGTTCTCTTCGATCTGCACGACCAGCTCGCGCGTCGGAGCGATGACCAGCGCGCGCATGCAGCGGCGATTGGTGGCCGAGCCGCGCGTCGAAAGCCGCTGCAGAATCGGCAGCACGAACGCAGCGGTCTTGCCCGTGCCGGTCTGCGCAATTCCGATGACGTCGGATCCGCGCAGCACGAGCGGAATGGCTTTGGTTTGGATGGGAGTGGGTTCGGTGTAGCCGGCTTCGCGCACGGCTTTGGCGATTTTCGGGTCGAGCCCGAGTGCTTCAAAAGGCATTGGTGAGTCCGTTCCTGTCAGAGTATTTGTTCAGCTCTGACGCTCGGACAGAGTGAAGCAGTGTGCGATCCAACTCGAAGAGGACGGAAAAAATTGCCCTAACGCTTGAAGACGAACGGTTTACTGATCGCGTTGCCGTCGCCGTCGTAGAAGCGGATGGTCATCGAAAGCGCGTCCAGTTCGACGGTGGCGAATCCGAGTTGGCGCGTCGCCTCGGATGGGTAGAGCGTGTGTTTGTGCGGGACGAGCGGCGGAACGGGATCGGAGCCGGCGCCGCTGATGAGAAGCCGCGGTTGGGCGGCGATCAACTCGAGGTGATGATCGTGGCCGCAGATGTAGAGGTCCACGTTGCCGCGCAGCATCAACGGATGAAGCGTGATCATGCGCAGGTGCTGGTCGCGTGGAAAGTGGCCGTGGTAGCCGGAAGAAATGATCGGATGATGGCCCACGGCGATCCGCCACGGCGTCGTTTTCTTCGCGGCGAATGTGTGGCGCAATGCATCCGCCGCGTCGTCGTTTCGCGCGGCGGCGTACGGCGTCGTATCGAGCATCAGCAGTTCGGCGAGCTTTGAGTCGACGACGTACTGACGGGCCGGGAACTGCCAGTGCGGAACGACCGTCGCGCCGATCTGCACGGCCGGCTGCGACTTGCCGCAGAAATCGTGATTGCCGAGGACGGGGAAGAGCGGCACGCCGACGCGGCTGAGGGCGCGGACGCGGTTCCATTGCGGATCGGACGCGGACGACGGACCGCAGGGATAGAACGCATCGCCGGTGATGACGACGGCATCGAGCGGCATGCGCGAGTGCAGCTTCGCGATGCCGTTGGCCACGCGATCCGAGCCTTCGCCCGTGTCGCCGACAACGGCGATGCGCAGCGTCGCCGCGTGCGGCGCGAGCGGCACGTGCGGAAGCGGCGCGCCGAGGGTGAGCGCCACGAGAAGCAGATAGACTGTTGCGATCATGCCGCTGGTAAAAATTTACGCGCCAAAAAGAAGCAAATCCGCCCGGCAACTACGCAAGATCTCCGATGGCATTCAGGAAGCGCTGGTCGCCCACGCGAACGTTCCGCCGAACAGCCGCTTCTATCTCTTCATTCGTCTCGAACGTGACGAGATCGTTGCAGACCCATCGTATGGCGGCGTGACGCGATCCAAGAACGCGATTTTCATCGAGATCACGCTCAACGCCGGCCGGACGCTCGAAGTCAAGAAGGCGTTGTATGCCGGAATCGCCTCGCGACTGGAGAGCCTCGGCGTCCGGCCGGACGACGTGGTGATCCTGCTGATCGAGGTGACGAAGGAAAACTGGTCATTCGGCGGGGGCCGGGCTACGTACGCGTAACGCGCCTTGGAACGCTCGGCCGCGGAGCGGCATCAGAAGGTAGCGAGGGTGCGAGCAGCTTCATCGCGAGCACCCCTCGAAAACGAGAGTCGAGAATGAAGTGTGCCGCGTCAGCGGCATCCGATGGGTGTCACATTTTTTCGAGTGCCGCTGACGCGGCACAAATCGTGGGCGCGTCCATCTTCGAGGGGTGTTCGCTTCGCTCTCACCCCTCGCTACCCTCTGAAGCCGCTTCGCGGCGCTGCGCAAGCGCCTCCCGCCGCCCCTCAGAGCACTTTGCTAGAATGCGCCGCCGCTTGGGTCTGTTGTGGGCGCCCGCGTGACCTGTGTCCGGGTTCGCACGTCAATAGGTCGACAGGTTGCAACCGCCCCGGAACGTGCCGACTGAGCTCAGTCCGTCACCGCCTCACCAGACAAACTATGAATCGAACCTTTTCGCTCTGCCTAACGGCCGTCCTCTTCGCCGGGAGCGCCCTTGCGCAGACCGCCCAACCGGCGCCGCAGCCGCCTCCGAAACCGAAAGCCGGCACGATCATCGACCGGCCTGACTCCGGACGAATCACCACCGAGCCGACGACCACTCCGGCCCCGGCACCCGCCCCGGTCACTCCGCGCCCGGGCGCCGTCCAGACCGGACAGCGCATCGAGCGCTTCGAGGCTGTCGGCAACACCAGCGTTGCCAGCGACACGATCCGCGTCTACCTCGGCGTGAATCCCGGCGATCCCTACGATCCCGCCGCGCTGCAGCGCAACTTCCTCAACCTCTGGCAGACCGGCCTTTTCGACGACATCCGCATCGAGACCGACAACGCGCCGAACGGCGGCGTCATCGTCCGCGCCGTCGTCAAAGAGCGGCCGCGCATCGGCGCCGTCGAATATCGCGGCAACAAAGAGCTGAACGCCGCCAAGATCACCGAGCAGTTGGACAAGGACAAGATCGATCTCCACGTCGGCAACACGCTCGAGCAGACCCTCGTCCGCCGCGCTGCCGAGTCGATCAAGAAGGCGTACGCCGAGGGCGGATTCGAAGGCGTCACCGTCGACACCACGCTGGAAGATATGACCGAAGGCGACAAGAAGATCGTCTTCAACGTCAGCGAAGGCATCAAAGCCACCGTGGCCCGCATCGTCTTCACCGGCAACCAGCACTTCTCTTCCCGCCGTCTGAAAAAACAGATGAAGGAAGTGAAGGAGAACAACGTCGTCACCTGGATCCGCAAGAAGAACCTCTACATCCCGTCGAAGCTGGATGAGGATCTCGAGCACATCAAGAACTACTACCAGGACTACGGCTACACGAACGTCGCGTTCGGCGAGCCGCAACTGACGACGATCGGCTCGGCGAAGAAGCCGCGCGTCCGGATCACCATCCCGATCAAAGAAGGAACGATCCATCGCCTCGGCGACGTCACCGTCACCGGCACGACCGTCTTCAAGCCGGAAGCGTTCACCGGCAACTTCCCGGTCAAGAAGGGCGACATCATCCGGCGCAAGCCGATTCAGGACCGCCTCGACGCGCTCGATGAGCTGTATCGCATGCGCGGCTACATCTACTCGTACATCAATCCGGAGTACGTCGAGCGCGAGAACAACATCGTCGACGTCCACATCACCGTCTTCGAAGGCGATCAGTTCCGTCTCGGGCGGCTGGAGTTCCAGGGCAACACCACCACGAAAGACAAAGTCCTGCGGCGCGAAATCTTCCTCGAAGAGGGAGAGATCATGGACATGGAGACCTTCAAGCAGTCGATCTACAAACTCGGCCAGCTCGGCTACTTCAAGGTCAACGACAACCCTGACTTCAAGGTGAACCAGGAGAAGAAGACGGTCGACGTGACCGTGAAGGGAAGCGAAGAGGGGAAGAACGACGTGCAGTTCGGCGGCGGCTACTCCGAGGGCACCGGCTTCTTCGTGCAGACGCAGTTTTCGACGCGCAACTTCCTCGGCGAGGGCGAGAACCTCGGCCTCAGCTTCCAGCGCGGCAATCGCCAGAATTTCTACTCGCTGTCGTACGCCGATCCCTGGTTCATGGATACGCCGAACAGCCTCGGCATCTCGCTGTTCAACCGCAATACCGACTTCCCACTCTCGGTCGGCTACCAGGAGCGCAGCAAAGGCGGATCGATCGCCTACGGCTACCGCCTGCATCGCTTCGACAGCCTCTCGTTCGTCTACGGCCTCGAGCACGTGAAGACGCATGAAGAGTCGAACCTGCAGCCGGATACCAACGGCAACGTTCCGATCTCCGACATCTCCGACCTGACCTACACCTCGTCGTCGATCGGACCGTCGTACTCGTTCGATTCGCGCGACAATCCGTTCGACACGACGCGCGGCGGCCGCGTGAGCATGGGGCTGACGTTTTCGGGCGGACCGCTCGGCGGAACGATTCACGCCTTCCGGCCGACGTTCGCGGCGACGAAGTTCTTCAAGCTGTCGCGCAAGTCGTCCTTCAGCGTCAACGTCGACCTCGGCTATCTCCGTCCGCTCGACTACGGCAAAGGCTGCGCGCTGACGTACGACGATTACGTCGATCAGAACAGCAAACTCTGCGTGCCCAAAGGGCAACGCTTCTTCGTCGGCGGCGAGTATTCGGTGCGCGGATTCGAGTACGGAACGCTCGGTCCGAAGGAAAAGTTCGGCGGCGTCGAGCAGATCGCCGGCGGCTACAAACAGGTCTTCTTCAACTCCGAATACATCTACCGTCTGAACGATCCGCTGCGCCTCGTTTTCTTCGCAGATGGCGGATGGGCCTACGGTTACAACGACAAACTCGACCTCAGCAAGATCCGCTACTCGACGGGCGCCGAGCTTCGCATCTTCCTGCCCGTGTTCCAGTTCCCGATCCGCTTCATCTACGCCATCAATCCGATGTCGAAGCCGGGCGATAAGTTCAAGACGTTCAACTTCACCATCGGGAATACCTACTAAACAGGGGGCGATTTAGGCCATGTCCACGCCCCATCACTTAAGGAGATTTTCATGAAGAAGGTACTCATTTCGCTCGCGGTAGCAGCGCTCGCGGCTCCGATGTTTGCGCAGAGCGCGCCGGCTCGCGTCGCGGTCGTCGACGTCAACAAGGTTCTGATGAGCTCACCGCCGGGAAAAGCGGCGTATGAGCGCCTGAAGAAGATGCAGGACGATCGCATCGCCAAAGTTCAGGCCATGAACGATGAAATCGCCAAGCTCGACAACGACATCAACACGAAGAAGATGTCGCTCAGCGAAGACAAGCTGGCCGACATGGCCAAGCAGCTCTCCGACAAGAAGATCGCCGCCCAGCGCTACGCGCAGGACGCCGATCGCGAAGTCGGCGAAGCGCGCGACAAGACGCTGCTCGACCTCGAGAACAAGATCAAGCCGGTCATCGACTCGGTCGGCAAAGAGATGGGTCTCGCGGCTATCTTCAACAAGTTCGAGTCCGGTCTGGTCTACGCCTCGGACGCGATCGACATCACCGACACGGTGATCAAGAAGTTCAGCGAGGCAGCTCCGGCCGCGAACACCGCGCCCAAGAAGCCGTAACCTCGATCACGACGCTCACTCGAAAAGCCTCCCGCGCGGGAGGCTTTTTTCGTTGAGAGCGACATACAATGCGCGCCCGAATGCCCGCGGTCCCGATCTCCGAAATTGTCGCGTATACAGGCGGCCGCTATGACGGTCCGGCCGACCGGATGATCGAAGGCGTGGCGCCGCTGGCCGAGGCGGGCGAAGCGCAACTGGCCTTCCTGTCCAATCCGAAATACGCGCCGCAGCTCGCATCGACGAAGGCTGCCGCGATCCTCGTTCCGCAACAGATTGCCGGAGACGATGACCGTTTCGTCCGCGTCGCCGATCCGTACTTTGCGGTCGCGCAGGTATTGACGAAATTCTTCGCGTCTCGTCCGGTGCCGGAAGGCATCTCGCCGCGCGCATCGATCGCGCAAAGCGCGAAAATCGGCGAAGGCGTGTCGGTCGGACCGTTCACGACGATCGCCGACAACGTCACGCTCGGCGACGGCGTCATCGTCTACCAGAACGTCTCCATCGAGGCGGGATCGGTCATCGGAGACGGCAGCATCATCTATCCCCAGGTTTCGATCTACGAGCGCTCCATCATCGGCAAGCGCTGCATCATTCACAGCGGCAGCGTCATCGGCGCGGACGGCTACGGTTTCGCCACGCACGGCGGCCGGCATCACAAGATCCCGCAGGTCGGCATCGTGCGCATCGGCGACGACGTCGAGATCGGCGCCGGCTGCACGATCGACCGCGCCGCACTCGGCGAGACGTCGATCGGCGACGGGACCAAGATCGACGACCAGGTGATGATCGCCCACAACGTCAAGGTCGGGAAACACTGCCTGCTCGTCGCGCAGGTCGGGATCGCCGGCTCGACGGAGCTGGGCGATTACGTCGTCGTGGCCGGCCAGTCCGGTTTCGCCGGCCATCTCACCATCGGCAATCGCGTCCAGGTGGCCGCGAAGAGCGCGGTCCTCGGCGACGTCGCAGACGGCGAGAAAGTGATGGGCATTCCTGCGGTACCGTTCCGCCAGTTCGCGCGCCGGGAAGCGATCATGCGCCGGATGACGCGGCGCAACACGGAGAACAAATGAGCATCCTCACCATCACCGAAATCATGAAACTGCTGCCGCATCGCTACCCGATGCTGCTGGTCGATCGCGTCCTCGAAATCGAGGACGGCAAGCGCATCGTCGGCCTGAAAAACGTCTCGGCCAACGAGCAGTTCTTCCAGGGCCATTTCCCTGGCGCGCCGGTCATGCCGGGCGTCCTCATCGTCGAAGCGATGGCGCAATGCGCCGCCATCCTCGGGCTGCGCGATATGCCCGACCGCGAGAAGAAACTCTTTCTCTTCGGCGGCGTCGACAAAGCTCGATTCCGGCGCCCGGTCGTTCCCGGCGATCAATTGCAGCTCGAATGCATCGTCCTGCACCGCCGCTCCACGTCGGTCAAAATCCACGGCAAGGCCACCGTCGACGGCCAACTGGTCGCCGAGGCCGAGCTGTTCAGCGTCCTGATCGACAGACCCGAGTGATGACGATGGCCGAAATCGACTCCACAGCAATCGTCAGCCCCAACGCTCTCCTCGCGCCCGACGTCGTCGTCGGCGCCTACGCGGTGATCGGTCCGAACGTCACCATCGGCAGCGGCAGCGTCATCGGCGCGTTCACGCGCGTCGAAGGGCCGACCGCGATCGGCGAGCGCAATCAGTTCTACGGACACGCATCGATCGGCGGTCCGCCGCAGGACCTCAAATACAAGGGCGAGCACACCGAGCTGGCCATCGGCAACGACAACATCTTCCGCGAGTTCGTCACCATCAACCGCGGCACCACCGGCGGCGGCGGCAAGACCACCATCGGCAACGAAAACTTCTTCATGGCCTACTCGCACGTCGCGCACGATTGCCACGTCGGCTCGCACACGATCTTCGCGAACAACGCCACGCTGGCCGGCCACGTGGAGATCGCCGACTACGCCACTATCGGCGCCTTCAGCGCGGTGCATCAGTTCTGCCGCGTCGGCGAACACGCCTTCGTCGGCGGAGGCTCGATGATCACGCAGGACGTGATGCCGTACGCGAAAACGGTGGCCAGCCGCGACAACCGCTCGTACGGCATCAACACCATCGGCCTGGAGCGCAAAGGCTTTTCGAAGGAAACGGTCGAAGCGCTGCAGCGCGCCTATCGCATCCTGATCCGCTCGAAACTGCGCGCCGACGAGGCGCTGCAGAAGATCGAGGACGAGCTCGGCCTCTTCCCGGAAGCTCGGTACCTCGTCGAATTCGTACGCACATCGAAGCGAGGGATCATCCGTTGAAGGTAGGAGTCGTCGGTACCGGCTACCTCGGCCGGCTGCACGCGCGCATCCTGACGGAGATGCCCGAGGCGGAAGTCATCGGCTTCGTCGAGCCGGATGACGCGATCGCCGCCGACATCATCGCCACGCTGAAGTTGAAGCGCTTCGAATCCGTCGCCTCGCTCGCGCGCGAGATCGACTGCGCCGTCGTGGCGACGCCGACCACGACGCACTTCGACGTCTCCCGCGAGCTACTCGAAGCCGGTTGCGACGTCATGGTGGAGAAGCCGATCACGGCGACGGTCGACGAAGCGCGCCGGCTCATCGACGTCGCGAACGCGAACAATCGAATCCTGCAGGTCGGCCACGTCGAGCGCTACAACCCGGCCATCACCGCGGTCGCGCCGATCCTGAACAACGTTCTCTACATCGAAGCGGAACGCCTCGGCGTTTTCGTCGGCCGCTCGCTCGACATCGACGTGCTGCTCGACCTGATGATTCACGACCTTAACCTCGTCCTCTCCTTCCTCGGCCAGCGCGTTGTCGACGTCCGCGCCGTCGGCGTCGCGGTGATGACGGAGAAAGTCGACATCACCAACGTCCGCATCGAATTCGAAAACGGCGCCGTCGCCAACCTCACCGCCAGCCGCGTCTCGCAGGACCGCGTCCGCAAAATCCGCTTCTTCAGCCGCGAGGCCTACATCTCCGTCGACACGAAAGAGCAGGAAGTGAAGGGCTACCGCCTGTCCGGAAAAACTGTACTGCCGATCGAAGTCACCGTGACGAAGCAGGAGCCGCTCCGCGCCGAACTGGAGGCGTTCGTCGAATGCGTCCGCACGCGTACCCGCCCGCTGGTCAGCGGAGACGATGGACTCGCCGCCGTCGAGCTCGCGATTCGCGTAGCAAAGGCGATCGATGAATCGCTGAAGCGCTTCGAAACCGCAAAAGCCCCATTCTGACGTTGAGGTCGGAGAAGGGACACGCTACCGGCGACGCGCGGGCGCAGACACGCGGTGTGCTGCGATATGGCGCGGCAGGCGGGCATCTTCGCGGCGCCAGAGAATCCGCGTGCGCGGAAGCGGAACCTCGCGGAGAAGCGCAGCCAGGAACGCTGAAGCGTCAGCCGATTCGGGGATCCGCAGCGTGAGCTGATTCGAAATCTCGCCGTAGTAGAGAACGAAGTAGCCGCCGTCATCGAGCTTGATCAGCGCCGCCTTCGACGGCTCAGGCGCTTCCTGCGGATCGTCGATGTGCTGAAACGCGACAGGAAACCACTTCGGCAACTCCGCTTCCGACACGCGCGCCGTCAGAACCGGAAGGGCGTGAGTCTTCAATTCATTCGGCTTGGCTGTTCGCATAGTCACTCGGCGTCGTGTCTGACCGAAACGATCATAACGAAAGGCAGAACGCCGGCCTCACGGCCGGCGTTCGAATCAATCGCTCTTCGTTAAAGCCCTACGGCGTCAGCGCCTCGGTGCTCCGCGGCATCAGCAGCACTTCGTTCGCGTTCATCGTGAAGTCGATCCACTCGGGCATCGACTCCTTGTGGCGGATCAGGAACTCCGACAGTTCGTCTTCGATGTAGCGCTGGATCGCGCGGCGCAGCGGACGCGCTCCGGAGTTCGATTCCTCCTCGGCACGCGACAGCAGCCAGTCGATGACCGAGTCGTCGATCGCGATCTGCACGCCTTTCTGCACGAGCGCGATGTTGACGTCGTCGACCAGCAGCCGGCAGATCGCGCGCAGCTCGTTCTGCGTCAGCGGATTGAAGATGATGATGTCGTCGATGCGGTTGATGAACTCGGGGCTGAACTCCTTCTTCAGTTCCTGATGGATCATCGCCTCGGCGGACTTCTGATCGGCCTCGCTCGACTTTTCGCGGAAGCCCATGTGGCCCTTCGTGGTCAGGAAGCGCGTGCCGAGGTTGCTGGTCATGATGATCAGCGTGTTGCGGAAGTCGACCTGATTGCCGAGCGAGTCGGTCAGCAGGCCGTCCTCGAGAATCTGCAGCAGGATGTTGGCGATGTCGGGATGGGCCTTCTCGATTTCGTCGAGGAGCACGACCGAGTACGGATTGCGGCGAACGCGCTCGGTGAGTTGTCCGCCTTCTTCGTGGCCGACGTAGCCCGGCGGCGAGCCGATGAGCTTCGAGACGGCGTGCTTTTCCATGTACTCGGACATGTCGAAGCGGATGAGGTGGCGCTGCGATCCGAAGAGGAACTCGGCCAGACGTCGCGCCACTTCTGTTTTCCCGACGCCGGACGATCCGAGGAAGATGAACGATCCCATCGGACGGTTCGGAGAGGCGACGCCGAGGCGCGAGCGGCGGATGGCGCGCGAGATCGCGCGGATCGCTTTGTCCTGCCCGACCACGCGCCGCATCAGCGAGTCTTCCATGTTGATCAGCTTCGCCGCTTCGTCGGCTTCGATCGACGTGACCGGGATGTCGGTCCAGGAGCTGATGATCTCCTCGACGTCCTTCTTGGTCACTTCCATCAGCTCTTCGCCGACGGCCTCGCGCTCCTGTTTGAAGCGCTCGACCTCTTCCTTCAACTCGATCTCGCGCTCGCGCAGGAAAACGGCCTTCTCGAAATCTTTGTCCGAGATGGCCTTCTTCATCTCCTTGACGATGGAGCGAATCTCCGACTCCAGCCGGCGCAGGTTCTGCGTGTCGGCCACGCGCCGCAGCTTCACCTTCGCACCGGCCTCGTCGATGATGTCGATCGCTTTGTCGGGGAAGAAGCGGTCGGTGATGTAGCGATTCGATTGGTAGACGGCGCTTCGAATGGCGGTGTCGCTGTACTTCACCTTGTGGAAGTTCTCGTAGCGCTCTTTGACGCCTTCCAGGATTTGCAGCGTCTCGACTTCATTCGGCGGCGCGACGTTGATGGCCTGGAAGCGGCGCAGCAGAGAGCGATCCTTCTCGATGTAGCGGCGATATTCGCGGATGGTCGTCGCGCCGATGCAGGAGATCTCGCCGCGCGACAGCGCCGGCTTCAGGATGTTCGCGGCATCGAGCGAGCCTTCCGCCGATCCGGCTCCGATCAGCGAGTGGATCTCATCGATGAAGATGATGATGTCGGTGTTTTCCTTCAGCTCTTTGATGATGCCTTTGAGGCGCTCCTCGAACTGGCCGCGGTACTTCGTGCCGGCCACGATGAGCGAGAGGTCGAGCGAGAGGATCCGTTTGTTGGCAATGAAGAGCGGGACGTTGCCGTCGACGATCCGCTGCGCCAGCCCTTCGACGATGGCGGTCTTGCCGACGCCCGGCTCGCCGAGGAGGATCGGATTGTTCTTCGTGCGGCGGGAGAGAATCTGGATGATGCGCTCGACTTCCTTCTCGCGTCCGATCAGCGGATCGAACTGCGCGGAGTGCGCCATCGCCGTCAGATCGCGCGCGTACTCGGCCAGGAATGGCAGCTCTTTCTTCTGCTTGTCGGCCTCGCGCTCTTTGAGGATCGAGATCGTCTCCTCGCGCACGCCGTAGACGTTGAGACCCTTGGCGGTGAGGATGCGCGCGGCCGTCGACGATTCGACGCGCAGGATTCCGATCAGCAGATGTTCGGTGCCGACGTACTGATGCAGCATCGACTCTGCTTCATGCGCCGCGTACGCGAGAATCTTTTTCGACTCCTCGGAAAGCGGCAATTCGGCCGACGAGGAGATGCGGTCGACGAAGAGCCGGTCGCCTTCCACTTCACGGCGAATCTGCTCGGGCTTCACGTTGAAGCGCGAGAAGATCTCTTTGATGATTTCCTCCCCCTCGCGCAGAACGCCGAGGAGGATGTGCTCGGACTCGATGACGCGAGAGCCGAGCTTCGAGGCTTCATATCGGGCGAAGAAAAGAGCGCGTCGTGCTTTCTCGTTGTATTTTTCGAACATGGGCGTTGGACGTAGTTTAACCCCGGCTGCCAATGCTCATCTCAAAGACACGGTCGCAGCGAGCAGCCAGATCACGATTGTGCGTGACGATCACCGACGTCAGACCGCGCTTTCCGTGACATTCCCGCATCAGATCAAAGACGCGCTCGCTCGTTTCGAGATCGAGATTGCCGGTCGGTTCGTCGGCGAGAAACAAGAGCGGATCCGCAAGCAACGCGCGCGCGATGGCCACGCGCTGCTGCTCGCCGCCGGAGAGCTGATTCGGGAAGTGACGCGCGCGGGTTTCCAGTCCCAGCTCGCCCAGTAAGGAAGACGCTTTCTTCAGCGCCTCGTCTTTATCGAACCTTCCAATCCATCCCGGCATGGCCACGTTCTCCGTCGCGGTGAACTCCGGCAGCAGATGATGAAACTGAAACACGAACCCGACGTTGCGATTGCGGAATCGCGCCAGTTCGTCATTCGACATCGACGAAACCTCGGCATCCCCAACGCGAATCGTCCCGCTGTCCGGCCGATCGAGTCCGCCCAGTAGATGCAGCAGCGTCGATTTGCCGATGCCCGAGGGGCCAACGATCGCGAGCATCTCCCCGCGCTCGACGGCGAGATCGAGATCGCTCAAGACCGGAACGGGAACCTCGGCATTGCGATACGTTTTCGACAGCGACCGCGCATCGAGAAAGGGCATGAGCGCGCGATTATGCCCTGCCGCGGGCCGTTGGCGCGCGTCCTGAAATGGTCCGCGCGGGAGACAGAACGATGAAACGATTGGCTATTTCGACGTTGCTCGCTTTGATGCTCGCCGCCGCTCCGATGCAGGCCGCGGTGAAAACGTATCAGGTCACGGGTCCCGTGCTGGAACTTCGCGCGGACGCGATCGTCGTGCAGAAGGGAAACGACCGCTGGGAGATCGCCAGAGACGGCGCGACGAAGATCGTCGGCGATCTCAAAGTCGGCTCCAAGGTCACCATCGAATATCGGATGACCGCGACCGTAGTGACGGTCAAAGCCGAAGCGGCGAAGCCAGCGAAGAAGAAGTAGCGTCTGTGCCACACGAGGGCCGGCAGCATACCCTTGGCGCCGCGGAGCGGCGTCAGAGGGTAGCCAGGGGTTGGGCGAAGCGACACCCCTGGGAAAAGAACGGCGCCCAGAATTCGTGCCGCGTCAGCGGCACCAGAACCTGCGCGCAATTGCAGACTAGCGATCGCTTCCAGTGCCGCTGACGCGGCACGAATTCAAATCACGTCGCAAATCGAGGGTGCTCGCAAAAAGCGCTCGCACCCCTCCTACCTTCGGAAGCCGCTCCGCGGCGGGTGGGGCAGAGAACCCCTGACGACAATTTCTTTCTTCGCGACAGATGCGTTCGCATGCCGGATGCGTCGCGGACCTTTTGATGCGCGCACGGCAATCGGATCGCCCCACGCGGAAGGGTCGTTGACGTCGGCGAAGACAAGTTCGTTCATCTGCTCATCTGTAGGTTGGGTATCGCGATTTGTCATGGCGGCCATCCGTTGAGGACACGCATTTTCGTTCCCCCGTCACAGCCGTCATCTCAATCTGCGTCATCTGCGGACAAACGAGCTTGTTCATGCAATGCGACCGCGACGTACTCGTATTTCCTGGTGACAGACTAGCCTCTGGCGGCGACATACTTGTTCTTCGACGCCACTCGCCAGGACTCGACCGCGACATACTAGTGTCTCGCGCTGACGTACTAGTGCCTCACGTGCGACATACTAGTGTCTCACGCTGACGTACCAGTATTTCACGCTGACGTGCTACTGTCTCGGGTTGGCATACTAGTATCTCAGGTTGACGTACTAGTATCTCACGTTGACGTACTAGTGTGTCACACGTGACATACTGATGTCTCGCGCTGACATACTAATGTCTCGCGCCGACGTACTACTATGTCACACTGACGCACGAGTGTCTCACATCTGACATACTACTATCTCATGCTGAGGTACTAGTGTCTCACGACGACGCACTAGTATGTCACCGCCACGTACTAAAATGTCACCGTGAGATAGGACTATGTCAGGGGGAAGGCCGACGATATGACAGATGATCTCAATCAAGTAGTCGTTCTTGCCGGTGAACTGACGGCGCTGCGTCAGCGGCTGGCGCAGATCAACGCGGAGAGAGTCATCCTCGAGGGGCAGATCGCCGGCTATATCGACCGGATCGCGATGGCAGCCGTCGCCGGTGCGTCCGCGCCGGTTGCGATCCCCGCGGTGGTTCAGACTGTTCAGAGGGATGATCCGATGCCGCTGAGCGCCGCGGTGCTCTCCGTGCTGCGCCGGAGTCCCGAAAGGGCCCTCAGCGCTGTCGAAATTGGAGCTGCCCTGAACCTGAACGATTACGCGGATGTCGGCAACATCCGCACACATCTTTCGCGAATGGCAAAAGACGGACGCGCGAGGAGGGTTAGTTTCGGCAAGTACCAGGCACGATGACTAGTGTCTCGTGGACGTCGACTGCAGTGCCGGCGCGGGAGCCGCGCCGACGCCGACGGTTCCTGTCACCGCGAAGACCGGCATCTTCTGCTGCAGCCCCTTCAACGCGAACTCGCCGAGCGACTCCGTTTCGAAGCTGCCGATGATGCGGTCGAACGTGTTCTGCGAGATGACCACCTGCCCCGGCTTGGCCACGCCGCTTTCGAGGCGCGAGGCGATGTTGACCGACGATCCGAGCACTGTGTAGTCCACGCGCTTCTCCGTGCCGACGTTGCCGACCACCGCCAGCCCACTGTTGATGCCGACGCGCACCTTCACCGGCGGAAGGTTCGTCTTTGCGCGCTCCTCGTTCCACTCGGTCACCAGGCGTTGCAGCATCAGCCCGGTCAGCACGGCGCGGTCGGCGTGATCGTCCTGCGGCAGTGGCGCGCCGAAGAACGCCATCACCGCGTCGCCGATGAATTTGTCGAGCGTGCCGCCGTACGCGAAGATCGACTCCACCGCGTACGAGAAAAAGTGCGACAGGAACTCCGCCACTTCCTCCGGTTTCTTGTTCTCCGACAGCGGCGTAAACCCGCTGATGTCGGCAAACAGGATCGACACGTCGGTGCTTCTGACCTCGGATTCCGCGGTGATCGAGCCCTTCACGATCTCGTCGACGACGGCCGGCGAGTGGTAGCGCTCCATGCGCGAACGGATCTTCTTCTCCTCCTCGATCTTCTCGGCGAGCTGCGCGCGCTCGATGGCCACAGCGGCGAAGTTCGCCAGCGCCGTGAGCAAGTCGAGATCCTCTTCCGTGAAGCTGCCGATGTGGATCGGCGAGTCGACCTGCACCGCGCCGATGACGCGTTGCCGGTTCCACAACGGCACGCACATCGCCGAACGGATGCCGTGAATGGCGATCGATTTCCCGCCGAGGAGCCGCGCGTCTTCGAGCGCGTTCGAGGTCATCAGCGCCACCTGCTGCTGGGCGACCATCTTCAGAATCGTCCGCGAGATGGGGATGTCCTGCTGCTCCGCTCCGTCGATGAACTTCGTCAGCTTCGGAACAGGATTTCCCTCTTCGTCGAACAGGATGATCAGTCCGCGCTCGACCGGCAGGTAACGGAAGATGATGTCCATCACCGTCGTCAGCACGACCTGCAGTTCCTCGGACGCCAGCAGCGCCTTGGCCACCTGCACGAGCACCTGGAAGATCTTCTCGCGCGACACCGCCGGCTCGCGAATCCCCGGCTGCGACGGCGGCCGCGTCACCGGGGCCTTGTTGTCGAGCGCCTCGGAGATATCCAGCCCGAACTCGGAATTGAAGTCGGAGATGCGCCGAATCACGGTGCCCGAGGGGTTGTCGAACATCGAGTCGGCATTGAAGTCGACCGACGGCATGGCCCGCGCGTCGATCAGCACCGACCCCACCGACAGCTTGTCCCCCGCCGCCACCTGCGCCTCGGTGACGAGGTTCCCGTTCAGCTTCACCCCGTTCGTCGACTTCACATCGACGATCCACCAGTTGTCGCCACGCAGCTCAAACCGAGCATGCTTCCGCGACACCGACGGATGGTTGAGGATCAGATCGTTCCCCTCGGTGCGCCCCACCGAAAGCTCATGCTTCAGGTCCATGACCCGCGGCACACCCAAATCAACGTAGTGAAGTTGGAGCTGCTCCATCAGAGGAGATGGATTATAGCTGGGGGGCCGAAAGCCTATCCGCAGTTGGACAAAGATGAAGACAGGCCGCCTCCAAGTTCGGCGACCAGAAGCGGAGAAGTTCGGCAAGATCGCTCGGAAGTTTGCGAAAGTCTACGACTTACGCAAGAAGAGTTCGCCGAGCGAGCCGAGGTGAGCAGGACAGGGATTCATCGAACTCGGAGATAACGTGCCGACGCTGACGATCGTTCTGCAGATCGCCGCCGCTCCGGAGCTCGACCGGCGGATCTGCTTCGTGATTTCTGACCACTCGCACTGGCCCGGTTTCCGAGCGGTAATGGGACAAATGTGTACAGGGTCTCCGTAGCAAGCTCTTAGTCCGTGGTCGCTACCCGCTACTCGGCAGTCTCCTGCAGCATCTTCTCCACATCCTTGCCAAACGCTGCAAGCTTGTCCGAGTCGGTGAGGACAATCGGTGGCAAGTCGCCCAAGGAACCACGGAACTCGCGTCTCCTCTCGAGATCACGCTCGCTCGTGATCAGCCTATCGGATGCGTCCTCCCACGAAACCATCCGCAACGCGGCCTCCTGGCCTTGCTCTTGCCGCCGGATCGTTTCTGCGACGCTGAACGCGAGCCATGCCCAAGGTTTCTCGTGCTCCGGCAATTCGTCGGCCTGAATCGGTACATCTAGCTCGGAAAGAAGAAGCGCGGCAGGCTTCACCGTCTTCATTGCGTTTAGGCCCTCCTGCGCTACCTCCACCTGCGGAACGTCCTTACGGGCGTTCGGCAGCCAGATGTCTGATGTCCAGAATGTGTTCGAGGCGGCTTCTCGCTCGCTTAGTGGTTCTGCATTCGGCGCGAACCGCGCGCGAACGGAATGCGGGATCGAGGAGTGGTCATAGGGTTGACGGTCCACTGTCCCCTCGCCGATCCATGGTGAGATCAGCAATGTTGGAACTCGCACCCCCAGCATGTCGAATTCAAAGCCCTCAGGCGAGACTTTCTTATCCGGCGGCACGGCGTTCGTCGGTGGCTTAACATGGTCGTAGAAGCCGCCATGTTCATCATAGGTCACCACTAACAGCGTTGAGTTCCAGATTTCGCTGTTTGAGGTGAGCGTGTCATAGACCGATTTAATCAGGCTTTCTCCGGCGTGGAACGAGCGCTTGTTATTCGCGTTGTCGGGATGCTGACTGTTTGCGTGCTTACCAAAGTGATGCGGCTCGATGAACACATACGCAGGGAGGTCGCCCGCAGCGACATCAGTGGCGAACCGTTTATTGTAATTGCGGAACTTCCCGCGGAAAATGCGGTCGAGCCAAAGATCGCGAAATACGAGACAGTGCGCCAAGCCGTCGGTGTAGACGCGATAGTCCCTTTTGGCATTAATAAGCGTGCCGAAGATCGTCGGGTTGTCATACCAGCGTTTGGTGATGTTGTCGGTTCCGTCGGAGGTCCCGGCATGGACGTAGTTGCGGTTAGGCCACGTCTGCCCCGGCACTGAAGAAAACCACTGGTCGCAGACGGCGAACGACTTTGCTAAACCTGAGAGCACTGGCACGTTCTGCTCGGGCTGGCACTGCATGATGTGGGCGCCGTAGTTCGGGACTTTCGGCTTGTGCTTCATCGCCTCGTCTTCGAAACTCGCGATGAAACCGTCGTTGGTCACCGCATACGGCTTCGGGTAGAACGGAGGCTTATGAGGCGGTTTGGTGCCCATCAGTTGCCACATCACGCCGAGGTGGGCATGATCGGGCCCGGCCTTGATTTCGTCCGCCGCGTCGAACGAGACGTAGACGGTCTCTCCATCGACCCCAGGATTGGAGTCATTCACCGTCGCCTGTTCGACCGGTGCGGTGAACTGCGTTCCGGCGAGCATGTGATCGAACGAGCGATTCTCTAGCATGAGCACTACGATGTGTTTGATGCTGTCGGGATCGAACATGCGAGGACTCCTCATACAAAGGAGTGATGGCATCGCCAGTTTCCCTACCCGTGACCGGCTCGCGCGCGACTTCGTTGCGGACGAGGGCGCTGATGACGAAGGGGCCGGGCTGGCGGCGGAAGATCACCATTCGACCTACGGAATCGAGATTCGACATATGAAGATCGAAAGGCGATCGATCGAGATCGGGATTTGATATACGCTGATCGAAAAGTGATCTTGGTAGATCACGATTCGATATACCCGGACCGGATCACTACCCGATCGCCATCCCCTCAATATCTAGCTCATGAATCGGCATACCGAGCGAACCCAGCGGCTCGCGGATTTGGGAGGCGTTGCCGACAATGACGATGATTACTTTGTCGGGGTCGATGTACTTTTCGGCTACGTGCTCGACGTCGTGTTTGGAGATCGAGGCGATGTTTTCGCGGTAGCGGTCGAAGTAGTTCGTCGGGAGGTCGTAGAGCTCCATGTCGACGAGGCGGCCGGCGATGTCGCTGGCGGTTTGGACCGTCGAGGGGAAAGAGCCCATCAGGTAGTTTTTCGTGTCTTCGAGCTCCTGCGTTTCGACGTCGCCGGTGCGGATTCTTCGCAGCTCGGCCAGGACCTCGGTGACCGACTCGCGGGTGACTTCGTTGCGGACCGGGGCGCTGACGACGAAGGGGCCGGGCTGGCGGCGGAAGGCGAACATTGAGCGGGCGCCGTAGGTGTAACCGTGTTTTTCGCGCAGATTCAGATTGATGCGCGAGTTGAAGACGCCGCCGAGGAGGGCGTTCATCACGGAGAGGGCGAAGTAGTCCTCGGTGCTGCGGGCGATGCCGAGGTGGCCGATCCGGATTTCGGACTGGACGGCGGTGGGACGGTCGATGAGATAGATGCGGCTGGAGTCGAACGATTGCGGCGTGATCTGCGGACGCGTCGGAAGTTCGACGGTCGGCCAGTCGGAGAAGAGGCGCGAAGCGGCGTCGAGCGCGAGGTCGGCGTCGACGTCGCCTGCGATCACGATCGAGCCGTTGTTCGGCGCGTAGTGCTCGGCGTAGTAGCGGCGGACGTCTTCGATCGTGATCCGCGCGATCGACTCGGGATTGCCGATGACCGTGTTGCCGTACGTGCCGGTGCCGTAGATGAGATGCGAGAAACGCCTGCCGGCGATTGCGCCCGCTTCGTCGCGCTGCTGCAGCAACTCCATGAGACGTTCGGCGCGAACGCGTTCGAGCGACGACTCCGGAAGCGTCGGGCGGCGATTCACGTCCGCGAAGATGGCGAAGGCCTCGGCGAACGTGCGCGAGAGCGTGTCGACGGAGATATACGACGCATCCCAATCGGCGCCGCTGCCCAACGACGCGCCGAGAAGGCCGAGGTCCTCGGCGAGTTTCACGGCATCGCGATCGCCGGCACCTTCGTCGAGCAACTCGCCGGTGAGCGATGCCAGGCCGGCAAGTTCGGGCGTGTCGTAGTCGGCGCCGGAGCGGATCAGCGTGCGCACGGAGACGAGCGGCGCGTTGTGATTCTCGGCTACGAGCAGGCGCAGGCCGTTGTCGAGCGTGCGGCGGGCCACGTGCGGAAAGTGATACGGCCGCGGCGGTCCGGGCTGCGGAGCAATGCTCCTATCGATAGTCATGCGTTCTCCGGGACGAACGTGCTGGTCACGCGATTTTCCGGGACGAGGTACTGCCGCGCCACGCGTTGCAGGTCGTCGCCTGTCGCGGCGCGGTAGGGATCGAGCCACGTCTGCACGAGGCCCGGATCGTTGAAGTAGGTCGACATCATTCCGATGAGGTCCGCGCGCGCGTCGTAGGTTTCGAGTTGATGCGCGTACTCGACCTCGGCGCGATTCTTCGCACGCGTGAGCTCGTCGGCAGTGACGCCGTCGCTGACGACGCGTGCGACCTCGGCGTCGATGGCGCGCTCGATGTCGTTGATCGATACGCCCTCATTCGCCGTCGCCTGCATCATGAGAATGCCGGTGGCCTCGGTGGGCAACACGTACGCGGCGACGTCGGTGGCGATCTGCTGTTCGAGCACCAGCGCCTTCTCCAGCCGGCTGGCCTTGTCGCCGCTGAGGACGGAGCTGAGCAGGTCGGCGGCGATCCAGTCGGGATGGCCCATCTTGGGGAAGTGATAGAGGCGATGGAGTCGCGGAAGCTGGACGGGCGACGCGAAAACTTCGCGGCGCTCGCCGTTCAGCGGACGGCGTTCGAGATCGAAGTGCGGAAACGAGCCTCCGGCGGGAATCGGCGAAAAGTATTGATCGACGAGCCGCTTCGCTTCATCGGGAACGAAGTCGCCGATCAGCGTGAGCGTGGCGTTGTCGGGGCGATACCAGGTGGCGAAAAACTCGCGGATGTCGTCGAGCGAGGCCGCACCTAGGTCTTCCATCGAGCCGATGGTGGGCCAGTGGTAGGAGTAATCGGGATCGTAGGCGAGATGCAGCAGGCGCTCGAACGCGGTTCCGTACGGGACATTGTCGTAGCGCTGGCGGCGTTCTTCCTTGACCACCTCGCGCTGGATGTCGAGCTTCTCCTGCGTCAGCGCCGGCAGGAAGTAACCCATGCGATCGGATTCGAGCCAGAGTCCGAGGGCGAGGTAGTTGGACGGAAGGGTCTCGAAGTAATTCGTTCGGTCGAAGAACGTCGTCCCGTTGAGATTGCCGCCGACCGACTGCACGTAGCGGAAGTGCTCGTTGTTGCCGACGTGCTCGGAGCCGGAGAAGAGCATGTGCTCGAAGAGGTGAGCAAAGCCGGTGCGGCCGGGCCGCTCATTTTTCGAGCCGACGTGGTACCAGAGGTTGACGGCGACGAGCGGCGCGGAATGGTCTTCGTTGAGAACGACGCGAAGGCCGTTGTCGAGTGTGTAGGTTTCGAGTTGGAGCATCGGCGGGGTTTGTATCACATCGTTTATCCTTGCCGCCGTGCCGCAGCTTCCGTTCCGTCATATCGCCATCGAAGGACCGATCGGCGTCGGGAAAACTTCGCTGGTGAACCTGCTGGCGAAGCGGTTCCGCGGGACGAAAATCCTCGAGGACGTCGATAACCCGTTTCTGGCCGAGTTCTACAAAGACAAGCGCGGTGCGGCCTTCCGCTGCCAGCTCTTTTTCCTGCTCTCGCGCTACGACCAGCAGCGCACGATCGGGCAGCGCGATCTCTTCACCGAGCTGATCCTCGCCGACTACTCGTTCCCGAAAGACAAGATCTTCGCGTACATGACGCTCGAGGATTCGGAGCTGATGATCTACAACCGGCTCTACGAGATGCTGCGCGAGAGCGTGCCCAAGCCGGACCTGGTGATCTACCTGCAGGCGTCTCTTGATACACTCCTCAAACGCGTGAAGAAGCGCGGACGGGCGTACGAGAAGTCGATCTCGCCACAATATTTGCAAGAGCTCAGCGAGGCGTACTCGCACTACTTTTACCGGTACGACGAGACGCCATTGCTGGTGGTGAACACGAACGAGATCGATTTCGTCAACACACCCGAGCATTTCGATCAGCTCATCGAGCAGATTCGAAACGCGAAGAAGGGAACGCAGTACTACGTACCGCTTGGATCCTGAGTAAACGGACCGAGACGGGAAGCAGTGAGTCAGTAGATCAGTGATCAGTAGATCAGTCGATCAGTGGTGAGAAGGCAAAGGCCTGATCCACTGATCTACCGATCCACTGATCCCTCGTCGCCGATCACTCTCCTCGCCCGGTCTCTGGAGGAGAGATGGAAAAACGAATCACCGTCCCCGCCGTCCGCGCCATGAAAGGCGTGAAGCGCATCGGGATGATCACCGCGTACGACTACCCGAGCGCGAAAGTGGCCGACGCCGCCGGCAGCGACGTCATCCTGGTCGGCGATTCCCTCGGCATGGTCGTCCTCGGCTATCCCGACACGCTCAGCGTCACCGTCGACGACATGCTCCACCACACCCGCGCCGCCGTCCGCGGCGCCTTGCACGCGCTCGTGGTCGGCGACATGCCTTACCTCTCGTACCACGTGTCCGTCGAGGAGTCGGTGCGCAACGCCGGACGTTTCATCCAGGCCGGCGCGCACGCGGTGAAAGTCGAGGGCGGCAAGCCGTCGCGCATCCGCGTGATCGAAGGGATTCTCGATGCGGAAATCCCGGTGATGGGCCACATCGGACTCACTCCTCAATCCGTCAACGCACTCGGCGGCTTCAAGCTGCAGGGAAAAAATCTCGACGACGCTCACCGCCTAGTCGACGAGGCGCAAGCGCTCGATCAGACCGGCTGCTTCGCCATCGTGCTGGAGTGCGTGCCGTCCGAGCTGGCGGCGATGATCACCGAACGCGTCTCTGTCCCGACCATCGGCATCGGCGCCGGTCCGGCCTGCGACGGCCAAGTCCTCGTCTTCCACGATCTCCTCGGCCTCTACGACGGCCACACCCCGAAATTCGTCCGCCGCTACGCGAACATCGCGGACGAGATGCGCAGCGCGATCGAGCACTATCTCGCCGACGTCCGCGACGGCTCGTTCCCCGACGACGCGAAGGAATCGTTCCACGCCGCCAGCGCCGATGAACTGCGCGCGTTGTATGGCGAAGGCGTGGTCATTGAGATGCCGAAGGCGCAATGAGGAGCGGCGTTTTTAGTGCAACACCCGCGCGGTTGCACCAGCACAGACAAGAGTGTCTGTGCCACACAGGCACCTTCAAGCATCGCCCAAACACTCGGAGTCCAATGTGGCACAGACACTCTTGTCTGTGCTCAGCGGCGCAGCCGCGCGTATCCCCCGAGGCGAGTCGATGATCGTCGCCATGACGATCGAGCAAGTCCGCGCTGTGCGAAGCCGCGCCGCGACCATCGGCTTCATCCCCACCATGGGCTTTCTCCACGAGGGCCACCTCTCGCTGATCGACGCCGCGCGCGAGGCCGGCGCGAACTTCATCGCCGTCTCGATCTTCGTCAACCCGAAGCAATTCGGACCGAATGAAGATCTCGCCCGCTATCCGCGCGACGAGGCGCGCGACAAAGCGCTGCTCGAAGCGAAGAACGTCGATCTGCTTTTTCTTCCGAGCGTCGACGTCATGTATCCGCCCGGCGCGCAGACCACCGTCTCCGCCGGCGCCGTCGCCAAACCGCTGGAAGGGGAACGCAGGCCAGGACACTTCGATGGCGTGGCTACCGTCGTCCTGAAACTCTTCAACATCGTCCAGCCCGACCTCGCCGTCTTCGGACGCAAAGACGCGCAGCAGTGCGCGGTCATCGATCGCATGGTTCGCGATCTCGACGTTCCGGTTCGCCTCGTCTTCGCCGACACAGCGCGCGAGCACGACGGGCTGGCCATGTCGTCGCGCAATAGCTACTTGTCCGCCGATGAACGAAAGATCGCGCCCGCGCTGCATCGCGCGCTGCGCGCGAGTGAGGAAGCGATCACGCACGGCGTCCACGACGTCGATGCCGTTGAAACGGTGATGCGGAGGATGATTGAGGAAACGCCGAGTATCGAGGTCGACTACCTCGCCGTCGTGGATCCGGAGACGTTTCTGGCACCGGTCGATTTTCGTCGCGAGGTGCTCGTCGCAGGCGCGGTGCGCATCGGACGAACGCGGCTGATCGATAACATTCGCGTCCGATAAATGCTTTTGACCACAGAGGCCCAGAGAACACAGAGGGATTTCTCTGTGACCTCTGTGTCTCTGTGGTGAAAAGCTTTTAGACTTCCGCAACTTGCGCACGCTCCTTCACGCCGTCATCCAGAACGCCGTCGTCACCAGCGCGGCCACGCTCTGGCCCGTCGCGTTGCGCGTCGATGCGTTCGTGCTGCGCGCGGCCGAGGTGTTGCCGTTCGAGGAAGTGAACGTGATCAATGTCGCCACCGGCGAGCGGTTCTGGACGTGGATCGAGCCGGCGGCGGAGGGGAGCGGCGAGGTGGCGGTGCACTCCGGCACGCGCTCGCCCGTACGCACCGGCGACACCATCAGCATCCTCGTCTTCGCCACGTTTCACGAGGGGCAGACGCTGGCGCACAAGCCGCGCATCGTCACGCTCGGCGCGAACAATCAGGTGACGTCGGTCGGCGAAGGATGAGCGCGCGCTGGTTGACGCGCATCGCCGCCGCGCTGCTGTTCGTCTCGCTTGCGGCATCGACGCTGCCGCGCCTCATCGCAATCGTGAACAACGCGCGCACGCTGCTGCCGCTGCCGTACGAGGCGCGGCGCGAGCGGCAGATGGGCGCGTGGTACGCGTCGATCGAAAAACTGCGCCGCGAATTGCCGAAGAAGGAGCAGATCGCGCTGATCGCGCCGCCCCGCGATCACGACTCGGCCGTCTTCGCCAACTACTACCTCTATCCAATTCGCACGCGGCTCTTCGCGGGACGGAATGCGTATCGCAACGCCGCGCCCGATCCGACGCGGCCGGCGATCGTGGTGGCCGTGAATGCGTCGCATGCGGAGCGGACCGAGTACGACGTTTTGCGCAATCGCGATCTTGCCGCCGGACGGCGCATCGTCACGGAGCCGCAACTCAGCGCGCCGATGACGGCGTTCATCCTGCCGCTGGCGGCGTCGCTCGATGGTCCTTCGCCGCACACCTTCCTCATCGAAGCGACGCTCGCGAATCCGAATGCCGCGTCCGCGGAAGTTCGCGTCGCGTTCTGGCCGAAAGGATTGACGCGCACGATCGTCATCCCGTCACGTACTACAAAAATGTATTACGACTTCGTCTATCAGCTCTTCGGGATCATGAACGCCGGCTGGATGCGCGTCGACTCGTCGCAGCCGCTGCGCGCCGCGTTCTACTTCGCCAATCGCGGACGCGGCGAAGCGACGCTGATGCCGAATGCGACCGGCGACGCCACGAATATCGCACCCGCTCCGCTGCATCGCGACACGAAACTCTTTGTGATCAACACGAAAGACGCACGGGCCACCGCAATCCTGAACGGCGAATCGATTCCGCTCGATCCGCATGCGTTCATCTCGCGACCGATCGAGACATTGCCGGCGATCAGCGGCGACGTCTACGCGTTCGTTACCACGCGCGAGCTAGACGGCCGCACCGATTTTCTATGGCCGCAATAATCGCAGTAACCGTCACCCTCCTCTTCTTCCCACTCGTCGTCTGGAGCCTCGGCCGCCGCAGCCTCGGCGAAGCGTTCCTCCTCGGCCTCGGCATCACCGGATCAGTGCTCTTCATCGCCGGAGTCGTTCATGTGCCGCTCGTGATGGCGATGATTTTGATTGCGGTGTGGGGAGTAGGGAGTGGGGTGTGGGAGTTGAGGCGCGGGATCCCGAGGCCGCACATCCACTCGCCGCTCGCAACGATCGTGATGATCATCCCGCTCGTCGCGCTCACATTCGCCGCAGCGATTACTCCGCTCAATGACTTCGACGGCCGCGCGTTCTGGGCGTTGAAAGCGAAAGGGATCGCGCACGAGCGGAGCATCGACGGACCGTTTTTCCACGGCGGCACGCACGATCCGCGCAACCAGTATCCGATTCTGATCCCGCTCGACGGCGCGGTGATTCTCAGCCTCGCGCACAGCCTCGATGACCGGCATCTCCGCTGGCTCTACCTCGGCATCCTCGCCGCGCTAGCGCTGCTTGTGCGCGAGCGAATCGGCCGGCTCGTTTCGCCGGCCGCAGGCGCCTGGTGCGCGGCGCTTCTCCTCTGGATTCCGCAGTTCTCCGTCGAGCTGGAAGGCGGCGCGCTCTCCGCCTACAACGACATCGCCATCGCCGCATTCGCCGCCGGCGCGTTCTTCGAGCTGCTCGACGCCGAAACGCGAAAAAGCGAAGTCCGTTTCGGCCTTTGGCTCGCCTTCCTCGTGCTCACGAAAAGTGAAGGTCTCCCGTTCGCGCTCGTCTTTCTCGCAATCGGCGCGTTCGTCTTTCGCAAACGGATCATCACGCCCGCGGTCATCACGTTCACCGCAACCGCCGCGCTGCTGGCCTGGCGATGGCGAATCCCCGCCGGCGACGAAGAAGACGTCTTCCGCCTGCTCCCGACGATCCCCGAAAAACTGGATCGCCTCGGCATGGCCATCTCCGCGTTCCCGCGCCACATGCTGCTGATGCCGCGCTGGGGATTCTTCTGGATCGCGGTGATCGTCGCAGCAATTGTCGCGGCGCGAATCGACCGCCGCGCATGGCTCGCCATCGCGATGATCGCTTCGATTCTGGCGATGTACACGGCCGTTTACGTCACGACGGCGTGGATTCCATCGGAATTGATCGCCGTCACCGCCGACCGCTTACTCATGCACGCCATCGCGCCGTCGTTGTTCCTGCTGGCAATGGCAGCTCGCGCTTCCGATCGTTGAATCCCGAATCTGTCGACTAAGCCGAAGGCAACCTACGCCGTCGGCCGTGCCGACTCAACGGACGAAGTCGATGAAGCCGCGTTCCACGTTCACGTCGACCAGCTTCACGTTCACCTTGTCGCCGACGTCGACGCCGTGGCCGCCGTGGATGACTTTGCCTTCGACGGGCGGATGGAAAACGCGGACCCACGTTCCCTTCTCCGAGGCTCCAGTGACGATGCCGTCGAAGCGCTGGCCGACGCGCGGCTCGAGGATGCAGGCCGCAGCCGACTTGCGCACCTGACGCTCGACCTTGTTCGCCGCATCCTCGGCCTCGGTGCAATGCGCGGCCAGCGCGCCGAGCTCGTCGCTCGAGTAGGGCGGCTTCGCGCCGGCCAGCGCCGCCTTGATCAGGCGATGCGTGATGAGATCGGGGAATCGGCGATTGGGCGCCGTCGAGTGCGTGTAGTCCTTGACCGCCAGTCCGAAGTGTCCGATCGACTCCTGGCCCGGTTGCTCGACGACGTACTCGCCCGCGCCCATCGCCTTCACGATGGCGAGCGAGAGATCGGGAAAGCGCATCGGATCGGCTTTGCGGCGGCGGACCAGGAACTCCTCGAGCGCCTGCGAATCGGGATCGGACGGCAGCTTCTCGCCGAACTTTGCCGCGATCGCTTCGATGCGGTCCCATCGCTCCGGCGAGCGGACCACGCGGCGCAGGCTGGCGAAACCTTTCGCCGCCAGGAAGCGCGCGCTGACGCCGTTCGCGGCGATCATGAAGTCCTCGATCAGATTCTTGGCGTTGTTGCGCGCCTCGGCCTGCAGATCGACGACGTGCCCGTCCTTCATCACCGCGCGCGCTTCGATCGTTTCGAGATCGAGCGCGCCGTGCTCATGACGCAGCTCGCGCATTTTGTCGGCCACACGATCCTGAAGCTTCAGATTCTCGGCTAGGCCCGACACGCCCTTGATCTTCTCCGGCATCTCGCCCTTGCCCTCGAGCCACATGCCGACGGCGTTGTACGCAAGCTGCGCCTTGTTGTGGACGCGCGCGCGATACACATCGCCCTTCGTGACCGAGCCGTCGGAGGCGATCACCATGTCCATCACGACGGCGATGCGTTCCTCGTTCTCGTTGAGCGACGTCAGGCCGGTCGACAGCTTCTCCGGCAGCATCGGGAAAATCCGCGCGGCCGTGTAGACCGAGGTCGTGTTCTGGCGCGCGTGATCGTCGATCGGCGTCCCTTTTTTGACGAGCGCATCGACATCCGCCACCGCCACCATCGCGCGGACGTTGCCGCCGCCGAGGTCCTCGGCCACCGTGAGCTGGTCGAGATCGCGCGAGTCGTCGTTGTCGATCGAGCACCAGATCAACTCGCGCAGATCTTTGATCGACGCGTCGGTTTCGTTGGCCGGGCCGGAGATCGACTCCGCCTGTTTTTCTGCGGCGTCCGAAAAATCGGGGGCGAGCCCGCGGTCGATCATGGCCTGATGCGCGATGTCTTTGAGGATCGAGCTGTGATTGCAGCTTGCGGTGTGTGTGTGGTCGTTCATGGTGGAGCGGCACGTTACCATCAGCCGATATGCAGCCGAAAGTGACGCGCGCGGGCGACCGCGGACTGCTGGCCGATTTCGGCGCCGAGGTCACGGCCGCGGAGTTGCACGCGCGCGCGGCGGCGTTGCGGGCGCGCGAGAACGTGATCGCGTGCATCGTCGGGCAGCAATCGTTGTACGTCGTGTTCGACGGCGAGCCGTCGATCGATTTCGATGACGTGCCGCCGTCCGCTTTCACGCCGCGGACGCACGTCATCGACGTCGACTTCTCCGGTCCCGATCTCGATGAGTTTCTTGCGCACACTCGCATCACGCGCGAGGCGTTTCTGCAGTCCGTTCCGTCGCTGCGCCTCACCGCGCGCTACCTCGGATTTCGCGCCGGTTTCGCCTATCTCGAAGGATGGCCTGACGAGTGGCGGATGCCGCGCCGAACGCGCTCGCGCAATCTCGTTCCGCGCGGGAGTTTCGCGATCGCCGGAGTGATGGCCGGTTTCTATCCCGTCGATTCGCCCGGCGGTTGGAACCTTCTCGGGCGAACGAACGCGATGCTCTGGAATCCCGATGCGGAGCCGCCGAATCGTTTCGCGCCGGGCGATGCGATCGAGATTCGCCCGGCCTCGATCGCGCAGTTTGACCCGCAACCGGCGACGCGTTACGAAGCGACCGGCGACGTCATCGCCGAGGTCGTCGCACCGGGCCAGCTCACGACGATCGTCGGCGCACGCGATTGGAAGCGCGCCGAGTACGGCGTCTCGCCCGGCGGGCCGTTCAACGCATTCGCCGCTGCGCTCTCAAATCGCGCGGTCGGCAATGTCGACGATGCATCGCTGCTCGAATGCGTGCTCGTCGCGCCGCGGCTGCGGTTCGCGATGGCACGGCGTGTGGCATTCTGCGACGGCAGCGGAAACGTGCAGACGTTCATGCTCCTGCCCGGCGAGGAGCTCAACCTCGGGCGCTTTCACGGCGGATTGCGCGGATATCTCGCCATCGAAGGCGGCATCGACGAGATGCGATCGCGGTATGCCGAGGCGCCGACCGTGGTGAAAGCCGGGATGTGGTTGCGTGCAACTGCGCATCGAGGTCCATCAACGGATACGAACGTTGATCGGACTGACCGAAACACGATCTGCATCATCGCCGGACCTCACGATGCGCCGCCGCTGCCCGAGGTGTGGGAAGTGACGGCGGAGTTGAATCGCGTCGGCATTCGCTTTCGCAGCGTTAGCGGCAGCACCAACGAACCGCCGCGCGAACTGCCATCGTGCGGGATGCAATTCGGGACGCTGCAATGGCATCCCGACGGAACGCTGGTGGCGATGGGACCGGACCATCCCGTCACCGGCGGCTACCTGCAGCCGGCGACGGTGGTGTCCGAGGATTTGTGGAAGCTCGCCCAGCTTTCGCCAGGCGAGCGTGTGCGGTTCAAGACGTAGTTCGTACGATCAATCCCCGTACGAATATCCCGACCTTGCGCTCACCTTGAACTCCGGATTGCGCAGCGCGACGTCCACCTTCTGGAAGCCGTGTTCGCCGGGGCGTTTCTTCGTGTAGTAGCTGATCAGGTAATAGCCGGCGGTCTTCTTTTCGATCTGTTTCAGCGGCGCGACGTAGCTCGTGTGCAGGCGGAAGTACTCGCCGTTCGTATCGCTGGCCATCGACGACAGGTTCTGGTGCACGAACTCCGGCACGTCGATGCCGCTCTGCAGCGAGATCGGGTAGAGCGTTACGTCGGCGCTGTTGAGCGACTCGATCATCGGCTCGTAGTAACGGCTGCGGCTCATCACCACGCCGCTGCGCACTTCCTCGTCCGGACCGACGATGCCGTTCGAGAAAAGGATCACGTCCTTCCGCGCGCGGATCGGGCGAAGCGCGTCGCCGAGGAGGTCGAGCGCCTCGTAAACGTAGCCGGTGTGATTGATCATCCGGTCGATGTCCATGTTGCGCATGAGCGACGGACCGCTGCTCGCGGCATTTTTCGTGCGGATGCCGACGCCGTACATCGTCGCGTCGTTCATCGCGCGACGGATCTGCGCCTTGTCGGACGTAAAATCGGTATAGACCTTCAGCCGCACGTCATGGCCGACCACCGCGACGCGATCTTCGGCGCGAAGGTGATCGTCGAGGTAGCGCATGGCGTCGCTGCGGGCGCGGATCATCTCGCCCTGCGATCCGGCGTCCGAGGTCACCTTGTCGAAGAAGAAGATGATGTAGCGGTCGTCGTGCAAGCGCTCGACTTTGAACTTCGCGGCGGCCTCGGGTTCGGTGATGAGGCGGCGATTGGTGAAGTAATCGACGGTATCGATCGTCTGCGGCTGGCCGTTTTCACGGACGATGAAGTCGTCCTTGCCGAGGCCGAGCATCTGATTGCCGCGCGAGTCGGTCACGATCGCGTCGAGCTGCACGAGGTTGACGTCGACCTTCTCGCCGAATGGCTGTGGATTCTGCTGCGGCTGCTGCGCGAGAAGCGGCGCGGCGGCAAGCATGAGTAACGTCAGGAAACGCTTGGACATTGAAGTCCCCCTTCCCGGCTGCAAACGAGCCCGCGGGCGGCGCGGATTCCGTCCGCGGGCGCGGGCGCACGCTTCTTGCTCGGTTGTCACCGCTATGTACAAGCTGACGATCGCACTTCTCGCTCTGCTCGCCGCCGCGCCGCTGATGGCGCAACGGAGGATCGATCTGCTCATCGACGCCGAGGGCGCCCGGCGCACGGGACACAACGAGGCGTTCACGCCGGGCCTCCGGTTCGACCCGCAGTTCGGAACGGGTGGCGGCGCCGGCGTCGGTCTCAACTTCTTTCTGAGCGATCGCGTGTCGATCGAAGCGAAAGCGGCGGCGCTGGAATCGCAACTTCGCGTCCGCATCGTCGGCACCGATTTCATCGCTACGGCCAACCTTGGGCACGCGCAGATTTTCCCGATCTCCGCGGTGCTGCAATGGCATCTCTCCGAGCACGGCACGATCCGCCCGTACCTCGGCGCCGGAGTGACGCACGTGATTCTGCACGATGTGAATCGGTCCGTGAGCCCGTCTGCCACCGGCATTCACTTCAAGGATCCGACCGGGTTTGTCGTCGATGGCGGCCTCGAATTCAATCTGTCGAAACGCTTCGGCATCTACGGCGACGCGCGCTACATCCCGGTCGAAACGAAGTCGACGGCGATCTTTGTCCCGACGACGTCGTCGGTGCAGATGAACGTGCGGCCGCTGATCGTTTCGGCCGGAATCGCGTGGCGGTTCTGACGGAATGAACCCGTGGGAGTGCCGGTTTGACCCGGCTGCGCGGTTCCCCTAGAATCCGCGTCTCTTTTTGCGCCCCTCGGCGCATCCACTCCCCGGGGCATAGCTCAGCCTGGTTAGAGCGCACGGTTCGGGACCGTGAGGTCGGAGGTTCAAATCCTCTTGCCCCGACCATGGGATTTGCGGCTCCGCGAACGCGGGGCCGTTTTCGTTTGGGGCGTAGCGCCAGCGGCCCGCTGGCTGGACCGCCGCCGGCTCGGCGGCAAGTCATCGCGAGACCTGCCAGCGAGCCGCTGGCGGTACAGCCGTCGAGCCGACGGCGCTACGTTGCTACATCGCCTACATCGTCCCTGCCGGTTTCGAGGGCAGCGGCTTCCAGCAGACGCTTTCGTCGAGCGGATCGGCCGAGTTGCCGGGCATGTGCTCGAATGGAACGAAGGCCGCCGGATGCGCGGATTGTTTGCGCATTTTGTCGCCGTAGTCGGCCAGCGCTTTGTTCATCGCCGACAGACGCGCGTGCGAATTCGGCTGCTGCAGCGGCAGCGTCACCACGCCCGATTGATACACCTCGGCGCGGCTGTACGCGGTGCCCTGCACGATCGTGCCGACCAGTGTGGCCTTGAGATCGGCGGCGCTCTGACCCTGCGCGCTCTTGCCGCCGACGACGTCCGGAGGCAGCAGCTCGGGATTGGCGATCCATCCATTCGGAAGTGCGACGCTGTTTCCGAACATGATCAATTCGTCGACCGTGTTGTTGAGCGCGACGTAATCGCGCAGCGGCAGCGGCGCGTCGCCGGTGCCGGTCTCCTGGATGTGACCCGCCAGGTGCGGCCCGGTCGCGCACGAGTTGCCGAAGGACAGGAGGAAGTTGCCGTTCGACTGGTACATGTACGTGCCGGGATCGCCGCCGCCGGGCGGCGTGGGCGCGTCATCGCCGCAGTACGTCGCGTGCGATGACGTGTCTTGCAGCACGTGCAGATAGATGCCGATGCGGGCGAGCTGCACCGGCACGGGCGTCGGCACCGGCGACTTCCACAGCGTGCCGGTCGTGCGCGCTTTTTCGCCAAGCCACGACTTCAGTTCTATGTAGGGCGTCGCGACCTTGTCCGCGTCGACATTCAGCACCTTCGGTCCCGCGGCGACGCTGATCGACACAGGCGGATTCGCGGCAGGATTGGCATTGGCCGGAATGTTCTGCGGCATCACCATCGGCACCACTCCTGTGATCATGCCGTGGCTGATGCAGTGCCGGCCGCTTGGACCGGTCAGCCCGACGGTACACAACACGCCGGGATCGGTCGTCGGCAGCATTCCCCAGGCCCGCAGATTGGCCAGCGTCTTCTGGTAGGTATCATCGATATGTACCGGATAACCGGGTGTCGGATAGTGCAGTGGGTAGAGCGCCTGCACGCCTCCGGCGCCGTGGACGTCGGTGCCCTGACCATTCGGTGAAAACGCAACCGTGTAGTGATCGAGCGGCCCGTCCGTGGCCAGGTTCGTCCGCTGGAAGCCGTTGAAGTACGCGGTGATGAAGTCGCGGCCCGTGTTCGGCGCGGTTTGCAGCGTGGTTTGCATCTGGATCGCGTTTTTGTTCGAAGCCTGCACGCCGCATTGATCGATCGGAACGTACTGCGCGTAATCGGTGACCTCGTTGTACGCGGCGATCCAGTAGGCCACGTCGCTGCGGTATCCGAGGGCGAGGGCGATGAAATAGGTGGAATCCGCGTGGATCATGCTGCGGCCGGGCATGACCGTGGCGAATTCGATGACCTGCGCCGGACAGGCCGAGTTCGGCGCAGGCGGCACGACGCACGTCGGATTCAGGCACCACGAGAGCTTGCCCTTCGCGTTGGGCCGCGGCAGGCAAAGGTCCTCAAAAAACGCGCTGGCGGATTGCGTCGTCGTGAAGGCGATGAGCAGACAGATAGCGACAAAATTTGAGCGGGATCGCATGCGGACTTCCTCCCTTTTCGCTTAGGAGAGGAAAAAGAAACGCGAATCCCTACCTCGAAGTTTTTCTTGACAAATGATCGCCGCGGACGTATTTAACCATCGTGTTAATTAACTGATTGGTTTAATACGCCATGCCGATCGACAAACTCAGCGTCACCTTCGCCGCCCTCGCCGATCCGACCCGGCGCGCCATCCTGGCCCGCCTCTCCACCGGCGCGGCCTCGGTGACGGAGCTCGCCGAGCCGTTCGACATGAGCCTTCCGGCCATCTCCAAGCACCTCAAAGTCCTCGAGCGCGCCGGTCTCATCGCGCGCAGCCGCGACGCGCAGTGGCGTCCCTGCAGCCTCGAGGGCGCGCGCCTGAAAGAGGTCTCCGAGTGGCTCGATCACTACCGCCGTTTCTGGGAGCAGAGCTTCGACCGCCTGGACGAATACCTGCGCGAATTGAAAAAAACGAAGGAGAAGAAACATGAACGCCACAATCGAAAGAAATAGCACCGCGGACCGCGAGATCGCCACGACGCGCGTTTTCGACGCGCCGCGCGAGCTCGTGTTCGACGCATGGACGTCGCCGGAACACGTCGCGCAGTGGTGGGGCCCGAACGGATTCACGACCACGACGCAGTCGATGGACGTCCGCCCCGGCGGCGACTGGATTTTCATCATGCACGGCCCCGACGGCACCGATTACAAGAACCACATCGTCTATCGCGAGGTGCTGCGGCCGGAGCGCCTGGTCTACGACCACGTCAGCGGTCCGCTTTTCCATGCGACGGTGATCTTCGAAGCGGAGGGCAACAAGACCCGCATCCGCATGCAGATGCTGTTCGACACCGCCGAGCTGCGGAATCGCGTGGCCGAGGAGTTCGGAGCGGTGCAGGGTCTTGAGCAGACGCTCGATCACCTCGGCGAGCACGTTGCGAAGATGTCCGCCGAGGAGTTTGTGATCACGCGCGAGTTCGACGCGCCGCGCGATCTCGTCTTTGCCGCGTGGACCGAGCCGGAGCGCCTCGCGCAGTGGTGGGGTCCGAAGGGATTCACGGTCAAAGTCGCCACCGTCGACCTTCGTCCCGGCGGGATGTTCCACTACGGAATGGTCGGGCCGGACGGCAGCGAGATGTGGGGCAAGTTCGTCTATCGCGAGATCGCGCCGCCGGAACGGATGGTGTTCCTCGTCTCCTTCTCCGACGAAAACGCCGGCACGACGCGCCATCCGATGGCGCCGACATGGCCGCGGGAGATGCTCAACGTCGTCACATTCACGGCGCACGGCGAGAAGACGACCATCACGCTCCGCAGCAGCGCGCACAACGCGACGGACGAAGAGCGCGCCACGTTCAAGGCCGGCCACGCCAAAATGCAGGGCGGCTTCACCGGCACGTTCAATCAGCTGGCCGCATATCTGGCCACGGTGAAGTCATGAACGTCATCGATCGATTTCACGCACAGTCGCCGAGGATTCTCGGCGTCTTCCGATTCCTGGCTGGAGTCCTCTTCGCCTGCCACGGCGCGCAGAAACTCTTCAACGTCTTCGGCGGGATGCCGCCCGGCGTTCCGAAGGCGCTGATCTGGACCGCCGGACCGATCGAGTTCGTCGGCGGCATCCTCATCGCCATCGGCCTCTTCACGCGCAGCGCGGCCTTTCTCTGCAGCGGATTGATGGCGGTCGCGTATTTCACAGGACACGCGCCCAACGGCTTCTGGCCGACGATGAACGGCGGCGAGTTAGCGCTGCTGTTCTGCTGGCTCTTCCTCTACATCGCCGCGCAGGGCCCGGGCGCGTGGGCGGTGGATAACCTGCTGCGGCACAGTAACCTCCGCGACCTCCGCGACCTCCGCGGCTCCGCGTGAAATTGGTTCCCGTCCACTCACAACGAATTCAAAAACGCGATCAACTTCGACTTCGGATCGGCGGCCAACGCCGCGTACTGGTCCCTCGCGCTGCGCGCCTGGCCGTCGTGCGCGAGGATGGCCTGGTCGAGCGTGCGCGCGCGGCCGTCGTGCAGGTAGTTGTTGATGAAACGCAGTCCCCATAACGGCGCGGTGCGCATCTCCCGGCCGGTCGAGTTGCCCATCTCCAGACCGTCGCCGAGCGCTCCCATGTCGTGGAGCAGGAAATCGGAGTACGGGTGATACGTCTTGCGGTCGAGCGCCGCGATCGGATTCGATCCCGTGCGCTGCGTGGCCGTATGGCAAGCCGTGCATCCGATACGCTCGAACGTCGCCTCGCCGGCGGTGACGTCGCCGGTAATCGTCCCGCGCGGCGGTGCGGCCAGGAGCGACATGAAATTCGTCAGCGCGATCGGCCCGGAGCCGTCGTCATTGATCCCCGGCGCCGGATTGAACGCCAGCTCCGCGCAGTTGCCTTGCGGGCAGCTCTCGCTCGGAAAATCGGCCGTAGTGATGCCCATCTCGTTGAGGTACGCATCGCCCGAGAACTGGAAGAGCGACGGCACCTGCGCTTTCCATCCGAACTTGCCCACGGTCTTCATGCCGGCTCGGATGTTGTCGACCATGTTCACGCGTCCGGCCACGCTGCCGCGCGCCGCTTGCTGCGCCGCCGCGGCGATGAAGTCGGAGTCGGGCGTGGCGTCGACGAGGCCCAGCCCGAACAGAGGCGTGGTCCGCCGTCGCACGGTGATCGTCGCAGCCGCGGGCACGGCCTCGGCGCGAAAATTGTGCGCGACGCCATCCTGCGGACCGATGGCGTGATCCTGCACCAGCGATCCGCCGAGCGACGCCAGTGCGTCGAAGAGGCCATTGACGCGAGTGGCGAAGCGCGTGACCAGACGGTTGCTCCCGCCGCCGATCGCGGGAACGCTGTGACACGCCGCGCACGATCGCTCGTTGAACACCGGCCCCAGTCCGTCGGCAACGCTCTCAACTTCGGTGAAGTCGCCGAGGCCGTCCGCAAAATCAGCCCGTTGCGATGCGGTCAATCCTGACAACGCCTCGCCCGCCGCCGGATCAGGCGTCTGCCTCCCCGTCCCATTCCTCCGCTGCGCGCTGACGTTCGCCGCGAGGATCATCACCAACATCCCAACCATCAGCCGTTTCATAACCGCCTTCCTTTACTGATGAGCGCGGATTAGAGAAACGGACGTGCCACGGGGTTTCAGAGAGAAGCCGTCGCGCAGGTGGTGCGAAATGACGCGATTGAATGAGAAATTGGGACCGGGAACAGGTCGTAGATGACTCGTATTATGATGTACATCGATGTGTACACGGAGGCAGCCATGGCTCGACGGAACTCAATCGCAGAAGCGCGCAGCAACCTGCCTCACCTCGTTCGCGAAGCAGAGACAGGGAAGGTCGTCGAGTTAACTCGTCGCGGCGAGCCCGTCGCCGTGCTCATAGGCCGAAAGCGATACGAGCAGTTGACCTCTCGCCTTCGTCCCTTCTCGGAAGTCTGGGACGAGTTCATACACAAGTTCCCTCCCGGCGAGATTGATATCAACCCTGACGAAGTCTTCCGCGATGTGCGCGACAAAGACCCCGGCAGGGACTTCAAGCTGTGAGCCTGCAATACCTGCTCGACACGAATGTCGTTTCGGAACCGCTGCAGATGAAACCGCGAGCAGGCGTGCTGCGAAAACTGCGTCTGCACAACGGCGAAATCGCCATTGCCTCGGTTGCGTGGCACGAGTTGCAATTCGGTATGCACCGACTGCCGCCGTCGCGCCGACGCACCATCGTCCAGACCTATTTGGATGAAGTGGTTTCGAGGTCAATGGCAATCCTCGACTATGACGCAGCCGCTGCTGAATGGCATGCGACTGAAAGAGCGCGACTGACAGCTCAAGGTTGGACACCCCCATTTCAGGACGGCCAGATCGCAGCCATCGCATTCGTGAACGAACTGACGCTGGTCACCTTCAACGACGCCGACTTCAAACGGTTTGAAGGATTGATGGTCGCTAGCTGGCGCTGAACCCTCGCGGGGCGCCTGTATGCTTCGCGCGTGTCTGACCGCGGAATCTTTCGCTGGCTCGCCATCCTCCTCGTCCTCGCCGTCTACGCCTTCTTTGCGGGCGACGGCAAGTTCGATTTCCGGCGGCTCGGAACGTGGCAGGAATCGAATTACGCCAGCCTCGCGCGCGGATTTTTTCGCGGGCAGCTCAATCTCGATCGATGGGTTAATCCGCAACTGATCGCGCTGCCGTATCCGTATGACCCGAAGGCGCGCGAAGGCATTCACTACGAGTGGGACGTCAGCTATCTCAATGGAAAGTACTATCTCTACTCGTCGCCGCTGCCGGCGATTCTCGGCTACATGCCGCTGGAGATTCTGCGGCGCGGCTATCCTCCCGATTCGTTCGTCGCGCTCTTCTTCTGCGCATGGGCGTTTCTGGCGTCCGTCGCGTTTGCACGGCGAGCGCTGAAACCTCCAACGAACATCCCCTTTTCACTTTGGGTGCTCTTCATCGGCCTCGGCAACGTCGTCGCGTTCGTTCTCGTGACCGTGCACATGTACGAAGTGGCCATCGTCTGCGGCATGGCCATGACGGCGATGTGGGCGCTGGCGCTGCTCCGCTACAACGAGTCGCCGACGCCCGGCCGCGCGACGTGGCTCGCTCTCTGGCTCGCGCTCTCGATCGCCGCGCGCCCGAACCTCGGCGTGCTGCTGCTCGTGACCGTGTTCGCCGTGAAGCGCACGCGGAAAACGATCCTGGCCTTCCTCGCGCCGCTGGCTATCGTGGCCATGGCCATGCTCTGGTACAACGCCGCGCGGTTCGGCGATCCGTTCGAATTCGGGATCCGCTACCAGCTCACGCACGTCGACATGAATGGGCGGAGAGTCTGCAGCCTCTGCACCTTTCCCGAACTTGCGCGCTTCGGCAACAGCATCCAGCACTACCTCTACTGGCCGCTGCACGTGCACAGCGCGTTTCCGTTCGTCGACGCGATGCCGGCGCGCGTCGATCCGGCCGTCTCGTGGCCAACGCCGAACCACATGACCGAACAGATCATCGGCATCGTGCCGATCGCGCCGTTGATGATGATCGGAACGCTCACCGCCATCCTCCTGGCGTTGACGCGGAGTCCCAAAGACGTCATCACGCGCACCGCGATCCAGGTGATGGCCGGCGCGTGGCTGATCGTCTTTGGCCTCTCGACCTGCTGGTGGATCGTGGCCCGCTACTCCCTCGATTTCATGATGCTGATGAGCGTGGCGACGGTGGTATGCGTCGAGAAAATCGTGACCTCGCTGCGCGAGACGACGATCCGCATCGCGCCGCTGCGCGCATTCGTTATGGCGCTAGCCTGCTACTCGATCGTCACCGCCATCCTCCTCGGCTTCGCCGGCCCGGGCGACGGCTTCAAACGTGCCAATCCGGCCATGTTCGAGAGGGTGTCGGGTTGGTTCAGGTAGGCGCTTACCGCGCGCCGTCGGGGCGCACGCGGAGGAAGAACGTGCAGGCCTTGCCCGTCTTCGACTCCACCCACACCGAGCCGGCGTGCGAGACCGCGAACTCGCGGACTTTGAACAGGCTGCGGCCGGTGCGCTCGGCGGACTGCGGATTCCAGACGAAGCCCGGCTCGAAGATCGCCTGGCGCTGCGGCTCGGGAACGACCGGGCCGTTGTCCATCACGAAAAAGAGCAGCAGCGGCTTGCCCTTGTGCTCCATCCAGCGCACGCCGACCACCACCTGTCCGCCGGGCGGAACGTAGTGCAGCGAGTTGTCCATCAGGATGCCGAGGGCGTCGACGAGCTGATCGTGATCCTTGAAGCGCTCTTCGAGCTCGGGGACGTCGATCTGCAACTGGATATTTTTCAGATCGGCGAACGGGCCGAAACGGTTGGCGACGGCGTGGATGAGATCGACCACGCGCGGCGTGCGCGCGGCGGGCGGCGCCTCTTCGACTTCCGGCGCCATCTCCAGCGACGACAGAATCTGATCGATCGTGCCCGCCCAATCTTCGAGCAACGGATCGCGCTGCCGCGTGCGCGACGCCGCCAGCACCGACTCGCGCAACGAACGAAGCGGCGTGAAGATCGTCTCGCGCACGAACGACACGAACGATGCATGCGCCGGATTCATCGGATCGGCTTCGCGGAACATCAGCACCGCGCCCATCGCGCCGCCGGAGATCGGGACGAGCGTGTAGAGAATGTTGCGGTTGCGGATGCGCAGCGCCATCGAGGTCGGGACGGAAAGCTCGCCGATGCGCGCGCCGCACTCCATCTCGATCTGCTTGACCGTGGCCAGGTCGGATTGCGGAACTCCGAACAGCTTCTTTGCTTCCTCGCTGACGAACTTCACCGTGCGGTCGGCGCCGAGGACGATGGCCGGCGCGCCCGCGGCCATGATCACGTTCGCGACGCTCGTGATCGCCGGCGATGCCGACTCCACCGGAAACGGCAGCAGCGGCGCCTTCGGAAACGGCTCCGGCTCGGGCGCCGGCGCGGCGGCGGTCGCGACTCCACCCGATCGCCGCGTGGCCGTGCTTTCGCCAACCGGTTTTGAAACGACAGGCGGCGGAGGTGGTGGAGGCGGAGCGGCTGGAGGCGCCGGTTCCGGCGGTGGAGCAACTTCCGTTTTCGCGGCTGGCTGCTTCGGTTTACGCGGCTTGTCGCACTTCTCGCAGAGGATTCCCCGCGCTATCGCCGCACCGCACATGAAGCATTTCTGGGCCATTAACCGAACTCTGGACTGGCGATATTACGCCCGCTTCTCGCATCGCTGCAACGTGATAGCCTCCCGGCCGTTTTGGAGGCCCCATGAAACACATCGTTGTCATCGGCGCCGGCACGATGGGAAACGGCATCGCGCACACCGCCGCGGCGTCCGGCTTTGACGTCACCCTCATCGACGTCGCCGAGGCATTTCTGGAGCGCGGCATGTCGACGATTTCCGCGAATCTGCAGCGCGGCGTCGACAAGGGCAAGATGTCCGCGGACGAGAAGCAGCAGATCATCGGCCGCATCCGCGCCACGAGCGACGTCAACGCCGCCGCGAATGCCGACATCGTCATCGAGGCGATCATCGAAAACCTCGCCGCGAAAACGGAGCTGTTCGCGAAGCTCGACTCCATCACCGGCGCCGATTGCATCCTGGCGTCGAATACCTCGTCGATCTCCATCACCAAAATCGCCGCCGCCACGAAGCGGCCCGATAAAGTCATCGGCATGCACTTCATGAATCCCGTGCCGGTGATGACGCTCGTCGAAGTCATCCGCGGCATCGCCACCAGCGACGAAACCTACGCGCGCGTTGCCGAGCTGTCGAAGCAGATGGGCAAGACCGCCATCGAGGTCAACGACTATCCCGGCTTCATCTCCAACCGCGTGTTGATGCCGATGATCAACGAAGCCATCTTCGCGCTCTTCGAAGGAGTGGCCACGCCTGAGTCGATCGACGGCGTGATGAAGCTCGGCATGAACCATCCCATGGGACCGCTCACGCTGGCCGACTTCATCGGCCTCGATGTTTGTCTGGCCATTCTGCGCGTGCTCGAAGAAGGCTTCGGCGATCCGAAATATCGTCCCTGCCCGCTGCTTGTGAAGATGGTCGACGCCGGTTGGCTGGGCCGCAAAAGCGGACGCGGTTTCTACGACTATCGCAAACCCTGAAACCGAGGGGATGACGGAGAGCCTTCACGGTGTTCTAATCGCGCACACATGCTCTGTCAAACCTGTAGTGCATTGAATGACGACGAGCGCGAGTATTGCTTCCGCTGCCAGGCGAAGCTGCTCGTACTGTCGGGCGTGAGCTCGTTCGAAGAGGACGAAGTCGAAGAGTACGACGAAGAAGGCGACGTATCGCTCGACGAGCATCTGCTCGAGCGCGTTTCCGGACTCGAGGAGATCGTCAAGCGCAGCGCCGAGACCATCCGCAGCGTCGTCGACGCGGTGCAGAAGCACGAGCGCGCCATCTTCATCAATCAAACCGGTCTGCTCTCCGTCAAGGAGTTGCTCGAACGGAAGAACGTCGTCTCCGCCGACGAGCTGGTCGAACTGTGGGAATCGAAGATGGGCGAGCAGATGCTCGCACTCGAAAAGAAGCAGCGCTTCACCGAGCGCAAAGACCGGATCATGTCGCTCTTCCGCGGCGAGCGGCGCGAACGCTTCCTGCAACTCCTCGCCGAGGCTGAGTCGGCGATCGACGCATTCGATCCTGATCGCGGTATCAAGGCGCTCGAAGAAGCTTTCAAACTCGATCGCGACAACTACGAGCTCTCGTTCTTCCTCGGCGAGATGTTTTTCAACGACGGCAATCTCGATCGCGCCAAGCACTACCTCGAACGCACGCTCGAAGTGCAGCCCGACCATTTCGACGCCGCCGTTTTCTACGGCGTGCTGCTGCACGAGCGTCAGGATTTGAAAGGCGCCGAACGCTGGCTGCGCCGCGCCATTCAGATTTCGCAGGAGTCGTTCCTCCCGTACTTTTCCCTCGGCGCGATTTACGCGCGGAAGGGCAAGCTCCTTCGCGCGCAGAAGTTCCTCGAGAAGGCGATCCAGATCGAGCAGCTTCCGCAGGCTTACTACCTGCTCGGGACGATCTTCTACGACAAGGGCCAGCTCGAACGCGCGATCAAGGCCTTCCAGTCGGCGCTGAAACTCGATCCCGAATACGAAGAGGCGATCTACCACCTCGGCCTCTGCTACCTCGACCGCAACTGGAACCGCAAAGCGATCGATTGCTTCCAGGAAGCGTTGGAGCTCAATCCGAACAAGATCGAGTACCAGCAAGCCGTGAAGATTTACGAAGGCATCTCCGGCCACATTCCGCTGGAAGGTCCGGCCGCCGAGGAGTTCAAGCACGCAGAAGGGCTGGCAACGTCCGGCAACTACATCGAGGCGCTCGATCACTATCGCCGCGCCTCGGCCGTCGATCCCGAGAACATCAGCATCCTCATGCCGTACGCGCTGCTCTGCTCGCACCTCGAGATGAACACCGAGGCCATTGCGGCTGCGCGGCGGGTGTTACGCCAGCGTCCGACGGACGTCGTCGCCGCGGCCGCGTACACGACGCTCGTCGAAGCGCTTCGCGCGGAAGGCAACTTCAAAGACGCCAATCGCGCACTCGAAGAGATGCTGCACGACTACACGTCCAACTACGCGAAATCGATCGCGTATTACGAGAAGGCCTACAACCTGGCGGAGATGGAAGAGAACCTCGACGAGGCGCTCGAGTCAGCGCAGCTCGCGCTTCGCTACTCGCCGAAAGAGCTCAAGCAGTTCCCGCTGGCCGCACTCGGCTGGGTCTACTTCAAGCGTCGCGATTTCACCAACGCCGTCGATTTTCTGACGAAGTCCGCCGACCTCGGCCCGACCGCAACGAACCTCATGCACCTCGGCATGGCCCTCCTCGAAAGCGGCCAGAAAGACCGCGCCCGCGTCGTCTTCCGCAAAGCGAAGAGCTTCAAAGGAAAAGGCGCCGGGTTGGAGGAGAAGATCCTCGAACAGATCCGCTCCACGACGAAACTCATCGATCGGTTACACGCAAAACGCCGGCGGACGGCGGGCACGAAGTCGTAAGGGGCGCTAGCCCCAATCCTGCGCGTAGACGCAGGATCTCCGGTGATACCGCGAAAGTTCTACATGGATTGCCGGACGTGCGCTCGAACGAATCCATGTGGCACAGACACTCTTGTCTGTGCGGCTGGGAGGCTTGCGCTTCTCTCGCAAGTTGCGCGAATGCAAAAGCACAGACAAGAGTGTCTGTGCCACACAAGCCGAGACCCTGCGAACTACTTCACCCCAATCTCCGCCGCCACCGCCCGCGCGTCGAAGATCTTCCCGTCCTTGATCACCGTCACCACGCGCCGAATGTCGCTGATGTTCGTCGATGGATCGCCGTCGATGATGTCGAGATCCGCGAGCTTGCCGGGTGCGATCGATCCCAGGATGTCGTCGTGCTTCATCACGCTCGCCGCGCCGAGCGTGGCGATGCGCAGCACCTCGGCCGGCGGAATCCCGGCTTGGACATACAGCTCCAGCTCGCGATGTAGTGAGAATCCCGCCATCGCGTCCGTGCCGGCTACGATCGGGATGTGGTTGTCGTAGAGCGCCTTCACCATCGCCAGCACGTTGCGGAACGAGTCGCGATACGTTTGATCCTTACCGTCTGGAACAGGAAGTCCGCCGGTCAGGAAGCCGCGCCGGACCTGCGGCGGAAGACGATCCGCGATCATCGCGTAACTCGGCGACATCGTTCCGCGACGCGACGTGAACATCCCTTCGAAGATCGAGACCGTCGGATCGATGACCGTCTTTTTCTCGCGCAGCAGATCGAGAAACGCCTGCACGGGCGCCGACTTCAGGTCGAGCGCGACCGCGCGTTCCGCAACCGCGGTAAAACGCACCGGCGTGCGCGTGTCCGCCACGTCCGGCCAGAAATTCAGAAAGAGAAAGTTCGTGTGCTGGATCTCGTCGTATCCCGCCCGCACCGCCTCCTCGGCACGCATGAACGCCGGTATGTGCCCGCTCACGCGCAGGCCGTGATCGTGCGCGGCGCGCGTGATCACCGGCACCAGCTCCGGCTTGACCGAGCTGTAGATCTTGATCTGCTCGTAACCAAGCTTCGCGTAGTTGTCGACCGCGGCGCGGGCCTGATCCTCGGTATCGACGAGCACCTTCGTCGGCCCGGCAAATTTCCCCGGTCCGTCGATGATGCCGGCCATCACAACGCGCGGCCCGATCGCCGCACCGCTGTCCCACTTTTTCCGAAGATCGAGCAGGAACTCGGTGTCATTGGCCATATCGCGCACCGACGTCACGCCGTTTGCGATGTCGAGCATCCCGTCGTCGGCGGAATTGTGCGTGTGCATGTCCCAAAGGCCGGGGATCACCGTGCGCCCCTGCGCGTCGATGCGCTCGAAGCCATCGGGCGCGTTGCCGCCGACACTCTCGATGCGATTGCCGCGAATGACGATCGTCGTCCCCGGCGTCGTCGTCATCGTGACGGGATCAAACAGCCGTGCGTTTGTGATGACGATGCCACCGCCCGCCGGCGCGTGCGTGAGCCGCGCCGTCGCGCGCGCGACTGCTTCATCGCGCCACTTGTCCTGCGCCTGCAGCAATTGCGGGATGACCGAATCCCAGCCGTCCGCGATTACCGACGACCACGATGACGCCGACGCGAACAGTTCGTGGTGGTCGTCGAGCCACACCGGCGACGGCGTCAATCCGAGGCCGCCGATTTCGTAGCAGGTGACGTGCTGCGTTTTGCCGCCCGCGGAAACCGTCAACTCGCCGGCGCGCCGGATCGATGCCTCGCCCGCCGGCAGCAGCGCCAGTTTCTGATTCGGCGCCGCCAAAAGCGCCCGCGCCAGCACCGCCGTCTCCTCAGGCGGCCCGTACATCGAGACGTAAAACGCGTTCGACGCCGCGCTTCCCTTTTCCGCGCCGTTCGACCACGCGCCGTTCGAGAACGTCTCGCTCACCGGCGCCTTGAAGTAGTCGTTCCCGTCCGTCTTCAGCGACGTCGTGACCGACTTCGCATCAGTCGTCATGACCGTATGTGTCTTCGGCCCGCGTCCTCGGTCGTTGTATTCAAAATCGACCGTGCGCGTCCCGCCGTTCGTCGTCACCGTTTCCTGCCCGGCGCGATGCCCGCCAAGGATGAACGCGCGCGTTTGAGGAGGCGTGGTATGCGCACAGGCGACGAGCGTGACGGCGAGAAGAGCAAGCAGTCGGATTCGCATAACAGAAGTGTACGATTTCGGCGCAATGCCTGAGAGAGACCAAAGACGGCCGATATTCACAACAGGACGGGTATTCGGGACGTTGGCGTTGCTCGTCGCGGGAGGCCTCTTCCTTCTCTCAAGAGCCTGCTTCGACGTTCCCATCCGGGCTTCCATAGATCTCGAACGCAAGGGCGTGCCTATCTTCCAAACGATCAAGTTCAGGCATCCGGAGCAGACGTATGCCTATGGCATCGCGTTCCGGCCGTCGTCCGTGAACGGTGATCGCTGGGATGTGCGGGACTACGAAACGGAGACAAGAAAGGCCTGGGCCGAACTCTGCCCGACGGTTGACATCACGATCACCGACGCCTCCGGCGTCCGACGAATGCGGGAAGCGAGCCGCATCTCGCAAGAGGATGGCTGGACGATCACAAATGGATCTCAGGACGATCGCCCGGCCTCGGTCTACAAGTTCATCCCGTTCAAACCAAAAGCCGGCGAGCGATACCACGTGCGCGTATCCGTCATCAAAGGCTGTGCGGGAAGCAACGCCTTATCGCCGGTCTTCTTCATCGAGATGCCTACAGCGGGTCCGTGATCACTCTCAGTCGTTTTCGGGCATAACCACACGGCTGCCGAGTCCGCGTTCGGTGAGCAGGCGGCGGCAGTACTCAGCCTGTTCCTCCGCAACTTCGAACATCAGTCCCTGCAAACAAACGTTCGACGCCGGCTGCTGCAGAAAGGCCTCCGGCGTGAGCGCGAACCCGATTCCCTCGGCTTCGAGCAGCCGCTCGACGACGTTCGCCTCCGCCACATTCGCGGCGATGAAAATCGCTTCCCTCATCCGCTTATCGTAGACCGATACAATCCGCCTCCATGCCGCGCACTCCGGTCACGGTGCTCATTCACACGCTCGACGAGATCGAGAACATCGAGGCGTGCATCCGCTCCGTGGAATGGGCGGACGAAATCTACCTGCTCGATTCTTTTTCCAAAGACGGCACGATCGAGCTCGTTCGCGAGAAGTTCCCACGCGTCCGCATCGAGCAGCGCGAGTACCTCGGCGCGGCGTCGCAGAAAAACTACGGCATCGACCGCGCCACGCACGACTGTATCTTCGTCATCGATGCCGACGAGCGCGTCACGCCGAAGCTGCGCGACGAGATGCTGCGCACGCTCGAAGGTCCGCTCGATTTCTGGGCCTACTCCGTCGGCCGCCTCAACTTCATGCTCGGCAAGCCGGTGCGCTTTTCCGGCCTGCAGCGCGACCGCGTCACACGCCTCTTCCACAAACTCCACGCCCGCTATCCCAACAAACGCGTTCACGCCGACCTGCTCGTGGACGGCGCCACCGGCCGCCTGAACGCGAAGATGGACCACTACTACATCCGCACCTTCGACCACATGATCGCCAAGATGACGCGCTACGCGAACTGGGGCGCCGCGCAGATGTACATCGACGGCAAGACCACAAACCTCTTCGGCATCCTCGGCCACCCCATCGCCAAGTTCGTCCGCGACTTCCTCATCAACCTCGGCTTCCTCGACGGCACGCGCGGCCTGATCTCCGTCGGCATGCACGTCTACTACACGTTTCTGAAGTACGCGAAGCTCTGGGAACTTACGCAGCTCAAACGCCAGGGGAAACCTGTCCCGCTGCCGAAGTTGGATGAGGGTGAAGGGCGGTGGGAGCTGCCGTGGGTGAAATCATGACGAGACTTGAAGCGCTTCAACGCGAGGTCGAAGCCTTGACGTCGAAAGAGCTCGCCGAGTTTCGGTCGTGGTTCGCGGACTATGACGGTGAGGCCTGGGATCGCCAGATCGAGGCCGATTCGAAAGCCGGAAAGTTCGACGCGTTGGCGGCGGAAGCTCTCGCGGAATTCGATCGCGGCGAGACGACCGGATTTTGATCACGCGGAGCCGCGGAGGGCGCGGAGAAAACCAGCTCCGCGTTCTCCGTGTCTCCGCGTGAAATGCTTCCGTGACTCAGCGCGTCCTTTTCGGTTTCCGCGCCGCGCGCATCGCCTCGGCGACTTCGATCGGGACGTTGCGTTGTTCGAGGTCGATCTCGTTGAAGGCGATGCCGCCTTCGAATTTCCACGTGTGCTTGGGGCGATAGACGCCGATATCGTGGACTCTCGAGCCGACGACGAAGCGGATGGCGCCGCGGCGGTAGTCGAAGGCGCGGCCGTTGCGGGTGTGGATGGCGGCGTCGATGCGGTAGGTTCCGGCCACGAGGTCGAGGGCCGGCATGATGAAGCGGACGCGCCCGTTCGCTTCGATCCGTTCCGGCATCAGGCCTTCCAGGTCGGTGTTCGTGCCGTACACGCAGGCGCCGTCGGCGTGGTAGATGCCGATGCCGAAGACGAAATCGTCCTGCGGCACGCGGACGGTAACGTCCATCTCGATCGCCACCGGAGTTCCTGGCCCGAGGGCGACGAGCTCGTTGCCGCGGTTGTCGACGAGAGCCACGCGCGACAGCACCACTTCGCCGGATCCCCATCTTTCTTCTTCGTTCGGATCGTCGCGCGGGGCTTCGGGCGCGGGCACGGCCGTTCGCGGCGCGGCGGTTTGCGTCGACGACACGGCTTGCAGATACGCGTCGACGACGCGGACCGGATCGCCGATCGTCTCCGGCTCGCCGTGATCGAGCCAGAGCGCTCGGTCGCAGAGATTGCGGACCTGGTCGAGCTGGTGCGTGACGAAGACCAGCGTCACGCCGCGATACTTCATCTCCTGAATTTTTGCGACGCACTTCGCGGAGAACTCCTCGTCGCCGACGGAGAGGACCTCGTCGATCAGCAGCACGTCGGGATCGACGTGGACGGCGACGGCAAATCCGAGTCTCACGTACATGCCCGAGGAGTAGGTTTTGACCGGCTGGTCGATGAACTCGGGGATGCCGGAGAAGGCGACGATCTGATCGAAACGCGCGTCGATTTCTTTGCGCGAGAGGCCGAGCATGATGCCGTTGATGTAGATGTTTTCGCGGCCGGTGATCTCGGGATGGAAGCCGGCGCCGAGCTCGATGAGCGCGGCCACGCGGCCGTTCACGCGCACGCTGCCGGTGGTCGGCTTGAGGATGCCGGAGATGAGTTTGAGCAGCGTCGACTTGCCGGAGCCATTGCGGCCGATGATGCCGAAGGCTTCGCCGCGATCGACGGCGAAGGAGACATCGCGCACGGCTTCCACGCTCGTCTCCGGCGTCAGCGCCAGATCGCGTTTCAGCAGCGCGCTTTTGAGCGTCGCGAACTGCGAACCGCGGCCCCACAGCCGGTACGACTTACAGACGTTCGTGAGGGCGATGGCATAGTCGGTCATCGCTAGATCGCCTCCGCCAGCGTGTCGCGCAGCCTGCCGAAAACCGCGACGCCCATCGCCACCGACACGAATGCGTACGCGATCATCAGCAGCGTGTCGGCGAGCCCTGGGACGTGGCCGAAGAAGAGCACGTCCTGATACGAAACGACGAACGGCGTCATCGGATTCAGCCGGAGCAGCGCGCGGCCCGGACGCGACGCGACCTTGTCGATCAGGTAGAGGATCGGCGTGACGAAGAAGCCGAGCTGCATGAGGTTCGTGAGGATGTCGCGCAGGTCGCGAAAGAGAACGGATGCCGAGGCCACGGTCATGGCGATGCCGGCCACGAAGAGCGTCTGCAGGATCATCAGGAACGGCACGAGGAGGATGGTCGCGCTCATGGTGATGTCGCCGTGCAGCGCGAAACCGAGCGTGGCGATGAGCAGGATGGGCATGGCCAGCGCGAAGTGCACCAGATGCGAGGCCACCGTCACCAGCGGCAGCGCTTCGGCGGGGAACATGACCTTCTTGATGAGGCCCGCGTTTGATGAAATCGCCGTCGTCGATTCGAGAACGGCCGCGGCGAAAAACGTCCACGGCAGGATTCCGGCGAAGAGAAATAGCGGATACGGCCGGATCACGTTCGACGGAAAGAAGAACGTGAAGACGACGGTGTAGACGGTGAGCAGCAGCAGCGGATTGGCCAGCGACCAGAAGAATCCGAGGATGGAGCCGCGGTAGCGCGCCTTCAGATCGCGCGCGGTGAGCGCCGCGATGAGCTGGCGATATCGATAGAGGTTGCGGAGCTCGTCCACTGTTGTCGCAGTGTAACTTGCGCCGCGTTACGTCGTTTCGAGCGATGCGGCGGCGGGCGGCGCCTGCGCGATCACCGTGGGACGGTTGATGCGCAGATGGCGCGCCGTGCACTCGGCAAAGCCTTCGCAGCGGATGCAGTAGCGGTCGGAGTGTTCCGGCTTGTAATCGGCCGGCTCGCAGATATTCACGCCGGCGATTTTCTCGCGATCGGCGAGGTCGATGAGGCGATCGATGTCCGAGGCGGAGCCGGTGGTCAACGCTTTCTTGACCGCCGCTACGCGCGTCATGTTGCGCGTCGCGGCAACGACCGCGGCGTCGGCGGCATCGAGCTGTTGCGGCAGATCCTCCGCCGCGACCGCCAGCACGCGCACGCGCTGCGACCAGTAGTACGCGAATCCCGCCGCCGCTCCCGCCAACGCGGCCAGATTGGCCTTGCTGCCGAAGAAGACGCCGGTCAGCAACGCCGCCAGCGCCATCCAGGCCAGGAAGGTCACACGGATCGGCAGAATGGTGGAGAGATAAAACGTCTGATCGCGATTCAGCGCCGCGTAGACGAACAACAGCGTGAAGTTGATGAAGAACGATCCCATCAGCGGCGTGCTGTACCAGGCCGCGACGAGCGCCGTGGCCAGCGTCGAGATGAGGTAGAAGCGCAGGAAGTTGCCGGTGCCCCACTCCTCCTCGACGGCGAATCCCATCAGCGACAGCAGGACGAGGTTGAGGAAGAGCGTCAGGATCGGCGGAAAGTTGATGAGGCCGACGTGGCCGGCCTGTGTGAATTGATAGGTGAAGAGGCGCCAGACCTGTCCCGCGGCGACGGCGTTGCGGTCGAAGCCGAAGAGGCGCGCGAACTTCGCCGCATCCTGGTACTGCAGCATGAAAAACGCGACGTTCAGGAAAATGAGGATGTACGTCGAGCGCAGATTTTCACCGCGGCTGCGGAACATGACGGTGCGAACGTAGCCTCGCGATTGAATAATTCAACACTCCCGGCGCTGGATTGAGTACGGATGTGACGCGCCAGGCGTTGAATTCGTTTGCAGGAGATCGTTTATCGCACGACGACCGAATCCATCCCTTCGAACCGGAGCACATCACCGTCTTTCAGATGGTGCTTCGCCGCGACGCCGGCCGCGAGCTCCAGCACCGAGGACGCTTTCGCGTTCGGCGGATAGTTCGGACACGGATCGGCCTTGCACGGCGGCACGTCGTGCGCGATGTGGACGATGCGGTGATCGGCGTCGATCCAGATCATGTCCAGCGGGATGAGTGTGTTCTTCATCCAGAACGGATATTCGCCGGCCTGCGGGAAGAGAAAAATCATCCCGCGGTCGGCGGCCATGTGATCGCGGTACATCAGGCCCTGCTCACGCGTCGCGTCGTCCGAGGCCACTTCGACGATGATCGCGGAATGGTCGGGGAGGATGATGCGCGGCGCGGCGGCATCCGCGGCCGCCGATGCGGTCGTGGCCGGAGCCGGAGCGCTTCGTTGCGTGCATGCGAATGACAGCATCAGCACCAGACTAAATTTCATTCTCCACCTCCACCGCCTCTTCCTGCCGCGACTCGCGCGAGATGAGCTCGTACTTTTTCGCGTAGTAGCGGAAGGAGCGGAACGACATGCGCAGCAGCTCCGCGGCCTGCGTCTGCACGCCGCCGGTGCGCTCCAGCGCCTTGAGCATGAAAATCTTCCCGATCCCTTCCAGGTGATCCTGCAGCGAAATCCCCTCGGGCGGCAGATCAAAGGCCATGTCCGGAATGGATCCGCCGAGGAGTACGTGCTCGGGAAGGGATTTCGTGGTGAGGACGTCGGAAGGTTCCAGCGCGATCATCCGCTCCACCACGTTCTCCAGTTCGCGCACGTTGCCGGGCCAGTGGTACTTCTCGATCGAGCGCATGGCGTCGGACGAAATCCGCTTTTGCGGCACACCCATCGACTTCGAATACTTGGCGATGAAGTGCTCGACGAGCAGCGCGATGTCTTCGCGGCGCTGGCGCAGCGGCGGCAGCGCGATCGGGATGACGTTGATGCGGTAGAAGAGATCCTCGCGAAACGTTCCCGCCTTGATCGATTCGGCCAGATCGCGGTTCGTGGCGGCGATGACGCGCACTTCCACCTGGTTCTCGACGTTCGATCCGACGCGGCGGACGACGTGATCCTGCAGCACGCGCAGCAGCTTGATCTGCATGGCCGTGGAGGTCTCGCCGATCTCGTCGAGGAAGATCGTGCCGCGGTCGGCCTCGTGGAAAAGTCCGCGCTTCTCGCGGATCGCGCCGGTGAACGCGCCGCGCTCGTGGCCGAACAGTTCCGACTCCAGCAGCGTCTCCGGCAGCGCGCCGCAGTTGATCGAAACGAACTTGCCGCGGCGTCCGGAGTTGTAATGAATGGCGCGCGCGATCAACTCCTTGCCCGTGCCGGAGTCGCCGGAGATGAGCACGGTCGAATTCGTCTTGGCGATGCGCTGCACGACGGAGAAGATTTCCTGCATGCGCGTGCTACGGCCGATGATGTTCGAGAAGGTGAAACGTTCCTCGAGCGCGGTGCGGAGGTGAAGATTTTCGTCCTCGAGCTCTTTCCGCTCGACGGCGTTGCGGACGATGATCTTCAGCTCGTCGATGTCGAACGGTTTGGCGATGTAATCGAACGCACCGGCCTTGAGCGCTTCGACCGCGGACTTCGTCGAGGTGTGCGCGGTGATCATCACCACGGCGACCGATGGCGTGGCGGTTTTCACGTCGCGCAGCAGGTCGATGCCGGAGCCGTCGGGCAGCATGAGATCGCAGAGGATGAGGTCCGGCTCGTTCTTCGCCACCGCGGCGCGCGCCTCGGCCACCGACCCCGCGGTCTCGACGCGCCATCCTTCATCCTCAAAGACGATGGAAAGGAAATCGCGCAGCGACGCCTCATCGTCAACGATCAGCAGATTCACAGTGGCCGATTATAGGGCGGCGCTTGAATAACACTCTGTCATCCAGAGCCGCCGGAGCCGCGTAGGCGAAGCCGAAGCAGCGTAGGACGGCGATGGATCCCCGGCTGTTAACCCGGTGGTGCGGTGGCTCTTGAGATCGCGCGTACTTTGAAACGCCGCCCTCCCGATCCGGGTTAGCAGCCGGGGATCCTTCGCCGTCCTACGCGACGACAGCTTCGCCTGTGTCGCTGCGGCGGCTCTGGATGACAGCTCGCCTACTCGCGCGTGGCGACGACGGCTGCCGCGGCGATAACCTGCCCAATCAACAGCAGCGACGACATGCCGTGCAGCATCCCGAACTGACGCCGCAGCGGATCGTCCTGCGAGAGGCTGCTGATCGGCGCGGCCGAGCGGTCGCGGATCATGCGAATGCGCGTGTCGAGCAGCCCTTGAACCGACGCAAACAGGACGGCGACGAACAGGATGACCAGCATGACCGGGCGGCTGCGGCGCCACTCCAGAAACATGAGCAGCAGCGGCGCGAGCAGCGCGATGTAGTGCCAGCGCGTGAGCACGGCGCCGACGACATTCGCGGCGTCGGTGGTATTGCTCGCAGCATTGAATGCGGCCGATGCGGTGAGGAGCAGAAAGACGCCGCTGCCAAGCCAGAGCGCCTGGATCAATCGCGTGACTGTCATTCCGAGCCGCCGGCGCCCCGGAGGGGCAGAGGACGGCGAGGAATCCCCGGCTAAAGACGCGGACGAGACATTCGCGGTTGCAGCCGGGGATTCCTCGCCGCGCTCTGCCCCATCCGGGGCGCCGCCGGGCTCGCAATGACAATGCGCAGCTTCGATCGGTTCCTCGGTCACGCGAATACCCTCCGGATCGAATCGTCGTACGGTTTCCGCAGCACGCCGCGGTCGGTGATGATCGCGCTGATCAGCCGCGCCGGCGTGACGTCGAAGGCCGGATGGCGAACACCGATCCCTTCCGGCGCGATCGACACGCCATTCATCGACGTCACCTCGGCCGCGCTCCGCTCCTCGATCGGAATCGACGCGCCGTTCGGACAATTCACATCGATCGTCGACAGCGGCGCGGCGATGTAGAACGGCACGCCATGCGCGTTCGCGAGCACCGCCACGGTATACGTGCCGATCTTGTTGGCGGTGTCGCCGTTCGCGGCGATCCGGTCTGCTCCGACGATGACCGCGTCGAATTTTCCCTGCTGGAAAAAGTGCCCGGCCATGCTGTCGGTGATGAGCGTGACGTCGATATTTTCCTGCTTCAGCTCCCACGCCGTCAGCCGAGCGCCCTGCAGATACGGCCGCGTCTCGTCGGCAAAAACCGCCACGCGTTTGCCGGCTTCGACGGCCGCGCGAATCACGCCGAGCGCCGTGCCGTAGCCGGCGGTGGCGAGCGCGCCGGCGTTGCAGTGCGTGAGGATCGTCGGGGATTCGCCGAGGAGCATGGCGCCGTGACGGCCGATGCGTTTGTTTGCTTCGACGTCCTCCTCGAACATCGCCACGGCCTCGGCGGTCAGATCGCGGCCTTCGTCGCGCACGCGCAGCATGCGATCGAGCGCCCACATCAGATTGACTGCGGTCGGACGCGATGCGCGCAACTCGGCAGCAGCGGCATCGACGTCATCGCCGCGTTGCGCCGCGAGGGCGATGCCGAACGCGGCCGAGACGCCGATGGCCGGTGCGCCGCGCACGATCATGTCGCGAATGGCGGCGGCGACTTCATGCGCATCGCGGCAGGCAACGTACACAACCTCGCGCGGAAGTAATCGCTGATCGAGAAGCTCCAGCGCCTCGCCGCGCCATCGAATAGGTTCAACCTGCATGGGGTTCCGTGTGAAAGCCGCTCGTTATACTACGAGCCGTTTCCGGAGGACCAATGGTCAGGGTTGGAATCAATGGTTTCGGGCGTATCGGACGCAACGTTTTGCGCGCCGCGCTCGAACGCAGTTCGGGCGTCGAATTCGTCGCCGTCAACGATCTCACCGATGCGGCCACGCTCGCGTATCTGCTGAAGTACGACTCGGTGCATCACACGATCCCGAACAATGTCGGCCATACGGACGACGGCATCACCATCGACGGCAAAACGCTGAAGGTTTTCTCTTTTCCCGATCCCAACGACATCCCGTGGAGCGACCTCGGCGTGGAGATCGTGGTGGAGTCGTCGGGACGTTTTACGAGCAAAGCCAAGGCTTCGCGGCATTTAAAGAAGAGCGTTGAGCACGTGATCATCTCCGCGCCGTCGAAGGATGCCGACGTCACCGTTTGCATCGGCGTGAACGAGAAGGATTTCGATCCCTCGAAACATCGGATCATCTCGAACGCTTCGTGCACGACCAACTGCCTCGCGCCGGTGGCCAAGGTTCTGCACGAGCGCTTCGGCATCGAGATGGGGATCATGACCACCGTGCACTCGTACACGAACGATCAGGAAATCCTCGACCTGCCGCACAAAGACGTACGCCGCGGCCGCGCGGCGGCGATGTCGATGATCCCGACCACCACCGGCGCTGCGACCGCGGTCGGCCTCGTGCTGCCGGAACTGAAGGGGAAGTTCGACGGCATCTCCATCCGCGTACCGACGCCGAATGTGTCGATCGTCGATCTGACTTTCCGCACGGCGAAGACCACAAATGCGGACGAAATCAATGACGTGCTTCGCCAAGCATCGTCCGGCGCGCTGGATGGAATCCTGACGTACTCCGACGAACAGTTAGTCTCCGTCGATTTCAATCACAACGCGCACTCGGCCATCGTCGACACGACCTTCACCCGTTCGGTGGACCCGCACATGCACAAGGTTCTGGCGTGGTACGACAACGAGTGGGGCTACTCGAACCGGATTCTCGACCTGATCGCGTACGTGGCCAAGGTGAAGAAGGAGTCGCTGCAGCACGCATGATCACCATCCGCACGCTGGACAACCTCTCGCTTTCCGCCGGCGCGCGCGTTTTCTATCGCGTCGATTACAACGTGCCGCTCGATGGCGCACGCATCACTGACGCCACGCGCATCGAGGAGACGCTGCCGACGATCCGCCGCCTGCGCGACACCGGCGCCGCCATTGTCATCGCCAGCCACCTCGGCCGTCCGAAGGGCGAGCGCAAGTCGAAATACTCGCTGGAGCCGATCCGCGAAAAACTGGCGGAATTGGTCGGCGTCAATGTCGAGTGGTCGAACGATTGCGTCGGTGAGGATTCCGAAGAGAAAGCGAATGCGCTGAAGCCGGGCGAATTGCTGCTGCTTGAGAATCTCCGCTTCCACGCGGGCGAGGAAAAGAACGATCGCGGATTCGCCGAACAGCTTCGCAAGCTCGCCGACTACTACGTCAACGACGCTTTCGGCGCCTGCCACCGCGCGCATGCATCGATCGATGCGCTGCCGCGGCTGTTCGATGAAAACGCCATCGCCGGCGGCTCGCTGCTGGCGAAGGAGATCGAGTTCCTGCAGAAGATCACCAACGTCTCCGACCGCCCCTTCGTCGCCCTCCTCGGCGGCGCCAAGATCGCCGGCAAGATCGAGCCGCTCGAAGCGCTCGTCAAACTCGCCGACACGGTTCTCGTCGGCGGCGGCATGGCCAACACGTTCCTGGCCGCGCGCGGCGTGGCCATGGGCGGCTCGCTGGTCGACAACGATTCGATGGAAATCGCTAAACGCATCACAAACGTGACGCTGCCGGTCGACGTCGTCGTTGGCGACGATCTCGAGAACCCCACGAAGGTTGAAACGGTCGAAGTGGCGAATGGATTGAGCGCAGATCAAAAAGCCTTCGACATCGGACCGAAAACGATCGACGCCTACGACGCCGCGCTGAAAAACGCGAAGACGATTTTCTGGAACGGACCGATGGGCGTCTTCGAAAAAGAAGCATTCGCGAAGGGAACGATGGCCATGGCCAAATCGGTGGCCGAAGCCGACGCCATCACCGTCGTCGGCGGCGGCGAATCGGTCGAAGCGGTGAACGCCTCCGGCTACGCGGACCGCATCAGCCACATCTCGACCGGCGGCGGCGCGTCGCTGGAGTTCATCTCGGGCAAGACGCTCCCCGGCGTGGAGGTCCTGCGTAACTGATGCCCCAGGAAATCGAAGTCAAATTCGCCCTCAAAGATCGCAACGAGCTCGTTCGCAAGCTGCACGACATCGGCGGCCAGCGGCTCTATCCCGAAACGTTCGAAGACAACATCGTCCTCGACCGCCGCGGCGAGCTGCGCACGAAAGGCTCGCTGCTGCGCGTGCGGAAATTCGGCAAGTACTCGATCGCGACATACAAAGGGCCGATGTCGATCGAAGGAGGCGTGAAGTCGCGTGAAGAAGTGCAGACAGGCGTCGAGAGTTTCGAGCGCGCCATCCAGCTTTTCGATGCTTTAGGCTACAAGCCGGTCTTCCGCTACCAGAAGTTTCGCGAAGTCTGGCGCATCAAAGAGGTCGAAGTCGTTCTCGACCGCACCCCCATCGGCGACTACTTCGAGATCGAAGGTCCCATCGAGGTGATTCGCGGAGTTGCCAGCGACCTCGGTATGAATATGGATCAAGCGATCCGCCAGACATACGCGGACCTTTATCGCGTGGCGCGGAGGACAAGGCCCGATCTCGGCGAAAACATGATCTTCCCGCCGGAGCAGCTCTGACATTCTCATGAAAGCAATGATCCTCGCCGCGGGCTACGGCACGCGCTTGCGGCCGGTGACGTACACGATGCCGAAACCGATCGTGCCGCTGGCCGGACGTCCGCTGATGGGATGGGCGGTCGAGGCGCTGCTCGCCGCCGGCATCAACGACTTTGTCGTCAATCTGCATCATCTCCCCGAGGCCATCGAGCGATATCTACGCGATCGCTATGCCGGGCGGGCGCGGTTCGAGTTTTCGTTCGAGCCTGAAATCCTCGGCACCGGCGGCGGCGTGCGCAAGGTAGGGCCACTGCTGGAAAACGATGCCGAATTTTTCCTCGTCAACGGCGACACGGTTCAGTTCCCGCCGTACGACGCGCTGCGCGCCGTGCGAAACGGACGCGATGCGCTGGCCGCTCTCACGCTCCGTCATCCGCCGGAAGGCGATCGCTTCACGCCCGTCTATTTCGAAAACGGCGCGATCACCGGATTCGGCAAAGGCACGGGCGAAGCGCTGATGTTTTCCGGCACGCACCTCATCTCGAACCGCATCTTCGATTACTTACCTGACAAGGATTTCTCCGGCATCGTCGACGAGGTCTATCAACCGCTCATCGACAGCAGCCGCGAACGAATCGCCGGCGTCGTCGACGACGGGCTCTGGTTCGACATCGGCACGCCGCAGCGCTACATGACCGCGTCGCGCGCTTTGCTCGACCTGATGGTGCGCGGACAGCTCGCGCCGTCCGCAATGACCATCGTGCGCGACTCGCTCGTGCACGACTCCGCATTCGTCACCGGCACAATGTCGCGCAGCATCGCCGGCGAGCGCAGCGTCATCGAAGGTGCGATCACCGACACCGTGGTCTGGGACGATTGCCGCATCGCCCCCGGCGCGAAACTCGACGGCTGCATCGTCGCGCACGGCGTCGAGATCGCGAGCAACGTCGAGCTGCGCAACGTCCTGATCTGCCGCGACGACCCCGCGATTCCGCGAGAAGGCGAGCATCGCTTCGAGCACGGCCTCGTGCTTCGCGACATCTGACGGCCGCGTTAGCCGCATCAGGCGCTGCACCTTGCCAAAACACAGACAAGAGTGTCTGTGCCACACCGGCGGTGCCGGTAGCGGCATGTTGTGAGTACGGCAGGGTCAATGTGGCACAGACACTCTTGTCTGTGCTGGTGAGGCTCGCGCCGCCTGGAAATTACTACGTCGTTGTTGTTGGCGGCGGTGACGTGTCCGTCTCCGGCGGCGGCGCGGTATCCGTCGGTACCGTTTCCGTCGGCGGCACTTCCGGCGTCGCCGTATCCGTCGGCGGCGTCTGCTGCAGCGCGGTGTCGGTCGTTTCGGTCGTCGCCGTCGTTTCCGTGGCCGGCGTGGCGGGCGCCGGCTTCTTCTCCGTCAGCACTTCCTTCTCGAACAGGTAGCCCCAACGGCGCATCCGCGAAAGGACCATTCGTTGCCGGAATCGCAGACGCTTGTTCGGCGCGCCGGGATTCATCAGCCGCGGATTGGGAAGGCATCCCGCCAGCAGTGCCGCCTGCGACGGCGAAAGTCCGGCCGCCGAGGTGTGAAAGAAATGTTGCGCGCCCGCCTCGGCGCCGTAAACGCGTTCGCCCATCTCGACCACGTTCAGGTACAGCTCGAGGATGCGCTTCTTCGAAAGATGGTTCTCCAGCGACCGCGCGATGAAGTACTCCTTCACTTTTCGCAGCGGATTGCGCGACGGCGAGAGATAGAGATTCTTGGCCAACTGCTGCGTGATCGTCGAGCCGCCGTGCGTGATTTTCTTTCGCTCCCAATCTTTGCGGATCGCTTCCTGCAGGGCGTCCACATCGACGCCGCCATGCTCGTAAAACGTATCGTCCTCGGCCACGAGCACGCCGCGCCGCAGATACGGCGAAATCCGCGCGTACGGCACCCAGCGATACTCGATCGCGTCGCTCTTTCCGGCCGCGCGCAACTCCGCCTTGCGCTGCTCCATGAACGCCGTCGTCGTTGGAGGATTGGCGGCCAGCGCGTTCACGTCGGGGAAGGTGATCCATTCGTAGCCCGCAAAGAGAATGATGGCCACGAAGATGATGAGCAGGATGCGTTTCATCAGGGAGCGTGGATTCTAGCGCTACGATTCGCGCGATGAATGCCGTCATCGTGCTGACCACCGTCGCCGCTGATTTCGACGCCCGTCCGCTCGCGCGCGAGCTGGTCGAGCAGCGGCTGGCCGCGTGCGTCAACATCGTTCCGGCGATGACGTCGATCTATCGCTGGCAGAACGGAGTCCAGGAAGACGGCGAACAACTGCTCGTCATCAAAACCGTCGACGACAATCTGCACGATCTCCGCGAGGCGCTCTTCGCGCGCCATCCGTACGACGTGCCCGAGTTCGTGGTGCTTCCGATCTCGTCGATGTCAGACGCTTACGGCGCGTGGCTTGCGGAATCGGCGAACCGCGGCGGCAACGAGTAACGCGCCGAGCATCGTGAACGAGATGTTGCGTCCTCGGGTAAACGACTCCGGCAGGTATTGCAGCTTCACGCTGTGCCGGCCCTTCGGAACGAACACGCCGACGAATGCGTGGTTCGCGTAGTGCGTCTCGACGCGGCGGCCGTCGATGTACGCGCGCCAACCTTTCCACGCCGACTGCGACGCCACGATCCAGCCGTCGTTCTCCATCACCGCCTCGATCGCGAGGCCGAATCCATCCTTGTGCAGCGTCAGCGTCCCCGGCCCGTTCGCGATTTCGTGCGGCTGCAACTCCGGCACTTCGATCCAGGCCATGTCCGCGAAATCCTTCGCCGCCGTCATCGCCTTCACCACGGGGCCGCCGCTGCGTTCGTAGCGGATGCGCCGCGGCACGAACGCGCGCGGCAGCACGCGCGTGTTCTCGAACAGCTTCGCGCTTCGGTCCTTCATGATCTCGCGCCACCCCTCGGTCAAAGCCACCGGCAGCGGCACGATCGCGTACTTGATATTCAGGAACGATAGAAACGGCGGCTGCAGATCGCCGATGGCGTTGAACGAAACCGCCTGCGGAATCGACCAGACCGGATACGTATCGGCGAGCCGCGCAAACGTCATCGCCTCGTAGCCGCGCGGATCTTCGAGCTGATAGATCGCCGCCGAATCGGGGATCAAAACGAAATGCTCGCCCGCCACGCGGAACGGCTCTTTGCTGTCGCGCGGAATGGCGCGAATCAGCGGGATCTTCGGATAGAAAACATGCTGCGGCAGCGACGGATAAATCGATCCATCTTCGACGATGCGCTGTCCGAGGATCAGGATCAGAACGACGGGAAGCGCGATGCGAAGCGGCGTGCGCGCGAAGAGCAGAATCGCCACGATCACTAACGGCAGCAACTCGGCGAAGGCGACGATGCGGATGACATTCGGATCGACGCCGACTTTGATCTCGTGCGCCCAAGCCGCGTACGTGCCGAGGGCGAGCGCGAGAGCGATGATCGAAGCAATGATCGCGACGCGTTTTCGTCCGGCTTCGACGATTGCGTCGATCGTCAACCCCGCCAAGATCGACAACGCGCACGATGCCGCAAACGCCAAACGTTCGTTCAGCGCCATGTTGAATAACGGCAGTTTGTGCAATATATTGCTCACCGGTGGCGCGTCAAATCCTGCACACAGGCAAACCAGGGCGAGGCCGAAGAAGAACCACGTCTCTCTGCGACGCCGGGCCACGAACGCCGCGGCAATCGCCAGCGCGAGAACGATGCTGCCGGTGCGCGCCGTCTGCGGATCGAACTCCGAGGTGAAGGAATCGCGCCACGGCTGTCCGCCCCAGAACGGAAAGAGCGTATTCGCCGCGCGGCGCTGAATCAGCTCCGGCATGAATGGCCACGGCATCGACCGGAAGCCGAGGCGCGTGTGGAGCTCGAGCGTCTGCTGCGACGCTTCCAGGAACGGCAGGAGGAAGATCGACGTCAGCAGCAACGCGACCACTCCCGAGGCGCACGCAATCGCGATGACGCGGCCGATTCGTCTACGCGTCGTAGCGATCTCGAAGACTCCGTACGCCGCGCCGACCGCGGTCACGTGCAGCAGCGACTCCGGATGGCCCGACAGAATCAGTAGCGTCAGCGCGATCAGCAAGATCACGCCGCCGCGGATGCTCGCCTCGCGCACGACGAAGCGCACGGCGAAGAAGATCAGCGGCAGATAGACCCACGATCGCGCCAGCGGCCAGCCGACGAAGAAGGCCACATTGCCGCTGAACATCCATCCCGCCGCAGTGACCAGCGACGCCAGTTCGCCGCATCCGAGCGAACGTAAAAATACGAACGCTCCGAAGCCCGCGAGGAAAAACGTCATCGCCGCGGCGAAGGTCAGACTCGGCGGCAGCGGAATGAGCATGCCGAGGAGGTTGAAGGGATCGTAGGGAGCAGGTTGCGCCGCGCCGGCCAGGATGTCGCCGCAGAGCATGAATGGATTCAGCAGCGGCCACTGGCCGTTCGCGAACGCCGTCCGCACCGCGCTGCGCCACGGGATGATCTGGCAGTAGAGATCGGAAAGCGTCCCGTTGTGCACTTTCGGGACGCCGAACTCCGCCGCATACGCGTTCAGCGGCTCCGACATGAACGGCAGATCGATCGGCGCGTAGACCTTCCCCGTCAGCAGTGCCCGTCCCGTAAAGCAAAGAGGGAGAAGGACCAGCACGATCGCCGCCGTGCGCGACATCGCCTGCACGAACCTGCGCCAGCAGGCGATCAGCGCGATCGTCGTGGCGAGATAAAGAAGGATGGCTGCCAAGTTCGCGGAGCTATACGCGCAAGCGTTCTGAGCGTCAAGTGTGATCGGGGTAGGGAACTGGTTGGCCGCGGACTCTCCTGATTGAACGTCAGTCAGATCAGCGGTCCCACAAACCAACAAGCAGCGCTTCCGCATCGAAAAGGACAGGCGACATGGCCAAGACGTTCCGACTCAAGCTCACGCTGCTCTTCAATCAGCGCATCGACGACCTCGGCGGCAACTGGCAGTACGCCGGCGCCAATGCAGTCGAGGAGAAGACGAAGAAGACCGCGCAGTTGATCGCCACGAAACGCGAAAACGCCAACTGCTGCACCAGCTTTCCGGTGTCGATGCTGACCGCGACGGTGATCTTCGCCGCGGAAGCCGGAAAGGTTGCGCCCAACATGACACTGCAGGGCGTCCACGACCTGACCACGAACAACGAAACGGGGAGCGTCAGCGCCGCTTCGCCGGAGTTCGCCGATCAGATCGGCGGCACGTTCACGTTCGACGCCGCGACGGGCATTCTGACCATCTCTCCGCCGAGCTGATCAAGCCGCTTTTGTCAAATTTTCTACCCCTCGTAGCGCGGGAAGAGCGGTTGCGGCGATGGAGTTAGAGTCCTCCTAAACCATGGACTCCATCGTCATCCGCGGTGCCCGCGAGCACAACCTCAAGAACATCGACGTCGTCGTTCCCCGCAACAAATTCGTAGTGATCACCGGCGTGTCCGGATCGGGCAAATCGTCGCTCGCGTTCGACACGATTTTCGCCGAAGGACAGCGGCGCTATGTCGAATCGCTGTCCGCGTACGCCCGGCAGTTTCTGGAGCAGATGGAGAAGCCCGACGTCGACTCCATCGAGGGACTCTCGCCCGCGATTTCAATCGAGCAGCGCACCACGTCGCGCAATCCGCGCTCGACCGTCGGCACGGTGACGGAGATCTACGACTACCTGCGCCTTCTCTACGCATCAGTCGGCGTTCCGCACTGCACGAACTGCGGCCAGGAAATCCGTCCGCAGACGATTCAGCAGATGGTCGACCGCCTGATGATGCTGCCGGCGGGGACAAAGTTCACCATCCTCGCGCCGTACATCCGCGGCAAGAAGGGCGAGTACCGCAAGCAGATGCTGCAGATGGTGAAGGAAGGCTTCACGCACGGCATCGTCGACGGCAAGGAAGTGGAGCTCTCCGATCCTCCCGCGCTCGACAAGCAGAAGAAGCACACCATCGACGTGCGCATCGATCGCCTGGTGGCAAAGGACGGCATCCAGCAGCGCCTGGCCGATTCGCTCGAGACCGCCGCGCGCGTGTCGAAGGGTCTGGTCAAGATCCTCTACCAGGAAGGCAACCGCGAAGAGCTGATGTCGCAGTCGTACTCCTGTCCCGACTGCGGCGTTTCCATCGGCGAGATCACGCCCCGTCTTTTCTCCTTCAACTCGCCCTATGGCGCCTGTCCGCGCTGTTCCGGCCTCGGCGTTCTGCTCGAAGTCGACGAGAAAAAAATCATCCCCGACTGGAATAAGTCGGTCGCCGACGGCGCCATCGCCATCTGGAAAGAGGGCGCCGAGAACTGGCGCCTTCGCCAGATTCACACGCTGGCCAAGCACTTCAAGTTCAAGATCGAAACGCCGTGGCACGCGCTTTCCGACAAAGCGCGCCACGTCATCCTTCACGGCTCCGACGAGAAGATCAAATTCCAGTTCAGCGGATCGGAGAGCACGTACTCCTACAACGGCACGTACGAAGGCCTCGTGCCGATGCTGGCGCGGCGCTACAAGGAATCGGACAACGACGACATCCGCGAAGAGATCGAGCGCTTCATGACGCCGATGAATTGCCCCGATTGCAAAGGGCGCCGCCTGAAACCGGAAGCGCTCGCGGTGACCGTCTCCGGCCAGCCGATCGACAAAGTCGTCGCGCTCCAGCTCCAGAATGCCGAACAGTTTTTCTCAACGATAGCTCTGACGCCTCGCGAAGAACAGATCGCCGGCAAGATCCTCAAGGAAGTCCGCGACCGGCTCGGCTTCCTCTGCTCCGTCGGCGTCGGCTACCTGATGCTCGACCGCAGCGCGGCCACGCTTTCCGGCGGTGAAGGGCAGCGCATCCGCCTGGCCACGCAAATCGGCTCGAAGCTGATGGGCGTTCTCTATGTGCTCGACGAACCGTCCATCGGCCTGCACCAGCGCGACAACCGCAAGCTGATCGATTCCCTCGTCGAGCTGCGCGACCTCGGCAACACGGTCATCGTCGTCGAACACGACGAGGAGACGATCGAGACCGCCGATCACATCATCGACCTCGGCCCGCGCGCCGGCGTTCACGGCGGCGAAGTCGTGGCCGAGGGGACGCTGGAGCAGATCAAAACGTTCCCGTCGTCGCTGACCGCGAAGTACCTGCGCGGCGATGCGGCCATCGAAGTTCCCGAGATTCGCCGTCCGCTCGGCGAGAACGAGCTCGTCATTCGCGGCGCACGCCAGAACAACCTGAAGAACCTCGACGTCACCATTCCGCTCGGCGTCTTCATCGCCGTCACGGGAGTGAGCGGCTCCGGCAAATCGACGCTCGTCAACGACATCCTGCACAAAGCGCTGTCGCGCCATTTCTTCGACGCGCTCGACACGCCCGGCGAGCACGATCGCATCGACGGACTGGAGCACATCGACAAAGTCATCGACATCGATCAGTCGCCGATCGGCCGCACGCCGCGCTCGAATCCCGCCACCTATACGCAGCTCTTCACGGAGATCCGCAACCTGATGGCGCAGACGCCCGAGGCGCGCATGCGCGGCTACGGACCGGGACGCTTTTCGTTCAACGTGAAGGGCGGCCGCTGCGAGGCGTGCAAGGGCGACGGCCAGATCAAGATCGAGATGCACTTCCTGCCCGATATCTACGTCACCTGCGACGTCTGCGGCGGCAAGCGCTACAACCGCGAAACGCTGCAGGTCACGTACAAGGGATCGTCGATCGCCGAGATCCTGGACATGACCGTCGAGCAGGGCCTTGAGACGTTCCGCAACATCCCTCGCATCGCCAACATCCTGCGCACGCTCGACGAAGTCGGCCTCGGCTACATCAAACTCGGCCAGTCATCGACCACGCTCTCCGGCGGCGAAGCGCAGCGCGTGAAACTGGCCAAGGAGCTCGCCAAACGCGCCACCGGCCGCACGCTCTACATCCTCGACGAACCGACCACCGGCCTGCACTTCGACGACGTCGCCAAACTCCTCCACCTGATGCACGGCCTCGTCGACCGCGGCAACACGGTCGTCGTGATCGAACACAACCTCGACGTCATCAAGACCGCCGACCACGTCATCGACCTCGGCCCCGAAGGCGGCGACGGCGGCGGCTACATCATCGCCACGGGGACACCGGAGGAGATTGCGGAGACGCCCGGTACGCCGACGGGGGAGTATTTGAATAAGATGCTCGCGAAGAGAACGGCGGCGGTGTAAATCGGAGTTAGGCGCGCCGAAGTGGATCGATCCTGGAGGATGGAATTCCGATGACGATCGACGGACTCTCCGCGGAAGTCACGCGACTAGCATCATCGGTCGAATTCTGGCGAGTGATCCGCCTAATCGTTGTGATCGGAACCGTTGCTCTGGCTACCGCGACGATGGTTGCGCAGTGGATGGAACTCCGGCGTTCCCGGGCTCTTGCTGCCAAACAAAAGGAACTGATTGCGCTAAAGGACGAGAACCTTCGCGCCGAACTATCAGAGAAAGACATCAGAATCGCGGATGCTAATCGCGCGGCTGGCGAGGCGAACGCCGAGGCGGCCCGCGCAGCCAAGGCAGCTGCCGAAGCACATGAGCGTGCCGGCAACGCAATCGAACGAGCTGCCCGTTTCGAAATGCAGGCTGCCGATCTTCGTCATCGAAACCTTCAGATGCAGCAGGAGCTTGAGGCGACAGCTCGAACCGCTACGGCAAGTCACCGGCAACTTGTTTCTCGCCTTCTCAGCGAGGATCAAATTTCGCGGATTGGTGTCAGGCTGTCGAAGGCTAGGGTTAAGGCTAGAGTCCCAGTCATTGCCTCCGAAAGTCCAGACGCGCGCGGTCTTGCTTCGCAGCTCACTAAGACGTTGCTTGCTGCGGGCTGGGACACAGAATCTCAGCCCGGAAGCGCCGCACCAGCATGGGAGGGTATTGTGCTCACAGTGGAAGATCTAGACCACATTCCAGAGTCCGCATCGCTCCTCGCGGACGAGTTGATTGGGGCAGGTCTTACCGTGACGATTACGGACCGCCAGGGTGCACCAAAGGTCAGCACCTTTCAAAGCAGCAGAAATCTCATGCCCGGACAACCGAAATTGGAACTGTTAAATCTATGGATAGGCGAGAAGCCGGCGCTTAGAGAGTCTCAGTGAGGCAGTACCGCCGGCCCCGAAGGGGCGATGGGCGGCTACATCATCGCCACCGGCACGCCGGAGCAGATCTCCCAGACGCCCGATACGCCGACGGGGGAGTATTTGAAGAAGATGCTGGCGAAGAGTGGGGCCGTTAGATCGTAGAATTGCGCACGTGACGCGACCGATCGGGATTGATTGATGCCACTCCGCCGCCCGGGGCTTGCGCTCGTCGCCGCGTCGTTCATCGTGCTGTTTCAGGAGCTGACGCTCATTCGCTGGATGTCCAGCGAAGTACGCGTTCTGGCGTACTTTCCGAACGTCGTTCTGATCAGCGCGTTCCTCGGGCTCGGCATCGGCGCGCTGCGCGCCGGCAAGCGGTCATTGCTCTGGCTGTGGCCGTTGTCGCTGGTGATTACCGCCGCGGCCACGCTGGTGATGGCGCGCATCGCCTTCACGAATCTCTCGCCGTCCGAGCACCTCTGGCTCCTCTACAGGGACATCCCCAACGCGCCGGTGGTGAAGGATGTCCGTCCTCCCATCGTCGCGGCGTTCATCCTCAGCGCCTTGTCGTTTGTCGCGCTCGGACAATTCGTGGGCGAGCGGCTTCGCGACTTCACCGAGGCGGGGAAAACTCTGTGGGGCTATGTGGCCGACCTGAGCGGATCTCTCCTCGGCGTGATCGCGTTCGCGCTGGCCTCCTTCACCGGCGCCCGCCCCGCGGTCTGGTTCAGCGTCGTGCTGATTGCCGGCGCGTGGCTGTTTGTTTCGAAGGGATGGAAGGCGTGGCTGGTCTACGCGATCACGGGCATCGCCATCGTGGCGTCGATCGCCGCGCTGGAGCGCTCGGCGCTTTACAGCCCGTACTACGCGTTGCGCGCGGTACGTTATCCGGGCGCCGGCGGCGTTTACATTCTTGCGAATGGATCGCTGCATCAGTACGCGGCGCCGCTCGGGCCGGGGCAGGCAACAAATCCGTATGACCAGAACGTCGCGGCCGGCTATCCGCTCCCGTACCTCGCGCTGCAGCGTCCGCCGCGCCGCGTTTTGATTCTCGGAGCCGGCACCGGGAACGACGTCGTCACCGCGCTCGGCAACGGCGCGCAGGAGGTCGACGCGGTTGAGATCGATCCCGTCATTCTGAAGCTCGGCAGGATGGTGCGTCTCGATCATCCATACGCCTCGCCGCGCGTGCACGTCTTCAACACGGACGCGCGGGCATTTCTGCGGAACACAAAGAACCAGTACGACCTCATCGTCTTCGGAACACTCGACTCGATGACGCGACTCTCCGCGCTTTCCAATGTCCGCCTCGACAACTTCGTCTACACCGTCGATTGCATGCGGGCGGCGCGTGCGCGTCTCTCACCGCAGGGCGGCGTGGCGCTTTACTTCATGGTCGCAAATCGCGGCATCCATGAGAAGTTGTTTGCGATGCTGGCCGAGGCGTTCGGCAGGCCGCCGCTGGTGCGCCAGGAGAACCACCTGTTGTTCAACGAGATCTTCGTCGACGGTCCTGCGTTCGAGCATCTTCGGACGCCTGCGCTGGCGGCGGAGATCCCGCAATTGATGGAGAAGGCGTCCATGACCGAGGTTCCGACCGACGATTGGCCGTTCCTCTATCTCGATGAGCGCCGGCCGCCGGCGTTTTACGTCTCGATCATCGCTGTTTTTCTGATGCTCGCCGCGATCGCCATCATCGCGTCGTCGCCGGAGAGCGTTCACGATCAGATCCGCAGCTTCGACGCGGAGATGTTTCTCTTTGGCGCCGCATTTCTGCTCCTGGAGACCAAACTCGTCACGCAGATGAACCTCGTCTGGGGCACGACCTGGGTCACCAGCGCCGTCGTTTTCGGAGCCATTCTGGCCACGATCCTCATCGGCACGATCGTCATTCAACTCCGGCCGATGCCATACGGAATCGCTGCCGGCGGTCTCGTGCTCGCTCTTCTTGCGACCTATCTGATGCCTCAGGAGTGGCTGCTGATCGAGAGCGTGCCGCGGCGGCTGCTGTTGTCGCTCGTCTTCGCCGGCGCGCCGATCTTCTTCGCCTCGATCTGCTTTGCCAGCCGCTTCCGCATGCGGAGCGAATCGAACGCCGCATTCGGCTGGAACCTGGCCGGAGCGGTTTTCGGCGGCCTGATCGAGTCGATGTCGATGGCCGTCGGCATCCGCGCGCTGACGCTCGTTGCGCTGGTGGCGTACCTCGCATCATTCCTGATCGCGCGGCGAAGCCTGAACATCGACACAGCAGTCCGTTAGCCCGCCGAGGGCGGTGTCCCCGGAACTGGCTCCGGCTCCGGCTCCGGCGACGGATTCGTTGCGCCGGGCGCTGTATCGCTGCTTTGTTTTTCCGGAACCTTGAAGCCTAAGTATGTACCTGAGCTGATGCCCATCAGGCCGAGGAGCGTCGCACTGAACTCCGGCATCTCCAGGTTCTTGTAGACCGATCCGATGAAGATCACGCCGAGCACCAGCGTCCAGACGAACATCTGGAAACGGTGCAGGCTCACACCGGTCGGATCGCTCATCACGTCATTGAGGAAGCCGCGTGATTTCCCGCCCGGTTCCTCCGGTTTCGGCGCCGTCTTGTTTTTGTCGATCAGGGCCGCGCCGAGGGCCGTGGCGGCGCCGATGCCGATCAGTCCGAGGACGGAGTCGGTGATCGTGTCCAGCTCGTCGGTGATCAGCCACATGAAGACATAGGAGGCGATGACCAGAAAGAACCAGAACGACATCTGGAAAAGAGAGAGCGAGTACGGCCGCTCGTGCGGCACGGGGTGCGTTCCGCTGCGCACGAGGCTCGTAGTGCGGCAGAGGTGGACGAAGATGGCCAGAGAGAGTGTGAAGAGGGCAAGGAAGGCGAGGAATTGCCGACGCGGAATGACTTCGAGGTCGAACGTGGCGGAGCTGGAAGCGGCGACGTGCGAGTCGGAACCGACGCTCACGGTGATGTTGCGCGTGTAGCCGTGCGGGCTGCCGAGGAGCGTGTGCCAGGCATCGTCGTCTTCTTTCGCGCGCAGGAGGCGGTAACGGACGTGGCCAAGAACCGTATCGCACGACTCCGGCTTGTCTCCCTTGATCGGCATTCCGTCGAGGAAGAGGACGATGCCCTGGCAGTTGCCGTTCACGTTCTTGAGGAGGGTCTTGAAATTCTGGACGTGGATGGAAAGCCGGTCGTCGAGACCGGCCACGGTCGGCGTTTCCTTGAAGTAGGAGTGCGCAAAATTGACGTAGGGCGGTCCGCCATTGTCCGGCAAATCCTTCGGCGCACCGGGCGGCTCCCACTGAGCCAGGACGGCGGTGGCCATGAAGAGCGAGAAAACCGCGACGATCGTCGATCGCATACACACCTCGTTTCTGCCGGATTTGTGGACCGCAAGGGATTTTACGGCAAACGTCACACGTCCGCTTCAACGGCGCGCGATCGAGGTCGTAGCCTCGGACGCATGAAACGTACATACGTCGTCGCGCTCTCGCTCCTCGCTCTCGTCCTCGCCGCCTGCACGTCCGATATGGACGATCGCGATCGCCGTCCGCCGCAGGGCTATCCCGGCGGTGGTGATCGCGGCGGTTTCGCGCGCGCACGCGCCGAGGGAGCGGGCGACGGATTGGAGTTCATGCCGCCGTCCGACTGGTGGCACGATCCGCGAATCAGCGTGGCCGTCAATCTCACGCCCGATCAGGCCTCGTCACTTGATCGGATGAGTAGCGAACAAAGTGCTGAGATCGCGAAACTCGAACGCGACAGCATGGTGGCCGCGCGCGATCTGCGGCAGATGGTGGAGTCAAATCAGCCTTCCGCCGCCGACATCACCGCAGCCGGCGGCCGTCTGCGCGGCATCCGCGACGCGCTCTTCGATCGCCGCGTCCAACTCCTCGCCTCCGAACGGACGATCCTCACGCAGCAGCAGTGGACCGCGTTGCAGGACGCCATCGCCGCCTCACGCACCCGCGACACCAACCGCCCCAACCGCGGCGGCTACGGAGGCCGCGGCGGACGGGGAGGTATGGGCGGGCGGGGACGGTTCCCGGGGTAGGGCGATGGACTTGCGTCAACCCCCGATGTGCGACATCTCCACCTTCGTCCCCGGCGTCGCCTCGGAACGGATTTCGGAGTAGCGGTCGTCGCGGGTGCGCCAGTGGCCGCGGATGGCGGCGGTGATCGTTTCGTCGGCGGCGCCGCCGCGGAGGAGGGCACGCAGGTCGTGGCCGGTGCCGGCGAAGAGGCAGAGATAGAGTTTGCCGTCGGCGGAAAGACGGGCGCGCGTGCAACTGCCGCAGAACGGTTGGGTGACCGAGGAGATGATGCCGATTTCGCCGGCGCCGTCGACGTAGCGCCAGCGCTCGGCGACTTCGCCAAAATAGTTCGGCTGCACCGGCTCGATCGGCCAGTGCTCGGCGATGCGTTCGGCGATTTCGCGCGCCGAAACGACGTCTGTCATCCGCCAGCCGTTCGTATTGCCGACGTCCATGTACTCGATGAAGCGGAGGATGTGGCCCGTTCCGCGGAAGCGTTGCGCCATCTCGACGATGCTGCCGTCGTTCTCGCCGCGTTTGACGACCACGTCGATCTTGATCGGGCCGAGTCCCACGTCCGAGGCCGCGTCGATCGCGTCGAGCACGCGCGCGACGGGAAAGTCGACGTCATTCATGCGCCGGAAGACCGCATCGTCGAGCGAGTCGAGACTGACGGTGATGCGATTGAGTCCCGCCTCGCGAAGTGCGATCGCATCTCGCGCGTCAGCAGCGAGCCGTTGGTCGTGAGTGCAATATCCTGCACACCGCGCGTGCCGGCCAGCATCGTAATGAGCCGGTCGAGATCGCGGCGCAGGAGCGGCTCGCCGCCGGTGAGCCGGATCTTCTGAACGCCTTCGTTGGCAAAGAGTTGCGCGAGGCGGGCGATCTCCTCGAACGTCAGCAGCTCGGCGCGGTCAAGGAAGGCGAAGTCGCGTCCGAAGACTTCCTTCGGCATGCAGTACGTGCAGCGAAAGTTGCAGCGGTCTGTAACCGATATCCGCAGGTCGCGGAGGGGACGGCCAAGCGCGTCAAGAGCCATTCAGCGCAGACAACTCCTGCGGCGGGAACAAAAACTCCAGCACGGCAGGCGCGCGTTTAGCCCAGGCGCGTTCGCTGTGATCGGCGCGGCGATCTTCGAAGTAGTTGAAGTCCGCGTCATCGCGCCATCCTTTTCTTCGCAAGAGATCACGCAGCGATCGCGCATCGTTCAAACCTTCGACGCCTTCGCGTCCGCCCATGTCGAGCCAGATGCGCGGACGCTGCGGCGATGCGAAGCTCTCCACGTCCGAAAGAATGGCGCGGTTGTGCCACCAGACCGAGGGCGACATCACCGCGAGACTTCCGAAAACGTCGGGATGGGTGAGGCCGAGGTGCAGCGTAGCCAGACCGCCGAGCGACGAGCCGCCGAGTGCGGTGTTTGGCGGGTCCGGCAACGTGCGGTATTTCGCATCGATGATCGGCTTCAGCTCCTCGATGATCATGCGGCCGTAATCGTTCGCCTTCCCGCCGCCGTGGCGCGCCGGATCGTTCGTCGGCGTGTATTCGTCGATGCGCGACGCGCCGGTGTTGTCGATGCCGACGATGATCATCGGACGCGCCGATCGCGATCCGATCGCTTCGTCCGCTGCTTCGCCGAGGCGCCAGTGCTGGCCGGGGATGAACGCGCGTTCGCCTTCGAAAAGATTCTGGCCGTCGTGCATGTAGAGCACGGGATAGCGAACGTCGTCGCGGTCGTTGTAGCCAGGCGGCAGATAGACGGTGACGTCGCGATCGTTGTTGAGGATTTCCGAGTGGAAGCCGCGGATGTGATCGAGAGTGCCGCGCCGTGTTTCCTTTCTTCGGTTGGGGAGCCGCAGCGCGCGCCGGAAGGCGGTGCGCAGCGTGTCGCTCATGGTTTGCATCAGTCTCGAATCTCGCGATAGCCACTGCGGAAGTAGAGCAGCGGCTCGCCCTCGCGGGTGAAAACGTCGACGACTTCGCCGACGAAGATGGTGTGATCGCCGCCCGGCAGTTGCTCGTGCAGCTTGCATTCGATGGCCGTCAGCGCGCCGGTGATGAGCGGGACGTCGAGCGCGCCGGTAAATGTCTCGACGCCTTCGAAGCGGTCATCTCTGCGCGAGGCGAACTTCGAGGAGATCTCCGTCTGGCCGCTGCTGAGAATGCTCACGCCGAATTTCTGCGCGGCGGTGATGGCGTCGTGCGTCTTCACCGAGTTTTCGATGCAGACCAGGACGAGCGGCGGATGAAGCGAGACCGAGGCGAACGAGGCTACGGTCATTCCGAAGAGTTTCCCGTCGTGCGACGTCGTCACGACCGTTACGCCGCTGGCGAAATGCGACATGGCCAGCCTGAAACGAGCATCATCGATCGGCATCGCGAACCTCCGGGCGGCGCAGTGTAATGCAACTTTCGGGCGCTTCCGCGCGCGTGGCATTCGATGTGATAAAACTCCGCGCCCTATGAAAGTCCACGAGTATCAGGCCAAAGAAATCCTGCGCCGCTACGGCGTTCCGACGCCGCGCGGCATCGTCGCGGACAACGCGGACGACGCGCGCGCCGCGGCGAAGGAGCTGGGCGGGCGCGTGGTCGTGAAGGCGCAGATTCACGCCGGCGGCCGCGGCAAAGGCGGCGGCGTGAAGCTCGCCAAGGACGCCGACGAAGCCGCGGAACTGACGAAGAAGATGATCGGCATGACGCTGATCACGCACCAGACCGGTCCCGATGGACGCGAGGTTCGCAAAGTCCTGATCGAGGAAGCGCTCAACATCGACAAGGAGCTTTACCTCGGCATCACGCTCGATCGCCGCATCGGCATGCCGGTGGTAATGGCGTCGAAGCAGGGCGGGATGGAAATCGAGGAAGTCGCCGAGCGCGATCCGTCCGCGATTCATCGCGAGCCGATCGACGGCGTTCTCGGCGCGCTGCCGTTTCAGGCGCGTTCCGTCGCGAACGCCCTCGGACTCACCGGCGACGCGTACAAAAAGTGCGTCGATTTCGTGCAGAAGCTGATGCGCTGCTACATCGACACCGACGCGTCGCTCGTCGAGATCAATCCGCTGATGGTCACGAAAGAGGGCAACGTCGTCGCGCTCGACTGCAAGATGAACTTCGACGACAACGCCATGTTCCGCCACAAGGACATGGCCGAGATGCGCGATCTCAATGAAGAAGATCCGCTCGAAGTCGAGGCGTCGAAGTTCGGCCTGAACTACATCACGCTCGACGGCAACGTCGGCTGCATGGTGAACGGCGCGGGGCTGGCCATGGCCACGATGGACATCATCAAGCTCGCCGGCGGACAGCCTGCGAACTTTCTCGACGTCGGCGGCGGCGCGAGCGCGGAACAGGTCAAGAACGCCTTCCGCATCATCCTGTCGGACAAGAACGTGAAGGCGATCCTGATCAACATTTTCGGCGGCATCATGCGCTGCGATCGCATCGCCGAGGGAGTCGTGAGCGCATCGCGCGACATCGGGCTGCCGGTTCCCGTCGTCGTCCGACTCGAAGGAACGAACGTCGACCTCGGCAAGGAGATCCTCAGCAACTCGGGACTCCCGCTGATCACCGCCGACGGCATGTGGGACGCGGCGCAGAAAGTCGTCGCCGCGGCGCAAGGGAAATAGCTGATGGCCATCTGGGCAGACAAAAACACACGAGTGATCGTGCAGGGCATCACCGGCCGCGAAGGAACCTTTCACGCGATTCAGTGCCGCGATTACGGCACGCAGGTCGTCGGCGGTGTGACGCCCGGCAAGGGCGGGACGACGCACGAGGGCTTCGCGGTCTTCAACAGCGTTCGCGAAGCGCGCGAGAAAGCGGGCGCGAATTGCTCGCTGATCTTCGTGCCGCCGCCGTTCGCAGCCGACGCGATCATGGAGTCGGCCGACGCCGGCATCGAGCTGATCATCTGCATCACCGAGGGCATCCCGGTGAACGACATGATGCGCGCGCACGATTTTCTGCGGAAGACGAACGCACGCGCGCTCATGTCGGGCGCGATGCCCTCGCGACTGATCGGTCCGAACTGTCCCGGCATCATCACGCCGGGCGAAGCGAAGATCGGGATCATGCCGGGACACATCCACCGTCCCGGTCCGATCGGCATCGTGTCGCGTTCGGGAACGCTAACGTACGAGGCAGTCGGTCAGACGCGCGCCCTCGGACAATCAACGGCAGTCGGAATCGGCGGCGATCCGTTGCCCGGCACGAATTTCATCGATTGCCTGGCCGCGTTCGAAAGTGATCCGGCCACCGAAGCCATCATCATGATCGGCGAGATCGGCGGATCGGCCGAAGAGGAAGCGGCGGCGTTCGTGAAGGAGTCGGTCACGAAACCGGTGGTCGCTTTCATCGCCGGACAGACCGCCCCGCCCGGACGACGCATGGGCCACGCCGGCGCCATCATCAGCGGCGGCAAAGGAACAGCGTCCGAAAAGATGGCCGCCCTGAAAGCGGCCGGAATTCACGTCGTCGAAGCGCCGAGCGAGATGGGGGCGAAGGTGGCCGAGGTTTGGAAGGCTAGGAGATAGTTACCGTCATTACTGCTGCACTACTTCCACCTGGCCGCTTCCCAGTTTGTAATACGCCACGACCAGTCCGACGCGATGATCGGGGCGCGGATTCAGCACCGCTCCTCGGATAACGGTGCTGTGTGCCAGCAGGTACGCGGCGGAGCTGCGGGCATTGGCTTTTACGGCTCGTTCGACGCGGCCAGTGTCGGGCCAGGTCTGCCATCCGACGAAGGACTCGCGAATTCGTTGAACGAGCGCAACCAGGCTCGGCGTCCCGGGATCTGCCGGATCGAGCGCGGCTTCGACGGCGCCGCACTTCTCGTGTCCCATGACCACGATCAGCTTCGTCCATTTTTTGGAGATGGCGTACTCGATGCTGGCGATATCGAATTGACTGGCTACATTGCCGGCGACGCGAACGACGAAGAGGTCGCCGACCGTGCGGCCGAAAACCAACTCATCCGGCACGCGACTGTCGGAGCAGGAGAGGACGGTCACCGGTGGTTTCTGACCGCCGATCGGCGGATCGCCCACCGGATCGCTCGCTGTCTCCGTTCGCCGGGCAGCGATTCCGGTATACGTCAGTGCGCCGGCCACATATTTGGCGTTTCCGAGCATGAGCTTTTCCCAGTAAACCTCGGGAGTCGCCGGCGGGACGATTGGCCACGGCTCAGTGGGAACTGCCGGCGTCTGCGCGAACAGCGGCAGGGCGACAAAGAAAACGGCGAGAACGTAACTCGATCGACGCATGAGCACCTCCGCTAAATTTCAGGATTTCTGTAACTCTAACATCCTATCGTCTGGTGATGACGAGCTCGCTGATATCTACAGGCCGCTCGATGGCATCCACGATCGTGGCCGCGACATCGTCGGGATCCATGAACCCCAGACGTAGCTCCGGCCAGAAGGGCGTATTCATCCCACCCGGCGCAACGGCGATGAGTCTCGCCTTCGTCCCTTTCGCCTCGGCCTTGAGCGCTTCCCCGTAGCCGCGCGCGCCCCACTTCGCGGCACAGTAAACGCTCTCATTGGCTTTCCCGATGAGCGCGGCCGTCGACAGGATGTTGACGATCGTCCCGCCGTGCTCTTTGAATCGCGGAAAGAGCAACTCGCAAAAGTTGATCGTGGCGATGAGGTTCGAATCGATCATCGCCGCAATCGCGTCGTCGTCGTACGAACCAACCGGTCCGAAGATGCCGACACCGGCGCAGTTGACCAGCAGATCGATCGCGCCGAGCCGCTCCGCGGCCTCGATGGCGCGTAGCGCAGTCTCGCGCTTGGACGCATCGCCGGAGACATCCGAAGTCGCCCGACGCGACACGCCGACCACCTGCGTCCCTCGGCTTCGCAGAAGTTCGGCGATCGAGAGTCCCAATCCACTGGACGCGCCGGTGACGATCGCAACCATGCGGGGGAGTGTACTGATTACGAGCCGGAGTAGAGAACGAACGGCGCCCAATAGAACGGGCGGCTGTGGAGATTGCGTTCGCGAACGAGCCGCAACTTCGCCGCGCGCAGCGCTGTGGCGGGATCTTGCCCCGCCTGAATACCAGCGTATAGGTCATCCATCAGCTTCGGAGTAGCGGCTTCGTCGACCTCCCATAAGGCGGCAATCACCTGTCGAGCGCCGGCGTGCAGAAAGGCCCAGGCCAGCCCAACTAATCCTTCGCCCGTATACGCGCGAGTACCGGCTCCGTGACAACTGGAGATTGTGACCAGCCGTGCATGAAGCGGCTTCTGAAGAATGTCGCGCGCATAAAGCTTGAACTCATCGCCCTCGCGCGCCAGGACGACCGCGGAGTCGAGAGGCGCCTGGCGCGTCGCGACACCATGCGCCACGAAATGGATATACCCGAATTGATCTGATCCAGTCTTTTGATATGCCGCGGGCGTTGCACGGGCACCGGAGAGAATGGCATGCGTGCGGAAGTGAGCAGCGACGAGCTTGATTTCCTCCGCGCCATTTTTCAAACGCGCGAACTCCGGATCGGGTGATGGAGGATCGCCGACGATCAGCATCGACGATGACGAGGGTGGCGGTAGCGTGCGATCCAGCAATTCCAGCGAGGCAGCGGTGCTGATGGTCTTGTCCTCGATCCAAAAGCGCCGCGTCTCGGGCACCACCAGCGTTTCCATGTTGAAGGCGTGCAACGGCCCGTCAGGAATGATGATGATTCGCGACTGCGCGCCGATCCGTGACCTGACCGGGCCTACGAGCATTGCAAAGAGCTCGGCGCCGCGGTTCTTCAGCGCCGTCTCAGGGGTTGCCAGAGTGGCGAGCTGACGAGAATACGCGTCGATGCGTCGCTCGATCGCCGCGGCAGGCGGCAACACGGCCACTTCGATGGAGGTGCCGGTGATGATCCAGACAAACGAGCGCGACGATCCCAGCCAATACGCGAGGACGACGGCATTGTGATCGTGGGCGACGCGCTGCGGATTGAGACGGCCATGAGCCTCGCCGCCCTGGAGAGCATCTTCCAGCGTTTGCGCCCGGCTGCGCTCGGCCGCCAGCAGCGCCTCTTCTGCCGTGCGGTTGCGCGCGAGGAAATCTACGTACGCCTCGAACACTTCCCGCACCACGGCGCCGAATGGCAGACGAACCTCTTCATTTTCAATCGATCTTCGCGCCTCGGCGGCGGTATCGACGGCGCGGCGAAACTCCCGCTCCGCCGCGTCGAGTTTCCGGGCCGTGACGTAAAGCCGGGCAAGGCGGCCCTGCGCTTCCCACAGCACGGGAGCCGACGACTTTGTCGCGACGATCCGCCGGCATTTGGAGATCGCGCTTTCAATCGCGCCGGTAGCGGCATCGACTCGCGCATCGAGCAGCTCGGCGCGCGACTTTTGTTCAGAGTCGGCAGCGGTCAGGCTGAGGGCCTCGGCCGCGGACGCGCGCGCCGAATCGTTGTCGCCCTTCTCGAGCTGCGCGATGCCGAGGTTCGTCAGGAATTCTGCGAGATCGGGATGCTTGCTTTTGCGCGCAAGCTCGATGCCCTGGTGGTACATGGTGAGAGCACCGACGTAGTTGCCGTTTCTCGCGGCAGCCTCGGCCAACGCGTTGGTCCACACAATCGCGTCGCGTTTGTTGTCGAGACTGAGCGCCAATGCAAGCGCGCGCGTGAAGCTTTCGTTGCCGAGGTCGTACTCACCGATACCGCAGTAAGCCCATCCCAGATTGCCTTCGATCTTCTGGACCGTTGAATCGTCGTGTAGTCCTTTGGCGATCGCGATCATTTCCTTATCGATCTTGATCGCGGCCGCATAGTGCCGTTGGCGCGTCAGAATCACCGCCAGCGTTCCCAGCGCTTTCATCTCGATGCGACGGTCGCGATACCGGCGGCTTTCAACAATCGAAGCATTGGCGTACTCGAAGGCTTCGTCGGTCTGGTGTTGAGCGAACTTCTCATTCGCCTGGTACACGAGCACTTCAGCCAGAAGTCTCGACCGCAATTCGCGCGCGAGAGCCTCGGCGCGATCGAAGGCTTCATCTGCGCCGGCATAATCTTTTTGCCGATAGTGGGCAACGGCGACGTTCATCGCCCAGCTGATCGCGAGATCTGTTTTCGCTAACCGTTGAGGAAGCGGAATGGCGAGGACGCGCGCCGCTTCTTCGGATCGATTACTGCCATTCAGCGTCTTCGCAAGGAGGACCCGCAGTCCCCATACCGCATCACTGTCGCTGCCGGCGAATCGTCGCAAGGACGAAGTGATGAACGGATAGGAGGCCTTCCAGTCGCCGCGATCGCAGAGCTCCAGCGCTTTGCGATATGCGGCTTCCTCCGGCGGCGCGGGCGCCGCCGCCGAAAGGAAGAGCAATGCAACGATCAGTAAACTACGGAATGAGCTCCGTGCCATTTGTCGACGCTGACCCCACCGTCAAATCTCCGGTAGTCGGGCTGCCAAGGTTGAAACGGAACATATTGAAACGCCGCTCGCCGGGCTTGATGACGATTTCGGCAAGCTTGATTTTCCCTAGTCCTGCCACCGTGACGACATAACCGTGGCGGCGCACCGGGTGAAATCTGCGAAGATCCTCAGGCGGGATTTTCGCTTCCTCCTCTTCTGTGACCTCCTCGACATCCGGGACGTCGTCGGCGAGTGAACAGTGAATGTGTCCGTTGGCGTAGGGCGCCGATGCGACCGTTGCCTTACGATCCCAGCAAAAGCGGTCTGCGATGAGATCAGCGACGTTGCCCGCGCCGAGGGCGGCTCTCAACTTCTTTTCATCCGAGGCGCTCCCATTGCCTTTTGCCTTCACTTCCTCTTCAAGCCACCCTTTCACATCCGGACTGCTCGAAGCGGAGACCTTCTCCTGCAACACGCCCTTCATCGCCTCATGCGTCGGATAACGTGCATAGAAGCCGTGGTTGAAGCGCGGTTCAATGCGCCGGCCGGCGATTCTGAGATTATCGACAGACGTGCCTTGAAACGTGATCTCGCCTTCCTCGCCTCCCTTTTCATGGCGCGAGGTGATGCTGGCCACGAGAAAATCGACGTGGAGAACGTTGAGTACGTTCAGGTTTCGGATCGACACCGTCGCGAGCGTATTGAACACGTTCCCGTCCGAGCTCCCCGTGACGTACGCTGACGCTTCGTCAAACGTGATGATGCCGTTGTAGTCAAAGTTTTTTATCGTTTGCCGGCCCTCGCCGCCCGACGGTGACAGGGCGACCGACGCCTGACTGGGAATGATGTTCGGGCTCGGAAGAGTGATGATCCCTCCGAGCGCGACCGCGCTCGCGTTGTATGCGAAAGACATGACCGCCTCCTTCTCTCTGCTGCAAAAAACTACATGGCTCGCACCTGGAAATGGTACGTAGCGACTGCGTTCCCGCCAGCCCCTCGGATGACCAGCGTGTAAATGCCTGAATGGAGAGTTCCCGGAGCGACATAGAGCGGCACAAGTTGGTCATCAGGTCCGACCGGCGGCGGTACATCGAAGGCCGGCGCAACCTGATGATTATTCGAGTCGATGAACTCGCCGCGGTACGTGCCGGGCTCCGCGAAGAGTGGAAATTTGATAAGGACGGGCTCACCCGGGCGCGCTACGACCGTCGTTAAGGCACCACGGGTGTCTCCCGTGAGCATTTGCGGCGTGAGAACAGCCGCGCCCTGCTTCTGCGATTCCGGTTCGTGAATGCGCGGAACGACGACCGTCTGATACCCAAGAGCGCCAGCGAGTACGATTGACGCCGCCGCCCACCAGTTCATTCGGCTGCGCGGAAGCGCTGCCCCATGCGGTACGCCCAGGCGTACGGAGGCTGACACTTTGGCAGCTGCTCGGATTGATGTTGCACACTCAGTGCAGTTGAAAAAATGGGCCTCGAAAGCATCCCGGTCTTCTGCGTTCAGTTCACCGAGGATGTACCTTTCTGCGGCCATGGATTCGATAGCGTTTTCGTGATTCATTCTTCGTTTCTCATTCAGATAGTGACGGTTGCGTCGAATACGTTTCATTCACGGATGTCGGCAGCCATAGTTTTCCCGGCGGAATCTCTCGATTCACTTCCTGGTCGAAGCGGTGCCGTAACTTGTTCGAGCGCACCGGATCCTCGCTTTTCGCGACTTTCACGTACCGCAGCCATAAGCCCCGATAAATCTTTTCTGCTTCGGGCGAAACACCGGAAGAGACAGCGATCTGATTGACCAGAGCCTGAAAGTCGAAGACGAGCTCGGTGCACTCGGTGTACAGGCCACTTTGCCGCTCGACTTCCGACTGCCAGTTCATCAGCGGCTTCAGCACCGTGAGAATGACCACCACGGCGCCGACCAATGACCACACTCGTTCGCCGGTCGGCGTACGCCAGACCGCCCACGCGCCGACCGCTCCTGGAGCGGCGAGGGCCAGCACGATTTCGAGGGCGCGACTCTGCCGGCGAATTCTGTTGAGGCGCCACGCAAAGTACTTCCTGGTTGCGACAGTCTCGCGATAACAGTTGTAGATCTGCAAAAGCAGTTGCTCGTTCACCGGGCCCAGGGCAGTCATCGATCTGATCCAGGCTTTGGCGGCGATGCCGGATCGGTGAAAGGTATCCGGACCACATCGCCGCCCTTCCACGCGCTGCGGAACTTTTCCTTGGCCCGGTGCAGCAGCACGCGCAGGTAGCCGCGGTCGACGCCGAATTCGGCGCAGACGTCATCGTTTGTCCGCTCGTCGAAAAAGAGGGCCTTGATGATGTCGCGGTCGCGCGGCGGAAGATCATTGACGACGCGGCGGACGCGCTCCCGTTCCTCGCTGTTGACGAGCGCATTCTCGATGTCTTCCGAGGTGGGGAGATCGAGATGCGCGTCGAGGAGGGGCTCGGTGCGATTCGTCTGGCGGTATTGCTCGAGGACGACGTTGTTACAGACGGTATTCACGTACGCGCCGAGCTTCCGCCCGTCGCGGAGACCGCCCTCGGGCGTGCGCAAGGTTTTGAAAACGCGGGCAAACACTTCCTGCCGCACGTCGTGAATCGCCTCGAGAGATGGCAACCGCCTGCGGAGTTTGATCAGCAGAAGCTGCTCAAAATACGAGCGAAAATGCTCCTCGGTCCAACGATCGCCCTCCCGCAGACGGCGGACGTAGTCGTCGTCAAACGGAAAGAAGTCCATGATCAGTAGAGTGACTGAAACGTTACTTTAGCAGCTACTACGGCGTTTGCGGCACCGCCGATCGTTCATGCGCGCAGGCGCGCAGCGGCTTTGCGCAACGCTGCATGACCGACGGCGATGTCGACGCTGCGCTGCAACATCGGGAGGTACTGCGCGGCGAACGCTGCCTCCGCCTTCGGTCCGATCAAGCCGTCCACGCGATCGGCGATGGCGGTCACGTCGGACGGCTCGAAGTCGGTGCGCGCCATCTCGTCGATGTCGACGATGAGCGACGTCAGCGGCTGGAGCCAGGCGAAGAACGGATCCTCCTTCAGCAGCTGCAGCAGTTGCGACGGCTTGACCGGCGCAACGCCGAATGCGTAGTCGTCCGCCGCGGCATCGATCAGCGCGCGGTGCAGCGGAAGGAGCGCTTTGGAAACGTCGCGCAATGCGTCCCGCAGCGCGGCCCGCTCCGGCGAGTCCGGCGTGTGCATCGTCCGCGCGTAGAAGGAGTTTTTGTCGAGCGGCATGGGCCCCGAAACATCGCGCTCCCACGGTTGGCTGGGGAAGGGTGGATAGGCAGTGGCCAACCGTGGAAGCGCGAAAACGGTGCTGAGATTGGAAAGTCTACCGCAAGTAGAGCGGGCCGCGTAAAGCAGTTTCTGCGGCTTGCCTCCCCGCTCAGGCCCGGCTTAGAATGCGCGCCCGCGCCGGATCGGAATGCGATTCCGGCAGGGGCGGTTAACGTCGCTTGCTCGCACCCATAGCTTAATTGGATAGAGCATCTGACTACGGATCAGAAGGTTCGAGGTTCGAGTCCTCGTGGGTGCACCAATCAGGTTTCAATCCAGCGGCGGGCAATGAGCCCGCCGTTGTAATCTTTGAACGAATGGACGAAGCGCACTGGATGCACGAAGCGCTCGCTCTCGCCGCAGAGGCGGGGGCGGCGGGCGAGATTCCGGTGGGCGCAGTCGTCGTCGATCGCGATGGAGTCATCATCGGACGCGGACGCAATCGCCGCGAATCGGGCGATCCCCTCGGTCACGCGGAGTTGATCGCCATCGCCAAAGCAGCGAAAGCGATCGGCGACTGGCGGCTCGAAGGGACGACGATGGTGGTGACGCTCGAGCCGTGCGCGATGTGCGCCGGCGCTCTCGTCAACGCGCGCGTCGCGAAGCTGATCTTCGGAGCATCCGATCCGAAGGCAGGCTTCTGCGGTACGCTCGGAAATCTGGTCCAGGATGTTCGGCTCAATCACCGGCTGGAAGTGGTCAGCGGGGTTGCCGCCGAGGAGTCGAAAAGGCTTCTGCAGGAGTTCTTTCAAGGGTTGCGCAAGCGGTCGCAGGTCACGGAGAGGTGGCAGAGTGGTTGAACGCGGCGGTCTCGAAAACCGTTATACCTTCACGGGTATCGGGGGTTCGAATCCCCCCCTCTCCGCCAGGCCGGCACGGCCGGCGGCGTTGGTTGGCCTAGCCTCGATCAGCGGCGCGTACTAATCTGCACACGCGTCACATCAAAAGTTCGTTGAACGGAGAGATGGCCGAGTGGCTTAAGGCGCACGCTTGGAAAGCGTGTGTACGGTAAAACGTACCGTGGGTTCGAATCCCACTCTCTCCGCCAGCGGCGCCGCGCCGCGGCGTTGGTTGGCCTAGCCTCGGCCCACCACTCCTTGTTTCAGGCTACGGCGACCGTTTGTCCGCGGAACATCGCTTCCGTTTCGGCGTTCAGCAGGACCCACAACGTGTAGACGCCGAGGGCGGTGCCGAGGGGGAAGCTGAGGATGTGCAGGACTCCGACGATGATGGCGACGATGCGCGCCCATGGATGCATCTTCAGCAGACCGATGCCGGCCAGCAAGCCGGGCAGCGCGATGATCATCAGAAAACAGGCGATGGCGGCGCCGACCGCGCCGGTGATGAACATCGCTTCGTGATCGCCGGAAATCGCGCCGCCGAAGAGGACGACGCTGCCGATCCCCAGACCCACCAGAACGATGATTGCGCTGTAGACGATGAAGCACCAGCCGAGAATGCGAACGTGGTCTCTCATGATGGTTGATTGATACGAAGCGCGCGTCGGAGAGTTGCGGCGAGGGAACATGCTACGCTTTCGGCAGGTTTCGATTTCGAGTTCAAAAAGGAGGCTTGCCACAGATGCGTCATCTCGTTGCCGCAACAGCAGTGGTCGGCTTTCTCGCAAGCGGTCTGGCATGCGCCCAGATGAAATCGGCAGTTCCGCCGGGTACGCCGTCGCCGAAGCCGCAGGTCAAAGCGGCGACGCCGATCCCGGTGGCTCAGGAGCCGCTCGAAGCGGCGCGCCGGATCTCACGCGAGGAAGCGATCAAAATGATCAAGGCGAAGAAGGCCGTGTTTGTCGATGTACGGCCGAAGGAATCGTACGATCAGAGTCACATCAAGGACGCGATCAGCATCCCGCTCGGAGACATTCTCACGCGCGTGAAGGAGATCCCGCCCAAGACGTTCATCATCACCTACTGTGCTTGACAGAATGAGCACACAAGCGCCCGTGCGGTGCTGGACCTCAATGCTCATGGAATCAAGAACGCGGCCGCGCTCCTCGGCGGCTGGAACGGCTGGAACGAAGCCAGGCTGCCGATCGAATCGACGCCAAAGAAGTGATCCGAAGGCCCGGCACTGCCGGGCCTTTTATTTGATCCCTTTGAAGAAACGATTCAGGCGCGGACGGAACCAGTGTTTGCGGTCGAGTGAGAACGCCACCGCGGTGGCCTTTCCGACGATGCGCCGCCGCTCGATCATACCGATGTAACGGCTGTCGTTGCTGTTGTCGCGGTTGTCGCCCATCACGAAGTAGCGTCCCGGCGGCACGACCAGCGGACCATACGACCGCATGGCCGGATTCTGCGGCGCGAACATCACGTCGTGCGTCTTTCCGTAGAGCGTCTCCTCGACGATGAAGGACGTTCCCTGCTCGTCATCCTCGCGCTGCCCGACCGGCTTCCAGATCGCCGCCTGGCCGTTGATGAGCAACTGGTTATCGCGCAGTTCCAACTTATCGCCAGGCACCGCCACGACCCGCTTCACCAGGCGGACGCCGTCCGCCGGCGAGAAGAGCACGACGATGTCGCCTCGCTTCGGATCGCTCCACTTCGCCAGCTCCACGAGCGTGAACGGGATCTTGAGGTCGTAGGCCAGCTTGTTGACGACGACGCGGTCGCCCTCCTCGATGGTCGGCTTCATCGAGCCGGTGGGGACGTCGTTCCAGTCGGCCAGCGCCGAGCGGAGAGAGCTGATGACCAACAACATCAGGAGGAAGACGCGGACTTCGTAAAAGACTTTTTTCTTATCCATGGATTCGTACGCACTTTTCAATCACGGCAGTCTGATGCATTCGAGAGGCAGCAACGCGTTTTTGTTCGAGGAAGAGCATCCCCGCGTTTCAACGCTCCGGAAGCTCCATCGTAGTAGTGAATTGAAGTCAATCCACGGAGGAATCAAACGTCATGAAAAAGTTTGTCATTGCACTGATGGTCACGGCTACCTCGGCGATCGGTTTCGCCCAGGCCGGACCTGCGATGCATCACGGCCGCGGCCATGGCGCCGACTTCGGCCGCATCGCCGCAAAACTCAATCTCACCGATGCCCAGAAACAGCAGCTGAAGGATATCCGCACCGCCAGCCGCGAGCAGAACAAGCAGCTCTACGCCGATTTCCGCGCGAAGTTGCAGGAGTTCCGCGCACTGAAACAGGCCAACGATCCGAAGGCCGATGACGTGAAGGCCGAGCTCAAAGCGATGCGTCCGCAGCTCGAAGCGGCCCGCAAAGCCAGCCGCGAGGCGATGCTCAACATCCTCACCCCCGAGCAGCGCGATCAACTCAAAGCCGCTCATCAGCACGGCGCCGGACGCAGGATGGCCCGCCGCGGAATTCGCGCCGGATTCGGCAATCTGAATCTCAGCGACGAACAGAAATCGCAGCTCAAGCTGCTGCGCGAAACGACGCAGCAGCAGAACGCGCAGCTCTTCGCCGACGCCCGCTCCACGCGCCAGGAGCTTCACTCGCTTCGCGGCACGAATGATGCGCGCACGGCCGAACTGAAAGCGCATCTCGAGTCGCTCCGCCCGCAGCTCGAAGCGGCGCGCAAGCAGCAGCACGAAGCATTCGTCAACATTCTCACGCCCGAGCAGCGCGCGCAGCTCGAGCAGTGGAAGGCTCAGCGGCAGTCACGCCGCCAGAGCCGGTAGTCGTTTCCTACCCCCCCTCTTTCGTTGAAAGGCGCCGCGCGGACTCGCGGCGCCTTTCTATTTGCGGCGCGCGTTAGACTCCTGAATTCATGTCGCACCGCAACTCCGTCCACGATTTGAAGAGCCTCGTGCTCTCGTTTCATTCGCTGATCGGAATTGAAACGGTCGAGGAGGATCGCGTCCGTTCGCTGCTGATGGAAGTGGCCACGGATCTCAAGCTCCCGTTTTTCGAATGGTCGCTGACGAGCGGCTTCAGTCGTGTTCATGGATCACCGATTACCGGAACGCAGGACGCCCTCGGCGCGCTGCATCACATCGCGCAGATTGAAAACACCGACGCCATCTTTCTGCTCAAGGACATGGCTCGCCACCTCGACAATCCGAACGTCAGCCGTGCCTTGCGCGAGCTCGCGCAGAAGCTGATGTCGACCCGCTCGGCCATCATCCTGACCGGCGAGCCGCTGGAACTGCCGAAGGATTTCGAGGCGCTGGCCGTCCGCTTCCGGCTCGAAATGCCGGACGTCAGCGAACTGCGCGACGTCGTCCGCCTGGCGGTCGAATCGATCAGCGCGCGCCAGCGGGTGCAGGTCGATCTCTCGCGCGACGATGCGTTCCATCTCGTGCAGGCGCTTCAGGGATTGACCATTAATCAGGCTCGCCAGGTCATCGCGCAGGCCATCGTCGAAGACGGACGGCTGTCGGCTGCCGACATCCGCACCGTCATCCGCTGCAAGGGCGAGATGATCGAGCGCGGCGGCGTCCTCGAGTTTTTTCCAATCGAGGAGAACACCTTCGAGATCGGCGGCTTCGCGCGGCTGAAGTCGTGGCTGGAGAGAGCGCGCGTCGGATTTTCGGAAGAGGCTCGGGCGCTCAATCTCGACGCGCCGAAGGGCGTGCTGCTCGTCGGCGTGCAGGGCTGCGGCAAATCGCTGGCCGCGAAATTCATCGCCCGCGAGTGGGAGCTGCCGCTGCTCAAACTCGACGCCGGCCGGCTCTACGAAAAATACGTCGGCGAATCGGAGAAGAACTTCCGCAAAGCTGCGGCGATGGCCGAGGCCATGGCGCCGGTGGTGTTGTGGATTGATGAGATCGAGAAAGCGTTCGCGCAGGGCGGCAGCGCCGAATCCGACGGAGGCCTCTCGCAGCGTCTCTTCGGATCGTTCCTCACGTGGCTGCAGGAAAAGAAGGACGAAGTCTTCGTCGTCGGCGCCGCGAACGACCTGATGAACGTGCCGCCCGAGCTGCTGCGCAAAGGCCGCTTCGACGAAATCTTTTTCGTCGACCTGCCGACGCGCGACGAGCGGATATCGATCTTCGCTATCCACCTCCGCCTGCGCAAACAGAACCCCGACACCTTCGACCTCGCCGCCCTCGCCGACGCTACCGAAGGCTTCAGCGGCGCCGAGATCGAGCAAGCCGTCATCTCCGCTCTCTACCGATCGCTGCAGAAGAAACAGCCGCTGAACGTGGATGCGCTGATCGAAGCCGCAAACTGCACGACGCCGCTATCGGTGTCGCGCGCCGAGGATATTGGTCGCGTGCGCGAGATCGGAAAGAGATTTACGCCCGTGAGGTAGGGATTTGCCGAGGTAGGGTCACACCTCATCGAGGAGAAACCATGAAAATCACGATCGCCGCTTCGCACGATGGATTCACGCGCACCATCTCAGTTAACGTCGACGCCGACAGCGGCAAACGCGTTCAGGATGTGGAAGCGAAATACGACATGTTCACTCTTTTTCACGATTTTCCACAACCAGCGGTTGGGAGCTATAGCCGAGTCTTCACGCAGCAGGAGGGCATCACGCCTAACCAGAATCATACGGTTCAGGTGAATGCGCGCCACACCGATGGAACATCCGATAGTAGCGTCAAGACCTGGGAAGACTGATCGGTAGTCGATTGGGATGAGCTATTTTTCGAGCCATTTCGCCAATCGGCGTTTAACTTCCTCATGATCGATCGCCTCACGACGATCGATCTCTTCGGAGCCACGACGGCTTGTATCGATCAAGTAAGCACCGTACGGCACGTCTTCGGACTTAGTCTCGTCGTCCATCTCTGCTTTTCCCCGCGTCTCCGCGTGAATCCGTTCCCTTTTACGAATCGCGCTGCCCTCGCCGATTCACGATCGACATGAACTCTTCCCGCGTCCGCGTGTCGTCGCGGAACTCGCCGCGCAGAACGTTCGTCTCCATGAACGACGACTCCTGCTCCACGCCGCGCATCACCATGCACATATGCACGCCGCCCATCCAGACGGCGATGCCGCGCGGCTCCAGGATCTGTTCGATCGTGTCCGCGATGTCGTGCGCCAGGTGCTCCTGCGACTGCAGCCGTCGCATGTGCACTTCCACGATGCGCGGGATCTTCGACGCGCCGATGATCATCCGCTCCGGGATGTAGCCGACGATGAAGTGTCCGAAGAACGGCAGGATGTGGTGCGCGCAGAGCGTCTTGTACGTCCCCCCGATCACCACCAGGTTCTGGCACTGCGCGTCCGCCGCGGAGCAGGCCGTGCGAAACAGCGTGGTCAGTTTTTTCACGTCCGTGTAGTCGTAGCCGCTCGTCATTTGAACTAACGACTCCGCCCAGCGGCGCGGCGTGTCGGCGATGTTCTCGTCGTTCATATCGACGTGCAGAAGCTTCAGCGCTTCGCGCAGGTGCTGCTGCAGGCGTTCGCGGTCGACGTCGGGCCGCGGCGAGGCCAGAATGCTTCGGTCTTCGACGATCGCTTCCACTTCCGGAGCGATCACGAGGTCAGTCGTTTTCATGGCCGCAGAGTGTATGAGCAACGCCCGATTGACAACTGAATGAGCGTTCATTCATACTGCGCGATACCTGCCATTCCGCGGCGGCCTCGTTTTTGTAATCAGCCGCGACCAAAGGAGTTTTCTCATGGCCGAAGTCAAATCACAAGGCGCCGTCGATGCGATGGACGTTGCCGAAGGTGCACGCGAGACCGAGTGGGAAAAGCCGTCATTCGTCGGCGACCTTTTCCTCGGCAAGCTCAATCTCGATCTGATCCATCCCTTCCCCGAGCAGCCGGCCGAGGACAAGGCCGAAGCCGACGATTTCCTCGGGCGCCTGGAGCGCTTCCTGGCCGAGAACGTCGACGCCGACAAGATCGACGAGGATGGCGAATACGACTACTCGCTCTTCGACGGATTGAACCAGCTCGGCGCGTGGGGCATGAAGATCCCGAAGGAGTACGGCGGCCTCGGATTCAGCGCCACGAACTACAACCGCGCCATCGGCCTCGTGGCCACTTGGTGCGGATCGACCGTGGCCTGGCTCTCCGCGCATCAGTCGATCGGCGTCCCGCAGCCGCTCAAACTTTTCGGCACGCCCGAGCAGAAGAAAAAGTATCTGCCGCGCCTGGCCAAGGGCGCGATCTCCGCGTTCGCGCTGACCGAGCCGGGCGTCGGATCCGATCCGGCCAAGATGGAGACGACGGCGGTCAAATCTCCCGACGGCAAAGGCTGGATTCTCAACGGCGAAAAGCTCTGGTGCACCAACGGCACGAAGGCCGAGTTACTGGTTGTGATGGCGCGAACGGCGCCGAAGATCGTCAACGGCAAAGAGAAAAAGCAGATCACGGCGTTCATCGTCGAGACCAATTCGCCCGGCTTCTCGATCGAGCATCGCTGCCAGTTCATGGGCCTGCGCGGCATCGGCAACGGGCTGCTGAAGTTCGACAACGTCTTCGTCCCCAACGAGAACCTCCTGTGGGGCGAAGGCCTCGGCCTCAAGCTCGCGCTGATCACGCTGAACACCGGACGCCTCACGATTCCCGCCGGCTGCGCGGCCGCGGGACGGAAGATGCTCGACATCGCCAAGGACTGGTCGAACGAGCGCGTGCAGTGGGGCGCGCCGATCGGCAAACATGAGGCAGTGGCTGCGAAGATCGCCTGGATCGCATCGCATACATTCGCCATGGAAGCGATCGTGTGGCTGACGTCGGGACTCGCCGATCGCGGGAATGTCGATCTCCGTCTCGAAGCGGCGATGGCGAAACTGTTCAACACCGAAGTGGCGTGGCAGATCAGCGATCACCTCGTGCAGATCCGCGGCGGACGCGGATACGAAACCGCGCGGTCGCTGCGCGAACGCGGCGAGAAGGACTACCCGGTCGAGCGGATCATGCGCGACATGCGCATCAACCGCATCTTCGAAGGGACGAGCGAGATTCAGCATCTCTTCATCGCCCGTGAAGCGGTCGATCCGCACATGAAGCGCGGCTACAAGATCCTGCAGCCCGAAACGCCGACCGGCGAGAAACTCAGCGCCGCCGCCAAAGCGGGCGTGCATTACGCCGGCTGGTATCCGTCGCGCTACATCGGCTGGTCGCACTTCCCGAAGTTCGGCGAGTTCGGAAAACTCTCCGGGCACATGGGCTACATCGAGCGCAACTCACGCCATCTGTCGCGCTCGATCTTCCACGCCATGATGCGCTTCCAGGCCAAGCTGGAACGGAAGCAGATGGTGCTCTTCCGCATCGTCGACATCGGCACCGACCTCTTCGCCATGGCCGCCGCGATCAGTTACGCGACGATGCTGGCGAAGAAAGGCGGCGCCGAAAAGAAGAACGCCATCGACCTCGCCGACGTCTTCTGCCGCGAAGCGCGCATGCGCATCGACGCCAACTTCCACAATCTCTTCACCGATCACGACGACGCCGCCTACAAGCTGGTGATGAACCTGCTCAAGGGCGAGTTCGACTGGTTCAAAGGCCAGGTCGTCGAGCCGGTCATGCCGACGCCGGAGATGGTCGAAGAGGCGATGGCGAAGCTGGCCTAACTACCCGCGAATCTTCTCTTCATCGTCCGCTGTCTCGCTCCCTTTGTACGTCGCGAGACAGCGGCCGCAGAGGAAAGCGTTGTTGGCGTCGCCGGGTGCGGGGACGAAGCCGTCGCGATTGACCACCTCGACGAAACAGGCCGTGTACTCCTCGGGCAGCTCGCCGCGAACCGAGGCGGTTCGGCCGCAATCGCGGCAAACGAGCTGCGTCTGGCCTTCCATGATTATTTCTCGCCCGCGGCGGCGAAGACCGGCGTGATGTCGACCGGGATGTCTTTGAGCGTCGCGTTCACTGCCGTCATCTCCGGCGTCTCCTTGCCGTACTTGTCGAGCAGCGTTTTCGCGCGCGCGTAGTCGCCGGTCGCTTCGATCGTCAGCAGCTCCGTGGCGAGATCGCGCACCGCGTCGCGCGACTTCGCGAAATCGACGGTGTACTTGCCGCCGGCGACCGGCGTCACCGCTCCGCGTTCGCGCAGCCAGTTCCACTGAATCGCGGTGCCGCGGCCGTGCGCTTCGCCGACTCCGAAACGCGTCGATCGGAACATCAAGCCCGCGTAGGTCGCCAGGAGCTGGCGCTCATCGAACGCGGTCACCAGTCCGTGCTGCTGCGCGTAGATCAGATTCCAGACGCAGAGGACGTCGGCTTTGCATTCTTCGATCGTGGAGTAGAGCTCCTTCAGCGGGATGCGCACCTCGACGCGCTTGCCGTCGGGCTGCGTCAGGAAACCGGGCCCGAGTCCGTGCGACAGTTCGTGGAAGAGGACGTGATTGAAGAAGGCGTCGAATGACACGAGGCTCGTCAGCGACGGATCGAGGACGCGCATCGCGATCGGCTTGCCGCTCTGGCGGAACTTCGCATCCATCACGTTCTTGAGCAGGACCTTCTTCGATCCCTTTTTCTCGCGCACCACTTCGTCGTTCGGAAGATTGAACGCCGCGGTCTGCACGCCGCGGCGCGCGTCGCCGGCGGTGTAGATCTCCTGCACGACCTTGATCGGCGACTCACTGCCGCGGTTGGGATTCTTGTACTGCTCCGGCTCGGGAAGATTGCGCTCCATGTCCGGTAGCGCATGCGCGTATGCGGCGAGCTTCGCGGACTCCGGTTTGTCGACGACGGTGACGAACGATTCGAACGACGCCTTGTAGTTGAAGAGATTGTCCTCGTAGACCTCGTACGGTCCGATGACGACTTCGATATTGCCGGCCAGATCCATCCAGGCCATGTCACTTTCGCGATAGTCGCCGGTCGCGAACGCGTCGGCTCGCAGCGTGAGGAAGCGCTTCAGAGTCGGATCGTTCGTGATCGCCGCAGCTTCGCGAAGTTTGGTCGCTGCGACGTCGAGGAAGTCTTTGTAGAACGCAGAGTAGGGAATGGTGACGAGGTTGGTCCCGTCGCGGCGGACGACGGTGAAGAGTCCCTCCAGCTCATCCTTCTGCGCCGGATGCGCGGCGACGTAGCGCTCGAACTCCTCCTTGGTGATGTCGGTGGGATAGAACGCCGCGCCGGCCGGCTTCTTCATCGTGCCGATGAACGGTTCATCGTCTTTGAGCCGATCCCACGGACCTTTGTTGGCGATGAAGTAGTCGTACGCCGGTCCGCCCTGTTTCGCGAGCGCGTCGCGCCACGCCGGATTCTCCTCGGATACCTGACGCCAGTAGATCTCGTCGATCTGCTTCGAGGCCTCGATCAGTTTTGCCACGACTTGCCGCTCGTTGTCGTTCAGCAGCGAGCGGTCGTAGTCGATGACGGTGCGCGGCAACTGCGCCATGCGCTGCGCGACGTCGGGAGCGATGGTCATCGACGTTGCGGCTGCGGGCGGGGCGGAGGTCGTGTTGGTCGTCGGCATCGTGGATGTATGGCAGGCCGTGACGGCCCCTGCAAGGATGATGAGAAGTCGCTTCATGACGCTCTCCTTCGGGACGCGGGATTGTATGCGAGCCGAACGCCTGCTATCGTCGCGCCACTTCGCTGGCGAGGCTGCCGTTGATCATCGAGTGCACGAGTTGTCACGCGCGGTACCAGTACGACGAAGAGCGCTTCGAGCGGAAGCCGTCGAAAAAAATCAAGTGCGCGAAGTGCAGCAGCGTTTTCGAGATTCAGAATCCTGCATTCGCCGCGAAGCCGGAAACGTCCATTGGCGATACGACGTTCACGCGCCGCGACACGACGGTCGCGAGCGCGCCGGAGCCGCAGGAAACGACCGCGCAGTCGCCATTGCCGCAACATGACACCGGCCCGCTAAAGACTCCGCAGCTTCCGCGCGGGCGCCGCTTATCGCTGGCCATCATCGCCGGCACCGATGCGGGAACGGTTTATCGCATCGAAAAGCCGCGCATCACCATCGGCCGCTCCGCCGATCTAACCATCAACGATGGCGAAGCCTCGCGCCAGCACGCTGCGATCGAAGTCCGCGACCAAGTCGTAACTCTCGAGGATCTGAAGTCGACGAACGGCACGATCGTCGACGGCGAGAAGTTGACGGCGCCGGTCGAGATTCAGGACAAGTCGGAGTTCCAGATCGGCGGAACAGTGCTGATGCTGATCGTGACCGAAGAGGCGTAGGCCGGCCTACGTTGCGGGCGGAGCGCTTTCCGGCCCGCCCCCGCCGCCGCCCCGGCGACGGCGAAAACGGCGGCGCCGTTTCGGTCCGTCGCCTTCCGGACGCGGCGTTGGCGTTCCGCCCTCGGCGTTCGGACGCGCAGCCTGCGGCGGCCGAGGAGGACGCGGTTCGCGCGGAGGCCGCGGTTGTTGCTGCTGTTGCGGAGCGCCGGCGTTTGGATTCGGAGCCGATTCCTCGCCGCGATTTCCGCCGCGGCGACGCCTGCGGCGCCTTCCCGTCCGCTCCCCCTCGGCTTGCGGAGCCGCAGACTGCTGCTGCGGAGGACGCTGCTGTTGCGGCGGCCGTTGCTGCTGTGGACCACCTCCGCCGCCGCGTCCCGGCCGACTCGGCCGGCCATCGCGTCCGCGCTCGCGCTGCTGCTGTTGCTGCGGACGTGCATCCGGGCGAGGAGGCTTCGCTCCGCCGCGACGATCGTCCTTCTTGCCGCCACTCTTCCCGGTCCGCTGCTCGAACTCCTGCAGCTTGCGCTGCATGTACTTGCGAATCGGTCCGTCCTGCCGCGCCCGCATCTCGTCGAAACCGCAGTACGGACAGCGCTTCCACCCCTCGGGATAGGTCTTCTTGCAGGCTGAACAAAGGATGCTTTTCGGCAGGGGCATCGTCGGGGGGCGCATTGTACACTTCGGCTCGTGGAGCCCAGGGACGACACGGCGCGCCGCAAAACCTTGCAGACGTTGATCGAGCTCGCGCAGGGCTCGAGTCCCGCCGACTGCTGGGACGATCGCCGCGCCGAGGATCTGTTGCGGTCGCAATCGACACCGGATGAAGTGCGGGAACTCGGGATGAGCGAGGAAATGATTGCGCGAGTCTTTGGCGCGGCCGTCAAGCCCCGCTTCACCGTCCGCGTTTCCGCCCGCTTCGAAGCCGCGCATTTTCTGCGCGAGTACCGCGGCATCTCCGAGCCGTTGCACGGTCACTCGTACAAGGTTGAAGCCGATCTCGCCTCGCGCGCGGGCGGCGTCGATTCCGATGCGATCGCCGTCGATTTCGTCAGCGCGCGGCACAAACTCGAAGCGCTGGCGAAGACGCTCGACTACGGCTGTATCAACGACGTGCCGCCGTTCGATCGCATCAATCCCTCGGCCGAGAACATCGCCGAGTGGTTCGCGCGCGAGCTCGGCGCGGCAGTTTCGTCCGAGGATGCCGTCGTGACCGCGGTGACCATTTGGGAAGGGCCGGTCAACTCCGTTACGTTCCGACCATGACATGAACAAGATCGCCAACCACACCGCGCTGAAGGAGTGGGCCTCGGTCATCGACGCCCTCGGCAGCGGCACGCAGATCGTGCTCATTCGCAAAGGCGGCCTCGCCGATCAGTCGTTCGGAGTCGAGGCGCAGCGCTTCTACCTCTTTCCTACGAATTACCACGACGCCGGCGGCGCGGAACCGTCGCATGTGCGCATCACGCATTGGGCCGAGGTCGTGAAGACGTGGCAGATCCGCGACGCGGCGATGCTGCCGCGTCTGGAGGCGTTGACCATCCTCGATTCCGCCGCTATCGAAACGCGCTACCGCTTCCGGCCGGCTCAGGCCATCAACGTCATCGCCGTCCGGACGTATCGGCTGCCGAATCCGGCCGACGTCGTCATGAAACCCGAATACTCGGGATGCCGGAGCTGGGTCAGCATCGATGAAGAGATCGACATCGACGGCTCCGTCGCGGCGCTGAGTGATGACGCGCTCGACGCGCAGATCAACGCGATCGACCTGTTGCTCGCGGAACCCATCCCGGCGTGGAGCTGACGGTCATCATCATCATGCTCGCGGCCGGCATCGGGCTGGCGACGTCGGTGATCATCACGTTCGCGGCCGCGCAGCGCGAGGCGGACATGAGCGGCGCCACGCGCGCGAAGGCCGCGCCGGACCGCAATCACATCGCCGCCTCGCTGCTCTTCAATCTGCTCGTCTGCGGCGGAACGCCGGCGGACGTGGCGATGCGCACGATCCGCAAGAATGCGGGCCTGGCTTCACCGGTCACGTCGTCGATCGACATTACCAGTTGGAGCGAGCGCTACGCGAAGATGGCCACGCCCGAACAGCGCATGGGTCTCCTCGACACCGCCGTGCGCCTGGTTGCCGACCGCACCACGCCCGTTCCGCTCCGCCAGTACTCGGCCCTGCTCGACCTCAGCTTCGCGCTCGGCTTCCAGACCGACGCCCTGGCGAAGTTGCGCGACACCTACGGTTTCGATTACGTCGATCACGCCAAGAACGCGCGCCCGCGCAGCGCCGACCGCGGCGGCGTCTCGACGCCTCTCTACTCACGCGACGATCGACAGCCGGCCGAACTGCTTCGCATCCTCGGCGTCGAAGCTCCGGCCTCGCGCGCCATTGTCATCGCCGCGTACCGCAAGCTGGCCGCGCAGCATCATCCCGACAAAGTCTTCGGCGAAACCGCCGAGGTGCAGAACGCGGCCGCGGCGAGGTTCATCGAGATCACCAGGGCGTACGAGACCCTCCTGGCAATCTACGATCGATAGAGGGCTTGCCCTTCGCCGCGGGACGTGTATAATGACCGTTCGGGAATTCGGGTAGTTCACAGGTTGTTCACCGGCACTTCCCCTCCGAAGACCGTAGTAAATCTCGACGAAACAACATTGAGGACGGACGTGTCCGGTCATGGTGACGCGGACGCCGGCCCGACTTCGCATCGAAGAGACCGTTCAGCAATCGGCGCTCCGAATCGTAAAGCTCACCATCGCAACGACTTCGGCAGCGCGTCCAGGAAACCCAGAGGCCCCCGGTAACCATTTTATTTGCCGCCGCATCTAATAGCGATAACGGCACGACTTACGCATTTTTGAAGCAGAAGTACGGGAGACACGATGAAGACGGCTGTAGCGACTGATCACGAGCAGGGATGGGACTTCGAGAAGGCTGCGATGCCTTACGTCGACTCCCTCTACAACACTGCCTATCGCATGACGAGGAACTCCGAAGACGCGGAAGACCTCGTGCAGGAGACGTACCTCAAGGCCTACAAGTACTACGACAAGTTCGAGGAAGGCACGAACTTCAAGGCGTGGCTCTTCAAGATCATGAAGAACACGTTCATCAACAATTACCGGAAGAAGAAGCTCACGCCGCACAAGATCGACTTCTCCGAGATTGAAGAGTCGTACGAACGGGTCATCCAGAAGAACGCGCCAGACCTCATCAAGGATCCGGAGAGCGAGATCTTCCAGGACATGATGGACGCCGACGTCAAGCGCGCCCTCGACTCCCTGCCGCACGATTACAAGATGGTCGTCCTCCTCGCGGACATCGAAGGCTTCTCCTACAAAGAGATCGCCGAGATCCTCGACTGCCCCGTCGGCACCGTGATGTCGCGTCTCTACCGCGGCCGCAAGATGCTGGAGCGGACGCTGCTCGAATACGCGCGCAAGTACGGCTACATTCGCGGCGGCGCCGAGCCGGCCAAGATGCGTTCGCGCAAGGACGAGACGAAGGGCCGCAAGAAGAAGGATCCCGAAACCGGCGAAGAGACGGACGTCGTGGAGCCGGAAGCGGACGAGGAAGCAATCCTCTTCGCCGACGACGAAGACGTCGAGCTCGAGATCGAAGAGGAAGAAGAAGAGCAGGACCAGTTCGAGATCGAGTAACTCAGATTTTTTCGAATTCAAAATTTTCGGGCGGCCGGTTGTTCACGGCCGCCCGAACTGTTTGTGGGCGGAATTCATCTTCCGTCTCTCCAGTTCCGTTTCGTTGCAGAGTCGTCACCACCCGATTGCCAAGGAGAACCGCTGTAATGATCTGTGACGATGTGAAACGGGTTGCCTACTTCTTCCTCGACGGAAAGCTCGGCGAGAACAAACAGAACGACTTCAAGACTCACGTCAGCATCTGCCCCGACTGCGAACAGCGCGTCAGCATCCATCGCCGCCTGCGCATGTTCATCTGCAAGCGCCTCAGCCGCGATTCCGCACCGCAGCGATTGCGTCAGCGCCTCTCGCGAAGTTTCCGCGCCCTCACCAGCGAGTCATAGAATCGCCGCGTGCCCGACCGCGATCAACTGATTCTCGTCTCGTCGAATCCCAACAAAGGTATCGAGGCCGAACGGATCCTCGGCATCCCTCTGCTCCGCGTGTCGCTCGTCCTTCCTGAAATTCAGGCCGCGACCGTCGAAGAGATCACCCGCTACAAACTGGAAGTGGCCCGCACCAAGGGCTACAACCGACTCATCGTCGAAGACGTCTCCCTCGGATTCGATGAGCTCGGCAACTTCCCCGGACCGTACGTCCGCTGGCTGCTCGAAGCCGCCGGCGGCAAAGGGTTGGCCGCGATCGCGTACGCGCTCAACAACCGCGCCGCGAAAGCGGAGTGCTGCGTCGCGTATTGGGACGGATCGAAAGGCCACATGTTCTGCGGTGAATCCGCGGGCGAGATCCTGGTCGAGCCGCGAGGCGAACGCCACTTCGGATGGGACGCTTGGTTCCAGCCGCGAGGATCAAAGAAAACCTTCGCCGAGATGACCGACGAGGAGAAGGACAAAGTCTCGCATCGCGGCGACGCCTACCGCAAACTCGCAGCGCATTTGAAGGCCTCCAACGGCTGACCCGCGAACCGGACGTACTGAGTCCACCCGGGGACAACGTCCGTAAACCCTCTGCCGGAACCATCCGTAGAAACTACTGAAATCACGATGCTTGGTCCTGCGCCGCGCTGGCAGGCCAATTGAAGTAGATACAGCAACCTCGGAGACTCCGAGCGAGCAGTGGAAAGGACGCCCCAATGTGGATTTACGACGGTGAACAGTGGATCAACGAGGGCGTGAGCGAAACCGACAAACAACGTCCGGAGACGATCATGCCGCGGCACGGTGAAGAGCTGTACCCCGAACTGCAGGTAGTGGAAGTAGAAATCGTTCCGGTCCCGCGAATTGACTACGTTCCGCACTACCCGCATCCGTAAGATTCATCCGATCGCGTGAACGAAAGCCGCGCCGCGAGGCGCGGCTTTTTGTTGCGCTTCGCATACGCCGCGGAGCCGCTTCAGAAGGTAGCGAGGGGTGAGAGCGAAGCGAACACCCCTCGAAATCGGAGCGCGCCCATGATTCGTGCCGCGTCAGCGGCACTGGAAAATGTGACACTCCATTTGGTGCCGCTGACGCGGCACACTTCATTCTCGACTCTCGTTCGAGGGGTGCTCGCGATGAAGCTGCTCGCACCCCTCGCTACCCTCTTGAAGCCGCTAGCGCGGCGGGCTTGCAAGCCTCAGGATGACGAATCCAACCACGCTTCGATCGCGGCGATGGCGCGATCGTTTCGGAAGTTGTACCAGGCGCGTTCGAGGGTGCGGTCGGCGGACAGCGCGCGGCGAAACGAATCGGCGTCGCTGCTGCGCGCGAGCGCGTCGCGCGACGGCGAAGCATCGAGCGATGCGATGAATGCGCGGCGATCCTCGGCATCGGCATTCGCGCTTCGCGACGGAATCCGCCGGTAGCGCGGCGACGCGTACGTCGACGCATCGGCGATCGGCACATCCACGATTTCGCCATCAGACGTGTCGAGAAAATGCGCGAGCTGTCCGGAGTCGTCAAGGTACGCCACCGTCAGCCCCTCCATGTCGATAGCGAACATGGGCGTCTTCGCAGGCGTCGCAGCAACGGCCGGCGCGGCGCCCCACGACGCGTTGCGCGTCAGAAACTCCTTTTCGCTTTCTTCGCGGCGCCGCTGCCAGCCGCGGAAAGCGAGCCGGATCTTCTGCATGAGAGTGGGCATCGCTCGGATGATATCTTCGCCGGGCCATGAGCCAGGAGCGGCTCGAAGCGAGTCTGGACATCGACCTGCGATCGGCGCGCGAGATCGTGCGGATCATTCAGGAGCAGGACGCGCTCGTCGCCGGCGCGGTTGCCGCGGAGGCTGACCGCATCGCGCACGCCATCGATCAGATCGCCGATCGCATGTCGCACGGCGGCCGGCTGTTCTACGCCGGCGCCGGAACGAGCGGACGCATCGCCATGCTCGACGCCTCCGAATTGCCGCCGACGTACGGAATCGATCCGTCGCTCGTGCGCGTGCTCATGGCCGGCGGCGATCGCGCATTTCTCCACGCCGTTGAAGGCGCGGAGGACGACGAGAGCGCCGCGATCGAAGCGGTGAATGCCGAGGTCACGGCGGAGGATGCAGTAGTCGGAATTGCGGCGTCGGGGACGACGCCTTACACCGTTGCCGCGATTCGACGCGCGAACATGCTCGGCGCGCTCACCGTCGCCGTCACGTCGAATCAGAATTCGCCGCTGGCGAGTGAGGCGGACATCGTCATCGCGCCGCAGACCGGCGCCGAGGTCATCATGGGATCGTCGCGGATGAAGAGCGGGACCGCGCAGAAGCTCGTCCTCAACACGCTCTCGACCGGCGTCATGATCCGCCTCGGCCGCGTCTACTCCAACCTCATGATCGACATGCCGGCCACGAACGAAAAACTGCGCAACCGCGCGGTGCGCATGGTCGAACTGGCGGCAGGCGTGCAACGTCCTGCGGCTGTGCAAGCCATTCGCGACGCCGACGGAAACGTGAAACTTGCAGCGGTCATCGCGCGGCGAAAGATGAGCGCGGACGATGCGCGCGCACTGCTCGATGCGCACAACGGAAATCTGCGCGAGGTGCTCGAAACGTGAATCGCGTCGAGCGTCTCATCGAGATCGCGCGCAAAAAGAAACGCGTCGTCATCGGCCTCATGTCCGGCACCTCGGTCGACGCCATCGACGCCGTCCTCGTCCGCATCGAAGGCAACGCGCGCGACGGTGCCCGCATCGAAAAGCTGCGCTTCGGAAGTTTCGGATTCCCGCAGGAAATCCAGACGCGCATCAAACTGCTCTTCGAACGCGAGCGCGATCGCAAACTCACCGATTCCGAAACCGGCGAGCATCCCGCGCCGTGGACCATCGAGGAAATCTGCCATCTCGACTTCGTCCTCGGCGAGCTGTTCGCGCAGGCCGCGAATCGCCTCATCGCCGACGCGAGCATGAAGAACGATGACGTCGATCTCATCGCCGCCGCGGGCCAGACCATCTGGCATCGTCCACGCCCGACGACGGAGCCATCGACTGCCGATCTGCCGTGGCTCGATGAACCGATCACGACGCGCTCGACGCTGGCCATCGGCCAGGCCGCGGTCATCGCCGAGCGCACCGGCATCATCACCATCGGCGACCTGCGCGTGCGCGACGTCGCCGCAGGCGGCCACGGCGCGCCGCTCGTCGCCTACTTCGATTGGGGCCAGCTCCGCCATCCGAAACTCGCGCGCGCGATGCAGAACATCGGCGGTATCGCCAACGTCACCTTCATCCCGCCGAACGCAACGCTGGACGAAGTGATCGCGTTCGATACCGGTCCGGGCAACATGGTCATCGACTCGCTCATGTATCTCGTCACGCAAGGCGCTGAGACGTTCGACCGCGACGGTGCGCGCGCCGCGCACGGAACCGTGCGCGACGACGTGCTGGCGTGGTGCATGTCCGATCCGTACTTTCAACTCAAGCCGCCAAAGACGACGGGACGCGAACGATTCGGGCGCCAGTTCGCCGCGCGCATGGCCGAACGTTTTCCGGATGTCGCGCCGGACGATCTCATCGCCACCGCCACCGCGTTCACCGCGGAGAGCATCGCGCACGCGTATCGCGAATTCATCGGACGTCACGTCGACGAGATGATCGTGGCCGGCGGCGGCGCAAAAAATCCGGCGCTGCTGCAGATGCTGCGCGAGCGTTTGCCGGAGACGCAGATCAAGGTCTACGAGTTCCTGCAGGAAAAAGAAGCGATGGCGATGGCGCTCATCGCCAGCGACTCCATATCCGGCCTCGACACAAACGTCGCCGCGGTGACCGGCGGCCGCGCCACGGTGCTGGGAAAAATCTGCTTATGAGCGACCGCACGATTTTCGGCCGCGCCTTCGTCGGCGGCGAGCTGCGCGAAGGAACGCTGATCCGCATCGACGACGGTCGCATCACCGACATTCGCGACGCCGCGCATCCGCCATCCGGCAGCGATGCGTTCGACGGCGTCATCGTGCCGGGATTCATCGACGTGCATGTTCACGGCGGAAACGGTGCGGACTTCATGGACGCGACCGATGACGCCGTTGCGCGCGTGCGGCGCTTTCACGCGACCGAGGGAACGACGGCGATGGCGGCGACGACGCTGTCGGCATCGCGCCAGGATCTGCACGATGCCGTAACCACGATCGCGCGCGCGCCGCAGATCAACGATGGCGCGGACATTTGCGGCATTCATCTCGAAGGGCCGTACATCAGCAGCGCGCGCGCCGGTGCGCAGGACGTCGCGTCGATCCGTCCGGCTGAGATTCACGAGCTCGCGGCGTTGCTGGCCGAGGGGCCGAACCTTCGCTGGATGATGACGGTGGCTCCGGAGATCGAAGGAGCGCGCGCGCTCATCGAGCACTTCCGCGATCGCATCCTCTTTTCAATCGGCCACACGTCCGCCGATTACGCTGATTGCGTGGCCGCGCTGACGTGGGGCGCGTCGCACTTCACGCATCTCTTCAACGCGATGACCGGACTCGGGCATCGCAAGCCTGGCGCCGTTGGCGCGGCGTTGACTTCCGTCGACGCGACCGTGGAGCTGATCGCGGACGGCATTCACGTTCATCCCGCCGTACTGCGCATCGCCGCGCTGGCGATGCCGCACCGCATCGCGTTGATCACCGATGCCATACGCGCGTGCGGGATGCCGGATGGAAACTACAAACTCTACGAACACGACATCACCGTGGCCGACGGCGCGGCGCGGCTCGCGGACGGCACGCTTGCCGGCAGCGTGCTGACGATGCGCTGCGCCGTGCAGAACATGGTCGAGCTGGCGGGACTGCCGCTCGATCTCGTCCTCCCGCTCGCGACCGAAGTGCCCGCGCGAATTCTCAACGTCGCGAACCGCAAGGGAAAACTCGCGCCCGGATTCGATGCAGACATCGTCGTCCTCACCGATCGTTTCGAAATCGCGGCAACGTATTTGCGAGGCGAGCGGCTGTGAATTGGGAAACGCTCGCTGATTACGACGCCCTCTCCGATCGCGCCGCGAACATCTTCCTCTCCGCGATCCGCCGCAATCCGCGCATCGTCCTCGGCCTGCCGACCGGACGCACGCCGGTGAAAATGTACGAACGCGTCGTCGCCGAATGCGGCCGCGAATATCACTGCTTCCACGACGTCGTCACGTTCAATCTCGACGAATACGTCGGCATCGAGTCGACGCATCCAGGCAGCTACTGTTCGTTCATGAATGAACATCTCTTCGAGCACGTCGATATGAAAAAAGCCAACGCGCACATCCCGAACGGAATGGCGCGTGATCCCGACGCCGAATGCGCGCGCTACGAACGCGAAATCGCCGCGGCCGGCGGACTCGATCTCACATTCCTCGGGCTCGGCAGCAACGGACACATCGGCTTCAACGAGCCCGGCACGCCGTTCGACTCGCGCACGCGCGTCGTCGCGTTGACCGAGTCGACGCGCGCCGCCAACGCGCCGCTCTTCCCCGACGGCAACGTGCCGACGCACGCCATCACCATGGGCATCGGCACGATCCTGGAGTCGAAGTCGATCGTCCTCCTTGCCAGCGGCGACAAGAAACGCGCAGCGATCGAACGCCTTCGCAGCGGCGAGGTCACCGAGGATTTTCCCGCCAGTGCGTTGTGGGCACATCCCGACGTAACGGTGCTGATAACTTCGGAATCGCTGCGGTAGGGCAACCAACGCCGCCGGCCGTGCTGCCCGACTATCATTCGTCCGAGCCGTCTGGCCCGCACTTAGCAGGACGTTGGCGGCCTCTACGTAATGACGATCGAACCGGCAGCCGAGGAGCACCATCACCGCTCCGCGCGGGAGAGGCAGAGGCGCGGCCCGATGTGGGGCTGCCTCAAGTGGATGGGCTGTTCCACCATCGGCTTCTTCGTCCTGATCGCGCTGATCATCATCGGCGGCTGGTGGTACCTCGGCTCCTCGAGTTTCGCCGGACTGGTGCAGCTGCGCATCCAGAAAACGCTCGAGTCGCGCCTCGGCCGTAAGGTCGATATCGCCTCCGTCCAGATCGATCGCGGACGCCAGAGCCGGATCATCATCAACGGACTGCGCATCGGCAACTCGCCCGGCGCCGTGCATCCCTACTTCGCCACCGCGAAGCAGGTCATCCTCACCGGCGGCATCGATTCGTTCTGGGGACGCAAGATTCGCGTCGGCCGCATTGACATCGTCGAGCCGCAACTCAACTTCGAGATTTATCCCGCCGGCGCGACGCTCACGCACAACTTCCCGCATTGGAACTCCGGACCGAAATCGCGCTACGAGATCTACCACCTCGACCTCGGCAAGCTCTACGTGCAGCGCGGCGCGTTCGAGCTGCTTGACCGGCGGCACACCATCACCGCGGCGGCGGCGGACATCACGTCGACGATCAACGTCACGACGACCGAGGATTTGTACGCCGGCATTCTCAGCAGCCCGCAGTTCACGCTGAACATTCAGGACTACCTGCCGATCCACGCCGCGCTCCGCACGCAATTTCGATTCACGCCTGACAACCTCGCGTTGCAGTCGGTCGCGCTCGAAGGCGGCAATGATTTGCGTCTCTTCGCGAACGGAAAAGTGGCGCCGTTGAGCGAGGCCGCGTACGACCTGCACGTCACCTCGCAGATCGGACTCAATCGCATCCGCGAGATTTTCAAAGTCAACAAAGTGCTCGACGGGATCATCGATCTCGACGGAACGCTCAAAGGCAAGGGCGGCACGATGACGCTGGCCGGCGGCTGGCTGTCGCCGAAGATCAGCGCCGACGCCTACGACCTCACCAATGTGCACGGCACGATGAACATCACCGGCGATCGCGCCATCGTCGACGTGCAGCGTGCGACCTACGGCGGCGGAAACGTCGCCGCGCACTACACGCTGCCCACGTACGCCGAGCCGTATCCGATGAACGTCGACCTTCGCTACAACGGCGTCTCGCTCGAAAAACTCTTCAACGACTGGGGCATCAAAGAGACCGGCCTGCGCGGCGGCGCGACCGGACATCTCGCGTATCACTGGGAAAAAGATCGTGTGCTCGCCGGCGCGGGCGAGGGAACGGCCACGCTGGCGAAGAACGCCACCGCCTTCTCGCACGCGGCGTATCCGATTCCGGTCGGCGGCTCGGCGGACTTCGCGCTCGACAACGGGACGGTCACTTTCCGCAAAGCCCACCTCGTAACCGACGCGTCGACGATCGACTTCACCGGCAAGTTTCGCATCGAAGACGCGTGGACCGACCTGCTGCTCAAAATCCACAGCAATGATTTCGCGGAGCTCGACAAGATCGGCTACAACTTCGCGCACTCGGCCGGCAAGAACACGTACACGCTGCTCGGCCTCGGCGGGAGCGGCGACATCACCGGCAACGTCCGCGGAAAAATCAAAGCGCCGGAAGTCGTGGCGCGCATCGTCAGCAGCGGCACGAAGTACAACAACGTCCTTCTCGGCGATGCGGAAATCGATCTCCGCTACGACGGCGCGAAGAGCCAGCTCACGTTCGACAAAGCCACGTTCCGCGACGGAAACGCGCGGATGGTCATGACCGGCACCATCACCTTCCCCGACCGCGGTCCGTCGCCGCAGTTCGACCTCGCCATCGACGCGCTCAACTACGACGTCGGCCGGGCGATGCAGGTGGTGAATCTCAAGCTCGCCGTCAAAGGCATCGGCACCGGCAAACTCGTCGTCACCGGCACGCCCGACGAAGGGAAAGTCACTTTCGCCAATCTACTCGTGCACCAAGCGAAAGGCGATCTGCGCCTCAACGGAACGGTTGCCTGGCTGCCGGGCAAGGGCAACACCTCGTTCGATCTCGATATCACCACGAAGTCGTTCCCGGTCGCCGACATCATCACCTTCCTCGACCTCGGCACGGTCCCGGTGAGCGGCGACGTCAGCGGACATCTCCACATCAGCGGGCCGAAGTCGAAGCTCGAAGGCGCCGGCGCGATCACGATCGCGAACGGCTCGATTTACGGTGAGCCGGTGACGAGTGCGAAAGCCGACATCACATTCACGCAGGGCGCGATGAAGGCCACGAACGTTACCGTCGTCGCGCCCGCGGGCACAATCACCGGCGAAGCGCAGGTCGACTTCGGCACGAACAAGTTTTCGTACACGATCAAGTCGTCGTCCATCGATCTCTCGAAGTTGAAACTCCTTTCCTCGCTGGCCGGACTTCTCGGCGGCAACATCACGCTCAGCTCCACCGGCGCGGGAACGCTCACGCAGCCGGAGCTCGTGCTCGAAGCGACGCTCAACGAAGCCACGCTGAAGGGTTTGAATCTTCCGCCGAACGCGCCGCCGCCAACGATCTACATCGCCATCCGCAACGGCCAGCTCATCGTGCGCGGCTCCGCGGCGGGCATTCTCACGATCGACGGAAACGGCAGCGTGGCCACCGACGGAACGCTCTCCGGGCTGGTGCAGATCAAGGTCACCGACATCGCCAAAGCGCTGGCCATGTCGCCGAAGACCGCCACGCTTCCGGCCTCCGGAAGTCTTACCGCGAACCTGCAACTCGGCGGGAAGCTGACCTCGATCGAGACGCTGCGCATCGACGCAACGTTCCCCGAGTTCAACGTGCGCGTTTCCGAGCACGCCTTTGCGCCAGCGCGGCCGCTGCATGTGAGCCTGCGCGATGGGCGCATCGTCTTCGATGATTTCGATCTCGCCCTCGGCGAAAACGCCGCGACCACGTTCACGGTCGGCGGTTACGCGGAACTGACCGGCGCCAAGCGGCTCAACATCGATCTGAAGGGCACGCTCGAAGCCGCGCTGCTGCAGCTCTTCGTGGCCGACCTTCGCGCGGACGGGCACATCGCCATCGCCGGCGGCTTGACCGGCACGCTCGACGCGCCGCGTTTTGCCGGCACTGCCGAATTCCAGAACGCCTCGGTGCGCGCACCCGGCTTCCCGCAGATCATCGACAACATCACCGGCACAATCATTTTCCGCGGCGATCGCATCGACATCGACTCCGTCCACGCGCGGCTCGGCGGCGGCCAGATCGTCCTCGGCGGCTCGGTCGCGATGGACGGCATGACGCCAAAGAGCGTGCGCGTCACGCTGCAGGGCACCGAAGTCAACATCCGCTATTTCGAAGGATTGTCGATGGAGGGCAACTTCTCGCTGCTGCTCAGCGGCGATTGGGATCGCTCCATTCTCACCGGCGACCTCACCGTCAATCGCGCGCTCTACTTCAAAGATATCGACATAGGTTCGGCGCTGCTCAACGCCGTTCTGGCGCGCCGCAGCGTCACGCCGGCCGTCAGCGCGTCGTGGCAGGATCACGTTGCGCTTCGTCTGCACCTCACCAGTGAAAACACGCTCGCGGTTCGCAACAACATCGCCGATTTCGCCGGCAGCGCCGACCTCGAGGTCAGCGGCACGCTCGCCAATCCGGTCATCCTGGGCCTGGTCACGCTCAACGAAGGCGGCAAGATCCGTTTCCAGGATGTCGACTATCGCATCGTGCGCGGCTCGATCAATTTCCAGAATCCATTCCGCATCGATCCGTTCTTCGACATCGCCCTCGAGGCGCGCGTGAGCGGCGGGATTTCCGAAGTCGAGTCGGGCCCGATCGACGTCACCGTTTCGCTGACCGGCACGCTCGACCGATTGACGCCGTCGATCACGAGCGATCCGCCCGCCAGCGACATCACGCTCTTCTCGCTCCTCGGCTTCGGCGCGCTGACGCGGAATGCGAACACGAGCACTCCGTTCAACACCACCGCAGCCGGCCGTTCGCTTCTCTTCCAGTCGTTGAGCCGCCTGCTCAATTCCGGTGGCGCGCTGTCGTTCGTCGACTCGTTCGCCATCTCCACGGACACCGGCGACCTCGATAAGAGCGGCGATCCCGGCACGAAAGTCTCGTTCGAAAAACGGATCTCGAACACGCTGCGCATCCTGGTCATCTACAACACGCACGACTCGCACAGCCGCGTGACGCTGGAGTGGCAGGTCACGCCCGATTGGGTGCTGCAATTCACGCGCGATCAGCTTTCGAACGAGTACGACGTCGAGGCGCGATTCCGCCGCCGTTACGACGGACACTGGGCCTGGGGCACGCGCGGCCGCAATCCGATGGAGCTGGTGACGTTCAATCAATCGAATGCCGCCGTTCCCGTTCCACCGCCGATCACGATCGCAACGACGACGGTCGCGCCGCCGACCGGCGCGATCGTCACGGGTGTCGGCTTCAATGCCGACTCCGGCGTCGATACGTCGTCGTTCAATCAGCTCATCGCCGTCAAAGTCGGCGAGCCGTTGTCGCTTCGCAACGTGCAGGCGTCGGTGAAGAGCCTCTTCGCAACCGGCAACTTCCGCGACATCCGCGTCGATTCAACGACGTCCGGCAACGGCGTCGCGGTCGTCTTCGCGCTCTACACGAACTTCCGTATCTCCTCGATCGACTTCGAAGGCCTGAGCGGTCCGGATCGCGATCGCGCCATGCGCTCGTTCACCTTCCACGTCGGCGACATCCTTTCGCTCAACGCCGTCGACCACGGTGCCGTAGCCGTGCAGGACATGCTTCGTCATTCCGGTTATCTCGACGCCACCGTCGATCCGGAGACGTCGTTCGTCCGCCCGCAGAGCCGCGCCGCGATCATCTTCCACGTCGCGCGCGGACCGCACGCAACGGTCAGCACCGTAACGATCGACGGCAACACCGCGCCGTTCACGCCGCAGCAAATCATCGCGCAGATGAAGCACGGGCCCGGCAAGACGTTCGACATCGACGAAGCGCGGCTCGACGAAACGCGCATCCGGCAGTGGCTCCTCCATCAGGAGTATCGCAAGGCCACCGTTCGCTACATCAGCAACACATACGATGCCGCCACGCACACGGTCGCGCTGCGCTACACCGTCAACACCGGGCCGCTGGTGAAAGTGGAAGTGACGGGCGCCTCGCGCCATTCGCTGCGCGGCATTCTTCCGTTCCGCCGCAACCAGCCGTACAGCGAAGACGCCATCGATCGCGCCGCCGCCGCCATCGTCACGAACCTGCAGGAGCGCGGCTTCTACAACGCGACGGTCGATACTGAGGGGTCGTTGCAGGGCAACGTCTGGACGTCGACGTTCCACGTCAATCCCGGCCAGCAGTTCCATCTCGAAGCGGTCACGTTCACCGGCAACGACAAAGTCTCCGACAAAGTCCTGCAAGGCGTCGTAGCCACATCGCCGCGCGGCGGCGTCAAGGGATTGCTCGCCACGATCCTTCGCCGTCCGCAAGGCATCACGCGCGAACAGATCAGCGCGGACCGCACCACGCTCGAGTCGTACTACCGCCTGCACGGCTTCCTCACCGCCACCGTGGCCACGCCGGTCGTCAACACGAATGCGGCCACCGGCGCGATGACGATCGACTTCCCCATCACCGAGGGGCCGGAGACGATGGTTGCGTCGGTTTCGATCGAAGGGAACGAGCAGGTGGCGACGAAGGACCTGCCGAAACCGTCGCTGAAAGTCGGCGAGGCGCTGAATCCGACGCTCGAGCGCGACGACGTCATCGCCCTGCAGACGTACTACTCCGACCGCGGCAATGCCGAGGTCCAGGTCCACGTTCGCGAGGAAGTCAGCACCGACAAGACCTCGGCGCGCGTCGTCTACACGATCGCCGAGGGACCGAAGATTGCGGTCGGCAACGTCATCGTGCGCGGCAATACGTACACGGCCACGAACGTCGTCGCGCGCACGGCCGCGCTTGAAAAAGGACAGCCCTTCAGCTACACATCGATCCTCGAAGCGCAACAGCGTTTGTACCGCCTCGGCATTTTCCAGCGCGTCGACGTTCAGCCGGCGCAGGCGGAAACCGGCGTCGGGACGCGCGACATCACCATCTCCATCGCCGAGGGGAAGGACCTCACCGTCGGAGGCGCCCTCGGCGGCACGGCGCCCCTCGCGTCCAATATCGGCGTCAACCGCATCTCGCCGCTCGCCTCCGCATCGATCGCGCATCGCAATCTCTTCGGCACCGGCCGCTACCTCGGCCTCGAGCTGATCTACGCGCGGCCGAATCGAAAGGACGCGTTCCTCACCTATCGCGAGCCGTTCATCGGACGGTTCGATCTGCCGATCCAGATCACCGCGTTCCAGAACGACGATTTCCGCCCGCACACGCACATCGTGCAGCGCGGCGGTTTCATCGAAGCGACGCGCGTGGCGCGCTTTCAAACGCGCTGGTCGCTGCGCTACGAGTACCGCGTCGCCAGATGCAAGGTGAATGAGCGCGACCCCGGCGACCTTTGCACGCTCGCGCAGAACGTGCTGCTGCCTGGACTCGATCGCAACGCGACGAACGTGGCCATCTCCAGCCTCACGCCGACGTTCTTCTGGGACAAACGCGATGACGCGATCAATCCGCATCGCGGCTTCTTCACGACGGCCTCGGTCGAGTACGCGTTCCCGCTGATCGCCGCAAACGCGCGCTTCCTCAAGGAGTTCACGCAGACGTCGTGGTACCTGCCGGTCAGCGACCGCAGCACGTTCGCGGTGTCAGGACGCGTGGGCCTGATCCAGGACCTCGGCATCGGCACGACGATCGACCCGGCCACGGGCCAGCTCATTCCGACGAGCGGCGTGCCGCTGTCCGAGCGCTTCACCGCCGGCGGCGATACATCGCACCGCGCCTACGCGCTCGACCTCCTCGGCACCGCCTGTCCGACGCAGCAATCGATCGATGAAGGCTGCCGGCCGACGCTGATCGACATCCTCGATTCGAACGGCAATCACGCCACCGCGCCGCTCGGCGGACGCTCGCTGTTCATTCTCAACGCCGAGTATCGCTTCCCGATCGCCGGCCCGATCGGCGCGCAACTCTTCGTCGACGCCGGCAACACTTTCGCCGACACCGGCATCCGCTTCGGCGACCTCAAATACGGCGTCGGCACCGGCCTGCGCTACCTGTCACCGGTCGGCCCGGTGCGCTTCGACCTCGGCTACAAACTCCACCGCCAGATCCTGCGCTTCGAACAAGGAAAGCCGGTGTACGAGCGGCCGTACGCGTACTTCATTACTTTGGGTTACGCGTTCTGATCAAATTCGCGCAGCTCGCACTTCGGAAATGACGCGTGCGACGACTTCCTCAGCCGCGCCGAGCTGCTTCGCGCGATCCTTGCGGAAGCTCCACTCGATCTGGCCATTCGCCAGACTCTTCGCGCCGATGCCGATGCGCAGCGGGAATCCGATCAGATCGGCGTCCTTGAACTTCACGCCGGGACGTTCATCGCGATCGTCGAGGATCGCGTCGATGCCGGCATCGCGCAGTTGACGATAGATGTCGTCAGCCGCGGCTCGCACGGAGTCTTCCTTGCCGATCTGCGTGACCACGACTTCGAACGGCGCGATCGGCATCGGCCAGATGATTCCGTCATCGTCGTGGCTCTGTTCGACCGCGGCGGCGACCGTGCGTCCGATGCCGAGGCCGTAGCAGCCCATGATCATCGGCTCGCGGGCGCCCTTCTCGTCGAGGAACGTGCAGTTCATCGCCGCTGAGTACTTCGTGCCGAGTTTGAAGACGTGGCCGACTTCGATGCCGCGGTGGATTTCCAGCGGCGTCGAACAGCGCGGGCACGGATCGCCGGCAAAGACCGTCGTGAAATCGCCATACTCGGGCTCCTTGAAATCGCGGCCGGGGTTCGCGCCGGTGTAATGCGTGTCGGTCTTGTTTGCACCGACGACCCAGTTCTGCATGCCTTTCAGCGAAACGTCCGCGAGCACGCGCGGCGCCTTCGTGCCGACCGGACCGCAATAGCCGACCGGACCGCCGGTCGACGACTCGAAACGCGCGTCCGGCATCATCTCCAGGAACTCCGCGCCGAGGAAGTTCTTGATCTTGATCTCGTTGCCTTCGCGGTCGCCGCGGACAAGCACCATCACGCAGCCCTTGTTCGTATCGAAAACGAGCGTCTTCACGAGCTGCGAAGTCGGCTTGCCGAGAAACTTGCCGACGTCGTCGATCGACTGCGTGCCGGGAGTGTGAATCGGAGCGAGCTCCGTCATCGGAGCAGGATCTGGTTCATCGAAGAATTTGGACGTCGCCTTTTCCACGTTCGCGCCGTAGCTGCAGCTCGGGCACGACACGACCGCATCCTCGCCCGACTGCGCGAGCACCATGAATTCGTGCGATGCCGATCCGCCGATGTTGCCGGTGTCGGCATCGACGGCGACATGATCGAGCGCGCAGCGGTTGAAGATCGCGCCGTACGCGACGCGCATCTTTTCGTAGACCTCGTCGAGCGATTCGCGATTGGCGTGAAACGAATACGCATCCTTCATCACGAACTCGCGGCCGCGCATGAGGCCGAAACGGGGACGCACTTCGTCGCGGAACTTCGTCTGGATCTGATACAGGTTCACCGGCAGCGAGCGATACGAATTGATGGCGTCGCGCACCGTGTCGGTGATGACTTCCTCCGCCGTCGGCGCGTAGCAGAACTCGCGGCCGTGGCGGTCCTTGATGCGCAGCAACTCCTTGCCGTAGACCTGCCAGCGTTTCGATTCGATCCACAGCTCGGACGGCTGAATCGTCGGCATCGTCAATTCGATCGCGCCGGCGCGCCCCATCTCCTCGCGCACGATCGCTTCGAGTTTCTGCATGGAGCGCAGGCCGAGCGGCAGGTAGGTGTAGATGCCGGCGGCGACTTTGCGGATCATGCCGGCGCGCATCATCAGTTTCTGGCTGATGACGTCGGCGTCCGCGGGAACTTCCCGCAACGTGTTGATGAAGTATTGACTCCAGCGCATGGGGCGGGGATTGTAGCGGAGTTATGTTTTACTTTCCGCCGATGGCCGGGATCCTCAAATTCGATCGCACGCCGGTCGCGCGCCTGATCTCCTGCGCGGCATCGTTCGCATCGGCGGCACTCGTGTTCGACTATTTGTCGAAAGGCGAAAAAGAGATCGAGGCGCTGCCGATGACGGCGCTCGTGTTTCTCTTCCTCGGCACGCTCGCCGCGGCCGTGGTGCAGTACGGCGACCACATCTACCTCAGCGACGACGGCGTGATGTACGAGAACTGGGTGCTCAAAAAGTTCGGCAGGCGCGGCCGGTGGATGCGGTGGGAGGACGTGATCGAGGTGCGCGAGATCAAGCGCAAGGTGCTGATTCTTTTCTCGCGCGACGGCCGCCGCATGCTGGTCGACGCGATCCTTGGCTACCCGATTGCTAGAAACGAAATTCTCAGGCGCGCGCCGCAGGCCATTTTTTCCGGGACGCTCGCCTCCGAAGATTCGTGAAAAAACGCGTAGCCGTTCCACTCATCGGCGTTGCCGCCGTCGTTCTCCTCGCGGCCGTCGTCGCCATCATCGCCGTGCGCCAGCGCGCGCAGCGGCATCGCGTTTTTCGCGCTGCGCCGGCGGAAACGCGTCCGAAGCCGCCATCCGCGGAGTTGCGTCCGCCGAACGAATGGAGCGAACAGTTTCGTGCGCTGGAAGCGAGCGGACGCTGGTCCGAACTCGACGATCTTCTCGAACGGATCGCGAAGAAAAATCCGAATGAATACGCGCAATGGTCGCTGGCGTACCTGCACGCCCGAGCGCGGATCGAGAACAACGAGCCGGCTGATGCCGCCGCGAAACTGGCGCCGTTCCTCGCGGCCGGCAATCCGTTTCGCGACCTCGCGCTCTATCACCAGGCGGAGATCGATGACGCGCGCGGCAATCACGCGGAGGCCAGCCGCAACCGGCAAACGCTGATCTTTTCGGCGCCGACGTCGCTGTATCGCGATCAGGCTATTGACGACGAGAGCGAGCATTTGTCGCGCGGTGGTCCAAAGCCGCTGATTGACTTCGCCACGAAGCTCGGGCCGACGGCGAGCGCGTCGCGGCATCGCGATCTGGCCGCGCGCATCGTCGAATCGACGCTTCGCGCCGGCGATGCGAACGGCGCGCTGGCGCGCGGCATCCCGCTGCTGCAGGGCGGCACGCTCGACGATGCCTCCGACCGCGTCAGCCGCGCGCTCGATCAACCCGCGCTCGTGGCCCGCATGAACGGACCGCAACTCCTGCTGATGGGCGAGTCGATGCAGAACCACCGTCACTTCGACCGCGCCGTCGCGCTCCTCTCCGCCGCACTGCGCGCGATGCCGCAGCGTCGCGAAGAGCTGACGTTCGCCATTGGCCGCTCCTACTTCGGCAACGAGCAGTTCGTGCAGGCGCAACAGACGTACATGCGCGGCGCGTCGTCGACGGCTGTTCCAAAATGGAAGTCCACGTTTCTCTGGCACGCGTCGCGCGCCGCGCAACTTCTGGGTGACGACCGCACCGCCGAGCAACTGATGACGATGGTCATCGCGCTGCCCGGCCGCTTCGACGCCACCGGACCCGCCGTCACGCAACGCATTCGCACGCGACTCAAGCAACGCCGCTTTGCCGACGCCACGGCGGACATGGCGTTCGTCCGAAAAAACTGGCCTCACGATCACACGCTCGTCGAAGCGTCGCTCGCCTATGCCCTCGGCATGCTCGGAGCCGGCAACAACGGCGCGGCCGTCGTGACGCTGAATGGAATTCCGCGCAATCTGCTCGACAAATTCGAACCGTATGAGATCGACTACTGGCGCGCCCGTGCGCTCGAGTCATCAAATCCACCCGCCGCGTTCGCCGCATACCTCAACGTACTGCGCGCAACACAGCCGACGCACTTTGCCTACTTCGCACGTCAGCGCCTCGACGCCCCGTCGATGCAGCCGAAGCTACAGCGCGAATTGGCGACTCGCGATGCCGAGATTGCGAAGCTCGTCGCCGCAGGAAACTGGGTCGTCGCGAAACAGGTCGCAACCGATCGCATCCTGCTCTCTTCAACCAACCACGTCGAAGAGCTGAAGCGGCTCGCCGGCATTTACCAGCACCTGCCGGAGTACGCGAACATCCTCAATCTTCAGCCTGAGGCATTCCCGGCGTTCCCGCTCACGAATCCCGACCGCGCTGCGCTTCTGATGGCGATGGGCCTTTACGACGAAGCGACCGACAACATCCCGCATCGCTATCCGCTGCGTCCGCTCAAGTCCGCGCTGACGCAATCGCTCGCCCTCAACCGCGGCAACGCATCGAAAGAATCGATCTTCGCCATCGAAATCCTGATGAATTCCGTCCCGCGCGATTACGTCCCGGAACTTCTGCCGCTCACCGTTCGGCAGCTGCTCTACCCGCGCTATTTCTACGACTACATCAGCGACGACGCGAAGAGTTTCGGCGCCGACCCGACGCTGGTGCTGGCCATCATGCGCGAAGAGTCGCGCTTCAATCCGCGCGCAAAATCCGAAGCCGCCGCCCGCGGTCTCCTGCAGTTCATCATCACCACCGCGCGCCAGATCGGCCGCGACGTCGGCCTCCTCGACGTCGCCCCCGAGGATCTCTACGACCCGCGCGTGATCATCCGCCTCGGCGCGAAGTACATCAGCACACTCTCCAAGCAATTCGCGAACGATCACTACAACGTCGCCGCCTCCTACAACGCCGGCCCCAAACAAACCGCGCTGTGGTCCCGCCTCGCCCCGGTCCCCGGCGACGACTACTTCCTCTCCGCCATCAACTTCGACGAAACAAAGCAGTACGTCCGCAAAGTGATGAACAGCTACAAACGCTACGCGGAGATTTACGGGAATGGCGTGCCTAGTGGCGGGATTCGACCGGAGCCGTGAGGTTAGCCGCCAAGTGACGGCACGTAGCGGCGCGCCGCCTCACCGGCCGCAAAAATTAGATCCGCGAACGGTTTCGTATCAAAGAGATCGAGTGAGTAATCGCATTTGATTCCTCGCGCGCTTTTCTGGACTTCGCCATAAACGTTCAGCAAGTCTGCGAGCGTGGGACCACCTGTCAACCGTCCGAGAACGTTCATGAGCGCTCGCAAAACGCTTTCAGGCGATCGGTCGTGAATTCGCGGCCGTATCCCGCCGAGGTCGCTCAAGGCTTTATCGAGACGATACGGGACAGTATCGAAGACGTACCACTGATGGTTCGCGCCGGCGCTCCGGCTGACTGCGACTGCCAATCCCAATTCGAATGCCATGTTTAGACGTGGCGTCTGAGGGGATTTCCGATCGAGTGATACAAAAGAAAGGTCGTGAAATGAGTACTGCGCTGATGCAATCAGCTCGTAAATGCGCTCGAGCTGAAACCTACTCGAAGGGTCGCGAACCGCCGCCGATGGAACCAAGCCATACGCGGAAACGCCGGCGATCAGGGCGAGATAAACGCGCTCGTATCGGTTCGAGTAAGGAACATTGATGAAGGCGACGGACGGCTCTCGGTTACTCACCGCTTCGAGCTACTAGCCTTGCGTCGAGCCGGAGACTTTCGCGTTGTCTTAGCGGTACCGTTCTTCTTGCGATTCGTTTTCGCCGCCTCGGCCGCACGAATTTCATCGATCATCTGACGCAGTTCGGCAACGCGCTTCGGCGGAATTTTGTAATACGTCGCGATCCACTCGGGGGTGGGATACGGAGTGGTGATGATGGATTTGCCAGACATGATCGTGGCTATTCTAACGCCGCGGCGCGGCTTCGCGTTCCCGGAGACGGTACGGCTTCTCCATTTTCGCGGAGGTTTTCCGCGTGCATTGCGATCGCTTCGCGAATGAGTTGCATCGCTTCGTCTCGCGACTTACCTACTGCGACGCAACCTGGCAAATCGGGTACGTATGCGCCGAAAGACGTATCGCCTTTTTCAACGATGATCTCGTAGTCCATCACCCAATCACCCTCTCGTAAAACTCACGATACCTCGGCACGACGGCGTTTACGTTGAACTTGCCTTCGGCGAGGGCGCGGCCGTTGCGGCCGAGGCGGCGTTGGAGGTCGGGAGTGGAGAGGATTTCGATGGTGCGGGCGGCCATCGACTCGACGTCGCCGACCGGCAGGAGGTAGCCGGTTTCGCCTTCGATCACGACCTCCGGTAGTCCACCGGCACGGCTGCCGATGACCGGGACTTCGGAAGCCATCGCTTCGAGGGCGGCCATGCCGAAGGACTCGGCTTCGGAGGGGAGGAGAAAGACGTCCGCGGCGCCGACCACCTCCTCGAGGTTCGGGACGTTGCCGAGAAAGAAGACCTGTTCTCGGAGGTGATGTTCGCGGCAGAAGGCCTCGGCCATCGAGCGATCGGGTCCGTCGCCGATCATCACGAGACGGCTCGGGATCGTGCGCGAGACGCGTTCGAAGACGGCCAGGACGTCCATGATCCGTTTCACCGGACGGAAGTTCGAGACGTGGCAGAGCAGCTTTTCGCCGGACGATGCGAAGAGGCCGGACAGCGCGCCCGCGTGTTTGCGGAAGCGGGCGGGATCGACAAAGTTGGGGATCACTTCGATCTCTTTCTTCGTGCCGAAGTTTTTCGCGGTCTCGTCGCGCAGCCATTGCGACACGGCGGTCACGCCGTTCGACACCTCGATGCCGAAGCGCGTGATCGGGAGGTAACTCGGATCGCGGCCGACGAGCGTGATGTCCGTTCCGTGCAGCGTGGTGATGAACGGCAGATCGTTGCGCGCCGCCACGATCTCGCGCGCGAGGTGCGCGCTGATGGCGTGCGGAATCGCGTAGTGCACGTGCAGGATGTCGAGTTTCTCGTACTCCGCCACCTCGGCCATCTTCGTCGCCAGCGCCAGCGTGTACGGCGGATAGGGATCGAACAGCGGATACGGCGTGACCGTGACCTCGTGAAAGCGCACCCGCTCGTGCAGCACGTTCAGGCGCGACGGCATCGCGTAGCTGATGAAGTGAACGTCGTCGCCGCCGCGCGCGAGCGCGACGCCGAGCTCCGTGGCCACGACGCCCGATCCGCCGAACGTCGGATAGCAGGTGATGCCGATTTTCACGGCTCTCTCCCCGCGTACGCGGCGATCACGTCGTCGACTTTCGGCGGCTGTTTGGTCATGAAGGCCTCGCCGTATTCGACGCCGATCAGCGCGCCGAAGTGGCGGCCGCGCGCCTCGATCATCTCCAGAAACTTCTTGTCGGCGATGAACGTCGGCGGCTCTTTCGATTTCGGATCGTGGAACTGCGACTTGAACGCGGCGATGGCGCGCTGCTTGGTCTTCCACGTCTTCGTCACGTCGACGACGAAACTCGGCGTGACCAGGTAGTTCTGCGGGTAGTAAATCGTCACCTGCGGGCGATGCGGCGGCAGCCCGGTCTCGAGCGCGCGCAGACCGGCGTACCACGAGGCCTCGGTGACGATGCGGCCGGTGCGAATGTGATCGGGATGGCGATCGTCGGGCCACATGGTGAAGACGACTTTCGGCTTGCAGGTGCGGACGATCTCGATGATCTGCAGCTCTTCGTCCCGGCCGGTGCGGACGTTGCCGTCGCCGAAGTCGAGCTGCTCGCGAAAACGCGCGCCGAGGATTCGCATCGCGTTGAGCGCCTCGCGGCGGCGGATTTTCGGAGTGCCGCGCGTCCCCAGCTCGCCGCGGGTCAGCTCGATGATGCCGACGCGCAGTCCGTCGGCGACCGACTTTGCGATCGTGCCGCCGCACGACAGCTCGATGTCGTCCGGATGCGCGCCGAAGAAAATGATGTCGACCGGTTCCAACGCTTCGATCACAGGCTCACCACCTTGCACACGTCTTCGTCCTGCGCAGCTTCGCCGATCATCCGTTCGATGAGATGCGAACCGTAATGCTGCCAGTAGCCGAACCAGCCGGCGACGCGGTCCTGCGGCGCGCCATCGGGCACGAGCGTGGCTACGAGCTCGCGGACGGCGGCGTAACGCTCGCGGTCTTTGCGCGCCAGTCCGCGGATGGCGCGCTCGGTCAGCTTGCTGAAGTGGTATTCGATGTGGCCGATCGATTTGTTGATGGCGCGTGCCAGCGCGTGCTCGGCGGGAAGTCCGATTTCGCCGATGCGCGTCATATCCGCGGCCAGTGCGCGCCGCGCGTTGTCGGCGATGGCGGTGATCTCCGCCACGCCTGCCGGCTCGCGCGTTGCGAGGACGGCGTCTGTGCCGGCAAAGATCTCCTCGGGCTTGATGTCGTAACGCTCGACGGTGCGTGCGAGCCGTTTCGGCGCGAGCATTTCGTGCGCGCGCAGCGCAACGCGCGGCATCGGCACATTCAACATCTCATGCAGCGGTGCGATCTGCGCGTAATACGCGACCTCGGATGGGCCGCCGACGAAGACGTCGGGACGAAGTACGAAATCCTGCAGCAGTGGACGCGTCAACGCGGACGTTGATGTCCGTTCCGGCGCCAGCGCGCGCGGCGATTCGATCAACTCACGCCGGCCGTTTTCGTCAAGCTCGAAGAACAGCGTGTGCGCGTCGCCAGGGCGCGGCACGACCTGCGGCGCATAGCCGGCCTTCGTCAACTCCGCGGCGCGATCGTCGAGCGCGCGCTGAATCCGACCCCAGTTCGCGAAGATGCCGTCGAATAGCGGCGCGCCGGCTCGGCGGAGCTCGGGCAGGAGCGCGTCGACGAGGATGAACTTCCCATCCACTGCCTCGGTAATCAACTCTGCGAACGAATCGCGAAACGTGATCCCTTCGCGCAGCCACGCCGGACGCGGGATGTCGAGATACTCGATCAACGCCAGCGTCAACTCCTCGGGTACCGGCAGCGCGCCGACCGCCATCTTCGAATTGGGATGACGCGCGCGAAACGTCGTGAGGTCGAGCTGCTGCTTTGGATCGCGTTTCGGCAGCGACAGCGTGGCCACTTCGGCGAAGTCGTGATCTTCCGTCGCCAACCAGAAGAACACTGTCGTCGGAATGCCGCGCGCTTCGTTGTCGCGCTTCAGCTTCAACATGCCGGCGAGCTTGGCCAGCGTGTAAATCGGGCCGCCCGCGAATCCGACCTGCTGTCCGGCGATGACGGTGAACGTTTCGCCGCGCGACCAGCGCGCGACTTCGTCGTCGACGTTGCGTCCCCAGCGGCGGTTGGATTCAATCAGCGCAGTCGCGAGCGCCGCATCACGCGGTGTCGCAATGCGTTCTGGATTTGAACGCGACAGAAACTGCGTTGCGTTCGAATTTCCCGACATCCAATCGAGCGTGAAGCGATTGAAGCCGGGATAGGAGGCCAACGGGATTTCGAGACAGGCCGCCTCCGTGGCGGTGCTGCTCATCGGGCGCGGCTCCCGACGAGGATCAGGCGCGGCGACGCCGCGCTGAATGGCGCGCCGTCGAAATCGCCGAACGCTTCGCGGATGGAAAGGCCCGAGGAGGTGAACATCGTCGAGATCTCGTCGAGATCGTACCCGCGAACGCGCTCCAGGTAACGCTTTTGACCGATCGTGATCCGTTTGTTGAAAGAACGGTCACGCGGATCGAACCAGCGCTCGATCTCGACCGCGCCGCTCGGCGTATCGCACGTCTCGCGCTCCACCAACTTGTCCAGCTCGCGATCGACGTTCAGATAGTCGAAGAGAAAAACGCCGCCAGGCCGCAGCACGCGCGCCATCTCCCGCACGACGCGCAGGTTTTCTTCCTCGGTGGCGAAGTAGCCGAAACTGGTAAAGAAGCTGACTAATCCGCCGAAGCTGCTGCTGCCGAACGGAAGCGCGCGCATGTCCGCGCGCGCGACCGGCAACGGGCCGTATTCGTCGATGCCGGTGCGCAGCAGCGTGAACGACAGATCGCATCCGACCGCGTCGTATCCCTCGGCATTCAACTCCGTGAGATGACGTCCGGTGCCGCAGGCAAGATCGAGTACGACGCCGTCAACATTGCCCGCATGCTCGCGAAAAAACGCGACCTGCCGCCGTGCCTCTTCGTCATCGCGATGCGCGTAGAGCTCGAGGTACTCCTCGCCGAACCATTCCTGGTACCAAGTCATCGCGGCCGAGTCTATCTACTTCGAGATCACGCCGCGCAGGCCGCCGGAGATCAGCGCCGCGAGGTTCGTCAGGATGCGCGGCAGCACCAGGCCGCCCGGGCTGGCCAGGTACATCGGCTCCCATTGCGGATCGAATTTTTCCTTGTACTGGCGCAGGCCCTGGAAGTTGTAGAAGTTCTCGCCGAATCTGTATGCCAGCGCACCGACGCGATTCCAGAGCGTGCCGAGCGAGCGATTCTCGAGTCCCGAAAGCGGCGCCATGCCGAGGTTGAAACAGGCGTAGCCGCGTTCCTGACCCCAGAGGATGAGATTGACGAACATGTAGTCCATGACGCCGGACGGAGCATCGGGCAGATGGCGCATCAGATCGACGGACAGCTCTTCGCCCGCGCCTTCCCACAAATTCGCGAACGCCACGATGCGATCGTCCTTCTTCACGATCGCCACGGAGCAGCGGCTCACGTAGCGCTCGGCGAAAAATCCGAGGGAGAAGCCTTTCTCGCGCGTCTTTTTTTCCGCCAGCCAGGAATCGGAGATCACCCGCAACTCGTCGATGATCGGCGCGGCATCAACAATCTCGAATGTGCAGGATTCTGCCTCCACTCTGCGCAACATCTTGCGCATCCACTTCCGGTCGCCGCCGTCGAGCGAGAAGTCGTCGAGCTTCACGCGCGCCTCTTCGCCGATCTTCAGCAGCGTCAAGCCGAGGTCGAGATAGAAGTGCAGATTCTGGCGCTGCACTTCGTAGAAAACCGGCCAACCGGCGTGCAGGTCGCACAGCTCGCGAAAACGCCAGATCAGTTCCTGTTTCTCGTCGTCGGCGCCGACCGGATCGCCCATCGCGATCCAGCTCCGTCCTTCCACGCCGTACATGAGAAATGCGCGTCCGCTGGGACTGAAGAGCAGCGGTTTGTCGCCGAGGAGCGCGAGATTGGCCTGGCTGTTTTTTTCGTCCGCGATGACGGCGGCAGCACTCTCGACCTCTTCAATCGTCGGCGGGTCCGGCTCCTCGGCGGCCGGCCGGAGCAGGCGCTGAATCGAGAAAAGCAACAGCATGCCTACGACGCCGACCGAGGCGCGCAGGAAGCGTGGCGCGTCGGCGCGGAAAGAGAAGCGCCACCAGAGATCGCTCGAATACTCGATGTGTTTGTAGCTGAAAAATCCTAACCAGGCCGATGAAATCAGGACGAGCACGATTGCAGTGATCCATCCCGGCCCGAAGCCTTCGTTCAGCAGCGACGCCTTGCGGTAGAAGTGCCGCCGCGACGCCACGAGCGCGAAGAGCATCACCGCCAGGATGATCGCTTCCTCGAAATCGCCGCCTTTGAAAATCTGGAAGAGGATGCCGGCGCCGAGGACGACGACGGTGAGGTGATACGCGGCGTCGAGACGTCGCTGCAGACCGCGCGCTAAGACCAGAAGAGCAGCGCCGGCGATCGATCCGAAGAAGTGCGACAGCTCGACGAGCGGCAGCGGAACGATGCGGCGCAGAAACACGGTGCGGCCGGGCAGCGTCGGCGTGGCGCCTGAAAAAAGGAGGACCGCGCCGCCGATGAAAATCGTGAAGGCCAGAAGCTGCGGCGCGATGCCCGGCGCCCATCGTCCGAAGATCCGCCACGCTTTGACGACGCCTTCGCGCTTCTCGACGATCTCGTGCGTTGCCAGCAGCAGGATGGCCACGAGCAGCGGCAGCAGGTAGTAAATGACGCGAAACGCGACCAGCGCGCCGAGGATGGCGGAGGCCGAAAAATACGGCGCGAGAAAGACGAGGATGATCGCTTCGAAGATGCCGATGCCGCCGGGCACGTTCGAGGCGACGCCGACGATCTGCGCCAGCAGGAAGATGCCGAGGAAGCGGCTGAACATCAGCGGCAGCGAGTCGGGCAGCAGGATGTAGAGCACCGACGCGGCGATGATCCAGTCGAGACATGACGTCGCCACCTGCGCCACGAAAAGGCGCGCCGACGGCAGCTCGAACTCCCACTGCTTGATGCGCACCGGCTCGCGCCGAATCGCGATCCAAAGCATGTAACCGATGACCGGCAGCAGCATGACGATGCCCAGCAGCCGGATCGACGCGAACGGGATGTGAATCGATGGCGGGATGTCCGGCGGCGTCGTCAGAAAAAAGATTCCGCCTAGGAGCACGAACCCGAGCCAGAAGCTGATCGTGCAGAAGGCGATGACTTTCGCGATCTCGACCGCCGTCAGCCGCCAGGCGTTGTACAGCCGGTAGCGCAGCGAACCGCCGACCAATCCCGAGAAGCCGGCGTTGTTGTTGAACGCGTAGCCGATGAACGACGCCAGCGCGATCTTGAAGTACGGCAGCGGGTGGCGGATGTAGCGGAAGGCCAGCGTGTCGTAGCCGGTCATCACCAGGTAGCCGAGGAGCGTGAGCGCGGCCGCGAGGAGAATCTGATCGATCGGCAGCGCGTCGAGGTAGCGGATGACGTCGCGATACCGGTACTGCGCCAGCGTGTCGTGCAGCACCCGCAACGCGGTCGCGAACAGCGCCAGGATCAGAAGCGGCTTGAGGAACGGGGCGATCCGTTTGAGACGATCCATTCCGAATCGGGGAGTCTACCGTAGCGCTACGCCGCAGGATTGAGGTACATCGGCACCCCATGCGCCGACGCCTGCTTCGCAGTCAGCAGCAACTGAACGTAGGTCTGGATGTCCAAATCAGAAGAGAACAGCTCATCATCTTCGAGATACTTCGCAGCGAGCTGCATCAGCTCGACGTCGTCCGTCGGCAGCGACGCATGCGATGCGAAAAGCCGCAGCTCGTCGAGCAGCATGTCGAGACTCCCAACTTCGAGCGGATCGGCGACGGAGGCGATGGCGATGTGCTCGACGCGTTCGAACCGCAACGGAAGATAAACCGATTGATACGCATCCAGTCCGCCGAGGTGCGGCGCGGAGATCAAACGCATCGCGCGGGCCTGGAGTTGCGCCCATCCGGCCGCCTCGACCGGATCCGATCGGTACGCCTCGCCATCGACAACTTGCAGAGACGGAAAGCGTGAACGCAGCCCGGCATCGATCGCCGCTGCCAGATCGGGAGCAAAGACATCGGCAGCATTGCCGGCGACGAAGACGAGCGCCACGCGCGAATCTTAATGCTCTTGCGCGGCTACGCTACTCGGCTCTCCCGCGTGCAGCATCATTGGGCCGCCGGCGTCCGGTTCGCCTCCGCGGAGCGCCTGCGGTTCGGCGAACTTCCACGACAGAAACAGGCGGCGCACGACATCGTCCTCCCATGCGGCATTGGCCATCAGGTATAGCGCACCTTCGGGGATACCCAGCTTCTGGGCCAGCACCTTCATCGTCTCGATCGCTTGGATTTTGAGATTGGATCCACTTACGTCGATGGCCTGCTTATAGAGGGCAAGAAACTCAGCGATCCCGCGGATTCCGGTCTCCCGCATCGCGGTGATTTTGTTGCGGAAGTGAAGGGCGAGCAGTGCCTGATTGATCCAGTCAATAACGCGACCCGCCGGATAGAGCGAATTCATCGACAATTCCACGGGACATTGAGTGGCCAGGTGTTGCACGGAATCGATGCCCAGTTCGTCGAGCAGGTCAGCCGCGGCATCATCGATTCCTTCGATCATGCCGAGCGGTAACCTGTCTGCGTCGCTCTTGTCGGTCTGAAAAATCTCTGCCGCTCTCTTGCGGATGTACCCGAGCGCCCAATCATGAAAAAAGCCGACCATGAAAAGCAGCAGCCGTGTCGAAGTGGCGGCGGTTGGTTTGAAAAAAGCGACGGATTCGCAAGCGATGAAACCGATGAGGATACCGATCGCCGCCTTGAGGGCGCTGTTGACCATGAAGCGCGGCGAGAGCGCATGGGCGTTCAGCCGCCCGAGCATGAACCAGAGCGTGGCGACATACGTGCCGTAGCCGGCGAAGACCATTCCGACCACACCCGGATTTTGTTTGTCGGCAAACTGCGCCAACACGGCCACGATCATGAAGACGCCGGTAAGGAGAAGCGAGCCGGCAGTCCAAGCGACAGGTGATGGCTGGAGCTTGTCGGGATCTGTAATTCTCGGGTGTACTTTCATGACCGGCTCGAGCTGCTGTTTCAGCAACTCATAGCGGGTCTGCTGGCTGAACACGTAGTTGCCCAGCCCGATCAGGCCGGGCAGCGTAGCCAGACCGAAGAAAATCAGGTGGGCAGGCGTCGGTACGCCCTTGTTGCTAACGCCTGCGTTTACGATCAGCGGTACGGCAGCGAAAAGCGACACTGCGATCAGGAGAAATGCCTCTTGGATATAGGTAGTTACCGACCGTCCATGCGTTCGCCCATGATTCACGGCGTCCTCCCTAATTGTGGATTGAAGGCTGCATTGTACCCGCTGGCGGCCATCGTGCACAGCCGTCGGCAGCGATGCCGAGCGACTCGACCTATGACTGCATCATCATCGGCGGAGGTCCGGCCGGGCTGACCTGCGCGATTTTTCTGGCGCGCTACCGCCGGCCGGTGCTGGTCATCGACAGCGGCAAGCCGCGCAACTATGCCTCGCGCGCCATCCACGGATTCCTCGGGCAGCACAACATCGCGCCCGGCGAGCTGCTCGCGCGAGGACGCAGCGAGGCCGAGGCGGCCGGCGCGGAGATCTGCCACTGCAGCGCGAGCAGGGTCGAGCGCGTGGGCGACATCTTCGAAGTGACGACCAGCGCCGGCGTCATGCGGGCGCGTCGCGTCGTCCTCGCCTACGGTGTCCGCGACAAGCTTCCCGACATCCCCGAAATCGAGTCGTTCTACGGCGGCAGCGTTTTCCACTGCGCCGACTGCGATGGCTATGAAGTCCGCGAGAAACGCGTCGGCGTAATCGGCTGGGGCAAGAAAGCGGTCGGCCTCGCGCTCAAGCTTCTGCAATGGACCGATCAACTGACGATCTTCACCGACGGCCATCCCCGCGAGTGGACCGATGAGCACCACAGCAAGCTCCTGGCCCTCGGCATCGGCGTGAAGGATGAGAAGGTGATCTCGCTCGACGGCAACGACGCAATGGTCCGCGCCGCCATCCTCTCCACCGGCGAACGCGTCCCCGTCGACGCCCTCTTTTTCACCATCGGCGTCGAACGCTCCTGCGTCCTCGCCGAGGACCTCGGCTGCGAAGTCGACGACGAGCGTCCGAACATCATCGTCGACGACCACAAGCAGACGTCGGTCGAAGGCATCTACGCAATCGGCGACCTCGTGCCGGGATCACAACTGGCGATTACTTCCGCGGCGGATGGCGCAATCGCGGCGATCGCGATCAACAAGTCGTTGCTGCCACCGGCACGGTTGGTGTGAACTACTATCCGCTTCGAAAGGCGACTGACCATGGCCACAGGCACCGTCCGACTGCACCGCGTTCTCCGCACAAATCCCGAGCGTATCTATCGAGCGTTTTTAAATGCGGATGCGATGGCGAAGTGGCTTCCGCCGTATGGCTTCACCTGCAAGGTTGACCACCTGGAAGCGCGCGTCGGCGGCACCTACCGGATGTCGTTTACGAACTTCACGACAGGCCAGGGACACTCCTTCGGCGGCGAATATCGCGAGCTCGTGCCGTCAGAAAAAATTCGTTACACCGACAGCTTCGACGATCCCAACATGCCGGGCGAGATGCAGACGACGGTCGTCCTGAAGAAAGTCTCCGTCGGAACGGACGTCAGCATCGTGCAGGAAGGCATCCCCGAGGCCATCCCGGTCGAGATGTGTTACCTCGGCTGGCAGGAGTCGCTCGCGCAGCTGGCACATCTCGTCGAGCCGGAAATCCCAGGTTAGCGCGACGCGCTACACCTTCGTCGCCACGCGGTCGCACAGCGGCAGCCACGCGTCCTTCGGCCGCCATTCCCAGGCGATCGTCTGTCGCGTGCCGTCGTCGCTGAACTCGATTCGCGCCCGTTCGGACTCACCGCTGATCGTCCAGACATTGCCGTCAACGGTCATGTCGTAATGGCGATAGAAGCCATGATTTTCGAACGCGCGCACGAAGTGGCGGCCCGTCGCATCGTCCCATCCCATGATCGACAAGGTGTCGAACGGATCACCGACGTGTGCTCGCTCGTCCTGGATCAGAAAAAACTTCCCGGTATGCCAGCGGGCGTTGTGCGTGCTCGTCCAGTGCGTAGGATGGCGGCGCGGATCGCCCGTATCCTGATCCGGCCCGCCAAACGCCTCTCCTTCCGCTTTCCAATCGCCGAGGAAAACCTCGAGCGCATCGTGCTGCGGGCCACGTACTGGTGATGTCGACATGTCGGACGGTGCAGCAAACAACATTCCGGGTGTGGTCACGCAAAGGCTTCCACGCGGAGACGCAGGGGGCGCGGAGGCTTGCTATCTTGTGAGGATGCCGCCGCGAGTCACATCCTTCGCTCCGCAATTTCTCGTCGATGACCTCGACCGCTCGATCGCGTACTACCGGAAGTTGGGCTTCACCTTCGGCGAGCCGTGGGATGGTTTTTACGCCATCGGTTACGTTGACGGACTGGAACTTCATCTGAAAGAAGCACCGAGGAACGACGCGGAGCGACAACGTCGCCGCGACAACGAACATCTCGACGCCGCAGCCGGCGTCGACGGCATCGAAGCCTTCTACGAACAGTGCGTCGCGAACGGAGTCACGATCCTCAAGCCACTCGCACCGACCGCTTGGGGCACAAAGGACTTCTACATCGAAGATCCCGACGGCAACATCGTCAGCTTCGGCGGCCGAGGCCACGACTGACGCGCTGCCCACCTCGGCGCTGAACCCAACCGCGAGGCCCGCGAGGAAGGAGGCGGCGGATGCGCCTACCGTCACAGCTTCCACCGACTCGAATATATTTATCCGGATAAGATGTGATTTATGAGCAAACTTCATCCAGAAGCTGTGGCCAGCTACAACCAGAGGGCCGAGAGACTTGCCGGTTCGGTAGAAGCAATGCCGCCTCATCCCTCAAAGGAGCCGATACCGCCGGAAAAGAATGACGCGCCAATTATGATGAACTTCACCGACGCACAAATCGTACCGGGTAGCGTCCGACAGTATCATCGAGACCGAACTGGCAAGAAGGTGGCTTGTTATTTTGACGTTGACGGCAAGGGTCTCGTCGGCGTTAGCGGACCCGCACACGAGGATCTTTGGCAAATTACCACGCGCCTATCGGCGGATCGTGCCTACCGCGATGCGGTCAGTCAAGAATTTTTCTATAACAAGGCGGTGGATTGGCTGCAGGCTCGGCTTTCTACGGCTTTAGATCAGATTAGCCTTGTGACGTTCCTTGAGGAGGCCGCTCAGAAGGCAATCCGACGATTTCAAATCTGGTACCCAATTCCAGCTGCAGAGATTACTCGTCCGGTCCAGATTGGTCGCACAGAGTTCCGTCGCATTACTAAGCCGATGATGGATCAGTACGCGGAGCGCATTAATGCTAACGCTACACCAAAAAATGAGGCGTTTTTTGATCGACTGCGATCTCGTATTCAATCTGCGACCGCCGCCTGCGTCGAGGTCGAAGCTGAGCCGATTCGCGGAGACGCGATAGCACGAGCTGAAAGCGAAGCGTCGATCGCCATCTTTCGACTGGCTTGCCCGGCGATGCTTGATATCTATCAATGGGCGCCAGTCGACCCTTCATTTGTAGATGGCTTTGGCGGCGCATTCAATCTTCATGTCGATGATAAGACAATACTCGCACACAACGCTTCCCTTCCGGCGCACATGCGCACGCAGTGGCTGATGCGCCCGGACGAAATGGAGCGCAACTTTAGAGAGTTATGGGGCTTTGGTCACAACCTAATCATCGCGAATCGTAACGAGTTCCAAGATCTACTACTCGGTGCGATAGTTCACTATTCGAAGAGCGTGCTGAAGGCCGATCCGTCCGAGAGGCTTCTTTACGTTGTAACCGCACTGGAGTCCTTGCTTATCAAGGACTCAGGGGAAAGTATCCTTCAGAATCTTCGCGAGCGCATGGCTGTGATGATGCGGCCAGATCTCGGCACGCGCCTGAAGCGGATGGACGATATCTCCAAGGTTTATGATATCCGCTCGAAATTTGTACATACCGCCCTACCCGTTCAGGATGTCGCGCTGCTGGCAAATTTTGTGGAAGACGCTTGGACCACTATGTTTTTTCTTCTGAACAATTACGACAAGTGGGCTACCAAGATCGATTTCTTGCGGTTTGTCGACTCGTTCAAATTCCGGGGACCGGAACTCGACACTACGGATCTCCCCAAGCTCTAGCGTCGATTCCTCTTGGCGATGCAGTGTGCTCGATACTAACGGCTTCCGCTGGCGTTGCCGGATGGTCGCCAAGCCGCCTGATGTGCTGGAAAACCTTCGAACTGAACCGCGAAGAGACCAGGGCCGACCTCCGCTTTCTCCGCGTCTCCGCGTGAAACCGGTTCTCTTCGTTACAATCCCCGCCCATGCGCCGCATCGTTTTCGCACTTGCCGTCTTTCTTGCCGCCACCCTCTTTGCTCAGACGCCGTCCGAGTTGCCGATGCTCGGGTTCTCCGCCGCGAATGCGGCGAAGGAGCGGGCGATCGAGTCGCAGTTTGATTCGTCGCTGAAGAAGGACGAGTTGCGCGAGTGGTTGAAGCGATTGTCGGCGCGGCCGCATCACCTCGGGTCGGCGTATGACAAGGAGAACGCCGAGTTCATCGCGTCGCTGTTCAAGTCGTGGGGATACGACACGAACATCGAGGAGTTCCGCGTGCTGTTTCCGACGCCGAAGCGGCGCGTGGTCGAGTTGATTGCGCCGGAGCGGTTTGTGGCGAAGCTCGTCGAGCCGCCGGTGCCGGGCGATGCGACCTCGGGGCAGCAGAGCGAGCAGCTGCCGACGTACAACGCCTATTCCATTGATGGAGATGTGACCGGCGATCTGGTCTACGCGAACTACGGCATCCCCGCGGACTACGACATCCTCGCGCGCAACGGCGTCGACGTGAAGGGGAAGATCGTCATCACGCGCTACGGCGGATCGTGGCGCGGCATCAAGCCGAAGGTGGCAGCGGAGCATGGCGCCATCGGCTGCATCATCTACTCCGATCCTCGCGATGATGGGTATGCACAGGGCGACGTTTATCCGAAGGGCGCGTACCGCAACGAGAACGGAGCGCAACGCGGATCGGTGATGGACATGCCGGTGCATCCCGGCGATCCGCTCACGCCCGGCATCGGAGCGACCGCGGACGCGAAGCGGCTCGATCGCAAGGACGCCGACGTCATCACGAAAATCCCGGTGCTGCCGATCTCGTATGGCGACGCGCTTCCGCTGCTGCGCGCGCTCGGCGGTCCCGTCGCGCCGCCCGACTGGCGCGGCGCGCTCCCCATCACCTATCACCTCGGGCCCGGGCCTTCGCGCGTTCACCTGGCGCTGGAGTTCAACTGGAATATGGTGCCGGCGTATGACGTCATCGCCCGCATGGCCGGTTCGCAGTATCCCGACGAGTGGGTGATGCGCGGCAATCATCACGACGCATGGGTGAACGGCGCGAACGATCCGCTCAGCGGCCTGGTTGCGGAGCTGGAGGAAGCGAAAGCGATCGCCGAGCTGGCCAAGAGCGGCTGGCGGCCGAAGCGGACCATCCAGTTCGCGGCGTGGGACGGCGAGGAGGAAGGGCTGATCGGCTCGACGGAATGGGCGGAGACGCACGCGGACGAGCTGCGCGCGAAGGGCGTGGTCTACATCAACTCCGATACGAACTCGCGCGGCTTCCTCGATGCCGGCGGCTCGCACACGCTGGAGAAGCTGATGACGCAGGTGGCGCGCGACGTTCCCGATCCGGAGCGAAACGTCTCCGTGCTGGCGCGGATGCGCGCGCGCGAAGCGACGCTGGCGAAGAATGCCGAGGAACGGAAGGAAGCGCACGAGCAGGAGCTGATTCGATTGGATGCGCTCGGATCGGGATCGGATTACACGCCGTTCCTGCAGCACACCGGCGTCGCGGCGATGAACATCGGCTACAGCGGCGAGGGCGGCGGCGGGTCGTATCACTCGGTGTACGACTCGTTCGATCACTACACGCGCTTCGGCGATCCGAACTTTGATTACGGCATCGCACAGGCCAAGACGACCGGCCGGTTAGTCCTGCGCCTTGCGAACGCGGACGTGCTGCCGTTCGAGCTGACGACGTTCGCCGATACAGTCGGACGCTACCTCGACGAGCTGACGAAGCTGGCCGACAACGAGCGGCGCGACGTCGAAGACCGCAATCGCCTCGTGCGCGAGCGCGCGTTCGAGCTCGCGGCCGATCCGACCAAGTCGTTCGTGTCGCCGAAAGCGGAAGAAGCCGTTCCCTATCTGAATTTCGCGCCGCTGCAGAATGCGGTCGCGCACCTCAAGCGCAGCGCGCACGCGTTCGATCACGCGGCGGCCTCGGCGCCTGCCGACAGGCAGCCTGCGTTCGACCGCGCGCTCATGCACATCGAGCAATCGCTGCTGCTGCCGAACGGATTGCCGCGCCGGCCGTGGTTTCGCCATCAGATTTACGCGCCCGGTTTCTACACCGGGTACGGCGTGAAGACGATCCCCGGCGTGCGCGAGGCGATCGAGCAGCAGCAATGGAGTGACGCGAACGCTCAGATCGAAAGCGTCGCGAAAGTGATCGAAGGCTACGCCGCCGAGGTGGAGAAGGCGGCGAAGTAGGCCGCATGGGCCGCAAACGCGCGCTGCCGCTGGACGGCATTCTCGTCGCCGATTTCTCGCGCGTCCTGGCCGGCCCTCTCTGCACGCAGCTCCTCGGCGATTGGGGAGCGCGCGTCATCAAGATCGAGGAGCCGGGACGCGGCGACGAGACGCGGCGATGGGGTCCGCCGTTCGTCGGCGATGTCAGCGCGTACTTTCTGTCGATCAATCGCAACAAGGAATCGATCGCCATCGACCTGAAGTCCGACGAAGGTGCCGCAGTTGCGCGGCGGCTGATTGAGCGGGCGGACATCGTCGTCGACAATTTTCTTCCAATGCAAAAAGAGTCTCTGCATTTTGCGCCACGTGAAATCAACCCGCGCGTCGTCCATTGCACAATCGCCGGATTCGACAGCGATACCGATGACGCGAATACGCCCGGCTACGACCTGCTGGCGCAGGCGGGATCGGGGCTGATGTCGATCACGGGGGATGCCGGCGGCGAGCCGATGAAGATCGGCGTGGCGCTGGCGGACGTGCTGACGGCGCACTACGCCTTCGGCGCAATCTGCGCGGCGCTGCGCGCGGGCAAAGGGGTATCGATCGAGGTCTCGCTCTTTTCGGCCACGGTGGCATCGCTGGCGAACGTCGCGCAGAACGTGCTCGTCACGGGGAAGGAGGCGGCGCGCTATGGCAACGCGCATCCGTCGATCGTGCCGTACCAGGCCTTTCACGCCAGCGATCGGATGTTTGCGATTGGCGTAGGCACCGACCGCCATTTCGCGCAGTTCTGCGAGCGCGTGTTGCGGCTTCCGGAACTGGCGCGCGACGAACGATTCGCGACGAACACGCAGCGCGTGAAGCATCGCGACGTGCTGGTGCCGCTGCTCGAAGATGCGTTTCGCGAACGGACCGCGGCGCAATGGGTGGCGCGATGCCGCCGCGCGTCGATTCCGGCGTCGCTCGTGCGCGGCGTGCGCGAAGCGCTGCGAACGCCGGCTGCACGCGCGCTCGTGGCGAGCGTCGAACATCCCGGAATCGGCGCATACGACGCCTTGCGCAATCCGGTTCGCATCGACGGCGAGCGGCTCGACATCGGATCGCCGCCGCCATCGCTCGGCCAGCACACGGACGCGATCGTGAAAGAGCTCAGCGCCTCGAATACGAAAAAATCAGCAGCACGAAACAGCCGACCATCACCACCGCCAGCACGGCGATCACGATGACGACGGCGCGAAAGTCGCTCCCTTTCTTCGCCGTCGGCGCGAAAGCGCGCCACGCAAAGTACAAACCTGTAGCTCCGATGGCCATGATCGTTCCGCCGACGATCACGACTCGCAGCAGGATCCGGCCGAACTCGGGATCGACATTCACTTCGGATCGACCGTGTTGACGCTCAGCTCCGACACCAGCCGGATCATGGCGCGCCCTTCCTCGTCGGCCACTTCGTACGCGAGGCAGAGCGCTTCGAGATCGCTCTCGTATTCGTACGCGGCCACGGTGAAGCCGTCGGGCGGCTGGTCGGTGTCGTCGGTCATACTTCGAATCCACGTTCCGTCCGGACGCAGGCGATAGCGCACCAGGCCGTGTACGCGCACGCGCCGCGCGCCGCCCATGTCGATCAACCTCAACTCGAGGTCCTCGTGTGCAAGCCCCTCGGCATTCGCTTTCTGTGCGGCCAGCATCTTTCCGACAAACGATGCGATCAGATCGTGCAGCCGCTCCTCGGAGTCGCCGATCGCTTCGACGAACCGCAAGCCGGTATGCGAGAGCGCGCTCGCTCCGGAACGCCGCACGACCTCCGTCCGCGCCACGTCGCAGATGATCTCGATCGGCTCGCCCATCCACTGAAACTGCAACCGCGCGCGCGTCTTCGGCGTTGTAGTCCCGTAGTGCTCGACGAAAGCGCCGATGACGCCGATGTCAAGAATGAGCGTGTTCTGGCCGTCGAGCGTGCCGAGGATCGGCCGCGGCAGCCGGAGGCGCTGGAAGATTCTGCGATCGCTGGGGTGCATTCGTACCGGTAACCGAAGGCAAGCATATTGCTGCACCGGCACTTGCGTCCAAGGAGGATCTCGTGGGAGAAGAAACAAAAGAAACTCTGATCCGGCAGGGGAACGACGATCCGCTTCACGCAACGCGCAAGCCGTCGACAGCAGATTCGGTCGACGAGCGGCCGGCGCAGGTGGCGGAAATGCCGACGAAAGAAGAGATCGAACGGCGTCACGATCTGCAGCCGGAGGTTGACGCGGAGCGTTAGTGGCAGAACGGCAAACAGAACGGCGAAGCATCTGGCGCGTCGGTCCCGACAGCACGTGGACGACGATCGTGCCGGTGGTCTTCATCATCGTGTCGCTGCTGGCGCTGGTGCTGCTGCCCATCTATTTCGGCAGGCACACCTCGGCAATGCGGCGCGAGATCACCGAGGTGGCAGAGCCGTCGCGCAGCGCCGCGAACGAGATCCAGTCCGATCTCTCGACGGAGCTTGGCCAGATCATCGCGTGGCAGGCGACGGGGCAGCCGCAGTACCGGCGCGAGTATCAGCGCGTTCTGACGGAACAGCGCGCCGACGTTCAGAAACTGCGCTTGCTTTCGCCGAGGCTTGGGCCCGACGTTGGAGCAAAGCTTCAGGCTCTGATCAAGGAGTCGAATGAGTGGCATGCGGACATTAACTCCAACGAGTTCCTGTCACGGCAGGTACCAGCCGAGGTGGCGTTAGCGCGGCTCTTCGAAAAACATCCGTCGCACGAGGAAGCACTGAAAGCATCAGCGGAGCTGGAGGTCTCGATTCAGGAGGCGATCGATCAGCGCCTCGACGAGATTCGCGCCTCCGAAAGCCTGGGCCAGTCGCTGACGATCATCCTCACCCTTTTGGCGCTGACCTCAGCGTTGCTCGTGGCAGGGCTCGGGCGACAGATGCGTCTCCTGGCGCGCGAGGCGATGGGACGCCGGCAGGAAGCGGAGCGCGAAGCGGCGGAAGCGCAGCGCGCGCGCGCCGCGGCCGAGAGCGAGGAGCGGCGCGCCGCGTTCCTGGCGACGGCGGGACAGGAGCTGGCGTCGTCGCTCAACTACGAGCACGCCATCGCCACGCTGGCGCGGCTGATCGTGCCGAACATCGCCGACATCTGTGTGATCGATCTCGCCGAAGCCGACGGAGCATTGCGCCGCGCCACGGTCGCGCATCGCGACGCAGCGCGTCAGCAGGAACTGGAAGCACACGTCGGAGAAGTCATCCGCGACGTCCCCGAGGCGTTGACGTTCGTCATCCGGGAACGCGAGTCGCGCATCATCGGCTACGCGTCGTCGCTGCTGCAGTACGCCGGCGTCGCGCCGGACGAACAGCGCTCGCTCATGGCCGTTCCGCTGGTGAGCCGCGGACAGACGCTCGGCGTGATCCTGACCGCTGCGGCAGTCGGAACGCTTTTCAAGCAGGAGGATGCCGCACTCGTCAGCGAATTGTCGCGCCATGGTTCGCTGGCGATCGACAACGCGCGGCTGTATCGCGAGTCGCAACAGGCCGTGCAGGCGCGCGAAGAAGTGCTGGCCATCGTCTCGCACGACCTCCGCAATCCGCTGAACGCAGTGATGCTCGCCGCGTCGCTGCTGCAGACGTCCGACAAGATCGCGCCCGATGACCGCGAGCAACTCGAGATCATCGATATCTCCGCGCAACGCATGAAGCGTCTGATCGAAGACCTGCTCGACGTGACCCGCCTCGAAGGCGGCAAGCAGTTGCCGATCGATCCGGCACCGCTCGACGTGCAGTCGCTGTTCGAGGAAACGTACGAGCTGTTCAAGTCGCAGGCGGCGACGGCTTCGATCACGTTGCAATGCCAGGCGCCGAAAGGCGTTCCGCCGGTGTACGCCGATCGCCATCGCGTGCTGCAGGTGTTGTCGAACCTGATCGGCAACGCCATGAAGTTCACGCCTCCCGGCGGCATGATCGCGTGCCGCGCGGAATCACAGGATGGCAAGGTTCTGATCGCGGTCTCCGACAACGGCCCGGGAATCCCGCCGGAAAACCTCGGCGACATCTTCAATCCCTACTGGCAGGCCAAGCGCACCGCGCGCCTCGGCGCCGGCCTCGGCTTGCCGATCGCGAAAGGGATCGTGGAATCGCACGGCGGCCGGATCTGGGTGGAGAGCACGCCGGGAGCCGGCACGAAGTTCTTCTTCACGCTTCCCGTGGCGGTCGACGCGCCCGCGCCGGTCAGCGCGCGATGATCGCCGACTGCATCCGCATCGAGGCCACGTAGCGGTTCTGCACGCGTTGCCGGTAGAGCTTCGTGCGCGTGGCCACACGGTGCACGTAATCGAGCGTCTCCGGATATTGCGGGATGCCGCCGCCGAGGCGCTCCACCGTGCCTTCGCCGGCGTTGTAGGCCGCCAGCGCGATCTTCTCGTCGCCGAAACGTTCCACGAGGTAGTGCAGGTAGCGCGTGCCGGCGGCGATGTTCGCGTGCGGATCGAACGGATCGTCGCAGCCCATGAGCCGCGCGGTCTCCGGCACGATCTGCATCAGTCCCTGCGCGGCTTTCGCCGAGACGAGGTGCGGACGGAAATCGGATTCCGATTCGACGACGGCCGCGATCAGCTCGGGCGCCAGATGATTCCTGACCGCTTCGCGATAGATGATCGAACCGTACGGAACTTCTTCTTTGAAAAACTTCTCTTTGGCCGTGTCGAAGGTGAGCGCGTTCACGGCGCGATCGGGAGCGATGAACGCATCGCGCACTTTGCGCGCGGTGAAGACTTCGAAATCGCGCGACCGGCTGCTCCCCATCTCGATGGCTCGTGTCGCCAGTTGCGGCAGCGAAACGTCCATCGCTTCCATGCCGATGGCGCAGAACGCGAGCGGCACAGTGACGAACAACGCCACCGCGCGTTTGCGCGCACCGCGCACGGCGCGACGCCACAGCGCGCGCTCGCGGCGCGCGTGGCGCTGGCAGGCGCAGATGTCAAAGAAATCGCGCGGCGGCGTCCAGCTGTAGTCGGCGGTGCGGCGTTTCGTCTTCATCTGAGCCCGCCAAAGGGCAAATAACGGACCACTTCTCCTGTCATCAGGTTCAAGTCGTTTATTCACGGTGAGATAGACTTTCGCGTCATGACCTTCGACGGCATCGATCGCAGACGTTTTCTGCTGCTTGCTGCTGCGCCGTTGCTCGCGGCGCAGAAGGCGGCCACGCCTCATGTCCGTGAATCGATGCTGCAGATGAATGGGTATGCGGTGAATGCGGAAACGCCGCTTGCGTTGCTGACCGACTACGTGACGCCGAACGAACTTTTTTTCGTCCGCAGCCACTGGATCCCGCGCACGCCCGACCCGAAGAAGTGGAGTCTGACGATCGACGGCGAGGTCGAACGTCCCGCACAGCTTACGCTATCCGATCTCAAAAAACTTCCGCGCGCCGAAGCAACGTGCGTACTGCAGTGCGCCGGCAACGGCCGCGGACTCTACGCGCCCACCGTTCCGGGCGTGCAGTGGCGCTACGGCGCCGCCGGCAACGCGCGCTGGAGCGGCGTTCGCGTTCGCGACGTGCTCGAACGCGCGGGCGTGAAGGCGTCTGCGAAACATCTGCACGTTTTCGGCAGCGACGATCCGCCCGGCAAGGTGCCGTCGTTTCACCGCAGCATCGAAATGGAGAAAGTGTTCGCGGACGGCATCCTGGCGTTTTCTATGAACGGCGAGCCGCTACCGGTCGTCCACGGCGCGCCGCTGCGCCTCATCGTTCCGGGCTGGGCCGGCGATCACTGGATGAAGTGGCTCGTCCGGATCTCGCCACACGCCGAACCGCAGAAAGGCTTCTACATGGAGACGGCGTACCGCTATCCGTTGACCGTCGGCGCGCCGGGCGTGGCGTTCAAGCCGGAGGAGATGTCGCCGGTGACGGAGCTGTTCGTGAAGTCGAACATCACCGCCGCGCCGAAGAAAGCGAAGGCCGGACGCGCGTACGAAATCCGCGGTTTTGCCTTTTCCGGAGCGCCCGACATCGCGAAAGTCGAGATCAGCGATGACGACGGCGCGACGTGGACCCAGGCCTCGCTCCATCCGCGCCACGACCCGTACGCGTGGCGGCTGTGGTCGCATCGCTGGACACCATCGCGCGCCGGCGCCTCGCGCATCTGCGCCCGCGCAACCGACAGCCGCGGCAACATTCAGCCGCGCGATGCGGCGTGGAATCAAAGCGGCTACCTCCACAACTCCTGGCACTTCGTCGACGTCGAGGTGACGGCATGAAGCGGATGCTGATGATCGTGTTCGTCGTCCTGCTTACCGTTGCCGCGAGGAAGCCTTACGACCCATCGCTCCCCATCCTCGGCACGAAGTTTCATTCGCTGCCCGCCGGAACCGGACGGCACCTCGTCGAAGCCAGCTGTCTCCCCTGCCACTCGCCCGACATCCTCGTTCAGCAGCGCCTCACCGAAAAGCAGTGGACGGCGACGGTCGACAAGATGGTCCGTTGGGGCGCGATGCTGAAGGATACGGATAAGCCCGCCGTGATCGCGTATCTCTCCAAAAACTTCGGCGTGACGAACACTTTCACGCCGGTAAAGACGAGGCCGGTAGGTTACTAAAAAATCGATGGCAGGCGGTCTTGACTTACAGCCGTTAGGAACCTAGTTTTCCCTCTTCAGCAAAGAAGGAGGAATGGCAATGGCAGAATCCGGTGGCTACAGCGGCGGAGGCAAAGCTCACGTTCTTTACGGCGTATGGATCGACGAAGCTCTGAAGAGCAACGACACGAACCAGATGAAGCAGGTCCTGCAGGAGGCGCGCAAGCACTTCTCCGGACCGCAGCCGCTGTACGGCGTGTGGATCAATCACTGCATCGAGCAGGGCGCGAGCCGTGAGGAGTTGCAGAGTCTGCTCGAGCAGGCGAAATCCATCAAGAACAGCGATCTCGACGGCGCGATCAAGAAACTCGAATCGCACCTCGGCGGCGGCAAGACGTCGTAAGTGTCCGCTCCCGACCGTCCCGAACGCGAGCTGCTCGTCGAGGATCTCCTGCACGCACACCCGGTTCACGTGGTGTGGGAGATCACGCTCGCCTGCAACCTGAAGTGCGCCCACTGCGGATCGCGCGCGGGCAAGGTGCGCACGGGCGAGTTGTCGACCGAGGAGTGTTTCGACGTCGTCGATCAACTCGCGCGCCTCGGCACGCGCGAAATCTCGATCATCGGCGGCGAGGCCTATCTCCGCCGCGACTGGACCGACATCATCGCCCGCATCAGCAGCCACGGCATCCTCCCGTCGATGCAGACCGGCGGCCGCGCGCTGTCCGAGGAGCGGATCCGGGCGGCGAAGGCGGCGGGGCTGCGGACTTGCGGCGTTTCGGTCGACGGACTGGAAGACCTGCACGACGAGATCCGCGGCGTCAAAGGTTCCTTCCGCTCGGCCATGCAGGCGCTTGAGCTGCTGCGCAAGTACGACATCCCCAGCGGCTGCAATACGCAGATCGGCAGCCGGACCATGCCGCAACTGCGCGGCATCCTGCACGAGATCGCCAGCCGCGGCGCGAAGGGTTGGCAGATCCAGCTCACCGTCGCCATGGGCAACGCGGTCGATAACGATCACCTGCTGATGCAGCCGTATCAGCTCCTCGAACTGATGCCGCTTCTCGGCGAGCTTTACGACGAGGCGCATTCGCTCGGCGTGATGATGCAGGCCGGCAACAACATCGGCTACTTCGGTCCCTACGAGCACAAGTGGCGCCTCGGCAATGAAGAAACGCACTGGACCGGCTGCGCCGCGGGCCACGCCGTCCTCGGCATCGAAGCCGACGGCACGATCAAAGGCTGCCCGTCGCTTCCGACCGCGCAGTTCAGCGGCGGCAACGTCCGCGACATGACCATCGAGGACATCTGGACCTACAGCCGCGAGATTCGGTTCTCGCGCGATCGCCAAATCAATGAGCTGTGGGGACGCTGCCGCGATTGCTACTACGCCGACGTCTGCCGCGGCGGCTGCACCTGGACGTCGACGGTGCTCTTCGGCCGTCCCGGCAACAATCCGTATTGTCATTACCGCGCCGCCGAGCTGGCGAAGCAGGGACTGCGCGAGCGCGTCGCGAAAACGCAGGAAGCGCCCGGCACGCCGTTCGATCAGGGACGATTCGACCTGATCACCGAGCCGCTCGACGGCGGCGAGGGCGAGCGCTCGATCGCCGTCCCGCCGCAGTGGGAGATGAAGGAGCCGCAGTTCCACGATACCGATCGCCTTCCGCCGGTGCTCGATCTCTGCTACGGCTGCATGCAGTACGTCCACGCCGGAACGACGACCTGCGTGCACTGCGGCGGCGACGTCGCCGCATTCGCGCAGGAGCATCGCGAAGTGCAGGAAGCGATCGTCGACCTGCGGCGATTACTCGCAGCTGCGAATGCGCCGTCCGCTGCGCCGCCTCCGGCCTGAGCGGGTTGCCGAGTTCTGTGCCACACGCCGCGGAGCGGCTTCAGACGATAGCGAGGGGTGCGAGCAGCTTCATCGCGAGCACCCCTCGAACGAAAGTCGAGAATGAAATGTGCCGCGTCAGCGGCACTCGATGGAGTGTGACATTTTCCAGTGCCGCTGACGCGGCACAAGTCGTAGTCCGCGACCTCATCGAGGGGTGTTCGCTTCGCTCTCACCCCTCGCTATCCTCTGGAAGCCGCTAACGCGGCGAAGACGAACGCTTGGAAGTTCTCCACCATCCTCCCGGTTCAGGCCCCGTGCGGATTACAATGCCGCCCCGTTTTACGGCCCGTTGGGATGAGCCCGGGTCCTGTGCAGCAGGCGCACCGAACCTCGTCAGGTCCGGAAGGAAGCAGCGATAAGGTGTTCCCCTGTGTGACGCAGTACGGCCTGGGCTCTTCTCAGCGGGCGGTCGGACGCGCGAGGCTGGTTTTCCGCCGCGCCGCAACCTAGACTCCACCCCACATGTCCTACCAGGCGCTCGCGCGCAAATACCGGCCGCAATCCTTCAGCGACGTCATCGGGCAGGAGACCGTCGTTCGCACGCTGCAGAACGCCATCGAAGGGCAGCGCATCCATCACGCCTATCTCTTCGCCGGCGTGCGCGGCGTCGGCAAGACCACCGCCGCGCGCATCCTGGCCAAGGCGCTGAATTGCGTCAAAGGTCCGACCGCCGAGCCGTGCAACGAGTGCACGATCTGCCGCGAGATCACCGAAGGCATCGACATGGATGTCCGCGAGATCGATGCCGCGACCTACACAGGCGTCGACAACATCCGCGAGCTGCGCGACACCACGCAGTTCCAGCCGGCGCGGGACCGCAACCGCATCTTCATCATCGATGAAGCGCACATGCTCTCCACCGGCGCATGGAACGCGCTGCTGAAGATTCTCGAGGAGCCGCCGCCGCACGTGATCTTTATGTTCGCGACGACGGAGATCAACAAAGTCCCGCAGACGATCATCTCGCGCGTGCAGAAAGAACTGCTGCGCAAGATCACGCTCGACGATCTGATCGCGCGCATCCGCAAGATCGTGGATGCAGAGGGGATCGAGGCCGACGATCGCGCCATCGAGATCATCGCGCGGCGAGGCGAAGGAAGCGTTCGCGACTCGCTGTCGCTGCTCGACCAGGTCATCGCCTTCGGCGGACGTTCCATCACCGCCGCCGACGTCGCCACGGTCCTCGGCCTTTCCGACACCACCTTCTTCGCGCGCATCGCGGCGTTGATCGCCGAGGGCGATCACGGCGGAATTCTCGAAGCGCTGGATGAGGCGTCGGAGAGCGGACGCGATTTCAAGATGCTGTATCGCGATCTGCTCAGCTTCATGCGCAATCTGCTGCTCGTGGCGGGACGCGCGAACGAGTCGATGCTGAACGTCGCCCCCGAGGATCTGCCGGTCATCCGGACGACGGCGGAGAAGTTTTCGTACTCGGAATTGCTGCGCATCGCCAACCTGCTGCTGCGCGACGACGAAACCGTCAATCGCGCCGAGCACCAGCGTCTCGCCGTCGAGATCGCGCTGCTGAAGGCGGCCACGTTCCCGCGCTTGCGCGCCGTCGAAGAAGCGCTGGCCGGCGGCGCCGCGATTTCACAGGCAGCACCACCGCGGCCTCGCGCGGCCGTCGAACCAAAAGCGGTTCCGGCGCGTCGCGAAGCGGATGTCATCTCGTCCGCGAACGCAACGATCGAATCGTTCATCGAGCGCGTCCAGAAAGCGCGGCCGCTCATCGGCGGCTACCTCGGCGCGGCAAAATCGCGCAAGCGCGACGGCAACAAGCTGCTGCTCACGTTCGCCGATTCATTTACCGCCGACCAGGTCAGCAACGCCCGCGCCGCGCTTGAACAGATCGCCGCGGAAGCCTTCGGCGAACCGATGACGATCGACGTGCAGACCGATTCGCCCGCGGCCGGCGCGCCCGCGGCGAAGTCATCCTCGCCTCTTCGCGACGATCCTATCGTCCAGGCATTCCAGAAGCACCTCGGCGCCGACATCGTCGAATCACGAAAGCGTTAAGGGAGAGCCCATGAATCCGAAGCAGTTGATGAAACAAGTGCAGCAGATGCAGGAACAGATGCAGCAGCGCATGACCGCGCTGAAGGTCGAAGGATCGGCAGGCGGCGGAATGGTCAAGGCGACCATGAGCGGTTCGAAGGAACTGCTCGGCATCACCATCGACAAGGAAGCGGTCGATCCGAACGACGTCGAAATGCTGCAGGACCTCGTCGTGGCCGCCGTCAACGAAGCGTCGCGCAAAGTCGACGAAGAGATGTCGAGCACCGTCGGCGCGATGACCGGCGGGATGAAGATTCCGGGACTGTTCTAGGTTGACTGCTCCTCCGCTGGCAAACCTCATCAACGAGCTGACGCGGCTGCCCGGCGTCGGCGGCAAGTCGGCGTCGCGCATCGCGTATCACATCCTCAAGCGCACGGAAGGCGAAGCCGAGGCGCTCGCGAACGCGATCCTCGAAGTGAAGTCGAAAATCTTCCGCTGCTCGATCTGCAACAACATGACGGACGTCGAGCCGTGCGCGATCTGCTCCGATCCTCGCCGCGACGCGAGCGTGATCTGCGTGGTCGAAGAGGCGTTCAACATCCCGACGATCGAGCAGACGCGCGATTTTCGCGGCCTCTTCCACGTCCTCCTCGGCGCACTCTCGCCGCTGAAAGGCGTAGGCCCGCATGACATCGACGTCGCAGGACTTCTGAAACGCGTCCAGGGCGGCGGCGTCCGCGAAATCATCGTGGCCACGAATCCCAACGTCGAAGGCGAAGCGACCGCGCTCTACCTCGCGCAGCAACTCAAGCCGCTCGACGTGAAGACCACGCGTCTCGCCTTCGGATTGCCGGTCGGCGGCGTTCTCGAATACGCCGATCAAGTCACGATGGCCAAGGCGTTGGAAGGGCGGCGGGAGATCTAGATCAAGTCAGCTAACTCACGACATGTGCTACCTTTGTCGTCCCAGTTCCTCGCGTTAAATTGGTGAAAACACAACATGGCGTCTCCTGATCTCGTGATGTACGAGGAGGAGTACCAGCAGATCAAGGACACTCTCCAGCGACTGCAGGTCGACTCCAATTCCAAAATCGTCTTTCTGGTCGACAAGAACGGCCAGCAGATTGCCGTCCACGGCGACATGCGCGGCGTCGATGCGACTTCGCTCGCCTCGCTGACCGCCGGCAACGTCGCCGCGACCGACGGACTGGCCAAACTCATCGGCGAAAAAGAGTTCTCGATCCTCTTTCACGAAGGGGAGCGCGACAACATTCACATCTCCCTCGTCGCCCAGCGCGTGATTCTCGTGGTCATCTTCGACGACCGCTCCTCGCTCGGCCTGGTGCGGCTACGCGTGAAGAAAGCCTCGGCCGAGCTGGAGAAAACGTTCGAAGTCCTGCTGCACAAATCCGAGGCTGAGCGCGGCAACATGGCCAACCGGTTCGATTCTCCGTTCGCCGAGATCACCGACGAGGACATCGACAGCCTGTTCAGCGAATAGCGCATGACGTTCATCAACTACGCAGCGCGCGAGATCAACTGCAAAATCGTCTACTACGGGCCCGGCCTGTGTGGAAAGACGACCAATCTGCAGTGGATTTACGACAAGACCAATCCGCAGGCGAAGGGGAAACTGATCTCGCTGGCGACGGAGACCGACCGCACGCTCTTCTTCGACTTCCTTCCGCTCGACCTCGGCACCGTGCGCGGATTCAAAACCCGCTTCCACCTCTACACCGTACCCGGCCAGGTGTTCTACGACGCCTCGCGCAAGTTGATTTTGAAGGGCGTCGATGGCGTCGTCTTCGTGGCCGATTCGCAGGAAGCGCGCATGGAAGCGAACAACGAGTCGCTGGTCAATCTCGACAAGAACCTGAAAGAGCAGGGCTACGAGCTGAAGTCGGTGCCGTACGTGCTGCAGTTCAACAAGCGCGATCTGCCCACGGCTCTGCCCGCCGACGAGATGTACCGCCAACTCAACTTCAAAGGCGAACCGACGTTCGAGGCCGTGGCCATGAACGGCACCGGCGTTTTCGATACACTCAAAGCGGTCGCCAAGCTGGTGCTCACGGAGCTCAAGAAGAAATAAGCGCGGCGCGCTTCGCTTTTCCGGGTTGCACAACATGAAAGTCGCTTTCGTCAAACCGCCCGTCGGCGGCATCCTCGGACTGGAGATGCTCACCTTCGTCGAGCCTCTCGGTCCGATCTGTGTCGCTGCCTGTCTCGAAGCCGAGGGACACGAGTGCAAAGTCTTCGATCTGCGCATCGACGGCGAAGAGCACGGCCTCGCGCTCTGCAAGAAATTCGCGCCGGACGTGGTCGGTCTGCAATGCAACTTCACGACGGAACGCAATCGCACCGTGCGCCTCGCGCAGCGGATCAAGCGCGAGAATCCCGGTACGTTCGTCGTCGTCGGCGGTCACGACGCCTCGCGCGATCCGAACTGGTTCAACGACGACGTCATCGATGCCGTCGCGGTCGGAGACGGCGAAGAAGTGATGCCGGCAATGGTCGACGCGATCCAGCGCGGTCACGATCTGGCCACCGTTCCCGGCCTGATGCTGCATCGCGACGGACGCTGGATCAGCACCGGCCACGCGCCGACGCGAAAGAACCTCGACGACTATCCGCTGCCGGCGCGGCATCTCATCGAGCACTACGCCGATCACTACTACATCAACTTTCACAAGCCGCTGGCCCTGATGGAAACCGCGCGCGGCTGCCCGTTCAAGTGCAACTTCTGCTCGGTGTGGAAGTTTCACGAGTCGACGTTCCGCGAGAAATCGCCGGCCCGCGTCGTACGCGAACTGCAGGCGATCAAGGCCGACGCGATCTTCATCACCGACGACATCTTCTGGATGAACGTGAAACGCGGCGAAGAGATGGCCCGCCAGATCAAGGCGGCCGGCATCAAGAAGTTCTTCACCGTGCAGACGCGCACCGACATCATCTGCAAGTTCCCGCATCTGATCGAGATGTGGAAGGACTGCGGCAAGCTGGCCATCTTCCTCGGCCTGGAGTCGGTGACGGACGAGGGGCTGAAGGCGGTGAACAAGAAGAACACTGCCAACAACAACGAGCGCGCCATCAAGATCCTGCAGGACCTCGGCGTCGGCTTCACGCCGAACTTCATCGTCGATCCAGCCTGGACGCGCGACGATTTCAAACGCCTGCGCGATTGGATCGACCACACCGGCGCCTACAACAGCGGCTTCTCCGTCCTGACGCCGCTGCCCGGCACCGACCTGTGGGATACCGCCAAGGAGCAGGTCACGACGCACGATTGGGAGATGTACGACATCGTCCACGCCGTGCTGCCGACCACGCTTTCGCTCGACGACTTTTACAAAGAGTACTCAGCCCTCTGGCGCCACGCCCTCGACGTCCGCTACCGCTACCGCGGCAAGTGGAAGACGTACATGCAGCTCGGCGCCGCCATCGCCACCGGCAAGGTTTCGCTGCACAACGTCCGCCGCGGATTGGGCATGGCCAAGACGTTCAGCAAACCCGAGACGTTTTTGCGCGCGCACGAGTAGCGTGCTCTCACCCCGCCGCGTAGCGGCTTCAAGAGGGTAGCGAGGGGTGAGAGCAGCTTCATCGCGAGCACCCCTCGAAAACGAGAGCCGCCAATGAAGTGTGCCGCGTCAGCGGCACCCGATGGAGTGTCACATTTTTCAAGTGCCGCTGACGCGGCACGAATCCTGGCGCGCGTCGACATTCGAGGGGTGTTCGCTTCGCTCTCACCCCTCGCTACCTTCTGGAGCCGCTCCGCGGCGGGGTGAGCTCAGCGTCTCACGCACACACCGCATACAATCCCCTCCATGCGCCATCACGGCCTCAACATCGTCGCCATCGGCGGCGGCACCGGACTTTCGACACTCCTTCGCGGGCTGAAGAGTTACGTCGATGCCGATGGTCCGTGGTCGATCGCGAACCTCGGCGCGATCGTCACCGTGACCGATGAAGGCGGCAGCTCCGGCGCGCTCCGCAAAGAATTCGGCATGCTGCCGCCGGGCGACATCCGCAACTGCATCGTCGCGCTGGCCGAGGAGGAGCAACTCCTTTCGCGCCTCTTCAGCTATCGGTTCCAAAACGGCGAGTCGGCCCTCGGCGGACACTCCCTCGGCAACCTGCTGCTTGCCGCGCTGACCGACATCACCGGCAGCTTCGACGAAGCGATCCTCACCGCGTCCGAGGTTCTCAACATCGCCGGCGAGATTTATCCGTCGACGCTGGCCGACGTGCGTCTGCGCGCCGAGCTTGCCGACGGTTCCGCGCTTCTCGGCGAAGTGGCCATCAGCGGTTCGCACCTCGGCGAGAAGAGTCCGGAGCGTCCGCACCACGCGCGCATCAAGCACCTGAGCATCGATCCTGCCGACGCGCAACCGACCGAACGCGCGCTCGAGGCGCTGCACGCCGCGGATCTCGTCCTCATCGGTCCCGGTTCGCTCTACACCTCGATATTGCCTAATTTGTTGATCAAGCCGATCGCCGAGGCGCTGCGGTTTTCGCGCGCGCTGCGCGTGTACATCTGCAACGTGATGACGCAGCCGGGCGAAAGCGACGGCTACACCGCCGAGGAGCATCTGCAGGCCATCATCGAACACGCCGGGCTGGTCGTCGACGTCATGATTCTCAACGGCGGCCGGCCCTCGGAGACCATCCTCAGCGCGTACGCGTCGCAAGGGCAGCATCCGGTCGCGTTCGACGTCAACGCCATCCGCGAGCTCGGCGTCACGCCGTTTTTCGGCGACATCATCAAGGAAGGCAACTACGTGCGCCACGATTCGGTCGCGCTCGCCGACACGATTTTTCGCCTTTACGAGAGTTATGGCCGGACGCTTGAAAGGATGCGGCGTACGGAGGCATGAACGCTTTGAAAGAATCGCCCGACGACAACCTCGACGTCATCATCCTCGCGGCCGGCCAGGGCACGCGAATGAAGTCCGCGACGATCAAGATCCTGCACGCTGCGGCGGGACGGCCGATCATTGACTACGTCCTCGATCTCGCCGGCGCCATCTGCGACCGGCCGCCGATCATGGTCATCGGCCACCAGCGCGAGTCGGTGCAGAAAGCGGTCGGCGAGCGCGCGCGCTACGCCGTGCAGGAGGAGCAGAAAGGCACCGGCCACGCGGTGCTCCAGGCCGCGCCGCTCGTCGATGGCGCGCGGCAGGTGCTGATCCTATCCGGCGACGTTCCGCTCACGCGTCCCGAGACACTGCGTCGTCTGCTCGACGAGCACCAGCGTTCGAACAACGCGCTCACGCTGCTGACGATGATCCTCGACGACCCCGCGATGTACGGCCGCATCGTGCGCGATGACGACGGCGCCGTGACGCGAATCGTCGAGGCGAAAGATGCCTCGGACGATGAGAAGCGCATCAACGAAGTGAACGCCGGCATCTACGTTTTCGACGGCGCGCACCTCTTCGACAACCTCCGCAATCTCTCCACCAACAACGCTCAGGGCGAGTACTACCTGACCGATCTCCTCGGCGTGCTGCGTGGAGCCGGCCATCGCGTCGGCGCCGTGATCGCCGGCGATCCAATCGAAGCGCTCGGCGTGAATTCGCGCGCCGATCTGGCATCGGTCGAAGGCGAAATCCAGCGTCGCGTGGTCACGAAGCTGATGGCCGAGGGCGTCACATTCCGCAATCCGGCCACGGTCGTCATCGACTCGACCGTCTCGATCGGTGACGACACGGTCGTCTATCCGTTCGTCACGATCGAAGGCGCGACGACGATCGGATCACGCTGCGTGATCGAACCGGGCGTCCACCTGACGAACGTGCACGTCGGCGACGATGTGCATCTCAAAACCGGGACGGTAGCCGAGGATGCCATCATCGAAGACGATGCCGCAGTCGGTCCGTACGCGCATCTCCGTCCCGGTTCGAAGCTCGGCCGCCACGTGAAGGTCGGCAACTTCGTCGAGACCAAGAAGGCGGTCTTCGGCGAAGGCGCGAAGGCGTCGCATCTGTCGTACATCGGGGACGCGGAAGTCGGCGCGGACGTGAACATCGGCGCCGGCACGATCACCTGCAACTACGACGGCGTGAACAAGAACAAGACCATCATCGAAGACGGCGCGTTCATCGGCTCCGACACGCAACTGGTCGCGCCGGTGCGCGTCGGCAAAGGCGCGTACGTCGGCGCCGGCTCGACGATCACCAAGGATGTCCCCGCCGAGGCGCTGGCGCTTTCGCGCACGCCGCAGCGGATCATCGAAGGGTGGGCGGCTCGAAAGAAAACGAAATAGGCGGCGGCGCTTCGAGAATACCGAAGCTGGCGTGCTCCAACCTCCACGCGTGCAACATCAAGCGGGCTGCGCGTCCTCCGGAGCCGTAGCGGCGATCGCCGATGACCGGATGGCCGATCGACTGCGCGTGAATCCGAATCTGATGCGTGCGGCCGGTTTCGATGATCGCTTCGACGAGCGTCGTATTGTCGTCGATGCGAAGAGGGCGAAACGTCGTCCGCGCATCCTTGCCCTGAACGGGCGTATCGACGACCTGGTCCTGGACTTCGCCTTCCAGAACCGCGAGATACGTTTTCCTGATCTCTCCATTAGCAAACAGTGCGGACAGTCTCGCCGCCGCGGCCGCCGATCTCGCGAACAGGACTACGCCACTCGTCGGCGTATCGAGCCGATGCACCAGCCAGATCTCGCGAAGGCGCAGCCGCAGCAATTCCTCGAGCGAACGCTGCTCCCGATCGCGCGTCGGTTGCGTCGGCATTCCGGCAGGTTTGTCGACCGCGATCCACTCCTCGCTTTCGCGAATGATCGACAGCTCCGGCGCGTCTTCCACGATCGTGATGCGATCGCTCGCATCGACCTCGCGCGACGCGATCGACACGGCTCGCTCATTGACGAGCACGCGCCGCGCCGCGATCAGCTCCCGCGCCTTGCGCCGTGAGATGCCGGGATGTCGCGCCGCAATGGCCTGATCGAGCCGCATTCGCTATTCTTGCCCGAATCACACAGGAGGACCGCGATGAAACGAATCGCCGTGACCGGCTTCATCATCTGGCTCGTCGCAACGATCGCGCTGCGCCTCGGCGGCCAGTACGTCTTCGGCCGCGTTCCCGTCACCTTGCTGCTGCTCATCACGCTGCCGGTCATGATGTTGGTCGCCCGTCTCGTCCTCGGACACTTGCCAACACGAGAGCAACGCGCGCTCGGCGCCATCGCCCTCGTCGCGCCAGGCATGCTCCTCGACACCATCAGCGCAATCTGGTTCCCGCTGATCTTTCCGAACATCCGCATCGGCTGCTCCGGCCTCTTCGGCGGATGGCTGCTCTTCTGCAACGTGGTCGTGCTCTTGACGGCAGTTCTCTTCCGGCCTTCACCACGCACGTAAATCGTGTCGTTTCCAAGTTCGTGGATTGTTCCGACCGGTTCAATCGGTTACATTGAGTCGGCCCGGGAACAGGTGAAAGTCGGCTCCATGCCGGGTGTTCGGTCCCAATGGGATCGAACCTAGCCTGTTACGGGCTTTAACTTTTCCAGAGTCAGCGGATTCGAGTCGCTGTACCACTCTCCATACGCTCTTCGCCGTGTGTCATCGAGATCCATGATGATTCGGTAGTGCTTCGCCAGCGGTGCGAAGTAGCGATCTTCGCGACGCTCGTATAGTCGCTGAAGCGCCCACAGAAAGTAGTCGGCTGCTTGCAGCCCGCCGGACTGGTGAGGATGCTCAGTCACGATGTCGCAAGGCCCGAAGTTGCGCGCGCCCCACTTCGCAGAGAAGTTCATCTGCGCTCGCGAGATGGCCGCCGTGAGCGCTTCCTTCCGATCGCGCGTGCCGCGTCGGGCAACCACAATCGTGTTCGATTCGGCAAGATGCAGCCGATTGCGCAGAAGGCGCGAGATCAGATCGTCGTAGATTTCGTTCTCAGTCAAACGAATCCCGCGCCGGAAAAGTATCTGCGCTTCGTCGACCAACGCACGCTTTGTGCGAACGGCTACGAACATCTGCACGTCTGAGTTCGCCAACAGGGTGAAAACTTTGTAGCGGACTTCGGGCGCGTCGTCTTTGGCGTGAAACGCGAGCGCGGTCTTCTTGCGCGCTACGTCGAGCGACGGGATGCGATTCAGGAGCGGATCGTCAAGGACGTCTTGACGAAGGATAAGTAATTGCTCGTCGAGAGCCGCTGGCTCGGGGACGAACGCGGCGCCCACCATGAAGTAATTCGAAACACCTTCCGTTCCAAGCACAACCTGTTTTCGCTTGTTGAAGAGCGACAGATCGCCAGCTTCGTCGATGAAGTGGTGCATCCGAGGCGGCCGCTGCTTGATCTTGGACATCTGAAAAACAAAAGGCACAGCGCGGACGCTGTGCCTTTGTTTGAACGCTGGACAGAACTTACTTCGTGGCCACGCGCGCCGGCTTCGCGGCCGCGACTGCGGCTTCGCCGCCTTCGATCACCGTCAGCTCGGGGGTGCCGATGCCGAGGGCGCGGCGGACTCGGGATTCGATCTCGGTGGAAAGGTCGGGATTCTCCTTGATGAACAGCTTGGCGTTCTCGCGGCCCTGGCCGAGGCGCATGTCGCCGTAGGAGAACCATGAGCCGGACTTTTCGATGATCTTGTTCTCGATGCCGATGTCGATCAGCTCGCCGGTCTTGGAGATGCCCTCGCCGTAACCTACGTCGAACTCCGCCTGGCGGAACGGCGCGGCGCACTTGTTCTTGACGACTTTGACCTTCACGCGTGAGCCGACCACTTCCTCGCCGTCCTTGATCTGATTGGTGCGGCGGATGTCGATGCGGATAGACGAGTAGAACTTGAGTGCGCGGCCGCCGGTGGTGGTTTCCGGGTTGCCGAACATCACACCAATTTTTTCACGAATCTGGTTGATGAAAATCAGTGACGTTTTTGACTTCGAAACGATTGCCGTTAATTTGCGCAACGCTTGCGACATTAATCGGGCGTGTAATCCCATATGAGAATCGCCCATTTCTCCGTCGAGCTCGGCGCGCGGCACGAGCGCGGCCACGGAATCGACGACTATCACGTCGATCGCTCCCGACCGCACCAGCACCTCGGCGATTTCCAGCGCCTGCTCGCCGCTGTCCGGTTGCGAGACGAGGAGGTTGTCAATGTCCACGCCGAGCTTCTTGGCGTACTCGGCGTCGAGCGCGTGCTCGGCGTCGATGAATGCCGCCAGTCCGCCCGCTTTCTGCGCCTCGGCGATGACGTGGAGGGAGATGGTGGTCTTACCCGACGATTCCGGGCCGAAGATTTCGATGATGCGTCCGCGCGGCACGCCGCCGACGCCGAGCGCCGCGTCGACGCCGATCGATCCGGTGGAGATCGCGCTGATCGGCACGAACTCCTTCGCGCCGAGGCGCATGATCGAGCCTTTGCCGAACTGCCGCTCGATCTGCGTCAGCGCCGTTTCCGCTGCCTTGAGTTTGTCTGATGGAACAGTGGCCATGGCTACTCCTTCGATGATTCGAATGGGTGGATAGAAAGGTAGTGACGGATCCTCGGATCGGCGGGCATTCGCGTGGTGGAGCGAGTGTACGCCGTGATTTTTTCAGCCGTCAAGAAACTCTACTAATGGTGGGATTTTGGGGGTGTTAGCGGGCCAGAACGAACTCCTCGGGCTCGAACTCCCATTTGTCGATGTCGGGGTCCCAGGAGTCCCACGGGACGATCGCAGCCATGCGATCGCGCAGGCCGGGCGGAATGACCTCGGGGACGATGAAGGCTTTCTGGCGGCGGAGTTTGTAGGGATTTCGGAACTCGAAGCCGAGGACGCCGAGGATGTAGCGGGCGATGTACCAGGTGGCTTGCGGATTCCAGCCGTGCGCGATCTTGACGACGACACCGAGGCCCTCGGGATACTCAGGATGCTCGATGGCCAGGCCGAGGAGGCCGTCCGCGCCTTCCTTGGCCAGAACGCGTCCGTGGCAGGCTTTGAGGACGGTGGAATCGAGACGGTTAAAGCCGCCGATGAGGTCGGGATGCTCGACCATCGCCTGCCAGATCCAATCGTCGTCTTTTTCTGTGACTAAATTAGCGAATAGTTTAGCGAGATCGGTTACCGTCATCGAAACGGTCGGCAATCCGCATCCGTCCTTGGCGATCGTGCCCTGCTTCCAGTCGTCGCCTAGGGCGTGGCGGATGTAGGCGAGGTAATCCTGAAAAAAGGGATGGTGCGGCCAGACGTAGCCGACGCGCGACCATCCCTTGAGCTTGCAGCCGCGGAGGATGGCGGCGTGCTCGCCGGAGCAGCAGTGGTACCAGCGGCGCGGACGGCGGACCTGACGGCCGAACTGGACGAGCGGGACGTCGAGTGGCGCCTGCATGAGTCCCCATTCGCCCTGCAGCAGGATCGAGCGCGCGACGCGAACGTGCTCGGTGTCGCCGTTGTGTGAAGCGACGGAGATCGCTTTCTGCTCGCCGGTCAGCGCGCGGGCGAATTCGCGCGTGAAGACCTTCATCATGATCGGCTTGACCATCGAGCGTCCGTAGACCTCGACGTTGCCGCCGAAGGAGTAGATGACGTTGCGGCCCGAAACCCACGAAACGGCGCCGTGGATGGTGTTCTCCGCCACGCCGTTGCGCCGGTACTCGACGAGCGGCTGCCAGTTCGGCATAGCCCGCGCGAAGTTCACGGGGAGGTTTTCGTTGAACGGCACGGCGCGATTATAGGAGCGGTTCTCCTATACGATCCGCTGGCTATGGAGCTCGACATCTTCTTCTCCATCTCGCAGACCGAGGTCGATGGGTACATGCCGTCGGAGCGGGTCATGTTCGAGAACTTCTTCGAGCAGGTCGTGCTTGCGGACCGGCTCGGGTTCGGGACGGCTTGGGTGGCGGAGAGTCATCTCAGCACCGAGGTTCAGAAGATGAATCCGGGGGCGGTGATCCCGCATTTTGTGGGCGAGATTGGATTGAACACCGACATCCTGCAGCTTGCGCATCGGATCTTCGCGCGCACGAAACAGATCGGCGTCGGCTCGGCCATCATGAACATCCTCTGCAATGGCGGGCCGATCGCGGCGGCGGAGCGCGTCAAGACGTTTCTGGCGCTGCACGGGCTCGATCCGAACGAAAGACGGCTGCTGACGGTCGGCTTCGCGGCGGGGCGCTTTCCGTTCATCAATGTGCCGTACGGAATCGTGCCGCGGAATGCGGTCGAGGAAGCGGCTTGGCCGGTGGTGAAGAACAAGATCTTCGAGGAAGCGACCGAGATTTTTCTGCGGCTGCTGAAGGGGGAGATCCTCAGTTCGGCGATGGTGACGGAGCGGTCGCTGGCGCGCAAGGATTTCCGATCCGATGGCGACTGGCAACGCGTCATCGACGCATACGGTCGCGATGCCGAGGCGATTCCGCTCGCTCCGCGATGGGTGTTTCCGAACCTGAAGATCGTGCCGCAGGAATCGCGGATGGATCTGCTGCGGCTCTCGATCGGGTCGCACGATGCGGCCACGCAGATGTTCGCGAACACATTCCTGCCGGTCGGCGTTTTCAATCTGTCGATCACGCCCGGCGACGAGATCCAGAAGACGAACGCGCGGATGGAGACGGCCTATCACCCCGACGGCGGCGGCTGGCACCGGCGCCTGATGCCGCGCACGGTGCTGGTGTTCATCAATGACGATCCGGCGCGCGCGGCCGAGGAAGCGCGGGCGGCGTTGTCGAATTACTGGCGCGCCCTCGAAGGCACGCTCGACGAAGAAAAAGTCCGCCGGGCCTCGGCGAACGCGCTGATCGGCGATGCGTCGATGATCGCGGCGCAGGCCCGCGAGCGCTTCCATCCCGAGGACCGGCTGATGCTGTGGTTTGACTTCAACAATCACGACTCGAAACGGGTGATGAAGAACATGGAAGACTTCATGACGAAGGTCGCGCCGGCGATCGCATGAAAAAACTGGCCGCACTGCTGCTAATTGCCCTCGCCTGCGCGACGACGCATCCGCCCGTCATCCGCGACATTGCCGAGTACGACCGTCTCGTCGCTGTCGATCCGGACAAGCGGCTCGTCGAGATCACCGACATCCCGCGCGATGTCCGCTACGCCACAACCGACAATTTCATGCATCAGACGCTGTATCCGGTGGCGAAGGTGTTTCTGCGGCGTCCCGCGGCGATCGCGTTGCACGACGTCGAACGCGAGCTGGCGCGCGAGGGATTGGGTTTGAAGATTTTCGACGGCTATCGTCCGTATCGCGTGACGGTGCGGATGTGGAAGCCGATCCGCAATCCTGACTTCGTCGCCGATCCGGCGAAAGGCTCACGTCACAATCGCGGCGCGGCGGTCGATCTGACGCTGATCGATCTGCGCACCGGACACGAGCTGGCGATGCCGACGGGATACGACGCGTTCACGGTGAAGGCGCGGCAGGATTACAACGATCTGCCGGCCGAGGCGATCGCGAATCGCGCCAAGCTGCGCGATGCGATGACACGTCACGGCTTCGATCCGCTTCCTTCGGAGTGGTGGCACTTCGACTTTCGCGGATGGGAGAAGTTCGAGCTGCTCGATTTGCCGCTGGAAACGCTGTAGTAACTGCCGCGGAGCGGCTCCAGAGGGTAGCCAGGGGTGAGAGCGAAGCGAACACCCCTGGAAAACGTGAAGTTGTGAATTCGTGCCGCGTCAGCGGCACTGGAGTTGGCGAGATTTGCTCAGGTGCCGCTGACGCGGCACCAAACCCTTTCAACGCTCGCGAACGAGGGGTATCGCTTCGCTCAACCCCTCGCTACCTTCTTTTGGCCGCTACGCGGCGATCATCGACTTAGAAGCGCGTCACCATCGAGATTGAGCCGACCCGGAACAGGTCGGAGCGGTCGTAGGCGGCGTCGATCTGGAAGCGGGGCCAGGCCAGGCCGCCGCCGATCGAGAAATGCGTCAGGTTCTTCGTCTTCGGGAAGAGGATTGCGGCACCGACTCGGTCCGTGTCCGTCAGCGGGCCAGTGAAGGTGATGGTGTGCTGCGGGTCGCGCCAGACGCCGGCGCGAACGGCGAAGGGAATCTTCGTCGAGAAAAAGTACTCGCCGCCGAGGTGGATTTCGGTGGCATCGGCGGCTTTGTAGGCGTGATCGATGGCCCGTACGCTCGCGTTGATCGAGACGAAGTTATCGACCAGGTTCGAGTACTTCACCCGAACAGCGTCCGCGTTGATGGTGAGAACCGGCATCGGACGGAACGAGACGCCTGCGCCGTATACATCCGGCATGTGGAACGTCGTATCGAACACTTTGACGTACTGGAAGTTCGTCTCTGGAGTCGCAGCAAACGTCGGCGCCGCGAACTTCGCGCCCTGCTTGTAAACGCCGCCGAGCGAGAACTTGTCATTCGGCGCCCATTTGAAGCCGCCGGCGAAAGCGATGTCGCTCTCATCTTTGGCGACGTCGTTGTTCTTGGTGATGTCGCTCGTTGCCTGCGCGGAGATGCTCGAGAAATCGAACGTCGGCGTGACGCGGAAGGTGTAGGCGGTCTCGTTGAAACGCTGCATGCGCGCCGTGGCGCCGAAGGAGAACTTGCCGACCTTGAACGCCGCCGCCGCGCCGAACGTCTTCTCCTGAATTTTCACGTGGCTGAGGAACGGGAGAACCGTGTACTCGATGCACGTGAACGGATCCTTTTGCCGCAACGTGTTGCATTGCGCCTCGCTGATCGGCGTTCCGATCAGGTTCCCGTTGCCATCCGACTGGAAAAAGAAGTTCGGAACGTTCGTCTTGATCTCGCCGGTGAACTGGTTGCGGACCGGGACGACCTGGCCGGTCCCTTCGTTGCGCAGCGGCTCGTGGTAGTACGCGCCGAACGTGAAGTGCTTGGTAGGATAGACGACGCTGGCGAACGTGGCGTCGATGCGTTGGCTGTAGTGGCTGAAGGCGGTGCGCTTCAGGTCGGGAAACGTGCCACTGGTGGTGAAGACCTGCTGCTCCTGGTAGTTGCGTCCTTCGAGCGTGATCTCCGGCTTCCTCAAAATCGTCAAGCCGGCGGGATTGGCTTCGGCGGCCGAGGCGTCGTCAGCGAGGCCGAGGAAGGCGCCACCCATGCCGAGGGAGCGCGCGCCGGGATTGCCGAAGTTGAACTGCAGCCCGGAGAGCGATTCGATGTCGGTGTTCTGTGCAGCAAGCGGAAGGGCGATGAGCGTGCAAACGATCGCCGTGAAAACGAATCTGCGCATGGTGTTCGTCCTCCGAAATTGGAATCGCCGAAGGATAGCAGAGGGATAGTGGATCAGTAGATCAGTGGATTAGTAGATCAGAGGGCAAGTCAGCGGTTTCTGCGATCGCCTCAAGTTATGCGGATTGATCGGTCGTGGATCGGCGACGGCGAGGCAACGACCGATTCTGATCTACTGATCCACTGATCTACTGATCCACTAAAAAGTGAGGCGCGGCGGAGGGTGAGTACGCCGCGCCTCGGTGTGCAGGAGGGTACGCCGCTCTACCGTCGAGCGACGAGGACGATCATCAGCGCGCGCTGGCTTTGCGGGCCCTTCGCTGCGCCAAGAATGTAGGGTTGACCGATGGCGAGGTTCAGCGTCGTCTTCAACAGCGGCGTGAGCTGATCCTTTTGTGCTCCCGTGAGCCTGGCAATCTGCAGGTCGTTGACCGCAATCGAATCGCTGGCCGGGTCGTACTCGCCGAACTTGAAGTCGGCGCGATAGCCGGTGGGCATGTTGATCAGACCGGGATCGCCTTCCTTCCCCTGCACCGTCGCTTCACCGACGGCCTCGTAGGAGTTGAACGGCAGCATGGCCAGTTTTTTCGACACGTCCTTAAGATCGTCCGGAATCTTCGGCGTCCCCTCGACGCGCGAGGCGCCGATGATGCGGACGGAAAGGCGGAAGCTCTGCGGCTCTTTGTCGAAGTCGCCGATCATCTTCGCGACGGCTTTCATGTTCTCGGCGCGGTCGGTGACCACTAGCGCGTTCGTGGAGGGCTGGATCGACATCGAGCCTTCCTTGCTCAGCAGCGGCTTGATGACGGCAGCGGCTCTGTCGGCCTGCTTGAACTTGAACGTGAACGAGTGCACCGTCAGCGCCGGCTTCGCATCCGCGGCTGCCGCAGCAGGCTCGGCGAATGCGGCGCCGGAGAGGGCGAGCAGCATCGCAATCATCAGGAAAATGCGTGTGAATTTCATAGGTCCGCCGGCAACTTGTCGTCGAAGATCATCACGACCTTCGTGTCGCTGCCGTCGTTCGGCATCTCGACGATCGTCGCGTCATGGGATGAATACGTTTCGACGAACGATTTCGTCGCGGTCGGTTTCGGATGGGGTATTGGCGCCGGCCGCACAGACAAGAGTGTCTGTGCCACATGCGCCGCCGGAACCGCGTGTTCGTAGCGATATGCGACCGTGGCGCCGGTGATGCCGACAACGGCCGTTGCCGCAATCGCCCAGCGCTGCCACGCGCTCACAGCGTGACGCGGCGTAATCGCAACCTCGGCATCATGCACGCGCACCTGCGACATGACGTCGCCGACGAATGCGTCGATGCCGCCAGGCGGAACGAGATCCTCGCCGCCGAGAGAGCGAAAGAAGAGGTCAGGATCGACGCTCATGGCGAAATCGAGGCAGCCGTCGCAATGGCGAAGGTGCTCGAGCATCGCGGCGCCGGCATTGCCCGGCTGCAGATGCGCGCGGAAGTACGAGCAGGTCATCATCGCGATTCCTCCCACAGCCGCGCGTATTCGGGGAAGCGCCGCTTGAGTTGCGCCTGCATCAGCTTGCGCGCGTTGAAGAGGTGATTGCGCACCGTCGACTCGCGGCAGCCGAGGACCTTGGCGATTTCGGAGGAGCGAAGGTCTTCCATCTCGCTCATGACGAAGATCGTTTTCTGTTTCGGCGAGAGGACGTTCGAGACGGCGTTGAAAACAGTCTCGACTTCCTTTCGCGCCACGGTCACCGTCTGCTCGGGATCGATCGACGTTTTGACCAGGCGCAGATTGGAGTTGACGGCGTTGTCGCGCGACTGCTTGCTGCGCATGAAGTCGATGGCCACGTTCGTGACCATGCGATAGAGCCACGTGTCGAAGGCGTAGGTGGCGTCGTACTTTTCGAGGTTCTCCCACAGCTTGAGGAAGACGAGCTGGGAGATGTCCTTGGCGTCCTCGCTGTTGCCGATGACGCGGTAGCAAAGTCCGTAGACCTTGGAGGTCTTGCGGCGGACGAGCATCTCGAAGGCGCGATCATCGCCTTGCCGGATCTGTTCGACCAGTTGCCGATCGTCGAGCTCCACGGTCTCTTTCGTCGGGATCATTCGGAGGACTTCCGCGGCCATCGTGACACATGTACGGCGGAGGACTTTGGAACGTCTAGGGAGGGCCGCAGATTCTCGGTGAAGGCGCATGTTAGAATCGCCGGCACCTACCTCATGCGCGTTCTGGTCGTTGGGCAAGGGGCACGCGAGCACGCGATCGCGTGGAAACTCCGCCAGTCTCCTCTCGTCAAAGAGCTCTATGCGGCCCCGGGCAATGCCGGGATCGCCGCTACCGGCGACTGCGTAAACATCGGCGTGGCTGACATCATCGAGCTGGCTGATTTCGCCGAGAAGCTTCGCATCGACCTCACCATCGTCGGTCCCGAGCTTCCTCTCACCCTCGGCATCGTCGACGAGTTCCAGAAGCGCGGCCTGGCGATCTTCGGTCCGACGCGACTGGCCGCCGAGCTGGAAGGCTCGAAGGCGTTCTCCAAAGAGTTCATGCACAAGTACAACATCCCGACCGCGGACGCGCGCGTCTGCGCGTCGGTCGATGATGCGAAGAAGGCGCTGAAGGAGTTCGGCTATCCCTGCGTGATCAAGGTCGACGGCCTCGCCTCGGGCAAAGGCGTCGTCATCGTCGAATCGAAGTCGGATGCCGAGGAGTATCTGCGGCTCGTGTTCGAGGAGAAGAAGTTCGGCAACGCCGCGAACCGCATCCTCATCGAAGAGTTTCTGACCGGCGAAGAAGTGTCGTTCATGGTGCTGACGGACGGGACGAAGTTCGTCACGCTCGCTCCGGCCAAGGATTACAAGAAGGCGCTCGACGGCGAGACCGGCCCGAACACCGGCGGCATGGGCGCGCACTCACCGGCCGTCGTGCTGACCGGCGAGACGGCCGCGGAGATCGTGAAGACGATCATCATGCCGACGATCCAGGGGATGTCCGACGAAGGCCGCCCCTACACCGGCTGCCTCTACGCCGGCGTGATGCTGACGCCGAAAGGTCCGAAGGTCCTCGAATACAACTGCCGTTTCGGCGATCCCGAAACGCAGGTGCAGATGCTCCGACTCGAAGACGACCTGGCCGACCTCTGCCTCAAAGTCGCCCGCGGCAACCTCGGCGACACGAAGCTCAACTGGGTGAAAGAAGCGGCGGCCTGCGTCGTGATCGCCGTCGACGGCTACCCGGACGAGTTCGCGAAAGGACAGGAAGTCGTCATCGATCCGATCGACGATCCCGCCGTCACCGTCTTCCACGCCGCCACGGTCCAGCGCGGCGACAAGATGATCAACGTCGCCGGCCGCGTAGCCAGCGTCTGCGCCCGCGCCGCGACATTGTCCGAAGCACTCGCGAAAGCCTACGAAGCCGCGCCGAAGGTGCGGTTCGAAGGGGCGCGGTACCGGAAGGACATTGGCTATCGCGCGCTGGAGCAGCGGAAGGCGTAGCGGCCGCGCATCCGTAACTCCCTACGCAAACGCTCAGGACAGATTTGCTTGGACCTAATAGAACAAGCGACACAACTTGGAAAGATTGTTGGAAATCTGCTCAGTCTTGAATTCTTGCTCCGCTATTACCTTTACGGACGCGCACTGATTGTCCCGCACGTGGCGTTCGCTTCCGGAGAGTCAATCATGTCCGCGCAAGTGGGTGCTGTGGTGCCCCACAATGCGGTGACCAGCTATGACTCATTGCTCCCTTTAATTCGTCGGTATAACGAGAATGTGCCAAACGAATTGAAGATTGATGAGTCCTTAGCACAATTGCGCGATTCGATCGCGCATGGCCGTATCGCTGCTCCCATCGACGCTGAACACCTCAGACTCATGAAGTTCTCGAAACGTGATCGAGATACCGTCACAGTAACCGTTTCCGAAACACTTGACCCTGAATGGTTTCGTCGTCAGATCGAAAGAACTCATTCAGAGCTCTTCAAAGCCGCAAGAGCTGCCGGTGTGACGGTTGAATAGGAAAGCGGAAAAGTTAAGCCTACGAATCGTATCGAGCAACATCGTCATCGGCCTTCAAAGGCTCGAGGATCTCGTCGGGAAGAGGATCATCGAAATCGTCGGGCACCACGAATTTGCCGGCGGCAAGTCCGACGGGCCGAAGCGTTTCCGTTTCAATCATCGGCCGGATTTCTGCGATCGGGCGCTCTCCTTGATAAACGACGATCGTTTCGCCGTCGATCACGCGGCGAAAATACTCGGCCGCTTCGTTTTCAACCTGTTCGAGAGTCGCCTTCATAGGCACCTCTAACAACGTGTCTTACTCCGCCGTTTTGATAGCGATCGTCTTTACATTCCGAATCCAGCGCGCGGGGCGCTTCGCCGACGGCTCGATGATGCGGAACGGGCCTTCCTTTTCCGGTAGCGGCTTACCGTCTTTGCGGTCGGCGAGGATGATGACGCGGTCGGTGAATGCGGGATCGGTGTCGGCGAGGGTGAAGACGACCTGATAGCCGTCCGAGGCGGTGATGAGGACGATGGCGGTGAGCGCCTTGCCGCGGAGTTTTTCGCCGCGCGGGAGGCCGGCGCGTTCGAGGATCGCGCCGAGGGCGACGCCTTCGTAGGTAGCAGTGGGGTTGTCGTGCTCTTTCGCCTCGACTTTCACTCGCGGCAAGCCGGCGAGCGTAGCGGCGGAAACGGTGATGGTCTGTTCGTGGATCGGAGGAGCTGGCGGGTGCTGCTCGGCCGCGATGGCCGGGGCGACGACGAGCAGAAAAATCAGCAGATTCATTTTCACTCGGCGATTCTAAGACAATGAAACTCTCCACAAAGGCACAAAGGACACAAAGAAAACCTCTGTGATCTCTGTGTCTCTGTGGTTAAAAGCCCCTACGCCGTTGATCCCCCGCACGAACTCCCCGCGCCTGCGGTGCATCCAAAGCAATGCGAGCGGGTGACGACGTTGCGATCCTGCCAGGCGGCGAAATCGAAGGTTTCGATGGTCATCGCGGACGCTGGCGTGGCGTCGAGGTCCAGCATCTGGTTGAAGTCGCAGTCGAAGAGGCGGCCGTCCCAGGAGATGGAGATCGTGTTGCGGCACATGACGCCGGTGATCGCGGCGGGATTGAAACCGTCGGTGAGGCGGGACATGTAGGAGTCGAGGTTGCCGGACTCGATCAGCCATTCGAGGAAGCGGGAGATGGGCATGTTGTTCAGCGCCAGGAGGCGGTCGAAGGTGATGCCGAAGTCGCGTTGAAGCGCCGTCTTCCACTCCTTCTCGATGCTCGCTTGCGGCGCGGCCAGGAACGCGCCGGCGGGATTGGTCATCAGCGACAGGACGCGGCGCGGATCGCCCTGGCCGTAGCCGGCGGCGTTGAGCAGACGCAGCGCCGCGATCGACTTTTCGAAGGCGCCGTCGCCGCGTTGCGCGTCCGTGTTGCGCTGGCGGTAGTGCGGGAGCGAGGCCACGATCTCGACGTCGCGATCGCCGAGCCATTCCGCCAGACCGGCGTTGCGCGGCAGCAAAAGGACGGAGAGGTTGCAGCGGTCGATGACGTGTTTGCCGCGTTTGTGCGCCTCAGCTACCAAATACCGAAACTCGGGATGCAGCTCCGGCGCGCCGCCGGTGATGTCGACCGTATGCGCCGCGGTTTGATCGAGCGCGCGCAGGCAGGCATCGACCGTTTCGCGCGTCATCATCGCGTCGCTGCGATCGGGACCGGCGTCGACGTGGCAATGCCGGCAGGTCATGTTGCACAACTTGCCGAGGTTGATCTGGAAGATTTCGAGAGCGGCGGGCGTGAGGGCGTTCCAACCGGCGCCGCGAAGCGCTTCGTCGAAGGTCGCCCGGCCGGTCATCGCCGCATCGAGCGTGGCCAGCTGCTCGACCGGATTCGCCAGCGGCGCGCGCCGCGACGAGAGAGTGGACGTCACATCCCCACCTTGGCGGCGTGCTCCTTCATCTGCATTCCGTGGACGAGCGACGCGCCGCCGCGGATGGCGCAGGCCACGTGCACGGCCTCCGTCATCTGCTCGACGTCGGAGCCTTTCTGCAGGCACTCGGTGGTGTATGCATCGATGCAGTACGGGCACTGCACCGTGTGCGCGACGGCCAGCGCGATGAGCGCCTTCTCGCGCTCGGTCAGCGCGCCTGCGGCAAAGACGGCCGAGTAGTACTCGAAGAACTTCTTACCCAGTTCGGGCGCGCCTTCGGAGATGGTTCCAAACGCTTTGAGATGGTCGGGGGCGTAGTAGTGGTCTGACACGGAGTCTCCTTACGAACGCGCTTCCTGCGCGTCGACGACGGCAATCGCGGCCATGTTGACGATGTCGCTGACGTCGACGCCGCGCTGGAGCACGTGCACCGGCTTGGACATGCCTTGCAGGATCGGGCCGATCGCTTCCGCGCCGCCGAGGCGCCAGAGAAGTTTGTAGGCGGCATTGGCGGCGTCGAGATTAGGGAAGATCAGCACGTTCGCATCGCCCTGAATCGCGCTCCACGGATAGTCGGCGCCGGCGATGTGCGGTTCCACCGCGGCGTCGGCCTGCATCTCGCCTTCGATGATGAGATCGGGGCGCTGCTGTTTCACAAGCTCCACCGCCCTGGCCGCCTTCTCCGCCTCGGGATGCTGCGTCGAGCCGAAGTTGGAGAACGAAATCATGGCGATGCGCGGTTCGATGTTGAACCGCCGCGCCGTCTCCGCCGTCAGGATCGCGATCTCCGCGAGATCCTCGGCCGTCGGATCGATGATCACGGTCGTATCGGCGAGAACGAGCATCCGCCCCTTGAACATCAGCAGGTAGGCGCCCGAAACTTTCTTCACGCCCGTGCGCGTCTTGATGATCTGCAGCGCCGGCTTGATCGTGGCGGGGTAGTACGCGCGCAGGCCGGCGATGACGCCGTCCGCATCGCCCGCTTCGACCATCATCATGGCGAAGTAGTTGCGACTGTTGAGAATGCGATAGCCGTCGGCGACCGTCACGCCATGCCGCCGGCGGATCTCGGCGAAACGATGCACGTACTGATCGCGTTGGGCGCAGCGTTCGACGTCGATGATCGTGACTTTCGATTCGTCGACGTGATGCTTCTGCAGCAGCGGCGCGACGACTTCGCGCTTGACGAGCAGGATCGGATGCGCGAGTCCTTCGTCGATCAGGATCTTCGCGGCGCGGATGATTTTTTCCTGATCGCCTTCGGGGAAAACGATCCGCTTCGGATCGCGTTTGGCGCGGTCGTAGACGCCGTGCATCATGCCGCGCGCGCGGCCGAGGAGCTGCTCGAGTCGGCGGCGGTAGGCGTCGTAATCGGTGATCGGTTCCTGCGCCACGCCGGTTTCCGCAGCAGCGCGCGCGACGGCGACGGGGACGTTGAGCAGGACGCGCGAGTCGAACGGCTTCGGGATGAGGTATTCGCGTCCGAAGGTGAACTTCGAACTGCTGTACGCGCGCAGCACGTTGTCCGGCACTTCTTCCTTCGCCAATTCCGCCAGCGCGAGCGAGGCGGCGAGCTTCATCTCGTCGTTGATGGTCGTGGCGCGGCAATCGAGCGCGCCGCGGAAGATGAACGGAAATCCGAGGACGTTGTTGACCTGGTTCGGGTAGTCGGAGCGGCCGGTAGCCATGATGACGTCGGGCCGCGCGGCGACGGCGTCGTCGTACGGAATCTCGGGATCGGGATTGGCCATGGCAAAGACGATCGGGTTCTCCGCCATCGCCTGGATCATGTGCGGCTTGACGATGCCGCCGACGGAAAGGCCGACGAACACGTCCGCACCTTCGAGCGCCTCGGTGAGCGTCCGCCGCGTCGTCTCGGCCGCAAACTCTTCCTTGTACGGCGTCATGTCGATCGTGCGGCCTTTGTAGATCACGCCCTTGCTGTCGGTGAGGATCACGTTCTCTTTGCGCAATCCCATCTTGATGTAGAGCCGCAGGCAAGCCATGGCCGCGGCGCCGGCGCCGGAGATGACGATCCTGACGTCGGCGATGTCTTTGCCGGCCACCTCCAGCGCGTTCTTCAGCGCGGCGGCGGAGATGATGGCCGTGCCGTGCTGGTCGTCGTGAAAGACGGGGATCTTCATCACCGCCTTGAGCCGCTCCTCGATCTCGAAGCACTCCGGCGCGGCGATGTCTTCGAGGTTGATGCCGCCAAAGGTCGGTTCCATGATCCTGACCGCGTTGATGAAGGCCTCGGTGTCGCGCGTGTCGAGCTCGAGATCGAAGACGTCGATGTCGGCGAAGCGCTTGAAGAGAACGGCCTTCCCTTCCATCACCGGCTTGCCGGCAGCAGCGCCGATGTTGCCGAGCCCGAGCACGGCGGTGCCGTTGGAGATGACGGCGACGAGGTTGCCTTTGTTCGTGTACTTGTAGACGTCGCCCGGCTCGCGCGCGATCTCGAGGCACGGCTTGGCCACGCCGGGGGTGTAGGCGAGGGCAAGGTCGCGCTGCGTCGCGGTGGGTTTGGTAGGGACGACTTCCGTTTTTCCGGGACGCCCGCCCGAGTGGTACTCGAGGGCGTCATCGCGGTCGTTGTCTGGCATGGGCGCGGAGTCTATCAAGGAGATCACCACAGAGACACAGAGAGCACAGAGAAGAAACTCTGTGTCCTCTGTGCCTCTGTGGTGATTTGCTTTAGGAACTTCGATAGACCTCAATCAATCGCGCGGCCGCTTGCCCGTATCCGAAGTTCTGCGATTGCTCGTATGCGCTTCGTCGAAGGTTCGCGAGATCGTTCGATGCGGCGATCACGTTCGCCGCGGCGGATTCCGGCGATGACTCCTCGGCGACCAGACGCGGGCCGAGATCGCCGAGGAGTGCCGGGATTCCTTCGATGGGGAATGTCACCGGCGCGATGCCGCAGGCCATCGCTTCGAGGACGGCGCGGTGGCCTTCGTCGGAGCCGCGTGCGGTGAAGAGGAGGATGTCGGCGGCGCGGTAGTGCTCCGCGAGATCGTCTTCGTGATAGCCGGCCCAGATCGGATCGACGTTCAGCTCGCGCGCGAGCGCTTCTAGCGCGGGACGATGTTCGCCGTGCCCGATGATCATCAGCCGCGCGGCCGGCAGATCGCCTTTCACGAACGCGTACGTTCGCAGCACGTCTTCGAAGCCGCGCCCTTTCGACAGCTTGCCGATCGCGACGAGCAGCAGTTCGTCGCTGTCGATGCCGTAGCGATCGCGAACATCAGCACCGGTCGGCGCGAATTGGCGATGGTCAAGCGGCGGCGGCGTGAAGACCGGATTCCGTCCGCGGATCACTGGCGCGTCGACGAACGAATCGTTGATCACGCAGAGCCGCTCCGAGCGGGCGATCAGCCATCGCGTCAGCAGATCGCCGCGCAGCACGCGCCGCGCGTGAAACGTTCGCACAACCTTCGTCCGCGTTCCGCGCGTTGCGACAACGGCCAGCCAGTGGTCGTACGTCAGATGCGCGTGGACGACTTCAAAGCGGTGATGATCGACCAGCCGCGCGATCGAATTCACCGTCCGCGCGAACGAAAACGGGTTCTGGGCCTTGGCGATGATCGGGTGCGCAAAATCGTGATGGGCGAGCTTCTGCTGCAGTTTGTAGCCACCCACATACGCGTAATGCGCGTCGATGCCCGCCTCCCGCAGCGCCTCGGTTTCGGCGAATGCGGGGGCGGCGGCGCCGGTCCATCGATTGCCAGCGGCGAGGTGCAGAACCTTCATTCGCCGCGATGGTACACTCCGCGCCGCCATGGCAATCCAGCCTCAGCTCCTCGAAATCCTGGCCTGCCCGATCTGCAAAAAAGAGGTCCGGCCGGTGCCGCTGTCCGAGGCGCGGCGGGCCACGGTGCGCGACAAGTTCCGCGACAAAATGCGCGGCGAAGAGCTGGTCGTCGAAGACGGCCTGCAGTGCGTCAAGTGCCACCGCGTCTACCCGATCGTCAGCGACATCCCGGTCATGCTCGTCGACGAAGCATTCGAAGAAGCGTGACGCGTGTTTCTCGCGCGACGTCTCGGCCTTCCTGAAGAGACGCCTCAGCCGGTCGCGCTGGCGGTGCTCTTCTACGTCGGCCAACTTTTCTGCCAGGGATGGGTGGCGTCGTCGGAGTGCTTCGCGTTCCTGACGATGGCGATGGTTGGGTATTGCCTCTACCGTCGCCTGTTCACGCCGTCGTTTCACATCATCTATGTACCGCTGGCGATGTACGGAGCCGTTTCGACGTTGTCCGCGCTCTTTGCCGAGCGGCGCATCCATTCATTCGGGGAGATCGCGCTCTGGGGAAAGATTCTGCTCTTTCCGGCAGCGCTAATTCTGCTCCGCAACGTACCAATCAGCCGCTACACCGCGATGAAGATGTTTTTCATATTCGGGATCTTCACGGCGGGGTATGGGTTAGTGCAATATATTGCACTTTACGGTCATCACGATCTTGAACATCGCATCACCGGGCAATCCGCGCATGTAATGACGTTGTCGGGGCTTCTCCTTCCCGCCTCGCTCGTTTTCCTCGTCCTCTGGATTCACAATTTGCGCAGTATTGTGCTCATGATCGGTGTCGTGATGACGCATCTCGCCCTGCTGCTCACGTACACGCGCAGCGCGTGGCTGGGATGGGTCGTCGGCGTGGCGATCCTGCTCATTCTGAAATGGCCGAAGGCATTGGCGTGGGTGGTTCCGGTGGCGATCCTGGCGATCAGCTTGGCGCCGCTGCCGTTTTTCAGCCGCGTGATCTCGAGCTTCGACATCAAGCAGTCGTCGAATCTCGATCGGATTCGGATGGCCGAGGCCGGCGTCGAGATCATCAAGGACTACCCGCTCCTCGGCGTGGGACCCGCGAACGTGAAAGAGGTCTATCCCCTTTACCGCAAGCACGATGCGCCACGATTCCGGATTCCGCACCTTCACAACAACGTCATTCAGCTTTGGGCGGAGCGAGGCGTACTGGCTCTGGTGGCCTATCTTTTCCTGCAGTTCCTTTTCCTGCGCGAATGTGCGCGCGGCTGGGGCGGTCCGTCCGCGAGGTTTGCCGAGATCGGTGTGGCCGTCACCGTGGCCATGGCCGCCGCGGGGATGTTCGAGTTCAACTTCGGCGACACGGAGGTCTTCTGGATTCTGCTCGACATCTTCGCCATCGTGATCGCTTTCATCGAGCGGCCTCTGCCGAATGAACGGGAGGGCGGCTCGGTTCTGGCGGAAACAGGTCCGTAACCTTTAATCCATGGCTGCGTCGAATGAGCGAGATCGGGAGATGAAACACCTGAGCGATCAGGAGTTGATGAGCATCGTTCAGGCGGGTGATTTCTCTCCCGCGTCGGAGATTTACGACCGTTATTCGAGCAGGATTTACAACTTCGCGTACCGCTTCCTGAAAAACAGCGAGGCGGCCGAAGACGCGACCCAGGAAGTCTTCGTCAAGATGCTGAAGCATGCGGGCCAGTTTCATGGTGGGGCAAAACTGTCGACCTGGCTTTTCTCGATCACGGCCAACTGGTGCCGCGATTACCTGAGAAAGGCCGAGAACAGATCGAAGGACGGCGAGGATGTGCTGATCACGTTGCCCGCGCCGGCCGAGCTCTCGCCGGAGCGCCATCTGGAACGCCGCGAAGATGAATTACGGATTCAAAAAGCGCTGACCCTGCTGTCGCCGGATCAGCGCGAAGCCATTCTCCTCTCCCGTTACCAGGGGCTGTCGTATGCCGAGATCGCGCAGATCTCCGGCTGCTCCGAGGGGGCGGTGAAGACGAGAGTGTTCCGCGCCATGGAAGTGCTCAAAAAAGCGCTCACCGGCGATGTCCGTGGAGGAGACCGATGCCTGACTGCGATTCCATGAGAGAGAACATGCCGCTGCTGCTGACCGAGTCGCTCGACCCGGTCCAGCGTGAGCTGACGCATCAGCACATCGAGACGTGCCCGATGTGCGTCGCGGAATGGTCGGCCTACAAGGAGACGTGGCAGATTCTCGACACGCTTCCGGAGCTCGACGTCCCCGCGCGCGTGAAGCAGCGCTTCCTCGCGGAAGTGTCGCCGGCAGCGGTGACGCCGAACGTCGTGCCGTTCCGCCGCCGCGGCGCGGCTCGCTGGCTGGCGCAGGCTGCGGCTGTCGTGATCATCGCCGGTGGCGCGTTCTACGGCGGACATCGCATGACGCCGACCGTCGCCTTGACGCCGACGCCGGCTCAGGTCACAGCGATCCAGCAGGCGATGCCGGCCGCCGCGACCTACTCGATCGCCGAGTCGCGCGTCCTTCCGGCCGCGTCGATCAGCCCGCAGATCGAAGGTCGCCCCGACATCCAGAACGTGCAGTTCACCGACGCCTCGCCGTCCAACAACCAGATCGGCGTCTCCTTCGACATCACGTCGCACGTCACCGTCACCGGCCGGCCGACCGACAAGAGCATGGTCCGCCTGCTGCGCTACGTCCTCGAGAATGAAGACAAGCAGTCGCCGTCGCGCTCGCGCGCCATCGACTGGGTCCGCTCCACCTACTCGCACGTGGGCAATCCCGATCCCGAGATCACCGAGGCGCTGGCGAACGTGCTGCGCACCGAAGACAACCAGGGCGTGCGCATCAAGGCCGCCGACACGCTGCAGTCGATGCAGTCGACGATGACGGACGCCACGCGCGACGCGCTGGTGGAGGCGCTGAAGAACGATCCCAATCCGGCCGTGCGCATCAAGGCGGTCGAGGCGCTGGCCAAGCTGGCCCGCAGCGGCGGCAATCTCGATCCGGACATGGTCGACACGCTGCGTAAAAAGGCGTCGCAGGGCGACGAAAACGTTTACGTCCGCGTCAAGGCGGCGGAGGCACTGGGCAGTATTCAACCCCGATGAAAACAACGGTCCGATCAGTTCTCGCAGTTGCGGTGCTGCTGTCGTCGACGCAGCTCTTCGGCGCGAGCTTCGCCACGAGCAGCCGCGTCGTGCGCGAGTTTCCGGTCGATCCGGCCGGATCGGTGTGGATCGACAATCCCTTCGGCAGCATCGACGTCATCGGCACGGACAGCAACGTCATCTCCGTCACCGCGGAACGGACGCTCACCGCGCCTGATACCGTGACTCTGAAGGAAGCATCCGATGCGGTGGCGTTGAGTTTCGAAGGCGATACGAAAGTGCGCCTGATCCGGACGCTCCTGCCGCCGATGCGCGGCGCGCGCTGGGACGTGCTGGTGAACTACGTGGTGCGCGTTCCACGCGGTGTGAACGTGAAGATCGGCGGCTCGAAGTCGGCCGATCACATTCACGTCTCGAATGTGAACGGCAGCGTGACGATCAACGGTTTCAGCGGCACCGTGATGATGGAAGGCGTCGTCGGAGCGTCGGTCGTGAACATGGTCAACGGCCGGATCATCTACGACTACACGCAGAAGCCGGTAGCGCGCGCGCAGGTGCAGGCGGTCAATGCCGACATCGACATGTGGCTGCCGGCGAATTCGAATTTCGAGTGGGTGGCCAACACGATCAACGGCGACATGCTGTCGACGTTCAACGTGAAAGCGAGAAGCTTCAACGGATCGGTCTTTCACGGCATCGTCGGATCGGGCGGCACGACCATCAATACCGAGTCGATGATGGGCCACGTCGCGGTTCTGGTGAGAGGGTCGAATCTCGCCGATGCGCAATCGATCCGCATCAATGAGCCGAGACATCAGGCCGCGCCCAACGATGTGCTCCGGCAACCGGCGAAGAAAATCCAGATGCCGTTCGTCAACGGCGAGTTCGTATTCGCGGCCTCCGTGGCCGACGTGACGGTCGGCGAAGTGCGCGGCAACGCCCGCGTCGAAACCGGCGCCGGCGAAGTTGAGCTGGGCGCCGTCTTCGGCCAATGCAACGTGACCTCCCTCGGCGGCCCTCTCAACCTCGGCGACATCATGGGCTCTCTCTTCGCCCACACGGGAGCCGGCGACATCATCGTCCGCGCCGCGCGCATGGGCGGCCAGGTGACGACCGACGGCGGCCTGGTGCGCGTGATCTATGCCGGCGGGCCGATGACGCTCCGCTCCGGCGGCGGCGACATCATCGTGCGCCAGTTCTCGGCGTTCATGGACGCGGAAACGTCGTCCGGCGACGTGACGCTCACCGCCGATCCCGCCCAGAAATCGATCAAGGTGACCGCGCGCACGCTGCAGGGCAACATCGTCCTGAATGTGAGCCCGCGCTTCGCCGCCGAGATCGACGCCACAATCCTGACCTCCGATCCCGACATGAACGAGATGCACATCGACTTCAACGGCATCTCCATCCGCCGCGAACAGGTCGGGAACAAGACCAGAATCCGCGCCACCGGCAAGATCAACGGCGGCGGCGAGCGCGTCGAACTCTACGCCGAGGACGGCGACATCCACATCTCCGCCCAGAACATGACGCCGATGCGGCTGGCGAATCCGAAGTAACTGGATGCTGCGAGCGTAGCGCAGGGTTAGCAATACCAGGTACTGCATCTTGCCAAAGCACAGACAGGAGTGTCTGTGCCACACTGGCTCTCGCCAGTACCACCAATCTTCAAAACGGCAGGATCAATGTGGCACAGACACTCTTGTCTGTGCTGCTGATGCTCGCGACGCCTGTGAAATCGACGGGATGACAGGGTTACCGCACCGCGCGCATCTGGTAACCCATCGCGGTAGCCGCAAATCCCGCCTCGGCTAAGTAAGGGCCGAGGTCGGATTTTGACGCTGGCGCGTCGTTGATCTCGGCGATGAGCAGCGCGCGGCGGAAACCATCCGTGACGAGCGAGGCCAGCATCCTCGCGATCTCCTTCGCGGCCGTTCCGCGCATTGGTTCGTCCTCGGGGAGGAAGACGCTGAGCTGTTTTTCGCCGCGGCCGACGTAGGCGGCGAGGAGGCCGTTGACGAGGATTACGCTGGCTCCGGGAACGCGCATCAGGCCGGTCGTGGGCCACTTCAGCAGCGCGCCGTAGGGGTTGGCGGGATCGGTCGCGGCGAGCATCACTGTCTCCGGTTCGTCGGGCTCGTCGCGATAGGAGCGCAGCAGATCGAGCGCGCCGGCGCTGCCGAATTGCGTGGCGCCGAAGCCGGCCACGAAGTAGCCGCGGCGGATGCGGCCCGACTCCTCCATCGCTTTCAGGACCGGATAGATCGCGCTGAAACCGCCGGGCACCGACTCGACCGACGCCGCCTCGCGAACGATGATTCCGTAACGCGCCAGAAGTTGATGCGCGAGCGCGCTGGCGCATTCGGTGGCGCTGCCGCGCGGCGGCGGGAGCAGCGACCAGCGTCCCTGCGTCGATGGCGGCGCAACGCGGCGCGAACGGAACGCCTGCGTTCGCGGCGCCTTCTTCGGGCGGGTGTAAGCGCGCAGCGCGTGGAAGGTGTCGTTCGTGATCACGCCGCGCCAGACCAGGTTCCAGAGCGAGTCAACGACGTCATTGGCGAAGCCGCCGAGCGCGGTTTGAATCTGCGCGAAGAATGAGGCTCCGCTCGCGCGCAGGTGATCGACGATGCGCTGCTCCAACTCGCTCAGCTCCGCCGTCGACGCGTCGTGCAGCAGCGGCAGATGATCGGTGAGGTACAGCGCGATGCGGCCGTCGCGTTCGCCGATCGGCTCGACGCCGGTCCAGACGATCTCGCCGGCGGCGCTGAGCGTGTCGAGGTCGGACGGTTTGTAGCCGTCGATGCGCGCCGCCAGGATTTCCGATTCGAGGATTGAGGCCGGCATCGCTGAGCCCTGCAGCGCTTCGATCACTTCGAGCAGCCCTTCCAGGCCGCGGCGTTTTTTCGTGACGTGCTGCCAGCCGGTGATGAGGCGCGTGTAGGCGGCGGTGTCGACCGGCTCGACTTCCTTGCGCAGCTTGGCCAGCGAGCGCATGCGAATCGATCGCAGCACTTCCACTTCGCACCACTCGCGCTGCGTTCCGCCGGGACGGAACTCCCCTTCGATGAGGCGCCCGCGTTCGACGAAGCGCTCCAGCGATGCGTTCACCACCGCGACGCCGAGGCCGTAGCGCCGCGCCACGTCGGGCGGCGTGAACGGGCCGTGCGTGCGTGCGAAACGGAGCACGAGATCGCCGGCCGGATCGGCCACCGGCTGGAGGTAACGATCGGCGAGGCCTTGCGGAAGCGGGACGCCGAGGGCGTCGCGATAGCGGCTGGCGTCTTCGATGGCGATGAAGCGCTTTTCGCGCGCGATCGAGATTTCGATGACGCGCCGCGCTTTTGCCAGCTCGCGCGTCGCTTCTTTCGCATCGACGAGACTCCGCGCGGCGATTTCGTCGAGCGAGAGATCGCCGAGGCGGAGAAGAAGATCGTGCAGGGCATCGATCGATTTCGCTTTGTGGCGATCGTCGAGATGCTGAAGTTCCAACTCGAGCTGATAGAGCGAGTCGGCGTCGAGCAGCTCGCGTAGCTCCGGCTCGCCGAGGAGCTCGCGAAGCTGGGCCTGATCGATGGCCAGTGCTTGTGCGCGGCGCTCGGCCAGCGGCGCATCGCCGTCGTAGATGAAGTTGGCGACGTAGCGGAAGAGCAGCGAGCCGGCGAACGGCGACGGCTTTTCGGTGTCGGCGACGACGACGCGGATGTTGCGCTGCTGAATTTTCTTCATCGTCGCCACGAGCGCGGGGACGTCGAACACGTCGCGCAGCACTTCGCGGTATGTCTCGAGAATGATCGGGAACGAACCGAAGCGCGACGCCACCTGCAGCAGGTCGTAGGCGCGCTTGCGCTGCTGCCAGAGCGGCGTGCGGCGGTCGGGGCGATAGCGCGGCAGGAGCAGTGCGCGCGCGGCGGCCTCGCGGAACTTGGCCGCGAACATGGAGCTGGCGCCGAGCTGGCGCACGACCAGCTGCTCGATCTCGTCGGCGTCGGGGATGACCAGCTCCGCGCGCGGCGCCGCGTCGGTGTCGGGGAAGCGGACGATGAAGCCGTCGTCGCTCCACATCGTCTCGACGTCGATCTGCAGCTCATTGCGCACCTTCGCCGTCACCGCCATTGCCCACGGCGCGTGAATGCGGCCGCCGAACGGCGTGAGAACGCAGACGCGCCAGTCGCCGAGGTCGTCGAGAACGCGCTCGACGACGATGGTGCGGTCGTCGGGGACCGCGTTCGTGGCGGCCTGCTGATCGTCGAGATACTGCAGAAAGTTCTTCGCGGCGCGTTCGTCGAGATCGTGTTTCGACGTCAGGCGTTTCACCGCAGCGGCGGGCTGCATCGCGCCGAGTTCGCGCACCAGCGCGCCGATGGCCTCACCAAAGGGAACGGTGCGCTCGGCGGCGTCGGCTTTCCAGAACGGCATCTTGCCCGGCTCGCCCGGCGCGGGCGTGACCAGGACGCGGTCGTGCGTGATCTCCTCGATGCGCCACGTCGACGCGCCGAGGAGGAAGGTCTCGCCGACGCGCGACTCGAAGACCATTTCTTCATCGAGCTCGCCGACGCGCGCGCTCTGCATCTTTTCGCCGCCCGCCAGAAAAACGCCGAACAACCCGCGGTCTGGAATCGTGCCGCCGCTGGTGATGGCGATGCGCTTCGCGCCGGGGCGCGGCGTGAGGATGTTCGTGACGCGGTCCCACGTCACGCGGGGCCGCAGCTCGGCGAATTCGTCCGAGGGGTAGAGGCCGGAGAGCATGTCCAGAACGCCGTCGAAGGACGTTCGCGCGAGCTCCGCAAACGGTGCTGCCTGGCGCACGAACGCGAACAGCTCGTCGGCATGCCACGGCTCGACGGCGATTATGGCCACGAGTTGCTGCGCGAGCACGTCGAGCGGATTGCGCGGATAACGCGTCGGCTCGATCGCGCCGCGATGCATGGCATCCGTCACCGCGGCACACGCGAGCAGATCGCCGCGGAACTTCGGGAAGATGATCCCTTCGCTGATCGTCCCGACCTGGTGCGAGGCGCGGCCGATGCGCTGCATGCCGCTGGCGATCGACGGCGGCGCTTCGATCTGGATGACGAGATCGATGGCGCCCATGTCGATGCCGAGCTCCAGCGACGATGTAGCCACGAGCGCCGGAAGGCGTCCTGATTTGAGGTTGTCTTCGATCTCGATCCGTTGGGCGCGCGCGATCGATCCGTGATGCGCCTGGACGAGCACTTCGCCGGCAAGCTCGTTGAGCGCGCCGGCCATCCGTTCGGCAAGCCGCCGCGAGTTGACGAAGATGAGCGTGGAGCGGTGCGCGCGAATGAGCTCCAGCAGCCGCGGATGAATGGCCGGCCAGATCGACGCGCGGACGCCCTGTCCGGCAGGCCCGCTCGGGACTTCGTCGCGCGAATATTCATTGAGCTTGGCCATCTCCTCGACCGGGACTTCGACGTGGAGGGTGAGCTGCTTTTTTTCGCCGGTGTTGACGATGGTAGTTCGCGGGGTGTCGGGTGTCGGGTGTCGGGTGTCGGAGTTGTGGTTTTCCGCTCCAGACAAATACTTCGCAACTTCCTCCAGCGGATTCTGCGTCGCCGACAACCCAATACGTTGCGGCGGCTTGTCCGCCAATCGCGACAAGCGTTCCAGCGACAACGCCAGATGCGCGCCGCGTTTGTTCGGAACGAGCGCGTGGACTTCGTCGACGATGATCGTCTCCACGCCGCGGAGCACCTCGCGCACGTTCGACGTCAGCATCAGGTAGATCGATTCGGGCGTGGTGATCAGGATGTCGGCAGGATCGCGAAGGAATCGCGCCCGATCCGCCGGCGGCGTATCGCCGCTGCGGATGCTGATCGACGGCAGGACGAACTCTTCGCCGCGCTCGGCGGCGAGGTTGGCGATTCCGGTGAGCGGCGCGCGCAGGTTGCGCTCGACGTCGACCGCGAGCGCCTTCAGCGGCGAGATGTAAATCACTCGGCATCGGCGCTCCTTCGGCGGACGCGGCGCGAACATCAGCCGGTCGAGCGCCCAGAGGAACGCGGTCAGCGTTTTGCCGCTGCCGGTGGGAGCGAAGATCAGCGTCCAGTCGCCGCGGGCGATGGCCGGCCAACCCATCGCCTGCGCCTTCGTCGGCGTGTGGAAGACGGAGGTAAACCAGTCGCGCACGGCCGGATGAAACGGCTGCATGGCCTCGCCGGCCGGCTCGTTTTCGTTCCTCTTCAACCTCTCCACCTTCCGGCTGCGCTGGACATTAAGTTCTTCCGCTGCAAGAATAGTCTCCCTCCAGGCGACCACAGACAGCGGGGCGAAAGACAGGGATGCGGCTCAAAGTGCTCGGCGCGTACGGCGCGTCAGACGCTGAACATAATCTGACGGGCTACCTGATCGACGACTGGCTCGCGGTCGATGCCGGGACCCTCACTTCGAAACTATCGTTCTCCCAGCAGGCCCGCATCCAGGCCGTCTTCATCACGCATCCTCATGCAGATCACATACGCGATCTGCCGCACCTCATCCACAACCGCTTCAGCCAGAACGCCGGCCCGCTGACAGTTTTCGCGTCCAAAGACGTGATGCAGCTCCTGGTCGACAATGTCTTCAACGGCATCGTCTGGCCCGATTTCGCCAAACTGATCTCGCCGATTACGAAGGCGCCGGCGGTGATCTACCGTCCGATGACTCCCGGCAAGAAGGTGATGTGCAACAACGTCGGTCTGACCGCCGTGAACGTGCATCACCTGATTCCGGCCGCGGGCGTGATCGTGGAGATGAACGGCCAAGCCATCTCCTTCACCGGCGACACCGGCCCCACCTCGGAGATCTGGAAGCGGACGAACAAGACGCCGAACGTGGTGGCCGTAGTGACAGAAGCTTCGTTTCCCAACGATCAACAATCACTCGCGGATGAGACCGCGCACCTTTCTCCAAACACCTTCGGCGACGAGCTGAAGAAAATCACCGTCGACGCGCCGGTGTACGCCAGCCACCGCAAGATCCCGTTCGAGCGCGACATCGAGTCGCAGATCCGGAACCTGCGCGATCGGCGAGCGAGAGTGCTGCTCGAAAAAAATTACACCCTTTAAACCACAGAGGCACAGAGGTGACAGCGTAAATCCCTCTGTGCCTCTGTGGTTTAACGCTTCTTCCCTTCCGCCCACGCTACCGAGAACCAGAGCGCCGCATCCGGTCGCTGCGACCATTCGCGGTAATCCGCCATGACGCGGTCGAAATCCTCCGCATCGAAGAGGCGCTGGGCGATGATCGTGTCGCGCGCGGTGCGGACGACTCCGGCCATGTTCGCGGTGAGGATCGGGAAGGTCTCCATCCCCGCGCAGCCTCCGAAGAAGACCCAGGTGTTGCGCACCGGATGCGCGCCGGCTTCGTGCAGCAGTTGTACTAACCGCCGTCCGACGTGCGGATCGTTGCCGGCGCGGTCGTAGGCGAGCATGTAGGCGTCCCACAAATCTATCCAGCCGGGCGGCTCGGGCCAGACGCGCAGCACGGCGTGATCGTCGTCGGCGAGAACGATGCGACCGCCCGGTTTCACCGCGCGTACCATCGACTTCACCGCGCGCAGCGGATCGGGGATGTGCTCGAGGAGGAAGCGAGTGTGCGCGACGTCGTACTTTCCCCATTCGTCGTCCAGATCCAGATTGAGCGCGTCGCCGGAGCGAAGTTCGGCGAGTGACGATTCACCATCATTCACAGCGAGGCGCTTCGCTGCGGACAACTGCTCGTCGCTGTATTCGATGCCGACCACGTGTCCGTTCGGCACCGCGCGCGCCATCATGCGCGTGAACTGGCCGAGGCCGGAGCCGAGGTCGAGGATGCGCTCGTTGCCGCGCAGATTCATCTCACGCAGCATCGCGAAGTTGAGCAGTACGTCGTTCATCAGCGACAGGCGCCGCTGCTCGTCGTCATCGGTTCCGTGGATGTAGGTGGACGTCATCGCAATCGTCATTCTGCTACGCTTTTCGGCACCGATGTCAGTCGCGGAAATGCCGGAGACCGTTCGCGGGACGCTGGAGGCGTTCGTCGAATCGGCGAGAGCAACGTTCGGAGACGACCTGCGCTCGGTCGTTCTCTACGGCTCCGCCGCCGAGGGACGTATGCGCACGACCTCGGACGTCAATCTCATCATCGTTCTGCATCGCTTCGATCAGCAGAAAGCGAACGCGCTGCGCGAGCCGTTCCGCGTCGCGCAGGCAGCCATCGATCTCAAGGTCATGTTCCTTCTCGACGCCGAGATCGCCGATGCCGCGCAGGAATTCGCGCAGAAATTTGCCGACATCCGGCGGCGGCACGTGGTTCTCGTCGGCGACGATCCCTTCGCCGCGCTCGACATTCCGCGCGCGGCGCTCGTTCGCCGCGTGCAGCAGGTGCTGCTCAACCTGACGCTGCGCCTGCGCGAGATGTACGTCGAGCGCAGTCTGCGCGAGGAGCAGGCCGCACTCACGCTGGCCGAGGTTGCCGGGCCTCTACGCACCTCGGCAGCGGCGATTCTCGAATTGGAACGGGGAGAGTCGAAGGCGCCGAAGGAAGCGCTGGAAACCGTCGTGCGCGAGTTGGGACGCGAGGATCTGGCGGCGCTTCTGCCGCATCTGTCCGAGGCGCGGGAGCAACGCGCGTTGCCCGCGGGGACGGCGGCGACTCAACTCTTTCTCGCCACCGAGCTGGCCCGCGCCCTTTACGACCGTTCGAAGCGGCTATGAACCCGTTCGATCTGCGCGGACCGCAGTTTCTGGCGTTCTACGCGGCGCTGACGCTGCTGACGTTGCTCGTGATCTGGTGGCTCCGCCGCAGCCGCGAGATGCGATTGAAAACCGTCAGCGGAACCGCGAAGCGGGATCTCGTGCTCGCGCATACGCATCCGGGACTCTCGCAATCGGCGTTCGCCGATCCATACCTGATCGCGTACCTTCGCGGCGGTGCGGCCGAGACGATCCGCACCGCGACGGTGTCGCTCGTCGATCGCGGCCTGCTCACGCTGGAAGGTGAGAAGGTTCGAACGTCATCGGCCGGATCCAGCACCGCGGTGCGCAAGACGATCGAGCGGGCGTTGCTCGAATATTGCGCCGTGGGAGCCGACCCGAGGCGTCTTTACAAGGACTCGAAACTCGTCGAGGCGTGCCGCGAATACGAGCAGCAGCTCGTCCTGCGAAATCTGCTGCCTGACGAAGCGATCAACGCCGATCGCAGAAATGTTTTCCACACCGCGATCGCCGTCCTGATCGCGGTTTCCGTAGTGAAGTTGCTCGTCGCGCTCGCGCGCGGACGGTCAAACGTCCTGTTCCTCATCATTTTCACGGTCGTCGCCGTCGCGGCAGCGCGCGTCGTGGCGTTTCCGCGTCAAACCGCCGCCGGGAAGGCGTTTCTCGAGGAGATTCGCAACCTCTTTTCGGCGCTGAAGCTGCGCGCGGCGCAAATTCGTCCGGGAGGCGCGACGGCGGAGCTGGTGCTGCTCGTGGCCGTCTTCGGAACGGATGCGGTCAAGGGCGGCGATTTCGCCTGGACCAGGCTGCTCTTTCCGCAACCAAGCACCAACAACTCGGGATCGTGCAGTTCGGGATCGTGCGGCTCGGGATGTGGCGGAGGTTGCGGAGGCGGCTGTGGAGGTTGCGGCGGATGAGAGCCGGCTTGGGATGGCGTCCCGAAATCGGCGCGGCGATCCTCGCGCACGCCGATCGAATCGACGTCGTCGAAGTGCTCGCCGAAGAATTCGTGAAGGCAACAGCGAAGGAACGGCGCGCGCTGCGCACCCTGGCTTGCTGCCTCCCCGTCGTCATCCACGCCACGAGCCTCGGCATGGCCTCGACGGAACCGGTTGACGCCGCGCGGCTCGACGCTGTGGCGCGCGTCATCGGCTGGCTGGAGCCGGAGTCGTGGTCTGAGCATCTCGCCTTCGTCCGCGCCGGCGGCGTCGAGATCGGCCACCTCGCGGCACCCCCGCGCAACGATGAGACGCTGGAAGGGTTGATGCGAAACGTCGACACGGCGCGGCGCGTTATCGGCTCGTTGCCGCTGCTGGAAAACGTCGCTACGCTCATCGATCCGCCGTTTTCGGATTATGACGAAGCGCAGTGGCTCGATGCCGTTCTTCGCGCCACCGGCACCGATCTCCTTCTCGATCTTCACAACCTGCACGCGAATGCCGCGAACTTCGGCTTCGATGCGCGCGCGGTCGTCGCGTCGCTCGATCACCGCCGCATCGGAGCGATTCATCTGGCCGGCGGACATCGCATCGAAGGGAATCGCATCCTCGACGATCATCAGCACGCCGTTCCATCCGAAGTCTTCGAACTGCTGGCGATGATCGACACGAGCGATGTCACCGTTATCATCGAACGCGATGGAAACTATCCGCCGTTCGTAGAGCTGCTCATGGAAGTGGAACATGCCCGATCTGCAGCGCTTTCTGGCGCGGCTGTACACGGATGACGCGTTGCGGGCGCGCTTTCTGGCGCAACCGGCAGCGGTGGCCCGCGAGTGCGGATTCGACGACGCGCAAGCGGAGCGGCTGGCCGCCGAAATCGACGCGGAATCGTTGACGCTCGCCGCACGCAGCTTCGCGAAAAAACGCGCGCTCAAGCGATGACGTCGGCGGGATAACCGGCATCGAGCCAGCCATCCAGTCCGCCCGCGAGCGGCCGCACTTTCGTGTATCCCTTGTCGATCAGCATGCGCGCCACACGGGCGGCTGATGCTTCGTTTGGTCACGTGCAATACAGCACGACCTCGGTGTGCGGCGCGAGGTCGCCGAGCTGCGTGGCCACGTCGTCCATGTGCGCGATGATGGCGTTGGGAATCGCGCGCGGATTGTGTTTGCGCGCACCGGTCGTGCGGACGTCGAGCACGATCGGCACCTCGCCGCGGTCGAACATCGCCTTCAATTCGTGAGGCTCGATACGCGCCAGGCGAAGCTGCTTGAGAAAGTGAATCCGCTGCGCCCATTTCACGGCGATCAGCACGGCCAGCAGGCAGCCGATGACGACGAGCGCCCATCCGCCGAGGTTTTCGAGCGCGGCCAGAACGCGGTCGATGGCGCGATGAAAGGCGCGGCCGGCGGCGACGGCAGCTCCGGCCCAGATCAGCGCACCGATGCCGTCGTAGGCGACGAAGGCGAGCGTGCCGCGCCCCGAGGCGCCGGCCAGCGGCGGGGCGACGGTCGAGAATCCTGGGATGAACTTCGCGATCAGCAGCGATTTCAATCCCCACCGCTCGAACCTCGCCTCGGTGTCGCGCACGCAGGAATCCGGCGACAGCGAGATGCGGCAGAGCGTGCGCAGGATTCGATATCCGTAGCGGCGGCCGAGGAGAAACCACATGTAGTCGGCGATGAGCGATGCAGCGATGGCCGCCAGCAGGATGTTCGTCGACGACATCTTCCCGTCGCGCGACAACGCCCCCGCCACGATCAGCGCCGGAACTGCCGGAACCGGCGCGCCGAGCTGTTCCAGCAGCACGTTGATGAAAATCAACGAGACGCCGTAGACGAGAACGTAGTGGACGAGCGAGTGCACGCGTGAATGGTACTGGAGCGTGAATGCGCACGTCGGATATCGGTTGATTGGCAGCGAACGGCGTTGCATGGCTGCCGCGTAGCGGCAAAAGAGGGTAGCGAGGGGTGTGCGAGCGAAGCGAGCCACCCCTCGAAAGGCGACGCGTCTTTGATTTCGTGCCGCGTAGCGGCACAAGATTTCTGGTGCCGCTGACGCGGCACAAAATCCTCGCGCAATCCCCAATCGAGGGGTGGCTCGCTTCGCTCGCACACCCCTCGCTACCCTCTGTAGCCGCTCACGCGGCGAATCCAGAAACGCCACGCCGCAATTCCGAACCTAACCAAACTTGCCGCTTCCAGTCTAAGGTTCCGACGATGGAGATGACGACCGACCTTGCCGTGGTGAGCCGGGCCCGATCCGGCGATGCCGATGCGTTCCGGCAACTGGTCGAGCGTCATTCCAAACCGATGTTTCGAGTGGCCTATCGCATGACTGGAAATGAACATGATGCCGACGACGTGGTGCAGGAGACTTTCCTCCGCGCGTACAAGCAGCTCCGCCATTTCGAAGAGCGCGCGAACTTCGGCACGTGGCTGCACCGCATCGCCGTCAACTGTTCGCTCGATCTGCTGCGGGCCCGCGGACGAGCCGACAAGCATTACGGCGGCGATCCCGAATCGGCCGAGCTGGCGGGCGCGGCTGCGGCGCGGACGGATGCGCAACAGGATCGTCTGCTGATGTCCGCCGACCTGCAGAAGCACGTCGCCGCGGCCATGGAACGTCTGAGCAGCAACGAGCGGACGGCCTTCGTCCTCCGCCACTTCGAAGGAATGCCGGTCGAAGAGATCGGAAAAACACTGGGCATTCAGGTCAATGCCGCAAAACACACGATCTTCCGCGCCGTGCGCAAATTGCGCGAGGCGCTGGAGCCGATTGTGAGGTCGACACCATGCAACACCTAACAGAAGAACAGCTTGTTTCGCACTACTACCACGACGGCGATGCGCCGTTCGCGCCGCAGCACCTCACCGAGTGCGACGAATGCCGCGCGCAGTTCGACACGCTCTGCGGCGTCCTCACGCTCGTCGATCAGCTTCCCATCCCCGAGCGCGGCGACGCATACGGCGACGAAGTCTGGACGCGCCTGCGCTGGAAGCTCGGCAGCAATCGCCGCCGCTCCGTCTACGGCTGGATGTCGATCGCCGCGGCGCTCGTGGTCGCGTTCATCGGCGGCATCCTCTGGCACGCGCGAACGCAGCAGACCGTGACGCCCCAGACGGTCGTCGCGCACAACGCGCCGCCCGTTGCTCCTGCCGCGCAGCCCGCGGCAATCGCATCCGCATCGAAAGATCGTCTTCTTCTCGTCGTCGTCAGCGATCACCTCGACAGCTCCGAACGGATGCTGCTCGAGATCTCGAACGCCGACGCGAAACATCCGCTCGATGTCGCGTCGGAAAGCAAACGCGCCGGCGAGCTCGTCGCATCGAATCGCATCTACCGGCAAACGGCCACGCGGAGGGGCGAGACGCGTATCGCTTCGCTGCTGTCGGATCTGGAACCGGTTCTCGTCGAGCTGTCGCATGCAGGCTCGACTCTCTCGCCCGACGAAATCGCCGCACTGCAGAAGCGGATCGATTCGAAAGGTCTCCTCTTCAAAGTGCGCGTGGTCAGCGCACAAGTGGGCGGCCACGAAGCCCCCGCCACAGTCCCGCAGAAAGGAATGGATTCATTATGAAAACGAAATTGATCTACACGCTCGCCGCCGCGTTGGTCGCACTCGCGCCGGCCGTGCGCGCGAACTGGAACGTTTCGCCCGAGCAACGCGCAATCGCGGTCGCCGTATCGGACGACGATGACAACGACGATCGCGAAAAAGACCGCAAGGAACGCGACAAGGAACGCGCTGAGGCCAAGGCAGACAAAGAGGAAGACCTCTACGACGCCGGCACCGATGCGCTCGATGATCACGAATGGCGCCGCGCAGCGTCGGCCTTCAGCAAAGTGGCCGAGATGCGCATGCAGCACGCCGACGCCGCGCTCTACTGGCTCGCGTATGCGCAAGGCAAGATGGGCGCGCGTTCCGAGGCGCTGTCGACGCTGCTGCAACTTCAGAAGTCGTATCCGAAGTCGAAATGGGTCGAGGACGGCAAGACGCTCGAAGTCGAAATCCGTCAGTCGGCCGGCCAGCAGATCGAGCCGGAGCACGTCGACGATGAAGACGTGAAGCTGATGGCTATCAACGGCCTGATGAACAGCGATCCCGAGCGCGCCATCCCGATCCTGGAAGGCATCATCAACGGCCACCAGCCTGCGAAGCTGAAGGAGCGCGCGCTGTTCGTGCTCAGCCAGTCCGGATCGCAGCGCGCCTTCGACATCGTCGTGAAAACGGCGAAAACGGGCCCTCCCGATCTTCGGCAGCGCGCCGTGCGCACCCTCGGCATCCTCGGCGGCGAGCGCAGCCGCGGCGTGCTCACTGACATCTACAACTCGACGAACGACATCGAGGTGAAGAAGTCGGTGTTGAAGTCGTACATGATCGCCGGCGACCGCACGCGTCTCCTCGCGCTCGCGAAAGGGGAATCGAACGCGGAGTTGCGCGCCGATGCGGTCATGCAACTCGGCGTGATCGGCGCGCGCAACGAACTGACGGAGTTGTACGGCAGCGAGCCCTCGGTCGAAGTGCGCAAGAAAATCCTGCAGGCGATGTTCATCGGCGGCAATTCCGAGAAGCTGGCCGAAATCGCGCGCAACGAGAAGGTGCTCGACCTCAAAGTCACCGCCATCCGCAACCTCGGCCTCCTCGGCGGCGGCCGAACAGGCGACCTTCTCCTCTCGCTTTACGCCAACGATTCGCGCCCCGAGGTCCGCAAGGCCGTGATCAACGCCCTCTTCATCCAGGGCAACGCCAAGACGCTGGTCAACCTCGCGCGAAACGAAAAGGATCCCGAGACGAAGCACGAGATCATCCAGAAGCTCTCCGTGATGCGCTCGAAAGACGCGACGGATTACCTGATGGAGTTTTTGAAGTAGGTGTCATCCAGAGCCGCCGGAGCTGCAGAGCGCGAAGCGCGAAGCAGCGCAGGACGGCGAAGGATCCCCGGCCGCCAGCCACCGCCCACACGGGTTACCAGCCGGGGATTCTTCGACCGTCCTCCGCCACTTCGCGCTTCGCGCTATGTGGCTACGGCGGCTCAGAATGACAGCGCAAACAACCAGCACAGCAGCAGCACGATCGGCGCGTGAAAAAGCAGTTGCAGGATCGAGTAACCCGCCAGGTCGCGCGCGCGGACGCCGAGAATGCCCATGAGCGGCAGCATCCAGAAGGGGTTGATCAGGTTCGGGAGTGCCTCGGCGGCGTTGTAGATCTGCACGGTCCAACCGAGGTGCTCGCCCCACTGCCGCGCGGCGGCCATCACGTACGGCGCTTCCACGATCCACTTGCCGCCGCCTGACGGAACGAATATGCCGAGGATCGCGGAGTAGATCGCGACCACGATCGGAAACGTCGTCTTCGTGGTGATGCCGACGAAAACATGCGCGAGCTGCGCGGCGATCGGCGTCTTCGAAATCATCCCGAAGATCCCGCCGTAAAACGGGAACTGGATCAGCACGCCCGCCGTGGCCGGCACCGACTTCGTCACCGCGCGCAGAAATGATCGCGGACGCCAATGCATGAGCAGGCCGGTGGCGATGAAGAAGAAGTTGAAGTTGTTGAGATCGAGCGCGGCGATGCCGCCTTTGTCGCGGAACTGGGTGATGAGAAACCAGAACATCAGCAGCGCGATGACGATGTTGAGGACCGGGCTGTTTTCGAATCGTTCGGCGGGTGTCGCAGCGGCAATCTCTGCCACGTCATCGTCGCGAAACTCGATCCCCATCATCTTCGCGGTCCGCGCTTCCCCCTCGCGCGGCGCGGAAACGTACGCGACGATCACCGACACGATCACCAGCACCGCGGCCATGGCCATGCTCTGCGGCAGAAAGATCGTCTGCGTCAGCGGGATCACGCCGGTGATCGGCAGCAGCGACGCCGGAATCGCCAACTTCGTCGCCTGCAGCAGCGCGGCCGATGACGACAGCCCGAGCGCCCAGACGCTGCCGAGGCCGAGGTATGCCGCGGCGCCGATGGCGCGATAGTCGACGTCGATGCGTTTGACGATCTCGCGCACAAGCAGGCCGGTGAAAATGAGCGACAACCCCCACGACAGCAGCGACGAGAGCATCGCGAACGCCGCCACGAACGCCACCGCGCCTCGCGCCGTTTTCGGAATCGCAGCCAGCCAGCGCGTCAGCCGCGCGATCGGCGGCGACGACGCGACCACGAATCCGCCCACGATCACCATGGCCATCTGCATGGTGAAGTTCACCAGCGACCAGAAGCCGTTCCCGAACTCCGTGGCCATCGTCACCGGCTTGACGCCGGCGAACATTCCTCCGATGAACACGAGCACGATCGCCGCAAGCGCGAAAACGAACGCGTCCGGAAACCAGCGTTCGCAAACGTCCGCGATGCGCGAACCGGCGCGCGCGAGGAGGGGCGGGCGAGGCATTCGCGATTGTAATCACGTCGGGGAGGCCGGCTTCGACGCCGGCCTCCTGTTTCATGACGCGCTACCAGAGAACGCGCAGGCCGAGTTGCATCTGACGCGGTTCGCCGACGCCGCTCTGCACGGTGCCGTCGAAGTTGAAGATCAGGTTCGTGACTTCGGGCCGGTGAAAGTTCTTGCTGTTGAAAAGATTGAAGACGTCGATGGCCGGCTGGACTTTGTACTTGCCGAACGGAAAGTCCTTGGTCAGGCGGAAATCGAGCGACGAGAACACGTTGTCCTTGCGGCCGAGGTTGCGCTGCGTGACTGAACCGTCGGGATTGATGCGGTCCTGCGGCGTTTGCGCGGTGGCGTTGAATCGCGGATTGCCGAACGAATCCTTGCCGCAGAAGGCATCGCTCACGACACAAGAGAGCGATTTCGGCTGCGCCGAGCGGTAGGAGTAGCGGACGTTCAAGTCGATTCCCATCGGAGCGTTCCAGAGAAGCCAACTGTTCAGGCGGTGACGCTGATCGCGATCGGAATAGCCGTATTCGGCGGCCAGGTCGGTGATCTTGGCGTAGCGGAAGGAGAACGGATCGCGCTCGTTGTCGTCGTCCGACTTGTCCTTCGAGTACGTGTAGTTCACCTCGTAGGCGAAATTGTTCGACGGCCGCTTATTGATGCCGAGGGTGATGCCGTTGTAGAGGCTCTTGGCCGTCGACTCGATCGTGGTGAGTGTGCCGATTCCGTTTGCTCCGCCGGCGCCGAGGCCGGTCGACCACGGGGATCCGAGGAGCGGATCGTTGCGGTTGGTGAAGCGCGTGATGTGCTCTCCCTTCGCGTAGTTGTACTTCACCAGGAAGCCGTAGTCCTTCACGAACTCCTGCTCCCACGAGATGCTGGCCAACTTCGTCCGTGGATTCTCGAAGTTCTTGTCGAACACGAAGACGTCGGGATCGAACGGCGAGCCGACCTGCGACTGCGGAATGATGTTCGGGTACGCCGGCACGGGACCGAGAATCGACGTCAGCGCGCTGTTGCGAAAGATGGTCTGACCGCGCGATCCATTCGTGGAACGCGACGATGCCAGCGTCAGTCCGGGAACGCGCCCGTACTGGATGCCGGCGTTCGCCCGCAGCACTTGTTTGCCATCGCCGCGAGGATCCCAGGCCAGGCCGAGCCGCGGCTGCCACATCTTGCGATCGCTCGGGATTCTGCCGTTCGACGGGAACTCCTGCCCCTTGGATGTCTTGCCGATGAATCCGGCGTAGAAAACCTGATCGGGCGGCGTGATGGGATCGGGCTCGATCTCCGCCTCCCAACGCAATCCGTAATGCACGTTGAGGTGCGGCGTAGCCTGCCATGAGTCCTGCACGAAGACGGCGGGCTCGGTCTGCGGAATGCTCTGGGTGCCGGCTTCCTCCACGCTGATGTTGCCGACGCCGGCCTGTTGCAGGTAGAGCAGCACCGGGCCGGTGATGTCAAAGCCCTTCGGGCAGACGCCGTCAATCGAAAAGGTGGATTTTTTGTTAATCGCGTCGAAGCACTCGACGTACTTCGGATTCTTCACGTAATTGAGGAAACCGTCGACCGAGCTGAAGATGTAGCGGCCGTTGGCGAATCCGACAAACGTCTGCACCGAGTTCACGCGATTGAACTCCAGGCCGGCCTTGATGTCGTGCGCGCCGCGCAGGAAGCTGACGTTTTCGTTGAACTGCACGCGCGTGTCGTAGTACTTGACCGGAATGAAGAACGGCTCGCCGAAGCGATAGCTCTTCGCGAAATCGAAGGCCGTATCGGGCAGCGGCCGGCTCTGGCCGGCGATCAGCGGCCCGTTGTAGGGACGCGGCCGGTTTTCTTTGGCGAACTGGAAGCGGAACTCGTTGAGCAGCGATGTCTGCAGCGTCGAGGTAAGGCCGCCGACGATGGCGTTCGAGGAGTCTTTCTCGATCGCGTTCGCGCTGCGCCCCCACGAATCGACGTCGAACGTGCCGTTGGCCTGCTGCGACCACGTGTAGTTGTAGCGGAGGTTGGCCAGGTGCTTCGCGGAGGCGTTCCAGTCGAGTTTCGCCAGGAGCACGCGCGCATCGTTCGTGTGCTCGATCGAGCCGTTCTCGTTCGGACTGCCCAGCGCGGCCAGAGCGTCGACGACGCGCTGCTCGATGCGGCCCGGATTTGTCTGCTTCGTCGTCGTTGCCTTCTGATAGTCGAAGGCTCCGAAGTAGAACAGCCGGTCGCGCTGCAGAGGTCCGCCGAACGTGAAGCCGGCCTGCGTCTGCTTCGAGGGAAACTTCGGAGAGGTCGTCCCGTCGGGATTCTTCGGCTGGCTGCTCAGCGAGTCGTTCTTGAAGGTGACGTGCGCCGTTCCATTCAAGTCGTTCGTTCCCGACTTCGTGACGACGTTGACGAAGCCCGACATCGATCGGCCGAACTCCGCATTCGCGCCGTCGGCGATGACGACCATCTCTTTCACCGCATCGAGATTGAAGGTGAACGGAGGCCTCTGTCCGCCGCGCTGCTCGCCGAAGAACGGATTGTTGAAGTCGGCGCCGTCGACGGAGACGTTGTTGGAGATGCCTTTCTGGCCATTGATCGACAGCTCGTCGCCGTCCGGACCCTGGACGATGGTGACGCCCGGCGTCAACTTGGTGAACTCGAGGAAGTTGCGGCCGTTGTTCGGCAAGCCTTCCACTGCCTTCTGGTCAATGCGCGTGGCTCCTTCCGTCCGCGCCGTCTCGATCAGCGGTGGCGCCGCGGTCACTACGATCTCCTCGGCGGCCGTGGCCTGCTTCAGCGCAATGTTCACGGTCAGCGTCTGGCCAACGCCGAGGTCGAGACCTTTTTGCACGACGGTGGCAAAGCCCTGAAGCGTCGCCGTGACCTGATAGGGACCGAGCGGCAGAAGCACCGCCCGAAAACGGCCCGCCGCATCGGTGACGACGATCATCTCGTAGCCGGTGGCGAGGTTCTTCACGGTGATCGTGACGCCGGGAACCGCGGCGCCGCTGGCATCGACGACCGTTCCTTCGATGACGCCGGTCGTGGCCTGCGATTGCGCGGCGAGGGGAAGGGCAACCAGGAGGAGGGAGAGCGCGAGGAGCACGAAGGACAGACGACGCATACAGGTCTCCTTTTCGTTCGCGTGCGGTGAGAGAGTTGTGGGCAGAATAGTTCCGTACGTCTGCGTTTTCAAATCGCCGGTACATTTACGGGATGCCTGAAGGCGACAGCATCTATCGCGCGGCGCAGGCGCTGCATCGCGCGCTGGCCGGAAACACGGTGACGTCGTTCGAAACCGTGCTGCCGAAACTGGCGCGCGTCGACGAAGACGCGCCGGTGACGGGACGCACGATCGAGCGCGTGACCTCGGCCGGCAAGAACCTGATCATCGAGTTCTCCGGCGATCTCCATCTCCATACGCACATGAAGATGAACGGGAGCTGGCACATCTACCGTCCAGGCGAGCGCTGGAAGCGTCCACGCCGCGACATGCGCATCGTGATCGGCACCCCCGAATACGTCGCCGTCGCGTTCACCGTTCCGGTGGCCGAGTTTCACACCAGCCGCAGCCTCACCCGCGACAACGATCTCCGCCTCATAGGCCCCGACCTCCTCGGCGCGACCTTCGACCGTGATGAAGCGCTGCGACGGATTCGCGCGCGTCCTGACGAAGAGATCGCGAATGTGCTCCTCAATCAGCGCGTCCTGGCCGGTATCGGCAACATCTGGAAATCGGAATCGCTCTTCTGCGCCGGCGTCGATCCGTTTCACCACGTCGCCGATCTCGACGAGACGCAACTCGAACGCATCGTCGACTGCGCATACAAACTTCTTAGACGCAGCGCCGCCGGCCGTTCGGAGTTCTCCGTCTACAGCCGCGGCGGCGATCCGTGCCGAAGGTGCGGGACGCCGATTCGGTACCGCAAACAGGGCGTCGACGCGCGGGGGACGTACTGGTGCCCAAAGTGCCAGGTGTAAGTCGCCCACAGACTGCCGCGGGGCGGCGTCAGAGGGTAGCGAGGGGTGCGAGCAGCTTCATCGCGAGCACCCCTCGAAACGAGAGTCGAGAACGAAGTGTGCCGCGTCAGCGGCACTGGATGGAGTGTCACATTTTTCAAGTGCCGCTGACGCGGCACGAATCCTGGAGCGCGTCAACACTCGAGGGGTGTTCGCTTCGCTCTCACCCCTCGCTACCCTCTGAAGCCGCTCCGCGGCGTTGGGGTTACGGGATATATCCGCGGATCGTGCGAACCGTCATCCCGGGCCTCGGCACCTTGACCTCCACCTTGCGATACGCGCGATCCTTTACCGACGTCTGCGCGTTGTAGGCGATCAGGTATTGCGAGCGAAGGTCCTTGTCCAGTTGCGCGTACGTCTCATCGAGCTGCTTGATGTCGCGGATGAAGTAGGCAATGCCGCCGGTCTCCGCGGCCAGCGTCTTCATCTTGTTCGTGCCGCTGGCGTCGAACATGCCGAGGCCGACGCCGATGAAGTACAACGGAACACGCGCCGAGCGGGCGTACGTCAGCATCTCCTCGTACGACGTGCGCGAGGTCGTGTCCTCGCCGTCGGTGAGGATGATCAGCGCCCTGCGGCCCTGCAGCGTGCGGAAGCGATAGAGGCCGGTGACGATGGCGTCGTACAGCGCCGTTCCGCCGCTCGCTTCGGGAATCGCGTTGACCTGCGATTGCAGCGACGACACGTCCGTCACGAACGGCGATGCGGATTTCGCGTCGAACGCAAATCCGGTCACGAACGCGCGGTCGCCGGGGCGCATGATCTTCTTGAAGAACTCCAGCGCGGCCGACTTGGCCTGCTCCATGCGCGGTTTCATGCTGCCGGAATGGTCGATCAGCACGCCCGCCGCGATCGGCAGGTTCGAGGCGTAATTGAACGTGGTGATCTTCTGCGGCTTCCCGTTTTCGAGCACGGTGAAGTCGGCTTCCTTCAAATCGGTGACGGGAAGGCCGCCTTTGTCCGTCACCGTCACCGGCAGTTCCACGAGATTGACTTCGATCTCCTCGGCGAAACGATTGCCGTTCAGGAAGAGCAGATCGCTGGCCTCGTAATTCGTTTCGTCGACCACCGAGGCGCGGACGAAGTCGACGCCCTTCAGTTGCGAATTCGGAATGTTGATCGCGTACGGCGGTCCGCTCCAGTCGATCAGCTTTTTCTGTCCCGCGAAAAACGACGCCGACTTGATCGTGGTCGCCTTCGGATTCTGCACGCTCACTTTGAAATGCGAAACGCCGTCGGGCGTGACGACGCGCGTGATCTTCGCCTCCAGCGGCGTCTCGTGCTCGTTGACGACGAAAGCATCCGCGTCGATGTAGCGGTTCTGCGCGTCGTAGCCGACGGCGCGAACTTCCACGCGTTTCGGCAGCGCGCCGAGGTCGAGCTCCGCGCGGTACGGCGGCGCGTTGCGGGCCATGATGCGCTTGCCGTCGATCCAGAACTCGACGCGCGTCACCGGAGGCTGGACTTCCACTTCGACGATGAACAGGTTCGGCGCGACGTCGCGCCGCGGCGTGACGATCTTCACCGCGCCGCTCGTCTCCGGCACGATGCCCTCGGCCAGAATCGATTCCGCGTCGTCGCCTTCCTTTGCGGTGTACGCCTTGTTCGTTTTTGCGATCGCGAATGTCTGCGTTGCCTTCGCCAGAATCACCGGCGTCTGCTCTTCGAGAGGGACCATCAGCTTCGCGTCGATCTCCGCATCGCCAAGCTGAAGCGTCTGCACCGAGGTCAATGGATTCGGCGTGGAAGGCTCGACCGGAAAACGAAAACGCTTCACCACTGCGCCGTTCTGCGAGATCGAACCGGTGAGCACGAGCGGGACGCCGGACGGCGCATCGGTCGGAATGGTGAAGCGATAGGAGACGCGCGTGACGACGCCGCCCTGCGCAGAATCGCCGAGGGGATCGAGGGTGATGTTGATCTTGCCGTCGGCGGCGAAGAGGGTCGCAGGGAGAAAGAGCAGCGCAGCCAGCGCACGTTTCATCCCGCCATTCTCCACGTACGGCGCAGGCACGGCGATAGAATCTGCCGTTGCCGTATGGCCTTGCCACCGCTTCGTTACCGGGCAGTGCTGTTCGATCTGGACGGAACGCTCGTTGATTCGTATGCGGCGCTTGCCGAGGCCGTCAACTTCGCGCGCCGCGAACACGGCCTGCACGAGTTGAGCGCCGCGCGCATTCGCGACTTCGTCGGCGACGGTCTGGAGACGATGCTTCGCCGCGCGTTCGACGTCGACAAGGTTCCGCGCAGCGTGACGGAGGCGTTCGAGTCGCGCTACGACGAGATCTGCTGCGAGGCGTCGACGATCCTCGGCGACGTCGAGGCGACGCTCGGCACGCTGCACGGCTTCGGCGTGGCGATGGCGGTGTGCACGAACAAGCCGACGTCGTTTTCGAAAAAGATCCTGACCTTTCTGAAGTTGGCGCCGTACTTCCGCGCCATCGTCGGCCCTGACCTTGCCGGAGCGCGCAAGCCGGAAGCGCGGCACGTGCTGCATACGCTGGAGGCGACATCGTGCATGCCGTCCGAGGCGTTGTTCGTCGGCGACATGCCGATCGACGTTCACGCCGCGAGAAACAGCGGGATCGATGTGGCGGTGGTGTCAACCGGATCGTCGACGCCGGAGGCATTGCAGGCGGCGCGGGCGGATCACTATCTGCAGAGGTTCGGCGATCTGGTGAAAGTGGTGACAACCTGTCATTCCGAACCGGCGAAACCCCGGAGGGGTGAAGCGCGGTGAGGAATCCCCGGCCGGTAGCCACAGCGCCGCCCTCCCGCGGTTTCAGCCGGGGATTCCTCGCCGTGCTCTACCCCTCCGGGGTGCCGCCGACTCGGAATGACAGAGGTCTCGCGTGAAGTACCGCTTCGTATTTTTCGACGTCGACTCGACGCTCGTCACGATCGAGGGCATCGACGTTCTCGCCGATGGCAATCGCGAGATCGCGAAACTCACCGATGCCGCGATGAATGGAGAGATCCCGCTCGATCAGGTGTACGCAAAACGGCTGGAGATGATCCGCCCTTCGAAGGAGCGCGTGGAGCGGCTCGGATCGACGTACGTTGCGTCCGTCGTCGACGGCGCGAAAGAAACGATCGCGGCGCTGCAGAACGCTGGCGTCATCGTCCATCTCGTCACCGCCGGCATCGAACAAGCGATCGTGCCGCTCGCGAATGCGCTGAATGTGAACTCGCGCAACGTCCACGCGGTGAAACTCGTGTTCGACGCCAACGGCGAATACAAAGACTTCGATCGCCGCTCATTTCTCACCCGTCCCGGCGGCAAGGAGCTGGTCGTGCGCGACGTCCGCGCGCGCTCGCACGGCAAGGCCGCATTCATCGGTGACGGCGTCAGCGATCTCGAGGCGAAGCCGGCCGTCGATCTCTTCATCGGATTCGGCGGCGTTGTCGTCCGGCCGCGCGTGAAGGAGAATGCGGACCTCTACGTCACGAACCTTAGCGACGTGCTGCCAGATCTCTTATGAGCGACGCCAAATTCTTCGTTCCCGGTCCGACGTGGGTTCGTCCCGAAATCCTGCAGGAGATGACTCGCCCGATGATCGCGCACCGGTCGTCCGAATTCGGCGATCTCTTCAAGCGCGTCGCGGCGAATCTGAAGCCGCTCTTCGGCACGACCGGCGACACCTTCGTCGCCTCGTGCAGCGGCACCGCGCTCCTCGAAGCGGCGCTGACGAACTGTGTGCCGCGCCGTGTGCTCGTGACGACCTCCGGCGCCTTCGCCGAGCGCTGGATGGCCATCGGCGAAAGCCTCGGGCTCGAAGTCGACCAGTTGAACGCGGGATGGGGAAGCGCCGTCGATCCCGAAAAACTCGCCGACCACCTGGCCTCGCGCCGCACGCAGTACGACGCCGTCACGCTCACGCACAACGAGACGTCGACCGGCGTGACAAATGACGTTGCCGCACTGGCGCGCGTAATCCGCGAAGAATCGCCGAACACCCTCATCCTCGTCGACGCCGTTTCATCGCTCGGCGGCATCGAAGTCCGCTTCGACGAGTGGGGACTCGACGTCTGCCTCGCCAGCGTGCAGAAGGGAATCGCGCTGCCGCCCGGCATCACCGTCTTCGCCGTTTCGCCGCGCGCCCTCGCGCAGTGCAAGAAGCGGCCGTACCGCGGTACGTATCTCGATTTCCTCAGCTACAAGAAGCACGCGGACGACGGCAACGTCCCGACCACGCCATCCATCCCGCATTTTTACGCGCTCGGCCGCCAGCTCGACGACATCATCAACGTCGAGACGCTCGACGCGCGGTACAAGCGCCACGAGGCGATGCGCGAGACGACCATCCGCCGCACGGCCGCCTACGCGGAGCTCGCCTCCGATGCCGAGTACGCCTCGGCCACCGTTTCCGCGCTCATTCCGAATCGTCCGCCCGACGAGTTGCGCGCGGCCATGAAAGCACGCGGCTTCACCCTCGGCGGCGGCTACGGCAAATGGAAGCCGACCACCTTCCGCATCGGCCACATGGGCGACATCCAGCTCGCCGACCTCAACGCAATGCTCGACGCGCTCGAAGAGGTGGCGACGTCATGAAAATCCTCGTCACCGACACGCTCGCCGATTCCGGTCTGGCCATCCTCCGCGCGGCGAGCGACATGGAAGTCGACTATCGGCCCGGCCTCAAAGGCGATGCGCTGTTGAAGGCGGTCTCTGAATCCGACGCGCTCATCACGCGCAGCGGGACGGCGGTCACCGAGGAGTTGGTGAATGCGGGCGATCGCTTGCGGATCGTCGGGCGCGCCGGCGTCGGGCTCGACAACGTCGACGTCGATGCCTGCACCGCGCGCGGCATCCTGGTCATCAACGCGCCGACGGCCAACATCATGTCGGCTACCGAGCACACCATGGCCATGCTGCTCGCGCTCTGCCGCAACATCCCCGAGGCGCATGCGAGCGTGAAGCGCGGCGAGTGGAATCGGTCGAAATTCCTCGGCACGGAGCTCGATGGCAAGACACTCGGCATCATCGGCCTCGGGCGCATCGGCACGCGCATCACCACCAGGGCCACTGCTTTCGGGATGCGCGTCATCGCCTACGATCCCTACGTCGCAGCCAGTGTCTTCGAGAAGGCCGGCGCGGAGCGCGTCTCGCTCGACGATCTCCTCGCGCGGGCGGACGTCATTACCGTGCACACGCCCTTGACCGACGAAACGCGCGGCATGATCGGCGCGGGAGAGATGGCGAAGATGAAGGAGGGTGTAATCGTCCTCAACATCGCTCGCGGCGGCATCTACGACGAGCAGTCGCTCGCCGACGCGCTCAACAGCGGCAAGATCGCCGGCGCCGCAATCGACGTGTATGTCGAAGAGCCGCCGAAGGACAATCCGCTGCTGTCGGCGAAGAACATCATCCTTTCGCCGCACATCGGCGCAAATACGATCGAGGCGCAGGACCGCGTGGCCGTGCAGACTTCGGAGATGGTGATCGCCGCGCTGCGCGGATCGATCTTTGTGTCGGCGGTCAATCTGCCGTTCGAAGGGCTGGACGATCCCGATGCGCCGCCGTTCGCCAGCATGGCCGAAAAGCTCGGCCTCTTCGCCGCCCAGATCATCAGCGGTCCGATCACAGGAGCCGCTGTCGAGCTTTGGGGCATCGATGAGCGTCTGACGAAGATCATTTCCGTGGCCGCGCTGAAGGGGATGCTGAACCTGCATCTCGCGGAACCAGTGAACTTCGTCAATGCCGAGCAGATGGCGCAGCAGCGCGGCATCGCGATCAAACCGACCGCGCATCCGAAACCGGTCGACTACGCGAACCTGGTCACTTTCCGTGCGTCGTCCCCGACCGATGAGGTGTGCGTTTCGGCGACGCTGTTCAGCGGAAAAAACCAGCGCATCGTCTCGGTCAACAACTTCCGCGTCGAGTTCAAGCCGGAGGGTTACGTGCTCTACATCATCAATAAGGACGTTCCGGGCGTCGTCGGCAAAGTCGGTACCGCGCTCGGCGACCACGAAATCAACATTGCCGAATACAACCTGGCGCGCAATTCATCGGGCGGGCGCGCCATGGCGATCATCACGGTCGACTCCGCACTTGACCCTGAGGCGATCACCGCTCTGAAAAGCATCAAAGCCGTCGAAGAAGTGAAGCAGGTGAGATTGTGAAACGCTTTTTGTCGTTGCTGCTCTCTGGCTGTCTTCTCTCGTCGTGCGCCACGATCACGAATGGCACTCACGAAGTGGTCTCCGTCGATTCGAATCCGAGCGGCGCGCAAGCGACGATCAAGTGCAACAACAAAATATCGGTGAGCGGCACGACACCGGCGAAACTGACGATTCCGCGCAAAGCGGAGAATTGCCGGGTCACCGTCGCGCAGAACGGCATGAAGACGGAGAGCATGGAAATCGAGCGCGGATTTACATCCTCGTTCTGGCTCAACTTCGTCCCGGCTGCGGGTCTCGGCGTCGGAACCATCGCCGCGTTCACCGGCAACGGTTCGGATGCCGTCATCAGCGGCTTGTTCATCGCCGGCTTCGCGGGAGGCATCGGTTTTCTCGTCGATCGCGTCAGCGGCGCGATGTACGACCACAATCCGAACGTCATCAAAGTCACGCTCCAACCGGAGCACTGACTTCGTGCCTTGCCTTCAAAGCGTTCGCGATTGTTACCATCGAACATCCACTCAACACGGCTACGATGACGTACTCATGCGTTCGCTCGCACTGCTCTTGATCGGCTGCGTTCTTTCTTCGTGCGCCACAATCACCCACGGACGCGATGAAGTCATCAGTGTCGAATCAAGTCCTTCCGGAGCCATCGCCACGATCCGATGCGCCGGCAACATCTCCGCCAGCGGCACGACGCCGGCGCGCCTGACGATTCCGCGCAAAGCCGATGGCTGCAACGTCAACATCGAGATGAGCGGGAGGACGACGCAGAACGTCCAGCTCGAGCGCGGCTTCTCCGCGGCCTACTGGATGAATCTGGCTCCCACTCTGGGACTGCCGGTCTACATGTACTCGGTGGGCCTCTCGGGCAGCGACTCGACCGCTGCCGGATGGCTCATCCTCGGTGTCGCCGGCGCGGCCGGATTGATCGTCGATCGCGTGACCGGCGCGATGTACGACCACGGCCCGCACGTCATCAACGTCACACTCCAGCCGCAGCACTGACTTAGAATCCGTCGCAATGCAGTACCGCGAGCTCGGAAAAACAGGGATCAAAGTCAGCGCAATCGGCTTCGGCGCGTGGGCCATCGGCGGCCCGTCCGAAGCCTCGGGTGCGCCGCTCGGCTGGGGACGCACGACCGATGAAGACTCGCTAGCCGCGATCCGCCGCGCGCGCGACCTCGGCGTCAATTTCTTCGATACCGCCGACAGCTACGGCTTCGGCCGCAGCGAGTCGCTCCTCGGCATCGTGCTTTCGCGCAAACGGCAGGACGTCGTCATCGGCACTAAAGTCGGCGTCGTCCGCACGTCCAGCGGCGAACTGAAGAAAGATTTCTCCAAGCAGCACATCTATGTCGCCGTCGACGGCTCGCTCAAACGCCTGCGCACCGACTACATCGACGTCTACCAGGTCCACAACCCGACCATCGACGACCTCCGCCGCGAAGAGATTCAGGACGCGATGGAGCGCCTGCAGGACGCCGGCAAAATCCGGTTCTGGGGCGTCTCGGTTTTCAATCCCGAGGATGGGCTGGAGGTCGTGAAGCGGAATTGGGGGCACGTGCTGCAGGTGCTCTACAACATCCTGAACCAGGCGCCGGCGACGGAGCTCTTTCCCGCCGCGAACGAAAAGGGCTACGGCATCATCGCCCGCGTTCCGCTCGCCTCGGGTCTGCTCACCGGCAAGTTCCGCAACGACACCGTCTTTCCCGCCGACGACATCCGCCAGAACTTTCTGACGCCGCGCCGGCTGCAGGAGGCACTTCCCCGCGTCGATGAGGTGAAGTCGATCATCGGCGGCACCGCCCGCACGCTGATCGAAGGCGCCCTCCGCTTCGTTCTCGCCAACGACGCCGTCGCCACCGCCATCCCCGGCGCGAAGAACATCCACCAGGTCGAAACGAACGTCACCGCCGGCGATGCCTGGCTCCCCGAGGACGTCGTGCAGAAGCTGCGCACGCGCCTCGGCGATTACAACTTCTACCAGCGCCACAACATCAGGATCTGAGTCGGCACGGCCGACAGCGTTGGTTGCCCAAGGCTCGGCCAACATCGCGTGATGAGCAAAAGACGCGCGATTTTGGGATGAGCGAACGCCTTCCAAACGTTCTCCATACGAATGCCCTCACGCACGATCTCCATTCGCGGGGCGCGGACGCACAACCTCAAGAACGTTTCGGTTGATATCCCGCAACGCCAGCTCACGGTTCTGACCGGTCCGTCCGGTTCGGGGAAGTCGTCGCTCGCGTTCAACACGCTGTACGCCGAGGGGCAGCGGCGGTTCGTGGAGTCGATGTCGACGTACGTGCGGCAGTTCCTGGAGCGCATCGACCGGCCCGACGTCGACGAGATCGACGGGATCCTGCCGGCCATCGCCATCGAGCAGAAGAATACGGTCAAGAACGCGCGATCGACGGTCGCCACGGCCACCGAGCTTGCCGATCACATCCGTCTCTTCATGACCTACGCTGGCGAGACCATCTGTCCCGATTGCCAGGTCACGGTGCGGCGCGAGACGCCGGAGTCGATCACGGCTGCGATTACGTCATCGCTGGAAGGGAAGCGCGTCGTCGTCCTCGCGCCAATCTTTTTCGAGAAGGAAAACCGCGGCGAAGTGCTCACGCAGCTCGTCAAAGCGGGTTTCTACCGCGCCTGGATCGGCGGCGAAGTTCGCGACCTCAACGAAACCGACACGAGCGATTCGACGTCGCTGGAGCTGGTCATCAACCGACTGCGCGTCGATCCCGAGCGCAGCGGCCAGATCACCGAGGCCATCGAGCAGGCCTTCGAGATTTCCAAGGGGAACGTGAATCTGCTCGAGGATGGCGGCGATGGAAACTGGATCAGCCATCGCTTCACGTCGCGCTTCGCCTGCAACAAATGCGGGACAGTTCGTCGAGCCGACGCCGCATCTTTTCTCCTTCAACTCGCCCCTCGGCGCGTGCACGAACTGCCAGGGCTACGGCCGGATCATCGGCATCGACATGGAGAAGGTGATCCCGAACCGCAACTTGCGGCTCGACGAAATGCCGATCGCGCCGTGGAACTCGGCCGGCTACGAGGACTGCTACGACGATCTGAAAAAAGCCGCCACGAAGTACCGCATCCGGCTCGACGTGCCGATCAACGATTTAACCCCCGAGGAGTGGACGCTTCTGCACGAAGGGCGGAGCAAGTGGTACGGGATAAAAGGCTTCTTCGAGTGGCTGGAGACGAAGAAATACAAGATTCACGTTCGCGTGAAGCTGGCCAAGTACCGCAGCTACGAAACGTGTCCGCACTGCCACGGCTCGCGGCTGAAGTCGTCTGCGTCATTCGTCACGTTCCGGGGATTGACGGTCGGCGATCTCTTCGCGATGAACGTGCGCGACGCGCGCCGTTTCTGGGAGTACCTGCCGTTCTCGAAATCGGAAGAGGCGAAGTCCGGCCACCTGCGGCGCGAGATCGTCAACAGGTTGACCTATCTCGATGAGGTCGGGCTTTCGTACCTGACGCTCGATCGCCAGACGCGCACGCTCTCCGGCGGCGAGTCGCAGCGCATCAATCTCGCCGCAGCCCTCGGATCGTCGCTGACGGAAACGATGTACGTGATCGACGAGCCGACCGTCGGCCTGCACGCGCGCGACAGCGAGCGGCTGCTGGCGGTGCTCAAGCGCCTGCGCAATGCGGGGAACACGGTCATCGTGGTCGAACACGATCCGACGATCATCGCCGGCGCCGATCAGACGATTGAGCTAGGACCGGGCGCGGGTGAGTACGGCGGTTCGGTGTTGTACGTCGGACCACCGCGGGCGATTGAGATTCCCGAGGCGGTTGCAGACGAACCGTCGTCACTCAGCGACAGCTTCGGCGCGATCACCATTCGCGGCGCGAAAGAACACAACCTCAAGAACATCGACGTCACCATCCCGCTCGGCAAGTTCGTCGCCGTCACCGGCGTCTCCGGCTCGGGCAAGTCGACGCTGATCAGCAACTGCCTTTACAACCGCTACCAGCGCGACGTCCGCGGCGCGACCGGTCTCGACGTCGGTGCGTCGACGCTCGAAGGCGTCGACAAGATTTACGACATGCAGTTCATCGATCAGTCGCCGATCGGACGTTCGACGCGTTCGAATCCCGCGACGTACGTGAAGGCATGGGACGAGGTGCGCAAGATCCTCTCCGAAACGACGGCCGCGAAACTGAACGGCGTCACGCCCGGCATGTTCTCCTTCAACACCGTCGGCGGACGCTGCGACGTCTGCGAAGGCGCCGGCACCGTCACCATCGACATGCAGTTCCTCGCGGACGTCGAAGTGATCTGCGACAAATGCGGCGGCAAGCGCTTCAACGAGCAGGTCATGAAGGTGACGTACAAAAACCGCAACGTGAACGACATCATGAAGATGACCGTCGACGAGGCGATGAAGTTCTTCGTCGACAAACGGGCCCTCCTCAAAAAACTCTCCGCCCTCCGTTCCGTCGGACTCGGCTACCTCCGCCTCGGCCAGTCGACCGCGTCGCTCTCCGGCGGCGAAGCGCAGCGCCTCAAGCTGGCCTCGTTCCTCTCCGAGACGACGAAGAACGACACCGGCCGGCTCTTCCTGTTCGATGAACCGACCACCGGCCTCCATCACACCGACGTGGCGCAACTGATCAAGACTTTCCGCAGCCTCATCGACCGCGGCAACTCCGTCCTGGTCATCGAGCACAACATCCAGCTCATCGAAGCCGCCGACCACATCATCGACCTCGGCCCCGAAGGCGGCGACGGCGGCGGCGAGCTCCTCGCGGTCGGCACGCCGGAGGAGATCGCCGCGAATGAGCGGAGTATTACAGGGCGGTACTTGGCGCGCCCGCCCCAGAATCGCGCAAGCATGTCATCGGAGTATCTCGACGCGCGAGCGAAACGCGGTGACAGGCAGAAGTTCGATACCGCACTGGCGAAGGTCGCCGACATCGAGCCTGAGAAAGATTGATCTCCACGCCATACTAAAGCGCGCGGAGATCATGCATGCGTACATCTGAAGTACAATTCGACGTACGTCAGGAGGTACTATGAAACGTCATCTACGAGTCGTCACGGACATCAAGCCGGTCTCCGATTTCCGAGCCAACGCCGCGGGAATGATCGAACAGGTGAAATCGACTGGACGTCCCCTCGTTCTCACGCAGCGCGGTGAATCTGCCGCCGTCCTTCTGGACGTCGCCGTCTACTCGGAGCTGATCGAAGAGATCGAACTCTTGAGCGACGTGCGCACGGCGATGAAGCAGATCGATGAGCGCCACGCCGTTTCGAACCGTGCGGCGAAAGCAGCACTGCGGAAACGTGCCGCGCGTTGAAGTGGTGTAGGTGTCGCTCGTTTCGGTAGTTTTCTAGGGATTAGGCTGCCGCGCGCACGAGCATGTCTGCGATAGCGTCGGAAATCGGCTGACCAGTAAGACGTTCTATCCAGAGCCATTGGCCGTTTGGATTCAGTTCCAAAAAAACAAAATCGCCTTGTGGCGTCACCACCATGTCTATTGCTGCGAAGGCAAGGCCGTAGTGCTGAACAATATCGATACAGGCCCGTTCGACGCCTGCCGGCAAAATGTAAACGGCGTGGGGCGTTTTTTCTAGGTCGTAACGACGCCAATCGTGTTTGGTACGTTCTGTCATCTGTGAGTAGATGGCCGCGGCAAACACTTGATGGCCAACGATGCTGATTCGCAATTCTAGGGCCTTCGGAATGTACTCTTGAAACACGCACGGCACACACCGTATCGATTCTAAGTTGGGCAGGTGTTCTGGCAATACCGGCCTCGTGTAAATTGCCTTCAAACCGCCGTCTCTGTGCACGATTCCAGTGCTGAGCACCTTGTTTATCACTCCATCTTGGAACTCAATGCAAAACTTCCGCGCTTCGTCAGGATCGTTCGTCACCAACGTTCGCGGCACCGAGAACCCGAATCGTGGGGCGATCCGAAGTTGATCAAATTTTGACTCGGCGACGCGAATGCGATCCGGCCTACTAACCCAGAAACAGTCTAAGGCTCGCCAGAGCCATGATAAGCACGCGGCCCTCTCTGCTTCAACGAAACGACGACTGTCATCGTCGATCGAGCCTTCGGCCTCTGCTTTTTCCGGTCGCCGATACAAAATGCTGCGAATATCAGCGGACCTTAACGAACGGCGTGGAGTCCGCAATTCGAACGCGAAGTCCTGATTCGAAGACGTAAGGTTAATCGAAACTGTCTTACAAAAATCCTCGGTATTAAACCGAAAAACATCAATCCCTTTTGACTCTACGATCCGGAGGACCTCGTCAGCGTGGGGGTCGCGCTTATTTGTCACGATCAGTACAGACATACGAACCAAGGTCCACTCATTAATAATGACTAGAACCCGCAGTGTTTTGCTAATCTGAGTCGCTGTCCGTATCCGTGTCACCGTAGCCGTCGGTGTTGGTTTCGACGGATGTTGTGGTGCCGGCCATCGCATCGGCGAATCTCAGGGTCTGGGTTTCGTCGGCGTAATCGCCAAGCAACAATGCGTCGGGCATCTCCTCGGCGAACTGAAGCGGGAATGGTGTCACTTTCTTTTCTGGCATGACTGGCCCTCCTTCTTTCGGGAACTGTGACGCTAACATGTCATTTCCTCGAAACACAAGTTCCGCCTACCCAAACCTAGATTATCTGCCGCAGATGATGTTCCAGATGATCCACGTAGTCGTTCATAAAGTACCCGAGCGTCGCAGGCTCCGACTCCGGCACCGCGCTCCATGCCACTTGATGCAGGTTGTGTCGTGATCGCGGAGTATCGCGGACGGACGACGGCGTCGCATCCATCACCCGCGCGATTTGTAGATTGAACTCGCGCCAGAGCGACAGCAGCGACGTCCACGGCGCGGAAGCGTAGTGGCCGAGGACGACCCACTTCTCCTGGTCGTATCCGGCGAAGACCAGGTCCTCCGTGAAGTTTGCGCGGACGAAGCGTTGGTGATTGTTCGAGGCGGAGTCGATCAGATGTCCGATGACTTCCTTCGGCGACCATTTGCCGGGAGCGGGCGGCGTTGCGGCATCGGAATCGGCGATCGCAGTCAGGCGCGGGTATGCCGCCTCGATCGCGTCGCGCAGACGGTCGCCGGCGCTCACTGCGCCAACTCGTACGATGCGTGAAGCCACCGGAGGATCTGCTCGTCCACTTCGGCGGGATCGTTGAGGCGGACCTCGAAGTGCCATCTGTTCGCCGACGTCTGTTCCGTTTTGTGGACGCGGCGGTGTTTCACGTCGCGGTCGGATTTCAGCGTCAGGATCAGCGCGTCCTTGCGCGTCTGCACGCCGGCGAACGCGACACGGCGGTTCAGATGGATCGACGTCTTCTTCGGATCTTCCTCGACCGGCCCGAGGGTGGATGAGGCATCGACGATCTTTCGATAGATCTGCAGGACGTGCGCGGAACGGCCGGAGAAATGGTCATCGACGGTCGGCATGCGCGCGATTCTACGCCTCCCGAAACCGCACAAGTTCCGATGCTAGAATGGCCCGCCCGATGCATGCCTGACCCCGGCAACAGGCGGCTTCTGACCCACCAGCGCAGGAGACAAAATGAGCATTGCTGAACAGGAGTACCCCGACGTCGTCGGCATGAAGCCCGACGTGCCGGTCAGTGCAGCGTTCGAGCCGTACATCCCCGCGGCGACCAACATTCGCGAGCTCACGCTGCTGCCGATCATCCTCGGGACGATCCTCGGCATGGTCTTCGGCGCGGCGTCGCTTTACCTCGTGCTGAAGGTCGGCCTCACGGTCAGCGCCTCCATCCCGGTGGCCGTCCTCTCCATCACCTTCTTCCGCATCCTCTCGAAGCTCGGCGGCAAAGACGCCACGATTCTCGAGAACAACATCGTGCAGACGGCGGGGTCGGCCGGCGAATCGATCGCGTTCGGCGTCGGCGTCACGATGCCAGCCATCCTCATTCTCGGCTTCGACCTCGAGTTCACGCGCGTGATGCTCGTGGCCGTCCTGGGCGGCCTGCTCGGCATCCTGATGATGATTCCGTTGCGGCGCGCGCTCATCGTGCAGCAGCACGGAGTGCTCAAGTATCCCGAAGGAACTGCTTGTGCCGAGGTGTTGAAGGCAGGAGCGTCGGAGGAGTCGATCGCGGCTGCCTCGGAGAGCGCCAAAATCGAGATGGCGAAACTCGGCGGACAGGCTACGAGCGCCAAGACCATCTTCGCCGGCTTCGGCATCGGCTTCCTCTACAAGGCCATGAACGTCGCCTTCCGCTGGTGGAAGGACACGCCGGAGCGCGTATTCGGAGCGCCATTCGCGGCAGGCTCGGTCTCGGCAGAGATCTCGCCGGAGCTCCTCGGCGTCGGCTACATCATCGGGCCGCGCATCGCCTCGATCATGTGCGCTGGCGGCGTACTCGCGTATCTCGTGCTCATCCCCGCCATCAAGTTCTTCGGCGCAGGCCTTGCGGCGCCGCTGGCTCCGGAATCGACGCGGCTGATCAAAGACATGTCGCCGAACGCGATCCGCAGCGCGTACATCCTCTACATCGGCGCCGGAGCGGTGGCGGCGGGCGGAATCATTTCGATGCTCCGCTCGCTCCCGACGATCTGGCACGGTCTCAAGGAAGGGCTGAAGGACATGCGCGGCGGCAGCAGCGCGCGTGAGGGGATGATGCGCACCGACCGCGACCTCTCCATGAAGGTCGTGCTCATCGGCAGCTTCGCCCTCGTTGCCATCATCGCGCTGGCCAGTCCGCTGTACCACGGCGGCACCGGCATCATGGCGCGCGTGATGGCGGCCATCCTCATCGTCGTCCTCGGCTTCCTCTTCGTGACGGTATCGTCGCGGCTCACGGGCGAGATCGGATCGTCGTCGAACCCGATCTCCGGCATGACCGTGGCCACGCTGCTGATCACCTGTCTCGTGTTTCTCGTAATCGGCTGGACCGGCTCGACGTACTACGTCACGGCGCTGTCGATCGGCGCGATCGTCTGCATCGCCTCCTCCAACGGCGGCACGACGTCGCAGGATCTCAAGACCGGCTATCTCGTCGGGGCAACGCCGAAGTATCAGCAGATCGCGATCCTCATCGGCGCGCTCGCCTCGGCACTCGTACTTGGACCGCTGCTCCTGATGCTCAACAACAACGGAAGCGTCGTGTTGCCGCGCATCAGCTCGGAGCCGTCGACCGGCGAAGAGGGCGCGCCTCTTAAGCAGATTGAGAACTGGCCCGCCAGCCTGCACGCCGATGCCTCCATCCTGCCGGCGCTGTCGCATAAGAGCTACGAGGGGAAAGACTACCTGGTCTGGCACTACACGCCCGAAGGCGGCGCGTCCGCGCAGGAGCTCCTCGTCGACCAGAGCGGCACGCCGCAGTTCCTCGTCGACCCGGCCATCAACGGCACGCACAAGTTCTCGGCGAACGGCAAGGCGGCTCCGAAGAAGTTCGACGCGCCGAAGGCGACGCTGATGTCGTACATCATCAAAGGTATTCTCAACCGGCAGCTTCCGTGGGGTCTCGTGCTTCTCGGCGTCATGATTTCGCTGGTGCTGGAGATGTCCGGCATTCCGTCGCTCGCGTTTGCGGTCGGTGTCTACCTGCCGCTGTCGTCGTCGAGTCCGATCTTCATCGGCGGCGCGATCCGCTGGCTGTCGGATCTTTACGTTCGCAAGAAGTACCGCGATTTGAACCTGACGGAAGAGCAGCTCACCGCCGAGGGCGACAAGAGTCCTGGCGTGCTGATGGCTTCCGGATACATCGCCGGCGGCGCGATCGCCGGCATCCTGATCGCCTTCATGGCCGGCCTGCAGGACAAGGTGGCGTGGGTAACGAACTTCAACGCCAGCCTCGACAAGTTCGCCGAAAAGAATCCCTTCGTTTCGGGCGGAAATGCCGACCTGATGTCGTGCATCCCGTTCCTCGTGCTGATCCTGTTGTTGTACCTCGTCGGCCGCGAATTGCTGCTGGCTCCCAAGCCGGGCAAAGCGTGACGAACGAACATCGCCATTCGAAAGGCCCGCTTCGGCGGGCCTTTTCATTTGCGGCGTGTATCCTTTCAGCACTCCATGAATGGCTGCGCGTTGCTTCTGGTCACGATATTGGCGGTGATCGCGTTCATCGTCGCGATTCAATCGTCGAATCGCACCAGCAAAGCGCTTGCGGAGCTGGCCGAGGTGCGGCGACGGCTCGATCGCCTGGCCACAAACGAGACTGCCGCGCCGCCGGTCGAACCGAAGCCGGAGCCGATTCCGCGGCCGGAGGTCGTCACCCCACCGCCGGAGCCGCCACCGATCGTCATCGCCGCACCGCCGCAACCGGAACCGATTGCCGCGTTCGAAGTTGAGCCTGAGCCGGTTGCCGCATTCGAAACGGAGCCGATTCCGGAACCCGAACCGATCGCGCCTCCGCCGCCACCTCCCACACCTCACACCCCACCCCCCACTCCCCGCAAACCCTTCGACTGGGAGTCGCTGATCGGCGTCAAGCTCTTCTCGTGGATCGCCGGCATAGCGCTCGTGCTCGCGGCGCTCTTCTTCCTCAGCTACTCCGTCGAGCACGGCTGGCTCAGTCCGCCCGTGCGCGCCTCGCTCGGATTGGCGACCGGCGTCATCCTGCTGCTGGTCTGCGAGCTTCGCGTAGCGCGCAGCTACAGCTTCACTGCGAACGCGATGGACGGCGCCGGCATCGCCATTCTCTACGCCACGCTCTTCGCCATGCACGCGCTCTGGCATCTGCTGCCCGCGAGCGCCGTGTTCGTGCTGATGCTGATCGTGACGGCGATCGCCGTGCTGCTGTCGATCCGCCGCGACTCCGTCTTCATCGCGCTGCTCGGACTCGTCGGCGGCTTCGCCACGCCGGCGCTGCTGTCGACCGGCGAGAACAAGCCTGTCGCGCTTTTCTCGTACCTGCTGCTACTCAACGTCGGATTGCTGTGGGTCGCGATTCAACGCCGCTGGCCGCTGCTGACCGCGCTCAGCGTCGTCTTCACCGTGATTTACGAATGGAACTGGATCGGCAAGTACCTGACCGCGGCGCAACTTCCGCTGGCCGTATCGATCTTCGTTCTGCTCGCGGCGGCCGCGGCGGCATCGCTCTGGATGCGGCGCCGCGCGGATGAGGCCCAACGCCGTTTCGACTTCGCCGCCGTCTCGTCGGCCGGACTGCCGTTGCTCTTCGCGCTTTACGTCGCCGCCGTCTCGAGCTACGGCGTTCAGTACAACATCCTCTTCACCTTCCTGCTGTTCATCACCACCGGCCTTTCCGTGATCGCGATTTTCCGCGGGCCGGTCTGGCTGCACCTGCTCGGCGGCGCCACGATCGCGCTCGTGCTCGTGGTCTGGCGCGCGACGTCGTACACGCCCGCGGCGTGGCCGGCTGTGCTGGCGTGGATCGCGGCATTCGTCGTGATCCAGCTCGCGCTGTCGCATTTCACCTCGATTCCGAAGACGATCGTCGCTCCGGCATTCCTGCTGCTTTTCCCGGCGCTGGCGATTCTGCCGATTCCCGCAAACGCGCCGATGCTGCTGTTCGGAACGCTCTTCCTGCTCGTCGCGATCATCGCGGCATATGCGATCCGGCACAGCGCCGGAGCTGGCTACGCGATCGCGGCGTTCCTGGCAATCGTGGCGGAGGGAGTGTGGTCGGCGGACAACGTGAAGCCGGCGACGCTGACGACGGCGCTCGTCATCTACGCCGCGTTCGCGCTGCTCTTCCTGGCGGTTCCGATCGTCGCGCGCCTTTTCGGGCGCGACATCGTTTCGCAGCGAACGATGATGGCGCTGGTCCTCGGATCGATCGCCGTCCTCTTCTTCCTCACCATCGGCGAGGCCGCGCCGCACGCTCTCTGGATCCTGGCCATCCTGCTGGCGATCATCAACATCGGCGCGATCGCACAATCGAAACCGAGGCAGCGCGCCATCCTCGCCGGTTCGGCCATCATCCTCTCCTGGATCGTGATCACGGTCTGGTGCTCGACGGCGCTTAACGTCGGGAGCCTGATCGAAGCGCTGATCGTGATCGGCGGCTTCGCGCTGCTGGCGGTCGGCGGCGGCGTTTTCATCGCGCGCGGCGAGGACGGCGACACCACCACGACCTATCTCGGCCTGATCGGACACCTCTTCCTCTTCGCGATCGCCGTGCAACCGCAGCTTGCGTTTCCTCCATGGCCGCTGTTCGCCGTGATGTTCGTGCTCGACGTCGGCATCGGCATCGCCGCGATCTACCTGCGACGCGCGACGTTGATGACCGCGGCGATGGCAGCCTCGCAGCTTGTGCTGATGGCGTGGGCGGCGCAGGCGAAGGCGATGCCGTGGCCGGTGACGGCATTCCTGGCGGCGATCGCCGTCTGCGCGATTGCACTGATCTGGTTCCGCATCGACCGTCGCTTCAGCCCCGCCGCGCTCGTCGCGCTCATGCTCGGCGACGTCGTGCTCATCATCGCCGGCGGCGTCTCCAGCGCGCCGATTTTCGGCTCGCTGCTCGCGTCGCATCTCGTCATCGGCATCGCTATGCTTGCCGTGGCCTGGCTGATCGAGGAACACGATGTCGCCGTATTGGCCGTCATCCTCCTCGGTGTAGCGACCGCACTGGCGCGCACGGACACGCCGGCGCACATGATCCTCTTCGCCGGCGCGATCTACGCGATTTTCGTCGCCTATCCGCTCCTCCTCGGCGCGCGAGCGAAGCGATTCATCCAGCCCTATCTGGCCGCGGTGCTTGCGGGAATCCCGTTCTTCATCTTTGCGCGAAGAGCGATTGAAGACGCCGGTTACGGCTACGCGATCGGCGCTCTTCCCGTCTTCCAGGCCGCCTTGATGCTGCTTCTCGTCTGGCGTTTGCTACGGATCGAGCGGCAGTTGTCACGACTCGCGCTCACAGCCGCGGCGGCCCTCGCGTTCATCACCGTCGCCATTCCGCTGCAGCTCGAAAAACAGTGGATCACGATCGGCTGGGCGCTCGAAGGTGCAGCGCTGGTCTGGTTGTATCGCCGTATCCCGCATCGCGGACTGCTGGCGTGGTCCGGCGCGCTGCTCGCGGCCGCGTTCGTGCGACTGGCCGTCAATCCCGCGGTGCTTTCGTATCACCCGGCCAGCCATCACGCGATCGTGAACTGGTATCTCTACACCTACCTCGTCAGCGCCGCCGCGTTCTTCGTCGCTGCGTGGCTGCTGCCGGCTGACGATGCCGCCGAATTCAAATCCGCGCGCCCGATCGCGAATGCTTGCGGTGCGATCCTGCTCTTCCTGCTCGTCAATATCGAGATCGCCGACTTTTACTCGACCGGTCCGACGCTGACGTTCAACTTCTTCTCGTCGTCGCTGGCGCAGGATCTGACGTACACGATGGGGTGGGCACTCTTCGCCGTGGCGATGCTCGTGGCCGGCCTCGTGCTGCACAGCCGCGCGTCGCGCGTCGCGGCCATCTTCCTGTTGCTCGTCACCGTGTTGAAGTGTTTCCTGCACGACCTGGCGCGCCTCGGCGGCCTCTATCGCGTCGCCTCGCTCCTCGGCCTGACGATTTCGCTCCTGCTCGTCGGCGTACTGCTGCAGAAGTTCGTGATCCGCAAAGCGGCGACGCCCGCCGAAGAGACGATCTAGCATCGGCGGATTGAATTTTTCGTAGCGAATGGCGGCCGAGCCTTGGGCAACCAACGCCGCCGGCCGTGCCGGCTAACGCGCAGTCGAACGGAAGAACCGCGTGCGCTCGGCCAGGCACCACGTCGACGCCACGCGGCGCGCAGTCCAGCGCGGAAGCGCGCGCGCGAGCCACACGTAGCCAACCAGCATCGCGTTCAGCCCGAGGAGGACCATGAGCGAATCGTAGCGGTCGAGGAAGGGGACGTGCGCGTGCGGCCAGCGTAGGAAAAGCCCGTCGACGCAGACGAGGAGTAGGAGATCGATGACATCGCGGACGATCGCGCGGCGCCGTGCCCTTGCGACGACGACGCGCGAATCGATGACGACGGGAGGAGGCGCCCCGGCGTCAGAAACGCCGGGGAGCAGAATGCGTCGAACGGGCTTTTCCATCGCAGAGTGTTCGACGTTTGGGAGAGAGGTGTTATTCCAAATAATTTGCGGCTCAGGCATTGCGCCTGAGCCACAAAATCACCGGACCCGGATCGTCTGCGCGATGTAGTTTCCGTCGCCGTCGCGATAGGCCTTGATCACGACCGAATCGCCGACTCTCAACTGAACCGCGGTCGAGCTCGTGCCCGTCTTCGTGCGGATCGGCAGCTCCTCGAGCGCGTAGACGCGCACCGTGCGGTTGTTGTTCTGCGTGTCGTGCAGCACGAGCTGCGGACTGTCTGCGAGAGTCTGCGTAACCGTGCCGTAGATCGTCACCACGCCGAGGTCGGGAACGCTGTCAGGCACCGCGGTAGCCGGGCCTTGCTCGATCGTCGTCCCGCTGTCGTCGGTGAAACGAATTGTTGTGGCCACAAACGTCGCGCCACTGTACGAGCCGCTCAGCTCGACATGATCGCCGGCCTGCACGTCGCGTCCGCGCACCGGACGTCCGGACGGATCGGCCGCGCTGCGAAGATCGACGGAGATCGTGCCGCGCCCGGTATCGAGCTGAATCACGTTGTTCGTCCGATCGACGCGAGTCACGCGTCCAGTCAGCGCGCCAACGCCGCGCGATGCCGCGGTGCCGTGGGCTTCCTGCGAGCTCTGAATCACGTCGATCGACCGCGCCCGAATCTCGTTTCCGGTCACCGCCGCGCCGCCTTCCGGCTCGACGCGGATGCGATCGCCGACTTCGAGATTCGAAACGCGATACGTGTCGCCGCGATAACGAACCGGCGTGCCCTGCGGCGTGCGAACCGTCAGCACTTCGCGGCGGTCGGTCACGACGACCAGCCGCCCTTCATCGGGATTGACCTGCTGCAGAACGCCTTCGACGCGCCCGATGCGGTCGGGCGCGCTGCTCGGGGTCGTTCCCGACGCAGTCGGAGTCGAGATCGACGTCGGCGTCCGCGTCTGGCCGACGCCGGTCTGCGGAGCCGGAACGGCGCGTCCGAGGAGCGTCACGCGCTCGGCGCGGATGGTGCTGCTGCCGATCGCGACGCCGCGGACTTCGACGCGATCGCCGACGCGGACTTCGTTGAAACCGGTCGAGCCGACGAAGATCTCCGGCGCGCCGTTGATCGTGCCGCCGAAGCCGTTGTATTGCGTCGATACCGAGTCGGTATCGATCGTGACCTGATCGCTCAACGCACTGTCAGGTGTGAGGACCATGCGACCCCGGCCATTCTGTGTGTCGGCAACCGTGCCGACGATCGTGCCGCGGCCGCCTTCCTGCACGTCGCCGCTCGTCCGCCAGACAGTACGATCCTGTCCGAATGCGGCGACAGCCGTGAGCGCCGCGAACGCGAAGATCGCTCGTAATTTGTTCATGTAGACCTCCTGCGCTTGAGACGGCGCAAGAGCGCTGCCAGTAACAGTTAGGTGCGCGAGGCGACCAATTGCCCAGCGATCCAGCACTCGCGGACGACGCGATCGTCGGCGGTGAAGATCAGTCCGGCGAGAAGATCTTCGACCGAGGAGGCGCGTTCGCTGCGTAACGCCACGAGCGGCGTCGACTTCAGATCGAGCTGGAGAAAGTCGGCCGACTTGCCAATTTCGAGACTGCCGGACTCGGCATCGAGCGACAACGCCCGCGCGCCGCCGAGCGACGCCAGGTACCAGAGGTGGAACGGCGTCAGCGACACGCCCTGCACCTGCTGCACTTTGTATGCGTCCGACATGGCCGTGAACATCGACGGCGTCGTACCCGCTCCGATGTCGGTGCCGAGGCCGACGGCCACGCCGGCCTGGAGCGTGTGGTGGAGTTTGAAGAGTCCGCTGCCGAGGAAGAGATTCGAGTTCGGACAGTGGGCGATGCGCGTGCCGCGATGCGCGAGCAGCTCCAACTCCTCTTCCGTCAGATGAACGCCGTGCGCGAGGACGCTGCGCTCATCGAGCAGACCGTAGCGGTCGTAAACATCGGCGTACTCGGCCTCGGGGAAAAGATCGTGGACCCACTGGACTTCATTCTTATTTTCGGAGATGTGCGAGTGCACGTACGCGTCCGGAAACTCGCGCTTGAGCTGGCCCGCGGCTTCGAGCAGCTCCGGCGTCGACGTCGGCGCGAAGCGCGGCGTGATCGCGTAACGAAGCAGCCCGCGCTTGTGCCATTTCTGCAGCAGCGCGCGGCTTTGGTCGTACGAATCCTTCGGCGTCTCCAGCAGATTCGGCGGCGCGTTGCGATCCATCATCGTCTTGCCGATGATGGCCCTGAATCCGCACCGCTCCGCTTCGTCGAAGAAGATGTCGGTGGCGCGCTCGTGGATCGTCGAAAAGATCAGCGCGCACAACGTCCCGTTGCGAAGCAGCTCCTCGAAGAAGATGCGCGCCACCATCTCCGCATGCTTCGGATCGCTGAATTTGGCCTCGGTCGGAAACGTGTAGCGGTTCAGCCATTCGAGCAAATCGCCGCCGTACGATCCGATCATCTCCAGCTGCGGCGCGTGCAGATGCGTGTCGAAAAAGCCCGGCGTGATGAGGACGTCCGGCCCGAGCTGCGTCAGTGTGGAGCTCTGCCGCGGAACGTCGCGCCATGCACCGACGCCGGTGATGCGGTCACCGTCGATGGCCAGATAGCCGTCGTCGTAGTAGACATACGACTTCGCCGGCTCGACGGTGAAGGGATCAGCAATCGGCGAAAAAATCCGGCCGCGAAACAGTCTCACGCGCGCATTTTCGCACGCGGTTCACACGCCTGACGGAATCTCTTCCTCTTCCTCGGCCGGCCGCACCAGCTTCTCCAGAACGACCGCCTGGTGCGTGCCGGTGACCACCGCCACCGGCTCGGGCGCATCGAGCGATTCGGAAAGCGCGATCGACGTCCTGGTCACCGACTCGATGAAGAGACTCTCGTTCGCCGGCGCCAGCGGCAACTCCGACTGACGCCGCATGCGCGCCGCGCGCTCCTCGGCTTCGCGAAACTCTTTGTTGAACATGAGCAGCGACGGCGCGACCTTTTCGTACAACTCGCACGTGGCGCGTACGTCATCGAGACAGTAGTCGGCGATCTCGCGATGCCGCCCGGCGCGATACCACGTCTCGACCGAACGCCCGTCGAGCCCTTCGCCCTTCGACGTCTCGACGCCGAAGACTTTGCACGCCAGATCGAGATTGAACTTGAACTGCCGCGCGTTCGTGGTGCCGAAGAAGTTGAGCGCTTCGCGCAGATCGCAATTCGGGTGATAGCCGTAGCGATATCCGACCAGATCGCGCTTCGGGATGATGCCGTTGATGGCGGAACGGATCATCAGAAACGGCCCGTCGAACTGCCGGCCGTTGAAGGTGATGAAGCGCGAGTCGCCTTCGAAGAACTCCCAGAATTTTTCAAGGATCTGCTTCTCGCTGCCGGAGATGTAGGTTCGCTGTCCCGCCTTCTCGATCGAAAGCTGCGTCTGTCCGGGGACCTCGTACATCGCGCACGAACGGCCGTCGTCGATGTTGATGACGCCGATGGCGATGATGCGTCCGCGGAACGGCGACAACCCGCCCGCGCGCCGCGTCTCCTCGGCATCGCCATCACTGAGTCCCTTGATCAGGTATTCGCGAACGTAAGCGTCGAGATCTTCCCAGGGAGTGCCGACGGTTTCGATGTCGATGACGAGCTTTTTCATTGGGGGTAGGGGCGATTTTAAACCGTTTAACCACAGAGAGACAGAGGTCACAGAGAACTCCTCTGTGCTCTCTGTGTCTCTGTGGTGATTAAGCTTTTCTTACGCTGAGATTTTCAACGTATCGAACAGCTCCCGAACCGCATCCGCCGATTTCTGCAGCGCGGCCTTCTCTTCTTCGGTCAGCGTGATCTCGATGATCTGTTCAATCCCGTTCTTTCCGAGCTTCACCGGGACGCCGACGTAGAGGTTGTTGAAGCCGTACTCGCCGGTCAGATACGCGGCGCAGGGGAGAATTTTGCGCTTGTCTTTGAGGATCGCTTCGACCATCTCCACGGTCGCCGCGCCGGGCGCGTACCAGGCCGAGGTCTTGAGGAGATTGACGATCTCGGCGCCGCCGTTGCGCGTGCGCGTGACGATGGCGTCGATGCGCTCCTTCGAAATCAGCTCGGTGATCGGGATGCCGGCCACGGTCGAGTAACGCGGCAGCGGCACCATCGTGTCGCCGTGTCCGCCGAGAACGAAGGCGTGGGTGTTTTCGACGGAGACGTTCAGCTCCATGGCAATGAAAGCGCGCATGCGGGCCGAATCGAGGACGCCGGCCATGCCGATGACGCGCTCGCGCGGAAAGCCGGAGACGCGGCGGGCCACTTCGCACATGGCGTCGAGCGGATTGGAAACGATGACCAGGATTGAGTTCGGCGAACGCTTCACGATCTCGCGCGTCACGCCGGCCACGATCTCCTCGTTCTTCCAGAGCAGATCGTCGCGGCTCATGCCGGGTTTGCGAGGCAGGCCGGCGGTGATGACGACGACGTCGGAGTCGGCAGTCTCGTCGTAGCCGTTCGTGCCGCGCAGGATCGAGTCGTATTTCTCGACCGGCGCGGTCTCCATGAGGTCGAGCGTCTTGCCTTGCGGAACGCCTTCGACGATATCGACGACGACGACGTCGGCCAGTTCTTTGAGTGCGATTCCCTGCGCTACGGTCGCGCCGACGTTGCCGCCGCCGACCACGGTTACTTTCGTTTTCATGTAAAGCCTCACTCCGGTCTAATTTTTGCCGCGCGATCATACTCAATCACGATGCTTGCCGATTTCTGCAACACTGCAAACGCCATCGCCGCGACGACGAAAAAGTCGGAGAAGGAGCGGCTGCTGGCGGACTACCTGGTCGCGCTCGACGACGCGTCGCTGGAGCGCGCGGTGGTCTTTTTCTCGGGATCGCCATTTCCGCGAAAGGATCAGCGCACCGTGGGCGTCGGCGGCGCGGCGTTGAGCGATGCGATCGTCGAGGTGACCGGGCGGCCGCCGGACGAGGTCTGGGCCGCGTGGTCAAAGTACGGCGACGCCGGCGACACGGTTGCCGAGTTGTTCGACGACGATCCCACGCGCACGGTGACGCTGGCCGAGGTCGGGGAGACGTTCGAAAGGCTGGCGGCGACGTCGGGGCCGGGCGAGAAGAAGAACGTGCTGGTTGCGTTGCTGCGCAGGCTCGACGCGCAAGGCGTTCGCTTCGTCGTGAAAATCCTGCTGCGCGAGTTCAGGATTGGATTGCAGGAAGGACTGGTCGAATCGGCGCTCGCCAAAGCCTTCGACCGGCCGCTGGCCGCCGTGCGTCGCGCGAACATGCTCACCGGCGACATCGGCGCGGCGGCGCTGCTGGCACGCTCCGACGCGCTCGACAGCGCGCGCATGAATCTCTTTCATCCGTTCGCGTTCATGCTCGCGCAGCCGGAGGAGGATGCTGACGAGATCGTGGCCATGCTCGGCGCCGGCGCATTTGCGGACGACAAGTACGACGGCGTCCGCGCGCAGATCCACGCATCAGCCGACGAAGTACGCATCTATTCGCGAACCCTCGACGACGTCACGCATCGCTTCCCCGAGCTGGAAGCAGCCGCGCGTCAGTTCGGGCACTCCGCGGTACTCGACGGTGAGATCGTCGCCTTCAGCGATCGCGTCCTTCCGTTCGCCACGATCCAGAAGCGCCTCGGACGGCGAAAGGTTTCGGACGCTCTTCTTCGCGACGCGCCGGTCGTCTTTTTCGCCTTCGACATCCTTTTTCTCGATGGCGAAGTTCTCTTCGAGACTCCGCTGCGCGAACGGCTGACGAAACTCCGCGGCCTCGTCGGCAGCGATCCGGCCATTCGTTTCACGAACCAATCCGAAGTTCGCGACGGCGCGCACGTCGACGAGCTGTTCGACGCCGCCCGCGCCCGCGCGAACGAAGGTCTGGTCATCAAAGCGCCCGATTCGATCTACACGCCCGGCCGGTGCGGCAAGTCGTGGCTGAAGTACAAGAAGGCGTTGGCCACGCTCGACTGCGTCGTCACCGCCGCCGAGTACGGCCACGGCAAACGCCGCGCGGTGCTCTCCGACGTCACCTTCGCCGTCCGCCGCGACGACGAGCTGGTGAACATCGGCAAGGCCTACTCCGGCCTCACCGACGCGGAGATCGCGCGCCTCACCGAACACTTTCAGGCTACGACGACCGGCCGTTACGGCCCGGTGCTCACGGTCGAGCCGACCATCGTCCTGGAGATCGCCTTCGATCGCATCCAGGAGTCGAAGCGCCACAAGTCCGGTTACGCGCTTCGCTTTCCGCGCATCGCCCATCTGCGCGACGACAAGACGGTCGATCAGATATCAACCATTGACGAGGTGAGACGTATTTATGAAGGACAGATGAAGAGGGAAGCGGGCAGCAGCAAATAGCCCGCGTAGACTTCCGCGATGATCAAGCGCTGCTCCGCAATTCTCACGATTGCTCTCCTCGCATTCGCGGCGGCTTCTCGGGCGCAGGTCAACTCCACTACGCTGCCGGCGCCTTCGAACCTCAGTTTCGAGGAAGGGATCGCCGGGAAGGCTCCGCCAGGATGGGCGACGCCGACACCCGGCTTCGCCTCGCAAACGGTCGAAGGAGGAGCGTCGGGCGCAAAAGCGGCGCTGCTTGCGCCGGTTGCGGGAGCGAAGAATGCTGCCCCGTTCGGCAATCTGATGCAGTCGATCGATGCGACGCCGTATCGCGGCCGCTGGATCCGCGTGCGCGCCAGCCTCAAGGTGGGCCGTGGAACCGCACCACGCGCGCAACTCTGGGTTCGCGTCGATCAGCCGGGCGGACGGATGGGATTCTTCGACAACATGACGGACCGCCCCGTCCTCGCCAGGGAGTGGACGCCGGTGGAGATCGCCGCGGACGTCGCCGACGACGCCACCACGCTGAATTTCGGCTTACTGCTCCTCGGCGACGGCGAAGCACTGATCGACGACGTCTCGATCGTCGCCGGCGAGAAGGTGACGACACGAACCGAGCCGGCGCATGCGCTCGACGCCCGCGGCCTCGCCAATCTCACAGCCTTCTCGCGATTGTTCGGCTACATCCGCCATTTCCATCCCAGCGATCAGGCCGCGGCCGCGAGATGGGACGTGGTTGCCGTGGACGGCGTGCGCGCGATCGAGAGCGCCACGAACCCCGGCGATCTCGCAACGAAGCTGCGCGCGATCTTCGAGCCGCTCGCGCCGATGGTCCAGATCTACGTGACGGGCCAGCCGCCGGCGACCGATCGGATTCCTCCCGTCGGCAACCGCAACGACGTTCAGGTCGTCTTCTGGCGCCACACCGGTTTCGGACAAAAGGGTTCTCTGATCTATCACAGCGATCGGATCCGCAAGAACGCGCCGCGCGGGGAGGTTCCGAAAGGGCTTCCCGATCCGCGACGTCCGCTCGAAGTGGACCTCGGCGGCGGCGTCTCCGCGGAGATCCCGCTGGCGGTTTACGCCGATGCTTCGGGAACTCTGCCGAAACGCGATGCGCAACCGGCGGCCACGCCGCTCGTGAAGTTCAGCGGCGACGATCGCGCCACGCGCATCGCGGACGTGGTGCTGCTCTGGAACGTTCTCCAGCACTTCTGTCCCTACTTCGACGTCGTGAAGACCGACTGGCCGGCCGTTCTGCCGAAAGCGCTGGCCAGTGCTGCGACCGATTCCGACGGGCTGGCGTTTCTGCGCACACTCCGCACCATGATGGCGGAGCTTCAGGATGGGCATGGGCAGGTGTTCCGCCCCGCCGACGCGCGCACCTCGTCGCTGCCGCTTCTCTTCGGCTGGGTCGAAGGCGAGTTGGTGGTTACGCGCGTCGCCGACGAATCGCTCAACATCTTCCCCGGCGACGTCGTCATCCGCATCGATGGCAAGGATGCAAAGCAACTGTTTGCCGAAACGGAGGCATTGGAACCGGGCGCCACGCCGCAATTCAAACGCTGGGGCGCGTTGCAGCGTCTGCGAAACGGCGTGAAAGACTCCGAGGTCACGCTCCAGTTGAAGAGGGGCGCGGGCGAAACGCGAACGGTCGTCGTGCGCAGAACCAAACAGATGGACGCAGTCGACGAGATACGGCCGGCCAAAATCGCGAAGCTGGAGTCGGGGATTTTCTACGTCGATCTCTCGCGCATCACGGCCGCTGACTTCAACGGCGCCGTCGCGAAACTCGCCGCCGCGCGAGGTGTGATTTTCGACCTGCGTGGCTATCCAAGCCTCGGCACCGGCTTTCTCGCGCACCTTACCGGCGTGCCGATTCAGTCGGCGCGTTGGAACGTGCCGATCATCACCCGCCCCGATCACGCAATCGACGATTACGACACGTCCGGCCGCTGGAACATCAAGCCGCAGGCGCCGCGCCTTCGCGGAAAACTCGTCTTCCTCACCGACGGCCGCGCCATCAGTTACGCCGAGTCGGTCATGGGCATCATCGAGGCCTACAAGATCGCCGACATCGTCGGTGAGCCGACCGCCGGAACGAACGGCAACATCAATCCGCTCGATCTTCCGGGCGGCTACCGCGTCATCTGGACCGGGATGCGCGTGCTCAAACACGACGGATCGCGGCATCACGGCGTCGGAATCCAGCCGACGGTGCGCGTCTCGCCGACCTTGAAAGGCATCGCCGAGGGCCGCGACGAGCAGTTGGAGACGGCCATCCGAGTCGTGAAGGGCGCACCGGCGGCCGGACTGCTATCCTTTCCGGCCCATGCCTCCGTTGCAGCAGAACACGTTCATCGCGGCGCCGCCGAAAGACCTCGTTCTCGACGATGGCTTTCGCTTTCTGCACGGCCAGACCATCGCGCCGTTCACGATCCGCTACGAAACGTTCTGCGAGCTGAATGCCGACAAGTCGAACGCGATCCTGGTTTGCCACGCGCTCTCCGCGAGCGCGCACGCGGCGGGCAAATATACCAACGCGGACGATGAACGTCCCGGCTGGTGGGATGGGCTGATCGGTTACGGCAAGGGGATCGATCTCGACACGTACTTCGTAATCTGCGCGAACATCCCCGGCTCATGCTACGGATCGACTTCGCCCGAATCGATCGACCCTGCCACCGGCAAGCCGTACGGCTCGCGCTATCCGTGGCCAGCCATCGAGGACATGGTTCACTCGCAGAAAATCCTCCTCGACCGCCTCGGCATCCCCCATCTCCGCGCCGTCGCCGGCGGCTCGCTCGGCGGGATGCAGGTGCTGATGTGGGCGGCGTGCTACCCCGAGTTCATGGATTCGATCATCACCATGGCTGCCGGTCCCGCAGTTCCCGTGCAGGGCATTGCATGGCACGTCATCGGCCGCAAGATGATCGAGAGCGATGCGCACTTCAACGGCGGCGATTACTACGACGTCCATGAGTCCCTGCGCGGCCTGCAGATCGCGCGCATGGTCGGCCACATGACGTACCTCTCGCCGACCTCGCTGCAGTCGAAGTTCGGACGGCGGCGTCGCGGAAACACGCGCCAGTTCGAGATCGATTCGTACTTCGAATACCAGGGCCGCAAATTCGCCGCGCAGTACGACGCCAACTCCTACATCCGCGTTCAGGCGGCGATGGACGAGATGGACCTCGAGGAGCAGCACGGCTCACTGCAGCAGGCCTTCGCGAAGTGGAAGGGCCGCACGCTGCTCGTTTCCTTCGACACCGACTGGCTCTTCCCCGTCAGCGAAGTCGAGCGCGTCGAAGTGGCGATGACCGCGAATGGGACGCCGGTGCAACACGAGCGGATCTCATCGCCGAACGGGCACGACACGTTTTTGATCGACTACGACTTGATCACGGAGCCGGTGCTGACGTTTCTAAAGGCTTAATCACCACAAAGACACAAAGGACACAAAGGAAACCCTTTGTGCTCTTTGTGTCTTTGTGGTGAAACGCCTTTACTTCTACTTCGCTTCGAAGTCGCGCAACCTCTGCTCGAGCCGCCATTCGATGCGCGCTTTCGTGTTCGCGGCGACGAACGTTTTGCAGCCGCTCGATGACACATCGGCGCAGGCGCTGACCATCTTCGAATAGTCATGATTCGCCCACAGCGACTCTCCCTCGGCGAATGAGTATTCGAGGCTGTTGCGCGCGAGACGTTTGAGCGTGGCGTAGTCGAGGCCCTGCTCCTGCACGGCACGCATGTACTGATTGGTCATGTCGTCGCGCGAGACGCCGGGATCGTCCGTCGCGAGCGCGACGGGGACGCCGGCGGCGAGGTAGTAGCGCAGCGGATGCGCCTTGCCGGAGACGCCGAGGATTACGTCGTTACTGGTGAGGCAGACTTCGACGGCGACGTGGCGCGATGCCATCGTCTTCAGCAATCCGGCGGCGTCGTCCTCGTACGTCAGGTCGACACCGTGGCCGATGCGCTCCGCACTCGCGATCATCACCGAGTCGCGAATGTGGTTGCGCAGACCCTCGGGTTCGACGATGCCGAGGACCAGTTCGCCCGCGTGCGTGGTCAGGTGGATCTTCGGATACTGCTGATGGAAGAACGCGAACATCTTCATCTGCGCATCGAAATCGTGCATCGAGACGTAGCTGTCTTCCGGCATGACCGGATTCAGCCCGACCACGCGCGGATCGGCCGAGGCCAGCTCGTAGCCGACGACCATCTCCGCGAAGAGCTGGTCGAGCGGAACGCCGCGGTGCAGCTCGTAGAGATAGCGGACGGTCGAATCACAGCCGGGCTGCGCGGCGGGCGTGCCGCAGTGAAGGTTGCTGCGCATGGCCGACTCGGCCTGGTCGATGACCGCGCGGGCGGCGGTGATGATCGGCTGCACCTCGCCGCTCGCCATCATTGCCTTGTACATCTCGACCGGTGACGCGTCCGGCTTCTCGTACTTCATGAGCTCGCGCGCGCGGCCGAAATCGGGCGCGAAGATCGTCTCGACGTAGTCAACGTTCTCGCTGGCCAGCCGCCACACATCCTCGGTCAGCATTTCCGGAACGTGCGTTTTGGAGACGGCGCTGAACTTCCCGAAGGTATTGAAAAAATGATCGTGGCCCGATTCCAGAGTGGGCCGGAACTGCCGCATCGAAAGCGCATCGAGCATCGTGCCGTAGAGCGACGAGAAGGGAGCGAAGAGCGTCGACGCCTTGACGATCGCCGAAGAGCCGTCGGCCGTGCATGGAGTGATGAAGAGCTTCACCGAGTCGACGCAGATTCCGTCCGCCGCGGCGTAACGAAGATACGACTCCGCGTAAATCGATCCTGAGAGGTGATTGTGCAGGTCGCCGCCCTTCGGCATGGCCTGAAGAATCTGGCGCAGCATGGCCCGGTCGGAGACGGGCAACGACGGCTGCGCGAAGGAAGACGCGGCGACGAGGAGCGACAGCAGCGCGAGGCGGCGCCAGGCGCGCGAAGAGACGTTCGACATGGGATGGACCTCCGTCATTGGAGTGTAGCGCGACGGAGTGCGACGTTAATAGCCAACGCTAAATCGGAGTGAATTCGAAGTCAATGACGACGAAATGATGCATGTAAACGAAGGACGTTATTCGTTCGCAGCATTTGGCATCGCCGCAATCGGCGCGCGGTAGCCGCAGTCGGCATTGTTGCAGTACTCGATATGCCCTTCGCGTTTCGTTTCCTTCTCCAGTAGATACGGAGCCGCGCACTTCGGGCAGGGGCGCGGAACAGGACGATTGTTCAGCGCGAAGTCGCACTTCGGATAGCGCGAGCAGGAGAAGAAGATGCCGCGGCGCGAACGGCGCTCCACCAGCTCACCCTCGCCGCATTTCTCGCACTTGACACCGGTCGGCTTCGGAGGCGAGCCCTTCCCGCCGCCGATCTTGCGGATGGTCTTGCAGTCGGGATAGCCCGAGCAGGAGAAGAACGGACCGTAGCGGCCGGACTTGAGCACCATCTCCTTGCCGCAGTTTTCGCACGGCGGCTGCGGCTCGGTGGGGATGTCGGCCTTCAGCAGGCGCGGGTCCTTCGTGTTCTTGCAATCGGGATAGCCGGTGCAAGCGTAGAACTGGCCGAAGCGGGAGCGCTTGAGCTGCATCGGCTTGCCGCATTTATCGCAGATGATGGTCTCGCCTTCGGGCTGTTCGGCGACGTCGCCGCGCGCGGTCTCCTTCGTGTTCTTGAACTCCGGATAATTCGAGCAGGCCAGGAACTCGCCGAAGCGGCCGAACTTGATGGCCATCGGCGATCCACACTTTTCGCAAATCTCGTCGGTCTCGACGCCGGTGCGCTTTACTTCCACCATCTCTTTGCCGGCGCGCGCTAAGTCCTTGTTGAACTTGACGCTAAAGTCGCGCATGGCCTCGCGCCACTCGACCTGACCTTCCTCGATCTCGTCGAGTTTCTGCTCCAACTCGGCGGTGTAGCCCTCATCGATGATGTCGCCGAAGGACTGCTTGAGGAGCTTCGTGACGAGCATGCCGAGCTGCGTCGGAAAGAACTTGCCGTCCGACTTGTAGGTGTAATCGCGGGTCTGGATCGTGGTCATGATCGAGCCGTAGGTCGACGGACGTCCGATCCCGTTTTCTTCCAGCGCCTTGACCAGCGTCGCTTCCGTGTAGCGCGGCGGCGGCTGGGTGAAGTTCTGGCGCGTGTCGAGATTGATGAGCGAGAGCGTGTCGCCCTCGTTCATGGCCGGCAGCGCTTTGCTGTTGTCCGGCTTCTCGTCATCATCCTCGACGCCCTCGACCGACGCGTCCTGGAAGACTGCCAGGAAGCCGGCGAACTTCAGCACTTCACCCGAGGCGCGAAGCGTGTAGGCGGCGTTGCGGATGTCGACATCGGTGACGTCGAAGAGGGCCGGCTTCATCTGCGAGGCCACGAAGCGATCCCAGATCAGTTTGTAGAGGTTGTACTCCTCGCGGGAGAGGTGATCCTTGATCTTCTCCGGATCGTATTCGAGCGACGTCGGGCGGACGGCCTCGTGGGCTTCCTGCGCCTGTGCAGCTTTCTTGACACGATATACGTTCGGCTTTTCGGGAAGAATATCAGCACCGTATTTCGCACCGATATATTGTCTGACTTCGGCGATCGCGTCGTCGCTGATGCGGACCGAGTCGGTACGCATGTAGGTGATCAGACCGACGTGACCGAAAGCGCCGAGCTCCTTGCCTTCGTAGAGTTTCTGCGCGATCTGCATGGTCCGCTTCACCGGATACTTGAAGCGGTTGTACGCGGTACGCTGCAGCGTCGAGGTGATGAACGGCGCCGCGGCGGATTGCTTCTTTTCCTTCCGCGCCACCGACTCGACGACGTAGCTGCCCGACTTGAGTACGGCCTCGATGACGCGGGCCTGCTCCTCGTTGGTGACGTCGGCCTTCTTGCCGTCGACCTTCGTCAGCTTGGCGATGAACTGCGGCGGATTTCCAGCAGCGAGTTTCGCCGCGAACGTCCAATACTCCTCGGGGACGAACGCTTTGATCGCTTCCTCGCGGTCGACGATCATCTTCATCGCCACCGACTGCACGCGGCCGGCGGAAAGGCCGCGGCGCACTTTGTCCCACAGCAGCGGCGAAAGCTTGTAGCCGACCAGGCGGTCGAGCACGCGCCGGGCCTGCTGCGCGTTCACCTTGTTCATGTCGATCTCGCCCGGCTGGTCGATGGCCTTGCGGACGGCGTTCTTGGTGATCTCGTGGAAGAGGATGCGGCGCACCTTCTTCGAATCGCCGCCGAGGAGGTTCATCACGTGCCAGCCGATCGCTTCTCCCTCGCGATCAGGGTCAGAGGCGATGTAGACGATGCCGGCCTTCTTCGCGGCTGCACGCAGCTCGCTGACGACTTTCTCTTTGCCTTCGAGAACCTCGTAGGTCGGCTCGAAGGTCTCTTCGTCGACTCCGAGCTCGCTCTTCGGGAGATCGCGGACGTGACCGACGGAAGCTTTGACGACGTAGTCGCTGCCGATGAATTTATTGATCGTCTTCGCTTTCGCGGGAGACTCGACGATGACGAGGTTTTTGGCCATTGCGGAACGCCCAACCTTCCACGGCGACGCCGGAATTCCTCGCGCGCGCATGATGCGCACGCGTACGCGGAATGCCGGATCGATCGAGCCGCGGACGATAACACCGCGACGTCATGAAGGCCAAAATTGCTACTGCTCGTGGAGTTTGGGCTGGTTTTCGGCCCCAGCCGCTGCACCTTGCAAGAGCACAGACAAGAGTGTCTGTGCCACACCGGCATCTGGCAAAGTACAGTCTGTGGTAACCCGGCAGGATTGTGTGGCACAGACACTCTTGTCTGTGCCGGTGAGGCTCGCGAGGACTGAGTTTAAGAAGCCGTCACTCTTCTTCTTCGTCGTCTCCGCCGCCGGCAGCTTTGTACTTTTTGGTCTTGTTGTAGAGCGTCTTGTAGGAGATGCCCAGGATCTCGGCGGTCTTGCGGCGGTCGCCGTCGGTCATGTTGAGCGTTTCTTCGATGACGATGCGCTCCACTTCTTCCATCGGCTGGCCGAGCGGGATCATCACACCGTCGCGCGAGCGGCGCTTGCGCGCGCCGAGGAGCTTGTCGGGAAGACATTCGACCGTGAGACTGCTGCCGCGGGCCATGATGAACGCGCGGTTGATCACGTTGCGCAGCTCGCGCACGTTGCCAGGCCACTCGTACTGCTGCAGCGCCTCGATGAAGTCGGCTTCGATGCTCTCGACCTTCTTCTCCTCGGTCTCATTCAGCTTCTGCAGGAAAAAGTGCGAGAAGAGCGGGATGTCTTCGAGGCGTTCGCGTAGCGGCGGAACCTCGATCGGGAAGACGTTCAACCGGTAGTAGAGATCCTCGCGCATCTTGCCGTCGACGATCGCCTTCTGCGGATCGCGGTTCGACGCGGCGATGACGCGTGCCTCGATGTAGATCTCTTCATTGCCGCCGACGCGCCGGAACTTGCCTTCCTCGAGCACGCGCAGCAACTTGACCTGCAGCTCGATCGGCATCTCCGTGATTTCGTCGAGGAACACCGTGCCGCCCTTGGCCACTTCGAAGTAGCCCTCGCGGCGTTTGATGGCGTTGGTGAAGGCGCCTTTCTCGTGGCCGAAGATCTCGGACTCGATCAGCGTCGGCGAGATCGCGCCGCAGTTGAAGGCGATGAATGGCTTGAGCCGCCGGCGCGAGAGCGAATGGATCGTGTTGGCGACGACTTCCTTGCCCGATCCCGACTCGCCAACGATGAAGACATTCGCGTCGGTGTTCGCCACCATCTCGATCTCTTCGAAGAGCTTCTGCATCCGCGGCGACTTGCCGACGAGATGTCCGAGCGCGCCCATCTTCTGCAACTGGCGGCGAAGCTCTAGGATCTCCTGCTTCATCATCTGCTTGTCTTCGACAGACTTGAGGATGACCTGCAGGCGAGGGAGGTCGACCGGCTTGGTGACGTAATCCTCGGCGCCGACCTTGAGCGCTTTGACGGCCGAGTCGACCGTGGCGTGGCCGGTGAGGATCACGACGGAGACGTCGGGATAGGTTTCTTTGATGCGGTGCAGCAGATCGAGGCCGGAGCCGTCGGGAAGTTTCAGATCGACGATGGCCACGTCGGGGACCATCTTCGAGACGGAGTTCCAGCCGGCTTTCACCGTGTCGGCGACTTCCGCGTCGTAGCCCCATTCCTCGACGACGTCGGCCATGCCGGCGCTCGTCGCGCGGTCGTCATCAACGATCAATACTTTCTTCATCTATTCACCTGGGAAGGACAACCTGATCGAGACCTTATCATGTTCGTCCAAGGCGTTCAGCTCGCCTCCGTACGTTTCGGCGATCAGGCGCGCCGCAGCGAGCGAAAGATCCGCATTGCCGAGCGCGTCCGTATAGTAGAACTTGAAAATCTTGGTTATCTCGAAATCCGGCGATGCCGGTTTGCCGGTGATTGCGATCGTGAAACTTCCGGCAGTGCGTTCCACCGCCGCGCTGCGTCCGATTTCATCCAGCACACGCGACGCGCCCTCGAAAAACATCTTGAGCGCCTGACGAATTCTGGCGTCGTGGCCCTGGATTTTGAAGGAGCCGTCGACGCCGGCCAGCTCGTACTTTGCAGCCACCGCGGCCTCGGCGCAGAGCGCGCAGAAGTCGATCTCCGCCGGCTCGGCATCATCCTTCGGAGGCGTAGAGAGGACGAAGAAGGTGTCGAAGATCTTCGCCATCCGGCGCAACTCCTGTTCGATGGCCTTCGCGTATGCGTTGACCTTCTCGTCCTCGCTGCCGGTCAGCTTGGCCACGCGCATGCGCAGCAACTCGAGATTGAGCACGGCGACATTCAGCGGCGTCTTGAGATCGTGAGCCGTGTCGCTGCTGCGACGAAAGTTCGTCGACGCAAAGTGGTCGAGCCAGGATTCCATGTTGGACGAAACGTCGCGCAAAGCGATGCAAGCTTAACGCCGCCGGCACGGCCGGCAGCGCTGGTTGTGCGGCGTGTCAGTGATCGTGGCCGATACCGATCATCGCGATCGACTCTTCCAGCCGCGCTTCGACGCGGTTGAATTCGGGATCGTGCGATGAGAGGTACTGCAGCTCTTTTTCCGCGGCGATGCGCTCGGCTTCGGCGGCGGCCGGATCGATCTCGCTGGCCAGCACGCCGCGCTCGGCGAGCACGATCACGCGGTCCGGCAGCACCTCGGCGAAGCCCCACGACAGGACCATGCGATGGAACGTCGTGCCGACGCGGTAACGCATCTGGCCGATCTTCAGCGTCGTCAGCAGGGGAGTGTGGCCGGGGAGCACGCCGATCTCACCGTCGCTCGCGGGGAGGACGACTTCATCGACTTCGATGTCGATGATCTTCCGTTCGCGCGTGACGACGGTGAGATTGATCTTGGTCGGAAGTGCGTCGGCCATCCCGTTTCCTTACGCCGCTTCTTTCTTCATCTGCTCGGCGCGCTCGAGCACCTGCTCGATCGTGCCCATGAGCAGGAAGGCCTGCTCGGGGATGTCGTCGTGCTTCCCTTCGACGATCTCCTTGAAGCCTTTGATCGTGTCGGCGATCTTGACGTACTGCCCCTTGATGCCGGTGAACTGCTCGGCAACGTGGAACGGCTGCGAGAGGAAGCGCTGAATCTTGCGAGCGCGGTTGACGATGACGCGGTCTTCTTCCGAGAGCTCGTCGATTCCGAGAATCGCGATGATGTCCTGAAGATCTTTGTACTTCTGGAGGACGGCCTGCACGGCGCGGGCGGTGTTGTAGTGCTCCTCGCCGAGGATGCGCGGATCGAGAATCTTGGAGGTGGATGCGAGCGGGTCGACGGCCGGATAAATACCGAGCTCCGCGATCTGGCGGGAAAGAACCGAGGTCGCGTCGAGGTGAGCGAAGGCGGTGGCCGGCGCGGGATCGGTGAGATCGTCGGCGGGAACGTAGATGGCCTGCACCGAGGTGATCGAGCCGCGCTTGGTTGACGTGATGCGCTCCTGCAGCTCGCCCATTTCGGTGGCGAGGTTCGGCTGATATCCGACGGCGCTCGGCATACGGCCGAGCAGTGCCGAAACTTCGGAGCCGGCCTGCGTGAAGCGGAAGATGTTGTCGATGAAGAGCAGCACGTCCTGACCTTCGGCGTCGCGGAAATGCTCGGCCACGGTAAGGCCGGTCAGTCCGACGCGAAGGCGCGCGCCCGGCGGCTCGGTCATCTGGCCATAGATCAGCGCCGCTTTCGATTTCGACGAATCGCCGGGGACGATGACGCCCGTCTCCGCGAATTCGAGCCAGAGGTCGTTTCCTTCGCGCGTCCGCTCGCCGACTCCTGCGAAAACGGAGAAGCCGCCGTGCTCTTTGGCGACGTTGTTGATCAGCTCCATGATCAGAACGGTCTTGCCGACGCCTGCGCCGCCGAACAGGCCGGTCTTGCCGCCTTTGGTGTACGGCTCGAGGAGGTCGATGACCTTGATGCCGGTCTCGAACATCTCGATGTTCGTCGACTGCTCGTCGAAGCGCGGCGGCTGGCGATGAATCGACAGCGTGTGCTCGGAATTGACCGGACCCTTGTTGTCGACCGGCTCGCCGAGAACGTTGAGGATACGGCCGAGAGTCTCGCGTCCGACCGGAACCATGATCGGGCCGCCGGTGTCGATGGCCTTCATCCCGCGGACCATGCCGTCAGTCGGTTTCATGGCGATGCAGCGGACCTGGTTCTCGCCGATGTGGTTCGCCACTTCGGCGACGACGTCGATGGGAACCTTGCCGAATTCGCCGTTGTCGACGACGCGGATGGCGTTGTAGATGGCCGGCAGATGGCCGTCTTCGAATTCGATGTCGAGCGCCGGTCCGATGACCTGAATCACTTTGCCGATCGCGTTCTTGTTCGTTTCTTCGTTTGCCATTTCTTCTCCGTTGTCTACTGCGCGGCGGACGCGCCCGAGACAATCTCGATGATCTCTTTGGTGATGGCGGCCTGGCGGATGCGGTTGTAGGTCAGCGTCAGGAAATTGATCATGTCCGACGCGTTCTTCGTGGCCGCTTCCATGGCCGTCATGCGCGCTCCCTGTTCGGCCGCTGCCGATTCGAGGAGCACGCGATAAAGCTGAAATTCGATGTGCTTGGGAAGGAGGTCGGAAAGGATCTGCTCCGGTCCGGGCTCGTAGAGGTAATCGACCGGCGCCTTGTCGGGCGCGGCGTCGAACTCGGACACGATCGGAAGCAGCCGCTCGGCGCGCACGTGCTGCGCGATGAGCGATTTGAATTCGTTGTAGACGACGTAGACACCGTCGATTTTTTCTTCGATGAAGTCTTTGATCAGACCGTCGGCAATGTCGTGCGCCACTTCGATCGATAGCGCCTGCGCCACGAAGACGTTCTGCCGGATCGGAATCGGACGCCGCTTGAAGAAGTCGCCGGCCTTGCGGCCGATGGTCAGCAGCTCGACGCTCTCGAAATTGTGTTCGCGAATGAAGTTCTGCGCGGCGCGGATGACGTTCGAGTTGAACGCGCCGCAGAGACCGCGGTCAGCGGTGACGATGATCACGACGACGTTGCGCTCCGGCTCGCGCGACTGCAGCAGCGGATGCGCGTTGATGTCGACGCGTGTGGAGACGGAGGCGAGCACCTGGCGCAGGCCGGCTGCGTACGGACGCGCGGCAAACATCCGCTCCTGCGCGCGACGCAGCTTGGCCGCGGCCACCATCTTCATGGCCTTGGTGATCTGCTGCGTGTTCTTGACGCTGCGGATCCGGCGCCGGATATCGATTGTGCTGGGCATGTGTGATTACGCCGCGATCGCTTTCGGATTGTCTTTCACATACTGCGCTTTGAATTCGGTGATGGAATCGCGCAGCGCTGCTTCGAGGTCGGCGTCGAACTTCGGCGCCGTCTCCAGCTTGTCGAGCATGTCGCCCTTTTCATCGCTCAGGTACTGGTGCAGCGCCGCTTCGAACGGACGGACCGAGGCGACGTCGAGGTTGTCGAGGAAGCCTTTGACGCCGGCGTACACCGAGGCCGTCTGAAGACCGACGCGCATCGGCTGATACTGACCTTGCTTGAGGATTTCGACGAGTCGGCGGCCGCGATTGAGCTGCGCCTGCGTCACTTTGTCGAGGTCGGAGCCGAACTGCGCGAACGCCGCCAGCTCGCGGTACTGCGCGAGATCGAGACGGAGCGTGCCCGACACCGTGCGCATCGAGCGCACCTGCGCCGAACCGCCGACGCGCGAAACCGAGATACCGACGTTGATGGCCGGACGGACGCCGGAGTGGAAGAGGTCCGTCTCCAGGAAGATCTGGCCGTCGGTGATGGAGATGACGTTGGTGGGGATGTACGCGGAGACGTCGCCGGCCTGCGTCTCGATGATCGGCAGCGCGGTCAGCGAGCCGCCGCCCTTTTCGTCGGCCATCTTCGAGGCGCGCTCCAGAAGGCGCGAGTGGAGATAGAAAACGTCGCCGGGATACGCCTCGCGGCCGGGTGGACGGCGGAGCAGCAGCGAGATCTCACGGTACGCCGCGGCGTGCTTGGAGAGATCGTCGTAGATGATCAGCGCGTGCTGGCCGTTGTACAGAAAGTACTCGGCCATGGCGCAGCCGCCGTACGGCGCCAGGTACTGCATCGGCGCGGGATCGGAAGCGGAGGCGTTGACGACGATGGTGTAGTCCATCGCGCCGTTTTCCTCGAGCGTGCGGACGACCTGCGCCACCGTCGATTTTTTCTGGCCGACGGCGACGTAGACGCAGATGACGTTCTTCCCCTTCTGATTGATGATCGTGTCGACGGCGACGGCGGTCTTGCCGGTCTGCCTGTCCCCGATGATCAGCTCGCGCTGTCCTCGGCCGATCGGGATCATGGCGTCGACGGCCTTGAGTCCCGTCTGCAGCGGCTCTTTGACCGGCTTGCGGTCGACGACGCCGGGCGCGAGGCGCTCGATCGGATAGAACTCGGTGGTGTTGATCGGACCCTTGCCGTCGATGGGAACGCCGAGCGGATTGACGACGCGGCCGACCAGGGCCGGGCCGACCGGAACGGACATGATCTTGCCGGTGCGCTTGACCTCGTCGCCTTCCTTGATCTCGGAGGCTTCGCCGAGGAGCACGACGCCGACGTTGTCTTCCTCGAGGTTGAGGGCCAGGCCGGCGATGTCGTGCGGGAACTGCACGAGCTCACCGGCCATGACGCGGTCCAGGCCGTAGACGCGGGCGATGCCGTCTCCGACGGAGACGACGGTGCCGACTTCAGAGACGTCGACGCCGCGGCCGATTCCGCTTAATTGCTGCCGAATAATCTCTGTGATTTCTTCTGCTTTCAAATCCACAGCCATAAAGTCTCCCGAAAATGCGTCACGCTAATGACTCGCGGAATTTCTCGATCTTTCCGGCCACCGAGGCGTCGTAAACCTCGCTGCCGATCTTGGCGACGAAGCCGCCGATGAGCGCCGGATCGACGGTGACGTCGAGGTCGACCTTCGCTCCGACTTTTTTCTCCAGCATCGCGCGCAGCTCGCCTTCTTCTTTCGATGACAGCTTGCTCGCCGAACGGACGCCGGCGGCGACGACGCCGGTGGCCTCGCGGATCATCGCCGCCAGTCCGGCCACGATATCGCTCAGGTCGTTGATGCGGCGGTTCTGAATCAGGATGTCGAGCATGCGAACGGAGAGGTCCGACAGGCCGAGACGTTTCGCGATCTCCGCGGTGACCTTGATCTTGGCAGCGTGCTCGATGCCGGGATTCGCGTACATCATCTGCAGCTCGCTCGACGACTTGCGGACCTGTTCGAACTGCGTCAGCTCGTCGCGCAGCCTGGCCGCGCTTTCCGGAGTCTTCGCCACTTCCATCGCGGCGCGGGCGTACGGCCGTGCGAATCGTCGAATCATGAGCGCGCCTCCGCCACTTCGCGGACGCTCTCATCGAAGAGCCGTTCGCGATCGTTGTCCGTGACCTTCTCGCGCAGGATCTGTTCCGCGCGCTGCGTGGCCAGCTCGCCGGCGTATTCGGTCAATTCATGCCGCGCGCGCTTCAACCGGTTGTCGACCTCAGTCCGCGCCGATTGCAGGATCTTCTGCGCTTCCGCTTCCGCAGCGGCGATCAACTCTTTCTTCTGCCGCTCGCCTTCGGCCTGCGCGCGCTCCTGAATGCCGCGGACGTCGTTCTCGATCTGCGTCAGCCGCGCCTGGATGTCGGCCGCAAGCTGGTCCGCTTTCGCGCGGCGGGCTTTGGCCTCCTGGGCGTCAGCCTGAATCTGCGCGCGACGCTCGATGAGCGCTTTCTTGATCGGCCCGCCGAGGAACCATCCGAGCACGCCGAGGAAGAGGAGCATGTTGGCGAGCTTCAGAATCCAGCCCGGGATGCCGAAGTAGGTCTTCGGCGCTTCGTGCTCTCCGCCGTGCGCTTCGTTCGGATGCGCCACTTCGTGCGCATCTTTTTCGGCGCCGTGCGCCACGTTGTTCGCATCGTTCGCGTGGTTCGTTTGCGCGAAGAGAATCGCGGGAACGGCCAGTAGAAGAATGATGAAGATCAGACGGCGCATCAGACAGCTCTCCCGAGGATGCGCTCGGCGGCCAGGCGCGCGAGAGCTTCCGATTCGGTGACGATCTTCGCGCGCGCCGCGGCGACGTCGCCTTTCAACTTCTCGTCGGCTTCGCTGACGATGCTGCCGGCGTCGGTGTGGGTCTTCTCCACGATCGACGCCCGGAACGCGGCGGCTTCGCGGCGGAACTTGTCGCGCACGTCCGCGGCCGCGTGACGCGCGGCGTGAAGCTTCTCTTCCATCTGCGTGGTCGCTTCGTTGAAGCGTGCCATCGACTGTTCGTAAACCTCGTTCGCGGAGCGCACTTCGCCCTCGCGCGCCTCGATCACGTCATTGATCGGGCGGAGAAAGAACCTGCGCACGACGAGGTAGTTGAGGATGAAAATCACTACGATCGCGAGCAGAGAGTAATCGGGCGTCAGATTGATTTGCATAGACTGTTTGGAGCCGGAAAACAGGCGCGCGGGATACGCGCCAACCCCGAAGGCCGCGGTTGTATACCACAAGGGAAAGAAGGTTGTCACCTCAGCGGTTGTGCGTCGCGTGTCCACGAAATCGCCGGATGAAACCTACACGCGCATCCTCGATCGCGCCGACGATTTTTTTCGATCCGTCGCCGAGTCGCAGCCGCAGAACCTGCAGTGCGGACGCGGATGTTCCCTCTGCTGCTACGGCCTGTTCGAGATCGGTTCCGGCGACGTGCCGCTGATCGCCGAAGGTCTGGAGAAGCTGCATCCATCGCGGCGGAAGATGATCATCCGCCGGTCGCAGGAGATCGTGCAGTCATCGAAGCATCCCGATCTTCGCAACTGTGACGCCGAGGAGAAGGAAGCGTTCTTCGAGCGCACGGCGTCGACGCCCTGTCCGAATCTGAACGAGCGCGGCGAATGTCTGATGTACGACAACCGTCCGCTGGTCTGCCGCACGTTCGGCCTGCCGCTCCGCAACGCGGACGAGTACATCGGCGACATCTGCGAATTGAATTTCACCGATTCGTCCCAATCCGATCGCGAAGGCGCCGCGTGGGATTTGCAGTGGGAAGACGCGCTCGGCGCCGAGGACGAGTACACGATTCCCGAGGCGATCGTGTTGGTGGCGCGGTTGCGCGGCTGGTGAATCCGGCGCAGCGGTTAGCAGGGCCAGGCACTGCATCTTGCGAAAGCACAGACAAGAGTGTTCTATGAAAGCGATTGTCAAGGACGGGTCTTTTCCTTGCTGATTGCTTTTTTGTCTTCTCCGTTGCAATCAGCCTCTTCGGACGCGAAGAGG